>Ga0210406_10000036_pt1 | contig 212064 bp, 199 predicted proteins | sample IncBWC30MmetaG_FD_155454 | JGI IMG/M metagenome (GOLD analysis project Ga0210406, IMG submission 155454) | Forest soil microbial communities from Barre Woods Harvard Forest LTER site, Petersham, Massachusetts, United States - Inc-BW-C-30-M | ecosystem: Environmental > Terrestrial > Soil >... | reverse complement strand
ATACGCGGTCCCGCAACACCTGAATTCCCCAACGCGACAACCAGGAAATCATGACCGATCCAAAGTACAAGGCCTACGCGGCGCTGGACCCTTTCTTCGGCATAGTCCAGCGGGGTTTGACGGGTCTCGTGGATGGCAGCCATTATTTCGACACGATTGCCGACAACGCGGTCTTCGAGTATCGATATAATTTCCCTGGATATCCTCAGAAGATTGTCAGTCGCGAAGCACTGATGGCTCTTTATGCAGGTTACGGTAAGAACATCTCGCTACACGCCGCGGACGCGCTTGTGGTGCATCGATCCCAGGATCCCCGCGTAGTGATCCTCGAATACGACGTACACGGTAGGATCATCGGGACCGGCGCATCCTACGACAACCGTTTCATCTCGGTAGTTACCATCGGGGATCGCAAGATTGTGCATTGGCGGGACTATATGGACTCGCTGGCCGCCATGACTGCGCTTAGCCAAACGTAATAGTGGCTGCCATCCATTGATGGCATCGGCCGCAGAGCCACTACTCGCTACTCAACTACAACCGTCACGATCATTCGCGGATGAACGGAACACGTGCAATGATAAGTGCCGGGTTTGTCGAACGTCATCGTGACGCTCTCGTCCCTGTCGAGCGCGGATCGAGGCGACCCGAAATCGCTCCGCACGACGCGAAGCTCATCGTCGGTGTTCGTCCAGGTCACGACGCCGCCTGCCTTGATCACAATGAACATGGCCATTCACCCAAGTAGACTCAGGGACAGACCGGATTATTCCAATTGCGCGTGAAATCTCGTGTTGAATGCGATCCATGTCAGTGAGTCCTTACAAAAGCAACGTCGCGAATTCTGCCGCTATAAACGCTCAAGCCCGATACGTGGCCCGTGGCGTCTCGGTGAAATACCGCCGCTCCAAGCGGGCCGAGGGTGAACTCGTCGGCAACCAGCGGTTCCATCTTTACTGGTGGATTCCAACCACTTCGAAGCGTTAGGCTACCCTTCTCGACGTTCAGCTTGTACGTCGCATCAAGTTCAGCGCTCTTATATTCCCCCGCGTAAGCCTGCAACGCAGTCTCACCGAGATGCAGCTCATCGATCCTCGTCCCCTCGAACAATATGTTGTCGCCATCCTTGGCCGTTACCTTTATGGTACGGTTCATGATCTCGAAGGAAACCGTCGGACCGAAAGGAGTCACGAATCGATTGTGCCCAACGCGCTTAAGGCTCATGCCGAATACCTGAAGCGCATTGTCAGCAACGCTAAACTGGACTCCTGAATGGTCCTCAAGGTTTTGGTACCTGCCCTCGAGCGCGCGGGCTTCGGAACCAGCCGCTTTCTCCACCGCTTCTTTGGCGGGGTGCGCGGGCGCGGGCGGAGCGGCCGTTTTCAGATAGACGTCGGCAACTCCGCGTGACAGACCGCTCGCATTTGCGTTGGCCAGATTGCAAAGACAAATTACGGAGAAGTGTTGCTCGGGAAAGCGAAGAATTTCAGTGCGGTATCCGAAAAGAGCGCCGCCGTGTTCGATCGTCGGCAATCCATGATAGCTACCGATTTGAAGTCCCAGGGCGTAATCGATCTGCTTGCCGTTGTTCAAGGTTCCACGCGTCAGCATCTCTTTGAGAAGCGTTCCTCTCCCCAACCGATTGTCGTAGAAATTCTTATCCCACAGCAACAGATCGTCCACGCTCGACATCAACCCGCCATCGCCTACACCGTCAAAATTCGTTGACCAGTTCACTTTAAAGCTACCATCGCCTCTTGGTTCATAGGCGGGGACACGGCCAGGCACCACGACATCCTTGTCATCATAAAAGCGGGTATGTGACATGCCGAGGGGCCGGAATATATTCTCCTCGGCGAAGACCGACAGCGGCTTTTGGGTAGCACGCTTGATCACTTGCGCCAGCAAGAAGTAGTTTGTGTTGCTGTAACGAGACTCGCTGCCTGGATTGAAATTAAGAGCTTTCTGGCGCGCGATTGTGTCCATTAACTCCGCTGTGGAGTGCACGTCCAAGACGTTATGGCCGGAGAGCTGGAGAAGGTCTAAATAGTCCCGAAAACCACTGGTGTGATGCAGCATCTGCCGCAGTGTGACCGGCTGGCCATAGTCCGGGAGTTCCGGGATGTACTTATGGATATCATCGTCCAGCGAGAGAAGCCCCTGCTCCGCGGCGAGAACGATGCTGGCCGCGGTGAATTGCTTCGAGACCGACGCCATGTAAAACACGGACTGCGGTGAGAGCGGAACGCCGAGTTCCAGACTGCCAAGACCATATCCTTTGCTATAAACGAATGCCCCGTCGCGGATCACGCCGAGAGAGCAGCCCGGAGAGCCAGCTTTTTCGTATGCGGCAAATAGCTGATCCACGGCCTGCTGATCCGTCTGCGCCGCCATCGAAGGCGAAATCAATAAGAACGCGAACGCAAGGACAGCCATGGTTCGCATTTGACACTCCTTCCTGGAAATTGATGATCAATGATTGTGCCACGCAAGAACGGTACAGAAATGCCCATTTGGGGCTTCTGTTTAAGCGCATTCGCCATTACTCGGCCGAAACCGTCTGTCCGCTCTCTGTCCGCGGACACTGTCCGCGGTCACCCTCATAGCCCCGTCTTGGGAGATTTACCTTTCATAGCGGCCTTCCCACACGTGCTTGCAACTGGCACGGCCCTTGCTGTGTTATGCAAGTAAGAATCGATGACAACCACTTACCTCAGGAGACGCACATGAACACCCTCTCGTCCAAATTCACCGCCTTCGCAGCCGCCCTATTGATGAACGGCCTTGTCATGGGAGCCCTCGGATATCTGTTCGAAATCCAGTCACACCCCCATATGTCGGTGATCTCATTCGCCCGGCAGCTCGCGGCTCATCAATGGTTCGTCTAGTTTTGCGCCTTCGCCGTGACGTCCTTAAACGCGAACGTCTGCATTGAGCGGCCGCTGCACTCGCAAGCAATTGCCAAAATCCTCACCCACGCTCGACGACGGTGAGTCAGGTGCGCTCGCCCGTGGGCAGATGGTACTCGTAGACGTAGAAGTCATTGTCGCGCACCCACCCCTCGCGCTCATATAGGCGTTGCGCCGGTAGATTCGTGACGCCGGTCTGCAGCATGAGCTGACAGGCCCCCTGCCCGGCTGCATAGTTCACCCCCGCCCGTAACAGTGCCGCGGCCGCTCCGTAGCGCCGCGCCTGCGGTGCCACGAACAAGTCGTACAGCACGAACATGCGTGCCAAAGACACGGAAGCGAAACATGGGTAGAGCTGGGTGAAACCGATCGCCGCGCCCTGCAGCCGTGCCACGAACACCACCGACTCGTGGCGCACGACGCGCTCTTTCAAAAATGACCGCGCCCGCGGATCATCGGCGCGGCCGTAGAAGCGCCGATAGGCGTCGAACAGCGGCGCGATCTCATCGACGTGGCGCAGCTCGGCGCGTTCAATGCTGACTTGAGTATTCATGCTGACCTCTTCGGATCCGTTGCGACGTCTCTGTCGCAAGTCGAAATGTACACAGCGTTTGCGCGTCCTTCACGGGGCTGTCCGCTGGTAGGCATCGTCACAGTGGCCGAGTTCAGACCACGCGACGCGCAGCGCTCCCGATCGCAGCAACATGCACACCGTATCGCCCGTCCTTGTCCCCGCATATTGGGAATTGGACACCATCAGATCCTGGCCGCTGACATTAGGGCCCCACGGCGCCAACTTCAGTTGATAGCTGGTTGATTTCCCGTGACTCACGTTTTTACCGGTGACGATCACTCGGTATTTTTGCGGAGTGGACCGATCGAGCAGCGCATTGACCTGAATTCCCGCACCATATCCATAACCGCAACAAAGGATCAGAAGCAATACTGCAGTTCCCCGATGTCGCTTGAGCCATGGGTCACACCACAGCGCTGCACCGACCAACATAGCGCTTCCCCATACCGTCAATAACAGCGGCCGCTCCCATCCGACTGGAGCAATGCCTTGCAGTGCACGCAGAGCCAGAAATAGGCCTGGAATTATCAACACTAAGGAGAGATCAGGTAGCGGGCTGTTTTTCGGGCCTCCAAATCGATAGTACGGCGCAAAGCGGGCAACCAGCAGAATGGCAACCCAGGGCAATGCGACCAACGCCCAGGTCAGCACATGATCAGGATCGCGCATGAGAAATCCGGCCAATCCAACCCCATACACCACCAAGTTCAGTCCGCCGGCAATGCGGCGTAACCGTTGAATGGTTGACTCAGCAAAGCCGCGCTGCTTGAGCGAATGGATTGCAGCGGTCCGTTCTTGCTCGGCGGCTCGTTTCTTTCCAAGGTCCAGATCCGGCAACGAATGGATCCATGCGAGAAAAGCTTTATCGGTCTTCAGAAGTGAAGACAGCTTGATCTTCGTGCCAGACCCCGGCTTTGGAACCAACACCCAAGCCGACATCCCTTGTCCATAGGCGAAATGGCCACGACCTTCGATCTCTTCCCGTGCGAGGTAGCGCCGGCGGTAGATTTCAAATACTTTAATCGAATCTGCTTGCAGTATTACTCGATAGAAAATCGCAACAGCCAGAAGATAAATACCCATCAAGGCAAATCCGCCACATAGGGCGAGCAGTATTGCCGATCCTGCCGGCGTACGAGCATTATCTGAGTTCAAAAAGAAAATCCCGCCGGCGAGACTCAACGAAAAAATTATCAAGCCCAGAGCGGACACCATCCACTTGCCCGCAACCGACAACCCGTACGTGCGGGGATACGTCTTCGGATCAAAAACATCTTGGGTGTGAGCGGTCATTGATAAACGCCTACCGGCACTCGAGATGAGGCCCGACCGCGGCCTCTAGCGCGAATTGCCCATCGATTTCATCAGCCGGTAGGTAAATTCGACGCTCTCGTCGAAGGCCCGCACGCTGACTCTCTCGTCGCGTCCGTGAGCCCGATTCTCGCCTTCCTCAATCCAAATGCCGCTGATGTCGTAGCTCGGAATACCGGCGTTGCGAGTATGGCGGTCGTCGCTGAAGCCGGTGGCCATCGTGGGCATGATGGGTACACCGGGCCACATCGAATGTGCCAGTGTCGCCACTTGCTCGAGAATCTTCGGCGTGGGCGGGGATTCAGGGCTAATGATGGGCTCGGCATCAAGTGTAAGCGTCACCCGGCTGTCGCCCACCGCCTTGATCAGCAGCGCCTGTACATGACCTTCGGTATCGCCCGGCAGCATGCGGCATTGAATTGTCGCCTTGGCCCGTTGCGGCAAGGCGTTCTCAGCATGTCCTCCGGAAATGAGCGTCGCGACGCAAGTCGTGCGCAATTGCGCATTGGTCCAGGGATCCTCGCTCAATCGCTCGGCCGCGCTCAAGTCCGCGGGCGATTGCGATACCGCGCGTAAGTCCGCCGCCCTTGTACCGGTATTGAGAACGGCGAGTCTCTCGAAAGTAGCGCGCGTCGTGCTGGTCAGGGTGACGGGAAATTTGAAGGCCTCGATCCTGCCCAATGCTTGTGCCAGCCGATAGATGGCATTGTCGGGACCGGGCAGCGATCCGTGGCCACCCGGACTGGTGGTCTCCAACGTGAACGTCACATAGTTCTTCTCGCTGGTCCCCAGTTCGAAGAATTGGAGCGCGCCGTTCTTCGATGTGCCACCCCCGCCGTCGAGGTTCACTGCCATACCGGCCTCGATGAGTTCGCGATGCTCCTTGAGCAAATAAGCGGGTCCGTTGGCATCGCCGCCGGCCTCTTCATCCGCTGTGAAAGCGACGATCACATCGCGAGCCGGGACATAGTGTTCGCGTTTTAGGCGAATCAGTGTCTCCACCAAGGCCGCATCGCCATCCTTCATGTCGATGGTACCGCGGCCATAGAACCAACCATCCTTCTCCGTAAGTTTGAAAGGATCCACTGACCAGTCCTCAGCCTTTGCTTCGACCACATCGAGATGGCCGAGAAACAAAATGGGCGCCAAGGGATGGGACCGCGCCTTCGCACGCAGGCGCACGACCAGATTGGCACTTTTGGGATGTTGCGGCGGCGCGATGAGGGTGAGGTCGGAGGGCGTATAGCCCGCCCTGGACAGCCACTGCTGAATCGCCTCAGCCGCGGGCGCCGTACCGTGGGCATGGGTGGTATTGAGTTCCACCAGCCCTTTGAAAATATCGCGCGCCAACTCAAGGTCGACTGGCGGCGGCAATGTTTGCAGCGCATCCTTGGCGGCGGCGTTCTGCATCACCGGCACGTGGCCTGCGAGACAAGCCGCGAGGAGTAGGCCTAAGCGCATGTAGCAATCCCTTTATTGACTTTCGCTCAAGAGTATACCTAACAGCCATGGTCGCGGCGTGAGCACACCTGATCTGCAGAACTACGAAGTCCGCTCCCACGTCCTCGCCCTGCGCGAAGGCGAACTCGATTCACGCCTCCGTGATCGCGACCGCACCATCGAAGCATTGCAGGTGCAGCTAAACGCGCTGACCGGAACTGATAAGAATGAACGCCGAGCGTTTCTTCATTCGCGGTCGCCGCAATGCCTCGCGCGCGCGGGACACCGACATGTAATCCGCATGTCGACGAAACCACGCTGCGGTCTTCGATTGCAAACCCCGCCAGCGAGTGTTGACATCTCCAAATTGATTCACTACGTTACGGCGACGCAGTGACTTCAAGAAGCGAACCAGCAGCCAGCACTGCGCGGTCTTTCGTTTACCCAATCCGAACAGTCAGGGAAGTCACGTGAATACCAAAACAAGTCGCCTCATCGCGTCCGTCATCGGCATTGGCTTAAGTGCCCTCGTCGGTGCACAAAGCATCAATTCGCAATCCAGCGCCAATCGACTACCGATCTCGGTGCATGTCCCTCGGGGCATGCAAGGGTTCGTTAAGCCACAGAATCTCCGAGCCGCGGCCGCGCTGAGCGCCAAATCCGATCATGGCCCCTTGAACATCTCCACCCAGTCCTTCAACGGTACTTTCTTCGGCAATACCTTGCCTTTGTGGACGTTCAACATCAAAGGTTCCAGGGATGGCGACCATCACCTCGGCGTGATGGTAGGCCATGATCCGTTCAGGGATCCACGCGCTGCCCAAATTCCGACGTACATTGTGCCGATGATCTTTCGCACCCACACCGTCGCAACCTCGATCAATCCCTCGACCGGGGTCTTCTCGACGGCACCGGGCGTCACGATGGTCGATCCCACCCAAAACGATAACAACTGCCTCTCGAAGCCAAACAACAATCCCATTCGGTTGATGCAGCAGTCGCCGATTTTCAATGCGGCGCCGTTTGTGTTCGGTGGCACTAATGTCGGCACGACTCAATATGTGGATGCCTTTCAGCGGGGTAACTTCTGGAACGTATTGGGCGATGATAGGGACGACTATCATGTGCTGCTCCATCCGGTGACGACTCTTTCCCCGATTATCATCGACGTCCCGGCGACCGAAGGCATTGCAATGACGGATCCCAACCTGTTCAAAGCGGCTTTCGGATTCTCATTCTGTGCGCCAATGCAGCTGGTCGACATCAATTGGTTCGACTCCTACCTGACCGGAACCGTCATCCCGGCATTGGCGGAAGCCGGAGTCAGCCCGAGCGCCTTGCCGATCTTTACCAGCTACAACACCGCGTGGCCGGTCGGCGATGTCACCTTTATCGGCAATTGCTGTGCGGCGGGCTACCACAGTGCGACGGGGGTTCCGATCATCGACCAGACGTATTCGGTGGTCGATTTCGATACTTCGGGCTTTTTCAACGGACCGGTGACAGGACTCAACACAGAGATCGCCTCGCACGAAGTCGGCGAGTGGATGAACGATCCGTTCGGTGCGAACGAAACGGCGCCATGGGGCGGTACCGGTCAGGTGTCGGGATGCCAGGCGAATCTCGAGGTCGGTGATCCGCTGACAGGCACTGATGTTGCGCCCGTCACGATGGCGAACGGATTTACATATAGCCTGCAGGAACTGGCATTCTTTTCCTGGTTCTATGGAGCGCCGTCCATTGCAGTCAATGGGTGGTTTTCCAACAACAACACCTTTACCACCGATGCAGGTGGGAACTGTCCCACTATCTGACGGCGCGGCGAGCAGCGGGGCCGGACTGCGAACGGCCCCGTCTCCCAGCCGACTCTCGAGGCGCCTGACTTATTCGAAATAATCCGGGGAAATACCATGACTCTATCCAAGATGGGTTTGGTTGGCTTGGTGCTATTGCCAACGCTGCTATGGGGGAACCCCACTGAAGTTAAGCGACCGCTCAAACCGATTCAACAACTGTCTGATAGACACGCGGCCGCCGCGCACTTTCGGGCGCTCGGTTATCGGGCGCGTGGTGGTATTGACAAGGACGCGACGGACCGCGATGAAAGGAACGGTCACTCGTTCCCACACTTTTCCTCGTCGTTTTCGGTAGGCGGCATCACGTATCCCTTTACCATGGTCGGATACCGACCCCAGTCCGGGCGCTCGGCCTTGATAAAGAGCGTGATTATTCCGCTTCGGATGAATTTCGCCTTCTTCGGCGCCAATGGCGACGTCAGCCATTCTTTCGATCCGTCGCCCGCCGTGGCCAATATCATCCACTCACCCTTGTATAAGCCCGCGCCATTCGCGAACGGCGTTGGGCAGTTCGTTGATCAGATGCAACGCGCGGCGTTTTGGAACCAGATGGACGAAGGCCACGATTGGCATGTCCGTATGGACGTACCGCAAGTCCTAGACACAGTGGATATCGAAGTGACGCCAGAGACTGGCACAGGCCTGGCTCAGGATGCGAACGGCAATTTTTTCGGCGATGTATTCATCGATTTTCTTGATTCACAGGCTCGGACCATCCTGCAGTTTCTGCAATTGGATGCCGATACGCTGCCGATTTTTGTGACTGACAACGTGACGGCGGAAGCGCTCGGCTATCATACCTCGTACGCCATACAGAATGGCGAGAACGGAACCAGGCTGCAGACTTTCATTTATACGAGTTGGCTCGATCCTGCGCTGGTCGATCCACTATTTGCCGATGTGAGTACTTTCAATCATGAGCTCGCGGAATGGACGAACGATCCGTTCACGAACAACGCGACCCCCGATTGGTTTTATCCGCCCCCCAGCGACCCGGTCACCGTGTGTTCCGGTAATCCATTTCTCGAAGTCGGCGATCCGCAAGGCAATGGTCCCACTTTTGCAGATTTCCCGACCTTCCAGTCGACCATTGGCGGCGTTACCTATCATCTTCAGCAGCTCGTGCTGTGGCAGTGGTTTGCCGACCAAGTTCCTTCGAGTGCCTTCGGCGGCTGGTACACTTTCCCGATTCCCTCCTCGCTGAAAGTTCCCGCAGTGTACTGTCAGTAGCAGGACCCATAACCGCGAACATTGTCGGCTCGCACGTCCAGCGTTACAGCGCCCGCCTCGGCCGCCGGTAGTGAAACGGCGCTGTATGTAAATAACGATGACCTTGGGGCACGGGTATCCGTTTTGGCTGAAGTCCGTCTAAAATCCATCCACCCGCCAAGGAGTCTTTCGATGGACGCTGCCGCAGATCGATATAAATCGCTCCCCTACGCCCGCTGCGGCTCGAGCGGGCTGAGACTGCCGCGCATCTCGCTCGGGCTTTGGCAGAATTTCGGGAAATCTAGCTCCTTCGAAAACGCCCGCGACATGATCCTCAGGTCCTTTGACCATGGAATTACACACTTCGATCTGGCCAACAACTACGGCCCGCCGCCGGGTTCGGCCGAGGAGAATTTCGGTCGCATCCTTTCAACCGATCTGGCCGCCTATCGTGACGAACTCATCATTTCAACCAAAGCCGGCTATTTCATGTGGCCGGGCCCTTATGGGGAATGGGGTTCGCGTAAATACCTGCTCGCCAGTCTCGATCAAAGCCTTGCGCGCATGAAGCTGAACTACGTCGACATTTTCTATTCGCATCGCTTCGATCCCGACACACCCCTGCAGGAAACCATGGGCGCGCTCGCCACCGCTGTCCACAGTGGTAAAGCCCTGTATGTGGGAATTTCCTCCTACGGACCGAAGAAGACTCGCGAGGCCGCGGCAATCCTGCGCGAGCTCAAAGTTCCCTGCGTCATTCACCAACCCTCCTATTCCCTGCTCAATCGCTGGGTGGAAGATGGCTTGCTGGACGTGCTCGAGCAGGAAAGAATCGGCTGCATCGCCTTCTCGCCCCTGGCACAAGGATTGCTGACTACAAAATACTTGAATGGAATTCCGCCATCTGCGCGTGCGGCTCAAGAAGGGTCGTTCCGAACCTCCATGCTGACTCCGAGGAATCTCGCCAATGTGCGTGCGCTCAATGACATCGCGCAAAAGCGTGGTCAGAGCCTGGCGCAAATGGCGATTGCCTGGGTGCTAAAGAACCCCGCAATCACCAGTGCGCTGGTGGGCGCCAGCAGTTGGGCGCAAATCCAGGATTCCATCGGCGCATTGCAGAATGGCACATTTGCACCCGACGAACTCTCGCAGATTGACGCGTACGCCGGCGATGGCGGGCTCAACATCTGGGCCGCATCCAGTCAGTCAGGCTAGGCGTCTAATCCGTAGGACGCCTCTTGAACATCTGATCGATCTTTGCATTGAGTTTGTCGATGGCTGCGGTATTTGCCTCGGCGATCGACAAGGCCTGCTTTGCGTCACTCGAGGCCGCCGACGCGGACGCCGCGGCGGCTTTGTTGGCCGTCGCCGCATTGCTCGACGATTTCGCGAGGTCAGCCTGCAGTTTCTCGACTTGGCTCTGCAGCTCCTCAATTCGAGCTTCCAGGGGCTTGAGGTCGGTGCAGCCCGCTGCAACCATGAGCAAGGTGAAGATTGCAGCCTTTGCCTTCGGTTTCACTCCATTCTCCCCGTCAAACGCCCATCGACCCATATTGAAGTATGGCGCACTTCCGAATCGCCATACAACGCACTTTATTGGGGAATGCCGCTTGGGCGGTGGCAAGCGGCGCGCACGGCGCCGCCTGCCACTATCCGCGTGAGGCCTTAGAGGGACTCGAGGAAAGTCAGAACGTCCTTCCTCTGTGCTTCGGTTAAATCGCGGAATCGCCGCACGACATGTTCGGCCTCACCTTCGTGACGCTCGATGGCGTTCTGCAGCGTCAGCGATTTCAGATCGTGCATGAAGCGGGGACGCATCCGCAAACCCCACAGTGGGGCGGTGCGCAATTTGTTCGCGGTGTCCGCTGGACCGGCCTGCACGATGCCATCGCCGGTGCCGATGTCATGCATCAGGAAATCGCTGTACGGGTGAATGATCTTGTTTCCCAGCGCCACGGGCACAGTGAAGGTCCCACCATCGATGACGGTACCGGGTTTGGCGGTGGTGATGCTCCCGACATGGCAGGCTGCGCAGCCGACGTGATTGAACAAGCGCTCCCCCGACTGGGCGGACTGGGTTGCCGCCAAAGTGGTATCGCGCGGCGGCACCTTGGTGCCACGGATGAACTGCGCAAAGTGATCAATGTCGGCCAATCCCAAATCGTCAGGGACGTCCTCCGGATCCGGCGTGACCTTGCCGATGGTGGTTTCATCCTTGGGACGCAGTCGGTTTGTGACGCCCATTTCGTTCAAGTACGCATCGCCGATGAAGGAGAGCAGACTGCTATGTTGGTCCTTCCAGCCGAAACGGCCGATACGCAATTGACCGGGCGCCTCCAACACGGGAACCTCGATGGCCTGGCCATGAATCCGGCCGTCGCTGATCTGGGGCTGCGCGGCGGCTATCGCAAGCAATGTGCCGTCATCGATCGCTTCGACAAAGCCGTCGCCCAGCGTGTTCAGGGCAGCCCGCAACGCCCGGATGTTTTCCGTCAGCGGGATGTGTTCCTGCGCCTCGGGCAGCACGGCCCGATCGTTGATAAGAGACCGGCCGGTGATGGTGGCGGCCCCGTCGTTGATCGGCACCGTCGGATTGACGAAATTGCCGTTGGCATCGAGGTGTCCCACGCGCAGTTCGGTGAATTGGCTCGAGCCGCCGCTCACCGGATTCTGATGGCATTCCGCGCATGCCCGGCCGTTGAATACCGGGCCTAGACCTGTGGTGACATCGTGCTGCGTTTCATAGATCTGTTGATCGAGCGCAAAGTTATCGCCGGCCGGCTCGACTATCCCGTTGCTCACACTCTTCGAGCCCGGAGCCTTCACCAGCGTCGGGGTATCAAAACCGGCTGGTGCTTCGGTGGCCGGCTGCGGCGCGGCCGCCCATAGCGGCACCTGCATGCCGATCGCCGAAATCAAAACAGCAGTGAGTCTCAGCTTCATCACATTTCCCTCCCGGAGATCCCATCCAACAGTTTCATTGCATCGAGCAAGGCTTCGCCCGACGACATGTGGTGAAGACTCTTGGGGAACGCGCTTTATTCCGCGGGGCGCGATTGGAGTTTATGACAGTTGAAAGACGCCGTTCACCACATGGTCGCGGTGAAATAATTACCGATTTGCGCGCGATGAAGCCACACGCAATGGCGTTCAAGGTGATGCGTGGTTGATCCGGCCTCTCTGATACGAAAGGCCGGATCTCCCTCCGATCTGGCGGCTTCTGCGACTACTCGTGATCCTCTGCATTCAATTGGGGTGCAGTGGGCGTGAACGTCCCGAACAGACCATGGGCGTAGTTATCGATGCCCGCTGTGAAGAACAGGCTGGGACCCGTGGAAGGACTGGCCGTCGTGCCGCCGCCGTTAGCGCCCCGATTGTCGACCTCGATACCCCACAGACCATCGATCGCGATGGGCTCGTTGTTGGTGTCGAGCATATTGCCCAAGAATTTTCCGCTGACCACATCGAATGCGGCGATGGTGCCGCCGAATCGATTGCCCACGAGCAAGTCATGGCTGAAAAATCCGAAATCCTGAGGTGCTAGCGCAACTCCCCAAGGCGCCCTGAACCAGGGACCGCGCTCCAGACGCTGCAGCAGTTTCCCGTGCTTCGTGAAGACATCGACAAATCCACAGTCTTCGCCGCAAGTGTCGACCGCAGCGGTTCTGGTGGCATTTTGTTTTGCAAATGTTACAACGACATTGGCGCCGACCGCTTGCACATTGTAGGGCGCAAAGTCCCGCGGCAGTCGATCATCGTCAAACGCGTCTTCTGAAAGATGCACGCGCCCGAAATGTTTATCAAACATTTCGACTGCGTTGTGGCTGAAATTTGCGGCCAGCAGGAAATGATCGCCGTCGGATTCGATCCAGGTGAGGCCGGTGAATACGGCTCCCTCTTTCGATTCGTCAACCTTTGTGATTGCAGTTGAGGCACCTTCGCCGCCCGGACCCGGAACGATCGGTGTCGCAGGCCCAAGCTGCCAACCGGCAATGGTGCCGTTCTTCGTCGCGAAGATGAACAGCGCCGGCGCACTCGGCGCAATCTCAAAATCGGCCGTGCCGTTGAAGATGATTCCCGTCGGCGTCGAGGGCGTCGTCACACCCTTGCTATTCGGAACGGTAACGACCAGAGGCACAATGGCACCCGCGCCGGTATACAGAGTGGAAGTGCCCGTTACCCCGTTGTTCGACCACCAAGGAGTTGATGCGCCGCGCGCGATTCCCCACGGGTTTTTCAGGTGCGGATCGATGGCGACCGTGGTGCCGTCGGCGTTGGGCGGTTGAGGAATATCCGAGATCAAATTCGTTTGTACGTAATTCTGCGCAAATGCGGTCAATGAAACAATTGACAGCGCGCAGCTTGCTGCAATGCATTTTGCTGCGTGTGAGGTCCAGCTCATATGTGTATCTCCTTTGCTTTAAAGTGTTTTGTTGTCGCGACGACGATCACCTTATGCCAATGAGAAATATATTCGCTGTGCCGCTCTGCGGCTACGCTATATGTTTTCTGCGGGATCAAACTTTTTCGCACCGTGAAGGCACTCATTCAAAATTGCGATCTCGATTTTCATCGGCGCATTGTGTGCGGTATGGCGCCGAAAGATAAACGACGGTTCACTGTTCGGTCGCGCGAAAGGAAATGAGGCTATCAGGCAACTCGTGCGTGCAAATAGTTCGACGTTCTAGCCATTTCGGCGCGAAGTTCCGCTTCCAGTTGCGGTATCTGCGAGATGTGAAGCTGCCTTGCGGCATCTTCCAGCCGCCCTGCTGTCGCACTGGCGGCGCCGGCTTGCAAGCTTGCCCCGGCCCCTTTGATGTCATGAGCAAGCTGGCAGAGTCGCGCGTAATCTTGCAGCTCAATGGCGCTTGCGATCCCTTCCATCGAATGTCGGCCGTTTTCAACGAACAATATGCCAAGTTCTTGCGCGAACTTTTCATCGCCGTCAACGGAAATCAGCAGTGCGGGCCAGTCCACCGGCACAGGGTCCGCGTTGATTGCGATTGCCCCCACTATTGATTCGGCATTCGATACAGCGCACAGAAATCGATCGAGACAGGCCGCGAGTCGCTCCCGCTCGATAGGCTTGGTGAGGTGCGCATCCATGCCGGCACTTTTACACACTTCATCCGAACCTTTCATCGCGTGAGCGGTGAGTGCGACGATCGGAATGCGTCTATCTCCATGTTCGAGGGCTCGAATCGCGCGTGTCGCTTCATAACCGTCCAACTCCGGCATCTGGCAGTCCATCAGGATCAGGTCGTAGCGGCCCGTCTCCCACGCCTCAACAGCCGCCCGGCCATCCGCCACCACGTCTACTCGAAACCCAAGCTTTTGCAGTATGCGACACGCGACCTTCTGGTTCACCACGTTATCTTCAGCGAGCAGGATGCGATAGTGATCCCGCCCGCGCTGGGATTGCAGCGTAGCGTTCGTCACGATGGTTTGGGTATGCGAATGCCAACTCTCGGCAGGCGCCGCGAATGCGAGCGTCAGACACTGCACCAAGTCGCTCTGGGTCACCGGTTTCAGCAAATAGCCCGCGAAGCCCATGTTCGCAAAGCGATGCACATCATTGCGTTGACCTGAGGAGGTTAGTAGCACCAGCCGCGTCGATTGCAGGGTGGCGTCGTTGCAAATGATCTGGCCCAATTCCTCCCCATCGCAATCGGGCATTTGATAATCGAGCAGCGCCAACTCGTAGCCGCGGCCGGTTCCGGCGGCGACACGCAACAAGGCAAGCGCTTCTTCCGCAGAGCAAGCGGAATGAGCCGCTACGCCGCACCGCGCCATCTGCTCCATCAGGACCTTGCGGTTTGTCGCGTTGTCATCAACGATGAGGATGCGTCGGCCCTGAATGGAGACAAGCGACGCTTGTCGCGTTTTGTTTTGTCCTGTCGATATCCCAAGGTGGGCCGTAAACCAGAATGTCGATCCAGCGCCTTCGGCGCTGGACACTCCGCTTTCACCGCCCATCAGCTCGACAAGGTGCTTGACAATGGAAAGACCGAGCCCTGTTCCACCAAACTTTCGCGTGGTCGATGCGTCAATCTGCGAAAACGGCTTGAACAATGCGGCGATTCGATCTGCGGGGATGCCGACACCCGTATCGCGAACTTCACAGCGCACCATCGTGCCTCGCTCATCTTGCGCCACTACCTGCACATCAAGCGACACTTCTCCGTCCACCGTGAACTTCACGGCATTGCCGCCCAGATTGAGGAGTATCTGACGTAATCGGCCGGCATCGCCCTTTACCATATCGGGCAGAGAAGGATCCAAAAACACCGTGATTTCCAGATTCTTCGCGTGCGCTTGAATTGCCAGCAATCGTGCCACATCTTCCACCGTGTCGCGCAAATCCATGTCGATGTGCTCGATTTCGAGTTTGCCGGCCTCAACCTTTGAAAAATCTAGAATATCGTTGATCACTGTCAGCAGCGCTGATGCACTGTCGCGCACGGTCTCCGCATAATCGCGTTGCTCGGGGTTCAAGTTCGTTTCGAGCAACAGGCCTGTCATGCCCATCACGCCATTCATCGGCGTTCTGATTTCGTGACTCATGTTGGCCAGGAATTCGCTCTTGGCGTGGTTCGCGGCATCGGCCGCATTCGTAGCCACGACCAGGGCTCTTTGATGCTCATAGCGCTCGGTGATGTCCTGTTGCGAACCGGAAACGGTCATCGGTTCACCCTGAGCGTCGCGCTCGCACATGCCGCGAAGACGCATCACGCGATACTCGCCGCTTTTGTGCCGCTGCCTGATCTCAAGATCAAACTGGTCGTGGCTGCTCGGGTGTGAACTAAACACGGGCACCAGCTTTGCCCGGTCCTCCGGATGGGTGATATCAATCAACAATTGCTGATTGCCGATGAGGTCTGATTGGACAAACCCGAGCATCTGCGCGAATCGCGGCGACACCCACAGATCGTGCGATGCGCAGGAGATTTCCCACATGCCATCGTTGGTGCCGCGCATCGAGCGTTCGAGTCTCGATTCTACTGCCTGCAAATGCAATGCGGCCTGTTTGCGCACGTGGATATCCTGAAGGATGCCGCGCACTCGGCGTGGCCCGCCATCCTTGACGAGTTTTCCCTGAGCCAACATCCAGTGATACGTGCCGTCCGGATGCATCACGCGCGCCTCAATCTCGTACGGAACGTCCTGCGCAAGAATGCGATCGATCATCTCATCGAATAGGTGTCGATCATCGGGATGATGTTGAGTGCGTGCGAATGCAACACTTTGCGTGAAGGTTTCGTTACGCGCGCTGCCGCGCTCCCCGGCGGCGGAGGTCGGGCGATCCAGCGCGTACACCATTTGTTCGAGATCCAACTCCCACATGTAGAATCGCGCCGCCTTCGATATATCGCGCAGGCGTGCATCGCGCGCCAGGACTTCGATCTCAAGCTGTTTGACGTTCGTGATATCGAGCAAGGCGCCGTAAATGACACTTTCACCCTCCGGGGTTCGCGCCGGCTGCCCATGGGCACGCAACCAACGCGTATGATTGGTCCCGGGCCTTAGTCTGTACTCAAGGGTGTAGTGATTCCCAAGCCGGATGGCTGCCACCATGCTGGCTATCGCCGCGTCACGATCATCGGGGTGAAGGAGTGTCTTCCAGTGATCGATGCTCACAGGGCCGTGTTCGGGTGGCAGATCAAGCAATGCCAAAGTGGCGTGCGAGCAGTGCGTGAGCCTTTTGGCCAGATAGGTGACGAATGTGCCGGTACCCGATGCGGCCAGGCAACGCTCCAAGCTTTCGTTGCGTGCGCCCTCTTCCGTGCGTCGAGGATTGGCAACGACGATCCTCCATGTGATCAAGGAAGCGATCACGCCACTCAACAGAGATATGACAACTACCAGCATTGACGCACCCTTAAATGAACCTTCAATGAAAGACAGGAGTACTAAAACTGGCGGAATGAACTGACATTCATGATGCGTGGCGCGTCGTGGCCACCCCTTCTCAAGCCCCTGTACTCTTCGATGCTGCTCAAACTACAGCCAGAATGACGCCGATATCTACCCGCTTGCACACAGTTCGGGCCGAAAGGTACCCGTCCCCGCGAAATTCAGCGTCAACGGCTTGCGTGAATAACTGGTGCAGCGCGCCATTTTTCTACGCGCCAAACTGGATGCCTTGGAATTTCTCGGTGTCGAAGCCTTTTCCGATGGCGTACTGGCCGTTGTCATCAAGCTTCTGGTGCTGGAGATAAAGCTGCCCAGCGGCCTGCTCTGGCTGAAGCTGTCGCGACGCATCAAGGTGGTGGCGGTTGGGTGTTCCAATGCGCGACATCGGTGACTTCAGGCGACCATGCGTAACGCCGATCCTCCCAGACCGATATGGACGGCGCGGGAAATGAGGGATCGTTAAATGTACCTACAGGAATGCCGAAGCGTGTCGATCCTATCGCGCGGCTCCAACAAACAGTGACACCGCAGTTCGGACAGAAATGAAGATTGATTCGCGTCCCTGCGTTGCTGACGCGAGTGTAAACTTTGTTCGGTCCATCTAGACGAACGTATTCATTTGGAAAATAAGCATTGCTGGTCCAAGGCACGCCTGATCGTCGTTGGCAGTCGCGGCAATGGCAGACGTTGACCATAGTCGGCTCGCCCGCGACGATGACGCTAAACTGACCGCAAAGGCACTTCGCGGTTCTTTCCATAAATCACCTCCCAAATTCTTGATTCACGTACCGGCAAGCGCAGCCAGGCGCAGCGGAGATCGTCGCTGGCGCTGAGCGCCGGCTAGCCTTTCGCGCCCGGAAGGACGACGGAGGTCAGCGCGGCAGAGCGGGACCGGTAGGCGTCAAGCGTCAGTTCTTCGTCGATGGCTTCGCGTATTGCGGCTCCCGCCGCACGCCTCAGTCGCTGCTTGGCCGAGATGTGGGAGGGCGCATGCAGCGTCTTCAGCACAGCCAGGGTGCTTTCGACCGCCGGCTCGATCTCGTCTCCAGGAACCACCCGGTCCAGGAAGCCTGCGACGACCGCGTCATCCGGCTCGAACATCTCTCCCAGGGTGACCGTCCGGCTGAGCCACGCCGGGTGAAGACGGCTACGCGCCAGCTCGATCGCAAATCCGGGTGGCGAAATGCCGATCGCAACCTCGTTCAGGCCCATTCGGAAGGGTCCCCGCGCGCCAATGCGAACATCGCAGGCCAGCAGGAGAAACGTTCCCATCGGGAAGGCGTGACCCTCCATGACACCGAGTGTGGGGAAGGGAAAGCTCATCAGGCGAAGCGCAAGCTCTGCGCCGGTCTTCACCATCTCGAGGCTGCCCGCTGCGTCGTTCGCCGCGAAGATCTTAAGGTCGAAACCCGCCGAGAAGAGGCCGCTGCGGGCAGATTGGAGCACGACGATGGCTCGATCCTTTTCCGCCCGGTCGAACGCCCCGCCCAAGTCGCGCAGCATCCCGGTCGACATCACATTCACTTTGCCATCGTCCATCGTGACGGTGGCGACGCCGTCATGCAGGCGATAAGCGACCCGGTCTGACATCACATTCTCCCGCGTTGGTTTCTGCGACGTTGACCGCTTGATGTAGACCGATCAATATAGCTTTTCATCGAGATCGTCGTTGGAACAAGCACCATGCCGGCCATCCCCAAACATCGCGCTCCGATCATCGACGCGGCGGTGAGGCTGTTCCGGCAGCAGGGCTACGCCGGCACGGGTCTCAACGACATCGTCGACGCCAGCGGCGCGCCCAAGGGCTCGCTCTATCACTACTTTCCGGCCGGAAAGGCCTCGATCGCCGTCGCCGCCGTCGAGGAGGCGGGACGGCGCGTCGCCGAGACGATGACGAAGCTGGCGCGAGAGCACACGTCAACTGCCCAGCTGCTGAGGGCCCATGGGCGGCTCTATTCCGCATGGATGCGCAAGTCGGGGTTTCGGGACGGCTGTCCGATCACGACGATCCTGCTTGAGCTGGCGCCAAAGGACCGTGGCGTTTCGGTGGCGGGCCGCAACGCCTATGCCACGCGCCTCGGCGTCCTGCGGGCGAAGCTGCTGGCCGATGGCTTCTCACCCCCACGCGCCGAGCGGCTTGCCGTCCTCTGCGTCTCGGCGTTGCAGGGGGCTTTGATCCAGTCGCGCGTGGAGCGAAGCGGCGCGGCGATCGAGACGGCGGCGGATGAGCTGGCGACCCTGCTCGAAGCTTGCGGACGTTGCGGACGCAGCAACAGACAGCAATGACGTTCGAGTAGCTTGACCGGCGAGACATACGTCAACTGGCGCATCGTCAGTCGGCCGGCGACGTCGCGTACGGCGGAAAACTGGTGCGACCGCCGCCGATCTCGCCGAGGAACCAGTTGTGGAATCCCCGCGACAGCAGCCATTCCAGCCGGTCGCCGCTCCAGAACAGCTTCGCCCTCTCATGGTTGGCGCTGGAGAGCTCCCTCAGGAAGGCGGCTGTGCGCTGGCGATCGTGCGCGAAGAGAGGATGAGCCCGCATGGCCGCGAGCCAACTGGTAGCGCGTGGGAACCTGGCTTCGTTAAGGCGGAAGCCCAGGGGTCGCGCCGCCACCAGATTCGGGAACCAGGCGCATTCCACGACGCCCGGCGCTTCGAACGGCCACGGCTCCGGCCGACCGGTTAAGGCATCTTCGAGCGTCTCGAGCACCCGCTCCAGGTCTGTCTGGCCGGCCTCGCGCAGACCCGCAGGCGGTTCGTCAGGACGCTCGGCCCAGTCCCAGAACGAACAGTCGACGATGATCGGGTCCAGCCTATGGTCTGCCAGGCGCTCAAGCGCCCTGACCAGCACGCGGTCCTCGATCGTCGCAGGAAAAAGCCGCGGTTCGGGGTAGCGCTCCTCAAGGTACCTCAGAATGTCGCTGGAATTGACGATTGTGAGGGCCCCGTCCGTGAGCACCGGCACTTCTGCGCGTGGGTTGAGCGCCAGCAGCTGGGGGCGGAAGTCGCGCTCGAGTGCGTCGATCGCCTCATAGGCCAGCCCCTTCAACTCGAGTCCCAACGCGACCTTCCGCGCGAAGGTGCTGAACCAGCTCGTGTACAGCGTCAGAGGCATGCCGCCGCCCTATCCATTGAGGCGGGTTGTGACGCCGTCATGCAGTCGATACCGACCCGGTCTGACATCAGACTCTCCCTCGTTGGTTGCCGGGCGACGTTGACCGCCCGATGTAGACCAATCAATACAACTTCTGATATGGCCCCCTCGTGTCAACTGGCGCGAGCCGCATTGCATCGGACGGACGAGCAAATCAAAAACAACGCAGTGATTATGTCGGCGACGGCGCGACAGCGGCGCTTGCGCACTAAGTTCGAGCGCCACGGTTCTAGAAGAACCGTGGCGGCTCTTTTTGGCACACCCAGCGCACTCACATCTACAGGAGCCCGCTCATGACTGCAGGGGAAACTGCATCTCCACCACTGACTCGTCCATTCGATCCAGGCGCGGAGGTTGCAGAAACACTTCGCGGCTTGGCCCGGCCAGCATATCGCCATTGATTTCGACAAACCGGCCAATCTTTGCCGTGACCAGATGCGCATCCTCCGGCAGGCCCACGCGCACACAAATGGCCATGCGCGCCTCGGGGAGTTCGTGGATCGACAGCAGCGAGTCCCCCGGAATTGCCGGTGCCTCATTCGCAGCCAGCGTGATGCCGAGTTCGACGTCGATGTGGTCGGCCTCGAACTCCTGCGAATGCGCCACAGCGACCAGCTGACCGGCGTGGCCTTGTCGATAAATCACACGCACCTGCTCCTTGAGCAAGCTGATGAGAGCCCGCGCCTCGACGAAGGAAGCGACCACACGGCGCAATGACAGGAGCCGGCGAGCCGGTTCCACACGCACCAGCACATCGTCCGCGGCGAGCTTTCCCTCGGTCTCGATCTGCGCGATGCGTGTTTCGATCTGCCGCAGTTTCTGCGTCTCCGAGGCCAGCGCCCGCTCCGCCTCAGTGCGTCGCATCAGCAGCATACCGCGCAGCTCCGCCGCGTTGACTTTGTTTTTGAGTACCGGGCCAATCTGTTCCAGGCTGAACCCCAGATCTTTGAGCACGATGATTCGGTTCAATTCAGCCAGCTGATGGGCGCTATAGACACGATAGCCAGTCTTAGGATCAGCATGCATGGGCTTTAGCAGCCCGATCTCATCGTAGAAGCGCAGCAGGCGCGAGGAGACCCGCGCAATTCTTGAAAAATCTCCAATCCTGTACACGAGTCTCCCCGCTTACCCGTTCCACTACGCCGCCACGGCCTTGAGAATAGCGTCGTTCAATCCCATGGACTCGGCGCTGGATTTCTCATTCTGCAGTGTCTGCCGAATGCACGGCACGCTTATCATGCGATCAAAATACTTCGCCAGGCGACCGAACCGGTTTCGATCCAGATCGAATCCACAGTAACGGTAAGTGACGAGGTTGGATACTACAGCGAGGTCCGCGGCCGTCATGGCTTGTCCCACCAGAAACCCATCTCCTGCCATTCCGTCAAGATAGCCGAAGACTTGAGGTACGGATTCCGCGAATACCTGCCCGATGACGCCCATATCGGCCGGCCGATTGTGAATCTTTGGATGAACGAACACTTCGTGGAACAGCGGCCTGACTACATTGCGGAACAGGTGTTCCGTCGCGTACATCTCGAGTGAAAGAGTCCGCGCCAGCCCTTTCGCACCCGTCGGATAAATGGCGTGTTCCGGATAAGCGCGATCGAGGTATATGCAGATGGCGGCCGAGTCGGCTACGGTGAAGTCACCGTCCGTGATTGCCGGAATCCGGCCCGTGGGGCTCAAGTCCCGCCAGTTCGACGGCGGGTTGCCCGGAATGACCGGCACCACCGGAATGACTTCGTGAGCCAAGCCCTTCAGGGCGGCCACAATGAGCACTTTGCGTGTATGTACAGATACGGGTACTCCATAAATCTTCAACATGTGCGGCTCCTGGTTTTGAGGAGCGGCGACCTTAAAGGTTGACGTTACGGCAATGTCAAACGGATTTCGTAGTCCGATCCAATGCGATCGTGGCGACTGCGCCGCATGTACTCAGCTCAGGTCGCAGCATCTACTGCGCGTCGCGTTTCGCGCCGCTCGAAGATCGCTTCTTCGGCGTATGCTTCTGATGAGAAGTCTTGGCATGGCCCACGATGGGCGGCTGAATCGGTGTGCCGTAGACGTGCTGATTTGTATGAGGGTGCGGGACAAAGGAATTCGGCTTCGCGCGGGAGTCGGTCGACTTATCGCCGGCAACCGACAGCGCCGGTTGCGCGAGCGTGATTGCGGCGAGCACGGTAAGTACAAATTTCGTCATATTCCTGATCCTCCCAGCCGGATGGTAGATCAGTATCGCGCTGCGGCGTTCCAAGTCCGCGCCGTTATGTGATGTGCGTCTCGGGACCGCGATCCATTGCCTCGAGATGCTCGACGGCCATTGTCACTCCGTTTCTGGCCGCGACGGCCGGTGCGAGTCGGTTCACCCGTTCTCGAATCAAAGGATCGCCGACCGCACGGCTGATGCGGTCGCTGAGCTCGTCGGCAGTGGCCAGTTCGACCGGCAGCGCCCGCGGTCCGAGTCCCAGCACCGCAACGCGATGTGCCCAATAGTACTGATCGAGGATGTGCGGCAGCAGGACCTGCGGCACTCCCGCCCGCGCCGCCGCGGTCGTCGTGCCCGCGCCGCCATGATGAACCGCGGCCGCGACCCGAGGAAAGATCAGGGAATGCGGTATATTGTCCACAGTCAGGACGTCGTCGGCCTCTCTGACGTGCCGGTCGAGCGACGCCCAGCCGCCGACGATGACGGCACGCCGGCCGACTGCGCGCACCGCGGCGATGGCGTCTGCCACCAGCTTGGGTGAGCATGGCGCAACCATGCTGCCGAAGCCAATGTAGATCGGCGCGGGAGCCTGCTGCAAGAACGCCTCGACTCGAGGATCCAGTGTCCCTGGTTCGTCGAGCACCCACGCGTCGGTGCTCATCGTGCTCTCGGGCGCATCGTCAGGCATCGGCCCTAGGTCTCGATCGGCCGCGAGAAGCACCCGCCCCTTGAGGATCTGGCTTATCGGGCTGTCGAGAGGCTTGAGGCTCAGCGTGGCGCGGCCGCGGTTGATGTGGCCTCGCAACGTGAGGTCGGCAAGCGGAGCGCCGGCCTTCCACAGTAAACGGTTGATCCATCGCGGCAACGTCTGCCGGTGCACATTTGGAGGCGGCGCGGCGCTGCTCGGCATCGCGCACGGACAGTAGACGGCGTGCGCATAGGGCACGCCCCGCCCTTCCGCCACTGAAGCGGCCGCGAATTGCAGGCCGGCGCCGATGATCAGATCACAGCCCTGGCTTGCCCGCGCGACCGGCTCGAAGAGCAGCGGCGTGATGTGCGACAGATATCGCATCTGCCAGCTCAAGGATTGCAGCTCTGCGCCGGCGGATCGCAACAGGGCCTCGACGTCGATGCCATCCGATTCGGTGTCGAACCCATGACCGCGAACCCACGCCACGAAATTCGCAGGAACGGTTAGCACGAGGTCGTGGCCGCGCGCGCGCAGGGCCACGGCCAGTGCGACAATCGGCTGCACGTCGCCGCGAGTCCCATGAGGCGCGAGAAGAATACGCATGATTCCGGGTTCCTGGTTCGGCCGGACCAGCGCGCCGGGCCCGCGAGTATACTAAAGTGATCATGAGAGCCATCCAAGCACACCATCCGATCGGCACGCCCGGAGTTCCCTGGGGAGAAGCAGAAGTGGCTGTCTGGCTTTCACGGCAGCACGTCAAGCGCAGTTACGAAGCGGACGTGCTGCGCGTGATCGAGCCCTTAAGCTCGCGCTACGACGTGGTGCAGTATGGTCGCCTTGATTATCACCCCGACAAATACCCGCTGTTCGCGATCAAGAGCCGCGGCTGGCAGGACGAGCTTCCCTGTGCGTTGGTGACGGGCGGCGTACATGGTTATGAAACCAGTGGCGTGCACGGGGCGTTGCGGTTTGTCGACAAACATGCGGCAAACTATGAAGGCCGGATCAACCTTCTGGTCGCGCCCTGCGTCAGCCCCTGGGCTTACGAAGTGATTCACCGCTGGAACATGCACGCGGTCGACCCGAACCGCTCGTTTCGCGAGGACAGCCCGGCGCAGGAATCGGCAGCCCTCATGCGCCTGGTCGCGCCGTTCCGCGATGGCGTGCTCGTGCATATCGATCTGCATGAAACCACCGATAGCGATGAGTCCGAGTTTCGCCCGGCGCTGGCTGCTCGCGACGGCGTGGCGCATGAACCGGGTGAAATCCCCGATGGCTTCTATCTGGTCGACGATGGCGAGCGTCCGCAACCGGAGTTCCAGCAGGCTGTAATCGCCGCGGTCGCGAAAGTCACGCACATTGCGCCGGCGGATCGAAATGGCGAGATCATCGGATCGATCATGGTCGCGCCGGGCGTCATCAACTACCCGCTCAAGCGACTCGGCCTTTGTGCAGGCATCACCAGCGCGCCCTTCAAGACGACCACCGAGGTCTATCCTGACAGCCCTCGCTCAACGCCTGAGCGATGCATTGCTGCGCAAGTGGCGGCGGTTTGCGCGGCGATTGAATTCGCGTTGACGCGCCGCGAAGCAGTCGAGCGGTAACTTTTCGTCCGGCGGGGCTGTTCGTCTCGAGCGTTCTATTTCGGCGTAGTTGTCTTCAACCATTCCCTCAGTGCGACGCGCGCGGTGCCGGAGAAGTCGGTGAAAATGCCATCGACACCCAAATCAAAATACACCTTGTATTCCGCTTTAGGGTCACCGTCATAGGATTTCGTCAAATATTCCGCTTCATCCCGAAAGGTGAAAGGATGAACGAACAGACCGGCCTTGTGCGCATCGGCGATCAACGATGTGGCCGCCATATTCGAGGCCTGAGCCAACGCCGTCACTGGGTGGCCGGCTGCATCCACGCCTTGCGCCGGCTCAATATAGAACTTCCATGGGCCGATGCCATCCGCGTAGGTCGTGATCTCTGCGAGCCCCTCCGGTGTTGTCATTACTGCAAAGGTGCGCGGATCGTGGGCTTGCAACCAGGAAAATGGTTTTGCGCTGTCGGGTGAATCATAGGTAATCGCACCGGTTTTATAGTCGATTCCCGCGCCATCGATCAATTGGACCACTTTGGTTTTCAGTCCAAGGCCGCGCATCAGTTTCAGGCTGGCAGGCTCAAACGACTGGACAAAAACCGGTGAATCTGCGGTATTCCAGCCCTCCTTGGTCAGCATCGCCAACAGCGTTTCTTCCAGCGGCAGGCCCAGCCGACGCTGATAAACCGGGTTCTTGGTTTCAGGGTAGATGTTGATCCTGCGCCTGGGATCTGCGGCCATGCTGTGTTTGGCCAGATCGATGATTTCCTGGAACGTTGCCATCGGATACAGGCCGTCATATTGTTTGCTGCGCGTGGCCATTGGCTGCTTCACTCGCAACGCTTTCAGTTCGGCGGCGCTAAAATCGCTGATGTACCACTCGGGTCCGGTAGGCACCCCGTCCACCATGCGCGATTTCTTTCGCAATGCAAATTCCGGATGATCGGCAACGTCCGTGGTATCGCCCAAAAAGACGTTATGGCAGGCAAACAGCACACCATCACTTGAAGATTGAAGATCAAGTTCAAGCGCATCGGTACCCGCCGCTATCGCCGCCTGATATCCAGCGATGACCTCTTCCGGATAAAGACCCGGCAAACCCCGATGTCCAATGACCAACGGCGGTTTGCCGTCCAGTGTTTTCATCGCAATGTTCGGCTGGCTCGCGCACGCGCTCAAGATCAGCGCGGCGGCGCACGGGCCGAAGCGACATGCCAGTCCTTTTGCGACGCGTAAAATTGTGTCAACAGTTCTCATTACGGCGGCGGCCATGGTAACTCGCTGGCGTCGTGCTACGACTCAGCCGCGCAACTCTTTTTGGTGCGCTTCAACAAACGCAGCCATGCTGTCGAATCGAAAGTCGTACCGCGGTGTTCCGGGAGGCCGGTTCGTCGCACCCCACCCCGCCTCCGCGTGCCGTCGGTCAATCCACGCCGATGCCAGCCCGAGCCGGTTGGCCGGTACGTGGTCATGGAACAGACTTTGCGCGGTGTGCAAAATGTCGCCCTTCTCCATTGCGAAGTCGTCTCTCAGCCGTTGAAGCATATACTCAAAATTTCGAACGCTGGGCTTATATGATTCGATGTCCTGCGCCGTATACACGGCATCAAAAGCGACTCGTAGCCGCGTATTGCTTGCACGGAACGAGATGCGGTCGACGTTCGATAGAATGACCAGCTTGTAGTGCTTCTTGAGGTACTGCAGTGCGCTGACGGAATCTGGAAACTCCGGCCAGTCTGGAATGGAGGCGCCGAAGCTGTTGGCCTCCTCGTTGGTCGCCGCAACGCCCCATGTCCGCGCAATGCGTTTGTACACGATCGACAGTAGCTGCGAATACGGCATCGCGGGCGTCTCGAGCTCTTGCGCGGATTCGTTTTGCGCGAAGATCTCGAGAATTTGGTCGCGCGAGGGAGTGATGCCGGCCTTTTCGACCAGCGGCTGCAACCCGCTCAGGATTCCCGTTTCCCAGTCGATGAGCGTTCCGTAGCAGTCAAAAGTCAACGCTTTGAAATCCGTCAGCTTCATGGTCGTTCCCGCGTTCGGCACTCATTGCAGCCAGCGTGAATGATGCGCGGCGCACAGTCTTGACGATTCCTTCCGATGTTTATGCAAATTCGCCAAGCGGTCCTACACGGGCTCCGTTACGCGCGTCAGAGGCCGGGCGGCGCGCCGCATCGCCCCCGGCGTTACCCCGAGTGCGAGTCGCAGACGACGCGTCAGAGCGCTTTGGTCACCGTGGCCGGTGCGTACCGCAATCTCCGCGATCGACAGGTTTGTCCGGGCAAGAAGTTGACGCGCGGCTTCCACACGCAATTGCACCAGTGCGGCATGCGGACTCTGCCCGTAGCGCTTACGGAAAAGGGCGTAGAGCCGCGTGAGGCTGAGCCCGGCGGCGCTGGATACATCCGTTACTCGGATGGGATCGGATGCATGGTCGCGCATGAATGCCATTGCCCGGTTCAAAGCAATTACCTCCGAGGTGGGAATGATGGCGCGACCTTGCGCAATGCCGTCCATGAGAAGCATCATCCAATACGCCAGTATCGTCCCTGAGGGCGTGGTTCGTTCAAGCATCGCCGACGCGTAGTCGAGCAGGCCCTGCACGGGCGGCTCGATCGGGAAAAACGCGTTTTTGTCGAATGACCGCGCGAGTTGTTCGCTGTCGATGTGGCGCACTGGTAGATCGACGACAAGAAAGCCATTCGTTCCCTTGGCGAGGAATGCGTGGGTTGCCCCCGCGACGATGAAAGCGCCGACGCCCGGCTCGACCCGACCACCCCGACCACCTACCTCAAGTTCGAGATTGCCGACGCGCGGCAGAACAATCTGGTGGTGGTCGTGCCGATGAAGCGTGGCCTCCGCCCGATACTTCTTGATGCTGATGAGGTTACTGCTCATGCTCATTGGTGCCATAGCGCTATAAGAGGCGTCGATCGTCTCGCATAAGACCGTGGTCTTCAAGTCGCGAGGGCTGCACTCCCGCTCGGCTCGCGAAATGTTGTGTGGCTCTCGCCCAACTTGCGCTCGGCGCTTGGCGGGTGCCCAAATTGACTGCGGTAGCACTTGGAGAAATGCGGCGGCGACTGAAATCCGCAGGCTGTCGTGATATCCATGATGGGCATTGCCGTTTGCAGCAACAATTCCCGTGCGCGGCGCAGGCGCATTTCGAGGTAGTAGCGCTTCGGTACGCAGTTCAAATCCCGCTTGAATAAGCGCTCGATTTGGCGCCGCGACAGGCCCGTCGACTTGGCAATTTTCTCGAGGGACAGCGGCTTCTCGATATTCTCCTCCATGAGTTGCGCGACCCGGATCAACCCACGGTGCGATGCGCCAATCTGCGCCCGCAACGGGATGTATTGGCGATCCGTATCCTTGCGGACTCGATCGATGATAAATTGCTCGGAGACCAGCTGCGATATCCGCGGCCCCAATTTCAGCTGAATGAGGTGCAGCATCAGGTCCAAGGGCGCCGTGCCGCCGGAGCATGTGAATCGATCACGATCGATGGTGAACAACTGATCGCTGATTCGAATCCGGGGAAATTCTTCGCGCAAAGCGGATAGATTTTCCCAATGAATCGTCGCGGCGAAATTATCGAGTAAGCCTGCACGTGCCAGCGCGTAGCCTCCCGTGCACAGCGCGCCCAGCGGCACCCGCCGGTCGGCCAGGCGCCGAAGCGCGGTCAGCAGCGACGGCGATACCGCTTCGCGAACATTGACACCGCCGCACACGAACAAAATATCGGCCGCTCCCAACGTATCGAGCGCCCCGGTCGGGGAGAGATTGAGTGAGCTGCTGGCAGTCGCCGCCAGCCCGTCCATACTGACGACCGACCATTGGTAGATCTCTTTGCCAACCAACCGATTTGCCATGCGCAGCGGCTCGATCGCATTGGCTACGGCGATCAACGAGTAATTCGGCAAGGTCAGAAATGCGTACTTGCACTTGCGCAACATGGCCGGCGATTCCAAGGAGCCTCCAAAGGCAGTCACGACGAGCTTTCGTAAGGCGGATATTACGCCACTGTGGCGTGGGTCTTGTCAGTTTCCGACAGGGTTTTGTCGTCTTTTAGACATATCATCGCGGTTGCGCCGAGCTTCGTCTCACCCAGGCCTGACCGGCCTGTCGCATTTCCATAAGGGATTGTCGCAATTGGCGTCTCGTTCGGCGGTGCCCTGGTTACACTGCGGGACGCATTTGAGTGGGGAGAGCAAGCACACATGAAAACTCATGCCCGCGTTGTGGTGATAGGCGGCGGCGTGGTAGGCGTCAGCACGCTGTACCATCTGGCGTTGAAGGGCTGGACTGATGCGGTGCTGCTGGAACGCTCCGAACTCACGGCGGGATCCACCTGGCATGCGGCCGGTTTGCTGCCGCTGTTCAACATGAGCTACACCGTAGGACAGCTACACAAATACTCGGTGGACCTCTACAAGCGCTTGCCGGCAGAAACCGGCCAGGATGTCAGTTTCCACGTCACCGGGAATTTGCGGCTTGCCACTTGTAGCGAGCGCATGGATGAGTACCAAAAGTACTGCGGTACGGCGAACACCATAGGTGTGCCCTTCCAAGTGATCGGGCCCAAGCAGGTGCGAGATCTGTGGCCGCTGATCGAGCTTGGCGACGGCGCCGCCACGTCGAAAATTGTCGGAGCCCTCTATCATCCCGACGACGGCCACATTGCGCCGGCGGATCTCACCATGGCGCTGCGCAAGGGCGCACGCGCCCGTGGAGCGCAGATCCAAGAGCAGACCGAAGTCACTGCGGTGAAGCGCACGCCGTCGGGAGAGTGGCATCTGACGACCAGCAAGGGCGACATAGTCGCCGAGCACGTGGTGTGCGCCACGGGCAACTATGCGCGACAGACCGGCCGCATGTTCGGCCTGAACGTGCCCAGCATTCCGGTCGAGCACCAATACATCGTTTATGACGAATCGCCGGAACTCAAGGCATATCGCCAGGCGGGCGGCCGCGAACTCGCGGTACTGCGTGAGTCGGATCAATCCTACTACCTGCGCGAAGAGCGTATGGGTTGGATTCTGGGTCCTTATGAGGCCGGCGCGCCGGCACGATTCGCCGACGGCGTACCCGACTGGTTCGGCAAGAGTCTGTTCGAAGGCGACCTGGATCGCCTGCTGCCGCACGTCGAGGCTGCGCAGCGGCGCGTGCCGTCGCTTGCCAACTGCGGCATCAAGGATATCGTCAATGGACCCATCGCCTATACGCCTGACGGCAGTCCTTTGATCGGGCCTGCATGGGGCGCCCGCAATCTGTGGCTGAATGAAGGACACAGTTTTGGCATCACTGCAGCGGGCGGTTCCGGCTGGCAATTGGCTGAGTGGATAGTTGAAGGCGAACCCGGCATCGACATGCTGGGCGTGGATCCGCGCCGCTATGGTCCGTACACCGGCAAGCGATATGTGGTTCAAAAGAACGAGGAAACCTATCGCAATGTTTTCGTGATTCATTTTCCCGATGAAGAGCGCGCCGACGCACGTCCCGCCAAGACCAGTCCGGTGTACGACAAGCTCGCGCGCATGGGTGCTGTGTTCGGTCAGCGCTACGGTTGGGAACGAGCCAATTGGTTTGCGCCTGCCGGCGTGCCGGCCAAGGACACATGGAGCTTTCGCCGCTCGAATTACTTCGAACATGTCGGCAATGAGGCTCTGCGTCTGCGACAGCATGTCGGGGTCATCGACCTGACGCCCTTCACCAAGCACGAGGTGACCGGCCCCGGCGCGGAAAGCTGGCTTGACGGATTGGTGGCGAACAAGGTGCCGACAAAAATCGGCCGAATTGCCCTGTGCCATGCGCTGACCCGCCGCGGCGGCATTCGCTCCGAATTTACGATCACGAAAATCGCCGAACAACACTTCTACGTGGTCAGCGCCGGCGCTGCCGAACGCTATGATAGCGACTACTTGCGGCAAACGCTGCCGCGCGACGGCAGCGTAACGTTGCAAAACCTCACCATGAGCCGGGGCGTTTTTGTGCTCGCCGGACCGCGCTCACGCGATGTGTTGGCGAAACTGGTCGATACGCCGCTGGACAACGCCGCGTTCCCGTGGCTCACGGGGCAGGTGGCCGAGGTCGGTCTGGCCACCGACGTATATCTGCTGCGCGTAAACTTCGTCGGCGCCTTGGGGTGGGAACTGCATTTTCCCATCGAGTATGCGCATCACTTGTTCGATGCACTGTTTACCGCCGGCAAAGAATTCAACATCGGCATGATCGGAATGCGCGCCATGGAATCTTTGCGGCTCGAGAAGTCTTATCGCATGTGGGGCAGCGACCTGACCACCGACTACACGCCCTACGAGGCGGGTCTGAACCGCTTCGTCCGTCTCAACAAGGGCGCCTTCATCGGCAAAGAAGCGCTTGAAAAGCAACTGGCGGCGGGCGTACCGCATCGTTTCATCACCTTCGAGGTTCACGGCGTCAAGGATGCCGATGCTCTCGGCAACGAGCCGCTGTTCGATCTGAAGGGCAACATCATCGGACGCGCCACCGCGGGTTATTACGGCCACGTGCTGCGCAAGAGCCTTGGCCTGGGATATATCAAACCGGAATTTGCCGCCGTGGGCGGCGACATCGAGATTGAGATTTTAGGCGAGCGCAAGCGCGCCACCGTGCTGGTCGATTCGCCGTATGATCCCGAGAACAGTGACCTAAGAGCCTAGACTTGAGGCGGCGCCACCCATGAGCAGGCAATCATTCTCGGGGCTTTCGCTCCTCTGGCGCGGGCTGTCGCGCCACGCCGGCTGGCAGAAACAATGGCGCAAGCCGGAACCAAAGTCACGCTACGACGCCATCATCGTCGGCGGCGGCGGCCATGGTCTGGGCGCCGCTTATTATCTGGCCAAGGAACATGGGTTGGCGAATATCGCGGTGCTGGAGAAGGGCTGGATCGGCAGCGGCAACACCGGACGCAATACCACGATCATCCGTTCGAATTATTTGTTCAATGAAAGCGCGGCGCTCTACGATCATTCGGTGAAGCTATGGGAGAACCTCTCGCAGGTCCTCAACTACAACGTCATGTTCTCCCAGCGCGGCGTCATGATGCTGGCGCACAACGTGCATGACATCCAGGTGATCAAGCGGCATGTGCATGCGAATCGCTGTAACGGCGTCGACAATGAATGGCTGGAGCCGGCCCAAGCCAAAGAATTCTGTCCGCCGCTCAACATTGAAGACAACATCCGCTACCCGGTATTGGGCGCGGCGCTGCAGCGACGCGGCGGCACGGCGCGGCACGATGCCGTTGCCTGGGGCTACGCACGCGCAGCGGACGCGCTCGGCGTCGATATCATCGAGAATTGCGAGGTGACCGGCATTCGGCGCGACGCAAGCGGCGCCGTCGAGGGATTGGATACCACTCGGGGCGTGATTCACTCGCGCAAGGTGGGCGTATCCGCGGCCGGTCACAGCAGCGTCGTTTTGGCGCTGGCCGGCGTGCAACTGCCCCTGGAGAGCTACCCGCTGCAAGCATTGGTTTCCGAACCGGTGAAGCCTGTTTTCCCCTGCGTCGTCATGTCCAACACCATTCACGCCTATATCAGCCAATCGGACAAGGGCGAACTGGTCATCGGCGCCGGTACCGATGCCTACACCTCGTATACCCAGCGCGGCGCATTGCATATCAACATGCACACGTTGGATGCGATCTGCGAATTATTCCCGAGCTTTCGTCGCCTGCGGATGATGCGCAATTGGGGCGGCATCGTCGATGTGACGCCGGATCGATCGCCCATCATCGCCAAGACGCCGGTGCCAGGCCTGTATGTGAACTGCGGGTGGGGAACCGGAGGATTCAAGGCGACCCCGGGATCGGCGCATGTCTTTGCTTGGACGATTGCCCGGGACGAACCTCATCCGATCAACGCACCGTTTACCATTGAGCGCTTCCGCGACGGCCACCTGATCGACGAGGCCGCGGCAGCCGCCGTGGCTCATTGAGCGTCGCGCTGTGCTGCTCATTGCCTGTCCCTACTGCGGTAAACGCCCGGAAATCGAATTCACCTACGGCGGACAAGCGCACCTCGCAAGGCCCAACCAGCCCTCACAACTCGACGATCAGGCGTGGGCGGAGTTTTTATACATGCGCAGCAACACCAAGGGTGTGTATGCCGAACGCTGGCGTCACGCACGTGGGTGCGGGCGTTTCTTCAATGCGCTGCGCGACACGACGAGCGACCATTTTCTGGCGTTCTACAAGACCGGCGAGCCCCGGCCGGTTCCGCCGACATCACCGGCACCGCCCGCGCAGAGCGTCGCGGCGCCCGGGCACGCCGGCGCAGGTTCGACGTCCGAGCGCAAATCATGATCGGCGGCCTTCGCACACCGGGCGGCGGACGCATCGATCGAACGCAACGCTTGAGTTTCAAATTCGACGGCCGGTCCTATGAGGGTTTCGCGGGCGATACCCTGGCATCGGCGCTGCTTGCCAATGGCGTGCACCTGGTGGGCCGCTCGTTCAAGTACCACCGGCCGCGCGGTTTCTTGGCTGCCGGGTCTGAAGAGCCGAACGGCCTGGTGACGGTGACGCGGGATGCAGCGCGGGTTACACCCAATCTGCGCGCGACCCAGGTGGAGTTGTACGATGGCTTGATCGCTGAGAGCCAAAACCGGTGGCCCGGTTTGCAACGGGACTTCGGCCGCATCAACGATCTGCTGTCGGCGTTTTTCCCGGCCGGCTTCTACTACAAGACCTTCATGTGGCCGCGCAAAGCGTGGAAATCACTGTATGAACCCATGATACGTCGCGCCGCAGGCTTGGGCCGCGCGCCCGTTCATGCGGATCCCGACCGATACGCGCAACGTTATGCGCATTGCGACGTATTGATCATCGGGGCAGGTCCCGCCGGGATTGCCGCGGCCTTGAGCGCGGCTGAGAGCGGCGCCCGTGTAATCTTGTGCGATGAGACGAACGAGTTTGGCGGCAGCTTGCTCAATGACAGCAGCGCCGTGATTGATGGTCAAGCAGCGCATGCCTGGGCGCAGCGTGGCGTCGCGTCGCTGGCGCAAAACAGCCGCGTGACATTGCTGGCACGCACCACGGCCTTCGGTTATTTCCCGCACAATCTCATCGGCCTCAATCAACGACTCGTCGATCATCTGGCCAGTCCGCCCGTCAATCTGCCGCGCGAGCGCCTCTGGCAGGTTCGTGCGCGGGCGGTGGTACTCGCCACCGGAGCGATCGAACGTCCGCTGGTGTTTCCCGGCAACGATCGCCCCGGCATTTTGCTGGCCGGGGCTGCTCATACCTATCTCAATCGATATGGCGTATGCGTGGGAAGGCGTGTGGTCGTGGTGACATCGGGTGACGAAGCCTACCAAGTTGCACTCGATCTGCATGCCGCGGGTGTCGTCATCGCTGCCATCGCGGACCTGCGCTCCGAAGTTACCGGCGCCCTCCCCGACGCCGCGCGCCGCGCCGGGATTGATGTGCGCCCCGGCTCCACCGTCCTCGACACCGTCGGGGCATTGCGCGTCAGCGGCATCACCCTCGCCCGTGTGCAGAGCGGACAAGTGCAGGCAGCCCAGAACATACGATGCGACGCGGTATTGATGTCGGGCGGATATACACCGAGTGTGCATTTGTTTTCGCAATCGCGCGGCAAACTGCAATGGAAGGACGACCTGCAGTCCTTCGTGCCGGGATCGTCGGCCGAGTCGGAACAATCCGCCGGCGCCTGCCGCGGAATCTATGGCCTCGCCGAAGTGCTGGCGGATGGTGCGAGAGCCGGCGCCGCAGCGGCACCGCAACCCAATCATACACAGCGTCGCTTCAACGTCGACACCTTGAATCGTCGCAGCAGCGCCTACCTGGGTGCGCTACCGCAGGGGAATCCGCCGAGCCGCGAGAAATCCTTCGTGGACTGGCAGCACGATGTCACCTCGCATGATCTTAGCCTGGCCACCCGCGAAGGCTTTGAATCGATCGAACATGTCAAACGCTACACCACAACGGGGATGGCCACCGATCAGGGCAAGACCTCGAGTCTCAATGCCATGGCGATCGTGGCAAAGAACCTCGGGATCGCGATCCCTCGAGTCGGATTGACCACGTTTCGCATGCCGTACACACCAGTCAGCTTCGGCAGTTTTGCGGGTGTCTCACGGGGTGATTTGTTCGACCCGGTGCGCACCACCCCGATCCATCCCTGGGCGCAGGCCAAAGGTGCTGTGTTCGAGAATGTGGGTTTGTGGAAGCGTGCCCGATATTTTCCACGCGGCGGCGAAGACATGCACGCCGCGGTCGCACGCGAATGCCGCGCGGTGCGCAGCGCTTGCGGAATATTCGATGCCTCGACGCTCGGCAAGATCGAAGTCGTCGGCCCCGATGCCGCCGAATTCATGAATCGCATGTACATCAACAATTGGTCCAATTTGGGGGTTGGCCGCTCACGTTACGGGATATTGCTCCGCGAAGACGGCTTCATCTATGACGACGGTGTGGTGGCGCGTATCGGCGCGGATCGCTTCCATGTGACCACCACCACCGGCGGTGCGCCGCGGGTTCTCGCGTTGATGGAGGACTATCGTCAGACCGAATGGCCGGAACTGAATGTGTGGCTCACCTCGACCACCGAGCAATGGGCCGTCATTGCCGTACAAGGCCCGAAATCGCGGCAGGTGCTCGAGAGTCTGGTTGAGGGGCTTGACATCAGTGCCGCGGCATGGCCCCACATGAGCGTGGGCCGCGGGCGAATTTGCGGCGTGCAGATGCTATTGTTCCGAGTCAGCTTCACGGGTGAATTGGGGTTCGAAATCAACGTGCCGGCAGACTACGGCCTGAGCGTGTGGGACGCAGTCCATACGGCCGGCCAGGCACACGGCATCAGCGAGTACGGCACCGAGACCATGCACCTGCTGCGCGCAGAGAAGGGCTATATCATCGTCGGACAGGACACCGACGGCACCGTGACCCCGGACGATGCGGGCTTGAGTTGGGCGATTGGTAAGGGCAAGGCGGACTTCGTCGGCAAGCGCTCTCTGGAGCGCGCCTCCATGAAATCGGCGGATCGCAAACAGCTGGTTGGATTGCGCGCGAAGGATCCAGGCGGCACGCTCGAGGAAGGAGCGCAAGTGGCGGCGCAGTCTGGTCAGAAACCACCCATGGAATTGATCGGCCATGTCACCTCGTCTTATGCCAGCAGCGTGCTGGGCTATTCGATTGCGCTGGCGCTGATCGAAGGCGGCCGCGCCCGTCTTGGGCAGACGCTGTATGTGCCCATGCCTAACGGCGACCTTGAAGTCGAAGTCACGTCACCGGTTTTCTACGATCCCGCTGGAGCGCGCATCAATGCCTGAAGTTGCGATACGCAGCCTGCCGCCGGTGCCGCAGAGGGAATGGATAAGGGCATTGCCGCCTGCGATGCGATTCATTTTGCACGGTGACGCGGGCGTGCGATCGGCGGCCGCTTCGGTCTGGGGAGTCGCCTTTGCCGAGCAACCCTGCCGCGCTATGGTGCAGGGCAGGCGCGCGACGCTGTGGCTTGGCCCGGATGAATACCTGCTGTTGGGCGGCATCGACGGGTCGCAGGCCGACGATGAATCGCGGGCTGCTGCAGGCGCACTTGAACTCGCCCTGAGAGACTTACCTCATGCACTGGTCGATATCAGTCACCGGCAATTTGCACTCGAGGTGAGCGGCCCCCACGCGGCGACCATTTTGAGCGGCGGCTGTCCCCTTGATCTGTACTCGAGTGAGTTTCCCACAGGCATGTGCACTCGCACCGTATTCGCGAAAGCCGACATCGTGCTGTGGCGAACCCGCGAAGATGCGTTTCACGTCGAAGTGTGGCGCTCGTTCGCCGGCTATGTAGCCGGGTTGCTCCGCGAAATCGCAATGGAGTTCTACGGCCCATGAGTGCGTCGACGCGCCGTGACGGTGTGCTCTCCACAGTGCCATACTCAAAGCTTTGATCGGGGAGAGTGACGATGGACGAACAGAACACGCCAACCAGTCACGCGGCGCGACGTCCCAGCGGCCGCGATGCGAAGCGGGCTGCCCGGACCGCCCGCGCATCGGCGTCGATCCCTTACATTACTCGCAAGATTCCTTTCTACGAGGTCCTGGACGAGGAAGGCCTCACGACCATGGAACAAAACGCCGACACGATTCTCGAGGAGATCGGCATCGATTTTCGCGACGACGCCGAGGCGCTCGAGATCTGGAAGGCCGCCGGGGCCGACGTACAGGGCGAGCGCGTGCATTTCGCCCGCGGCATGTGCCGCTCGCTGGTGCAACGCACTGCGCCGCACGAGTTCACCCAGCATGCCCGCAACCCGGCCCGCAGTGTGGTGATCGGCGGTAAGAACACCGTGTTCGCTCCGGCCTACGGCTCGCCGTTCGTGCGCAGTCTCGACGAAGGCCGGCGCTATGCGCGCATCGAGGACTTCCGCAATTTCGTCAAGCTCGCCTACCTATCCACCTCCCTGCACCACTCGGGCGGCACCATTTGCGAGCCGGTTGATCTGCCGGTCAACAAGCGGCACCTCGACATGGTGTACAGCCACCTGAAGTACAGCGACAAGGCATTCATGGGCTCCGTGACGGCGCCCGAGCGCGCCGCCGATTCCGTCGCCATGGCGAATATCGTCTTTGGCGACGAATTGAACGATCCGCTGACCGGTCGTCCGAAAACGACCATCATCAATCTGATCAACGTCAACTCGCCGATGACCTACGACTCGACCATGCTCGGTGCCGCCAAGGTCTACGCACGCGCCAATCAAGCGTTGATCATCACCCCTTTCATTCTGGCCGGCGCGATGTCGCCTGTCACGGTTGCGGGCACCGTCGCGCAAACTCTGGCCGAGGCGCTGGCGGGACTTGCATTCGTGCAATTGGTCAATCCAGGCGCGCCTGTGGTGCTGGGTAGTTTTGCCTCGTCGATCTCGATGCAATCGGGCGCCCCGACGTTCGGAACGCCGGAACCGGCATTGGTGCTGTATGCAATGGCCGCGCTGGCGCGGCGTCTTGGAATACCGTTTCGCTCCGGAGGCAGCCTCTGCGCATCGAAGATTCCGGATGCTCAAGCGGCCTTCGAGTCGGCGAACACCTTGGTGCCGACCTGCCTCGCCGGCGTCAATTTCGTGCTGCATACGGCCGGGTGGCTGGAGGGCGGCCTGGCGATGGGCTACGAGAAGTTCGTCATGGACGCCGACCAGGCCGGCATGATGCATACGCTGCTCGCCGGCGTGGACTTGTCGGTAAACGGCCAAGCACTGGACGCCATCCACGAAGTCGGGCCCGGCAAGCATTTCTTAGGCTGCGCGCACACCCAGGCGAATTTCGAGAATGCGTTCTATCGCTCGCCGCTCGCGGACAATAACAGCTACGAGCAATGGCAGGCCGAGGGCTCGACCGACATGGCGAAGCGCGCGAATGCCATGTGGAAGAAGCAACTCGCGGAATATGTTCTGCCGCCTATGGATTCTGCAATCGACGAGGCGCTGCTTGGATATATGGCTAAACGCAAGGCGGCATTCCCCGACTCGAACGTCTGAATGCAGCTTAATTAACTGTAATATAATCAGTATTTTACACGATAAATCGTATGTCAAATAGCGGAGACGCGTGGCCGAACGCTCGTCTCGAGAGATAGCGCTATCGCGCCGCTAACTGCGCAACTTTGACCCAATTCGCTTCCGGCTTGAGCACAGCGACTACGTAGATGCCGTCGCCGCTCTTTGTGATTGTTCGAGCAGAGATGGCACCGAGCGCGGCCGACAGCTCTTCGGGTGAAAGCTTGTACATGCCCCCGCTGATCGCATCCACCGCAAGCCCAACCAGTCCACCGATCGCGATATTTCCCCAAACCCAGCCGCTCACACTGCTCGTCAGCGTCAAATCCATTGGCTGATAGCCGGCAAGCGAAATACTGACGACGTGATTCTCTTTGCGCCGCAATTTCGAAAAGACCGGCGTCGTGCCGGACTGGAGATTATCGATCGTGACAGATGCGCCCGTGGGCGTGCTCGAGATCCCTACGTCTTGGCGGGTACCATGAATGATCGTCGCGCACCCCGTCATAAGTAAAAGCGCCATCCCGCCCAACGTTGCCTGCAGCGCGATATTTTTATACATCATCACTCTCCCTGTGGTTTTTAGAAGGCGTTTAGTGTCTGCCACGCCTCCGCTGCTTGCTGTGCGCCGTTTCACAGCCACGCTTGCCCGCCTGGTCGAGCCGCCGCCTCATGCAAGTGGGTCAAGTCCTACGTCAGTCTCTTAAAGCTGCTGGCTGCGTCTTGCCTGACGGTAGATGACACTTACTTCATGAATACCATACCCACCAACACAGTCATAGCTGCCGTTCTCCTGATCGCGCTGGTGATCAGCGTCGTCGCTTGGCTTGTCATGCAAAAGCAACGAACCCTCAAGCTCAAACAGCGTTTCGGCCCGGAATACGACCAGACCGTTTCTGAGTTCGGCAGCCGAGTGAAGGCCGAGGCGGAACTCAAGTCACGCGAAAAGCGCGTCGCCGGCTTAAGTGTGGTGCCGCTAACACCGGCGGATGCCGTTAGATTCACGCAGGCATGGAGCGCGCTGCAAGGTCGCTTCATCGACAACCCGAAAGGAGTATTGCTGGACGCCGATCTCCTCGTGCGAGAACTGATGGCAAAGCGCGGTTACCCCATGGCGGATTTTGAGCACCGGGCCGCCGACATTTCCGTCGATCACCCGGGCGTCGTGGCAGCTTATCGTGCGGCGCAGGAAATCGCCGCCCGCAACGAACGCGGCGAGGCGGACACCGAGGAGCTGCGAAAGGCCGTCGTCCACTATCGCTCTCTGTTCGATGAGCTTCTCGGAGTCGCACCAGACAACGCGCCTAGCGCGCGAGCCGACCTCGGCGTCCCGGCGCACACGTGAAATCAATCCGCAGTCGGCCTGTCCTTGCGCCGCGGACGGCGGCCGCGAGTCTCGCTTTGGCTCGAAGATTCCTTCGGCGCCGGTAGGTCCACCACTTTGCGCAGGTTCGCGTACGTGGCGGTCTTGTGCGGAATCGCCATGGCGTCCACGAAAAGCTGTTGGAAACGCGGTTCGATTGCCGTCTCCACCTTCTCGATGCGTCTGACCAAGGCTTCGATGACGGGCCGCGAAGTGCAGTCCAGCAACGCGATTCGCGCGCCGGTTCCGGCGGCATTACCCGCCGAGCGTACTTGCGACAAGTCGCAGTCGGGAACCATGCCGAGAATGATCGCGTACTTGACGTCAATGTGGCTGCCGAACGCGCCGGCAAGCCGGATGCGATCGACGTGATCGATGCCGAGCCGCTCCATCAGCAGCGCGATGCCGGCATACAGCGCGGCTTTCGCAAGTTGGATGGCGCGCACGTCGGTTTGGGTGATTTTCATCTCGACGGCGCCTTGATGCAGCAAGTAGGCGAACGTCCTGACGTTCTCGACGATGCGCGGCGAGCGTGCGGACAAACGGCCGTCGAGGACGCCGTCTTGGTTGATGATACCGGCGAGGTACAGCTCCGCCATGACCTCGATGATGCCGGATCCGCAGACCCCCGTGACGCCGGTGGCCTTCGTGGCTTCCTCGAACCCTAAGTCGTCGGACCAGAGATCCGAGCCGATGACTTTGAAGCGCGGTTCGAGAGTCTCGCGGTCGATGCGCACGCGCTCGATCGCTCCCGGAGCTGCGCGTTGGCCGCAGCTGATCTGGGCGCCTTCGAAGGCAGGGCCGGTGGGACTTGAGCAGGCGACAAGTCGCTGACGATTCCCCAACACGATTTCAGCGTTCGTGCCCACGTCCACGAGCAGGGTCATCTCGTCGGCGAGATCCGGACGTTCTGAAAGAACCATTCCCGCGGCATCCGCGCCTACATGTCCGGCAATGCACGGCAGCACGTAGATTCTCGCGTTGCGATGCAATTTGAGGTCGATGACGTTTGCCCGCAGAGTGAGCGAATGATCGACGGCGAGCGCAAACGGCGCACCGCCGAGTTCCACCGGATCGATACCGAGCAGCAGGTGATGCATGACCGGGTTGCCGACCAGCGTCGCTTCGAGGATGTCCTCGTGCGAAATGCCCGCCTGCCGCGCCACGTCCACCGCGAGGCCGCAGAGCGCTTCGCGCACGACCCCGGTCATCAAGGCAGCGCCGCCGGGATTCATCATCGAATAAGACACGCGGCTCATCAAGTCCTCGCCGAAGCGGATCTGTGGGTTCATGACTCCCGCGGAGGCGACGACCTCGCCGCTCAGAAGATCGCACAAGTGCGCGGCGATCGTCGTCGACCCAATGTCGACCGCAAGTCCAAAGCCACGATCGTGCAGGCCGGCCCAGACGCCGATGATCTGCTTGGCGCCGTGCACGGCCACGGTGACCTGCCACGAACCGGCGCGCAAGGTGGGCTGTAGTATTTGCAGCACCGACAAATCGCACACCAGATCCGTCAAGTTCCATTCGGACTCGAGTGCCTCATACAGGCGGCGCAGGTCTCCGGAGGGATCATGCATATCCGGTTGCTGCACTTGTACGTAATGCAGGCGAACCACCGGATTGAGTTCGATGGCGCGCACGTCGGCTTCCTTGCGTACCACCTGACGATGCACCTGACTGCTCGCCGGCACGTCGATGACCACATCGGCCTCGACGCGCGCCGAGCAGGACAGGCGTCGACCCGGCGCGAGCGCAGTTCGCCGTGAGAAGCGAATTTCCGGTTCACTGAAAGGCGACAAACTCGCGCTCGACGAGGAGACGCCATGTTTGGCGAACTCACCCTCCGCGACCAAGACCTGGCAGCGTCCGCAAAGACCGCGGCCGCCGCAGACGGAGTCGATGTCAACACCCAGGCTGCGCGCAGCCTGCAGCAGCGGTGTCCCGACGGGAAAGTTACCGCGCTTGCCGGAAGGCGTGAATACGACGAGCGGGTCGCGAGTTGCCATCCGACGCCCTGAACTCAAGCCGGTCGCCGGCGATGGCCGCCTTCGCGACGGCCGCGCGGGACCTCACCTGCGACGCCCGTGCCGGCCGGGGGCGCTTCGCGGAAACGACGAATCCAGCGGGCGCAGTCCGGATCATGTCCGAGCATCACGTCGGCACCCATGCAGGCCCTGATCACTTCAACATGCAGGGGATTGGTGATCGCGGAGGTCATGCCCGCAGCCATGGCCATCGTCAGAAAGGCACTATTGATGCCGTCGCGGTTCGGCAGGCCAAAGCTTATGTTCGAGGCGCCGCAGGAAGTATTGACCTTGAGCTCAGTGCGTAGCCGGTGCACCAGCCGCATGACCTGCACGCCGGCCTGATTTATCGCACCGATCGGCATCACCAGCGGATCGACGACCACGTCGCCTGCCGGAATGCCGTGGTCCATGGCCCGCTCGACGATTTTCTTCGCAACCGCGAAGCGCACGTCCGGATCTTCTGAAATGCCCGTCTCATCGTTGGAGATTGCGATCACCGCAGCGCCGTACTTCTTGACGAGCGGCAGCACTGCTTCCAGGCGTTCATCCTCGCCGGTCACCGAATTGACCAGCGCCTTGCCTTTGTAGACCGCAAGACCGGCCTGCAGAGCCGCGACAATGGACGAATCGATCGATAACGGCACGTCGGTGATCGACTGCACGAGCTGCACCGCGCGCGCAAGAATCGCCGGCTCGTCGGCCAACGGGATCCCCGCATTGACGTCGAGCATGTGCGCGCCCGCCTCCACCTGAGCGCGGGCATCCGCCTCGACACGGCTGAAATTTCCTGCCGCCATTTCCGCGGCGAGAATCTTACGCCCGGTCGGGTTGATGCGCTCGCCGATGATGACGAATGGCCGATTGAAGCCAATGACCACTTCCTTCGTGGCGGAGCTGATGACAGTGTCGGTCATGATGTTGTCCTGTGGGAGAACTGTGTGGCGTCGCGCTCCGGATACCAGGGAGAGCGGCCCTGAAGAATGCGCGATCGCTCGACGATGTCGGCCACCGACTCTTCTTGACGGTAGGCCATGACGTGCACACCGCTGATGCCGCGGATTTCGCGAATGGATTGAATCATCTCGATGCAGATATTGAGTCCCTCGCGAGCCTGATCCTTGGCGCCGCTCAAACGCGCGATCAATGTGTCCGGCACATACACGCCGGGCACGTTCCTGCGCATCCACTCTGCCGTTTTTGCCGAGCGCAACGGGCCGACGCCAGCCAGAACATATACCTGGCCGAACAGACCCAGGGCTTCCACTTGTTCCATGAAACTGCGCAGCAGCGGCAGGTCGAAGCAGTACTGCGTCTGGATGAACTGCGCGCCCGCCGCAACCTTTTTCGCCAGGCGCTGCGCGCGCCACTCATGCGGCAGCGCGGATGGATTTTCAGCGGCACCTAAAAATACGCGCGGCGCGAAGCTGAGCTTGCGCCCGCTTTGGAAGCGGTGTTCGTCGCGCAAGTTGCGCGCTATGTCGAGCAATGACACGCAGTCCAAATCGAATACCGGCTTCGCCTGCGGATGGTCGCCCGCCTGAACGCCATCGCCGGTCAGGCAGAGCATGTTGCACACGCCCATTGCGGCGCCCCCGAGAATATCGCCTTGGATCGCGATGCGATTCCTGTCGCGGCAGGAGATCTGCATGATGGGTGCGTAACCGATTCGCGTCAGCAATGCGCACACCGCGAGACTGGACATATGACAGTTCGCGCCGCTGCCGTCGGTCGCGTTGATGGCATCGACATAGCCGTCGAATACGCGGGCGCGCTTGTAGACCTCCTCAGGATCGGCGGAATCCGGCGGCGCAAGTTCGGTGGTGACCGCAAAGCCGCCTGCGCGCAACACGCGTTCGAATCGCCCTGGGGAAGTATGGCCCGGCAGAATCGGCAGCGGATAGCCCGGGACCGGTTCGTCCTCGAATCTCATGGAGGCGGCTTCTTTTCAGCCTTTTCGCGCGCCACCCGCAGCCACGATGAGCGTCCTTGCAGCCGTTGGTCGACTGCGAACTGCACTTCGGCCATCGCCGCGGCACCACCGGGGATGCGCTCACTGCCGTGGAAGGCTTGCACCCAAACGCACTTCATATCCGGTTTGACCTCGCAATTGCCGTCGGCGCGAACCCCGCCGCAAGGCCCGTTGCGCAATGCTTTCGGGCAATTCATGGGGCACGACATACCGGTTGAGCTGAGCACGCATTGACCGCACATGCGGCAGTCGAACAGCAGACCCTTGACTGCTTTCTCGATACGCGCGACCGGCCTCTCGATACGTTCATAGCCCAATGTGCGGAAGATCCCGTGCATAGCCACGAGCAGCGCTTCGAATCCGCGATAGAACGCGTCCAAACCGTGCGCGTGGCGGACCGACCACGCCCTGACCGCATACATCAGCCGGACTCGCTCGCCGGCGCAGCGCCGCCATCGGGCGCGCTGCGATTGGCGTCCACGCCCTTGGCGCGAATCAATCGCTCCAGGTCCTCATTGGTGAATCTTGCCTCGAGGCGCGCCGCCTCCGCGGAGGCCTCCGCCTGAAGATCATCGCCGCAGGGTCGGGGCGTGCTGCGCTGCCAGTCCGCAAGGTAGGCGTCGGAGCTGCCTTTGCCCGCGCGCATCGCGGCCCGATCGACCGCTTCTTGAAAGCGATGGGTCAGTTGTACCTTGGCGGCCTCGCGTCCCCGCTTGACGATGACCTGGGCCGGTATGTCGCGCCACGAGATGACGATCAGCGAAGCCATATCACGCCTCCTTGGGACGCGCATCGCCAATGGACGCGTCGCCGTTGCTCTTCACCGCCGCGACCAGCGTCGACTCGAGCGTCCCGTATCCGGTTTGTCGGTATTCAAATTCCAGCCCCATTTGCGCCGCGATGCCGCGCGCCCGCTGCAATGACTGTGCGCCCGGTGTCTGCGCCAAATAGACCAGCTTGCGATAGTTGCCGAAATAGCTCGAGAACAGTTCCGGGTGACGATCGAGCCCGAGACCGCGCATGACCAAGCGATCGAAATGGCGCAGCAAAAAATCCGTGAGGTAGAAGGTGCCGAGTTCTGCCGCCGCGAGTTCGGCGAACAGCGGCGCGGTGGCGAAGAATTCGTAGCAATGAGCGCCTGCAATACGCTCTACGCCCTCCTCGAGCAGCACTTTGTCGAGCAATCCGCCCGTGCCGCAGTCGGCGTAGGCCACGAAAATGGATCGGTACTGCGCGCGCGCGGCGCGGATGAGCGTACGAACCGCAGCCGGGATGCGTTCCGGTCGATTGTGCAATTCTGCCGGCAAACAGCGCACATCGAGCGCATCCCAGCGATTCGCGCGGCGCAGTGCGGTGATCTCGTGCGCCAGCGCGCCGCAGGCGATGATCAGCATGCCTTGGCCGTTGTGAGCCATGGCGCTCGCCGCGCTCAGTGCGCCGCCGCGCTGGCTCGCCGCGCCGCGATCAGCCCTTTGGCAGTCTCGACGGCAATCGCGGCGTCGCGGCAATAGGCGTCCGCGCCGACGGCTTTGCCAAATTCTTCGTTGAGGGGTGCGCCGCCGACGAGAACGATGTAGTCGTTACGGATGCCGCGCTCCTTGAGGGTGTCGATGACCACTTTCATGTACGGCATGGTCGTCGTCAACAACGCCGACATGCCGAGGATATCGGGCTTGTGCTTGTCGAGCGCATCAAGGTATTTCTCGACCGGGTTGTTGATGCCGAGATCGATGACCTCGAATCCGGCGCCCTCGAGCATCATCGAGACCAAGTTCTTGCCAATGTCGTGAATGTCACCCTTGACCGTGCCGATGACGATCTTGCCGATCGGCTCAACGCCGGTTTCCGCCAACAAAGGGCGGAGGATTTCCATCCCACCCTTCATGGAGTTCGCAGCGAGCAACACTTCGGGCACGAACAGTATGCCGTCTCGAAAATCGATTCCGACGATGCGCATGCCCTCCACCAGCGCGTCGTTCAGCACGCGTTCAGCGGACCAGCCTCTCTTCAGGAAAATGCGCGTCGCTTCTTCAACTTCCGTCTTGAGGCCGTTGTATAGGTCGTCGTGGACCTGCTCGGTGAGTTCCTCGTCATTGAGCAAATTTAAGTCGAATTCGCCTTCCGCCGGCTCTGACATCAATGCCTCCCGCGGCCATTTTGTTAGCCGCCACGGTACCTTACGCGGCTCTTCCAATACGCCATGGTAAGTCGGCACCTGCCTCGGGACTTGTGATATCGCGACAGGGACTTGTCCAGACGCGACACGAATTTTTACGCGAAGCGATTATCCGATGTGCGGCACGCCAACGTGCCCCAAGAGCGGACGTCCGGTGGCGATGGATCGTGCTACTGCCTCCGCGAGATAATCTGCTCCGGTGCTTGAGTGCGCGAGCTTTTCGCTCACGCTGGTTTCGACATGCGGATCAGCGGCGCCGGCGCGACGCGCCGCCGCCAACGCCAGCTCCCGCGATACACGCCGTGCATGCTCGACTGCCGGCGCGGAGTCCTCATAGTCTTGGTTCCCCGCTGGGTCGTGAACCCTGAAGACTTTGAAGGTCGGTTGATTCACGACTATCTCGACGGTCTGCGACACCACTCCGGCAACGGCGCCCACCGCGTTGCAGACTTCTGCGTGAGCCGGGATGGACAGCCGAGCGCCGAGACGCCGCGCCACCTCGGGATAATAGGCGGCGGCGGGCGCACCAATTGCAACGAGCGGCCGCGTCAGGTCGAGCGTCGCATTCAGGAGCTGCGAGAAGCGCCGGCCGGCAATGACCTCATCGATGAGTCGATCGCCGAGCACGCCCCACCCGCGGGCTTGCGCCTCGATGCCGGGGTCAGAGCTCAGCACGGCGGCGAGCACGAGACGGCCGCTTTCGCGCACGACATGCTCATGAGTGCGCTCGCAGATCTCCCGCGGCGAGGCTGCCGCATGCGCGGCCAGCGCGTTGCGTTCCTCGGTTGCCAGGATGCGTGCGCCGCACTCGGCAGCGGCGCAGCACCAATCACGCTGCTTGCCGAGCACGTGCATTGCGTCGCTGGGCGTGAATGCCGCGAGCGTCGCAAGCCCGGCATCGGCGAGCCGATGCAACGCGTCAAGCCCTGCTGCGCTGCGCACGACGGTCGATACGTGGCGCGGTTCCGCGCCCAAGGCGTCCCATACCCGGCGTTCGAGCGTTGACAGATGTGTGGGTGGCGCGCGATCGGGGTTGCGGAATGCGAATTGTGTCGCGTGGTCCGGCGGCCGCTCGAGTTCCGCGATCGAGCGCAGCTGCGGCAGCGTGGCCGGAAAGGTCTGCGCCAATAAGCTCAAGGGCATCGCCTTGCGCGGTCCCACGCGCAGCCGAAATTGCCTGTCGAAGCGGGTCTCGCTATCGCCACCGAGACCGCTGGTGCGCACATCGACAGCCTCGACCATCGTTCGCCAAACGCCCACCAGGGCGCCCTCATCGTTGATGACCGGTTGCCCGCCGGAGACGATCGCAATGTCGGTGGTGGTACCGCCCATATCCGAGACGACGAAGTCGGTTAGGCCGGTCAGAAAACCCGCGCCGACGACGCTTGCCGCAGGGCCCGATAGAATGGTCTCCACGGGATACTCGAGTGCAATCTCGGCCCTCATCAGCGAGCCGTCTCCCTTGACAATCATCAGCGGCGCCTGGATCGACTCTTCCGCGAGAACGCGCGACAGCGCTTCAATCAAGTGCGAGATTTGAGGCGTGAGGCGCGCATTCAACGCTGCATTGAGCGCGCGTCGCGGCGCGTCGAGCCTGGAACTCAATTCGTGCGCGCAGGTCACGGGCTTCGGCGACAGCCCACGAATGATTTTGCGCGTCCGTAATTCATGCGCCGGATTGCGCACGGAAAAATTGGCGGCTACTGCAAACGCTGCGACGCGCGCCTCGTGTTCGAGGACTGCGCGCGTGACGGCAGCCTCGTCGAGCGGCGCCGACTCCTCGCCGGTCGCGACATGGCCGCCCTGAACTCGAACAACGATGCCGCCGCCGCCATGGCGCAGCAGGCCCGATCGCTCGACCATGGCCTCATCGAAGCCGATCACCAGCGTGCATACGGGACTGAAGCGGTTTTCGACGACGGCGTTGGTGGCGAGCGTTGTTGACATCGACACGAGACTGATATCTTCGCGGCTCGTGCCGGCCGGCAAGAGGTCGAGCACCGCGCGTATCGCATTGCCGATGCCGATCGCAAGATTCCACGGCGTCGTCAACGCCTTGGCGCTCGCAATCACCCGGCTGCCGCCGCCCAGCAGCACTGCGTCCGTAAATGTGCCGCCGGTGTCGAGGCCGAGCCACAGACCTTGGACCTGCGGGTCTTTGTTGTCGACCAACGACGACTCTGTGGCGCTCATTGATAGTCCTTCAGGTTCCCGGTATTTCGCATCGCCTTGCGGCGCAAACAATAGCCGAATTCTCCACCTCTCGGCAGTTCCGAGGACAATTGGGCAAGGTCATCGGCGTCCGAGTACCATGCTCGAGGCAGCAACGAACCGGGGTGGCATATGCAGAAAGCTGTGCGCAAGTATCTCAAGGCCCTTGAAGCGGGCGACGCGGATAAGGCGGCCGGGCTGTTCGTCGCAGATGGCTGGGTTCAGTCGCCTTTCTTAGGCAAAATTCCGGTGCGTGAGTACGTGAGGAAAGTTGCCGACGCCTCGAGCAGCACGGCACTGACCGTGCATGATGTCCTGGTGAGCGCCGAAGGCCACATGCGCGCGGTCGCCTACTATTTATACGACTGGCAGCTGAAGGATGGTTCGCAGGTGTCGTTCGAATGCGCCGACGTATTCAATTTCGACCTTGACACCGGCCGAATTGCGTCGATCGTATTGGTCTACGACACGCATCTGGTCCGCGACGTCGTCGAAAACAAGTATCCGTAGTGTCCTGCGCGGCCGGCACGGGCCTAAGAGCCTTGCGCTCGCGCATTCCGCCGCTTCGTCACGCGTCTACCGGTCGCACCGGCGGCAGCGCCGGCTTCGCGACTGAATTCACCGCGCAACTGCGCCGTCGCACCGTTCGAAATCGCGCCGAGGCGGGATTCAATGGTGGCGAGGTCGGGCTTCGGTCCGCGTACGTGGGATTCGAGGGCCCGGCGCATGATGCGGAGGTGCTCCGGCGTCGTGCCGCAACAGCCGCCGATGATTCGCGCTCCCGAGTCCAAAGAGAGACGGGCGTACTGCGCCATCAACTCGGGCGTTCCATTGAAGCGGATCTCGCCGTTGACGAATTGCGGAATGCCGCAGTTCGCTTTGGCAACCAGAACGGCGGACGGGTCCGAGGCCGTGGCGAGATTGACGACGCAGGCGACGAGTTCGGACGGACCGGTGCCGCAATTGCTGCCACATGCGGCTAGATTGTGCTTGCGGTGCAGACCGGCCAGTTCGGACGGCGTGACGCCCATCATGGTTCGGCCGTTGGTGTCGAAACTCATTGTCGCGACCATCGGTAGACCCGAGCTCTCCGCGCCCGCGACGGCCGCTTCGGTTTCCTCGATGGACGACATGGTTTCTATCCATAGAAGGTCCGCCCCGCCGCGCGCCAAGGCTACCGCCTGTTCGGCGAATGCTGCGCGGGCGTCATCGAAACTCAAAGGGCCCAGAGGCGCGAGAATCTCGCCGGTCGGCCCCATGCTGCCGGCCACGAGCACCACGCGATCGGCGCGATCGGCTGCAGTGCGAGCAATCCGGGCCGCCTTCTCGTTCAGCTCCGCAACGCGATCCTCCGCCCTGTGAAGTTTCAACCGGTGGCGGGTGCCGCCGAAACTGTTCGTCAGGATGATATCCGCGCCGGCTTCCACGAATGCGCCCTGCAATTGAGCCACCCGCTCGGGGTGATCGCAGTTCCACAGTTCGGGCGCATCGCCCGATTGTAGACCGCGCTCGAACAGGTTGCTGCCGGTCGCACCATCGGCGAGCAGCCACGGCCGTTCAGCCAACAAGGAGCTCAATCGATTGGTCATTTAGCCCTTTTTCATTGATCTGGATTTCAAACAGTAGCATGGGCGCACAGCCGCACAAATCATTTCGCCGCAATCTTGATTCCGCTGCCGTCCTGGAACAACATTGGACCGCATGGACAGACGGTCAGAACGCCGAGCGCCGCGATGAACTCTGCAATTGAATTCAAGGACGTCGATATTCTGTTCGCGAGCGCGGACCGCGCCGGACGTGCGGGCCTGCGCGAGGCGCTCGCCGCGCTCGACGGTGGTGGAACACGCGCTGAGATTCAAGAGAAATATGGCGTCATCGTCGGTGTGGCGGGCGCGAATCTGAGTGTTGCCGGCGGTGAAATTTCGGTGCTGATGGGCTTGTCAGGCTCGGGCAAGTCCACCTTGTTGCGTGCCGCAAATGGTTTGAATCCCGTCACCCGCGGTCACGTGGTGATGCGCGACGGCGAATCAACCATTGACGTTGCCACCTGCGACACATTGCAAATGCGACGCTTGCGGCGCGAACGCGTGGCCATGGTATTCCAGCAATTCGGCTTGCTGCCGTGGCGCACAGTCAGGGAAAACGTCGGCTTTGGCCTGGAACTTCGCGGCGAAGCGGCTGCAAAGCGCAGGACAATCGTCGACGAGAAACTGGAATTGGTCGGACTGTCGCAGTGGGCCGACCGTTACGTCAGTGAACTGTCGGGCGGTATGCAGCAACGCGTCGGGCTGGCGCGCGCGTTTGCGACGGATGCCGATATCCTATTGATGGACGAGCCATTTTCGGCGCTTGACCCGCTGATCCGAGGCAAGTTGCAGGACGAACTTCTCACGCTGCAGGCTCGCGTGAAGAAGACCATCCTGTTTGTCAGCCACGACTTGGACGAGGCGCTGCGCCTGGGCGATCACATTTCGATTCTTCAGAACGGGCGAATCATTCAAACGGGCACTGCCGAAGACATCGTACTGGCACCCGCCGATGACTATGTGGCCGAGTTCGTGCGCCATATGAATCCGCTGAGCGTGCTGACCGGCAGCATGATCATGCTACGTCGCGCGAATCTCGCGGGCGATGCCGGCAGCGTTTGGCTCGATGACAGGCGGCGCTATCGATTGTCCCTGAATTCGGCCGACCAGGCTCTCGAGTTGCGGCTCGATGGCGTCTCGCATGCGCTGTGTCTTGTTAAAGACGATGCCGATTTGAGCCGGCTTGCCTTAGGGGTGGCGGTTGCGCCCGCCTCGCTGTCACTGCAATCCATCATTCAGCTCCGCCAGACCACGGGGCATCCGGTGCTGCTCGCGGAAGACGGCAAAATTCTGGGCGTCTGCGGCGAGACTGAGATCATCCGGGCGCTCGCCAGCGGGCGGCATACGAGTGCTGCGATCCGCTGAACTACCCGCTTGACTGCTGTCCTTGAGCAAACGTAGGGCCTACTCCATGTTCATCTCGCGCGCCGCTGTCGCTTTTCGCCGTCACTGACGAATGTGAACTTGCTCACAGGTTGACGAGAAGCGCCGCACGGGCGCTGAGCGCCCGCTATCCTCTGGTCAGGGATTTACGCTCATCGATGCCGGTCAAAGATATGATTCGACACAATCATATTCCAGGACTGATTAACGAGCGAGGGCAGATTTTGCTGAAATATTTTCTCCAAAGGATCTTAAATATGCGTGTAATCGCAATCTTAGCGCTGCTGGGCGCCGGCATCGGTGCAAGTCATGCAGGCGGAGTGGACCTCCGCATCATGTTGTCCGGGCAGGTCGTCCCCGGCGTGTACGGTCAGGTCAATATCGGCAACCAGGGTCCGCCGCCGGTCGTCTACGCGCAGCCCATGTTGATCGAGCCGCAATACGCACCCCCGCCTCCCATCTATCTGCACGTCCCTCCGGGTCACGCAAAGAATTGGCGCAAGCATTGCCATGAATACAATGCCTGCAATCGGCCGGTGTACTTCGTAAGATCGCAGGAATACGATCCGGAGTATCAGCGTCACTACCAGGATCATGAACGCGAACGTGAAATGGAGCGACAGCGTTGGGACGAGCGCGAACGCGGCCGCGAACATGAGCACGGCCACGACGGCGACGAACACGGGCACGGGCATGACGGCGACGGGCACGGGCACGGGCACGAAGGTCATGAGCGTGACGACAAGTGATGTAGTGCGCTCTCGCTCCGTGCGCCACGGGGGTGCGAGCCTCTTGGTTGTGTGGAGCCTGCTCCTTACGCCCTATATCGCGGCTCATGCAGCCGACGATCCGCCGCACGAATCCGCGATTGCCACGCATGCGCGGTCTTTCGGAGCGGCCGTGAAGCGCGATTCCAAGGCGTTGGGCGCCGGCTGCAAGGAGGGCGCGCATCGCGTCGCGCTTGCCGCAAGGGCCGTGGGACATGAGGTAGCTACAGCCGCCAAACGCGGAGCGGCGCAGACCCGAGCCGCGTTCCGCGGCGAGAAAGCTGCGACGCCGGCGAGTTAGTCCGAAAACTCCGGATTCGCGCCTGCTTCAGGCGCTTCGATGCGGAAGATCGAATTCAAATACATTGCAATTGGCAATCGATTCCGCAATTCTTCGATGCAGCTCTTCGAATGCCGCACTCAGGGACGCGATCGCGCCGGTATCGGACGTTTGCACCCCACTGAATCGGTCGCAAAGATCTTGGTGCAGGTGATCACAGTCCTCGACGCCCGAGGCCGTCTTTCCGAGAAGCAGTTCGTACCCTTCTGGACGACACGGCTTCAACTGATCGAGTCGCTGCATCAGCACATCGATCGTGAAGCGACTGAACTTCAAGTTCCTGGCGAAATTGAATAACTCTGTCGACATGCCGTCTCTCCGATCCTGTGACACGCGGTTTGTGCCGCTCGATCGCAATACCTTGGGCAACTATCGGCTGAAGTGAATTCGAATTGTGTGTTGTAAGTGTCGGATTCTCCGCATCGGATTGCCTCCCTTGAGCGCTGGGTAGCAGATATCAAAGATGCGGGAAACCCTTACACAGTACAGGGGTATCCGGCGCTCGCGAGCCGCAAGCAAGACTCCTCCCGGCATTTCTATCGGATTTTATACAGAGCCTGAGCATTTCCTCGCAAGACCATGCGTGCCAGTTCGCCGGCGCGCGATCGGCTGATCTCACCGTCGTTGAGCATCCCTGTCAGCGCAATGCCCAGCGCTTGGCGCGCATTGCGATTTGCAATCCAAGTCGCCTCAGGCCAGCCCAATTCGTCCGAATAGGGATACCCGTCGGTTCCGAACAGCACTTTCTCCGGCACAATTTCCAGCCACTCCCGCAACCACTGTGCCTGCGTGCGCGGAGTCATGGTGAGCGACTGGGAAGAAATGTCCGCATAGACGTTCGGCTTCTGCAGCAGAGCCCCGATTTCCCGTACAAAGGGCCACCCACCATGTAACAAAACGAAGTTCGTCTTGCGCAGCCGCGGGTCATTGAACAGCGGTTCCAGCAGCAACGGATTGCCGCCGTTGATCGAGTAGTAACTGCCGAAGCCGCCGAGCGCGTGCAGGTGCACCGCCAAACCCAAGCGCCCGCACTCCATTGCGATGTAGCGAAACAGGAAGTCCTGCAGTCGCTTGTAGCCGGCAGTATCCGGCTGACCGCCTCCCACCCACCGGGCATAGATCGGCTCCACCTCCGCGTGGGCGGGATCGGTGAAATCGAACGAGCGTAAATAGGCCACCTCATACTTCTCCGCAACGGCCCCTCCCAACTTGTGCCGCTCAAGAGTCGGCGTCACCACTTGCTTCAAGTACTGGTCCAACGTCGCCGGAGCAGCGCTCAGGGCTGCTTCCTGCAGATAGCGGCTGCGCACGATGCTTTCGAGGGCAAAGAACTCCCTGCGATCGGGCGATGCTGCGGCCATGCCGCCGTTGTCCAAGGGAAAGAGCAAGGCATCGATGTACGGGACCCATTGAAATTGCGGCGGCTGCACGCCTCTGCCCATGGCGACCCGATTGGCCAACATGGTGCCAATCCCGGCTTGCGCGAGTACCCATGCGGGAAAGCGCTCGCCCTGCTGTCCCGCGACCTTCTTCCGCGCCTCATTCAGCCGTTTGAGCCCCAGTGCATCGAGCGGCGGCGGAACATCGAAGCCGTAGAGTGCCTTCCATGCAGCGCCGAGCAAGGGAAAGTCCGGCCGCAAAGCGACGGGATCGGACTGCGGCTCCAAAGAGGAGACCGGCAGCGCGTCGAACTCTTTGTCCGATGTGTCGAGCGGGGGCGCCAGAACCGGATGCGCATGATTGTCGATGGCCTGAATTGCTGCGATCTGGCGGCCAATATCCGGGTCAATCCGCTGGGCAAAACAGCAGCCGGCTGCAAGCAACGCCGCCAAGCCCACCGAAATCTGTCTTCGCGTCGCGTGCATGTTCGATCGACCCGCGCTCAGAGCCACAGCGCCGGCAGTCTAACGAGGAAATAGCGCGCGTGCCATCGCCCATGCGACCAGCGCTCCAACCAGCTGCGCCAAGATAAATGCCGGCGTGTCGATGGGACGAATACCAGAAAAGGAATTGGTCAAGGAGCGAGCGATCGTGATGGCGGGATTCGCGAACGATGTCGATGCGGTAAACCAGTAGGCGGCGCCGATCCAACATGCCACCATCCCCGGCGCGTCCTCGGCACGGCGGTGCCCGATAACCACGAGCAGCAGCCCGAAGGTGGCGATGGCCTCAGCGAGCCATTGCGATGGGCCGCTTCGATTGTGTGTTGATAATTCCCACACAGGCAGCTCGAACATCAGATGGGCAAGGATTGCCCCTAAGCAGCATCCCAAAATCTGGATTGTCGTGTAGGCGCAGGCGTCACGCCACAACAGCCGACCGCGAAGCGCTTGGATACCCGAGACTGCGGGGTTGAAGTGGGCGCCACTCACGGGACCCAGGAGCGCAATCAATGTGTAGAGCACCGCCATCGTAGCACCCGTGTTCGCCAGCAAAGCGATTGCGATATTCCCGCCGGCCAAGCGCTGCGCCATGATTCCGGAGCCCACCACGGTTGCCGCCAAGAGCGCCGAGCCTGAACCCTCAGCGAGGACCCGCCGAGGCAGTGATTCAGTGTGCATCGTCGGCGAGCTTGGACGACTGACCAATTGCGTCCAGCCGCTCTTTGATGCGAATTTGATCAATACTCGGCATGGGTAGACTCAAGAACAGTTTTATTCGTCTATCCATCGATTTATAAGCTTGGCTGAAGGCAGTTTTTTTCTGCATCTCGGTGCCTTCGACGGCGGCGGGATCCGGAATCCCCCAGTGAGCCGTGACCGGGCGGCCCGGCCATACCGGACAGGCCTCGCCGGCGGCGTTGTCGCACACGGTGATGACGAAATCAAAATGAATGCCGTTCTTTCCAGCAAACTCATCCCAACTCTTGCTGCGCAGTCCTTCCGTGGGAAAATCGAGTTGCTTGAGAAGATCGATCGCATATGGATTGATCCGTCCATTCGGATGGCTGCCGGCGCTGAAACCACGAAACCGGCCGCTGCCCAATTTATTCAGGATGGACTCGGCAAGAATGCTGCGCGCTGAATTACCGGTGCACAGGAAAAGCACGTTGTAGGTCTTCCCGGCCATGACGGGAACTCGCGATCCCGTCATGCGCGCTGCCTCCGGGTTTGAATGCCTTCGACCGCGGGTACAGCGCAATCCGGACCGCAATCCTGGTCCGCCAGGCTGCAACAGTTATCGGTGAGAAATCCAAGCAGCTCGTTCATGCGTGGAAAGCTTGGGCTATAGAACAGGAACCGTCCTTCGCGGCGAGCCTCGATGAGGCCGGCGCGCTGCAGCTCCTTTAGATGAAAGGACAGCGTCGGACTCGGCACACCGAGCTTGTCGCTCAATTGAGTGGGTGTATAGCCTTCCGGACCGCGTTTGACGAGGAGCCGGAACAGCGCCAGGCGCGATTCCTGGGCCAGTGCGGCCAGGCCGATTACAACTTCACTGGATTTCATATTTCCAAGTCTATCGAACCATATATTTCCCGGTCAACGCGGCGTTTGGAGTTGGCTGTACGCGCCTTGGAACACTTGAGCGCAATCGGGCCATCGCGGGAATAAAAAACTCGATCGCACAGTCTTTCTTTTCGTAACACCAATCCAGCAAGGAGAGAGTGCGATGAAAAGGAATGCAAGCGGTAAGCGGCTGAGTAGCGCTCTCATGCTGGCGATCGCGGCCTTGAGCGCGGTTTTGGCGTCTTCTATCACTCACGCCAATCCCTCCAACAGGATTGTGCTGGTGCCACCGACGGATCTTCCAGCCTTGGCGCGGCAGAGCGGCGAGGCCATGTTCCTGCACGACACCTGGGATGGTCGAACACTGCTCTATGTTGAACAGCGTCAGGGTGCGCAGCTGGCGATTTTTGACGTGACCGATCCGGCGCACGTCAAGGGCCAGGGTTCGGCGCAATTGAACGCAGCGGGACCGTTTGACTTTGTGGCGGCACTCGGAGAGCGAGCAGAGCTTGTCAGGTTTCGGCATGGCCAAGAAGATGCGGTATTGGACCTGCACAAGGTTCCGACGCTGAGAAGGCTTCAGGGGCTTCAAGTGCTTCAAGGCCTCCAAGTGCAGAAGTCGCCGGTTCTATTAGGCAACGGCAGCTCCCCGCTCGCAGGTCCGGCCATCGCTCCCGCCATGGACCAAAGTGTTCGGGATTTTAAGGTGCTTGAATCCGGAAAATTACGGGCCGATGACCGCATCATTGAGGTGAAGCAGGTTCGCCAGGCAATGACGAACGCCGACACCGGCACGACGTTTTTACTCGCGGAGAAAGGCCTGTATCTCATTCGGCGGCCGGCGCTCGAGACGGCGCCCGAGGTGTATCTGAACAAAGGCGGCTAGGTAACGCACAACCTGCCTCCACTCGCACGTTCGTGCAAGGACTCGAGCTCGCGCGAATTAATAAACAGGATGGAATAAATCGCTTCCATTCGAAGTCTTTTCTCCTGGACCGCAACTTCCCAGGAGACGAACATGTCGGATGAATCGCTGCTGTCGCGTCGCAACGCCTTAAAATGCATGGCCTATGGCGGCGCCGGAACTCTCTTCGCTTTGTCGGGTGGTGTGCTCGCCCCTGTCGATCTGGCCATGGCGGCCGGCGATACGCAGGGCGCGGCTAAATTGGGCAAGCCGCTGTTCGTACAGATCAGCGACACCCACATCGGCTTCAACAAGGACGCCAATCCGGACGTCAACGGCACGCTGACGCAGACGATCGACATCGTGAACGGGATGTCGGAGCAGCCGGCTCTCATCATCCATACGGGCGATATCACCCATCTTTCAAAGCCCGCGGAGTTTGATACCGCACAGCAGCTGTTTTCCCGACTGCGCACCACCGAGATGCACACCGTCCCTGGTGAGCATGACACCAGCGATGCGACGGTAACGGAGTACTTCAACCGCTTCGGCAAGGCATCGGGCAACAAGGGTTACTACAGTTTCGATCACTCGGGCGTGCACTTCATCGCGCTCATCAATGTATTGCAGTTCAAGCCGGGCGGTCTCGGCACACTGGGTGCGGATCAACTCGCCTGGGTTACGGCCGACCTAAAAGGTCGCTCTTCCAGTACGCCCATAGTGGTTTTTGCCCACATGCCGCTGTGGACGATCTACGAGCCCTGGGGTTGGGGAACCGGCGATGCGGATCAGCTCATGGGCCCGTTGCGCCGTTTCGGCTCGGTCACGGTGCTCAACGGTCATATCCACCAGATCGTGCAGAAGGTTGAAGGCAACATGACCTTTCACACCGCGCGTTCGACCTCCTATCCGCAACCCGCCGCCGGCGTGGGATCGGGACCCGGACCGCTCAAAGTGCCCACGGATCAACTGGCCTCGATGCTCGGGATCACCAGCGTGTCGGTGGCGAAGCACCCCCGCACACTGGCGCTCAGCGACACATCGCTCACTTGATTGCGAGCACCCCGCGCAGGAGAAGTTTTAGATGATTTCCAGACGACATCGCCCTTGGCTTACCGCCGTCGCCGCTACGCTCCTGTGGGGCGGCGCCATCTGTATCCCATCGGCGGCACAGGCGCCGGATCCGAATCGCGTCCTGATCAAGGAGTTCATGTTCGCGCCGAATCCGTTGACGATCAAAGCGGGCTCGACCGTTACCTGGGTCAATATGGACGATGAACCGCACACCGTGGTCAGCAATACGCGCATGTTTCGCTCGGGCGCAATGGATACGAAAGAAAGCTTTTCTTTCAAGTTCGACGAGCCGGGGACGTATCACTTCACCTGCTCGATTCATCCGCGCATGGTCGGAGTGATCGTCGTGCAGTAAACTCATGAATGGCAAAACAATTGGCCTGACGGTTGCCGGTACGCTCGCGGTCCTGGCGATCGGCGGGGCGGCATTTGTCGGCTCCGGGGTTTACGACATCGGCGCCGATGATCACCACACGAAAATCACGCTGAGCATCATTGAGCAACTGCGGGAGCGCTCCATCGTTGCGCGTTCCAAATCGATCGAAGCTCACTATGTGGAAGATCCCGTGCGCATCGCCGCCGGCGCACAACACTATTCCGCACTGTGCGTCGGCTGCCACCTCGCGCCGGGAGTGACCCAGTCCGAAGTCCGCCGAGGGCTTTATCCGCACCCACCAAACCTTGCGCAAGAAGATTTACAGCAGGCTCAGCGCGCGTTCTGGATAATAAAACACGGCATCAAAATGAGTGCCATGCCGGCCTGGGGCAAGACCTTGGACGACGCGGCAATCTGGGACACTGTCGCCTTCATTCGAAAAATGCCCTATATGACGTCGGAGACCTATCAGCAGCTGTCGCAGGAGCACGGCAAATAGACCCGCCTCGCGGCTCAGTCGCCGTGCTCCTTCGTCTGTTTCGCTTTTCTGCCGGGCTGCACAAGCAGCTTTTCGAGAAAAATGGCGCCCGGCACGGGGTTGTTGTAGTACGCGGGCACTTCGTAAAAATCGAATGCGCGGTACAGCGCCAGCGCAGTGTTCATTTGCGGTAGAGTATCGAGACGCAGACGCGCATACCCAGCGGCGCGCGCCCGCTCAACGATAGCTTCCACCAGGAGCTTGCCTATCCCGAAGTTACGGAATGATTGCCGAACCCACAGACGTTTCATTTCGCCCACGGAGCCCTCGAGGCAGCGCATAGCCACGCATCCGGCCACCGCGCCGTGCACTTGTGCCAGCAGAATCGCTCCCGTGGGCGGCGCGTATTTGCCGGGAAGCGTTGCGAGTTCGGCTTCGAAGTCTTGAAAGCAAAGGTCGACAGTCACCCACGCGGCGTATTCAAGGAACAATTCGCGCACGGTACCGACGGCATCCTCAGCATGCCCGTCGACGATACAATGGCCCTGCGGCAAGCCGTTTCCGACGCTCATGCCCATCGCGCGACCTCACGCTGCTGAGAGAAACGCGAGTTTCCGACAAAAGTCCGGCCAACGGCAACTGGCCAACCAATCACCGACTGGGAGCGGTGCCTGCAGTCCCCCCGTCGGTGGGCTTGTTCTGGGCGGCCTTATTCTGTTGGGCCGCCGCCTTGTCCCTGACTTTCTCGCGATGATGCTCAATGACGCATCCCGCGGCTGCCCCTACGACGGCGTGCCGGCCTGCAACGTGACCGACCACGCCGCCGACGGCCGCGCCTTTCAAGCAGCCCTTTGCGGCTCCGACGCCTGGAAGCAGTGCAAGGGGCGCGGCGAGTACGAGAGCGACAATACTGTTGCGCATTTTTCCGACTCCTATGACACCCTGTGCATACAAAACCCCTCTGGGCCACAAAAGTTGCACGATGGCGTACTCTTCTCGCCATGAGTGATGCGTTCACCATGCTTGTTTCGACGGCTCGCATCGATGAGCCCCAAGCCATGGCTACCTTCCTGGCGGCCATCCCCGACAGCACGGAACTTGCCGAGCTTGTTGGGGGGAAGGGACTATTGAATACGCGCGCATATGACGATGAGAATCAGACGGCGCGTTTCGTGATCAGTGACGGAACTACCGTTACGTGCTTCACCGTCAGGGACATTACGATCGATCAAGCGGAAATGATCACCCTAGAATGCGAAAAATCAGACGCCTGGAGCGAAACTGCATTTCGAGAGGCCGCCGTTCGGGCGCTCGGACAGTAGCGAACCGGCTGTACATAATAACAGTACTGCGCTGCCGTGTTATTTATGCGGGCTTGTCGGCGGCAGACGATCCAGCGCGTTAATCGCTCGAACTGCCCGTTTTGGGGATGACGATGCGAGAACCCACTCTGAAATTCGCCGTGACCTGCCCCGACTGCGCACTACAGTCGCTCTCAGAAATTTCCATCGCCTTGATTGCCGATGCCCTACTGACGGGTAAGAGCATTCGCCTCCATGCCGGTTGCCACGACCATTATTGGACCGCGACCTTCATTGAGCGGGAGCAACTGCGCCAGAATCTAGCCGCCCTGAATATCGATGCGGTTCACCCAAAGAACCCATCGCATGCAAACCGAGACCCCCACTTCGAAGCCAACCCCTGAGCATTCGCCCCGTCAGCGCGCTCTGCGACCAATCCATTTCTCGACAATTGGAAAAGAATACGTGCTCAAGCGGTCCAGTAAACGCTCAGGATCATCATCTGAGAGCAACAGATCCCGATTGAGCTCGCGAAGAAAGCCTTCCGACACCGCCTTGTCCGCCAATTCCAACAGCGGATCGTAATATCCATTGACGTTCAACAGGCCGCACGGCTTGCGTTGTATTCCCAACTGCGACCAGGTCAACATTTCAAACAACTCCTCCCAGGTTCCGTACCCTCCGGGCATTGCCATAAAGGCATCGGACAAATCCGCCATGATTGCCTTGCGCTCGTGCATCGAACTCACCACATGCAATTCCGTCAGTCCCGCATGCGCAACCTCCCTATCCACGAGGTCTTGCGGAATGACACCGATGACCCGGCCACCCTGCGCCAAGCACGCATCTGCCAGCGCACCCATCAGCCCCACATTGCCGCCGCCGTAAACCAGCTCAATGCCGCGCCGGCACAGCATCCACCCAACGGCCTGCGCCGCCTGCGCATACACGGAATTGCCGCCCGAGCTGGACCCACAAAATACACAAATGTTCTTAAGCATCCGTAGATTGTAGAATGCGGGCTCTGGAAATACATTTCAAAGGGCGATATGGACCACAATTTTCAACAGTTCGAGGCCGACCTAAAAGCACAAGGCTTCGATGAAGTGCTGGCACGCGACTGGGCTCCGCTCACCGTCGTGGCCACCCATGTCCACTCCTTCGCCGCCAAAGCCCTGGTCGTGCGCGGCGAAATGTGGCTGACCATCGGCGAGCACACCAAACACATCCCCGCCGGCGGGACATTTGAACTCGCCGCCGGCACACCCCACTCGGAACGCTACGGCACCGAAGGCGCCACGTACTGGGTGGGCAGACGCGGAGTCCCATAACCAATGACCGAACGCCTATTCAAATTCGCGGTGAAATGTCCAATTTGCGCGACAGAATGGACTTGCGCCTTGAGCGTCAGCGACATCAAGGAATCGCTCGACAAGGGCACTCCCATCCGCGCCTATGCCGAATGCCATGACTGGGGATGGGACCTCAAAGAAGACGAGCGGCAGGCGCTAGCGGCGAAACTGCGCGCCTAGGACGACGAGTTGAGGCGCAAGAAAACTTCCCGTCCTTTTCAGGAACCTCGCAGCGTTTGATGAGCGCTGAAGGTTAGACATCATGGCCCCCGCCGTTCTGGCGGAGGCCGTAGGTAAAGGAATGTAAGGAGTCTGCCTCCCGTCGTATCGTGGGTTGCGCACCGAAGTGTGCCGAGCCACATACAGAACGCCGGTCAGCGTGATCTGCACAAGCCACAGGAGGCAGACTATGAGCGAGGTTACCACTGCTTTTATCGGTTTGGATGTCCATAAAGATTCCATCGCGATTGCGGTCGCGGTACCCGGCCGAGCGGCGCCGCGGTTCCTGGGAACCACCGGCTCCGTGCTTGCCGAAGTCGAGAAAGCCCTGTCGCATTGCGGCACCCCGCCCCAACTGCTGATCGTGTACGAGGCGGGTCCGTGCGGTTACGGCTTGGCGCGCCAGTTGTGCGCGCGCGGCTATCGATGCGAGGTCATCGCTCCGACGATGATCCCCCGAAAACCCGGCGATCGGATTAAAACGGACCGCCGCGACGCACTCGCCCTGGCGCACTTCGCGCGGGCCGGTGATCTGACGCCGGTCGTGGTCCCGCAGGAGCCCGATGAAGCGATCCGCGACCTGTCGCGAGCGCGCGAGGACGCCGTCCGTGCCCGCCTCAAAGCGCGCCAGCAACTCAAGGCGATGCTGCTGCGTCACGGACAGCGCTATACCGGCAAGAGTTCTTGGACGGCGGCGCACGAACGCTGGCTTGCCGGGGTACGTTTTGCCCATTCGGCACAGAACATTGCCTGCGTTGAGTACCGCACGGCGGTGAGCGAGGCTCACGAACGGGTCGAGCGAGTCACGGCGGCGCTGCGCGAACAGGTCGCCGAGTGGCGTCTGCAGCCGGTGGTTGCAGCGCTGATGACGTTGCGCGGCATCGAGCTCATCGCGGCCGTCACGCTGATCGCCGAACTCGGTGACCTCACGCGCTTCGCTCACCCGAAGCAACTCATGGCATTCCTCGGACTCGTGCCGAGCGAATGCTCCACCGGCGAGTCGCGCTCGCTCGGCAGTATCACCAAAGCCGGCAACTCGCACGCCCGTCGCGTCCTGATCGAGGCGGCCTGGGCGTATCGCTTCCCGGCAAAAATCGCCCGCGAGCTGCAGATCCGCAATGAAGCTCAGCCTCGAGCCCTGCGCGAGATCGCTTGGCGGGCACAGCTGCGACTCTGTCAACGCTACCGCCGCTTGAGCGCACGCGGTCTGCATCAGAACAAGATCTGCACCGCGATTGCTCGAGAACTCGCCGGCTTCATCTGGGATCTGGCACGCCAAGTCACCGCGCCGGCCTGACTCGATCGGCCCACACCAACGGAGGTCCCCACGCACCATCACAACCACACTCCCGACTGGCAACGCGACGCGCGAACACGATGAGGGGAACCCTCGAAAAGTTCTACGTGGGCATCCAAGCGATGATCCCCGACCTTAGACAGAGGCAGCCCCGCGACGTACCGATGCAATGCGGTAACCAACCCGCGAATATCAGAGTGATCCATCGTCGCCATGAGCTTCGCGCGTCGCGTTCCCCGTCGAGAGTGGACTCACTCCAACTTCAAACCCTTCGCAACAAATCCAGGCGCGAACATCGTGAGAATCCCCCTCGCGCCAGTTGACACGAGGGGGCCATATCAGAACTTCTGGCCAAACTTCACGCCGATGGTCCGCGGTTGATTCGGCACGATGTATTGAGCTATCGCGCCGCACAGCAAAACGTCGCATTCGGCGTATTTGTTGAGAACGGCGCGCTTATCGAATGCATTACTGACGTAGACCTCATAATGAAAGCTGCTCATGTCGACCCCCGCCGAAACATCAACAACCGTGTACGCAGGCATATTGCCTAACGCGTTCGCCGCCAACGTACGTAAGTCGCTGGTGCGCTCGCCCACATGGACGGCCGAGGCCTGCACGTCTCCTTTGTAAGACCCGATCGGAAAGGTATATCGTCCGGTGACATTACCCTTGAACTTCGGCGTGACGGGCAGCCGAGTGCCGCTGACGGCATACTGTTCATACGTGGTGGGATCGAAGCCTGCCACGTTGCATACATTCGTCGGATCACCGCAAAACGTCTGCGTGAGCTTGGCATCAAGCAGCGAGAACCCGCCGGTAATTGTCAAATTCTGTGTCGCCGCGAATTCCAATTCTGTCTCCACTCCATCAATTCTCGCCTGCCCCGCGTTGGTGATGATGGTGAGCGAATTCGCCCCAAGGTACGAGAATTGGAAATTCGACCAGTCTTCCCTGAAGAACGCGCCATTGAAGCGCAATCGGTGGTCGAACCACGTGGTCTTCCAACCGATCTCGTAGTTCTTCAGATAATCCGGTTGGTATGGGGGAATCGTCCCACCGCCGTTGCGATTGACGCCGCCGGGCCGAAAGCCCTTCGAAAAGGTCGCGTAGACCATCCGATCGTGGTCGAATTTGTAGGTCAGATTGTACTTCGGTGAATTGCCGGAGCCCGAGGTTCCTCGGTTAAGATCGGTGCAGGGTGCGCCGTGAAAAGGCGCAAAGGTGGGTGTTGGGCAGAGGACGATACCGGTATGCGAGCTGAAATTTGAGCTGAAGCCGTAAAATCCCTGCAAGGTATTATCGTAAGTGAAGTGCCGCAGTCCGGCGCTGGCCGAGATGTGATCGGTAAAGTCATAGGTAAGCTCGCCGAAGACAGCCTTATCGCGATCCACCCGTTCCTGATCGGTGAGCCAGAGCGTTCCCGGCCATCCAGGAACGGAAATGTCGTTAGGCGGCACGGATCCCAACGGGTCACCGTTATTAACGACGTAATCCTGCAGGATCTCGTGCACTTGCCGCTCGAGAAACAGGCCGCCGACGAATCGCAACGGGTAATCCTTGGGCGAAGAAACGCGCAGTTCGTGACTGTACTTGGTGTAGTGATCACGCCCCAGAATAGTTTGCGCGGGATTGATGAGGTTGCCGGCGTTATCCAAGAAGTAGGCACCCGATCCAAAGGCTCTGTCGTAGTACAGCGAATAGTCCGTATAGTCGCTTTGCTCGTGGGTGTTGCGGGTCAAATATGCGCCGGCATAAGTGAGATCGAAATTGCCGATCTTCCCTTCGACGGTCAGCGCCGACTGAACCCACGAGTCGTGAATGTTCTGCGGAAACCAATGCTGCACATTTAGATCACCGACTGCCGGGTTGTAGGCAAAGTCGCCGTCGGTCTGCTGCACCTGGCCCATGATGGTGGGCAAAATGGTCCAACTGTCGTTGATATTGACTTTCAGCGCGGCGCGACCGCCCTTGGTCTCGACGGTGTTGTAGTCCTTTTTTACCAGACCGGCGTTATCGAAAACGATCCCGGATGTGGGGAACGTCACCGCGCCATGCACATTGTTGATGTAGCCGGCATCGTGTTCGTCCCAACCAACCAGGCGGACGGCCGCGAAATCGGTGAGGGGAAGATTCACGAACGCCTGCACGCCCCAGCCGGTGCCGCCGTGATCAACTTTGTTCAAATCCAGGTCGTAACCGGCTTTGAACCCGGATGGATCGGGCTTGTTCGAAATGATTCGAATCGTTCCCGCCTGCGAGCTGGCGCCGTACAGGGTGCCTTGCGGACCCGCCAGGGCTTCAACGCGCTCGATATCGTAAAGATGGATGTTCAAATTGCCGTCGATGGTCGTAATCGGCTGCTCGTCCAAATACATGCCGACGCTGGGCTGGGAGCCGGAATGATTGCCATCTCCGCCGCTGGAGACGCCGCGCATATAGGTATGCTCAACGCTCGGGCTGCCGACCTTTTGAAATGAGACGCTGGGCAGGAATTTCGCGTAGTCATCGAAACTGCTGATATGCAGCTCTTCCAACCTGGCGTTGCCGAAAGCCTGGATACTCAAGGGCACGTCTTGCAGGTTCTCCGCTCGCTTTTGCGCGGTAACGGTAATCTCTTCCAGTACGGCGGTCTCACCCGTGTCGGCAGCATGCACCGGATGCAGGCACGTCAGCAGCGCCGACGCAAGGGGCATTGCCCGCCACGTCATCTTGCCGCACGTTTTAGCCGCTATGCGCTTGAGTTTCCGTTGGCGACCCCGCGTCATATCATCCCCTTATATATTTTCAATCGGCGTTGACGGCAGAGTATGCCATTCCGGCCAAAAGTCAAAATGCAGGGGCCGCGGGATAAGTGTCCAGTACGGTCCCAAGGGATTTTTTCAAAGGATCCAACCAGGGTTCGTAATTGCGCCAATGGTCGACACCCTCGCGAAAAATCGGTTTTCGTACCTGCTGGGAACTGGCCGTGCGCACCGCCCGTTCGTTCTCGTAGAAACGCAGACAGCCACTCTCGAATGGCAGACCGCAATACTCGAGCAGTCTGCGTACTTCGGATTCCGTATCCTCGATCATCGACTCATAAATCACGCGATGAATGCGTCCTGGCAGCGCCGCATCGAAGAAAGACATCAACTCGACGTAATCGCGATAGTACCGGCCGATGTCCTCCAAACTGTAGGTGAAACTCTGGCCGCGCGCAAAGTGCTGCTTGAACCCCGAAAAGCAGCACCCCAGCGGATGGCGGCGTGCATCGATAATTTTTGCGCGCGGCAGCGCCAGTTGGATGAGGTCGATGTGCGCAAAATTGTTGGGCATTTTGTCGATGAAGAAAGGCGCCTCGGTCTTGCGTTGAATGCGCGTCTGCGCAATGTAGCGTTCACCCAACTCCCGGCACTGATCCGCATCCAACGCTGCCAGCACCGCCGAATACCCAGGAGTCTGCGATCCTTTACCTCTGTTGAATAAAGACCTGGCGATTCCGGCAATATCGGGCAACTCCATTGTGCCCTCGACCAGCGAATGGCTCGACAAAATCTGCTCGAGCAAGGTCGAACCGGATCTCGGCAAACCGACTATGAAGATGGGATCCTGGGCCGCTGCGCCATGGTGCTTGCGATCGGCAAAGAACTGCGCGGTGAACAACGACTTTATTCGCCCCACATGTTGGCTCATCTCATCGGGTTGGTATGACAGCTGCGCATGCCGCAATTGATTTCCCTGCGCATAATGCTCAAATGACGCTTGGTACTCCGCTTGATCCTCGAGCGCCTTGCCCAGGGCAAAATGCAGGTGCAGTCGGTCATCCACCGTCAGATCCGGCCGCCGCAACTGCAATTGCATGGCCTCCACCTCCTCGTTCGTGAACTGAACGGTCTTCAGGTTGGCGAGACTCCAATAGGCCTCGCCGAGACTGGGTAGCAATTCGATGCTTTTGTTGTAGGCGGCGATGCTGTCATTCTCGCGACCGCTTGTTTTGAGCGCGTGACCGTAGCTGAGCCAGATTTTTGGCTGTGCAGGGTGCTCAGCGAGAATACCCGCGTAAATTTCAATCGAGTCCTGCAGGTCTCCAATGCGTGCCAGGATCGCTGCCTTCAAGTTGTTGTAGGCCGGATTGCGCGGATCCTTCTCCAGCAACCCGGTCACTTCGCGCAGCGCGTCGGCGGGCTTATTTTGCCGGTGCAGGACGATCGCGCGATGGTGCCGCGCGGCCGTAAAGCTCGGCGACAGTTCCAGACAGCGCGTGAGCAGAGTGACCGCGTCCTCATACCGACCAAGTCGCGCCGCGACCTCTGCCAGCATGCGTAATGCAGGGACGTCTGTGGGGTATTTTTTCAGATGCGCGCGCAGCAGCGCTTCAGCTTGCGGAATGTTGTTCTCGCACAGCGCCGCACCGGCGGTGAGCAGGCGCGGGTCCTTGGTTGACGCCCTGATGTTTTGCGCATAGGCAGCATCGGCGCCCGCTGCATCACCGGCATTCGTCAGCTCATCGCCGAGCGCGCGCCACGCGTCCGCCATGTCAGGCTTGAGCGTCACGGCGCGCCGCAGCGCAGTTATAGCAGAGGCGTTCCTGTCCGAGCCGCCGAGCGCCAGCGCCAGTTCATAGTGCGCCAGCGCCCATTGGGGATGCATGGCCGCGAGCGGACCCAGGATATCCACAGCGCCCGCCGCATCGCCGCCGCTCCGTCGCGCCACGCCCAGCACCAGCGTTGCCGGTGGATGATTCGGCACCGCCTTGAGGATCTCGCCGGCCTGCTCAGCCGCGAGAACTGGATTGATCTCCAATAGGCGCGTGGCGTGCCCCAAAGCAACCTCAATGGAACCGACCGGTTCCGGGGCTTCGCTCATTTTGGGATCCCTTCAATGGCCGTCAACGCGACAGATATGCAACCGCTCATCCCCGCTTGTCAACCGCTGCTCGTCAATCTGCAGCGCGTGTTCGGCTTGTCAAAGCCTCAGGAAATACGGAATTGCGATCAGCACAATTCCGATCGTAATCAGCAGAATGGGGTTGGACACGAGGTAGGGAAAGATCATCAGCGCCAAGCCACAAACCAATGGGACAACAGCCCGCTGTTTCCGACCATAGATGAGAAAGCCCAGCCCGATTGAGCCGAATAGCAAACCCCAAAGAAGCGACGAGGTGTCCAATGTGGAGATGCCTACACTCGATCTGACGGTACGCCGCAAACGCCTATACTAGGACTCCAATTCGCGCAATTTCGGGGAACACCACTGTGACGACACCAGCCAGTCCGTCCACGAAGACCTTGGCCGGACTCGCGCCTCCACCTTTGAAGCCCGCCTCATTTCTGGCTACCGTGCGCTCCACCAAGGGTAATCCTTTTGAGATCATTCCGCTGCAGGCCTATGAGCAGCCATGCTACCTATCGAAGTGGCTCTTGGGTCCCGTGCTCATGGTCAACGACCCGGAAGGCGTGCGTCGCGTCCTTCTCGATAACGTTGCCAACTATCCCAAGGAGGAAATGGGAGATGAGTTTTTTTCGGCCATGTTCGGCGAAGGCCTGCTGAGCGCGCCGGGTCCCAAATGGCGTACCCACCGCAAGGTGATGGCGCCCTCGTTCGGCACGCGCACGGTGGAGTCTTATGCGCCGGCCATGGTCGAGACAACGGTCGCCTTTGCAGAACGTTGGGAGACGCTGCCCAAATCCTCGGAAATGGACATTGCCGAAGAGATGCAGGCGCTGACCTTGAGGATCATTTGCCGGACCATGTTTTCCTCGGACGCCGAGGAACTGGCGGCGCACGCGGGTCAGGCGCTCGACTTCGCGCAGGCATCTTTGGAATTCGGCCTGCTCGATGTTCTGCCGGTGATTGGACCCTGGCGCATCAAGCGCAAGCAAGAGGCCATCCGCGCACACTTCAAAAGCATGGATGCGGCCATCTATCGATTGATTGGCGAGCGCGAAAAGATTCACAATGAGGCGCCAAAGGATTTTTTGACCCGTCTCGTCGCCGCGAAAGATCCCGACGATGGTGTGGGCTTGAATGCCGATGAAGTGCGCGACGAGGTGATCACTATTTTCATGGCCGGCCATGAGACCACCGCCGTGACCATGACCTGGGTGTGGTATTTGCTGTCGCAGCATCCCGCCGAAGAAGCGATGCTGCACCGGGAATTGGATGCGGTACTCGGCGGCAGAATTCCCACGGTGGAGGATTTGCCCCATCTGCCGTACACACGCATGGTCATCGAGGAAACGATGCGCGTCTACCCGCCGGCGCCGGGGATTTCCCTGAGAGAGGCCAAGGAAGCCGACGAGTTGTGCGGCTTCAAGGTAAGGCCGGGCCTGCAGATTTTGGTGTCGCCGTGGATATTGCACCGCCATCGGCGTCTCTGGGATGACCCGGAGCGCTTCGACCCAACGCGATTCGCCAAGGAGTCGAGCGAAAAGCGCCCGCGCTTCGCCTACCTACCCTTCGGTGGCGGCCCGCGAGTGTGCATCGGCGCAACCCTCGCCATGACCGAAACGATATTGATCCTCGCCGTGCTGGCCCAGCGATTTCGCGTGCGGCTCAAGGAAGACCAAGAGGTTACGCTGCAGACGCGCATCACGTTGCGCCCCAAGAATGGAATGATGACTATTTTGGAGCGCCGCTAACTCCCTCTTTGGACGATTTCATTGCAGAAATCCGGCAAGCCGCTCTCGTAAGAAGGTCTCGGAGGAGACAACGCGTCCGTCGGAGAATCGAATCTGGTACGGAATCCCCGACATCGACGAGACCGACGCACACAAGCGGATAAAATCATCCGCCGTCGCAACTCGGTCCCCGGCGCCCCGACGTTTCAATCGCAGGTGATCCGCGGCCGCTTTCGCCTCGTACGCGACACCGTTGCGTATGAATTGGGCATTCTGCAAAGATTCGACGCTGGCGATCAGGTAGTCAATCTTCTTCTCTTCCACTGAAATCGGGGTCTGGGCAATCGTTAGAGCGCCAAGAGAGAAGAGGAATATGCTGATCAGAACACGCATGCATGGGCCTTTGGCAGCGATGTGATGTGTACGAATTCGCTCGTCCATGCGTGGTTATGACACAGGGGCCGTCCGTCATCAATGCGCATAAGTCCTGATCTCGAGTAGGAGTCGCACCAATATGGCGTCAAAATCGGCCCTTGGGACCTCAAATGCAATGCCAAACGGGGTTTAGTGGGCCGCTTCCAGTTCGCTGCTTCCATATAGCGGGGAGTCCTTCGGAATGGGTTCATTCCAAATGTAATGGCTGAACCAATCCAGATTCGCTTGCATCAGCGCCAACGCGGATTTCGGCTTATCGATGCCATGTCCAAAGCCCGTGTATAGAATCAGGCGCGCATCGACGTGCTGGTCGAGTAGACCGCGGTAGAGTTCAAAGGAATCCGGAACGGGCACCCTCCGGTCTGCGCTGCCGTGCTGGATCAATGTCGGTGTCTTTGCCTGTCGGATGGTCGTGATCGGGGAGGTCTTGGCGTAGATCTGCGGATCGTCCCAAGGCGTCGCGCCCAAGTACTGCGGCGTAAACGGCGTGATGTCGGTGCTCACGTAGTATGTGGTCCAGTCGCTGATTCCGGCACCGACGGAAATTGCCTTGAAGCGGTCGGTGTGAGTGGTCAGAAACGCTGAGATGTACCCGCCCTGCGACCAGCCCATAGCCGCCAATCTGTTGGGATCCACGCTGCCCTTGGCGATCAGCGAATCGACACCGCTCATGACATCCCACATATCGCCGACGCCCAAGTTGCGCACATTCAGCGCGCGAAATGCGGCTCCATAGCCGGCACTGCCGCGATAGTTGGGCTCGAGGACCAACGCGCCCTTGGCAAGAAATGCTTGCACGGGATACGCATAGTCGTTGGGCAGAAACCGAGGCTGGGAAACACCGGTCGGTCCGCCGTGTATCTTGACCAGCAGCGGGTATTTGCGCTTCGGGTCATAGCCTGCGGGCTTGTGCAACACGCCTTCGATGAGGGTGCCGTCCTTGCTTTTCCATGACACGGCTTCCACGCTGCCGAGCTTCCAACCCCGGACTTGCGCGGTAAGATCGGTGAGTTTCTTGGGCGCGAAGCTGCGGGCGCTCGAGATATAAAGCTCGGTCAGGTGCGTCGCATCGTCCGCCGTGAATGCAATGAAACCGCCGTCAGGCGTCATCGACGCCTCGTCGATGATCAAGGCGTCATCCGTGGACACCGGTTGCACCTGAAATGTCGCCGCGCCCAAACGAAACAGTCGCGCGGTCATTCCCTGCGTGGCACCGAAGTACAGTCCGTTGGGGACCCAGTCCAGCGCCCGCGGATCTTCATCGAAATTCTTGGTCAAATCGCGAACGTCGGCGGCGATCGTTGCAGGTTTTGCCAGGACAGTCGCCAGATCAACCTGCGCGATATGAGTGTTGGCATAGAAGAATTTTGGCTGCCCGAGACTGCTGATAAACGCCAGCTGCTTGCCGTCGGGGGAAAATATCGGCGATCTGTCGGGGCCCGGGAGCGCCACGATTTTGGAAACTTTTGCTGCGCCGGACGAGCGAGGCAAGTCCATCAGGTAGATGTCCTCATCCTTGGCGAATGCCAGCAACGGATTGTGGCCTGCGCTGAAGGCGACGCGTGTGGAATCCGGCGAGATGGCGAAGGAGTTGATATTGAGTGTGGAGTCAAAGGTCAACTGCTTTGCTGTTTGCGGTGCCGTCGCTTTTAGCGCGGCATCGGCGTCCACCCACCACAGTTGATTCTGCTCGTAGTCTTTCTCGATGACGTCGTATGCGCTGTAGCGCTCCTTGCGCGCTTTGCTCGCCTTGCTTGGGCGCACAGCAGCGGTAAACAGGATCGACCGGCCGTCCTTCGCCCAATGAAAGTCTTCCACATTGGTCTCGGATTTCGTGAGCGGCCAGGCCTCTCCACCATCCGGCCGGATGACCCAGATCTGCTTTGCAGCCGGCTTGACTGCGTCCGGCGCATCGCCCTTGTCGGCTTCCTTGGTGGCGAGGTCCTTTTGAACCGCCGCAAGCGGCTCCGCGACATACGCTTCGCGCTCAGTCAGGAAGGCGAGCCAACGCCCGTCGGGCGACCATTGAGCCGGGCCGGCGGATTTTTTCCCGCGCGTGAGCTGAACCGTTTCGCCGCCGGCGACATTGACGCGCCAAAGCTGCCACACAAACTCGTTCTCTCTCCAGTTGGTCTCGCGCTGCAGGTAGGCAACCGAGCGCGCATCGGATGAAATCGCGGGTGCGCGGATACTGTTTCGGCTCAAAGATTCGGCAAGCGTGGCCTCGCGTGCATCCTGGGCCAGGGCACTGAAGGGAACCGCCGCTGCCAACAGCAGAAGCGCCGAGCCGAGCCGGACACCCCGAAGTTTCTTCATCCTGTCTCTCCGCCCGCGCGGAATGCGCGGTTAGTTACCCACATGCGTCGGCATCGGCGGCGCGGATTTCAGCGGCATCTGTGGAGAGCTCTTGAGCTGCCGCAGAACCTCGGCGATGGCCGCGTCCAGTTGCACATCCGTGCCCGCGTTCACCGCCAAGGGGTCCAAGGGAACCTCGAGATCAGGCGCTACGCCCTCATTCTCGACACGCCATTCGCCCTCCGGCGTGAAGACGCGGAAGAACGGCACCGTGAGGAAACCGCCGTCGATCAACGCTGGGTTGGCGGAAATCCCAATGAGGCCGCCCCAGGTGCGCGTGCCGATGAGTTTGCCCAGCCTAAGGCGCCTGAACCCGTACGGCAGGTAGTCACCGCCGGAACCCGCATCCTGATCGATGAGCATCGCCTTTGGCCCGTAGATGGCAGCGGCCGGTGTGTTGAATATCAGTGCGTCGCGGTCTTTCCAGCCGGACAGGTACTGTCGATTCAGCACTTCCAGCACATAGTTGGCTGCCTGGCCGCCGCTGTTGCGACGATCGTCGACGATGAGACCGGGCTTGTCGATTTGCGCAAAGAACATCCTGTTGAAGAAGGTGTACCCGTCGTCGGCGGTGTCGGGCAGATACACGTATGCCACCTTGCCGTCGCTCTTGCGCTCCACATAGTCTCGATTCGCTTCGACCCAAGCCCATTGGCGCAGCGCAGCCTCATTGGGAACGGGTATCACAACCGCTGTGTGCGCCCCCTTCTGAGCGCCCTCACGGCTCACGGTGAGTGAAACCTGTTTCCCGGCCGTGCCCTCGAGCAGCGAGAAAATGTTCACCGAACCATCCAACGGGTGACCATTGATCGCAAGTATCGCGTCTCCCTCGGCGACATCCACGCCCGCCGTGGCGAGCGGTGCGACTAGAAACGGATTCCAGCGATCGCCGCGATAGATCTTGTCAATACGGTAGAGATTGTTTTCGACCTTGAAATCGGCGCCGAGCAGCCCGGCCCCAACGGGGGTTCCCGCATACACGTCACCGCCGCCAATGCGATTGTGCCCCACCTGCATTTCGCCGATCATCTCCACCAGCAATTCGTTGAGGTCTTCCCGGCGCTGCACGAACTGCAGCAGCGGCTCATAGCGCGCGCGGATCGCGGCCCAAGCCAGTCCATGCATGTTCGGATCGTAGAAGTATTGTTGCTCCATGCGCCAAGTCTCATCGAAGATCTGGCGCCATTCCTGGCGCGGATCGACGAGCATTCGCATGCCGCTCAAGTCAACGGGTTTCGACTCGAGCTTTTCATTGGCATCGGCCACCTCTAACTTTCCCTCGCCCATCGTCAGCAACAGCTTCTTCGCATCCGCACTGGCGGAAATGTCGACAAGGTGCGACTTGACGAGCTTCTCTTCACGGTCCTCGAAATTGAATCGATAAAGATCGGCATCCGCATCCTTGTTGGGACCCGGTGCTTCTGCGGTTGACCCAGGCTGGCGCCGGGCGATGTAGAACAAGGCTCCGTCGGAAGCGACGACCAGACGCTCATAATTTCGTTCTGCGACCGGAACCGGTACGAAGCGCTGCGACAGACCGGACACATCGATGCGGGTGGGCTTGACCGGCTTGTCCGTCTTTTCAGCCTCGTCGGGCTTAGTTGACTTGCCGGTCTTCTCAGATTTATCGGTGTCCTTGTCCTTGTCCTTGTCCTTGTCCTTGTCCTTGTCCTTGGTCTTGCTGTTCTTGGCTTCCTCATCGCCGCTCTTGGGCGGCAACGGGGAGTGCCCATCGGCGGACAGCACTGCCGCATACAGGGCCATGCGCAGCGGCCGCTCCTGCGTCGACATGTCGAGCGAGACGCGCGTCGGTCCGGCATCGATCGAGGCTGTAAAATACAGCAGATCGTTGCCGCCAAACACGGGTGTATCGGTTTGCACGAAAGAGTCCGCAAGATCGAAACTCTTGGCGCCGACGAAGCTATGCAGCCGCACACGCGTGAGGTAATTCTCTCCCACCAGCGTATAGGCGATCCACTGGCCGTCGGGTGAGAACTCCACCTGGAACGGGTGCCGGCGCGGGCTCGTGTCGATGAGCGTGACAGCGTCGGTGACGAGATCGATGGCATAAAGTCGCAAGTGGTTGTCTTGAAACACGACGCGGCGAGCCTCGGGTGACCAGCCGAGCAAGGTGAAATAGCCCATGTTCCCCAACGCGTGCCGGATTGGTTTCTCGAGTCCGACCGCATCGCGCACCAACAAGGCCTGAGCGCCGCCCTCATCGCTCAAATAGGCAATGCGTTGACCGTCCTTGCTCCACACGGCATCCGACTCGCGCACCCCCGAGCTCGCCGTCAGATTGCGCACCGAACCATCCTTGACCGGGACACTGAAGATGTCGCCGCGTGCCGTGATCAGTACGCGTTTGCCGGTGGGCGAAAGATGCGCGGACGTGAGGTTTTTCGAAGCGTCCTTCCATTGCGGTCGCGCCTGAATTGACTGCAGTTCCAGGTGGATGGAGAGCGGCTGAATTTGTCCGCTGGCCACGTCCAGGATCTTCAGCTGACCACCGGCTTCGTAAACGATGGTGTGGTCGAATGCAGCGGCATTGCGCACATCCCACTGCGCTTCATGCGTCAGCTGCCGCAGCGAATGTGTGTGCGCGTCATATAAGTACAAATTGGCAGCGCCTTCGTTGCGGTCGGATATGAACGCGACGTCATCGCCTACCCACATGGGATTGCTATCGGAGGCATTTACATGCGGAATTTTCTCGAGTTGATTGCTGACCGGGTCAATGATCCAAATGGGCGGCGTGTCTCCACCGCGATGTTGACGCCAACCGCTGACGCCGGCATAGGCCATGATGTAGGGGCGATAGGCCAGGCGCTTACCGTCGGCCGACCACGCGCCCTCGACCGCGACTGCCTTCATCACCTTCTTTTCGTAGCCGCCGGTGAGCGGGACCTCGAACAGCTGACTGCTTCGGCTGTTCGCGATCTCCCGATTCGAAGTAAACAGTACGCGCTTGCTATCGGGGCTCCAACCCGCAACCAAATCCGCCGCCGGATGCCAGGTAAGCCGCCGCGGTTGACCGCCCTCGACCGACACCACGTAAACGTCCGTGTTGTTGTCGTAGGCCGCTGAAAATGCGATCCACCGGCCGTCAGGCGAGAAATGCGGCGCAAATTCCGACGCGGGATGCGCGGTGATTCGTACCGGCCGGCGTCCGTCGCGATCGCTGATCCAAATGTCGCCGCCGAAGACGAAGGCGAGATGGTCTCTTGATAGGGATGGCTGGCGTAGCAAGCGCGTGCCGGAATCGTCCGCTGCATCGGCGGCGGTGCATTGATACAGAAGAAAAAATGCCAAGAGTTGTAAAAAGAATCCGCGCGCCTGCATAACACTCCCACGGGGTTTTATTCGAAAGGTCCGCTGTCCGGGACGAGACATTAACAAATGCTCCCGTTGCTGACCTGGATTTCGCGCAAAGCAGCGACGCTGTCATGGCATTGATGCGCGCAGTACGACGCTTGCGTCCGCACCGAATCGGCGAGACAAATGCAGCAATCAGTCTTCGCGTTCGCGCAAGGTGATTTGGCCGGCCTCCTCCGTAGCCTGTAGATCAAAAGCGCGCTCCAAGCTTTTGACCCACCCAGCGATGTTCTCGCGCTCCACCGTGCCGGTGATCACCAGTGCGCCCACATGGTCACTTGCCGACACAATGGGCTTCTGTGCGTAGCGGTTCACATCCTCGAGCACGTAGCGCAGCGGCTGCAGATGAAATGCCAGATGTCCGGTCTGCCAGTCGGTGGCGGGACTTTCCATCTTGGTCGGTTCCTCGATTCCAGCGCTGCCGGCTGTGGTTTGTTGTCCGGCAACCAGATGAACACTGCGCAGCTTGGGCTTGAATTCATGCAGCACCGATACGGGCAAAAAATGGCTCACCGGCTCAACCACGACACGGCCTTCCGTCACGGAGACCACCGCTCGATCACTGTCCCGCTCAACATTGAACGCGGTTCCCACTGCGACAATGGTCGCATCCCCGGCATGCACCTTGAATGGTCTGGCCGCGTCTTTGGCCACCATGAACAGCGCCTCACCCTTGGTGAGCTCAATGTTGCGCTCTTTTTCGGATATGGCCACGGTGATGTCCGTGTCGGCAGCCAGAGCAATGGTCGAGCCGTCGCTCAACGTTACGTTGCGATGCTCTCCGATGGCGGTCGAGAACGTATTCGCTGCGGGCGGCGTTCTCCAGTATGCCCAAGTCAGAGCGAGAGTTGCCAGCGAAGCAGCCACGGCAATGGACGTCCACGGCCGTCGCGCATGCGGCTGATTCCAATCCTTGATCGGAACCGAAGCGTCGTAGCGATCGCGGGCAAACTGACTGCGCGGCACGGCGGATGGCGCAGGTACGTCACGCAACACTTGCGATATTTCTTCGATACGCGCGAAGGCTCGGGCGTTTTTTGGATTTTCATTGAGCCAAGCCTGCCACGCCAGCGTATCTTCGATCGACACGTCCGTGCTTTGCAGGCGTACCAGCCAATCGGCGGCCGCCAGGTGCGTGGGGTCGCGTTCGATGTCGGTCGAGCTTGGTATGGCGTGGTTAGTCATCGCGTTCAACGTCTATATATTGGCGGCAATGGAGCAAAGCACGTACCACGTACTTGCGTACCATGCTGTCGGTGATGCCGAGCCGGGCTGCGATGGTGGCGGCGTCAAGTCCCTGGATTTGGTTCATGACGAATGATTCCCGGCACTTTGCCGGCATCGCCTCGATCAAAATCCCCAGGTGGCGCAGGGTCTGTTCACCCGACAATTGCCGCTCCGGCGTGCGGTTTTCCGTCAGCTCCGTGAAGAGCTGGCCGCCGGCCACCCTGTCGTAGTTTTGGTGTCGACGCCGCCGGTCAATCGCTATGTTCGCGGCAGTCTTGAAAAGGAACGCGCGCAGGTAGCTGACCGCCCCCGGCTGGTCCAAACTCAACAGTCGCACGTAGGCTTCTTGCGCGACTTCGCGTGCTTCGTTGTGAGATCCGACCCTGCCCCGCAGGAAGCGAATCAACGCCTCGTTGTGTTCACGAAACAGTCGCTCAACGACTTGCGCCCGCGATTTCTCGTGATCGGGCTCTGCGTCAGCCACCGGGTCGGCATTGGGCGGCAACATCGCGGAATTCACCATGGCGGGGTTTTCGGGCTCTTCAGTTTAACTTAGACGAACGGGGCCCCGAAAACGGGAATCTGGGTAGGGTTTTCTTTGCCGCCGTCCGTCAGGTGCTGTTACAACCACCAGGTGGATGATTGGGCCCCAATCGCGACCGCGTGGAGGTCAGATTCGACGCAACGCACCGCCAGGCCCCGTTGCGAAAACGCGACGTAGAAATAAATCGATAAAATCCTCAAAATCCGTTCCCGTATTCAAAATCTCATTCGTCTAATCCCCTAGAAGCGGCCATCAAGCCGTACAAGGGGAAGGGAATGAATGCGAACACGCTTGGTCGTCGATGTGCACGCGGCACGAAAGTGTTGCTTTTTGTCCTAGCGCTATTCGTTGCCGCGGGCATTAGGCCGAGCTTGGGGGCGATTGACCTTGAGCAGCAGAGACAATTTGACATCGCTCCCCAGCAACTTTCCTCCGCGCTGCTGAAATTCTCGGCGCAATCGGACATCCAGGTCACGGTTCCCGGTCAGCTTGCGGAAGGAAAGCAAACCGCTGGGGTCGTCGGCAGGTTCAACGCCGGCAGTGCGCTCGCGATCCTGCTCAAGGATACCTCGTTGCATTACGATGTGGTCGATGGCAACACCGTGGTCATTGCAGGCTCTGCCGATCGCAAGGCAGCGCGTAACGATTATCAAAAGATTTCCAATCCACTGTTGACCGCGTCGACCGCGCCGCCGACGGCTGCGGCGTCGAGCCAGGAAATCCGGCTCGCGCAGGCGACTTCTACAATCGCTCAGACAGCCCAACTTCAGAACTCGACCGCTGCAAGTTCTCCGCAGCCCTCCGAGAATCTCGCCGAGATCGTGGTCACCGGTACTTCCATCAAGGGTCTTGACGCCGTGAGCGCGCTGCCGGTGACGGTGCTCAAGGCCGAAGACATCGCCAGAACCGGGGCGACCTCCACCGAGGATCTCTTCCGCTACATCAGTTCCGCCAGCAGTTCGGGCAGCACGGTCCAGGCGCAGGCCACGGGCTTCCAGACCGGCGCGATTTCCACCATTTCTCTGCGTGGCTTGGGTTCCGGGCGAACACTGATCTTGATCAACGGCCGCCGCTCCGCACCCTACGGCGGCGGATCGGTCGGCCAGGCCGGCAACTCGGTTGACATCAGCGCCATTCCTATCGGGGCCATCGAACGGGTGGAAATCTTGAGAGACGGCGCCTCGGCGATCTACGGCAGCGACGCCATCGCCGGCGTGGTGAACTTTATTTTGCGCGAAGATTTCCAGGGCGTTGATGCCAGCGTCTATGGCGGTGCTCCTACCCGGTCCGGCGGCGGCACCGAGGAGCAAGGCAACTTCTTCGGCGGCATCGGCGATTTGAAGGCTGATCGCTACAATATCACCTTAGGTTTAAGCTTCGACCACACGCAAGACATCCTCGGAGCCACGCGGCCCTTCGCGGGTCGTTACAGCCCGCAATATGGTAACGATGTCACCTCGTCGTTTGCTTTTCCGGCCAACATCGCGGTATTTCCGGCAACCAAGGGCAAGCCAACCACGATTAACCCTGCCGTGGGGAATTGCGCGCCATCGCTCAATGACATTAACTTTCCGGCCCAATGCCGGTTTGACAACTCGCCCTTCGATTCGCTGCAGCCCGATACGAAGAAGGGCAACGGCCTGTTGAGCGCGCACTACCAGATCAGTGATAACACTCAGCTGTACGCGGATGCGAGCTTCGCGCATGTCGAAACCCTCACGCAGGTGCAGCCGGTACCGCTCTCCTTCCAGAATCCCTTGCTGCCCAGTAATCCGTTTCTGGCGTTTCAGGCGGCTTTGCTGGCATCGCCGCAATATCAGAACTACCACAACCCGGCCATAACGCCGACCGCGGCAGCCTTCCTCCTGCCGCCCACCAGCCCGTACTATCCGACCGCCTTTGCCGCGGCCAATGGCATGGCGGGTCTGCCGTTGAACTTGATCTATCGCGACTTTGCCAATGGCCCTCGCTTGGAGACAGACACGGCCGACACCACCCGAGCCGTCGGCGGTTGGAAAGGCAACCTTCTAGGTTGGGATTTTGACACGGCGGTCCTCTATAGCGAGGTCAAGGTAAAAGAAGATTTGAAGTCCGGGTTCCCCTTGTACTCCAAGATCATGCCGATCTTGGACGGCGGCACCATCAATCCGTTTGGAGCAACCACCGATCCCGCGGCACTGGCCGCGGCCAAGGCCGCGGAATTCGTCGGTCAGGACTGGAGTTCCAAAACCTCTCTCACCAGTCTTGCGGGCACGGCCAGCCGTGCTCTGTTTGACCTGCCGGGTGGCGAGATGAAAGGCGCCGTGGGAGCAGAGGTGCGCCGCGAGACCTTCGTCTACAATCCGTCCGCCGCGATTCAAACCGGCGACATCACCGGACAGGGCGGCAACCAGCTGCCGGAAGATGCGGCGCGCAGTGTGGAATCGGCATTTATCGAAGTGAACATGCCGATTCTGCACTCGTTGGACGCCGATGCGGCAGTTCGCTACGACCACTACCAGAACGTTGGCAGCACGGTGAACCCCAAGGGTTCGTTGAAGTTTCAGCCCATCGAGGAGTGGTTGTTACGCGCCTCGGTAGGTTCCGGTTTCCGCGCGCCTTCCTTGACTGACTTGTACGCAGCGCAGGCCACCAGCGTCACATCGAACGGCACGCGGGACCCGATCAAGTGCCCGACGTTTGATCCCAACAACCAGGCCTGCAGCTTCCAATTCAGCACCGTGACCGGCGGCAACCCGAACCTGAAACCGGAAAAGTCGACCACCTTGACCTTGGGCACGGTATTCGAACCCACGAAGAACTTCAGCGTTGGCGTGGATTCCTTCTTTATCTACTTGAAGAACGCGATTGTCGTCGGCGGTCTGCCGGTCGCGACGATTTTGCAAAATGCCGCTTCCGCGACGCAGTTTGCCAACCTGATCACGCGCGATGCCAACGGCAATATCGTCTTCATCAGCCAGACCAACGCGAATCTCTTCAAAGAGGATGTCAGCGGCATGGATCTCGATTTTAAATACGCCTTCGACATCGGCGATTATGGGCGAATAAGTATCTTCGGCGACGGCACCTACTACTATAAATTTGGAACGCAAAATCCGAACCTCAGCTGGACCAACCAAATCGACAAGGGCCTGACCACGGTCAGCGGCGTTATATCCCGTTGGCGCCATAGCGCCTCCTTGGTCTACGACATCGGTAACTGGGACGCGTCGCTGATCCAGCACTTCCAAAAGAGGTATCACGACTCTGCCGGCAACGTCACGGGGGCGATTCGCGACGTGGGCGCTTATCAAACCTTCGACGGGCAGCTGTCCTATCACCTTGCCAAAGCGTGGACCCTCACCGCGGGCGTGATCAATATCGGTGACAAGCCCCCGCCATATGCCAACTACGCCTCATCGGCGAATAACTTCGTCGGCGGCTTCGACTTGTCGTATGGTGATCCGCGGGGGCGGTTCGTCTATGGCCGCGTCGGATTCCAGTTCCGCTGATAATAAAAACGACTGCACGCGACCCTCCACAGGCCGCCTCGGACTCGAGGCGGCCTTTTGTTTGGGGCAGCGTAAGCGCAGCGCCTACATCAAGAGCCGCAATGGGCGGACGAGGCTGCGGCTGAGCCTGAGCTATGCTCGAGGCATCGAAGCGCTGGAGCATTTATGACTAGTACACAGAGCATATTTCGAGCCGCTATCATGTTGGGGCTGATTGCGTTGTCGTCCGCTTGCGTCATAGCCGAGCCGCGCGACGGATATCGCGAGGGATACTACGACCGCGATCACCATCGCTACTACCACGAACACGGGTGGCGCGATTGTGGCGAGCGCGACGAGCACTGCCGCTGATTGACCGATAACAGCGACGAGTGCTCATCACCGGGGCTGCACTGCGGCGACGGGCGGTTGCTGTTCAAGTCAAGGCGCCACGCTCGCGCAACGCTTGAATCTGTGATTCGCTATAACCCGCGGAGCGCAGCACGGTTTGCGTGTCGCTGCCCGCGGGTGAAGCTTTCTTCGGCACCGGCGGCCTGGTGCGGCTGAAGCGCGGCGCGGGCGCGGGCTGCTTGATGCCGGCCACGTCCACGAAGGTGCCGCGCGCTTGATTGTGCGGATGTTGCGGCGCCTCGCTCATCGAAAGCACCGGTGCGAAGCACACGTCGGTGCCCTCCATGATCGCGCACCACTCGTCCCGCGTCTTCTGCCCGATGATGGCGGCGAGTTTGCCCCGTAGCGCCGGCCAATGCCTGCGTTCCATGTGTGTTGAGAATTCAGCCGCATCCACTCCCGTCAGCTGCACCAACAACCGATAGAACTCAGGCTCGAGGGCTCCTATCGAAATGTATTTTCCGTCGAGAGTCTCGTACGTGTCATAAAAGTGCGCCGCGCCGTCCAGCAGGTTGGTGCCGCGCACATCGTCCCACTGCCCCTGCGCCTTCATCGCATACATCATATGCATCAGCGCCGCGGAACCCTCCACCATTGAGACATCGATGATCTGGCCGAATCCCGAGCGCTTTGCTTCGAACACAGCGCTCATCACGCCGAAGGCCAGGAACATCGCGCCGCCGCCGAAGTCCCCGACGAGGTTGAGCGGCGGCACCGGCCGCTCACCGGCACGCCCGACGGCGTGCAGCGCACCCGAGAGTGAGATGTAGTTGATGTCGTGGCCGGCCGCCTTCGACAGAGGGCCGGTCTGCCCCCAACCTGTCATCCGCCCATAGACGAGCCGCGGATTGCGCGCCGTGCAGGCCTCCGGGCCGATGCCCAGCCGCTCGGCCACGCCGGGACGAAAACCCTCGATCAGCACGTCCGACTGCTCGCAGAGCTTCAGCACGACATCGACGCCTTCCGGCACTTTGAGATTGAGCGCAATGGAAAGCTTGCCGCGCTCGCTGATCAGCGCGCTGCGATCCGCCGGCGATGAATTGCGCGCGATTGAGATGACCTGTGCGCCAAGATCGGCGAGCAGCATCCCGCAAAAAGGTGCAGGCCCAATCCCCTGCAATTCGATGACGCGCAGTCCTTGAAGAGGCCCCACAGCAACTATCGCGGCTGCATCCGGATGCCGCCATCGACACGGATGCATTCACCATTGAGGTAATCGTTCTCGACGATGCAGATGGCCAAATGTGCGATTTCCTGCGGCCTTCCCAGTCTTTTCGGATACAGCACCGATTTTGCCAGGGCGTCCAACACTTCCGCGGGGAGTGATCCTAAGAGCGGCGTCTCGATCAAGCCAGGGGCAATCGTATTCACGCGCACACCGATGCCCGATAGGTCCCGCGCCATGGGGAGTGTCATACCGACCACGCCGGCTTTGCTGGCGCTGTACGCGGCCTGTCCAATCTGGCCATCAAAGGCGGCAACCGATGCGGTGTTGATCACCACACCGCGCCCGCCATTCGCATCCTCAGGAGCGTTCTTCGCCATTTGTTCAGCGCAAAGCCGCGTGACATTGAAGGTGCCGGTCAGGTTGACCGTGATGGTTTTATTCCATTCCGCCAAGGGGAAAGGACCGTCTTTGCCGAACGTCTTGTGCGCACTGCCAATGCCGGCGCAATTCACGCAGACGTGAATCGCGCCGAATGCGGCCATCGTCTTCGCGATTGCGGCCGCCACCGAACTCTCATCGGACACATTCGTTTTGGCGAAGATTGCGGCAGGCTCCAGCTCCTTCACCATCGCCTGACCCGCGACCTCATTGAGATCAAAAATGGCGACTCGACCGCCCTTCTCAATGAACGCGCGCACCACCGCCTGGCCGATCCCAGAAGATCCGCCCGTGATGACAGCCACTTTTCCCGCAATCCTCATAAGGTGACTCCGTTTGTTCTTTTTGCGCGCAGCAATCGCGACATCGTCGAAGTCCTCCAAGGACGAGGACGACCCCGCCAGCCTGAGCCTTTACGCGCAGCTCGATGTTAGGCGTTACGCGCTTCGGCGTCCGGCGGCCTCTCTAGAGTACTGCGCCGCGGCCCGCGGGAGGTTAAAATAAACCATGCGGACTATCACGCGAAGCTATCGGATTCGCAGCTATCCGAACGGGGCTCAGCGACGTTTGCGCGTGCCCTAAATGCAGGGTATCCCATGACCGAGACGTCAATGCTGCGAGAAATTTGCTGATGGAGGGACTCCGTCAGCTTCCCGGTCGTGATGACCGGGACCTGCGCGTGGATGCGGGAGATGCATGCCCAGAAGAGATTCTGGTGCAGGTGCTCGCAGATGAAGCGCGAAGCGGGCAATGCAATCGAGCCTGTCTGGAACGGGCGAGATTGCATTAGCGGCGCGGTCAAGAGTATTTCAGCGGCAATCCTGATTGCGGCGACGCCGCTTTGGCCGGCGCGCAATCAAAGGCCGGCACCTCAAAACCACGGCGCAGAAATTGGGTTATCTATAATAATATTATTCATATAGATAGAAACTATATCGAGTGTAATACATCACGAAGGTTAGCCCGACTGACGCGTCGCAATGCTGTGGCGTTTGCCTCCTCGCGCTTTTGAAAATTATCGCAAAATATTTGCTCGCTTCGTCAGAGACGGCTATATATCCGCCTCGGAACTGGTACTAACCATAGAAAATGAACACAAAAAGTAAAACCAGACTGGAAGATCTAGCGCACATGGCGGGCGTGTCCATCACCACCGTGTCTCGTGCATTGAATGACAGCGGCGCAGTCAACATCCAAACCAAACAGCAGATTTGGAAGTTGGCGCGTGAACACAGCTACCCCTTTCGCGGCTACATGCCGGCGGGACCCACCGCCGCGGCGGCGACGCTGACGGTAGTCATTCCACGGCCACAAGGCCGCGGCGCGCAACTATCTGATCCGTTCATCCTGGAACTGATTGCCGGAGTCGGCGATGCGGCGCGTGCTCGCGGCTGCGATTTCATCATCTCCCATGTGTCGCCGTCGGGAGCGGATGAGCTGTTGCCCCTCATGGAGTCCAATCGTGCCAGCGGCGTGATTTTTCTCGGGCAAAGCTCGCTGCACTCGGCCTTCAATCGCCTGGCGGAGACGCAATCACGGTTCGCTGTTTGGGGCGCAGAGCTGCCGCGGCAGACCTATTGTTCGGTGGGGAGCGATAACCCGCTCGGCGGTCGGCGCGCCACATTGCATCTGGCCCGGTTGGGCCGACAACGCATCGTATTTTTGGGCGATATTGAGGCACCCGAAGCAATGCAGCGCTATCAGGGCTACCTGGCGGCGCTGCAGGAAACGGGGCTGACGAGCGAGCAGGACTTGAGAGTACCGGCGCATTTCGGGATTGAAGCGGCCGAAGCGTCAGTCGATGCTCTCATCGGACGACGAATCAAATTTGACGGCATCGTTGCTGCCAGCGATTTGATCGCGCTTGGCGCGATCCGCTCGCTGCTGCGTGCGGGCATGACGGTGCCGGGTGATGTATCGGTTGTGGGTTTCGACGACGTGCCGTTTGCGCGTTACAGCAGGCCGGCGCTGACGACGATCCGTCAGGACACGGCACTGGCGGGGCGATTGTTGGTTTCAAAGCTCCTCAACAGCGACGGCAACGCTGAACTGAAGTCGGAAAGGCTGCCGACCGATCTGGTCGTGCGCGAGAGTTGCGGCGCCTGAGTCTCGAATAAAATTATTTGCATATATTTGCAGTTTTGCAATCAGAACGGACTGCAAGTAACACAGAATCGGTCAACTAATATTTTAATAATATATTGATTTAACTAGCATTTATCATGGTTAAGCTCATGGCGCTGGGCCGTCTCGAAAACCTGATGTTGAAATCCACTGGAAGTTTTTGCATAATCTTTCATATCCGATAAATGCGACAAAAACGTGTTTCGGATGCATCGATTGCGATCGGTTCGCGATCGATAGAACGATAAAAATGAAATTACGGGGAACGCGTGAAATCAGTATTCGTGCTGCGCGCCGACGAGCCCCTGGTTTCAACACAAGGGGTGCTTGAGCGACGTGCCAATCGCCCCAGGGCTGGGTCGTTAGGGAGAAACGCGATGACTAGACTGAAACTCAGAATTTCGATTTTCGGTTCGCTCATAGGGTTGGCGCTGGCACCGGCACTACAGGCGCAAACGATTGCCAATGCCGCGGCAACATCGTCGAATGAACTCGAGGAAGTCACTGTCACCGGCATCCGCGCGAGCATCGAGTCCGCGATCTCGGTCAAGCGTGAATCCGGCGACATTGTGGAGGCGATTTCCGCCGAAGACATCGGCAAGCTGCCGGATCCCAGCATCGCCGAATCGTTGACCCGTCTTCCCGGCGTCACCGCCCAGCGTTCAGACGGACGCACTTCGGACATCAGCATCCGCGGCTTCGGTCCCGACTTCAATGGCACCTTGATGAATGGCCGCGAGCAGGTCAGCACGGGCGACAACCGAGCCATCCAATTCGACCAGTACCCGGCGGAATTGATTCACGCGGTCGAGGTTTACAAGACTCCGGATGCATCGCTCATCGGCCAGGGCCTCGCCGGCACGATCGACCTGCAGACGACCCGTCCCCTTGAGTACGGCAAGCGCACGGTGGTGCTCGACGTACGCGGCATCAAGAACGGCAACGGCGGTCTCGGCGCCGGCTCCACCGACAAACAGTACCGCGCCAGTCTTTCCTACGTCGACCAATTTTTCGACAACACCTTAGGGTTAACTTTGGGCTTCGCGCGTCTCGACACGCCGACCGATACCAAGGAAGTCGGTCTGTACGATCCGTGGCACACGAACGACCCCCCGCCCAACAACTTCAACACTCATGCAGGCGTACCCACCAATCTGTGGGTGACGGACGGAATCAAATCGCTGGCGAGTACCGGTCTCGACAAGCGCGACGGCTCGGTGGCGACCTTGGAGTGGCGGCCGGTCAGTAGCTTCACCAGCACCGTTGACGCGTACTACACGACCCGCACTTGGGCCGACGATCGGCGCAGCATCGAGGCCAACCTTGGCAATTACCCGAATGTAACGAATTATTCAAACCTCGTCACCGGCGGCGACAACACGCTGATCGGCGCAACGGTCGCCAATCTCGTTCCCCTGGCGCGCAATTTCTTGTACACCACGAAGGACCGGATCTTCGCGAGCGGCTGGAACAACAAATGGACGCCTGGGGACTGGACGCTCGCCGCCGACATCGGCTACTCACGCGCGACGCGCGATGAACACGACTATGAGACCCAGGGTACCTACCAAGGCGGCGTAACCGACACCGGCACCTACTTCATTCCGGAAAGCTCGTCGCCGAGCTTCGTGCTGAACAACGGCTACGCGGATCCGTCGAAAGTTCTCGTGGGTCCCACGATTTACGGTGCCGGCTACAGCCGCTTCCCGCATGTTGTCGACGAGCTGAAATCGGTGCGTCTGGACGCGGCGCACACCTTATCCGGCTGGTTCAGTTCCGTGCAGGGCGGCCTAAATTTTGACGATCGCACCAAGAACAAAACGCAGCCCGAGGCAAATCTCAATGCCAATGCCAACTGTCCGTGCCAGATCGCGAGCCAGTATCTACTGCCGCCGACCAACTTGGGCTTCTCGGGCACGCCGAGCGCGCTCGCCTGGAATGTCCCCGGTGTTCTTGCCAATTATTTCCAGCCCATTCAGCCCTCGACCACGTTGAGTTTTCTGGTCGGCAAGAGCTGGGAAGTCACGGAGAAGCTGTCGACGGCCTACATCATGGGCAAGATCGATCATGAGTTGTCAGCCGACGTGAATTTGCGCGGCAATGTGGGCGTGCAGGCTGTGCACACCCAGCAGAGTTCCGATTCGCATGCATTTGTGACCGCAGCGGTGCCGATTCATGATGGCACGAACTATAACGATGTCCTGCCGTCCCTGAACCTGGTTTTCGGCTTCCCGGCTGGCCAAAAGCTGCGCGTCGGCGTCGCGCGAGAACTGGTGCGCGCGCGCATGGATCAGCTGGACGTCTCCTACGATTATTCGTACTCGACCGGCGGCAACTTCCAGCCCTCGGCGACCGGCGGCAACGCGCGGCTCGCACCTTGGCGCGCCGATGCATTTGATGTGTCGTACGAGAAGTATTTCGAGAACCGGGCGATCATTTCGTTCGCCGGTTTCTACAAAAAGCTGAAAAGCTATATCTATGATATCCAGAATCCCTTTGATTTCACCGCGCAAAACGCTGCAGCGTCGCCGCTCAACCCCTGCATCATCAATGGCGTATCGCAGCCGTGCCCGGAACAGGCAATTGGTACGATGACGGCTCCTCAGAACGGCGCCGGCGGACGCGTGGACGGTGTTGAATTCGCATTTTCGGTGCCGGGTGAGTTGTTCTGGGACGCGTTGGAGGGCTTCGGCGCCAGCGGCAGCGTCTCCCAGACCGCGAGCAGCATCGCGATCCCGGGGCAGGTCGCGGGTTCGAGCGCCCAAAACATCACCTTGCCGGGATTGTCGAAGACGGTGTGGCAGGCGACGGTGTACTACGAGAGATGGGGTTTTTCGGCGCGCCTCGCGACCACATACCGCTCCAACTACATCGGCGAAATTACGGATTTTGCCGGCGACCGGGCGCTCGAATACGTCCGGCACGAGCAGATCAGCGCGTTCCAAACCGGCTATGACTTCCAGCAGGGTCCATTGAGGGGCTTTGGCGTCGTGTTCCAAATCGACAATCTCACCAACACGCCGTTCATCGATTACGCAGCGGTGCAGTCGCGCGTGCGTGACTACGAAACCTATGGCCGAGTGTTCTTCCTGGGCGCCAAATACAAACTGTAATTCCCGGCATTTTCAGGCTTAATGCCCGTCGGGCCGGCCGGCGGGAGAGTCGAGGTGGATCGCGCCTTGAAACATATTCCAGTGGGCGCTCTCGCAGCGTCGCTGCTGAGCTTGAGCTTTGCAGCGCGAACCGGTGCGCAGCCGGTGCAGGATTATCGCGACAGACTACCCGCCGACGAGATCATTTATTTCCTCCTGCCCGACCGCTTTGAGAATGGTGATACGGCCAACGACCGCGGCGGCCTGAGCGGCGGCAGACTCAGGACGGGATACGATCCGACGGCGAAGGGCTTCTATCACGGTGGCGACTTGCGCGGCGTCATGCGCCGACTCGATTATGTGCAGTCGCTCGGCGCGACGGCGATCTGGCTCGCGCCCGTGTTCAAGAACAAGCCCGTGCAAGGCAGCCCCGGGCACGAATCCGCCGGTTACCACGGTTATTGGATCACGGACTTTACCCGGGTGGATCCGCACTTCGGCAGCAATGAGGATATGCACGCGTTAATCGGCGCCGCTCACGCGCGCGGCATGAAGGTCTACCTCGATATCGTGGTCAATCATACGGCCGATGTCATCGCGTATCGCGAATGCCCACGCGCGTGCCCCTATCGATCGCGAGCCGACTTTCCGTATCAGCGCCGCGGCGGCATCGGCGGCGAGCCGATCAACGCCGGATTCCTCGGCGATGCTGCGGAAAATCAAACCCCGGAGAATTTTGCCCGCTTGACCCGGCCGGACTACGCCTATACGCCCTTTGTGCCGCGGGGCGAAGAACACGTCAAAGTGCCCGATTGGCTCAACGATCCGATTTATTACCACAATCGGGGAGAATCGACGTTCAGCGGCGAGAGCTCAACGATGGGCGACTTCGTGGGGCTGGATGATCTCATGACCGAGAATCCGCGCGTCGTGCAGGGCTTCATCGACATCTACGGGGCTTGGATCGATGAGTTTCGCATCGATGGGTTTCGCATCGATACGGCGCGTCACGTCAATCCTGAGTTCTTGCAAGCCTTCGTTCCGGCCATGCTCAAGCATGCTGCCGCACAGGGGATCCCCAACTTCCACATCTTTGGAGAGGTTTGGATTTCCTCCGTGGAACCGGGCCTGCTGGCGGTGCACACTCGAGGCGACGAGTTGCCCGCGGTGCTCGACTTCGCCTTTGCAGTCGCGGTGCGCAGCGCCACCATGGGTGTGTCCGGCACCGACGTTCTGGCGCGGCTTTTCGCAGGAGATGCGTTGTACGCGGGAGGCGAAGCGGCGGCGCTGCGGCTGCCGACATTCATCAGCAACCATGATCAAGGCCGATATGGATACTTTCTGCACAAGGCCTTGCCGGGTATCACCGATGCGGAGGCCTTGAAGCGCGAGAGCCTTGCTTACGCGATGCTGCTCACGCTGCGCGGCGTTCCTGTGATTTATTACGGCGATGAACAGGGTTTCGCGGGAGAGGGCGACGACATGGACGCGCGTCAGGATATGTTCGTGAGCCAAGTCGCCGGCTTCAACGCGGAGCGGATGATTGGCACCGGATCCGACATGGGGGCAAATCCTGCGGATCACTTCAATTCCGCCCACCCGCTTTATCGCGAAATTCAAGCTCTGGCACAGCTTCGCCGGTCGCAGAGTGCCCTGCGCCGCGGACGCCAGATCGTGCGCAGCTATGGCGACGCCCCGGGATTATTCGCGGTGTCGCGTATCGAACCGGGCACCGGGCGGGAAGTCCTGATCGCATTCAATACATCTGCGGCGCCACTGCGGTCGTTGGTTGAGGTTGCGGTGCCGTCAGCCAAGTTTGAATCGCTGCGCGGACATTGCGATTCCGCGGCCAGCGCGCCGGGAAGCTTGCAGGTCGAATTGGCGCCGCTCGACTTCGTCATCTGCAAGGCGGTACAGCGCTAGTGGCGGCCGTCATCCTGCCGGAGACCGCTGCGCCGAACCTCAGGTTCAAACCGCAGTTGACGTTCTTTCAGATTTGGAACATGTGCTTCGGGTTTCTTGGGTTGCAATTTGGCTTCGCGCTGCAAAATGCCAGCGTCAGTCGAATCTTTCAAACACTGGGCGCCTCACTCGATCAAATACCCGTGCTGTGGGTCGCAGCACCGCTGACCGGATTGATTGTGCAACCCATCATCGGTTATTTCTCGGATCGCACGTGGACCCGCATCGGCCGCCGCCGGCCGTACTTTCTCGCCGGCGCCGTCCTCGCTTCGTCAGCCCTGGTGGCCATGCCGCGTTCGCAGGCCTTGTGGGTCGCGGCCGCACTGTTGTGGATTCTCGATGCGTCGATCAATGTCGCCATGGAACCGTTTCGGGCCTTCGTCGGGGATCAGCTCGGCCAGGCGCAACGGCCCAGCGGTTACGCCATGCAGAGCTTTTTTATCGGGCTCGGCGCGATTATCGCCAGCATGTTGCCCTGGTTGCTGGCGCACGCGGGCGTCGGAAATGCAGCGAGCGGCGCGCATGGCATATCGGCCATTCCCGACACGGTTCGTTTGTCGTTCGACATCGGGTCGGCCGTGCTGTTGCTGGCCGTGCTTTGGACAGTCTGGCGCACCCGCGAGTATCCCCCGGAGATTCTGCGCAGCTTCAGTCCTGCGCCGGATGCGGATCGAGTTCCGGTCGTCGGTGCCCGCCGTTTTGGCGGCTGGCTGTGGATAGCCGCCGGACTCGCTGCGCTTTTCTTCGTACGCTACGCGGCGTTGAACCAGGAGTTGTACCTGGTGGGAGCAGGCGCCCTGCTTTGGGGAATTGCGCTCGCCGTGTACGACCGCGTCCGCGGCCCTGCGCCGTTTCGCGCCGTGATGGGCGATATTGCGGCGATGCCGGGCGCCATGCGGCGCCTCATACCGGTGCAATTTTTTTCCTGGCTGGCGCTGTTCGCGATGTGGATTTACACCACTGCGGCGGTAACGCAGCATCAATACGGATCCGTTGATCCTCAGTCGATTGCCTATAACGATGGCGCCAACTGGGTCGGTGTCTTGTTTGCCGCGTACAATGGTTTTGCCGCTCTCGCGGCGGTCGTGATTCCTTGGATGGTGCGCCGTGCCGGCATGCGCGTCAGCCATTTGATCAATTTGATTCTCGGCGGCTGTGGATTGGCCTCGTTCCTGGTGATTCGCAACCCCTACTGGCTATTGTTATCCATGGTGGGCGTCGGATTCGCATGGGCATCGATACTCTCTCTGCCCTACGCCCTGCTTTCCGACAGCGTGCCCGCGCACAAGATGGGCGTGTATATGGGCATCTTCAATATTTTCATTGTCATTCCGCAAATTCTGGCCGCCAGCGTGTTGGGCTTGCTTCTGAAGATGCTCTTTGCGGGCGCGCCGATCTATGCGTTGGTTCTTGGCGGCGCGAGTTTCGCCGTGGCGGGATTGTTGGTGTTGCGCGTGCCGCATCCGCGCGTGGCGCTGTCCGCTTAAGGGGCGCCAAAAAATACCCCGTGCGCCGGCAACGTCAAGCGCGCTCCGGACAGACGGCCTTCGGGCAGTCCGTGACCGCTGACGGGACGCGCACCGAGCAACTCGGGCGATGAAAATTCCGCCTGCGAATTTTTCAGGTTGAACACTGCGATGAGGCACTCCTCTCCAAGGCTGCGGCGAAATGCGAGAACCTCATCGGTCGCAACCATGAATTCGATGTCTCCCCGCCGCAGCACCTCGCGCTCCCGCCGCCAGCGCAAGAAGCGGCGAAACGCGTGCAGCGATGAACCCGCATCGCTCTCCTGTTCCGCGACCGCCAGCTTCAGATGTTCGGCAGGCACCGGCAGCCACGGCGCTACGTTGCTAAATCCGCCATGCTCATCGTTGATCCATGGCATTGGCGTGCGGCAGCCGTCGCGGCCCTTGAACTTGGGCCAAAATGTGATGCCATAGGGATCGCGCATCTGCGCATAGGGCACATCCGCTTCGCCCAACCCGAGCTCTTCGCCCTGATAGATACATACCGCCCCGCGCAGCGAACAGATCAATGCCGTGAGCTGCGTAGCCAGATGCCGGGGCGAGTCAGGCGTGCCCCAGCGGCTGACCACACGGACCACATCGTGATTTGAAATCGCCCAGCAAGGCCACCCGGAGGGCGAGATCGCCGCATCCCTTTCCACGGTTTGCTTGATATGCGCGGCTGAACCGTTGGGGCCCAACAGCTCGAAACTGTACGCCATGTGCAGACGACCCGGCTGTGTGTATTCCGCCATCGTCGCAATCGAGTCCTCCGACGATATTTCACCGAGCGTGACGGTACCGGGATACTGCTCGAGCAGTTCGCCCAGTTCGGCCAAAAATGACAGGTTTTCGGGCTGCGTGTTGTTATAGAAATGATACTGGTACGCGTAGGGGTTGTCGGAGCGGAAGCCGCGCCCGGCGCGTTTCGCGGCGGGCTTGGGAGGATTGTTGCGCAACAAGGCGTCGTGAAAACAAAAATTGATCGCGTCAAGGCGCAGACCGTCGACGCCCAATTTGAGCCAGAACCGCACATTGTCGAGCGTCGCGCGACGCACCGCAGGCTCGTGGAAGTTCAAGTCCGGCTGGTCGGCCAGGAAATTGTGCAAATAGTACTGCGAACGGCGCGGCTCCCACTTCCAGGCAACGCCGCCAAAAATTGACAGCCAATTGTTGGGCGGACTGCCGTCCTCGCGTGGATCCGCCCACACGTACCAGTTCGCAAATGGATTATCGCGGCTCTCACGGCTGGCTTGAAACCAGGCGTGTTCAATCGATGTATGACTCAATACCTGGTCGATGATCACCTTGATCCCGAGACCATGAGCCTTCTGCAGCACGGCCTGGAAGTCCGCCATGGTTCCAAATATCGGATCAACCGCCCGGTAATCCGCAATGTCGTATCCAAAGTCCGCCATGGGCGACTTGAAAAACGGTGAAATCCACACCGCCTCGACGCCCAAACTGGCGACATAATCGAGGCGCTCGACGATTCCAGGCAAATCGCCGATACCATCCGCGTTCGTATCTTGAAAACTGCGCGGGTAGATTTGATAAATGATGGCGCCCTGCCACCAAGCCGGCTGGTTCATGTTTTCGCTCATCGCAGTGGAATACGCTGCCCATAAAATGTAACTATACGCACATGTCCGCGACCGTAGAAACATTGCAGCCATCCGCAACGCCTCAGCGTTATGGCTCCGGCGCCATTGCGTTCCATTGGACGATGTTCGTGCTCGTCGTGTGCGTCGGCGTCTTGGGTCTATTGCATGATTCCTGGCCGAAGCAGACGCAACGATTCTGGATCAACATTCATGCGTTGCTCGGCTTGAGCCTGTGGTTTGCGCTCATCGCGCGCTTTTGGTGGCGACGCCGGCATGCACCGCCGGCGCCATTCGAAAACCTAGGGGCGCTCTCACGCCGTCTTTCGGGGCCGGTGCACTTCGTCTTGTACGCGCTGATGTTTGTCACGCCGATCGTGGGGTTGATCACGTTTGTGTATCACGGCAGGATCTTGGATTTCGGCCTCTTCCAAGTTGATTTCGGCATCAAGTCCAACCGCGCCATATTCCATCCGACGGAAGACTTGCACGGCTATCTGGCGTATGCCCTGTTCGGCATCGCAGCGATTCATGCATTGGTGGCTCTGTGGCACCAATTTATCCTGCGCGACGGTTTGCTCGCCCGGATGTGGCCAAAGAAGCCTTGAGCTAGTTCGAACCTGGATGCGTGCCTGCCGCGGCGGCGTCTTCGGCGCGCGCGCCCGCGAGGATATCCTGCAAGCCGTAGTTGCCTTCATGACAGGCGTACTCAAAAATCCTGCCGCCGGCCCTGCTGAATTCGTACTCCCCGCCCCAGGGTTGGGTCCAAATGGCGGGATCCTCGACCCTGAACTGATAGAGCACCCGGCCGGCGCTCGCTCGCGTGAAACGCTCGGTCACCTTGAGGTTCTTCCATGATCCCATGAAGGTTTGGGCCGCCGGAAAATTGGTGGTCTCCACCACCAGAGAATCGCCTTCGTAGTGTCCCACAGAATCGCCGAACCAAGGGCGCAAACCATCGGTGCGGTGATGAGCATTCAGACGGATGATGCGAACGTCATGCACCATCTCCACGACGATCGCCACGGTGTCCTTGCCTTGGACGATTTGGTAGGTGTTGTTGTAAAGCAGCGGCAGCATGACCGGCCCGGCGCTGAAGCCGAATGAGGTCAGGCAGCGCTCGCCCAGCGCGCGAGTCTCAGGATTGTCGTTTTGCCGCAGTCCGGGCGGCAGGGGCGGCCCGTAGCGACGGACCGCAGCTCCATTGGCAATGGCTTCGGCCGTGAACGCCGCAACGTGTCCGTTGCTCGGGAAGGTGATGAACGAACTGCGCGGCTCGCCGTGTACGCGCATCACCGTCGTGCCCGGATCGGTCCACGCTGCGTTGTAGTTGCAGTTGTCGCCGCGGCCGCCGCTGCAGTCGGCAGGAAGATCTTTGACCGTTGCTTTAGGATCGGTGGGTTTGTTTCCCAACGCGACCAAGTCGCTGTTCTTCTTTTCGAGTGCGCCGACTTCGGCCGGAGTCAGAACCCCGCGGTCGCCATACTCCGCGGGCCGCTCGAATCGAGTCAGCGAGGCATTTGTCCACGTGCCTTCCAGATCGGGCAGGCCCGGGGTGCCGTGAGGGGGTACGTAGCCTGCCGCCGCGGCCTGCAGCGCCCCGAGTAACGCCGCGCCGGTTAGTATCCAGCCGGCCGCAACACCGGTGTTGAGTATTTTATTCGCCACCGCACCTCTCCCCGCCTGGCCAGAAGTCTAGCTGACCCTCCTCTGATATCAAGGTGTCGGTGCAAGCCTGACATTCGATGACGGCTATCCACCCTTGCAGCAAGCGCCGATCGGAACATACTTGGCGCCGATGCCACCCAAAGCGCCCCAAGCCGCTCTGCACGATTGGAGGCCAGCCATGAAGCGATTCGCCGCGATCGGTCTGTGTTGCGTACTACTCGCCGTCGCGCCTGCGGTGGCGGCTCCGCCCATGACCCAGGCCGCCCTCTTGAAACACCAGCTGCATGAGTGCATGGCACGGCGCATGGGCGCCAACAAGACGCTGTCCTACAATGATGCGATGCGCACCTGCAAAGAGCGAGCGCAGCCTGCCAAGGAATCCCTGGCCTCCATCGGACCCAACGAATCAGGCATCAAAGCGCACTGATTTGACGTCCTGAACGGGGTTCATCGCGTCCCGCGGCTATTTTTGCGCGCCCTGAGCGGGCGTTTTCGACAGGTCGATATCGAGCTTGGGCACGCCGAACTGACCTTCCAATTTGTGCAATTTGTCGAGATCAATCGCACCAATGATGTTCACAATCGTAAATTGCCGCGGTTCGCTGGCGATCAAAGCAAGGCCGATCGCTTGGTTGTCGTCGATCATGATGTAGATGTCGACATTGGCCCGTGTCTTGCGGCTGTGGGTTTCCACCAATCGGTTCCACCCCGGCGCCGCCAGCTGAGCTCTCACGGCGTCGATATCGGCCTGCTGGTATGCGGAATCCTTGTCAAATGTGTAGCTGCGGACATAGATGCCGCGAAGGCCTTTGATGATTTCCTTGGTGGCGGCATCCTGCGGATCGTTTCCATCGAGAAACCGTCCCGCCATGGCAAGCAAGGCAGGATCGAGTGTAATGGTCACCGACTCAGTGGCTTTCTGTGCCAATCCTGCAAATTCCGGTATCGCCAGCCTGGGATTCGGAGCCGCCCAGGCAAGGGCCGGCGCGAGCAGCGCAAGAAATATCGGCAAACTGAATTTTTTCATTTGAAAAATCCTCGATTTCAATCTAGACGCCCGACTTTTCATCGGCCAGCGATGTCGATTGATTCTTAACCGCCTCGTACGCAAGATTCAGTTTCTGGCTGGTCATGCGCAGCGCCTCCACCACCTCGCGTCGCGCCTCCAAGCCACTCTGCTGCAATCGTTGCTGCTCCAGGTGCCGTTCGACACCCACCGCCAATATCAAACTCGCCGCAAGACTGGCCGTCAGCCACCACGCCAGGGGCCGCGCGCTTGCCGCGAGAAGACGGCGCGGTTTTGGCTGCGCAGGTTGACCGGCAATTACACGAGCAAGAAGTTTTTGCGAAAAATCCTCGCGTGGCGCCACGGGCCGCAAGGCGGCACGCATTCGAGATTCGATTTCCTGGCTCATGTTGAACTGTCCTCACAGCGGGCTGATTGCATGCCGAGGGATTTCTCGCGCATTGTTTCCAATGATCGTTTCAAATGGCTCTTGACGGTATTGACCGGCATGTCGAGCGTTTGCGCGATGTCCGTCGGGTCCAAGTCCTCCTGATAGCGCAGCAGCAACACGGCCCGCGCCGGCGGGCTCAAGTCCGCCAGTAGATCGCGCAGATGCCGCTGCAGCATGGGATCCGCGTCTTCCTCTGCGCTGAAGAACGGTTGCTCGTCTTCGAGCGAGGTCATCTGCACCCGCGAGCGGCGGCGCAATTGATCGATGGCCCGGTTGGTGGTCACGCGGCGCAACCAAAATCCCAAGTGCTTGTTCGACTCGATCGTGCCCAGGTTGCCGTTGAGTTGCATGAAAACGTCCTGCGTCAGGTCCTCGGCGAGATCCCGCGTACCCAGCATGCGCAGCGCCAAACTGTAGACAGCGCGCTGATGTGCCTGGACGAGGACCGCAAGCGCGGTCCGCTCACCCAGGCGCGCCTTCGCGAGCTCATCGTCCAAGAGATCCCAGGTCTCGTCATTCAACGCGCGCGCATCCGTTACATCAACAAATTGGCTCGAACGTCGGCCACCTTGGGCAAGTGCAGATGACTCTCCAGTTTCGGCAGGTCATCAACATTGATCGATCCGACGATGTTGATGATCGTAAATTCCCGCGGTTGGCTGGCAATCAATGCAAATCCCTTGGTCACGTTATTCTCGATCAGCACGTACATGTCCACATCTTCACTCTTATCGCGGTGGTGGACCTGCATGAGTTGGTTCCAGCCCGGCCCGGCAAGCTGGCTTCTGACGCCGTCGATATCGGCAGCGGAATAGGCAAAATCGGTCGCGAATTGGTAGCTGCGAATTTCAATTCCCTTGATTCCGGCGAGCAGATGCTTGGTCGCCACGCTGTCCGCGTCTTTCTCGTCGATGAAGGAGCCCGCCATGCGCAGCAGCCAGGGGTTCAAGCTGATGTTGACGGATTCCGTCGCCTTGCCCGCAAGTGATTTGAACTCCGGCAGCTTGAGCCTGGCGTCTTGCGCGCTGGCCAGTGCGGGCGCGAGGAAGCAGGCCAGCACAATCTTTACAAGTCGCATCTTCTTCATGGACCGATCTCCTATAAATGGCTAATGGGATTTAGCCTTGATAGGAATACGAACGGCATGCCTGCCCGGGGTGCATCACGCACGTGCCTCCAGTTGCGTCGCGACATCGACCGCAAAAATATTAATCAATCAATGTCACAATAGCATATAAGTATCTGAATATCTTTATATTAGTTCCCGCAATCTCCCGTGGTTTTATTGGCTGATTGTCGCTTTGCAGGAGGACTAGCGCATAATTCCTCCGCAAAAAAATCACCTGGAAAGACGGCCCAATGCCCGTCTGGGAAACAAACCATGCTGAGCTGGCAAGCCATGATATTGAACGGTTTCTTCCGTTTCACGATGAAGCGTCACGGGAAGAAACCCATCAACCTCGAGCGCTTGAGGGCAATGACGAAAAATCCGCCGCGCAGCGCCCTGGCGGTGCCGACCGGCTACACCATTGAGAGCGTGCGCAGCGAACAGGGGTTGCTGTTCGATGTCGCCGATTCATCTTCCGCCCGCACGGCGCCGGCGCCGACCATCGTGCTGTACTTGCACGGCGGGGGCTATCTGTTTGGGTCGCCCAAGACGCATCGTCAGGTTCTCATCGCGATGGCCAAAGCCTTTCAAGCGCCTGCCTATGGACTCGACTATCGATTGGCGCCGGAACATCCGTTCCCGGCAGCCGTAGAGGACGCTGCCAGGGCGTACCAGTGGTTGCTGACGCGCCACCCTCGAGCCGCCATCGTGCTGGCGGGCGATTCGGCCGGGGCCGGGCTCGCCATCGCGACGGCAGTCGGCGTTCGCGACAGCGGATGGACGCTGCCGAAGGCCATTGTTGCCTTCTCGCCGTATGCAGACCTGGCCGTCACCGGCGACTCCATCGAAGCCAATGCCAAGAGCTGCGCGATGTTCACGCCGCGCGGCATCCGCGAGGCCGCGGCCATGTATTTGGCGGGCGCCAATGCGCGCGACCCCCGTGCCTCGCCCCTCTACGCGGATCTTGCTGGATTGCCCCCCATGCTATTGTTTGCGAGCCGTCACGAGATCTTGCGTGACGACACGCTGCGCCTGGCAGAACGCGCCTCGGCGGCGGGGGTCAAAGTTGAATTGGTGGTGCGCGATCGGCTGCCGCATGTGTGGCCGGTATTCGTCACGCTGCTGCCCGAAGCCCGCGACGCGTTTGCAACCGTGACCGCGTTTGCACGCGACATAGGCGCTCGGAACGCCGCCTGAAGCACGCCTTGCGGCCCGATGTATGGAGACTTGAGTGACGCCAAATCATTTTGATGTGCTGATCGTCGGTGGCGGACTATCCGGCATCGGTGCAGCCTGCAGCTTGCAAACGAACTGTCCGCGCAAGACTTACGCGATTCTGGAAGGCCGCGCGAACTTGGGCGGAACGTGGGATCTGTTTCGCTATCCCGGGATTCGCTCCGACTCGGACATGTTTACGCTGGGCTATTCCTTCCGGCCATGGGTCGAGGGCAAGGCCATTGCCGATGGGCCCTCGATTCTCAGGTACATCAACGACACCGCCAAAGACCACGGCGTCGATCGGCACATTCGATTCCACCACCTGGTCAAGCGAGCCTCATGGTCTTCCAAGGAGGCGCATTGGACGGTTGAAGCGGAGTGCGGTCCGCAGCAGTGGGCCCGATTCACGTGCAACTTTCTATTCGTCTGCTGCGGCTACTACAGTTATACGGCGGGCTATACGCCGGTATTTCCCGGCAGCGAGCGCTTTGCAGGATTGGTCGTGCATCCGCAGAAGTGGCCGGAAGATCTCGCGTACGCGGACAAACGCGTGATTGTGATCGGCAGCGGCGCGACCGCCGTGACCCTGGTACCCGCCATGGCCAGAACAGCGGCCCAAGTGACCATGTTGCAGCGCTCGCCGACCTATGTGGTGGCGCGCCCGGAGCAAGATGCGCTGGCCAATTTTCTGCGCCGCCACCTGCCCTCCAAGGTCGCTTACAACCTGGTGCGATGGCGGAACATCTTATTCGGCATCTACTTCTTTGGGTTGTGCAAACGCAGCCCCGAGCGCGTGAAGAAATGGATTCTCGATCGCGTAAAGGGCGCTCTGGGACCGGACTATGATGTCCTTACCCATTTCACGCCTCGCTACAATCCATGGGATCAGCGCATGTGTCTGGTTCCCGATGGAGACTTGTTCGAAGCGATCAAGGCCGGCAAGGCAGCAATCGTCACGGATGAAATCGACACCTTCACGGAAAAAGGCATCAGGCTGCGCAGCGGCAAGGAACTCGAAGGCGACATCATCGTGACCGCGACGGGCTTGAACCTGGTGGCGCTCGGCGACATTCAAATCAGCATTGATGGCCGTCATATCGATCCGGCCAACACCCTCAACTACAAGGGCACCATGTATGGCGGGATTCCGAATCTTGCCTCGACATTCGGCTACACCAACGCGTCATGGACGCTGAAGAGCGAACTGACGTGTGACTATATTTGCCGGGTGCTCAATCACATGGAACGCAAGGGTTACCAGGTTTGCGTGCCTCAAAATGACGACCCGACGGTGAAGCCGGAGCCCTGGCTCAACCTCACCTCCGGCTATATTCAGCGAGTCGCGGACAAACTGCCGAAACAGGGCTCGAAAACGCCCTGGAAGCTGCACCAGAACTATGTGAAGGACGTGATGAGCCTTAAATTCGGCTCCTTGGACGACGGGGTCATGCGCTACTTGAATCGCGCCGATCCGTTGGAGCTGAAGTCCGCGCTGTCCGGCTAAACGGTCACCCGCGGTCGCGAAACCGAGCTCTACTGTTTGCTGACCTTCCAGGTACCCGCGATGGCTTGCCCGCCCGGCTGTCCCTTGGCCGCAAGCGACCAAGTGCCGGCGGCGTTCTTCGCATCGAACGATCCGGTAATCGTCACTTCGCCCTGCGGGTCCGGGGGATAGTCGTATGCGCCCGCGAGCTTGGCTGCGGTCAGCGACATGCTGCTGAACTTGGCGTTGTAATCGCCCATATCGGTACCGACGGAAACGCTTGCGCCGAGCTTGCCGTCGCCGCCGCGAACGAAAGTCAGGTCGAATCGCCCGCTCGCTCCCGCTCCTTCCCAGGTGCCCTTCCAGGTCCCGACGTACTGATCGCCGTCGGCTGCGATGGCGATGCCAGATGGCAGCCCGGCGCAAACGGTCGCGAGCAAGAGCAAGGCAACGACAGCCAATTTCCGCATGCGCATGATCAATCCCTTATTTTTGAGTCGCGAGGACGCGCTTTGAGTTGCGGCAGGATGACGCGCCGCGCATAGCGCGTCAAGAACCCCCAACGAATGCTGGCGCGCAAGCCTCGAACTCGGCGATCATAACCGCCCTCGGCGAATTTACGCCGATGCCATCACGGGGAAATTCGATGAAGCTGCGCAATTTGGGCCGCAATGGCCCGCAAGTCTCGGCACTCGGTCTGGGCTGCATGGGATTCTCGGAATTTTATGCTTCCAGCGCCGCAAATGATGCGGAGGCCATCGGCGTCATTCAGAACGCGCTGTCGCTCGGCCTTACCTTCCTGGATACCGCAGACATGTACGGTCCGTTCACGAATGAAATTCTCGTCGGCAAGGCGATCTCGGGAAGGCGCGATCAAGTTTTTCTGGCCACCAAGTTCGGCATTCTGCGCGATCCGGCCAATCCCAAGATGCGTGGGATCAGCGGTAAGCCGGACTATGTGCGCGCGTCCTGCGAAGGCTCGCTGAAACGGCTCAACGTTGAACGCATCGATCTTTACTACCAGCATCGCGTGGATCGTTCCACGCCCATCGAAGAGACCGTGGGAGCGATGGCCGAAATGGTGAAGGCCGGCAAGGTCGGCGGCATCGGGCTCTCGGAGCCGAGCGTGGAGACCATCCGCAAGGCGCATCGGGTCCATCCCATCACGGCGGTGCAGACGGAATACTCCCTCTGGAGCCGCGACCCGGAGGATGGGGTGCTGCAAGTGTGCGCCGAGCTTGGGATCGGCTTCGTCCCCTACAGTCCGCTCGGCCGCGGTTTTCTCACCGGCCGTTTCCGCAGCATCGATGATCTGGACGCCAAGGACTTCCGCCGCTACTCGCCGCGCTTTCAGGGCGAGAATTTTGCGAAAAATCTTGCCACGGTCGGCAAGGTCGAGGAAATCGCCAAGGAAAAAAATTGCACGCCGGCTCAACTGGCCCTCGCATGGTTGCTGGCGCAGGGACCTCACATCGTGCCCATCCCCGGCACCACCAGTGCAACCCGCCTCAAAGAGAACCTGGCTGCCGCCGACATCACGCTCAATGCGCAAGATTTGGCGCGCATCGCGGCGGTCGCGCCCAGCGGCGTGGCGGCCGGCGAGCGCTATGATGAGACCGGGATGCGCTTCGTCAACGGCTGACGCGCCGGCATCGTGTATAGTTCCGCGCTCAATTTTTTCTCATTCAATTCGAGGTGCGCATGATTCCCCGCGTATGGATGAACGCCGGTTTGAGTGTTATCGCCAGCCTGGGCTTCTGTGTCACCGCGTGGAGTGCTGCGCCCCTGCTGCTGCGGAATCCTTCGCTCGGCCAGGACCGAATCGCGTTTCTGTATGCCGGCGATATTTGGACCGTGGCGCGCGCGGGGGGCGAGGCCAGGCGCCTGACATCGATCGGAATCGTCGGTGCCGGACCCTATATTTCACCGGACGGCTCGCAAATTGCCTATTCGACCCGCGACCACGCGCTCACCGATGTTTACGTGATCAGCGTCGATGGCGGCGTGCCGCGGCGTCTTACCTGGGAGCCGACCGGCAGCCTCGCCACGGGATGGAGCCCGGACGGCAAGGAGGTTCTGTTTACGTCGGTTCACGGCAGCAAATCGGTCTATCCCAGGCTATTTCGCGTGCGCGCCGACGGCGTCGGCCCGGCCGAGGCGCTGCCGCTGCCCAGTGTTGATTGGGGCAGCTTCTCGAGCGACGGCACGACGCTTGCGTACGTCCCGGTTCGCCAATGGCAGCCTGCTTGGAAGCACTATCGCGGCGGCCAGACCTCGGCGGTGTGGCTGATCAATATGAAGACGCTGGATCTGGAGAAAATCCCGCGTGAGAATTCCAACGACTCGAGTCCGGTTTGGGCGGGCAGCACGGTGTATTTCTTATCCGACCGCAGCGGTTCGGTGTCGCTGTTCAGCTATGACACGAAATCCAAACAGGTTCAGCAGGCCATTGAGAATCGTGGATATGATTTGAAGACCGTTGGTTCGGGTCCGGGCGCGCTGGTCTACGAGCAGTTCGGCTCGTTGCACTTGTATGACCTGGCGACTCATCAGGAGCACGCAGTGTCCGTGACGATTCACGGCGATTTGCCGAGCCTGGCACCGCAGCTTGCGAGAATACCCGAGAGCGCGGCGGAAAATATCGAGATATCACCCACCGGCGCGCGTATTGTCGCCGAGGCGCGCGGCGACATTTTCACGCTGCCGGTCGAAAAAGGCGACATTCGCAACCTCACGCGGACCCCGGGGTCCGCCGAACGAGATCCTGCGTGGTCGCCGGACGGAAAATCCATCGCCTACTTCGGCGATGCATCCGGAGAGTATCAACTTTATATCCGCGATCAGGAGGGCTTGGCGCCGCCCAAAGTAATTGATTTGGGACCCGGCGCGTCGTTCTTCTATGCTCCGCGTTGGTCGCCCGACTCCAAGCATATCGCTTTCACGGATAAGCACTTACGGACTTGGTACGTCGATGTCGCCGGCGGCAAGCCGGTGAAGGTCGACACGGGACTGCGCGGCGGATTCGGCGCCGCAACCCAGCTTTCTTGGTCACCGGATTCCCAATGGATTGCCTATACGCGTGATTTGGAAAGCGAACTGCACGCCGTATTCTTGTTTTCGCTCGCCACGCATGCATCGACGCAAATCACCGACGGCATGAGCAACGCCGCCAATCCGGTTTTCGATCCGAGCGGGAAGTATTTGTATTTCACCGCCTCGACCAACAATGGTCCATCGGATGCCGGCATTGACCTGTCTTCCCTCGATCGCGCGACCGACGCCGGCGTCTACGTTGTCGTTTTGTCACGCACCACCGCCTCCCCTGTTCCTCCGGAGAGCGATGACGAAAACAAAAAGAAGGATGAAGACTCGAAGAAGGCCGAAAAGACCGATAAGGTCGATAAGGCGGATGACGAAGCGGATAAAGCCGGCGATAAAAAGAAGGCGGACGACAAAAAAGACGAGAAGAAGAAACCGGACGCAAAGCCGAAGCCGACAGTCATCGAGCTGGCCGATATCGGGAATCGGATTTTATCGCTGCCGATCCCATCTCGAAATTACGTGGGCCTATCGGTCGGCAAAACCGGCGTACTGTTTCTCGCCGAAGGTTCCGCGGTCGGCCGGTCTTCCGAGGATGCGGGCTCGCCGATCAGAGCGCTTTGGCGATTCACCACGGAGAAGCGTCAGACCGAAGAGATCTTGAGCGGACTCACTTCCTTCAAGGTTTCCTTTGACGGCGAAAAGCTATTTTACGCACGCCACGACAGTTGGTTCATTGCCCCGATCACGGACTTGAAACCCGGTGCGCCCGACGCCAATCCCGGCAAGCCGGTGAACAACCATGGAATGATGGCGGTAATCGATTTGCGCAGCGCCTGGAAGCAGATGTATCGCGAGACCTGGCATCTGCAGCGTGACTTTCTTTACGATCCTCACGCCCATGGACTCGACATCGCGAAGATTCAGGCGAAGTACGAACCTTATCTGGAAGGCCTGGCTTCGCGCGATGAGTTCACCTATCTGTGCGTTGAGATGCTGGGTGAGGTTCAGGTGGGGCATATGTTCGTGGGTGGGCCCCGCGCGGAGCCGGATGGCCCGAAGCCGGGATTGCTCGGGGCCGACTACACGCTGGAGCACGATCGCTACCGGTTCGCGAAGATTTACAACGGACAAAATTGGACCCCTTCGCTCACTGCGCCTCTGACTTTGCCGGGAATCAACATTGTCGAAGGCGATTACCTGCTCAGCGTAAACGGCCGCGAGCTGCATGCCAGCGACAACATTGATGGTTTTTTCAACGGCAGCGCCGGCAAGCAGACGGTCCTGCGCGTTGCAAAGAGCGCTGACGGCAGCGGCGGGCGCGATGTCACGGTCGTGCCGATCGCCTCCGAGTATGGTTTGCGCAATCTCGACTGGATCAATTCCAATCGGCAAAAAGTGGATGCGCTTTCCGGCGGCAAGGTCGCCTACGTCTACATGCCGAACACCGCCGGCGCCGGCTACACCAACTTCAACCGCTACTTTTACGCGCAATTGGACAAACAAGCCTTGGTGCTGGACGAGCGCTACAACCAGGGTGGCTTCATTGCGGACTATGTCGTCAGCGTCTTGAGTCAGAAGCACTTGAGCAACGCCATCGAGCGTGACGGCAAACCGGTTCACGATCCGCAGGGCGCGATTTTCGGACCCAAGGCGATGATCATCAATCAGTCCGCGGGTTCCGGCGGCGACGCCATGCCCTGGTACTTTCGCAAGGCAGGCCTCGGGACATTGGTGGGCACGCGCACCTGGGGCGGCCTGGTCGGCATCGGCGGCTATCCCACGCTGATCGATGGGGGCTTCGTGACCGCGCCGCGCTACGCCATCTATGGCCTCGAGGGGGATTGGGAAGTGGAGGGCCACGGTATTCCGCCCGACGTGCCCGTGGAGGAACTGCCGAAGGACGTCGCTGCGGGACACGACGCGCAGTTGGAGCGCGCCGTGGCCATCGTGTTGCAACAGCTCAAGGAGCACCCCGTTCCCGCATCGCCGATTCCGGCGTATCCGGACTTTCAGAAGGGCAGTCCTATCGGGCACTAACACCTTCGAAAAAGGGGGCTGTGCACACGCCCCCTTTTCCCCTCATAACCGCGAGTAACTTGGATATGCCATCTAACTATTCGACGGGCTGAAAGCGAGGGACTAGCGTGAGGGCATCCCTATCACGCCGGAGTCTACCCATGGCGGAAATCGCCCAAACTGCCCACTCGCGGGTCATCGCGCGCCGCTCACCCTGGGGCGACCTATTCCGCAAGGAAGACTGGTGGGCCATCTGGATCGGTCTGGGGCTGATCGCCGTTGCAGTGGCTCTCTTTGCCGGCGGCGGCAGCATCAAGTGGATCGCCGTCGCGCCGCAGAAATGGAGCCATCTTTCGGACGTGAGGTTGCAGCTTGAGCAGCATGGACCGCAGTATGCGGCGCTGTTCGTACTTTGGTCCGTGTCATTCGGCATCGGCGCTGCTGCGTTGGGCATCAAAATCAGCCGATTCTTGCCCGCCTTCCTGCTCATCTACCTGGCAGCCGGCAGCATTTATTTTCTCGGGCTTTGGGATCAGGCCGCTCATTACAATCTGGAGCCGCCCTTGGTGGCGCTTGGGCTAGGACTGCTGGTCTCCAATACGCTGGGTGTCCCGCGTTGGCTTGATCCCGGACTGCGGGTGGAATTTTATATCAAGACCGGCATTGTGCTGCTGGGCGCCAGCTTGCCGCTGACTCTGATTGCCTGGGCGGGACCGGTGGCCATTGTGCAAGCGGCGATCGTGTCGCTGGCGACTTTCGGCGTCATCTACTTCGCGGCCGTCCGCTTGGGGTTGGATAGGCGGCTGGCCGCCACCTTGGGCACCGGCGGAGCGGTCTGCGGGGTGTCGGGCGCGATTGCGGTGGGCGGCGCTGTCGGTGCGAAAAAAGAGGAAGTCTCGGTGGCCATCTCCTTGGTCGTATTCTGGGCGATCGTCATGATTTTCGTACTGCCGCTGGTCGCCCGCGGGTTGGGTCTGTCCACGGGCGTTGCCGGGGCTTGGATCGGCACGTCGGAATTTGCGGATGCCGCAGGATTGGCCGCCGCGCAAACTTATGGAGGCTATGCAGGCAACGTTCCGGGGATCGCCGGAAATCCCGATGCGGCCGTGAGCGCGTTCACGCTCATGAAGGTCATCGGACGCGACATGTGGATCGGCGTCTGGGCCTTCGTACTTTCATTGATTGCCACCGCCCGCTGGGAGCGCACGGGAATACAGAGCAAATCGCGGGCGGCGGAAATTTGGAACCGCTTTCCCAAATTTGTGCTGGGATTCATCGTCGCGTCGGCCGTGGTGACTCTGGTGGCGCGTGGGTTTGACTACGCCGCCTACAAGAAGGAAGTCGTGCCGGCGCTGGTGGCTCCGCTGCAGGCATTTCGCACCTGGGCATTCACCTTCGCCTTTTTGAGCATTGGCCTCACGACGCGGATTCGCGAATTCGCCTCCATCGGCGCGCGGCCTTTTTACGCCTTCACCATGGGTGTGCTGGTCAATGTCGCGCTGGGTTTTGTGTTGTCGACCCAGGTGTTCAACGAGTTTTGGAACCGTCTTGGCCAATGAGCCAGCCCGCTTCACCCGCCTGCCTCACCTGCAAGCACTTCAAGCATGCGCCGGCTGCCCTGGAGGCGGCGCTGCCGGGACTGTCGAGCTTGAGCTCCGCCTACGCGGCGGTGCGCGGCGATGACGGCATCTGCGCCGTCCACCAGCGCTACGTGACCGCGTCCAGCGTCTGTCCAGCCTTTGCGTAGCCGGTCTCTAGAATTCGGTCCATGAAGCTTTCGCACTGCGCCAGCTGATCGAGGTCAACGAACTCATTGGGCCGATGCGCCTCGGCGATATCGCCGGGTCCGCAAATCACGGTCGGTACTCCCATCTTCTGGAATAGCCCGGCCTCCGTGCCATAGCAGACTTTGCCGACAGTGGTGTTTCTCGACAATTGCATCGCCCATTGCACGATGGCATCGGTTTCCGCAGCGGCGAGCCCTGCGGTCTGACTCATCCATTGCAGATCGATCCCGGAATTCGCATCGATGCGCTGCATCTCGGCTGCCAGAGTTGCTGCGTAAGCGCGAATTTCTTGATAGAGGGCATCGGGCGAGGTCTGCGGCAAGGTTCGCATATCGAATTGAAACACGCAGTCCTTGGGCACGACATTTGCCGCGATGCCGCCCTGGATCAGGCCGGTGGATAGCGTCGAATATGGCACCGTAAAGCCATAATCACGCTGCTCGATTTGCGCGAGGCGATCGGCAATCTGGCGTATGAACACGACCAAGCGCGCGGCGTATTCGATCGCATTCACACCGTGAGTGACATAGCTGGAATGCGCCTCGCGGCCATGCACGGAGCAGCGAAAGCGATGCGTACCCTTGTGGGCAATGATGGGTTGCATGGAAGTCGGCTCGCCGACCACGCATCCTGCCGGGCGAATTCCATTTTCTTCAAGATCGCGAATCAGTCCGCGCACGCCGAGGCAACCGACCTCCTCGTCATAACTCAAGGCGTAATGCAGTGGAGCGTCGAGCCGGTTCGCGTTCAACGCGGCAACAAATTTCGGCGCTTGCGTCAGAGCGATGCCGATAAATCCCTTCATGTCCGCGGAGCCGCGCGCGAACAGCTTGCCGTCGCGTTCGGAGGCCACGAACGGATCGGTGCTCCAGTCCTGGCCATCCACCGGAACCACATCGGTATGCCCTGAGAGAATGAGCCCGGGCTTCTTTGAATCACCGAGAGTTGCGAACAGATTGGCTTTCTTGCCCGTCGCGTCGTGGGTCAGCCGGGTTTTGGCGCCGAGCCCCTGCAGGTAGTCGCGCACCCATTCAATCAGGCCTAAATTCGAGTCCCGTGAAACCGTATTGAAAGCGATCAAACGCTCGATCATCGCACGCGATGCAGCACTCGGAACGTTCATAACGGCAGCTCGTGAAGTCGTGTGGGGCGGACAGTATAGCGGCCTTGAATGCGTTATGCTTTCGCCCGCGGCTCACGCGCAATACTTAAAGACAGGCTCTGATGTGACACGCGAATCAAAGTTGTTCGGTGCCGTTGAGGCCGGCGGCACAAAATTTGTGTGCGCCATCGGTGATGAAAGCGGTCGGATCCACGCGGATTTGCGTTTCCCCACGAGCGATCCCGTCTCGACGCTGGCGGCAGTTCGCGACTTCTTCGGCGAACGTAGCGTGTCCCACGGCGCCCTGAGCGCCATTGGCGTGGCCTCCTTTGGCCCCGTCATCCTGGACCGGCAATCGGCAAGGTACGGTTTCATCGGTAAGACGCCCAAGGCGGGCTGGAGCCATGTCGATATTGTCGGGATGCTGGGGCAGGAATTCTCATGCCCCGTGGGTTTCGACACGGATGTGAACGCAGCGGCTTTGGCGGAGCACCGTTGGGGCGCAGGACGCGACATCGCAAACCTGGTCTATCTGACGGTGGGCACGGGAATCGGCGGCGGCGTACTGATCGATGGCGCGCCGCTCCATGGCCTGATGCATCCGGAAATAGGCCACATCCACCCTCGGCGCCATCCGCTCGATGCGAGTTTCCAGGGCGTCTGCCCGTTTCATGGCGATTGCCTGGAAGGCCTGGCCTCAGGACCCGCCATCCGTGCGCGCTGCGGCGCGGATCTTTCGCAGCTTGACGCGGCACATGCTCAGTGGGAGATACAGGCGGACTATCTGGGGCAGCTTTGCGCACAGCTGGTGCTCACGCTCTCGCCGCAACGAATCATCATCGGTGGGGGCGTCATGAGCCAGGAGCGATTGCTCCCCATCATGCGGCAGCGAATGCTGCACTGGTTGGGTGGGTATATCGATCGCAGTGAAATTCTGGTCGACTCTCATCACTACCTGGTGCCCCCGACGCTTGGGGCGCGCGCCGGCGTGCTCGGCGGCATCGGTCTCGCCATTGGGGCGGCCGGGAAACCGTGATCGTCGAAGTCCGCAGTCAAGATTTGAGTTCCTGCAGCATGCGCTTGAGTGCGAAGTGTCGATAGCTCTGCAGGGCCAGCTCTTCGACCTCCTGCCAATCGCAGGCTTGGGTGACATCGAGCGCAATCCAACCGTTGTGACCGAAATAAGGGGGAATCTGATAGCGAGGATCCGCGGTCAAGAGACCCTGTTGCAGGACGCCGACCCAAAAGCACAACGTCAATTGCGTCCCCGCGTAGCGCGCAATGGCGAAGGTTCTTTTGCCGGCGAGCCACACCGGATGGCCAAACTGGCAGCCCTCGCTTGATTCCGGATAGCTCAGGCAAATCTTGCGCAGTCCCTTGAGCACGGCGAGCGCGCGGCGCGACTTGAAGGGATCGATCTGGCTCGCCGACAAAGCTTTGGCGGGCGCCTGGATTTTCGGCGTGCCGCCGATGCGCGCTCGCAGGTCGGACGGCGCGACCTTCTCGTAGCCGTCGCGTATCAATGCGGGGATTCTCTTCCAGTCGATGCCGCGATCCAGAATGACGCCCAGCCAACCACGGGGTCCGACGTAGGGCGGGACAAAGAAATGGGCGGGCTCGGCTTGCACGTGCGACTCTTGCGTGCCGCGCGCGGCGTTGAGCCACAAGGCAACGCGCCCGTCGCCATGATGGTTGACGACGTAAGTGGCAAAGGTCTTGCCGCGAACTCTGAAGTTCGGTGAGCCGTGGGACACGAATTCCTCGGCTTCCGGCAGCCACAGGCATGATTCGCGTACGGCCTGATAAATGTCACGTGCCATAATGCAATTATGAAGCAGTCATTGGTGCTTTTATGCGGACTTTTGTGCGACGAGGAGTTTTGGACCGATATTCCGCAGCGCCTCTCGAGCGTTGCCGACGTTTCCGTAGTGTCATTTCGCGGCTTTTCCTCCATACACGCGATGGCCGAGCATGTGCTGGATGTCGCACCGGAGCGTTTCGCGATTGCCGGCCATTCCATGGGCGGGCGGGTTGCGCTCGAAGTCATTCGCACGGCCTCGCGGCGCATCACGGCCCTGGCGCTGCTCAATACCGGCGTGCATGCAGTGCGCGACGGCGAACCGCAAAGCCGCGCGCACTTGCTGCGGGTGGCCCGTGAGCGCGGTATGCCGGCATTGGCAGCGGAGTGGCTGCCGCCGATGATGGGGAGCGACATGACGCGCGCCGCGGAACTCATGCCGCGTTTGACGGCGATGGTAGAGCGTTGGACGGCGGATGCGTACGCCGATCAGATCAACGCGATGCTGCATCGGCCCGAAGCGCTCACGGTGTTGCCGACCATTGCGGTGCCCACGCTCCTCTTGAGCGGCAGCGATGACTCATGGTCTCCGATTTCCCAGCACGAGAGCATGCGCCGCAGAATTCCGCATGCGACGCTGTTCGAGATCCACGGCGCCGGACATATGGCACCCATTGAACGCCCCGAGCCGGTCGCGGTGGCGCTGCGCGAGTGGCTGCAGAGAATCTAAAACGTCAGTTTTCGACTTCGCTTACCAGCATCACTTCGCAGGCGCCCGCCCCGGTGTCGTCACGCACCAGGGAGGTCTTGATCCAGCTGCCGTCATTGCGCACCCCGTCCACCAATTCACCGCTCAGGGTGACGACCTCACCGGGCCGAAGCCGTTCCAGCTGATGGGCGATCTTCGAGTTTTGCGGAATGACGTGGGTATTTGCGCTATGAACAATGATCGAGTCTCTCGCGATGGTCGTTGCCGCGGTTGGCCGCCAATAGTAAAAGCGATTGCCCTGCGAGATCTCCATGGTTTTCAAGACGCGGCTGTCGGACATCGGTCCCCAACCCAGCGCCAAGTCCTCTGGAATCAAATCGGACAGCGAATCGAAATGATACGGCTCGCGACCCAGCACTCTCGCGGTCACCCGGTAGCTTGCGCGTACGGTCAGGGTCCAGCGGCCCATGTGCACTTTCTCGCCGTTTGTTGCGTTGACTTGCTGTGGCTCAGCCTCAGCAAGCACGCCGTCCGGCGGATGCAGGGGGCGATTGAGGTACCAATGCCATGCGCCCCACGCGACATAGGCGAGCGCAACGGCTTTGAGGATGGGATGGCGCCACATCCTCAAAGTCTGACCGGATCTTCACGCTGGTTCCGTGATTGGGGTCGGAACTCCCGCTATTTCAGGTCTTTTGCGCCCAAACCTGGCACCAGCCGCCTGCAGGCACGCTTTTGCCGGCGAAGATCGTACAGGCAGCGGTCGCATCGGATGCCTTACCCTGATATTGAGCACAGGTGCTGCACTTTTGGCTCGCCTTGAACGTCGGATAAGCTTTGGTGTCCACCTTGCTGGCATCGTTGACGAACCCGAGGGCTTTGGCAGTAGGGTCGCTTGGGTCGAGGGGCGGCAACGCTGCGGCCGTGGCGCCGCGGGATACGAGACCGGCTACCGGCAGAATTGCACCGGCGATGAGCCCGCTCTTGACGATCGATCGACGTGAGATTTTGCGTTGCATGGTGGCACCTCGATGAGTGAAAGAATGAGTTATTTTTCCTCATTTCGAAAATTGTTGCTGACTAATTATTGCGAACGATTCTCAACTCCTGTTAGACAAGTGACCACGGGGGTGAGAATTGTAATACTGTATTTGTTCTCTTGAGTTGCGGACGGTCAAATGACGGGACTCGACTTCAATAGCATCAGTCGTTCAGTGACCCGGCTGCGCGCCGTCATTCCCGAGGACGCATTTACCGCCAGTATCTTGGGCTCGGAGCGTGTCGGCAACGGCATCGTCATCGATTCCGCAGGATTGATTCTGACCATTGGCTACCTTATGACCGAGGCCACGGACGTCTGGCTGACGGGCCCGGATGGCCGGGAACTCGCGGCACACCCGTTGGCGTACGATCAGGTGACCGGCTTCGGATTGATCTTGCCGTTGCAGAAGCTGGATCTTCCGCCGATTTCATTGGGTTCCTCCACGGAATTGCGCGCCGGCAGTCAAGTCCATGTCGTAAGCGCCAAGGATTTCGCACCGCCGCAGGACGCGCTGGTGCTGACGCGGCGCGAGTTCGCCGGGGCATGGGAATACTTGCTCGAAGAAGCCATTTTCACCGCTCCTGCGCACCCGCATTGGTCGGGAGCCGCCTTGGTCGACAAGACGGGCGCGTTGGTGGGATTGGGATCCTTATTGGTACGCGAGGTCATCGAGGGAGAAGAGACCAACGCCAACATGTTCGTGCCCATCGACCTGTTGAAACCCATCCTGCCGAGCTTGAGGTCCACCGGCCGGGCGGATCGGCAACCGCGTCCCTGGTTGGGGGTCTATGCGGTCGAGGTGGCCGGAAAAGTGTATGTGACCGGTGTGGTCGAAGGTGGTCCCGCCCAGGGCGCCGACATTCGAGAAGGCGACGTCATCAGCGAAGTAGCTCAGCACGAAGTGGGCACATTGCCTGATTTCTATCGGCGCGTATGGGCGGTGGGACCAGCGGGTACCGGCGTGCCTCTAACGACCATGCGCGGTGCGACGCAGATACATTTGAACGTGCGTTCCGTCGATCGAGGCGACTTGCTGAAGCGGCCGCAAGCACACTAGGAGCCTTCGGTCTTCCGGCATCGCCTCAGTGCAATGCGACCCGATTGTCCGGCTGATCTGGATTTGAAGGATTTCCCGCGGCGGTATGACACGTACCCTGACGCACGAGCGTCACCACGGCAGCGCAAGCGTCCACTCCCCTGGTGCTGCCGTCGCCCGCCTTCAAAGCAGAGCTCGTGTCGCGCAGCAACTGGTATGCGGCGGCGGCCGATAGTTCCGGATTCCTGGCCAGCATCAGCGCGACCACGCCGCTGACCTGTGCGGTTGCGATCGATGCCCCGGATGCAAAATCGTAATGCCCGCCGGGGAGCAAGGTCAGGATCTCTTGGCCCGGGGCATACAACGCGTTGGCGATCGCGGAATGAGTCTCGGCGCTGGCCACTTCGATGACGCCGGGCCGATGCAGCAGGCCATCCGCGGCCGTGGAGCCCTCCGCCGCGGCGCCCACGAATAACACACCGCGCCGCAATCCCTCGCGAATCAGGTCGCCGACGAGGGGGTCATCGGGACCCGCGAGACTCAAGTTTACCACCTGCGCGTGCACGTCAAATGCAGCCGTGAGCGCGCGGGCCAATGTAAAGGAATTGCAAAGGGCGGCATCCGCGTCCGAACGCGCCTGCCAGCACGCCTTGAAAATGAACAAGCGCGCGTTCGGTGCCACCCCGACGATGCCTTCTCGGTTGTTGGCAACGGCAGCGATGACACCCGCCATTTCCGTGCCGTGCCGATCGCGCCGAAACTGGGCGTCATCGGCGTCGACGAAGTTTGCGGCCGCGGCGATGCTGCCGCGCAAATCCGGATGCTGGATGTCCACACCGGTATCGATGATGGCAACTCTAACGCCCTCGCCTTTCGACCAGGGATGGGCGTCCGCCACGTCCATTTGCTCGAAGCCGCGCTGCAATCCGACGTAAGGATCGTTGTAGCCATTGGTGCGAGTCGCGAAAGTTTGTAAAGGCTGCGTCAGCTTGACGCGATGATCTTTCGATAAAGCTGTGAGCAGCGTATTGCGATCCGCGCCGGAGGGTATCTCCAGGACTGCGCAATGGATGTGCAAAGGCTCGATCGGCCAGGCGTTCACTTCCCTCAGGCCGTACTCTCGCTCCAGCGCGCGCATCGCCTGGCGGGCCTGAGCGGTCGGACCGTAGTCCGCGGCAGAATCGTAGCCGCGCGGCGTGCTGCCGGCGTGTGCCACATAGGCGGCCGGCGCATTCTCCACCGCGACGATGATGAAGCGATCCGGCGATTGGGATGCCTGATTGCCCAGGGCACGCGAGTCGATGCGCGGCGGCGCGCTGCTGCACGCGCCGGCTAGGATCATCACAACGGTCAGCACCGACCATCGAATCATGGAGGATCGCCCGATTCAGGCTCCAGCAACGTTTCCTCTGCAAAGCGCACCGTAGAGTGCCGACGCAACAGCGCCAAAGATGAGCGCACCGTCAGAGTGGAATTCGAAGCCAGCGAATACACGCCCGCTTCGGTGGGACCGGAAACAATCTTCAGTTGCGCCTCATCGAGTATTGTCTGCAGTTCCACCAACGTAATGCTCGGCGAGAACACGGCGCGAATCACCTCGCCTTGGGGCCGGGGGATCGAGGTTGTCGCGGTACGATAGTTCGGCTGTGTCGCACGAACTTCGAACTGCACCCACCGATCGGCCGCCAACAGGCCGATGGCTACCGCCATCGCGGCAATAGACGCGGCCATCCACCCGGGCCACCGAGCGTCGCTGCGACCGGGCTGCAGCGGTGCCATCGGCGGCGAGGCGCTCTGGGCCTGTGCGGCATCAAGCCGTGCCTGCAGTCGCTTCAGGGACGCCACCGGCATGTAGTCGACCGCCGGCTGCGCATCGATCTCCTCAAAGAGGCGTTTGTGTACGGCCAAGTCATCGCGACAAACTGCGCAGCTGCCGATGTGGGCATCGACCCTCTGCCGCTCGGAGTCAGCGAGGGTGTCGTTGACATACCAGGGGATGAGCGCCGAGACCTCCTGGTGCTCTGCGGAATTCTCGGACCGGCGGTTGTTGGTCATCCCATTCTCGCGGGCAATTCAGACGGTGCGCCGCCCAAGGTCGGGAGGTATTGGCGTAATTTCTCGCGGGCATGAAACATGCGAGCCTTGACGGTTCCGACCGGGCAATCGGTGATCGCCGCGATTTCCTCCAGAGAATGTCCCATGTGATACGCCAGTTCCAATGTCAGCCGCTGCTCCAGGGGCAGGCGGCTCAAGCCGTGCTTCAGCCAATCAGTCACTTCGGTATCAGATGTCGGGTCGACGGTTTGTTCGGGATAGTCCTCGAGACTGTGCGCAAGGTGGTGGTTCTTTTGGCGCCGAAAGGATTTCAACGCCGTGCGATAGGCGATGCCGATGACCCAGGTCGAGACCTGCGACGCATTGCGAAAATCCTTCGCGTTCTGCCAGACCACCATGAACGTATCGTTGATGATTTCCTCGATGTTTTCATAGCGAGGCGTAAAGCGCGACAAGAAGCGCGCCAGCCGGCGATGGTAGCTTAGATACAGCTCTTCCAGCGCGCGCCGGTCGCCCGCCGCAATAGCGATGAGCAGGGCGTTATCGCGCTCTTTGGGAGAGTTCTTGGCCAGGGGGGTCATCGGCGGCAGTCTTCCTCATCAATATCGAGCCATCCCCTATAAGTACCCTGCGTGCCACAAAGGGTTGCAAAAAGGTTCATGATTTTAGAAGCGAAAAATCGCGGTTACCGTCCACTCTCCGGATGCCGCTGCATTATAAAACAATGCCTTAGCTTCCGCCGTGGTATCGACATAGGACAAAGCCACGGTCAGCAACCGGAAATCATAGGCGGCCCCGCCGCTCCAATAGGCGTAGCCGCCTGATTCGGGGCCATCCAGGAAGCTATAGCCCACGCCCGCCGTGACCGAGAGTTTGGCAAACAATTGCCGCTGTACGCTCACTTCGGCCGACTCTTCGTTTACGCCGACAAGCTTGCGATACGGCGCCGGCAGATACCGGGGCGAGTTCGGCGAATAGCCGGCACTGAAGCGCAGCCAGCCCTGATAGGCCAGGTCAAAATCGAGTTCATCGTAGTTGTAATGCGAGCCGGCTCGATTCCAAGGATAGGCATAGTGGCTGGCGATGATCTTGCCTTGCCACTCCTCGGAGAAGTTGCGCGCGTAGCCGATAAATCCACTGAGCTCGGCGTCCCGCCGCCCGCCGGGATCGAGTTGGGTATTGGAAGCAAACGCGCCGGCCAGGAATCCGCTCGGGGTCGAATAATGCAAATCGAGTTGCAGAGCAGGGTTATCGCTGGTGCGTGATATGCCGCGCACGTAGTAGTCACTCGTCAGAGCGACCGAACCGCCCCACTCGTTTGCCGCCATGGATGGCGTTGGAGCGAGGGTAATACCGACAAGCCATGCAGCAGCGCGTGCAGGCAGACGCACTATTTCACAACCGCCGAACCATGCACTGCATTGGAAACCTCGCAGACCTATCGGGGCACAGATTAAACCTTTCTGCACTGCTTGGGCACTTACCTCCCGAACACGATCACGCCTGAAGAACTCCCACACCGCGCGGATGGCGTGTACGGACGAATTGACTTGACCACCCCCTGAGCGGAGTTATGGACTCATTACATTCTCTGGTGCCGCTGGCATCTCGCGTTTGCGTTGTCGTTGCTTCATTGGCCATTGCCGCTTGCGCCGGCAACGGCGAAGGGCTGGACGCGAATGGTCGGCCGTTGGTACCGGGAGGCAGCGGCTCGCCTCCGCCGCTCTCCGCCGATTTGGATTCCATTCAGGCCAATATCTTCACGCCGATCTGTTCGGTCTGTCATGTCGGCGGCGCTGCGCCCGAGGGATTGCGCCTCGACGCGGCCGACAGCTTCAATTTGTTGGTGGGCGTGCCCAGCACCGAAGTGCCGTCGCTGCTGCGCGTGAAACCGGGAGATCCGGACAACAGCTACATCATTCAGAAGCTGGAGGGTCACCAGGCAGTCGGCCAGCAAATGCCATACGGTTGCCCCACGACGCAGCCCTGTTTGACGACGAGTACGATTGCCTTTATTCGGCAATGGATCACGGATGGCGCGCCGCCCCCCGCCGCCGCCGCAACTGTTCACGCCGCGGCACCGCTGGCAATCACTTCCGTCGTGCCGGATGCCGTTGAGCCGGTGAGCGCATCGCCGCCGCAGATCATGCTTGCCTTCAACCATGATCTTGACGCGACGCAGATCGATGGCCGGGCCATGCATATCGAGAGACTGATGCCGGGCGCGCCTTTGGCGACTGAAATCGTTGCGGCGCGCGTCACCATCTCCAGCGCCAATCTCCGGGTGCTCATGGTATGGCCGTCTCGGCCGCTTTCGGCCGGCCACTATCGCCTCCTGGTCAATGCGGGTTCGTCATCGCAGTTCAGCGATGTCGCGGGCCAATCAGTCTCGGTCGGCGTGCCCAATGAACTCGGCGAGTCGGTGATTTCCACATTTGATGTTGAGGTTCTTCCATGATTCAGCGCTTAACAATCGCTGCGCTAATGCTGGCGATCGTCGCCCTGTTACGCACGGCTCCCGCCCAAGCGGAGCCCTACCTCGCCATTATGACGGGCTATAAATGCAATGTGTGCCATGTCAACCCGACCGGCGGCGGCTTGCGCAACGAATTCGGAGTGACTTACGCCAAAGTGTTGCTGCCCGCAGAGACCATCGACAACGCGCTAGATTCTTGGACCGGGAAAATTACCGACCGGCTGCAAGTCGGCGGCGACCTGCGAACCGATTGGAGCCGCGATACCGCTCCGAATTCGCCGAGCCAGCAAGCGTTTGCGCTCGAACAGTTTCGAGTCTATGCAAACCTCACCCTCATTCCGGACCGGCTGGGGATTTATGTCGATGAACAAATCGCACCGAACGGCACGCAAAACGAGGAAGCCTACGTGCGCTATGGCAGCACCACGGATGGCTTTTATGTCAAGGGGGGACAATTCTATCTGCCCTTCGGATGGAGGCTGCAGGATCAAACCGCGTTCGTGCGGGAGGTCACCGGCATCAGCATGACGACTCCCGACAAGGGTGTTGAATTGGGATACGAGCACGCCGCCTGGTCGGCGCAATTCGATGTCACCAATGGCGCCGCCAATGCAACCACCGGATCGGGCTATCAAGTCACCACCCAGGTGGTGTACACCAAGCCGATTTGGCGGGTGGGAATCGCCGGCTCGTCCACCCAATCCAACATTGGCGATCGGCACGTCGGTGGTCTGTTCGCCGGCTTGAGGACCGGCCCCATTGCCTGGCTGGCTGAGGGCGATCTGGTACACGATCAAAGCCTTCCCGGCGGGCGCTCGCTCGCTGCAGGACTATTAGAGGCGGACTGGCGGGTTCTCAAGGGCCACAACTTGAAATTGACGGCCGAGTACCAAGATCCGGATCGACACGTCAGCAATGACCAGCAGACCCGTTACAGCTTCGTCTACGAATACACGCCGCTGCCGGGTTTGCAACTGCGCGCCGGCTATCGGCACTACTTCGGTATTCCTCAGAACAACACGCAAAATCAACAGCTGATATTGATGGAGTTGCACGGCTACTTCTAGCAGGGTGTCGCACAATCCGCGCCGCTTACAAACGGCCGGTGACGATCAGCACGAGCAGTACAAGGAGTACCAAGCCCAATCCGCCGCTCGGGTAGTATCCCCAGCCGCTGCTGTACGGCCACGACGGAAGCGCCCCGATCAAAAGCAAGACCAACACTATCAGCAGGATCGTGCTCATTGACATTATTGATCTCCCCCAGTGGCGGTGAAGGCGACTCTAATCGCGATTGTTTTGCCAAACAGTCGGGCCGTTTCGTCACCCCCTGTAGGGTGTGTCCTACCGATGAAGACATCCATTTTTTCGATCAATTACCGCTAATTTTTGCGCTTTTTTATTGACTCGTTCGAGCCTATTCTGTGGTCCACGGAGGTTCCCATGAACGAAATCAGACGCAGTCAAGAACGCGGGTTTGCCGACCATGGTTGGCTCAAATCCTTTCATACGTTTTCCTTTGCCGACTACTACGATCCTGAGCACGTCGAGTTCGGTCCGTTGCGGGTGATCAATGAAGATCGCGTCCAGGCCGGCGCCGGCTTCGGCACCCATGCGCATCGTGACATGGAAATCATCAGCTACGTGTTGTCCGGCGAGCTTGCGCACAAGGACTCCATGGGCAATGGATCAACCATCAGGCCCGGAGACGTGCAGCGCATGAGCGCGGGAAGCGGCGTGCGGCACAGCGAGTTCAACCCGTCGCCAACCGCGGGCACGCATTTTCTGCAGATCTGGATCCAACCTGCCAAGGCCAACATTGAGCCGAGCTATGAGGAAAAACACTTCGCCGCGCAGGAGAAGCGCGGGCGCCTGCGGCTGATTGTGTCGCCCGATCGCGCTGAAGGGTCGCTGCTGATCCATCAGGATGCGCGCGTCTATGCGGGCTTGTTCGATGGCGCCGAACAGGCGGATCTTGCCGTGAAACCCGGCCGGCGCGTCTACGTGCACGTGGCGCGCGGCGCGTTGACGGCGAACGGTGTTCTTCTCGAAGCGGGAGATGCGCTGCAGGTGACGCGAGGTACGGAACTGCATCTTGAGCGCGGCAGGGAGGCCGAGGTGCTGGTGTTCGATCTGCCGGGCGAAGACAACTAGAGTACGGAAGAAACCGGAGCGCGCCGAGGCAACCTCGGCCGCTCCCCCAGCGCCTCAAGAATTCGGGTTTTTTCGCGACCAGAACCAGTACAGCGGCAGTCCTGCAATCAATACCCCGACGCCTCGCAGCGCCTCGTGAGGCGCCGCAATAAAGGTGTTGATCAGCAACGCCGCTGTCACCACGAGGAAGACTGCGGGCACCACGGGATAGCCCAGCGCTCGATAGGGCCGCGGCGCATCGGGCATCGTCCTTCGGAAAATGAACAGCGACCCGGTGCTCAACCCATAGAAGAGCCACGAGGCAAATATCACCGAGTCGGTCAGGGTATCGTACGAACCCGACAGCGCGAGCACACTGCCCCAGGCGGCCTGCGCAACGATTGCCCGCGCGGGAACGTTTGAACGGGGCGACAGCCTGGCCAGCCCGCGAAAGAACAAGCCGTCGCGCGCCATGGCGTAAGGAACACGCGAATTCGCGAGCACGCTCGAGTGCAGCGAACCGAAAGAAGAGATCATGAGTGCAACCGCCGTCATGGATACCGCGATGGGCCCCAAAAAGCGCTGCAATACCTCCGTCGCCACGGAGGAACTTGTCGGCACGCTCGCAATCTCGAGCGGGGTCATCGCGTAGTAATACGCAACATTGACGAACAAGTACAAGGATGCGACGACGAGCATGCCGCCGACGAATGCGCGCGGCAGGTTGCGCTGGGGGTTGCGAATCTCTCCTGAGAGCGGCGCCACGTTGCTCCACCCATCATAGGCCCACAACGCACCGAGCATTGCGGCACCGAATCCTGCATACCCGCCGCGCGCGCTGGCTGCGACCCCCTCGCAACTGCCGGCGATTCCCGATCCTGCCAGGTGAGTCCAATCACCCGGCGCAAAGACGAACGCACTGATGCCCACACAGAGAATCAACGCGACCTTCGCGATCGTCAACGCCAGTGCGGTTCGCCCTCCCGCAGTCACGGAGGCGCAATTGATCAGGGCTACTGTCCAAATGGTGGCAAGGGCGACGAGCGTCAAGCCGCTCAACCCTAAGTGATGGCCAAATGGGTCGGCCTCGAGCTGCCAATGTTCCAATGCGCCGCCAACCGCCACGTTCATGAAAATGGCAAGGCCCACCGCGAGAGCGGCTTGCGATCCAGCCTTCGCAACCGCGAAGGTCATCCAGCCGTACAAGAAACCCACCGCCTTGCCATAGGCACGCCGCAGGTAAACGTAGTCGCCTCCCGCCTCGGGCATCATGGCGGCGATCTCGGAATAGGAGAACGTTCCGGCGAGCGACAGCAATCCCGCCGCCAGCCACACCAACAGGACTGTCTTGGCGCTGCCGACATTGCAGGTCATGACCCGGGTCTTGAGAAAAACCCCCGTACCGATCATGTTGGCGACATTGACCGCCATCGCGCCCCAAGCGCCGACTCCCCGCGTCAACTCGCTCTTTGCCGCCGCCGCCAAACTTGCGTTGCCCATGGGTAGGGTAGTATCGGACAAATGGGAGCGGACTTTTCGCAAATTGGGCCATTTTTGATCGCGGCACTGGTGGTGTTCATCATTTACCGCCGCTTCCGCCGCAGCTTCGGTCAGCAACCCCTGCGGCGCGTGCGCATGCAGGCGCGCATGATCATACTGCTCACCATTGGTTGCCTTCTGCTGCCGGTAGCATTGCGTTCGACCGCATTCCTGTTTGCGCTATTGGCGGGTGTCGCCGCCGGCGTCGCTTTGGGGCTATGGGGCGCAGCTCGGACACGCTTCCTCAAAATCGATCAGCAACTCTACTACGTGCCGCACACCTACACGGGCATCGCGGTTTCGTTGTTGTTTCTCGGGCGATTTGTCTATCGGTTCATCCAGGTATACGCCGGCACGCGTGCGGTCAATGCGCCAGGCCTCGACCCGGCGAATCCGGCCTTTGCGCCGGCCGTGCTGCGTAGTCCGCTGACGCTCGGGCTATTTTTCGTAGTGGTGGCTTACTACGTCTGTTACTACGGCGTGGTGCTGTGGAAGGCAAAACGAGTCATTGCGGAAGAGGTCCGGTCGGACAACTCTGCCCGTGAGTTTGAAAAACGCGCTTGATAGCACGCGCTGAACTATCTAAGGGTGATGACCACCGCGTAGGTTATCAGCAGAAACGTGAACAACAAGGCGCTGTTGCCCCATCGAGATACCAAGTCGACCATGGCTTTCTCCACTTTTATCGGCCGCAACTGTACATTTGCGGGGCGCGAGAGTGGCTGCCGCAGGTCTCAAAATCAGGCAATAGCGCGCATTCTGTGATGCGTTATGTCTTGAACGGGTGCACCATTGTTGGGCATGAATCCGTCACGATCGGACAGCGAGTCTGATCTGACCGACGAACGGCACTCGGGGCAACCGATGGGCGTTGTCCCCAACGTATCACTGAGCAGGTCCGTCAATTCGTGCTCGTCGTGAAATGCATCGACATAGGGCTTGCGCTTGCGAACCAGATCTATGGCCAGCGCAAATGCGCCGGCCGGATTCACGTCGTCATCAAAATACAACTGACGATGCACAGGGCACGTCTTTAGAACCTGGGTCTGCAAGGCGATGCCGATCGCAATCAGCTGTTTCTTCTCCATTGCCTCATCCTTTGCGAACAGTGGTTTTGACGATGGTGGTTCTGCCCATGCGGTATTCCTTGGGCGCCACGTACCCGATCACCCGAAGAGCGCGGCGCCATGCGGCAGCTTGCGGGGCGGGAGCCGGCGGATCGTGCGGTGCCACGGGTGGAGTTTCCGGATTCGGGATCGCAATATTCTCGCTACGCATGGCTGACTCCTTTTGCACCGCTCATGGGGAATGGTGCGACGGGATTGTGCGGCCAGCGATCGGCGGAACGCGTCGACTATTGTAGGAATCCTCAACGTCCGTTGTCAGATGGGAAAATGCGCCGTCCATCCGGGCCTCGGCTGCCGGATCGCGCTCGGCTGCCGGATCACGCTCGGCTGCCGGATCGCGCCCAGATGCGCGGCTAAATCGCGAGATACGGCCAGCTGCTCGGCGTCCCCAGGTCCTCGAGCGCGTCGCCATCCTGTTGCGGAACCGCGCCCACCTCGCGTTGCGCGCCCCCTTCGAGTTGCTGCGCGAGTCGGCGTAGCTGCAATTGCGCGCGCCCGAGCGCCTCGCTCAAATCAGCCGACCAGGTCAGCGCCCGCGCGTCAGCAACCTCGCGTGAGACGCGTTGAAGTTCCGCCGCATACACACTCAAGCGGCGGCTTCGACGTCGCGCGGTGAGGGCAACCATCGAGGCGATCGCACGATCGCTGAGTGCACGAATCCGGCCCGGGCCTCGCTGATAGCTCAAGAACGGATGCGCCCGCAGACGCCCCGTGGCAATTCGTGAGATGGTCCAACACATCACTGCGCTTTTGGCAAAAACGCAATCATCGATGGAATCGGATTCCAAAGCCTTGGCCAATGCGCGTGCCCGCAACGCCACACTTCGCAACCTCCGGAGTCGCACCACTTCGGCGTCGATCATTATTCGCCCCTTGCTTCCCAAGCCCCTCAAGAACTCCGGTAGCACCGGAGCATCCCTTCATTCGGGGCGGCATGCGTATTCTCAAGCCAAAGGTGCGCTAATTCTGTAGGACGCCGTCGCATCGAAATGCAGGTGACAGCCCGAGTTCCGCGATAATGTCAAATGCGAGTTATTGTCAAGCTATAGTGTCGCTCCATGACGACACCGCGCCCGCAGCTTCTTGGCTTTTGGATGTGCGTGGCGTTGGTGGTCGGCAACACCATCGGCTCCGGCGTTTTTTTGCTGCCCACAGCGCTCGCACCATACGGTCTCAACAGTGTGCTCGCATGGGGATTCACGGCCAGCGGGGCCATCGCACTCGCCGTCGTATTTGCGCGCTTGAGCCGAGCGTACCCGCAAGCCGGCGGCCCGTATGCCTATGTGCATTTTGCCTTTGGGCCCCTCACCGCCTTCATCGTCGCGTGGGGTTATTGGATTTCCATCTGGGTCGGAAATGTCTCCATCGCGACCTACACAGTGAGTTATCTCACGCCGCTGCTACCGTGGATCGCCGAGAAGCCCGGCGCGTCCGCCGCCTTGACGCTGCTATTTCTATGGACGCTGACCTTTGTGAATTGGTACGGAATCAAAGCGTCAGGATGGGTGCAGAGCGTCACCACGGTGCTCAAAATTCTACCGTTGCTGGCAGTGGTTCTGTTGGGCCTGTTTTCCTTGCACGCGAACAATCTCGCAGCAGCTACGATGATTCCTCTAACCGTCAGCGGCACGACCGCAGCGGCAACCCTGACCTTATGGGCGCTCCTCGGGCTGGAATCGGCGACCATTCCCGCGGACAAGGTTGCCAACCCGGCACGCGTCATCCCGATTGCCACGTTGCTGGGTACCGTTGCCACTGCGTTGATCTGCGCGATCGCCTGCACAACGGTCCTGTTGTTGCTGCCGGCAGCCACCTTGGCCGGTTCAAATGCACCCTTCGCGGATCTCGCGACGCAATTCTGGGGCATCGGCGCCGGCAAGCTGGTCGCCGTGTTCGCAGCCATCAGCGGATTTGGCGCATTGAATGGATGGATCCTGTTGCAGGGTGAACTGCCGCGCGCCATGGCGATGCGTGGAGAGTTTCCGCGCATCTTTGCGCGCGAATCTTCGCGCAGTACGCCCGGGTTTGCGCTGTGCTTCGGCAGCGCATTGGCCACGCTGCTGATTTTGGCGAACTATCAGAAATCGATGGCGAGCATTTTTACGTTCATGATTTTGCTCTCCACCACCGCCTGCCTGGTGATGTACGCCTTGTGCTCGGCGGCGCTGTTGCGATTGCAATGGATCGGACAATTGGGAGCGGCGCGCAAGGGTTCGGCGGCACTGGCCATTGTCGGCGTCATGGCAACCGCCTATTCTCTTTGGGCGATCATCGGCGCCGGGGCGGAGGCAGTCGCTTGGGGCGCCGCGCTGCTGTGCTTGGGTGTCCCCTTGTACTTCTGGTTTACACGGAGCTTGCGTTAAATTCCATGTGGCGTTCCTTTATCGCGGTTGCAGTGGGCGGCGCACTCGGCTGCCTATTTCGTTGGTATCTTGCGATCTTTTTGAATCGATATTTCCCCGCGATCCCGCCGGGCACACTCGCCGCGAATCTCATCGGCTGCTACATCATCGGAATGGCAATCGCCTTCTTCACCACCTACCCGACATTCGCGCCTGAGTGGCGGCTGTTCATCACCACCGGCTTTTGCGGTGGACTTACGACCTTCTCGACGTTTTCAGCGGAGGTGGTCATGTTGATGCAATCGGGACGATCGATCTTCGCACTGGGTGCGGTGGGAGCTCATTTGGTTGGCTCGCTGCTGATGACCTTCGCCGGCATCGCAACCGTCGCCTGGATCAAGGGATAACGAATCTAGCTTGTATTTCTATCATATTGATTTATGACAGATAATAGGTCCCCATCGTGGACGTTCAGACATCAACGATGACTTAGGGCCAAGAGCCACGCGACGCATACCAACGATGCCGCGCCGGCGCCCGCAATGATCTGCAAGCGCCCGCCGCGATGGTCGGCGACGCCGATCCTGGCAAAGATCCAGCCGACGCCGATTCCGAATATAAATCCGAGCGCGTGCCCAAGGACATCCACGTGCGCATTTCCGGCGCCGAGCAAGGTCAACAAACTGATCCCCGCAATCAGCGGCGCCCAGCGGTACCAGAGGCGCTCGCGCAGCGTGAGTCGCTGCCGCCATGCCATGCCCGCAAGCAGCCCCAAGGCCGCGAATACTGCGGTGGAGGCGCCGACCGCGCGATGCGTGACCGGAGCGACGAGAATCTCGACGTAGTTGGCCGCCGCCGCCGCGCCTAGGATGCTCGCCCAGGCCACCCCATCCCCCAGCAATCGAGCGGCAGCCAGGCCGGCGAGCACGCCAAACAATAGGTTGCCGAGCAAGTGCTCCTGGTCCAAGTGCAGGGTCAGTGCCGTGACCGCCCGCCACCACTCGCCGGCGGCACCTGCCTGCAGATCGCCTATCGACAGCCAGTCGGCACCGAACCATCCGTTGCCGGCGCAATAAGCGGTCAGCAATAGAATTGCCACATACGCGATGGCGCCGATCGTCGCGCCCGGGCGCAACGCGATGGCCTCGGGAACACTGCGCGGCACGCTGCGCTCGGCGGCGTAGCGGGTGATTTCATCGTAGGCCCGGCTCAAGTTGGTCGATGGCACACTCAATACCCAAGAGCTCTCGCTCTCACGTGTCTCATGCGCGATGTCCTTCGCCTCCAGCACCAGGCTGAATTCGCGACACAGCGATTTGGATCCGCTGAAAACAACGGCGAACCTTAATGCGGGTTCCTGATTGGGTTCGACATCTACCACCTTGCCCCTATGGGGGCGCGGCGCGCGGATGTCAATGTTGTGCGAGAAAAGACAGCTCCCGCCAGCCATAGCGCAGAGCATTCACCCGGCTGCCGTCCGGCGCCGCTTCGGCAACGCAATCGGTGATAACGCCGCCCAAGCGCTCATAGAAGCCACGCGCCTGCATGTTTTGCTCATAGACCCAAAGATGCAGCGTGGAATGAAGTCCGTGCTGTTGGACATTTTCCGCGACTTTTGACATCAGCTGACGGCCCAAGCCTCTGCCCTTCAATCCGGGAATCACGTGCAAATTGTCCAGCAGAGTGCCCCACTCAGGATCGGCGTCGAAAAATGCGCAGGCAAACGCTTGGATTTCTCCATTCTCTTCACTCACCAAAATCAGCTGGTCTTCTCGATCGATCTCGGAGAACCGCATCCTCCACAACTCACGCCGATTGGCGTCGACGGCGCCATCCAGGAAGGCGTCGCGAAGAATACCGCGATAGGCTGTACGCCAGCTGTCGGCGTGCAGCCGGGCAATCGCCGGTTCGTCCGCCGCCTGAGCGCATCGGAGTGTCACGCGTCAGCTGATGTGCGTGCCACACGCTGAGGCACGTCCGAGTAGCAGCGTGCGTTCACGCGCGTTCTGGGCGAGCGCCGCGGCGCGGGCAAACTCCGTGCGCGCTTCCTCAAAGCGCCCAAGCTTTTCCAGCAGGTCCCCGCGCACGCTCGGCAACAGATGGTAGCTGCCAAGTCGGGAATCGCGGATCAGGGCATCCACGATCTCGAGAGCCGCGACCGGGCCGAAGGCCATGGAGACCGCGACCGCACGATTGAGATCAACGATCGGCGAAGGCGCGAGTTGTGCCAGTGCGTCGTACAGAGCAACAATGCGCGCCCAGTCCGTCTCGCCGGCGGTGTGCGCTCGAGCGTGGCAGGCTGCGACGGCTGCCTGCAGAGCGTAAGGCCCGAGCGCGCCTCCCAGCCTCTCCGCGCGTTCCAGGGCGGCCAGTCCGCGCCGGATCAATAACCGATCCCAGCGTGCGCGGTCTTGCTCGAGCAGTAGGATCGGCTCCCCCGAGGGACCGACACGTGCCGCCGCCCGCGACGCCTGAATCTCCATGAGGCCGATCAATCCGTGCACTTCCGATTCCGACGGCGCGAGTTCCGCGAGGATACGGCCCAGGCGCAACGCCTCTTCGCAGAGGGTCGGACGCATCCACTCGGCACCCGCAGTGGCCGCATAGCCTTCGTTGAAAATCAGATAGATCACCTCGAGCACGGACGTGAGCCGCGCCGCCAGTTCCTCTGCCCGCGGCATTTCGAAGGGTACATGAGCCTCGGTCAGTGCTCGTTTGGCGCGCACGATTCGCTGTCCAATCGTCGGCTCGGTCACCAAAAACGCGCGGGCGATTTCCGCCGTGGTCAGGCCTCCCAACAAGCGCAGCGTAAGCGCCACCCGCGCCTCGGTGGACAACACCGGGTGACAGGCAATAAAAATGAGGCGCAACAGATCGTCCTCGATGTCCTCATCGGGCATCTCGTCCGGCGTCGGGGTTTCGGATGCGAACAGCTCGGCTTCCTGCGCGACGATCTGATGCTTGCGCTGCAGGAGTTTGAAGCGGCGCAGCTGGTCAAGCGCGCGGTTCTTGGCGGTTACCATCAGCCAGGCTCCAGGGTTGCCGGGGACGCCGGATTTGGGCCACTGCTCGAGCGCGGTCACCAACGCATCTTGTGCCAGTTCCTCGGCAAGTCCCACGTCGCGCAGCATTCGCGCGAGCTTGGCAATGATTTTGGCCGATTCCATTCGCCAGACCGCCTCGATGGTGCATCGGATGTTGGACTCAACCATGGCTGGTGCGGCGCCCGCCGGCCATCATTCGAAGCAGGGGCCGAGTTCGCGAACTTCGATCGTTGCCGTCGTCGCCACCGGACACTCGCGCGCGATCGCGATCGCCTGCTCGCGCGTTTTACAGGTGAGCAGAAATATTCCACCGATCATTTCCTTCGCTTCTGCGAACGGGCCGTCGACCACCTTCGTTGCCCCATCGCGCACCTGCACGCGCGACCCGAGATGGTCGGTCTTCAATGATTGGCTCAACGTCAGCAGGCCACGGGACTTGAGCGTGTCGCTGAATCTCACCATGCTGTCGTACAACGCGCGACCCTCCGATTCGCTCCGGGTCTGGCGTTGCCCCGCAGGTTCGACGATCAATAACATGTAGCTCATGCCGGCCTCGCTTTCTCGGTGTGCAATCGCGCGAATTATGACCGAATCGGGCTTCAGGCGGCGGGTCCGGCGGCCAATACTTGCGCGAAGTCTTCCATATCGAAAAGCGGGCGAATTTCGATTTCCGAATCCACCGGCATGGGATTGGGGCAGCGCTTGACCCACTCGACAGCCTCATCGATCGATCGCACCTGCCATAGCCAGAAGCCTGCGACAAGCTCCTTGGTCTCGGTAAAGGGGCCATCCACCACGGTTCGATTGCGGCCGGAGAACTGCACGCGCTTGCCTTTGGCGCTCGGTCGCAGGCCTTCGCCGGCGAGCAGGACGCCCGCTTTCACCAGTTCCTCGTTGAACTTGCCCATTTCAGCCAGGAGGGTCTGGCTCGGCATGATCCCCGCTTCGCTGTCTTTGGTCGCTTTCACCAACACCATCACTTTCATCGCGTTCTCCGAAATCTACGCTGTGTCATCAAACGACGATCGAGCCGGGGCGATTCAGACAGCTAAGGCAGATGTCGGCTATGGATATACCGTACCCACCAGAACGGGGGCTGATCCAGGTGTTTCTGAAAGGGTAAGAGGCGCAACAAACCGTCGGGCGCTCATGCCTGCGCCCGATCGTGAGCGGAATTGCGTCATTTTGACACGCGCGCCACTTGTTTCCAAGCGACCCAGCCCCAACAATCGGCCGGGAGAGGCAGGCGGGCCGCCAAAACGGCAGGACTTGCATACGGCCTGCCACTGCGTGTACTTTGCATTGTAAAGTTGTGTAAAGCTAATAATGGCCCCGCCGCTGAATTGGGCGGCGAACGGTTTTGAACATCGAAGGGTGCATTCCTGACTATCCATGTGTGGGATTGGTTCGTCGAATTCGGCTATGCCATCGCCCTTGCCGCGATGCTCTACAGCATCGTCGCTGCCTTCGCCATGCGCAGGCCTATTTCACCCGTGGACCGGCCCACTGAGCGATTGCGGCTCACCGGGCGATTGCGGCCCACTGAGCGATTGCGCCCCGTCACGGTACTGAAACCCCTGTGCGGCGCGGATCCTGACACGTATGAGTGCCTGCGCTCGTTTTGCGTGCAGGACTTTCCCGATTACCAAGTGGTATTCGGCGTCAGCGATGCAAATGATCCTGTGGTCCCCATTGTGCGGCGGCTGCAGCGCGAATACCCGCAGCGCGACCTGTCATTGGTCATTGAACGGCGCTGCCATGGCAGCAACCGGAAGGTCAGCAATCTCATCAACATGATGGCGGTCGCGCGCCATGACGACCTGGTGATTTCAGACAGCGATGTGCGGGTCGAAGCAGACTATCTTGGGCGCGTCGTTGCGCCACTGGCCGAGGAGCAGGTGGGCATCGTCACCTGCTGCTACCGCGGTGTGCCCCGGGCCGGAATCTGGTCGGTTCTCGGATCGATGTTCATCAACGAATGGTTCGTGCCATCGGTTCGCGTGGCGGCGATGATGGGCTTTCGATCGTTCGCTTTCGGTGCAACCATCGCGATCCGGCGCGAGACGCTCAACAGGATCGGCGGATTCCCGGCGGTGGCCGGCCAGTTGGCCGACGACTATCGTTTGGGGGAACTGACCCGCCGCTTGGGGCTCGTGACCGTTCTGTCGGACGTCGAAGTCGAGACCATGGTCGGCGAGAAAAGTGTTGCGGAGTTGGTCGCGCACGAGTTGCGGTGGCGCAGAACCATTCGCATCCTATCCCCCTCCGGATATCGATTCTCCTTTATCACGTTTGGATTGCCCGTCACCGCGTTGCAGCTGCTGCTGGCCGGGGGTGCCGCGTCGGCGGCCGTCATCTTCGGGATCACGGTGCTGTCGAACGCGAGTCTGCATGTTGCGGAAGATCGCCATAGATCCCGGCGCGCCAAATTGCTTCTTGTCCCTTTCAGAGACCTGCTGCATTTCGCGCTCTGGGGCTGGAGCTTCGCCACGCGCCGCGTGCAATGGCGAAGCCACCACTACCGCGTGACCCCGGACGGGTCCGCTCAGCCTGTAGTGAGGACCTGACATCGGCGCGCAAGTCCCGCGATGTACAATTACCTGATTGTCACAGCCGATGATTTCGGCCTTCATGAATCGGTAAACCAAGCCGTTGAACAAGCGAGCCGCGCCGGAATCCTGAACGCAGCCAGTCTCATGGTCACGGCCCACGCGACCAGGGACGCCGTCCGACGCGCGCGCCAGCTGCCGAATTTGTGTGTAGGTTTGCATGTCGTACTCGCCGATGGCTGGTCGACTCTGGACGCGCAATTGATCCCCGAAATCGCCGATCCCACCGGACGAATGCACGGCGATATGTTTCAGAGGGGCGTCCGATTCTTTTTCAAACCTGCGGCGCGCCGTCAGCTGGAGGCGGAAATTCGCGCGCAATTCGCCGCCTTCGCACGCACCGGACTCACCCTCGATCATGTGAACGTCCACAAGCACTTCCACTTGCACCCGACGATATTGGGTATCTTGCTCGAGGTAGGCAGGGACTACGGGATGCCGGCCATGCGGGTGCCGGACGAGCCTTTCTGGTTTGCGGCCCGAAGCGGGGGTGTTTTGCCGGGGGTTGCACAGGCGCTGCTGTCGCCTTGGATTGCGCAGATGAAACACCGTCTGCACCGGGCGCGCATATTCCACAATGACCGAATCTTTGGGATGGCCGGCAGCGGCGCCATGGACGAAGCGGGATTGCTCGCCATCCTGGCGCGGCTGCCGCCGGGCGTCAGCGAAATCTACCTGCATCCGGCGACACAATCCGGTTCCGCGATCGCGCCTTCGATGAGTCACTATCGGCATGCGGAGGAGCTTGACGCGTTGTCGAGCCCGCGGGTTCGCGCGGCCCTCAACGCGGTTGCCGTTCGCGGCGGCTACGCTGAGGTGATGCGTGCGGTGGGACGATCGCTGGCGTGAAGCTTGACGATAGCGCTCACTCCAGCACCCAGTACTTGACACCCTGCTCATTCAGAAACTGCCGTGCCCGGGGCCCTTGCAACATCGCCAGCGTCGACAACAATCCTGCCTCAGTGCAGCTGCTGGCGGCGACGGTGACGGAGCGTGGTGCATGCATCACCGGCCATCCTGTTTTGGGATCAAGCACGTGACCGTAGCGGACACCGTCGCGAAGCACGAAGCGCCGCGAGTCGCCGCTGGTGGCCAGCGCGCCGCGCTCGAGTTCAAGGATCATTTTTGCATCCCGCTGAACGTCGGGCTTCTCGATGCCAACCTGCCACCGTCCGCGGGGCGGCGGGCCATTGGCGCGCAAGTCGCCGCCGAAATTCACCAAGAAAGGACCGGCAGAGCACCTCGCCAATAGATCGTAAGCGCGATCCACGGCGTACTCCTTACCGATTCCACCAAAATCGAGTTCCATGCCGACGGGCAACTCGAGGCACGGCGATCGCCACTTGAGCTTGTTGAAGCCGACGAATGGCAACAGCGCCTCGATGGCGGCGGACTGCGGCACGCGGTCCGATCCGTCAAATGTCCATGCCCGGCGCAAAATTCCCGAGGTAATATCGAACATGCCCCCGCTGATGGTGTAACAGCGTTCTGCAAAGTCCATGAGGGACGCGGTCTCCGCGTCCAATTCAATCGGGGCGCCTCGATGCGCGTGGAGCCAGGAGGTGACGCTATCGCTGCGGTAGCGGCTGTATTTCTGCTCGATTCGCCATGCTTCTTCGGCGACGCATTCGCCGAGTTCGCGGGCGACCTTGAGTTGCGAGGCGCGCACGAGCAGCTCGCACGGACTTGCCATTGCTGTAAAACACACCGCCACGAGATCGGTGCCTCGCGGCTCCACGCTGATGGTGCCTAGAAGCGCCATCCGAACTGCACGAGGATCGCCTTCAGCCCGGGGTACAGATCAAGACCCTGCAGCAGCTCCGGTGCCGCCAGGCGGTGATCCTGAATCTGCTGATAGTACTCGAGCCGCACACTGAATTCCGACCCTGCCAGACCTGCTGCATCGGAGAGCTTGTGCGCGTATTTCACGCCGTACGTAAATGCATGGAAGGCACCCAGACGCGAATCCGAGGCTTGGTTGCCGATCGATGATCTCTCCTCCGTCGTAAGCCACGGCGTGTAGAAGGCCGCGGCCGTTTGCCGATACCAGCGTACGGTGGGTTCGAGATAGCGCTCCCGATTGGCAAAGGACCAACGCAGGTGCACTTGCGCCGTATCGGAATGTATTTGCCAATCATCTTTCATATATCGGAGCGACAAGCCGGCGGACATCTGACCGAAGGCTGCACGGTTCTCAAAATAGGCACTCTTGCGCGTGCGCGCATCGGGGCGGCTTTCATAAACATAACCGCTGGTATTCCCGGCGCCATCGAGCACGGATGTAATTTTATAGGGGTCATTCAAATATCCATGGAAGCGATCCCAGGAGAGGCTGAATTCGGTCAGCCAATGCCGCGTCATCACCTGCGTGAGACTCAGCAATACGCCCACGCCGTCCTTGGATTTGTTGCCATTCTTGACAAATGCCGCGTAGTCGCTGTCCGGAACCGGTGCACCGCCGATCGGCCGCAGTAGATCGAACTCATTGTTGAGACCCAGCGTCAGGGTGGTGTTCTTGGCGTTGAAATCCTGCGCAATCGAGGCATTGACCGACACCGACACAAAGTCATCTTCGCCCGAGACCTTGCTGCCGAGGCTCAAGCGCGTGAGCCGCGACAAGGGCAGGTCCCAGTTGCCCGAGACCGCGATCCGGTCGTCTTGATAATTCGGATCCGCCGGCAATCGCCCGGGTGCAGTGGTGTACAGGTGCCGGCCCGTGGTCAGACTGGTTCCCGAAGGCGACGCGAAAGTTTGCGGCACGATGCTCGGCAGTGCTCCGTTCGGACTGGCGCCGGACAGACTATCGAAGGTCACGTTCAGAGTGGCGACCTGGCCATCGGCAAACGTCTTGCTGACATTGACGACGGGTTCGACCGCTTGAATTCTTCCGTCTTCACGGTAGTAGGCCAAGGCGGAGTCGAACGACACGCCTTCCAGCAGCCGATCGAGGAGACCGTCCTCTTTTGGCGTACCTGCGGCCTCTTGGCTGTGGGCGCCGGCTCCGAGCAGTGCGCAACTCGCTGCCATGATCTGGCGCCTGACCTGTGCGGATGCGCGCCGCGGGATTTTCTTCAGTTGCATCCGCAGCCGCCCCCGGCGTAGGAGCGGCCGCCGGACGACGCCTCTTTGCTGAAGTACATGTGCTCATCAATGGCGGCATCGACGGGGTTCGCATCCAAGCGCATTTCATCGCGGGCCATCAGGTCTCGATCCCATGGCTGAACGCCGAGCACCGCGCAACCGCTCATGTGCACGGCCATGCCGAGGGTAAAGCAGAGGAAAAACCGTCTCGTACGCATACAACTCTCCTTCGGCGACCGCGCTGCGGTCGAAGATATTGCGGCACTTTGTGGCGCAAAGTTCCAACTGTCAAGCAATTGCCAATGCCGCGGCCGCCGGCCTTTCGCCTGCCTTGACTCCGATTGTTGCCTGAGGCAAAGTCACGCCGCCTGACGATTCAAGACTACATTCCAGGAAAAGCGATTCATCGATCGGCGGTGCTGATCAGCGCCACACTTTTTTGCCCGGCGCTACTCTGTCCGACCTGCAGTTTCGCCGACTCATTTACGCTGGGCGAAGCGCTCGAAGACACCAAGCTCTACTTCACCGCGCCCCTGCGTTGGGACAGCCAGGATTGGCTGTACTTCGGAGGCGCGCTGCTGGCCGTCGGCGCCTCCCACGAGTTCGATGCTCGGGTACGGACTCACTTCGCCACCCCCAACGACTCGCGGTTGAACGGCGCGGACCGCAATGCCGTGCGCGATGCATTGCCGGCGGTCGCGCTGGTTGCCGGCACCGCGCTGTATGCGGGTTTCATCGGCGATTCCGACGGCTATCGGGAAACCTGGGCGTTGCTGGAAGCGGGCGTATTCAGCACTGTGACCGGCGAAGTATTGTCGCTCGCCGCAGGGCGCGAGCGCCCCGACGCGACCAGCGCGCCGAACCAGTGGCGTCAGGGCGGTGATTCCTTTCCTTCCGTCCACGCGAGCGCGGCATTTGCCATCGGCACGGTCTTCGCGGAATCCGGCAATGATGAATACCGCTGGATACGCCGCATCATCGGCTACGGTGTCGCCGCGGGCACCAGCTACATTCGCGTTCGTGAAAACGTTCATTGGCTGTCGGACACTGTCGCCGGATCGGCGCTTGGAATCGCCACTGCGCGCTTCGTCTTGAACAGACAGGATCATGCGCAGCAAGCGACGCTTCAGTTTCAACCCTTGAAAGACGGGTGGCAGGTCGCGTACACCATTCGCACCCGGTGAGTCGGCAAACGGCTCGTGACATCGCGTCATTCTCACACCCCCGGCTTCGCTTCGACGGTAAGATGGAGTGTCATAAATCGGGGAGTTTGCGAAAGTGATCTTCAAAATCGTCAAAGTCTTGGCGCTGAGCCTTGCCTTCGGGTGTGCCGCTCATAGCTTGTCGGCCGCTGATCCAACCTCCCCCGTTCCTCCCGACAGTGCCTTCAGCGCGCTGCAGTGGCGCGGCATTGGGCCCTTCCGCGGCGGCCGCGCGGTCGCCGTCGCGGGCGTCCCCGGACACCCTAATGTCTTCTACTTCGGCGCGGCAGCGGGCGGCGTTTGGAAGACCATCGATGCCGGTGCGACTTGGAAGCCGATTTTCGACGGCGTCCAGGCCTCATCGATAGGCGCCATCGCGGTGGCGCGCAGCAACCCCAACATCCTGTATGTCGGCACGGGTGAGGGAAACCTGCGCGGCGATGTGACCTGGGGCGGGGGCGTATTCAAGTCGACCGACGCCGGCGCCACCTGGAGTGATATCGGCTTGACCGACACCCGGCAAATCGGCGCTGTGATCGTCGATCCGCGAGATCCCAACATCGTCTTGGTCGCCGCCATCGGCCATGCGTTCGGACCGAACACTCAGCGCGGCGTGTTTCGCACCACAGATGGCGGCAAGACTTGGAATCGCGTGCTCTACAAGAACGAATTGACCGGCGCCATCGATTTGGCCGCAGACCCTAAAGACCCGAAGATCATCTACGCGGCTCTTTGGCAGGTGCGGCGCCAGCCCTGGAATTTTGCGAGCGGCGGCCCGGGAAGCGGCCTGTATCGCTCGGCGGATGGCGGCGTCACGTGGTCGCAGTTGGTCGGGCATGGACTTCCCGAAGGGATACTCGGGCGGATCGACGTTGCGATTTCCGCAGCCGATTCGCACCGCATCTATGCCATGATCGAGGCGCAGGACGGTGGATTGTATCGCTCCGACGATGCCGGGGTGCAATGGCGCCGGGTGAGCGATGACGGGCGCGTGCGTCAGCGCGCCTGGTACTTCTCCAAGATCTATGCCGATCCGAACGCCATCGACACCGTGTATGCGCTCAACACCGGCATGCTGCGCTCTGTGGACGGCGGCAAGAGCTTCAGCCTGGTCGCTGCCACGCACGGCGACCACCATGCCTTGTGGATTGACCCCGATAATTCAAATAGCCTGATCAATGCCAACGATGGCGGCGCAAGCATCTCGCTCGATGGCGGCAAAACCTGGTCGACTCAGGAGAATCAACCGACGGGCCAGTTCTATCATGTCGCGACCGACACCCGCTTCCCTTATTTTATTTATGGCGCGCAACAGGACAATTCCAATCTGGCCATAGCGAGTTACGATGACGAGGGTGTGATTGGACCGCGCGACTGGTATCCGGCCGGCGGCGGCGAATCGGGTTTCGTCGTGCCGGATCCGCGTGATCCCAATATCATCTATAGCGATGCTGAAAATCAGTATTCGCGCTTCGATCTGCGCGCCAAGCAGTCGCAATCCATCAGTCCGGACCCCATCGACAATTCAGGTCATCCCGCAAGCGAGCTCGATCATCGCTTCAACTGGACAGCACCGCTGATGCTCTCGCCGCATGACCCGGAAGCCCTGTACGCGGCGTCAGAGGTCGTATGGAAATCCACCGATCGCGGCATGAGCTGGAAAATCATCAGCCCCGATCTGACGCGCAACGACAAGACCAAGCAAACCGCTTCCGGCGGACCGCTGACCAAGGACATCACCAGCGTCGAGTACTACGACACGATTTTCACGCTGGCCGAATCACCGTTGCGCCAAGGCAAACTGTGGGCTGGGACCGATGATGGCCTGGTGCAGCTGTCCGACGACGACGGCCACGGCTGGCGCAACGTCACGCCGGCAAAAATGCCCGCCTGGAGCACGGTCAGCATGCTCGAGCCCTCGCACTTCGATCCCTCGACGGCGTACATCGCCGTGGACCGGCACCGGCTCGACGACATCGCGCCTTATGCGTGGAAGACGTCCGACAACGGTAAAACCTGGGTCACGATCGCGGCCGGACTGCCCCCGGGCGCGGTGGTGCATGTGGTGCGCGAAGACCCCGTGCGACGCGGCCTGCTCTACGCCGGCACGGAATCGGGTGTTTTCGTGTCCTTCGACGACGGTGCGCATTGGTCCTCCCTGCAACAGGGACTGCCGATGACCCCGATTCACGACCTAACCCTTCACGACGGCGACCTCATCGCTGCGACGCACGGGCGCGGATTTTGGATTTTGGACGATGTGACGCCCCTGCGCCAGGTCCAGGCAACCCAAGATGATGTCGTGCTCTACTCACCCGCCACCGCCGTGCGATTGTACTATCCGGAAGAGGTGAACACGCGCCGCCCGGTGGGCGCAAATCCTCCGGCCGGCGCCATCATTGATTACGTGTTGCGCGCCGTGGCCGCGGAAGAACTCACCGTCGATATCCTGAATGACCGAGGTGAACTGGTCCGCCACCTGTCCAGCACCAAGACGAACAAGGAAGTGCAGCCACCGGAGTGGCCGGATCGGCTCGTGCCCAGCGATTTGATTCCCGCGCATGCCGGAATGAACCGGTTGATTTGGGATTTGCGCTGGAACGACCCGGTGCAGATTCCGGGCGCCTTTTATCAGGACCAGGCTCCGCGCGGCCCGTTGGTCGCGCCGGGCCGCTATCAAATCCGCCTGACTTTGGGAGACAGGAGCCGCAGCGCCGCGCTCACGGTGATTGCCGACCCGCGAGTGGCTCATGGTGAGGCTGCCATCGCGGCGAAGACCTCACTCGCCCTCGCGACCTACCACGACATCGACACGTTGCACCGCGCCGTGAATGACATTCGCACTCGGCGAGCGGAGCTGAAAGCTTCAAGAACCTCTCACGAGCTCGATTTGAAGCTGGCGGGAATCGAGGAAGCGCTGATGCAGGTGAAGATGAACGGCTCGGAAGCCAATCTCGCTTTCCCCGGCAGGCTCAATGAAGAGTTTGCCTCTTTCGCGGGAACACTCGAGGACGCCGACACGCTGCCGACCAGTCAGCAGCAAGCACTGTACCAGTCGCTGCACCAGAAGCTTGAGACGCAACTTTCCTTATGGCGGAACTTGAGTCAAAAGTAGCGTCATTCAATCCTCGTCGGTTGATCCGCCCTCTTCCGACTCTTGCGCATCGCTGCGCAATATCGGCAATCGTGCCTGGGCCAGTGACTGATTCAGGAGGGCCAGGCCCTGCCAAATCTTGTCGGACGCCGCCGCGGTTGACTGCCAGTCTTTGAACAAGCCCATCGCTGCCGATTGTTGCGCCTGCGTAGGCGCGGCATCCGCATTGAGCACTTGCTCGTACAAACCGGCTATGTCGCCATTCACTCGCTCGAGCCCGCGCTGCGCGCCGCTGCCCTGCGAACCGGCCGCCGACTCCAGAAGTAATTGCAACTGCTTGTCGAGCGCCGCGAGCCGCGCGGCAATCGCTTCGCCATGCCCTGTGCCCAGTGCGTTGAGTTGTCTGCGCAGGGACTTTGCCTGCAGCAGCTTCTCGGTGCTGGCATCCAGGGCCCCGCCCAACTCTTGCGCGAGGGTAAGCTGCGCAACATAGTCTGGTTGAGCGATGCCGACGCGCGGGTCCGGCCTCAAAGTCAGAGGTTGCTCCCATTGGCGGCTGCCGATCTTGAGACGCACGCGATACGTTCCGGGAATCGCGAGCGGCCCTGAGGGCTCCTGCGGTGTATCCGCAGGGACCGCGGAAATGGGAAAGGCGCGCTTGGCCGCACGCGGCGCGGTGTAGTGCAGATCCCATATGAATCGATGCATGCCCGCCGCTGTCGCAATCGGCTTCGGCCGGCGAATCCAATACGCCGGAATGAGCTCACGCGCCCGCTCCTGCTCGCTCGAGCCAACGGAGTCGGTGCTCGCCGCCCGCCGCACGACCATGCCACTCGAGTCGAGTATTTCGATGACCACGGTGCCTTTAGCGGCCTGCGGCAGGTAGTAGTCGATGACAGCGCCGTCGGGTGGATTGCGCCCGGTTGGCTCGTCCGGCGGAATGGGTGTGTCGGTGCCCGTACTGCGCCGCACGCGCACGGCGGGTGAGGGCTTCAACAGCAGCACGTCCGGATGAGAGACCTGGCCGGCGAACTCGCGCAGCGGCCCCAAGTCATCGAGAATCCAGAATGAGCGTCCATGAGTTGCAACAATCAGGTCTTGATCATGGATGGCAAGATCCCGCATCGAGGTATGCGGCAAATTGAGCTGCAGCGACTGCCAGTGCTCGCCATCATCGGAAGAAACCCACACCGCTTTCTCGGTGGCCGCAAACAACAGTCCACGCCGCGTCGGATCCTCGCGCACGGCATTGACGGGTGCATCCATGCCCAAGCCGGTGGTGATCGACTGCCAGCTCAGTCCGCCGTCGCGCGTGCGATACAGGTGTGGTTTCAAATCGTCCAACCGAAACCGGCTCACCGATGCATAGGCTGATTTTGAGTCGAAATGCGATGCCTCGATCTGCGTGACCTTGCTCCACGGAGTCAGCTCGGGCGGGGTCACGTTCTTCCACTCCCTGCCCTCGTTGGGGGTTACCCAGATCAATCCGTCATCCGTGCCTGCCCACAATTGACCCTTCATCAGGGGCGATGCACTCAGGGAATAAATCACGCCGCGCTGCGTGTCGGCCTTGTCCGCGTGCAGGTCGCCGACACTGGCCGGCGCGCCCGTGCTCGGGCGCGCCAGGTCATCGCTGAGCGGCTGCCAGGAAGCGCCGGCATCATTCGTCGCGTAAAGACGGTTGGCCGCGTAGTACAGCCGATGCGGATCCTGCGGTGAGAAAAGAATGGGTTCGGTCCGATCGGTGCGAATCTCCGCCGACAGCACCGGTATCGGCGTGATGTTCTGCACCTGGCCCGTCGACAAGCGCGTCCTGGTCACGACGTTGCGGCCCGCGCCGTAAATGATATCGGGATCCAGCGGGTCCGGCGCGACATAGCCGTATTCGATCACACCCACCGGATGCCAGTCGCGAAACGTGATCTCGCCGTCGTTGCCGCGGCTCGAAATGCAGACCGAGCCGCTTTCTTGTTGTCCGGAGCACAGCCGATAGGGAAAGGTGGGCGTGATGCCGACGTGGTAAAGCTGTGCCGTGGGCTGGTTGTACCAAGTACTCCAGGTCTTGCCGCCGTTGACGGTGATGACGACGCCTTGGTCACCGGCCAGGCCGATGTGCTGCGGATCCTCGGGACTGATCCACATCTGTTGATAGTCATCGCCCCCGGGCGCGCCCTTGAATGAAATCCAATGCGCACCGCCGTCGATCGACTTCATCACGACGATCGATGCGCTGTACAGAACGTCCGCGTTGCCCGGGTCGACCATGATGATCGGCAGATCGCCGCCGCCGATGCGCAGCGCCGGACGTGCATCGCTGGTCGCCGAGTGCCAATGTTCGCCGGCATCGTCGGAGCGGTAAACGCCCACACTGGGGGCGGCGCCGCCTTGCGCTTGCGGGCTCGAACTCGTTGCCACGGTTGCATACAATCGCCCCCGTGCGCTCGGCGCGACCGCGACGTCGAGCTGCGATAGTCCTTCCGGTAGCCCGTCTTTGAGCTCCCGCCAGTGATCGCCCCCGTCGGTGGATTTGAACAGGCCCCCGTTGGGGCCGTTGTACATGTTTTTATCTTCCCAGGGTCCTGAACGCGCATGCCAAAATCCCGCGTACAGCGTGCGGGGATCATAAGGGTCGATTCTGATGAAGGAGCTGCCGGTATTTTCGCCTCGATCAAGCACTCGGGACCACGTCGCGCCGCCGTCCACCGACCGATAGACGCCGCGCTGTGCGCTGGGGCCATAGGGGTGGCCCAGAACCGCCGCGTAGACGCGGTTTGCATCGTGCGGATCCACGGCGATACCCGGAATTTGTTGCGCATCATCGAGCGACAGATGCATCCAGGTCTGCCCCGCATCCACCGAGCGGTAGACTCCGTTACCGACCGACAGGTCCGGCCGATGCAGGCCTTCGCCCGACGCCACGTAAATGATCTGCGGATTCGAGGGCGCCACGGCGATGGCGCCGATCGATTGCGTCGGTTGCGAATCGAAAATCGGTGTCCACGTCCGCCCGTCATCATCGGTTTTCCAGACGCCCCCATTCACCGCACCCGCCAAGACGGTGTGGGGTTGGCCCGGCACGCCCGTAATGGCACGCGTGCGCCCGCCGCGAAACGGGCCGACCAGTCGCCAGTGAAGATCTTGTGTGAGCGACTCGCTATTGGTCTGCGCGGGCGTCGAACTCGAGCCCGCGAGCGTCAGCAGGACAGCGCCAAGGCATCGACAAAAACGCACATCGGTGATCATGGATTAATTTCCTCTGCTCGAAAATTTTCAACGCCATGCATACTTGAATCGAATCCAGGTCATGCGCGCCGGAAGTAGATAGAACGATTGGCTGCCAAACTCGCTTGATGTCACGGGTGGCCGCTGATCGGTCAGATTGGTCCCTTCGAGCGTTACCTGATAAGGACCCAGGCGATAGCCAAGGTTCGCGTCCAATGTCATATAGCCGCCAACCGGTGCGGTGTTCTCCTCATCGAGAAAGCGACGGCCAACGTATCTTGCAACGGCGGTCGCCGCCAGACCCTGATGAGGCGTATAGAGCAATCCCATCGCGGCGAGCACGTGCGGCGATAGGGGGAGTTGTCTGCCGGCGACATCGACAGTCGAATCGCCATCGAAAAAAAGATATTGCGTAAAGCGCGCATCGTGATACGACGCATTCGCGGCCAGGGCCAGGTCCTGCGTGATCTGGTAACGCGTCTCCGCTTCTATGCCCTTCAGGCGCTCGCGGGCGGCATTGGCAAGCGCGCCCGAACTGGTCGCAACGACCAGATTCTCGAGGTTGAGCCAGAACAGTTCTGCCTGATACGTGAATCGGCCGCCCGCGGCGGCCCCCTTCAATCCGGCCTCATAGCTCTTGGCGGTCTCAGGGCTCAGGAGCTCAGGCGTGAAATCGGGACCAAAATCGATCGCCGCCGGTTTGAAGGCGTTGCGAAAATCCGCATACGCGACGAGCTCGTCCTTGCCATCGGCCCACAATCGACGGCTTGCGCCCAGGGTCTCGGTCGGTCGAATGATGGTTTTGCCCACCGCTTCGGCGGACACCTCGAGCGGCAGCAGGGTCAGATCCAAATCGCTGGAGTGCTTGTGCTCGTACGCCTCATTGAGGCGGACACCGGCAATCACATCCCAATCATCGACGGGCTTCCAATCGACTTGCGCGTACTGTCCGGCGAACAGCCGCTCATCGTTGAGAGTGCCGACTTCACTCACGGGCAAGACCGATATCGGCGGCGGCAGGACAGAACCATCCAGCGGCACCGTATACGCGCTGTTGCCGTTCAATGTGGTCTGACGGCCCAATCCGTAGAGCACATCGGCACCGGCGATGAGTTTGCTGTCGGCCATCAGCAGCACGCTCACGTGGCTATCCGCATAGCCATCATCGATGAAGCGCCGCTGGTTCTGGGTGTCGGCCGCCCCGCTCAAATCGGCATGCAGAAATGCCCGCCGATCAGTCACGTCCGAATAGGCGAAAGAGGCGAGCGTGTCCCATGTGCCCCAACTCATCGGCAGCGAGTAGCTCGAGGCGAGGTGGTACTTGTTCTCGTTGATCGCAGCATCGGCCGGATTGAAATTCGCATTCACCGGTGTCAGGGCCGAAAGAGAGGTCCCCGCGCGAAGCACGGGACTCGGCGGCACGTCGCGCAGGAACGTCAGATCCACATCCACGCTCAACGTGCCGGCGCCCGCCTGCATCGCGCCGCGATACAGAGCGTGCTCGTTGGTCACCGTTTCGCGAGGATCGGCAAATCCTTGATTCTGCCCATCGATGCTGAGCGATTGCCGATAGTCTCCGATCTGCGGCAGCACAAGCGATGCGGAGCCTCGCACTGAGCCGTAGGTACCGTAGGCCAGGTCCGCCTCTTCGGCGGCCTGCCCGGCCGGATAGTGGATGACGTGCACGACGCCCACGAACGAGGTTGCGCCGTACATCACCGGCGCCGCGCCCTTCAATACCTCGACTCGCTCGGCGTCGGTGAAGTCCAGGGTGGTGATGGCCGGGTTGAATGCGCCTCCCCAAGGAACGCCATCCACCACCAGCAGAAATGCGTCGAACTCGTGCAATCCCCAGAAGGATGGCACCGCGCTCGAGGGTCCCGCGTCCCCGCCCGGCGGCGCCTCGACTCCGGGCACCAAGCTCAAGGCTGTTGCCATGTCCGCCGCGCCACGCGCGGCGATTTCCCTGCCGGACACCACCGACATGTCGGCCGGTATCTGGTCCGCGGGCTCCGCTATCCGCGTCGCCGTGACCACGAGTACATCGAGAGCCTCGCCAATCGAGCGCATCGGCATTGCGAACAGAGCCGCCAACAAGCAACTCACCGCCGTCTTCAAAGACTATTTGCTCCAAGCCCATTGCCGGCAGCCGACACGACAGGATCCACGGCTCGCTGCTTTCATAGCCGCTGAGTCTATCTGGCCGGAGCGGATTCGCGGTATATTTCACCAGCGGGTTGATCAAGCACGGTCTTTTATCAGCGAGACACGCATGGAATTTGTTGGGCAAGCAGCCGACGGCCGCACCGTTCGCTACATAGACCGCAAACGCTACTTGTGGCTGTTGTCCCTGACCGGGCCCTTTCATACGGTGATCGCGATCGCTTTGTACTTTGCCACGGACGCCAATCCGCTGACGATGCTGTATCCCTTGGCGTACACCTTTATCGGCATCCCCTTGGTCGATGCGATCATGGGCGAGGACCATCACAATCCTCCGGAAGAGGTGGTGCGATCGATGGCGGGCGATAATTTCTATCGCGGGCTCCTGTACGTGGGGATTGCTCTGCTATATGCGAATTTCATTCTGGTCGCATGGTTCTTGGGCACACACGCATTACCGTGGTGGGCCTATTTGGCATTGACCCTGGGCGTTGGCTTCGGCAGCAGCGGCGCGATTCTGTTGGGTCACGAGCTCGGGCATAAGAACAATCGCGCCGATCGAATCGCGGCGCAGGTGGCGAACAGTCTGGTCGGTTACGGTCATTTTTGCATCGAACACAACATCGGCCACCACGTGCATGTGGCCACGCCGGACGACTGCGCGAGCGCCCGCATGGGCGAAAGCATTTATGGATTTGTACTGCGGGAAATTCCCGGCGCTTTCAGACGCGGCTGGCATCACGAAAGCGAACGCTTGGCCAAGCTGGGTTCCGGATCAATCAGTTGGCGCAATGCCATTTTGCTCTCATGGCTGCTGACGTTGGTGATCGGCGTTGCAGTGGTTGCGGTATTCGGATCGGTGCTCATACCGTTTCTCAGCGTTCACCATTTCTACGCCTGGTACGGTCTTACCCAGGCCAACTACGTCGAGCATTACGGTCTGGCCCGGCAGAAATTGCCGAACGGACGCTACGAGGCATGCAGGCCCCGGCATTCTTGGAACACCAATCATATTTTTTCAAATCTCCTGACCTTTCATCTTCAGCGTCACTCTGATCACCACGCCAACGCGCTGCGTCCTTATCAGACGCTACGCGATTTCGAGAATCTGCCCCGCCTGCCCAGCGGCTATCCAGGCTCGTTTGGCCTTGCCGCAGTCCCGCCGCTGTGGTTCAAGGTAATGGACCCGAAGCTGATGCAGTGGGCGGGAGGAGACATCACCAAGGTCAATATCGACCCTCGGCAGAGGCAACGCCTGTATTCGAAATACGGTGTCCAGAGCGATCGATAGTCACTGTCGCTCGAAGCCCGGTCATCATCCTCAAAATCAGTCGCACGGTCGCCTTGGGACATGTTATATTAATTAGATAGCTAACCATTAGACCACTCTGAATGAACGACCTCGAAGAGCGATTTAGCGAAGCGCTGCACAGCACCTCTCGTTCCTGGCGCCAGGCGGTGGATCGCAGGTTGAAATACTTGGGCGTCAGCCAGGCCAGCTGGATGACGATCGCCATCGCCGCCAAGGCGCGCTCGCCCCTGTCGCAATCCGAACTCGCCGACAAATTGGGCGTCGAGGGCGCGACCATGGTCGCGATGATCGACCGATTGGTGAAAGCGGGCTTGGTTCTGCGCGAAGCCTCAACCACCGATCGGCGCGTCAAGCGGGTAGTGCTCACGCCGGCGGGCTTGAAGGTCTACGAAAAAGTCAAAGCCGAAGGCACGGCGCTGCGCAAGGAGTTGCTCGCGAACATGGACGCCAAAAAACTCCTCATCGCCACCGAACTTCTCGAGGGCCTGCGCGGCATCATCGAAACGAAGGAACCCATGTGAGTATTCCTGGCCGTGAAGACGGCCAGACAGTCTCCTAGCCATGGATCGCCCGCTCAATCGGCCCATGATCACCCTGTCGATCATGTTGGCGACGATCATGCAGACGCTCGACAGCACCATCGCCAACGTCGCCTTGCCGCACATGCAAGGCACGCTGTCCGCTTCGCAGGACCAGATTGCCTGGGTGTTGACCGCCTACATCGTGGCCTCTGCCATTGCGACCCCGCTCACCGGCTGGCTCTGCGATCGCTTCGGCCAAAAATACATATTCCTCGCGTCGATTTCCGGCTTCACCGTGGCCTCCGCGCTGTGCGGCATGTCGAACTCGCTGGCAGAGATCGTTTTGGCCCGTCTTCTGCAGGGCGTCTTTGGGGCAGCCTTGGTGCCCTTGGCACAAGTGGTTCTCATGGAGATCAATCCACGGGAAAAACAAGGCTCCGCCATGGCGGTGTGGGGCATGGGCGTCATGGTGGGGCCGATCCTCGGACCCACCTTGGGCGGCTGGCTCACCGATAGCTACAACTGGCGATGGGTGTTCTTCATCAACGTCCCGATTGGCGTACTCGCCTTCTACGGCATGTGGCGCTACATCCGTCCGGACCCGGGGCGCCGGAGCGCGCGCTTTGACGTATTTGGATTCGCCGCGTTGAGTCTTGGCCTCGGCGCTCTGCAGTTGCTGTTGGACCGCGGTCAACAGAACGACTGGTTTTCCTCCACCGAGACGTGGATCGAGGCAGTCGTTGCCGTCATCGCGGCGACCTACTTCGTCGCCCACACCGTGATGACGCCGGCCAAGGAATCGTTTCTCGACTATCGGCTGCTGAAGAACCAGAACTATGTGACCGGATTGCTGTTCATCTTCATCGTGGGTCTGGTGTTGTATGCCACGCGCGCGCTGACCCCCACCATGCTGGAAAACCTGCTCGGCTATCCCGTCGCCACCACGGGCCTGGTCACGGCGCCCGCCGGCATCGGTACGATGCTGGCGATGCTGATTGCAGGGCGCATCATTGGAAAAGTCGATTTGCGGCTGACCTTGCTGGTCGGATTTTTGGTCACCGCGTTTGCGCTCTGGCAAATGACCGGGTACTCGCTCGACCTATCGGAGAGCGACATTGTGTGGCCCGGCGTCATTCAAGGGTTCGGCACCGGCTTGGTTTTCGTGCCGTTGAGCGCGGCGACCTTTGCCACATTGAGCCCGGAAATGCGGGCGCAGGGTACCTCGCTATACAGCCTGGTGCGCAACATCGGCAGCAGCATCGGCATTTCGCTGGTGCAAACCCTGTTGACGCGCAACACCGTCATCGCGCATGCCGCCCTGGCTGAACGGGTGACCCGTGGCAGTTCGGCGTGGAACAACTCCGCCGTTGCCGCGGCGTTCGATGTTCACAACCCCGCGGGTGCTGCGTTGCTCGACGGTGCCGTCACCCAGCAGGCCGCGATGATCGCCTACATCGACGATTTTTGGTTCATGCTGTTGCTGACTCTGCTCGTGACGCCGCTGCTGCTGTTGATCCGTCCCCCGCGCCGGGGCAACATCGTCGAAGAACCTCAAGCCATCATGGACTAGCCGTGGCGTCATGGACTCGCGCTTACCTCAAGGAATGGCCGCGCTCAAGGGATGTGCTGCGAAGTCCTGAGTCCAGAAAACAACGGAGCGGGTGTGTAGATTTTCGGCATAGGCAATGCCGATGAGCGTAAAGCGCCCGTCCATGATGTTCTCGCAGTGTGCGGGACTTGCCAGCCAGCCTTGCGTGACGTCGCCCGGTGTCATCGCACCGGCTGCAATATTCTCTCCGACAATGCGGTGATCGCCGAAGCCGGCGCGATCCACGCGCGTCCCAGGCGTGCTGCCATCGCGCCCGCGATGATCGAATAAATCGTGCGCGGCCATGTCGCGCGAGTGCTCGAGAGCCGCGCGGGTGAGGGCCGGATCGAGCGCCAGCGGGCCCACGGGCGCAAAGTACTTGCTGCCGCAGCGGCGCCCGGCGGCGCGCGCTTCGTTGACCAAGCTCAAGATGCGCCTATTCACGGACGAGGCATCGCCGGGAGCGGCGAGCGCAACGGGGGCGCCGAGCACCATCCACAGCTCACGGCCCCGCCGTTCTGCACCGAAATCGCGAAACTGCGGATCCTGCAACGTCCGGCAGTAGCGGGCGCCGAGCAGGCGTTCGATCTCAACGTCGCTCACGGGACCGGTGAGATGGATTGCCGAGGACTGCGCGGCAAGGTAGCCGGTCGCCGCCACGGCGCCTTGCAGCGATGCGCCGTCAGCGTACCGCTTCGCGGCTTGCTGAAGCTTCGTATTGGTTTGCAGGGGTGTGCCGGCGGCAGCAACGCCGCAACCGTGCAAGCGCTCCCAATTGACGGCCTCCAGCGCATCGGCTGCCGCCAACCGCGGGAGCATCCACATCGAGCCAAGGACCAGCGCCGCCGCCAGCCGGAATTTCACACTCCAGGCTCGGCGCGGGCGGCGGAAGGGCCGAGCTTGGGCTGATCGCTCGCGAGCTCCGGTGAGGCATGCGTCAAGGCCTGGGTGCCGGCCAGCACCGCCGAGACCTTCGGTCCGACCCAGCGCTCGATATCGTCAAACAACGTAAACACCGCCGGTACGATGACCAACGTCAGCATCGTGGAGGTGATCAGTCCGCCGATGACGGCGATCGCCATGGGCGATCGAAAATCGCTGTCGCCGCCCCACCCCAAGGCGATCGGCATCATGCCGGCGACCATGGCCACGGTGGTCATGACGATGGGCCGCGCCCGCTTGTGTCCTGCCTGCAGAATGGCTTCGAGTCGCGGCTTGCCGGCGCGCATTTCCTCGATGGCAAAATCCACGAGCAATATCGAATTTTTGGCGACGATACCCATGAGCATCAAAATCCCGATCATTACGGGAAGCGAAAACGGCACGCCTGTCAGCAGCAGCGCGAGAACAGCACCGCCGAGCGATAGCGGCAGGGCCGACAGAATGGTGATGGGCTGGAATACGCGTACGAACAGCAGCACCAGCACCGCCAGCACCATGAGAATGCCGGCGCCGATGGCCAACAGGAACCCGTCCACCAACTCGGTCATGAATTCGGTGTTGCCGGTTTCAACCAAGCGCACGCCCGGCGGCAGATTCTTGAGTGCCGGCAAGGCGTGGACTTTGGTGTTCGCGGTGCCGAGTTCGACGCCGGGCACCATGTCGGCATCGAGAAATACGCGCCGGCTCATGTTGTAGCGGCGCACGGCGGAAGGCCCCTGGCCGAAGCTCAGGTCGGCGACGGTCTTCAACGGCACGCTGGCGCCGGAAGCGGTGGGTACCGGCAAGTTCTCCAACGTCGTCAGGTCATGCCGGGCACTCTCCGGCAAGCTGACGCGAATGGGGATCTGCCGGTCGGTCAGGGAGAATTTCGCGCCGTTTTGCGGCAGGTCGCCGAGGGTCGCGATGCGAATCGTCTGGCTGATGTTCTGTACGCTGACGCCCAATTGGGCAGCGATATCCAGCCGCGGATGCACGACGATTTCCGGTCGCGGCAGATCGCCGTTGATGCGCGCGTCCTGCAGCTCGGGCATGGCGCGCATTTCATCGAGCACCTTGTGCCCGGCGATTTCCACCAGCGCCGGATCATCGCCGACCAGGTACAGTGAAATGTCGCGGCCGCCGAAATTCTGTCCATTGAAACTCAAGTGTCCATCGGGGACCTGCGATAGCTGCGGCTGCAGCCGCTGCTCCCATTCCTTCTCGCTGACGCTGCGCTTATCGCGCGGCACGAGGCTCACGAAGATGGTCGAGGTGCGCAGGTTGTCGCCGTCGCCGCCGATGAACTCCACGGTATCGGTCACCTCCGGAGTCTTTCGAACCAATTCCGCCGCCGCTCCCGACACCCGTTCGGTATCTTCCAGCGTGCCGCCCGGCGGCAATTCGACATTGACAATTGAAGTGGAAAAATCCTCGGCGGGTACGAAGGCCTTGGGGATGGCCATCAGGCCGCCGATCGAGAGGGCAAAAAATACCGTCCCGGCAGCAATGGTCTTCCAGCGATTGGCGACGCACCAATGCAGCGCCTGCAAGTAGCGCGTCATGATGGGGCCGTCGCTGTTGTGCACCACCAGCGAATCGCTGTGCAGCCCATAGGCTGCCAGCACCGGCGTGATCATGCGCGCCACCAGCAGCGAAATGAATACGGCCGTGGCGACGGTCAGGCCGAACTGCTTGAAGTATTGGCCGCTGATGCCGCTCATGAAACTGACGGGGAGAAATACGGCAATGATGGTGAACGAGGTCGCAACCACGGCGAGTCCGATTTCATCCGCCGCATCGAGCGCCGCCTGGAAACCACTCTTGCCCATGCGCATATGCCTGACGATGTTTTCGATTTCCACGATGGCATCGTCCACCAGCACACCGGCAACCAAGGAAAGCCCCAGCAGCGTGATGGTGTTGAGCGTAAATCCCATGAATTGCATGAACGCGAACGTCGGGATCGCGGAAAGCGGTATCGCCAAGGCGGATATCAGTGTTGCGCGCCAGCTGCGCAGGAAGAACCACACCACGACCACGGCCAGGATCGAACCCTCGACCAGCGCCTCCAGGGACGAGTGGTAGGTCGCAATGGTGTGCTCGACGGTCGTGAATATGGTCTGCAGGTGCAGCGCCCGATTCTCGACCAAGATTTTATCCAGTTCGATTTGCACTGCCTTCGCCGTGCTCACGTCCGAGGCGCCGCGTGCTTTGAAAACGCCGAATGCCGTCGCCGGGCGGCCATTCAAGCGGGCGATGCCGCGAATTTCAGCAATGCCGTCGCGCACATCCGCGATTTCTCTCAGGCGCACGAATTTGCCGCCCGGAACGATAATCTGCGTGTCCGCCAGCTGTCCGGCACTCCTGGCACCGCCCAGGACACGAATGGCTTGCTCGCCGCCGCCGATTTGCGCGCGGCCGCCGGCGGCATCCATGTTGAGTTGGCGCAGCTGCTCATTGACCTGCACCGCCGTGAGCCCCATGGCCTGCATACGGCCGGGATCGAGTTCAACGCGTATCTCGCGCTCAACGCCGCCGATACGCTGTACCTGCGCGACGCCGCTGATCGCCAGCAATCGCTTGGTGATGGTGTTGTCGATGGCCCAACTGAGTTCTTCGGGCGTCAGCGAGGTCGTGCTGAGTGCGTAGTATATGAAGGCGCCGCCATCCACGTCCTGGCGCGACACCTGCGGCTCCAAAATTCCCTGCGGCAGATCGCTGCGAACCTTGGCAACTGCATCGCGCACATCGGTGACTGCGCGATCGATGGGTGTGCCGATCTGGAACTCGATGCCGATATGGACCAGCCCCTCGGTGATGAACGTGACGATGTGACGCACGGCACCGATGCTCGAGATCGAGCCTTCGACTTTCTGCGCGATCTGCGTCTCCATCTCCGTGGGTGCGGCGCCCGGCTCGGTGATATCGACATTCACCGCGGGAAAGGACACATCCGGATTGAGGTTGATCGGCAAACGGATGAATGCGACGACGCCCATGAAGAACAGCACGACGAACAGAACGATGGGCGTGACCGGGTGCCTGATGGCCCACGCAGAGATATTTCTCATGACTTACCCGCAAGGATGAGCATGGGTTTGACCACTTCGCCTTCCGTCAGGAAGGCGCCCGCTGTGGCGATCACTTGGTCTGAACCGGCGACACCCTCGGCGATGGTCACGCCGCTCTGCACGATGCCGGAGACGCGAACCGCGCGGCGCTCGACTTTGTTTTGCTTGTTGACGATGAGGACGTAGCTGCCCCGCTCGTCGGTCAGCACCGCGGTTTGCGGCAGCACGGCACGCTCGGCGTTGCTGACGGTGACTTCGGCGCGCGCAAACGCACCGGGCCGCAGATTCGGATCCGGCGACAGATCGATCCGGGCCATCCCTAACCGGGTTGCCGGGTCGATGACCGCGCCGAGCAAGCGGATGGTGCCGGGATAGGTCTTGGAGGTACCGGTCAGCTTCACATTCACTTGCTGGCCGACGCTGAGCAACGGCAGGTCCTGTTCGGCAACCTGCCCCTTCATTTCAACCTGGCCGCCCTTCGACAGGCGGAACAGGGCTTCTCCACCCGGCAGCGCGGTCTGCCCCACTTCCACATTGCGGGTGAGGATGATGCCATCCTCGGGCGCGCGAATATCCGCGCGCGCGAGACGCGCTTTGGCCTCGGTCAATTGTGCCTCGGCAAATTTCACCTTGGCAGCCGCCGTGAGACTGGTTGATTTTCGGCGCCCGGTTTCTTCAACGGATAGGGCTCCGGAAGCCCCTACTGCCTGGGCACGACGATACTCGGCATCCGCGAGTTCGGCTTCGGCGCGCGCTTGCTCGAGGGCCGCCTCGAGATTGGCCACCTGGGGCTCCAGTATCGACACGTTGAGACGCGCCAGGACCTGGCCGCGCTTCACATGATCGCCGGCTTCAACAAGGATGGCCGCAACGCGGCCGGCCGCGTCTTCGACCCCGATGGGCATGTCGTAACGCGCCCCTATCGTGCCGATGATGCTGACCGTCGTCGGCACTTTGCTGATGCCGATTTCGGTGACCGACACTGTCGGCACCGGCCTGTTGTTGTTGACCGGGGTGACGGCCAAAACCTTGGTCAGTCGCACGGCCAGAAATCCCACCAAGACAATGGCGGCCAGGGCAAATACCCAAACACCGGCGCGCCCCGTAATCCAGGACCCCAGGGTTGCCCGATGTTCGGTCGGAGGCATGTTTTCAGGTGTCATATTCATAGCACTACATCCCAGGGATAACTTCCTTTGTCCAGGATGAATCCAGCCAGATGATTCATCTCCTCGTCCTCATTGCGCTCGGCGCGGCGTATGTTATTGGCCATGCGCCGCTTGGCTTGTTGCGCAAATACCCGCGCAATCGACACCGCCTGCGCACCATTCTCGCCGGGCATGGCCGCCAGCGCCGCGGCGCGCGACAGCACGCAAAGCCCGACAAAAAGATCAATCGCAATGTCGGCGACGCGCTTCAGCGCATGCTGCCGGTCCGCGATCGATTTTCCATACTTGCGCAACAAGAAATCCGACGCCTTTGCGAGTTCAACCGTGTACTTTTCATAAATACCCGCCGGCCCACGTAAAAGTTGCGGCATGGGGGTAAATATTTTGTCCCGCCCCACTCCCGTTGCCTGCGTCAAGCGTCTCTCCGCGTAGTCGGTCAACACCCCAAATCCCTTGATCGGGTTATTGAAGATGTCATCGACCGCCGCCTTCATCTCGCCCAAGGACTTGCCGAGATCCTTGAGCGCCGACAGAGCTATATACAGCCGCAATACCTCGTTGGTTCCCTCGAATATCGTGAGAATGCGGCAATCCCGCGTGATTTGCTCATAGGGGTAGTCGCGCATAAAGCCGCTGCCGGCCGCGATCTGCAAGGCCTCATAGGCGCTGCGCTGCAACGCTTCGCTAGCAAACACCTTACTGATCGCCGCTTCCACCGAGTAGTCCTCACTCCCGGAATCAATATAATGCGCGACCATCCATACGACGCTTTCAGCCGCAAAGCAGTCCAGCGTCATCTGCGAGATTTTCTCGCGGACGAGACCGAACTCGGCGATGGGCTGATTGAACTGCTTGCGGGTCAGCGCCTGGCCGGCCGACATCGCGAGCAGCGCCTTCATCCCGCCTACCGCGCCGCCGCCCAGGCCCGTGCGGCCGTTGTTCAAAATGGCCATCGCCACCTTGAAACCCTTGCCCTCCATATCCAGCACGTTCTCGGCCGGGACCTTCACATCCGCAAAACTCACGGTCGTCGTCGAGGAGGCGCGGATCCCCATCTTGTCCTCGTGCTGCCCGTGGCTCACGCCGGGCCAGGCTGCCTCGACCACAAACGCCGTAATCTTGCCAGCGGCAGATGACGTTCGTGCGAACACGGTGTACAGGTCGGCAATACCGCCGTTGGTGATCCAAATCTTCTCGCCGTTCAAGGTCCACGAACCATCGGGATTCTTGACCGCCTGCGTGCGGATGGAAGCGGCATCGGAACCCGCGCCCGATTCCGTCAGACAAAACGCCGCAATCATTTCGCCGCTGGCCAATTTCGGCAGGTAGCGGGCTCGCTGTGCGGGCGTCCCAAACAGCAAAATGCCCTTCATCCCGATGGAACTGTGCGCGCCGATGGTGAGCGACACCGAACTGTCGTGCGAGCTGCTCTGGCTCAGTACCCGTGCATAGCCCGCGTTTGAAAGTCCCAAGCCGCCGTGTTCTTCCGGAATGATGAGGCCGAACAGGCCTAAATCGCGCAAGCCTTGGATGAACTCCGCCGGCTGTGCGGCCTCACGGTCCCAGCGCTTGAAATCCTCACGCTTGGGGCCCAGGAAATCGTCGATGGCATCCACCATCATCCGCAAGACCTCCTGATCCTTGTCGCGCAGTTGCGGATAGGGAAACAGCTGATCTTCGAGGATGTGTCCTGCAACGAGATTTTTGGCGACGCTCATCACTGCCCCTAGTCGGCAACGCGATCGATGACGAGATCGAGGGCGCCGTCGTGGCCGACGTCATACGCAAGTTCGCCGTATAGATCGCCCGTCGCCGGCGTCGGCTGTCCGCTAAATGACACGCGAGCTGTAATGGAAACCCGGCGCCCGCTCACCAGCACGCGGCCGGGCATCATGGAGTCCGCAGCCGACAATTGCACCTGGGTGCCGATGGCGGTGCTCGTCAGCCGCTTTGCCGCGAGCGGCGGCCCCACGCTTCCGGGCTCTCGAGCAAACACGAACAAGGGGGCCTCCGGTTTCAGGCGCGACTTCAAAGCGGGCGCGATGCGTATATTGACAGTGACCTGAGCCGGTGCCGACCCCTCTGCGATCGCGCTCGTCCCTGCGGACGACGCATTCGTCCCTGATTGCGCCGCAGGTCCCAATTCGGCGATTCGCGCATCCAGCATTTGCTCGATTTGCGGCGGCGGATGCAGATCTTTGAGCGCCTGCCAGCGGCTGCGGGCGAGCGCGCGATCGCCCCGACTCGCTGCGGCAAACCCGCCGTACAGCAATGCCTTCGGATTGTTCGGCGTCAAGGTCAGCGCATCTTCGAACAGTTGTGAAGCGGGCGGGGTAATTTCTCCGCCGGCGCGCACGGCGATGGCCTCGCCCAACCCCAAGGCGGCCTCCGCGCTCTTGGCGTCCAGGTGATGAGCGCGCTCGTATGCACTCACGGCATCATCCAAGCGTTGCAGCGCCATATAGGAGCGGCCCAGCATCAGCCACCCCGCCAGATCGTTGGGGTCATCGCGAAGATGCTGCTCGAGCTTGGCGATCATGGCGGTGACATCAGGACCAACGGCCGCCTGCGCTTGTGCCGGCGCATGCCAATCCCAATTCGACCACAGCGGGTACAGTCCCGCGGCGGCGCCCGCCACCAACAGCGCCGCCAGCGCACCCACAAGACGGGTCTTTCCATCGCGCATCAGCGGTACTGCCACCACTGTCGCGGCGATCGCGGCCATAAGAGCCGCGACGACGAGGAAGGTGTTCATTCGTCCAGAGGCATGCGCGAGCGTTGTCGGACGACGCGGTAAATGATGGCCGCACCCAATAGCAGCATGAAGAAGGGGGCTCCCCAAATCAGCGTGGTCTTGGGGCTGAGCGGCGGAGCGAAGCGCACGAACTCCCCGTAGCGGTCCGTCATGAAGCTGAAAATCGCGTCATCGCTTTTCCCGGCGACGAGCATTTCACGGACCTGGCGGCGCAGATCCCGCGCCAAATCGGCATTGGAATCAGCGATCGACTCGTTTTGGCACTGCAGACAGCGCAGCTCCTTGGCGATGCGCTCGAAACGCGCCTGCAGCTCCGGATTTTGCAGCTGACCTTGGGCGTCCAAGCCGGCAACCGGCGGCTCGGCGCAAGCGCCGCCAAAACCCACGAGCCCCACCGTCACTGTCACGGCCAGTGCCAGCGCCGGTAACCGGGAATGAGATCTGCGGCTCAAGCGCCGCCCTTCCCTGCGGCAGCGATGCGCGGCAGGAATTGCTTTTCCCACACTTCCTGCGTCATTCCTGAGATGTGCTTGAAAATCACATTGCCTTGACGGTCGACCAGGAAGGTTTCCGGCGCGGCGTAAACGCCGAAGTCGATGGCCGTACGGCCCTCTTTATCATAGGCAACCTGGCTGTAGGGATTACCCAGTCTTTCCAGCCATTGTTTCGCCTTCTCGCGCTCACCCGGCCCATGATCGATTGACCAGTCGATTCCGATGATCGGCACCACATGCTGTTGGGAAATCGCGAGCAATGTCTCATGCTCCACCCGGCACTCGACGCACCAGGTGCCCCAGACATTTACCACATACACCTGCCCTTTGAGGGTCGCGTTACTGACCGTGCGCGATGCGTCCAGCACGTCGCTCAGCGCAAAATCCGGCGCGGGCTTGCCGATCAGCGGCGAAGGCAATGCATGGATATCGCGTTGCGGATTGAGGCCAAATGCGAACAGCACGACGAGCGCGACAAAAGCCGCAAATGGCAGCAGGAACTTCCACATCAGGCGGAGCCCAGTTCCGCGCGCGGATCGGGCGGCGAGACGACGCCGGGTGCGGCAACCGGAACCTTGAGCCGATAGCGCCGATCGGTCGCGGCAATGAATCCGCCGAGCGCCATGACGATGGCACCGAGCCAGATGTAACGCACCAGAGGCTTATATTGAATGCGCATGCTCCAGGCGTTGTCGCCCAAAGGTTCGCCCATGGCGACGAACAAATCGCGGGCCCAGTTCACCGAGATGGCCGCCTTGCTGTTGTCGGTCTGCTGCACCCGGAAATGGCGCTTCTGCGGCAACAGAACCGTCACGGACTTGCCGCCGCGAGTTACTTCGATCGTGCCTTGCACCGCATCGTAGTTGGGCCCGCGCACATCGGCGGCACTCGCGAACTTGAAGTCATAGCCGGCGATTGTATAGCTGCCGCCCAGTTTCATGGCCACATCCTTCTCGATCTTGTAGCTTTCGACGCCGCTGGCGCCGATCGCGAACATGCCCACCCCCAGATGGGCAATGCACATCCCCAGCAGCGCAGCGGTGAGCGATTGCTTCTGGCGCAGCCGTCGCAGCGGCTCGAGCACGGCGGAGAAGATGATCCAGAAACCGAAGCTGAAGCCGATGAGACCCACCGGGTGGAACGCTTTGAACACCAATCCCTGAATCGCGACCGACAACAGAACCGCCGCACCCAGCAGCCACCAGAGCGGTTTGGCCGTGACGGTGAGCTTGCCGCGGCGCCATGCCGAATGCATGCCGATGGCCAGAAACACCATCAGCGGGAGGACGGGGACCAAGAACATCAGCGCAAACACCGGCGGTCCCACAGAGATCTTGCCGATCCCGAGGACTTCGTAGAGCAGCGGCGAGAGCGTGCCCCACAGCACCAGCGCCGCAACGCTCACCAGAACGACATTGTTCACCAACAGAAAAAACTCGCGCGAAAATAATTCGAATCCACCCGGCGCATACAGCTTCGGTGCCCGCCACGCATACAGCGTGAGTGAACCGCCGATGGTCAGCACCAGGAACGCGAGGATATAAAGGCCTCGTGTCGGGTCGGTGGCGAAGGAATGCACCGATACCAAGACGCCCGAGCGCACCAGGAAGGTTCCCACCAGGCTCAGGGAGAAGGCGAAGATGGCCAGCAGCAGCGTCCAACTCTTGAAGATGCCGCGCTTCTCCGTGACGCTCAAAGAATGAATCAGGGCCGTTCCGACCAGCCAAGGCATGAAGGAGGCGTTCTCGACCGGATCCCAAAACCACCACCCGCCCCAACCTAATTCGTAGTAAGCCCACCAACTGCCGAGCGCGATGCCGATGGTTTGAAACAACCACGCGAAAATGGTCCAAGGCCGCGTCCATTTGGCCCAGGTCTGATCGAGCCGCCCTTCCAGCATGGCGGCGCAAGCGAAAGCGAAGGCCACCGAGAATCCGACGTAGCCGGTGTAGAGCATGGGCGGATGAATGGCGAGCGCAAAGTCTTGCAGCACCGGGTTCAAATCCGCGCCGTCCTGGGCGGCGGGGATCAGGCGCAGGAAGGGACTCGACGTCCACAGCGTAAATAGCATGAATCCGGAGCTGATCAGACCCATTACACCGAGCACGCGGCTGGAAAAACTCATTGGCAGCGCGCGGCTGAAGGCCGCCACGGCGACGCTCCAGATCGACAGAATCAAGATCCACAGCAGCAGCGAGCCCTCGTGCGCGCCCCACAGCGCGGCAACCTTGTAGAACAGCGGCAGTTGCGAGTTCGAATTGCGTGCCACATACAGCACCGAGAAATCATTGTTCACGAAGCAATAGACCAGGCAGGAAAATGCCATGACGACGAAGACGAACTGCCCGGTCACCGCCGGCCGCGCCACCCCCATCCAAATCGGCTTGGCCCGCCACGCGCCCACCAGTCCAAAGAACGCCTGCGACACGCTCAGCACGAAAGCCAGAATGAGCGCGAATATTCCTAGTTCAGCTGCCATGGCAATACTCTCTCGCGTTCCTAGGTGGTGGGCTGACGGGGTGCAGCACTTGCTGCCTGCTTATTCTTCAGCGAGGCGGCAACCTCAGGAGGCATGTACTTCTCGTCATGCTTGGCCAGTACCTCGTCAGCGACGAAGGCGCCGCTGGCATTCATCGTGCCGTGCGCGATGATGCCCTGGCCCTCGCGAAACAAGTCGGGCAGCACGCCGCTGTATTCCACGGGCACTTGATGGGCGAAATCGGTCAGCACGAAGCGAACCTGAAGATCGCCGGGAGTGCGCTCCACACTGCCTTTCACGACCATGCCGCCGATGCGAAAGCGCTTGGCGAGCGGCGCCTTGCCCTCGACGACCTGGCTGGGATCGAAATAGAACATGATGTTTTCGCGTGACGCCATGACCGCGAGCGACACCGATGCGGCGACGCCGCCCAGGATGCCGAGCACGACGAACAGGCGCTTGCGCCGCGGCGTCATCGCGCCTCACTCGAGGCCATCGCCAGGGCCCGGGTCGCCCGCAGCTTTGCCGCGGCAACGTAGCGGCGCGCCGCCCACAAGTTCCAGGCCAGCACGGCGCCTGCAATTCCGTAACACGGCCACACATAGCGCGCGTAGCCGCCCATGGACCAAAAATCGCCCGTCATTTGATTGCCTCCCGCACCCAGCTCGCCTGGCGCTCCCGATTGAGCACTTCAGCTTGCAGGCGCATACACAGCACTGCGCCGAAAAACAGCATGAATCCCAGCCACATCGATAACAGTGGCCAGAGCATGCTGCCCGGCATCGAGGGTGCGCCTAGTTTAACAATCGTTGCGCCCTGATGCAGCGAGTTCCACCAAACAACGGAGAAATGCACGATGGGCACGTTCACCACGCCGACCACGGCCAGCAACGCCGCGGCGCGATCGCCGCGCAGCGGGTCCTCGAATGCCGAGCGCAGCGACATCACGCCAACATACAGAAACAACAAGATGAGTTCCGAGGTCAGGCGCGGGTCCCAGGCCCAGTAGGTGCCCCACATGGGCTTGCCCCACAGCGATCCCGTAATGAGAGCCAGAATGGCGAATGAAGCCCCGATGGGCGCGGAGGCTGCGGCGACGGCATGCCCCACTTTGATGCGCCAAATGAGCGCGATGCCGCTGGCCACCGCCATGACGGTATAAACGGTCAGGGACAGCAGTGCGCTGGGCACATGCACATAAATCATTCGAAACGCCTCCCCCTGCTGGTAGTCGGGAGGCGCGATACCTAAACCGGCAATGAGCCCGTAACCGATGGCCAGCGCGGCCAAACCCAGCAGCCAAGGCACGAACGCAGCCGCAACCCCGTAGACATAGGGTGGAGAGGCGAGTTTATAGAACCAGGTCCACATGACTACTCAACCGTTATTCCAGCGTAATGCGCAATGCCGCCGTCGCGGCCCAAGGCGCCAGGGTGCAGGTGAACACGCACAAAGCCGCCAAAAAATACAATGCCCCTGCCGTGCTGGTTTCCGAAATCGCACGATCTGTCGCCGCGGCGCCAAAAATCAACAGCGGCGTCGCCAGCGGCAGGACGATCAATGAGAGCAGCACATTGCCGCGGCGCAGACCGATTGTCAGGCCCGCGCCAATGGCCCCGAGCCAACTCAAGGTGAGCGTGCCCAAGGCCAGACTCAGCATCATTGTCGCAAATGCGCTCGTGGGAATGCTCAGCGCAATCGCCACAATGGGCGAAACGATGACCAAGGCCAGCCCCGTGACCAGCCAGTGCGCGCAGGTTTTTGCGACCACGATGAGCGTTAGACCCTGCCCGCTCAAGGCAAGTTGCTCCAAAGTACCGTCATCCGCGTCACTTTTGAACAAAGAATCCAGCGACAGCAGCGACGCTAGCAGCGCCGCCACCCAAAGCACGCCGGGCGCGATGTCTCGCAGGGCCGACAATTGCAGGCTCAATCCGAGCGGGAACAGCGTGGTGACGATGAGGAAGAACACCAGCGGCTGGAATAGTTGCTCGGGGCGCCGGAAACTGAGACACAGTTCACGTTGCACCACCAGGAAAAACGCCTCCCAGGCGCCGACCGTCACGAATTGAGCTCCAGGCGGCGCACCGGGCAGCGCAGCGCCAGGTCGCGATGTGCGACGACGAGAGCCAAGCCACCCGCCGCCACATGCGCTTGCAGCAATTCCGACACCATCTCCGAACCCGCTGTATCCAGATTGGCATAGGGTTCATCGAGCAGCCACACGGCAGCGTGCATGGCAAGGACTCGCGCCAGGCTCACCCGGCGACGCTGACCGGCGGACAACACTCGGGCCGGCAACTCCGCGCAGGCGGCGACGCCCGCGCGATCGAGTGCCGCGCGCAGCTCGGCGGCCGTGCTACGGCGCTTCAATCCCACGGAAAAATGCAGGTTTTCCAGTGCGGTCAGATCGGCCTTGAGCGCAGGCTCATGGGCGGCGTAGGCTAGTGCCGCTTGGTATTCGATCCGGTGGTGCACGATGGATTGCCCACGCCAGGTGACAGAACCCTGTTCCGGGCGCAGCAAGCCGCTCATGACCCGCAGCAGCGTGGTCTTTCCCGTGCCGTTTGGCCCGGAAACATGCAGCAGCTCGCGGGGGTGCACCTCGATGCTGACGCCTTGAAGCACATGACGATCACCGCGCCACACATGGACCTTGTCGACCTTGAGACCGTCTGGGGCAGTATTCATAGAGCGGCGAGCTTAGCGAAATCAAAGGGTTGAAGCCACCTATTCACTCATTTTTTATGATTTTGGCGCCTTTTGGGGCATGCGCAGGTCTGCAAATTATCGCAGTGCATCCCAACCAAACGTCCGCGTAGTGGCACTTACCAGGATACATTTTGGCTGCGCAAATCGAACTGGAGGGTAGATTGTCCGCACAAGCCTTCGTCGATCCGGCCGAAGATTCGCGCCTGCAGCGCCTGCCGCTGGTGACGCTGTACTTGACCGAGCGCTGCAATTCGCGCTGCGTCACCTGCGACTACTGGCGGCACGGCCGCGCCGACATGAGCTTAGACGCCATCAGGCGGATGCTGCCGAGCCTGAAGCGTCTCGGGACGGAAGTTGCGCTGCTCTCGGGCGGAGAGCCTCTGCTCAATCCGGATTGGGTACCCATCGCAGAACTGCTGCGCGAGAATGGGCTGAAATTGTGGCTGCTGACATCCGGCTTATCTCTGGCGAAACACGCTCGGCGTGCGGGCGCGTTGTTCCAAGCCATCACCGTGTCATTGGACGGCACCGATCGAGAAACCTACCAGGCGATTCGCGGCTTGGATGCGCTGGACAATGTCTGCGACGGTATCCGCGCGGCCGCGGCCCATGGCGTTGCTCCGAGCCTACGGGTCACGGTGCAACGCGCCAACTTCCGCCAGCTGCCGAGGTTTGTCGACATGGCCAAAGAACTTGGCGCCCGCCAGGTTTCCTTTCTGGCCGTGGACGTCGCGAATCCTCACGCCTTCGGGCGCACGGACGATTTCAAGAGCGATCTTGCGCTGCTGCCCGAGGACTTGCCGGTGTTTGACCAGGTCCTGCGCTCCCTGGAACTCGAGCACGCGCAGGAATTTCGATCCGGCTTCATCGCGGAGAGTCCGAAGAAGCTGCGCCGGGTTTGGGAGTACTTCGCTGCCATTCACGGACTGGGTACCTATCCGTCGGTGCGCTGCAATGCGCCGGAGTTTTCCGCCGTGATTGGCGCGACCGGACGCGTGCAGCCGTGCTTCTTCATATCGGGGCCCGCGGATGTCGCGGGGGCGAGCAGCGGAATCGAAGACTTGTCCGTGGCATTGAACAGCCGTCCGATGGCGGCACTGCGGTCCGCCATCCGCGCCGGCGAGCGCTCGGAATGCAAGACATGTGTGTGCTCCATGTGGCGTCATCCGGATAACATCGGCGCACTGACTGCCGGTGGAATTTTTGCACCGGAGGCTGCGGCGTGACTGTGACCGCACCGTCTATCTCCGGTATGCAGTCGCCGCAAAAGCGGCTGAAAGTGGTGCTTTACAATCCACAGGCGGTGTTTTTCACCATGCCGCTTGCACTGCTCGCCATCGGCTCCGAACTCGACCCGAATCTCTATGAAGTTGTGACGATTGACGCGCGCCTGGATCCTGACGCGGAACAGACCGTTCTCGCGCATATCGGCGAAGCCTTGTGCCTTGGGATCACTGTACTCACGGGCGCACCGATTTCGGATGCGTTGCGCATATCGCGTTCGGCAAAACGCGCGCGGCCTGATCTACCCGTCGTTTGGGGCGGCTGGCATCCGTCCATGTTTTCCCGAGAATGCCTGCTGGAGCAATCGGTCGATGTGACGGTGCGGGGCCAGGGAGAGGAGACATTTGCCGAGATCGTCGATCGCCTCGCGCACGGCCGCTCTCTTGATGATTGCGCCGGATGCACGGTCCGCTTAAGCGACGGCACGATTCAAGAAAATCCGGCGCGAGCGTTGGCGCAGGTCGATAATTTTCGGGCCCATGACTATGGTCTGATTCCCGTCGAGCGCTATTTCCAACTCAAGGGCAAGCGACAGCTTGACTACATCTCATCCCAGGGCTGCAATTTTCGCTGCGCATTCTGTTCCGACCCGTTTGTATACGGCCGTAAATGGGTGGGCCTGGAACCGGTGCGTATGGCGATGCGCTTGAAGGAGCTGTGGGATCGTTATCATTTCGATGATGTCAATTTTCAGGACGAAACCTTTTTCACCAAAGCCGGCCGTGTCGAGGCCATGGCCGATCGGATCGTGGAATCCGGCATGAAGATAACCTGGGCTGCGACCATGCGCGCCGACCAAGGCATCAGGCTCCCCGAGCATGTGTGGGTGCGATGCAAGCAATCGGGACTACGCAGGCTGCTCGTCGGTGTGGAATCCGGCTCCAACGAAGTGTTGAAGCGTATCCGCAAAGACATCAAGATCGAGCAGGTGTACGAAGTTGCGGAAAAGATGCGCAAGTTCGGCATCGCCGGCCACTTTCCCTTCATTGTGGGATTCCCGGACGAAACCGATGCGCATATCCAGGCCACGTTGGATTGCGCCAAGAAACTGCGCTCCATGAGTCCGGATTTCTTGACGCCGATCTACTACTTCAAGCCCTACCCGGGCAGCGCGCTGGTCATTGAGGCCGTGGCGCGCGGATTTCGACTGCCCGAAACACTCGAGGATTGGGCTAAATTCGACTACGTGGCCGGAGAACCGGGTCCCTGGGTGTCGGCCGAAAAATTCGAGCTCATCGAGCGCTTCAAATTCTTCCATGAACTCGCATGGAAAAAAGTATCCCGCGGAAAACGGCTTTGGCAGGCCCTCGCGCGTTATCGCTGCGATAGAGACTACTATCGGTGGCCGGTCGAGATGCTGTTTACGCGCTGGCTGGTGCCGGCGCAGACGCTGTCATGATCGGTCCCGCGCCCTCGGCTGAAGATTTGCTCAAGGTTGCCCGGGCTCCGCTGATCACGCGACTCATCGGCAAGGCGATGGCTCTTGGCTACAGACTCGCGGGGAAGCATCGCTACGACGATTTTCGCGTGGAACGTGTGCATGGCTCGCCCTTCCTCGTCACACCCAGCGTCTTCAATCCGAAGGTGCCTCGCACGGGTGAGTTCCTCGCGTCACTGCTTGATTCGAACCTGATCGGCCGCGACCACGTGGTTTTGGACATGGGCACGGGGTCCGGCGTCTGCGCGGTGTTCGCCGCCAAATATGCACGCCGCGTCGTGGCCGTGGACATCAATCCCGCCGCGGTTCGCTGCGCCGGCATCAATGCCCTGTTAAACGGCGTGGAGAGCGGCATCGATGTGCGCCAGGGGGATTTATTCGTGCCGGTGCGCGGTGAACAGTTTGATCTCATACTATTCAACCCGCCTTTCCTGCGGGGCAGCCCGCGTGACGATCGCGATAAGGCCTGGCGATCAAGCGACGTGGCCGAGCGGTTTGCCGACGGTCTGATCGCCCACCTCAAGCCATGCGGCTCGGCGCTGGTGCTGCTATCGACGTTCGGCAACGGCAGTCATTTCCTCGAAGAATTTTCCAAGCGGGGGCTGCAAATTTCGGTTCTCGCCGAGCGCCGATTCGTGAATGAGCGGTTGACCGTATTCCGACTTACACGCCGGGATGTTCCGGCTCAGAGGTAATGATGACGGTTTTGCAACGTGTTCTGCTCATCAATCCGACGATCACTTCGCACCGCCATGCGCGGTTTCCGCTTGCGATCATGAGCTTATCAGCGGCACTCGAAGGTAAGTACGAATCCACCATCATCGACGGCAACGTCGATCGAAACTATCTGCACACTGCCCTGCGCGCGATCGCCGGCGGCTCCGTCGCGGCGGTCGGAGTTACCGTCATGGGAGGGCCGCAGCTCTGTTCGGCCATCGCCGTATCGAAAGCAATCCGCGAGAGGCTGCCCGGCATACCGATCGTCTGGGGCGGTGCCTTTCCGACCGTTTGTCCGGACGCGGCGCTGAACGCCCCGTACGTAGACTATGCGGTGCGGGCGCAGGGCGAGGAGACGTTCGTGGAGCTTTTGCAGGCGCTCTCTGAGGGTGGGGCCGACGCGCTGGAATCGATTCCCGGACTGTCTTGGAAGCTGCGCGGCCAGGCGGTGCACAACAAGGATCGCAAGTTCTCTGCTTCTAGTTTGAATCGGATGCTGCCTTACGAGAAGTTGGACAATCCGCGCCAATATCTGACCAATACCTACCTCGGGCGCCGCACTATCGGCTATCAGGCCGCCTTGGGTTGCCGTTATCGCTGCACTTTCTGCGGGGTCGCGTCGATGTTTCGCGGCAAAATGGCGTTGCCGCCGGCCGAAAGGTTGGAGCAGGATTTGACATTCATGAGAGATCGGTTCGGGGTGGATGCGATCCAGTTCTATGACCACAACTTCTTCGACCGAGAGGTCGATATGTTGCCGTTGCTGGAGATTCTCGCGAAATTCCAGATGCAGTGGTGGTGCTATGCGCGCTCGGATGCTCTCGTGAATTTGTCCGAACGATCCTGGGCGCTGGTCAAAAAGAGTCGGCTGCGGATGGCCTACATCGGCGCGGAATCGCCCAGCGACTGGCTGCTGCACGACATCCGTAAAGGCACCAGTAAGGATCAGACATTGGAAGCTGTTGAGAAATGCCGCGCACACGGCGTAATTCCCGAGCTTTCCTTCATGCTGGCGCCACCGCAAGACCCCGAGGGAGAGACGGAAAAGACATTTAATTTCATCCGTATGATCAAGCGCATACATCCTCAAACCGAAGTGATGATTTATATCTATACGCCCCTGCCAAGGCGCCACGATGAGAAGAATCCGACTGCGCTACGCATGGCCAACGAACTGCGCGATTGCGACGGCAAGCCGGTCGTATTTCCGCGGACCGCGGACGAATGGGCCGAGCCGCAGTGGGTTGATTATTGGTGCCACCAAAGCGCGCCGTGGCTCAGCGAGCGGTTGCAACGGCGAATCGTCGATTTCACCACAGTCTTGGGCTGCAGATATCCGACCGTCATGGACATCCGCGCCTCCGCGTGGGGGAAGTCCGCTTTGCGCGCGCTGGCCGCGTGGCGCTACCGGTTTCAGCGCTACGATGACCCTTGGGAGCTGCGCGTTTCGCGCAAACTCATCCGTCAATGGGACCCGCGTGTCATGAGCCTATGACGGCCAGGAGTCTATTTGCCGATTTCTGGGGTATTCTGACGCCGCAGCAGAGGCGCGGCATCTTAGGCATGCAGATTGTCTCGATGGCAATGGCCTTCTCGACCGTCAGCGGGATCGCGGCGATTGCCCCCTTTTTCGCGGTGCTCGGTCAGCCGGAACTCATCGATCACAACGCATTGCTCCAGTGGGCGTATGTGCACGGCGGCTTCTCGAGCAAACGCGGCTTCGTCGTGGCTCTCGGCATTGCATTCAGTGCGGTGATGCTGATCGCAAATCTGATCAACGTCCTGGGCTCCCTGGCGATGAGCCGCCTGGCGCTGCGGATCGGCACCGAGATGCAATCCACCTTGTTCGGGGAATATCTCTCGCGCCCGTACTCTTTTCACATCCGCGCGAACGGCACGGCGCTCTTCAACAACATACTCTATGAGACGGCGAGGGTTACCAACGGCCTCCTGCGGAATGCATTCTTGCTGTTGACCAATCTGGTCACCGCATCGTTCATCATCGTGTCAATCTTGCTGTTGAACCCGCTGATCGCGCTCGCTGTGATCGCCGGTTTGGCCGGTGGCTATGCTCTGATCTATTTGGTCCTGCGCAACCGGCTGCTGCAACTCGGACAGACCCAGTCGCGCTCTGCCATCGAACAGGCGCAGATCCTCCACGAGAGCTTCGGAGCCATCAAGGAAATCATCGTCCTGCAGGCGCAGAATTTCTTTCGCGGCCGATTCGAGCGAGCCAGCAAGTCCTTTTCTCTAGCCGCTGCTCTCAGTCAAGTCGTATCAGACCATCCCAGGTACCTCATGGAATGCGTTGCTGCGGTGGGCCTCGTCGGCCTCGCGCTCGTGCTCGCCGGCCGCGAGCATGGGGTCGGCCCCTGGCTGGGGCAATTGACGTTTCTCGCATTTGCCGCGTATCGGCTCCTGCCTATCCTGCAGCAGGTATTTGCCGCGTCCGTGAATATCCGTGCCGGCGGCGCCGGGCTGGCCCTGATTGCGCCGGATTTGCGGCGAGCTCGAACTGCAAGTCACACCACCACTCCGGCACACTTCGCGGGGACGGATTGCGAATGGCAGGTGCGCCCTCAACAGGAAATCCGGCTCGAAGAAGTGTCGTTTCGTTATGCCCCTGACCAACCCTGGGCCCTCAGAGGGATCTCCCTGCGAATCCCCGCCCGTGCTGCGGTCGGCATCGTCGGCGTCAACGGTTCCGGAAAGACGACTCTGGTGGATGTGATCGTGGGGCTGCTGGCGCCTTCTGAAGGTCGCGTGCAAGTGGATGGGAGCGCGCTCGACGAGGCCAATCGCGCCGCCTGGCAGTCCCGAATTGCCTATGTTCCGCAAAATATTTTTTTGCTGGACTCGAGCATCGCGCAGAACATTGCATTGGGAATTCCTGCTGCGGATATTGATCGACAGCGGCTGTTGGAAGCGGCTCGCCTGGCGCAACTCGATGAGTTCATCAAGACTCTCCCCGCAGCCTACGACCACAGGGTGGGTGAGCGAGGCATCCAGTTGAGCGGCGGCCAGCGCCAGAGAATCGGCATTGCGCGCGCGTTGTATCGGGCAGCAACCGTCCTTGTGTTCGACGAGGCCACGAGTGCGTTGGACGGCCTGACGGAACAGGAACTAATGGCGACGCTCGGCCGTTTGCGCGGACGCTATACAACCATTCTCATCGCGCACCGGATGGCGGCAGTTCGCTCATGCGACATCATCTTCGAGCTCGAAAGCGGAAAAATTACCGGCAGCGGTACTTATGACGGACTCCTGAAGAGCTCGGCAGGGTTCCGGCGAATGACCGGGGTCCGCTGAAATCACCGCCTATGGTCGGCGGGCGTACGCCGCGGAAACCAAGGACCCGTTGGACACGGCCCGCATGGCCCCGCGCTTGCCCCTGAGGTACGGCTTTTCTATCAGAGTCCACGACAGCGCAGAGAGACCGAGCGACACAATGATGGCGGCTGCAAACGAAGCCCAGGCGAAAGGGGCCGCCAAGCCCACCAGGAGATCGATCACCAGCATATGGTAGAGGTACAGTCCGTAAGAAACATCATGGTGCCGTAGGATCCTGTCCGAAAGCTGGGGAGCAGACATCGCCAGGGAGACGATCAGCCCTGCCAGAGGGAGCAGGTAGACCGGACTCATGTAGTTGCCTCCGGTATCGACACCCAGGCATCTGGCCGCTGCGCACAACATCAAGTATCCAAGTCCCCACCAATGGGCACGGCCGAACAGCCATCCGCGTACGGTGCTCCAATTTCTCTGAATCGAGACTCCCACCAGAAACATCCACAGATACGGTGCCAGCGTCGCCTGTAGCAAAGAGTAGGCTCGGACCTGCCCAACAGAGCGGTGGCTGTTGACGATCAGGAGTTGGACAGCGAGACTCGCCAGGCCGATCGCGAGCAGGCGCACATTCCCGAGACGCATGCGCAGCCGCAGAATCCCGTAGAGCGCCGGCAGGACAATATAAAATTCGAGCTCGACCGGAATGGTCCACAGGCTGCGGTTGAGGCCGGTGCTCAGGGGCTCGAGGAAGGTCGCCTGAATATTCTGAAAAATGCTCATCTGCCCTGCCCACCACAACAGCCAGTCCGGCGTGGTGATTCGGCCGAGGGAGCCGACTCCAAGAGCAAGAATCACAGCGACGCTGACGACCAGGCAGACCCATAGGCCAGGGAAGATGCGCAAGCACCGATTTCGGAAGTAATCACGCAACGAATCCGAGTGCTCGTACGACTTCGAGATCAAGATCCCGCTGATCACGAAGAAAATCGGGACGCCGGGGAATCGGTCCAAGCCGGCCCCCAGCAGGCGCGCGAAGTAGCCGGTCGGCTTCAGGATTCCGATGCTGTGCACTACCGCGACCTGCAGTGCCGCGAGCAGCCGCAGCAGGTCGAAGTTGTTGACACGCCAATCACTCGCCAGCCCCTCGGATGAGCCAATGTCACCCCCGCCAAATCTTCGGCCACCACGAGCAACCACCATTTGGAATAGCGCATCCAGCGTGTCTGAGATGCGGTTGGGCAGTCGCATGGCCATCACAGGTCATCATTTGGTTTAGAGATGGCCGTCGAGTATAAGCGCGCACCGCGAACAACCAAACCTGGAAGCGCACCCCTGGTACACCATGCAATGGACGTTCGCCACCGCCTGGCCGACATTCGCCTTGCAAGGGAAGTAGCGACAAACATAACATCAATGACTTAGCTTCCAGAAACCGGCTCCAAATCCGCATCACCAGCGCACGCCGGAGCACAAAGGGAGCGTACTCACACCAACTCGGCCTCACGCGCCGCGACAGGAGTGGAGGCACAACGTGAGACCTACACCAGATTTCTTCATCGCAGGTGCTCCCAAATGCGGAACCACCTCGCTGTGGAACTACCTCAGGGCGCATCCAGCGGTATTCATGCCGGCAAACAAGGAGCCACACTACTTTTGCAGCGATCTGGATCTGTCTGCGGATTTACGCGTCGGCACCCTCGCGGAGTACGAAGCGCTCTTCTCGACCGCTCCGCCGCATGCGCTGACGGGCGAGGCATCTGTGTTTTACCTTTATTCGAAGGTCGCGATCGGTCAAATAATGGCGCGCAACGTCAAAGCCAAGATCATCGTAATGTTGCGTAACCCCATTGAGGCGACGCGCTCCATGCACGCCTTCCGGTGGAACAACCACCTGGAGGACGTCGGTGATTTTGAGCAGGCGTGGCGACTGCAGGAGGCCCGTCTTGAGGGACGACACTTGCCACCGCGCTGGCCGTACCCTCTGCTGTTGCAGTACGGCGCCCAAAATTCCTATGCGCCGCAAGTGCGCCGGCTGTTGGCGCAGGTGCCGCCAAAGCAGTGTCTGTTCTTGCTCTTCGAGGAATTCTTCGCCGATCCGTCGCGCCAGTTCGCACGGGTGCTCGAGTTTCTAGGATTGCCCCCCGACCCCGCCAGGACGGCTTTCCCGGTAGTGAATCAGACCGTCGGGGTGAGATCCCTCCGCCTGGATCGACTACTGCGTCAGCCATCGCCGGCACTCCTGGCGCTGCGGCACGCGGCACATGCGTTCGGTTTTCACCCCGTTCGTGCACTGAAGCTCCTCAACCGGGTAGCGGGCGAGAGGCCGCCGCTGCGAGAGGCGTTTCGCGCGAAACTCGAGGAATATTTTTCCGCCGATGTCGCGGAACTAGAACAGTTGCTCGGTCGGAGGCTGTGGTCGTCACTGCCAGCCGCTGCGCCGTCTGTTATGCGCGAGCTCAATTGAAGGAACGGGAGCCCGTGGCTCCGTGGCGGTGCGATGATAAGTGCCTTAGGCAGGCGCGCGTGCGTCAGTGGGTGAGCCGTTTGCGTAGGCGTGCACAAGGCTTTTCGACCAACACATAGATCGCCCACGCCGCAATGACTGATGCGGCCAGGGAAATCGCAGCGCGTTGCCAACCATGCAACTGCGGCCATAGCCTCGCGACGGCACGGAACAACACGTCGTGAACCAAATACAGCGAATAGGACAGAGTTCCGATGAACATCACCGGCCGCCAATTCAGAAATCGAAACAGCGGCCATGTGTGAAATCGTATCGCCGCGATGAATACCAATGTGAGTGCCGCTCCCTGAATGGAGAAATACCAGGTTTCCCTGAATACGGCGCTCTGAACCAGGAAACAGATCAGGAGCGCAGCCAGAGCCGCTGGTAGCAATAAGAACTTCCATAGGCCTGGCGATCCGGTTGGCTCATCCAGTACCGGATTGTTCCAGACAGCCAGGGCGCAGCCGAAGAGGACGGAGTCCACGCGGGTGTCGGTCGCGAGGTAGATTCGGGTGGAATCAGCATGCATCGCCATCACGAGGGCGCACCTCCATGCCAATATCAGCGCGCAAAGACCCCACAGCAACCACGCCTGTCCAGATCGCGGAACACGCAATTTCTGGAGGGAAATATACAGCAATGGAAACAGCAGATAGAATTGCTCTTCCACCGCCAGCGACCAGACCACGCCGGTTCCGGGCGCTTCACGGTTGATGCCGTAGATGCCCCAGTAATTCGCATAGAAGAGCACTTCCGCTGTCATCGCTGGGGCGTACACGGTACCCGGTGGATACAGCATCAACGCTATCAGCGTGGCGGCTAGCGCAACCAGGTAAAACGGCGGCAGAATTCGCAGTGCGCGGCGCAGCCAGAAATGCCGGATATTGACCGAGCCGTTCCTGTCGAACTCGGATCGCATCAGCGTGGTGATGAGGAAACCGCTCAGGAAGAAGAACACGGTCACGCCGAAGTCACCCGAAATGAGGGTACGGGCGCCCACGTGATCGGCGAATACCAGTATGAAACTGACGGCTCGGATACCATCGAGCGATGGAATATCGCGCGCCGCCGACGGTAGCGGCGACGCCGTGCCAGTAGGCCCTCGGCCAGCGCTCTCAATCAGCGAATGGCGGGGCTGATGCAACCTTATCTCGCAAGGTCGGAGGGCCATGGGCTGGAACGAGTGTCGGCCCGCGGAAACATCAAGCGAGCACTGCGCTGTCTAACCTCAATCGGACGCCGGCTGGCGGATATGACGGGCGACTCAGGGTCTCCATTGCACGTCTGCGGCTGAAGTTTGGGCACGGCACGAGAGGTTAGTGAAAGGCGGATCGTAGCACCTCGACCGCAAGATCTGAATTCGCCCGACCATCATGGAGTCCGGCACGGAAAGAACTGATCGATCTCCCTCGACTTCCGACAGTTTGCCGGGTAGGTCTACTTCCCACTGGGAAATCGCGCCTCTCCACGGCGGACACTGAGTAGAATTGATCGCATGGATGTCGATCGGATTGCAAGTGAGGGGTCGTCGTACGCGGAGTCGAGCGCGGCTCCGTTCTTCATAGTTGGCTCGAGCCGCTCGGGCTCCACACTGCTGCGCCTGATGTTGGCCTCGCACTCGCGTATCGCCATACCTTCAGAAACGTGGTACCTCACCGCCTTGGTTGAGGGGTTTCCCTTCGACAGAGTGCTTCAGGAAAATGAAATAAGTCGCGCCATATCGGTGATGACCAACCATTACACGTGGCCCGATATGGGGCTTGACGCCGCAGAAATGCGGTGTCGGGCAGCCAATTTGAGCGGGGTACGTTTGCGCGATCTGGTGGAGATTGTGTATCGATGGCATATGGCGGTTGAAGGCAAGAGTCGGTGGGGAGACAAGACGCCGGCTTATATCGAAATAATTCCGTCTCTTGCCGCCATGTTTGGTGATGCAAAGTTCATTCATCTAATTCGAGACGGACGCGATGTGGCGAAGTCCTTTCAGAGGCAGGGTTGGCACGGACCCTGGATGCATGGATATACAAGGGAGTGGTTGAGAGCAGCAGAGTTGGATATGCAGCTCAGCAAGACACTGCTCAATGAACGAATTCTCCGTGTCCTTTACGAAGATTTGGTGCTGCATCCGGAAGCGACACTGCGCAGGATTTGTGCCTTTATCGATGAAAGATTCGAGGATCAGATGCTCCGGTGGCACGGAAAGGTGGATAACGCGATACCGGATCGGGAAAAGAGCCTTCATTCGGGTTTGGGTAGGGACATGAATCCGTCCGACGTCAGTCGTTGGAAGCGGGAGATGACGTCTCGAGAAATCTTCGTTGCGGAGGCGCTCATCGGAGCACAGCTGAGCCATTTCGGATACGAACGTCGATATCGAAGCAAGCTATGGAGTCCATTACTCGCAGTAACGCGGATTTACTGTCGGAAGATATTGCCGGTCGTTGGATTGCAACGCAGGGTCTCTGGCTTCGTCGGGCGCCGGCTCCAGCGCAGAGTTAAGGTAAAGCCCCGGTGGTGATAAGTGCCTTCGGCGTCAGCTCTCCATTGGGATTGGGCGTGAGCAAAAAGTACTGAGATTTCCCGCCCACTGTCTCTCCGTAGCCCAAGATGTCACCGCGGTCGTTGATGGCGGCCGCCTCAGCAGAATGATAGCCGCCGGGTGTCAAGTCGAATGCGCCTGAATTCGCGCTCCATCTGAAGAGATGTCGTCGGGTGTTACCAGAGGGTTGGTAGTATCCGACGACGCTCGCAGCGGAATTTATTCCGACCGCATAGCTGGGTAAATTCAGTATCACAGTCGCGATGCCATTGTTGAACACAGTTGCCATCGCTTGACCGTCTGAGAAGGAGCCCCCCGCCGCTTCGCCCAGGTCGTTGATCGCATAAACAAACCCATTCAGATACTGAGCCGTGCCGTGGCTCAGAACATAACCGCGTTCGCCCTTGGAGCGCAATCGGCCGGTGAGGAGACGCCGGATGAGGCGGAAACGACAGTTGCCGATGATGGTGCCGCCGGAATTAATGCCCAGTGCGGTCGTGTTGGTTCCGGATACGGGTAAGCGGGAATAGGCGCCATCAGACCAAAGCCACCCTACTACCCTCTTACTGGAGGTATGGTCATATCCAACCACTTCTCCCCGGTTGTTGATGCCGACTGCAGCGCCGCCAAGATCCGTCGGGTCTGCCAGAGGTAGTACGTTGAAACGACCTCGGTCATAGATAAACCATCGTGACGGTAGGTCGCCGGCCGAGGTGTGGATGGTGCCGACGACCGCCCCGCAGTCGTTGATGCCGAACACCCGGGGCGAACTGAAGTCGTGGCTTGGAAGGCCGGGCGGGACGCCCAAGTTGGTGAGCACGCCTTTGGACCATTCCGCGAGTGAAACAGACCCGTCGGAGTTGACAATTCCGCCGGCGACCACACCGTTGTTATTCAGGGCCTCGCCGCCGGTGTTGGAGAACGGGATGAAAGGGAGTGAGGTTACGTCGTACCGTTCAGACGCAAAACAAGAGTTCATGGTGAGTCGCTGTTCGATGGCGTTTCAATTTTCTCGCTGAGTATACTCGCGGGCGACCACGCTGCACTCATTCGCGACGCGTTCCCGCACACATGTCGACGATAGGGTACTCAGAGTACAATGCACCATCATTCAGAAAGCACATCGGAAGGACGGAATCGTTGCGATCTCATCATCGATCTCAGTGGCGGGTTGTCAATGTGCGCGCCGGCGCCGGCGAAGGCGTTCGTAAGGAGTTGCGACGTGCAGCAGGAATTTCCACAAGCCGCGCTCGCCGTTCACGAGTATCCGCGGCAGCCGCAGTCGGTCGTCCGATGCCCGCGCCACTCCCGGCAGGACCGTCATCGCCGAGGAGTAGCCGGCGCGCCGCACCAACTCGACAGTGTCGGCAGTAAAGTGGCCGAAGGGGTAGGCGAAATGCTCGATCGGGACGCCAAGCATGTTGCGCAGCGCGGTCCGACTCTCCGCGATCTCGTACCGCGCGACATCTTGCGGCAATTCATGCAGCCGCTGATGCGAGAGCGAGTGCGAGCCCACCTCCATGCCGGCAGCCAACCACTGGTCAAGCTGATCGCGACTCATCAGTGGCTTTCGTTCCCGCAGATGCTCCGCGTCCCAGCTGTTGTACGTCCCGACGGCGCCGCTGACGACGTAACACGTAGCTCCGAAGCCATACCGTTTCAAGAGCGGCGCCGCCGTCGTCAACGTGTCGGCGTACCCATCGTCAAACGTGAACGCGACACAACCGCGCGACGTGCCGTTGCTCAGCCGGGCAATGCCTTCGCTCGTGGAGACGCCGCGCAGGCCGAGACGATGCAAGGTCCACAGCTGCCGCTCGAAGCTGTCCGGGCTCACGTACAGCAGCTTGAAGGGCGCGTCCTTGGGCGCCATGGCCACGTTGTGATAACTGAGAATAGGAAGGGCCGACATGATCCATAGATTATTACTGGTAGCGTCAATAAGCACGGATCGAGCGCCGTGAACACCGAAAACGTTCACCCGTATGCGCTTCTGAAGCACGCGGCGCGTTGGCTGAAGTTGCTCGTAGACCGCGGCAGCCGGTCCGATGGCTTGTTGCAGTCCGCGCAGACCTGGGAGGCGCAGTATGCCACAGGCAGGTGGGACTTCCTTGCGGAGCTTTCCGAGCTCGCTCGCTTCAGCATACTGGCGGGCTATATTTGCCACCTGAAGCCAGGCGGAACAGTGCTTGATACAGGATGTGGCCAGGGCGTTCTGTTGCGCAGACTCCCGAGGTCTTGCTATTCGACGTATGTCGGGATCGACCTGTCGGGCAGCGCAATCTCCGTGGCGCAGGAACAGGGGATCGAGCGCAGTACGTTTCTCGTGGCGGACTGCGAGGAGTATTCGCCTGCCGGGCATTTCGACGTCATTGTCTTCAACGAGGTGCTGTGTTGCCTGCGCGATCCGCTGCGCACCGTGGAGCGCTATACGCGTTCGCTGAATCCCGGTGGCCTTCTGCTGGTGTCATTGTGCACGGCCGCGCGCGGCAGTGCGACGATACTGAGGCGACTCAAGCGAGCATATGCGATCGTCGATGAAGTTCGCGTAGTCCACAGCGGCAGGAAGGTTTCCTGGGTGTGTACTGCGCTGCGCCCCGAGACGCGTAGCGGGCAGGTTTGATGGGATCTGCATCCCGACAGCCTGCTGTGTCGGTCATTGTCCCGACTTTCAATCGATTGAAATATCTGCGGCCGGCTATCGAATCGATTTTTAACCAAACTTATTCAGACTGGGAATTGCTGATTGCCGACGATGGCTCGGAGGAAGCGACGCGCGAATATTTGCGCAAACTGAGCGATCTTCCCAAAGTGAGGGTTATTTGGATGTCGCATACAGGTGTTCCCGCCGCGGTTCGCAATGCCGCGCTGCGTGAGGCCGGTGGAAAATACGTCGCCTTCTTGGATTCGGACGATCTTTGGGACAGTCGCAAGCTTGAGGCCCAACTCGCGGTCATGCAAACCCATAGCCTCTGTCAGTGGAGCTACACTGCTTTCACCAACGTCGATGAGTTCGGCGTCGCGTTGCCCACGGAGATTCAGCGGCGATGGGTACCGTGCGACGGAGAGATTTTTGAGCGGATGTTGCGCGCGGAAGTCTCACTCAGGACCCCATGCGTTCTTGCAGATCGTCGGCTCCTTGTGGAAGTGGGTGGGTTCGATGAATCGATCCACTCCGGGGAGGACATCGATCTGTGGTACCGCTTGGCGCTGCGCAGTGACATCGCCGTCATCAACGAACCATTGGTAAAAATACGCTCTCACCGCGAGAATCACAGCGCCAACTGGTCAAGCGCCTATGTCGGACAGGATCATACGTTTACGAAACTGCAGCGTTTGGTCGATCTGCCTCGGCGCGATATGCTGCGGCGCGAGCGCGCCAGGAATGCATTGAGGCTCGCGCACCGGCATGCCGTGCTGCGAAATCGCGCAAGCGTATTCCGAGCGCTATTTAACGGCGTCGCTTTCTCGTGGCGTTACACTGAGTGGTGGTTCGGGGCGGTTTGCATTGTGTTGCGCGCATTTGTTCCGGAAGGCGTGCTTGAAATCTATCGCCGCCGCTCCAACAGATCTGCATGAGCCTTGTCGCCGACGTCTGGAGATTGCCTGACATCGTAAACGGCCAATCGCGAACGCGATCCAGGTTTCTCGAATACAGCAATTCGACTCAGATGGAATTGATCGGCGTGGTTGCCGTCAAAGGCCGAGTCCAAATAGCCCTGTAAAAGCTCTTCGCTGGCGAGGATCCAAGTCGGCGCGTGAACCAGCAGATTCTCCAGGCGTGCGTCGGCGTCTCGCAATTCCCTGCCATCCGGTCCGTAAAAGATCGGCTTGACGCGGCGTGTCCAAGAGGCCGGCAAGTAGGTCAGCAACTGGTACGCGCTGTGACCGTCCAACGAATAGATCATGGGTGGCGAATTCGCTGCTTGAAGAACGAACTTTGCGGCTTCCGGGTAGCCATACCCCGAGCCCCAGCCCTCAAAGTATTGAAAGCGGTCTACGGGCGACCACGCGGCGGCAATGGGATCGCTGACGATAAGCGCGGATTGACGACCCATGAACCCCACACCAAGCGCCAGCACACCGAATTGAAGCGGGAGCCGGAACCGCCCGGCACGCAGCGACAGGCTGCGCCACCCCGATACGGCAGCGACGATTAGCGGCGGTATTGTGAACAGCAGGTAGCGCGGAAACCAAAATTCGGCGAGGAGACCAATGCCGAGCATCGGCAACAGCCCAACGGTGATCAGCCACCGTTTGCGCCAATCGTCGAGGAGCGCCGCGGCAACCAGTCCAACGAGCCCGGCCACCGTGACGGGCCATGACAACTGCGTGCTGAGTTCGATCGCCAGATTGGGGCGGGCAATTCCCATCGTCCCCGCAACATCGTGGTAGCGCCCTCCGCCAATGCCAAGGAGATCCTGCAGGCCAAATCCGGCCGAACGCCCGCTCCGCAGCCGAATGAACGCCGCAACAAACACAGCCACCGCCAGCAGCACAGCGGGTGCGTGGGCACCAATGAGGTTGCGCAGCGCAGACGGCCGCTGCAATTCTCGGCGATCATGGAGAGGCATGAGTAGAAGCGCCAGCGGCATCGCGATGAGAAAGTAAAAGCCGACCGGAAACTTGCAGAAAGCGGTAAGCACCAGACTGATGGCGAGCAAAACGGCGTGGCGTCGTTCCGGAAATCTTATGAACTTGATGATGCTCAAAAGCACCCAGATGCCCGCCACGCACATGAAGATGTCCGACAGGGCAAGCCGCTGCAAATACACCACAAAGGGACAGAGCGTAAAGAGCACGCCGGTCACGAATGCTGTCCAGCGGTCGCCAATTTGATGCGCCAGCTGGTAAATCAATACGGCGCCGATCATCCCCGCCAAGACGTGCAATGCGCGTGCTGCAATGAGCGGATGAACTCCCAAGCGAACCAGCGGCACCAGTGGCCATGCCTCCAGCGGTTTACCGTCGCCCAAGGGCTGAAGCCACTCACCGGCTTCGATAATTCTCCACACCCACCGCAATTGAGAGCCTTCATCTTCGAAGACCGGCAAAGCCAGTAGGTGCACAAAAGCCAATGAACCAAGCAGCAGCAAGACGCTGATCGGCAAAATCTCGTATCGGTACTTTCGAGCGCCCGCCGACATCAGCGTGCCCCGGTGCCACCACCAGCGTCCGGGTTTGTTGGCGCCGCCCCCCGCACGGGACCAGCCGCACGGGACCAGACAAAATAGACGCTTGCCATGAACATCGCGAGCAATAGAAACAACCTCGGAAAGGCGAGCATGCCGAGGGCACCTCTACCCGCGAACAGATTGCTGCGGCCATATGGGAAAAAGCCGATGAGCGCGTAGGCACCCAGAACAAAATACGCGAACGGTGCAGCTCCCTCGAGAAGGAAGCAGCGGATCAACAATCCGATGGGTAGCCACAACAGACAGAAGTGGTAAGTTGCGGTAGCGGGCGCGAGCAGGAGCGTGACAATACCCAGCAGCCCTATGGAGGGTGCAACCGCCTCGCCGCCACGACGATTCAGCCTGACCAGCGTCAAAACAGCGGCGGCCAAGATCGAACCTTTGGTTGCCGTCACAGCAATGCTTGCGAAGCTTGCCGAAGCGACGAACGGCTGCGGATTCGAAGCCGCATCGTAAACAAACAACCTGCGGAATAGCGTATCGAATGACTGAAAGCTCACGGCAAATGGGTCTTGCATGCTCAAATGCGCGGTGAGGTGGTTACCCAGAACCGAAAGCAGAAAATCCTGATGAATTTTCCAGCCCATGACGCCAATACTGACCGAAGCCACCGCGGCGATCGCCATGGCACCGCCGAGCACCACTCTCCACTCCTTGCGGAATGCGAGGTAGATGAGTATGACGATGGGAAAATACTTGATCGGCGAAAACAGTCCAAAACATAGTCCGGCAATCAACGGTCTACCCTTCAGGCGCGCGTAATATCCGAGAAGGCAGCTCGCCGATATCAGAATGTAGGGCTGTCCCAGGCGCAACGAGTTTAGGACGGCATATCCCGATAAAAGTATGAAAATAGCCGAGTCAATCAATCTCCATGCCAAAATCCTGCTCAATAGAATGATCGAGCCGGCGAGACCCAGCAGACTCAAGCCCGTCATGACCCGTAGTGCATCAAGCGGCGCAAGCGAGGTTAACGGGACCATCAGGAGCGCCGTCGGGGGCGGAAACGGCGAGAATTTTCCCTCGGACGGCCGCTCAAACTGGAATTGCCGCATTTGCCCTTGGAACCATTGATCATCGTATAGACGATCTACGTCGCCCCGGTTCGCGACTATCTTTGCTGCGGTAAAGTAGTTCGGAAAATCGGTGTCGACTTTCGTTACGGCCGGCACGATGCCGCGCGTACCGACAACAATTCCCAAACCGCACAACAGCACGATCGCGATGGGCTGTCTAAAGTACAATTGCATTGCGGTGAAATCCTAACCCACATAGGGAAGCAAGTTGCGTTATTTCGTCACCGGTTGCGCAGGATTCATCGGTAGTACGCTGACCGAGCGGCTTCTTGCCGACGGCCATGTGGTGGTCGGCTACGATAATTTCTCGACTGGACGAGAGAGCTTCTTACGTCTCGCCGGCGGATCCGCCCGCTTTCGCTTGGTGCGTGGAGATGTGCTGGACCAGGCTGCCGTTTCGGAAGCAATGGCGGATTCGGACTTTGTATTCCACTTGGCGGCAAACGCGGATGTTCGTTTCGGCACCGCAACTCCCCGCCGGGATCTGGAGCAAAACACCATAGCCACCCACAACGTGCTGGAAGCGATGCGCAAGAACAGCATTGCCAAGATCGCGTTCTCCTCTTCCGGTTCGGTGTATGGCGAGGCTTCGACATTTCCCACGCCGGAAGATGCGCCCTTCCCCATCCAGACCTCTCTGTATGGAGCATCCAAATTGGCGGGAGAAGGTCTGATCACTGCATATTGCAATGGCTTCGGATTCCAATCTTACATTTTCAGATTTGTGTCGATTTTGGGTGAACGCTATACGCATGGCCATATCTTTGATTTCTATCAGCAGCTGAAAGCCGACCCCGGCATCCTTCGGGTACTCGGCGACGGACGGCAACGCAAGTCCTATCTTTACGTGCATGACTGCATCGATGCCATGCTTCTCGCGATACAGCGAACGGACGATAGAGTAAATGTTCTCAATCTCGGCACCGACGGCTACTGCGCAGTAAATGACTCCATCGACTGGATTTGCGAGAAACTGGGCGTGGCCCCGCGGATTGAGTACGCCGGCGGTGAGCGCGGGTGGATCGGCGACAACCCATTCATCTTTCTGGATACGACAAAGATTCGCGCATTGGGATGGAAACCGAAACTCACCATTCAGCAAGGCATCATAAAGACAGTGGAATACCTCGTGGCCAACCCGCACGTTCTCGACACGCGCCCATGAACATCGGCGTTCTTGGTCTGTGGCATCTTGGATCGGTGACTGCCGCCGGTCTGGCGGCATTGGGTCACCGGGTGGTCGGTCTTGATTTCGACGAATCGCGGGTGGCCAATCTGAGCAAAGGGGTCACACCAGTCTTTGAACCAGGTCTTGCGGAATTGATCACGCACGGCCTGTCATCCGGCAATCTGCGCTTTTCTTCAGTGATGGGCGACGCAACAGATATCGACCTTCTATGGGTTACATACGACACACCCGTCGATGCGCAGGACAACGCCGATACGAGTTTTGTCATGCAACAAATTGAGCGGGCACTGCTTGGGGTACGCGCTGATCTGCCGGTGCTGATTTCTTCGCAACTGCCCATTGGCTCGGTTCATCGCCTGGAGCAAGCCGTAATGTCACATGGAAACGGCCGGCAGTGCAGCTTTGCATATAGCCCCGAAAACCTCCGTCTGGGAAACGCAGTGAATGATTTCCTACATCCCGGCAGAATCGTCGTGGGCGTTCCGTCGGACGCGCACAAAGAAGTACTGCAGCGGCTTTTCAGTTCCATCACCGACTCGATCGAATGGATGTCGGTCGAATCGGCCGAAATGACCAAGCACGCCATCAACGCTTTTTTCGCGGCCTCGGTCGTGTTCGCGAACGAAATCGCGTTGCTTTGCGAACGGCTTGGCGCAGATGCGAAGCAAGTGGAAAGAGGATTGAAAACGGAGCCGCGGATCGGCGTGCGCGCATATCTCGCGCCCGGCGGCGCATTTGCCGGAGGAACACTGGCGCGTGACATCGGATTTTTGAATGGAGTCGCGGTCGCGTGTGGCATATCCACACCCCTGCTGTCGTCGGTGCTGCCCAGCAATGAGGCACATAAACGCTGGGTGCAGAAGAAGCTTCTGGAGCTTTTTGTCGATCTCACGCGATCAACCGTGACCGTTTGGGGCCTTACATACAAGGCGGGCACAGATACCCTGAGAGGCTCGATGTCCGTGGAACTTTGCGATTGGCTGATTCGGCAGGGCGCAACAGTTCGCGTGCACGACCCTGCTGTAAAGGACTTGCCGGCGCGTTGGTCCAACGCGTTACAGCGCTTTGATGACCCACTTGCTGCGCTCCAAGGGGCGGATGTGTTGGTATTGGCCACCGAATGGCCGGTTTATCGTCATGCCATTACGGATGAGGCAATGCGGGCACGTGCCGGCCTCGTGGTACTGGATGCGAATCGCTATCTGGCCGCCTTGGCGGGTTCGAAGGGACTTTTGAGATACTTTGCCGTGGGCATGCCAAGCGAGGCTGCGAAACACGATGCCTAAGCTACTTGAAGAGCGATACGCAATCATCACCGGTGCCAGCCTGGGATTGGGTTTTGAAATCGCCAGGAAATATCTTGAGGCTGGTGCCAGCTTGATGATCTGTGCACGCAACGAAGTGCTGCTCGACAAGGCGACGCTGGAGTTGAGAAAACTGGCGGGGATTGGGCAGTCTGTACTGGCGATCGCTGCAGATGTCTCCAGAGCGCAGGACGTGACGGCGATTGTTGGAGCGGCACTCAAAGAGTTCGGCCGCCTGGACATTTTGGTCAATAACGCAGGCGTCGCGGGTCCAATCGGCAGCACCGAATCCACCGACTGGCAGGAGTGGATACGCACGATCGAGATAAATCTATTGGGCTCGGTATTGCTGAGCCGCGCAGTATTGCCGCACTTCAAGCAGGCGAAGCGCGGAAAAATCATTCAGTTATCGGGTGGCGGCGCCAGCAATCCACTACCCATGCTAAGCGCATACGCCGCGTCCAAAGCGGCCATCATCCGTTTCATGGAAACACTCGCCGAGGAAACGCGGCTGCAAAATATTGATGTCAATGCCGTTGCGCCCGGCACCCTGGATACGCGCATATTGGATGAATTCCTGGCTGCCGGTCCCGACATCATCGGATCGGCCTTTCACGCGCGCGTGCTGCAGCACAAGCAAGAAGGCGGAGTGCCTCTGAGCAAGGGGGCGGAGCTATGCGTATTTCTGGCTTCACGACTGAGCGACGGCATAACGGGCAAGCTGATCAGCGCCGCCTGGGATCCGTGGAACCTGCTGCCGGAGCATCTGGACGATTTGAATGCTACTGATATTTACACATTGCGCCGCATCGTACCCAAGGATCGCGGCCTGACTTGGGGGAACGACGATTGAACATAGGTATCATAGGGTGCGGCGGAATCGGAAGAAAACGCGCCCGGCAGCTCGGTAAATCCCGGTTGGTCCATTGCATTGATACGGATCTGCCGCGTGCGGAGCAAGTCGCCTCCCTGATGGCGCCGGGCTGCCATGCGGGCTCCGATTGGCGCGAACTGATGAATCGCACCGACATCGATGCAGTAGTCATCGCCACGCCGCAGGACTCACAAGTGGAGATCGCCCGCGGTGCGATAGCTGCCGGTATTCACGTACTGGTGGAGAAGCCTGCCGCCCGGCACGTAGATGAACTGCGAGATTTGCCTGAACTAGCCGCCAAACACAACGTGCGCGTGCGTGTCGGATTCAATCACCGCTATCACCGTGCGTTTCGGCAGGCACGACATCTGGTCGATTCAGGGTTATTGGGACCCTTGCTGTTCGTCCGCGCACGCTACGGACACGGCGGCCGGCCCGGTTACGCCAACGAATGGCGTGCACAGCCGCTGCGCTCGGGAGGCGGCGAATTGATCGATCAAGGCGTTCACTTGATTGATTTGGCACGATGGTTTCTCGGCGAATTTGTTGAAGTTACCGGCTTCGCGCACACCTATTTCTGGGACATGCCGGTCGAAGACAACGCCTTCATGCTGCTCAAGACAGCAACACGACAAGCCGCATTCATGCATGTCAGTTGCACCGAATGGAAGAATACCTTCTCTTGGGAGCTCTACGGTCGCGATGGCAAGCTGCACATTGAGGGACTGGGCGGCAGTTACGGCGTCGAAAGGCTATCCTGGTACAAGAACCTGCCCGACATGGGTCCACCGGAAACCACGATCTGGGAATATCCTATGGAGGACAACTCGTGGGGAATCGAAATGGCCGAGTTTCTAGAGGATATCCGGAGTTCACGCGAGCCATCGGCAGGGCTGAATGACGCGATTGCGGCACTTACCGTGGTAGATAAACTCTACAGGGAATCCGGATATGATCATCGCGCGTAGCCCGTTGCGCATCACGCTGGGTGGAGGCGGCACTGATCTGGCGTCGTACTACGGCGAACACGAAGGGTTCTTGGTTGCAGCCGCGATCGACAAATACATTTACGTCAGCGTGATGCGCCCTTTCAGTCCGGGCATCTATCTCAAATATTCCTCTTTGGAGCATGTCGATCGAGTCGCGGACGTCAAACATCGCATCATCCGCGAAGCACTGGCGATGCAGAACCTGGAGACACCGCAAATAGAAATCAGCACCCTGGCGGACATTCCAGCAGGAACCGGCCTGGGTTCATCCGGCAGTTTTACCACGGCCCTGTTGAAGGCGCTGTACACGCACCAACGCAAGATAGCTCACGCGCAGGAACTTGCGGAACTGGCGTGCGAAATTGAAATAGATCGCTTGGGCGATCCGGTCGGCAAGCAGGACCAATTCATCGCGGCATTTGGCGGAATTACCAGCCTGACGTTCCACAAAGACCATCGAGTTACGGTCAGGCCTTTGCGGCTTTCGCGCAAGACCATGTTCGATCTTGAAGATAATCTGCTGCTCTTCTTCACAGGTTTCAACCGTACCGCCGCAAGCATTCTGAAAGATCAGCATGTCCGTTCACTGACCGGCGATGCCGATATGCTGAGCAATCTCGATTATGTGAAGGCGCTCGGCTACCGCAGCCAAGAGGCACTGGAATCCGGCCAATTGGAGCGATTCGGCGAGTTGATGGATGAACAGTGGGAGCATAAAAAGCGCCGATCGGGCGCAATCAGCAACCCACAGATCGATAAATGGTACTCACATGCCATGAGTAATGGCGCTGTGGGCGGAAAGTTGGTCGGCGCGGGCGGCGGAGGCTTCCTGATGTTCTATGCGGCGGACCGCAGCCGTCTGCGACAGAGCATGGCGGACGCGGGCCTGGAAGAAGTCCGCTTTCGCTTTGACTTCGAAGGCACCCGGGTCGTTCTGTCCTGAGCATGTTACCCGTTGCCATACTCGCCGGCGGACTAGCCACCCGGATTCGTCCAATGACGCAAGGCCTGCCGAAAGCGCTTCTCAACATTGCCGGCAAACCTTTCATCTTTCATCAACTCGAATTGTTGAGGAAGCAAGGCGCCGATCGGGTAGTTTTGTGCCTGGGTCATCTGGCTGAGCAGGTGGTGGCTGCTGTGGGCAATGGCCGCCAATTCGGACTTGCGATCCAATTTTCATTTGACGGCAATGAATTGCTGGGCACGGGCGGCGCGCTCAAGCAAGCCCTTCCGCTGCTGGGTGAAACTTTCTTCGTACTGAACGGCGATTCATATCTGCGGTGTTCGCTCACTGGTATTCAAACGGCATTCGAGCTCGCGCGGCGTCCGGCGCTCATGACGGTTCTGCGCAATGACGGCCAGTGGGACAGAAGCAACGTGGTCTTCAGAAACGGTGAGCTGATCGAATACGACAAGACGTCTTGGCGACCCGACATGACCCACATCGATTTTGGACTGTCCGTTCTTTCCAACGGCGTCTTTGCGCACTATGGAGAAACCAGGGTTCTCGATCTGGCTGACATTTGCCGCGATCTGTCGAGGATTGGCCAATTGGCGGCAGTTGAAGTCTCGGACCGCTTCTACGAGGTTGGTTCTGTTGAGGGAATCCGCGACACGGAAGCTTATCTAACGGATCAATTGGTCGGCATATGACCTACACTCAAAGGCACCTGCAGGAAACGGCGGAGATTCTTCAGAGGCTGGATACTGTGGCGATAGAGAAAATTGCCGCAATGCTGGCAGAAACCAAGGCTTCGTCCGGGAGGGTGTTTTTTCTGGGGGTGGGTGGAAGCGCCGCGAATTGTTCGCACGCGGTCAACGACTTTCGAAAACTTGCCGGTATCGAGTGTTATGCACCCACCGATAACGTGTCGGAACTGACGGCGCGAATCAACGATGATGGTTGGGAAAGCACATTCGTGGAGTGGCTCAAAGTAAGCCGCCTCAACGACCAAGACACGGTGTTTATTTTGTCTGTCGGCGGCGGCGATGTGGATAGAAATGTCAGCCCGAACTTGGTCGCGGCTGCGCGCCACGCAAAGCTCGTAGGCGCGAAGGTCATCGGAATACTGGGCCGCGATGGCGGTTATACTGCACAAATTGCGGACGCAGCGGTGATTGTTCCGACCGTCAATCCGATGACGGTAACACCGCACTCCGAGGCCTTCCAGGCCGTGATCTGGCATTTGTTGGTTTCTCATCCCCTTCTCAAGGTCAAAGATACGAAATGGTAGATCGACGGCAAACCATGCACCCGGCGGTGTTCCTGGATCGAGACGGGGTCATCAATCGCGCCTTTACCCGCGATGGAACGCCGCATCCGCCGGCCTGCCTCGCTGATCTTGAACTGTTGCCGGACGTCACCGATGCGTTGCAGGAATTGAAGACGCATGGCTACTGGCTGGTGGTGGTGACGAATCAGCCCGACGTAGCGCGAGGCACCTCGTCGCGCGAACTGGTCGAGGCCATACACGCGCACCTGAAGGTCAGGCTCGGCCTCGATGCGGTATTCACCTGCTTTCACGACGATGCCGATCGCTGCGACTGCCGCAAACCAAGCCCTGGATTGCTGCTTCGGGCGGCGCAGGAGCTGGGAATCGATCTGGAGTCGAGCTTCATGATCGGGGACCGCTGGCGCGACGTGGAGGCCGGCAGGCGCGCGGGGTGCAGGACATTTTTCATCAATCGCGGCTATGCCGAGAAGTCGCCCGAATCCTGCGACTATCGCGTTGAGTCGCTGGCGGAGGCTTCTCGAATCATCCTGACCCAACGGCATTCGCCATGAACTCGCTCGATCAACTTCGGGTGAAGCTATTTGCGGACGGCGCAAATGTGTCCGAGATGCTCGAGATGCATGCACTGCCGTACATCAAAGGCCTGACCACCAATCCAACACTGATGCGCAAGGCCGGGATAGCGAACTACCGCAGTTTCGCGAAGGATGTGCTTTCACAAATCAACAACAAGCCGGTGTGTTTCGAGGTGCTTGCCGATGACTTCGCTGAGATGGAGCGCCAGGCGATGGAGATCGCGGGTTGGGCGGACAATGTTTTCGTGAAGATTCCAGTCACGAATACCAAACGTGAGACTTGTCGCACCTTGGTCAAGCGTTTGGCGGACCGCCGGATCAAGCTCAATGTTACGGCCATCATGACTCTGGCTCAGGTGCGCGAGATCGCGGCGTCCTTGAATCCCGATATCCCCAGTTACCTGTCGGTTTTTGCCGGTCGCGTTGCCGATACGGGAATAGATCCTGCTCCCTTGATGTGCCAGGCCGTCGAAATACTCAAGTCAAACGGCCAAGCTGAACTTGTTTGGGCAAGTTCCCGCGAAATCCTCAATATCTTTCAAGCAGACGCCGCGGGTTGCCACGTGATTACCGTAACCAATGACATCCTCAAAAAGCTTTCGATTGTCGGTTATGACTTGAGCGAATATTCTCTCGACACCGTGAAGATGTTCTACAACGATGCGCGGACATCGGGCTTTACGCTATGACGCAACAGGGGCTCTGCCCATGATACTCATGCGCCGGAAGCTACTTTTTCGCGTTTGCGATCATTGCAGGGAGCCGAGTCCATGGTCCCTGGATTCGCGGGTCGCTGTTGCGGTTGTTTCCCGGCAACACCGGGAGACGAATATCTAAATCTAAGAATTGCCAGAATCCAGGTGAAGGGATCTCGAAACACGCGAATTTTCTTGCCCTCGTCGAAACCTCGGGACTTGTACCTTACCGGAATCTCCAGTGGGGTAAATCCGGCGCGAATCAGCTTGCCCAACAATTCAAAATCGAAATCGAAACGGTTGCTGGTGAAGCTCAAGTTCTCCAGACAATCGGAGCGGAACACCTTGTACATCGTCGTGGGATCGGTAAGACGTGTGGAAAATACCGTATTGAAAAGCCTGTGAAACAACATTCCGCCTGCATTCATCGCCGCAGCCTGAATGCTGCGGTGGCCGAATTTGCGAATTTTCCAGCGATCCGCGCCCATATGGCGGCTTCCGAGCACAAATGCCGCACGCCCTTCCATTATCGGCGCCAACAGACTCGGGTAATCGGCGACGTCATATTCCAGATCCGCGTCCTGAATCAAAAAAATATCGCCGGTCGCCGCTGCGAATCCTTGCCTGATCGCGTGACCCTTTCCCATCGGGCCCGGTTGGTAGAGTGCCCGCACTTGTGCTGAGGATTCGTGAGCGTGACGTCGCACGAAATCGGCGACCATTTCGCGTGAGCCGTCGGTGGAATTGCTTTCAACGATGATGATTTCTTTGCCGGCCCCGGCAAGTGGCTGCGCCCAAACACGCTCAAGCAGCGTTGCGACGGTGCCCGCTTCGTTATAAACCGCAATGATAATCGATACTTTCACGCTTATGTGGAACCGGTGTATGAGATGGGTAGTCCCGCTTATCCGATTGTCCGCCTCTTGAGTAAGTTCCGACTTTGCACCCATTGGGTCACGTTGGATCAAAATATTTGTCGAATCGATTGCGGCGTCCCAGCATGCCCAGGGTCATCTGCAACTCCAACGCACCCGCAATCATCTCTTTTTCATGACAATTAGGAAGTGATCGCCCATCCCGCGAATCAAGGGCCAGCCGGATAAGCGCCGATCCCAACGCCAAAGCCTCCGGTGCAGCCGCGGATGCCGGTTGCGCACCTCCGCCAAATAAGGCGGCGGCGCAAACACGCACAGACCGCGATAATGCTCCAACGTAAACTGTGGTTCGAAGGCCCGATAGAATTCGCGTGGGGCGTAGTAGCGGGTCCAGATCGTGTGATTGTTCATTCCCACCGGCACGACATCGCGGGCAAAACGCACCTTCGCCCTCGCCCAACGCCCGCGCCTCAAGTAGTGCGCGACTTCCCATGGACAATATCGGCCGATCACGGTAAAGACCAGTTTGCCGCCTGATCTTAAGACCCTCGCGCATTCACGCGACACGTGGCTTAAATCCGGCACGCAATTGAGCGGGCCAAGATTCGAATAGGCACCATCATAGGCACCCGCTTCGTCCAAACGCTCCAATTCATGCGCGCCCAAATTGATGGCGCGCACACGATCCGTGACATGCTGAGCGGCGGCGCGAACTGCTGTCCGCTCCACCATGAGCGGCGACCAGTCGGTCGCCGTGACTCTAAATCCCAGGCCGGCCAAATGGACTGCGTCGAGGCCGGTACCGCAGCCCAAATCGATCAAACGCCCGCCCGGCGCAAAAGTGGCGGCCAGCCAGCGCCACATCTCGCTGCGCATGTCTTGAATCAAGTCATTGTTGCCGCGGGGCCCATCGTAGTCCGCTGCGACACTGTCGAACGCATCCCGAGTATCGAGGAGCTGCGGCCGCGTCGCCACGTGGATCGCCGCGCTGGAATTTACTGACTTATTCATGCGGTACGAAGATAAAACACTTCAGCACTACCATATCATTGGCGGTAGGGTACCAACACACATGACTACCAAGAACCGCCGGGCGGATCCCGACATTGAATCCGATCCATATGCCGAGCGCGCCCCGTCGCTGCTCCGCGAGGAACTGCACCTCATGGGGGGACGCTTCCATTTCGAGAGCAACAGCAAGGAACTGCTCGCGCTGGTCGATGCGGCCTATGCAGGGTTGCCCAGTCACCTCTTTTCGGGCACGTCGAAGACTTTTCGCATGAAGCTCATACTCACGCCAAAGCAGACGCCAGGTTCGCCGCGGCGTGCTGCGCGACGCACCGAGCCCCCGCCCATATCCATGTTCAACGGTGCCGGTTTTCTCGGCAGCGCAACGCCGTCCTCGTCTTTTGTCGTGCTGTGCCCCGAGAAACGTACCGGTCTCGTGTCCGTCGCCCCAGAGATGCTGCGTTTCCCTTATCACGTTCGCTATGAATTGCTGGAATTTGCGGTGTTTACGCTCGCCTGCCGCGCACAAGGGCTGGTGCCGCTGCATGGGGCATGCGTCGGCCTCGACGGTCGCGGAATTCTTCTGATGGGGCCGAGTGGAGCCGGCAAGTCGACGGTTGCCCTGCAATGCTTGCTGGACGGCTTCGATTTCCTCTCTGAGGACAGCGTCTTTGTCGCGCCGAAATCGATGCGGGCCACAGGTACCGCCAACTTTCTGCACGTTCGCGAAGACTCGCTGCGCTGGCTCAGTCGATCGCGCACGCGCTCGATGATCCGCAATTCACCGATCATCAAGCGCCGTAGCGGCGTGGAGAAATTCGAAGTGAATCTGCGCCGCGGGGGATTCAAGCTGGCGAAGGCGCCACTGAAAATCATCGGCGTCGCGTTTCTCTCGTCGCGGCCCGCCGGCACAAATCCACTGCTGCGGTCACTTTCTACTTCCGAGACGCTGGCCAGGCTGAAGCGCGAGCAGGCGTACGGCGCCAGCCTGCCGCAATGGCGCGCCTTCAGCCGGACCTTGCTGCGCCTGGGAGGCTTCGAGGTCCTTCGGGGCTCCCATCCTGCGGCGAGCGTGGAGACGCTGCGGTCGTTGCTCCTGCGGGGCGGCATTAAATCTCACCGGTCGCCAGCGTGAAGGACTGCAAGAAGTGAAAATCGCGCCGCCGCAATGCATAGTCTGCATGCTGCGGATTGCACAGCCGCGAAAGTTCCTCATAATCGCAACCGGACAAGTAGGGTCGCAGCCGCTCACCCCACGTATCGCGGAAAATCGTCTGACTTAGGTAAGTCTCCGTCGCTTCATCCAGCGGCGACATTCGTTCAATCATGATTGTGCGCACGCTGATATTTCGCAAAGTTGCCTGATGCAAAAATCCCACCAGACCCCTCACTGCCTTCAGATCGTGCTCATCCAACCGGTAACGATCCTGGTAGTATCGGCGCACGGCGTCGTTGGTGACCCGCTCGAGTCTCGCGTCCCAGGCAAAATACATATCAGGAAGGAGTGAACTTTGTCCGAGCGCCACGCGGCCGCCATGACGCAGCAGCGTCGCGAGGTGGATCACCCCATCGACCGGATCTGTCAGGTGATTTATCGTATTCACGCACCAGATAAAATCGAAGCTCGCCGGTTCGAACACGGCATCGAATAAGTTTGCCTGATGAATCTGTATTTGCCGCGGTACCCGAAGTCTCGCGGCAGCAACATGCGCCGCCGCGAGATCGACGCCGACCACGCGCGCTGACGGCGTGACCTCGCCGAGCAACCAATTGAGCGCATCGCCGGTCCCGCATCCAGCATCGAGGACGTGCATTCCCGGCCGAAGATCCAGTGCCTTTATCAGCCGCCGCAGTTCCGGCTTCGCAAATGCATTGAACTTGCTCAACTTGTCCGCATAGTCGCGTGCCGTGGTATCGCCCAGCAAGCCGGTGAGCGGCTTGCCGATGTCCACGCGCACCTCAGTCATTTTTACGCGCTGGCCGCCGAGATTTCACCGGACGAACGATATTTCAGCTCCTCCATCAACAATTCCTGCCAGCGCCGCTCGATCGCGTGGGCTGCCCTGCTGTGGTCAAGTGAGTCCTTATCGGCCGTCTGCCACGTGATTTGATCGTGCAGGAGGTTGCGCACAGCGCGATAGAAGTCGGAGGTGTACGTGCCCTGGAACATCATTTCCAGGTCGTTGCTCTCGTGCCAGTGCGTCTTGGCGCGCATTTGCGCCTTGACCAGATCGTAGAATTTTGTGCCGGGTAGTGGGTAGGACACGCTCACGCCGATCTCGTCGGGCTGCGCGGTCGCGAGTAAATCCCGAGTCGCCAGGATATCCTCGAGCTGCTCGTCGATGTATCCCAACTGGATGAAAAACCCGACGCGAATTCCGGCCGACTTCAGGCGCGCACGCGCGGTCAGGATTTCGCCCACCGTCGTGCCTTTATTCATGGCGTCCAAGACTTTTTGACTGCCGCTTTCCGCGCCGATCCACGCCTCTTTGCAGCCGGCATCGCGCAGCGCAAGCGCCATTCGTTCACTGATCAGATCGGCGCGTGTTTGAATATTGAACGGAATCTGCGCATCGGCCGCTCGCGTGGCAGCGGCGAACTGGGTCACCCAATCAACACGAAATCCGAATATATCGTCCGCGAACCAGATGTGATCCGGATTGAATGTGCGCTTGAGGTAGGCCATTTCAGCGGCGACTTCAAACGGAGTTCGCTGCAGGTACTGATTCCCCCAAATGGGCTTGGAGCACCAGGTGCAGCGGAAGGAGCATCCGCGGGAGGCCGCCATGTTCAGGCTGAAGTAGCCGTGCGCCTTCATCCATAGCGAGCGATAGCGATCCATGTCCACGAGATCCCAGGCCGCGAGACCCGCATCGTGGGCCAGCGCCAATCCCTTGGTGCCGCTCGCCTTGACGACTTTGCCGCCGCTCAAGGAGGCAATACCCGAAAGTCCACGCACAAGATCTTCGTTATTGACATTCAGCTGTGCATCAAACCTGGGCAGCAGTTCGAGGAGAGTCGATAGGCCCTCGCCGACCAAAGCCAGATCGGCACCCGCGCGAAGATAGGGTCCGGGAGCATCGCTGACATCGGGGCCGGCCGCGATGACTCTGGCCCCGGCACGCCGCGCTGAACCGATCATGTCGCAGGCTGCCCGGCGCATGGTCGCCAGGCACATCTTGCTCAAGAAATTGAAATTGTCCTCGTAGAACAGGACGAGCTGAGGTGCATCCGCCGCGAGCAAACGGTCGTACTCCTCGATCCCCTCGGCCAGCATGGCGTCGAAAAAGGAGACCTGGTGGCCGGCCTCGCGCAGCAGGGACACCACCTGCAGTGTGGCGAGCGGTGGGTACGGCTTGGCGCGCGCGATCTGTTTTTGGTCCAGCCGCAAAAAATAGGAGTGGCAAACCAAGATCGTGAGCATCATTTCTCCGTAGCGAACCTTAGCCTTCAGGGCAGGACCGAATAGGGACAGCAATGCGCATCAAATGAGCGCAGTTATGTCCAGTGAGTGCCGGCGCCCGGAGTTAAGGTTTAACGAAGCGTTCGTTTCCGGTATTTTACTCAAAAACACGCGTGCGCATCGACGCTCATACGGGAAATAACACCAAAAGACAAGGAGCCTGCCAGCGTTGACCGGCAAACCGGCCGCGGAGTTCATTGGGCGTTTCGGCAGGCCCTCGGGGTCGAGGGAACAGGCTTGCCGGGGGCCGCGGCGCTGGTGACCGGCCGGCTACGCGCGCGCGGTGCAATATCCGGGCTTGTAAACGCGTTCCGTGGATGCGGGGTATGCGGCCAGCTTATCGGCAGGACGTGTCGGCCTGACGACCAGCATACCGCCGCAATTGGGGCAGACGCCGTGCAATACGTTTTCCGCGCATGACGCGCAGAACGTGCATTCGAACGAGCAGATCCGCGCGTCCACGGAATCCGGCGCCAGCGATCGATCACAGCATTCGCAAGATGGACGAAGTTGCAGCATGGCGCCCTCCAGTTCGATCACCGTTCAGTCAATTCCACGATTCGCGCGCTGACCTGGGTGCCCTCGACGATGAGTTCACCCACCGAAATGGGCAGCTTAAATCGCCGGGGCCCGCAACTACCAGGGTTGACGTACAAAATGCCGTCCCGTTTTTCGACCAGGGGCTTGTGCGAATGGCCCGAAACTATCACCTGCACGCCCGCGGCATGCGGCTCGATGTCGAGCTGCGAAAGATCGTGGATGACGTAGACGAATGCGCCTCCGACTCGAATCACTTCCGTTTCCGGCAAACGAGCTGCCCACACCTGTCTGTCATTATTACCTCTGACGGCAATCAGCGGCGCCATGGCGGCAAGCTCATCGAGAATCTCGGCCGACCCGATGTCTCCGCCATGAATGATGTAATCGCAGCCGATTGCGAATGCTCGTGCTTCGGCCCTCATGAGTCCGTGTGTGTCCGACAGCAGTGCGACGCGCAATGGCATGACCCTGAAAGAATTGCGGCGCGTTTGACCGCGCCGCAATTATTATCAACCAATCAATGGGAAACTCAGCGCTCCCAATGACCTCGTTCGTGGTGCCAGTGCGGTCCGCGTTGTTCCCAGCGATCGGGAACCCAGCGATACCCGCGACGCTCACCGACCCAACGGCCCGCCACCCACACATGTTCGCGGCCCCGGTAGTCCCAATAACCAGGAGCCCAGACGAAGCCCACACGCGGCGGCGGCACCGTTTCAATGCGCAGCGGCGGTGGTGCGATATCGATGTCAATGGCGACTCCTGCCGATGCAATCGTGGGTGCGGCCACCGCACTCGCAGCCATGCACAAACCCAGCAATAACGCCTTACGAGAAGATTTCATTAAACACTCCTTCTTGATGTCGTCCGGCTACCCAGGCAGCCAAACTTACTGCCTAAACGGTACCGGCATATGGTCCGTTGACTGCACCACCGCGTATGTAGGACTGGAGCGCATATTTCCGGCCAGCGATTGGCTCCTAAGTCATTGAGAATCCGAAGAATATGGGGTCACTGCCTCGGCCTTAAGAGTTGGTAATGTCTTTACGCTGCGAATCACCGGCAGCCGCCAAGCGATGCAAGCCAACGCCAGCGCCGTGACGCCGGAAAATCCCAAGGCTGCGCGCAACCCCACGTGTTCGCCCAGCCAACCGCCGAGCAGAGCCCCCGGTCCCGCGGGCAGCAAAATCAGCCAGCGCATGGTGCTCGTCATCCGTCCCAGCATGGGCGCCGGCGTGACCGACTGGCGCAGCGACAGGAAATTGATGAAAATGAAAATCGCGCCGACACCGAACATCATCAGCATGGTTGCATAGGCGAAAACGCCGAAGATATTGGCCGGCGCTACGGCAAGCAGCAGCCAGCCGCTGCCGGAAACCGCAAACCCCAATACCAGCGTCGGACCGGGACCCAGGCGCCGGACCACCCGATGTCCGTTCGCGCTGGCAAACACCGTGCCGACACCCAGCGCAACATAGCTCAAGCCGACGCCGCGCTCGGATAGCCCAAGCTCGTGAATGGCGAACAGGATCTGCACGACCGTAGCGGCCTGGCTGCACATTTGCCAGATGCCAACGCACGAGGCCATCGTCACGAGAAGCTTGTGGCCCCGCACGAAATCCAAGCCCTCACCCATGGCCGACCAGAACGCCCTGTGTACCTTGCCGGGCGTTTCCCGGACCGGCACACCGCGAAGAATGGACGCCGATATCAGCAACAAGGCTGCATTCGCAAGCAGCGCGATGGGCGCGCCCGTCAGTTTGATCAATGCACCGGCGGCGGCAGGCCCGGTTACCTCGGCCGTCGCTGACGCGAGCGCATTCTTGGCGTGCGCCTCCACCAAACGCTGCCGGGGAACAATTTGCGTCAATACGATTTGCGCCGCGCTGCCGGCGGTGGTATTTACCGCACCAATTAGAAATCCGACGATGTAGAGCCAGGGCATCGACAGCCAACCGAGCCACCAGGCCAGCGGCACCGTCGCTACGCCCAGGGCGATCGACAATTCACCGATAACATAGACCGGCAATTTTCTCACCCGATCCAGCACCACGCCCGTCGGCAGAGAGAACAACACGAAGGGCAGAATTTCCATCGCCGTCAGCAGGCCCATTTGCGTCGGCGCAGCATGCATGAGCACGGCCGCGGTCAGCGGCACCGCGAGCAATGTCACCTGGCCGCCGAAGGAGGAAATGAGTATGGAGGTCCAGAGCCTGCGATAGGTCCTATCGCGCAGAAGATCAGTCGGCGAGAGCGCGAATCGATTCAGCCACCAATCCGGCAGCCATGCGACAGCCTGGGCAAGGCCTCGCTTACCTGTCATTTTGGCCGTACGCTGCCATAGCGATCGGCTCTTCCGAGTCCTCCGCCTCGCCGAGAAATCCGCCGCTTTGATGCGCCCAAAGCCGTGCATAAAGGCCCTTCTGCGCCAACAGCGAGTAGTGATTGCCTTCCTCGACGATGCGGCCTTTGTCCAACACGATCAAGCGATCCATCGCGGCGATGGTCGAGAGGCGATGCGCAATGGCCATGACCGTCTTGCCCTCCATCAACCGGTAAAGGCTTTGTTGAATGGCCGCCTCGACTTCGCTGTCGAGGGCGCTGGTTGCCTCGTCCAACAAGAGGATTGGCGCGTCCTTGAGCATCACTCGCGCAATCGCAATCCTTTGGCGCTGGCCGCCGCTGAGCTTCACGCCCCGCTCACCCACATGCGCCTGGTACCCAACCCGGTGCTTCGGGTCGGTCAAGGTGACAATGAAATCGTGTGCCTCGGCCCGCTTTGCGGCGGCGATCATCTGCGCGTCGCTCGCATCCGGACGCCCGTAGAGAATGTTGTCGCGAACCGAGCGGTGCAATAAGGACGTGTCCTGAGTTACCATGCCGATCTGTTCGCGCAGACTGTCCTGGGTGCTCAGCGCGATGTCTTGGCCGTCGATCAGCACCCTGCCGTGCGGGATGTCATAAAAGCGCAGCAATAAATTGACGATGGTGCTCTTGCCCGCGCCGGAGCGGCCGACCAAGCCGATCTTCTCGCCCGCGCGGATATGAATGTTGAGATTTTCGATCACCCGGCCCGCATCCTGGTGCGCGGCGCCATAGTTGAAGCTGACGTGCTCGAAGCGGATGTCGCCGCGGCTCACGCGCAGCGGAACCGCATCGGGACGATCAACGACGGTCGGCCGGCGCGCGAGGGTATTGATGCCGTCCTGAACAGTACCGATCTGCTCGAACAGCGAAGCCATTTCCCACATCACCCAATGCGAGATGCCGTTGAGACGCAGCGCCATCGCCGTCGCCGCCGCCACGGCCCCCACGCCGACCTCGCCGCGCGTCCACAACCACAGTACGACGCCCGCGGTGCTCGCAATCAATCCCATGCTCAACACATGATTCACGATCTCAAACCCGGTCACCATGCGCATCTGGCGATAGACGGTGTGCAGAAATTCGGCCATGGCTCCGCGCACATACACGGCCTCGCGCTGCGTGTGCGAGAACAATTTAACCGTGGCGATGTTCGTGTACGCATCGGTGATGCGGCCCGTCATCAAGGAGCGGGCGTCCGCCTGAGCTTTCGCGACGGCGCCAAGACGCGGCACGAAGTACCACACCGCGAGCAGATAAAACGTCAGCCAGCCGAGAAAGGGCGCCAGCAGCCACAGATCGAAATTCCCAACCACCAGCGCGATCGTGACGAAATAGATCACGATGAAAACCAGGATATCGGCCAGTATCATCCAGGTGTCGCGAACTGCGAGCGCGGTTTGCATCACCTTGGCGGCGACCCGCCCCGCGAATTCGTCCTGGTAGAAACTCAGGCTCTGAGCGAGCATGTTGCGATGAAAGTTCCAGCGCAATCGCATGGCGAAGTTGCCGGCAAGGGCCTGCTGCTTGAGCAGGCTTTGCAGCGCGATCATGACAACGCTGCCGAACAGCACGGCGCCCAGTATCGCCAGATGGACCCGTTGCTCCGCCCAAAGCCTCGATGGCTGCACCTTCGCGAGCCAATCCACAACGCGTCCCAACATGCTGAACAACAAGGCTTCGAACACGCCGATGGCGGCCGTCAGCAGCGTCATCGAGGCAATGTAGCGGCGTGCGCCTGCGGCACAGGCCCACAGGAAGGGGAAAAACGCCTGCGGCAGCGGCCGCGACGCACCTTGAGGGTAGGGTGAAACCAGTTTTTCGAAGAAACGAAACATCGACCGCCCCGGCAATTTCCTTGCAGCCCGCTATGTTATCGCTAATGCCCCCGCCCTGTCGGACCCCCGGCACGAGTTGGACGTCACGAGTTTGACCTCCCAAGTAAGCAAATGCCTACTTCAAGTCGCGGATGGCCAGCCTATCCAGCCCGCTGCCATTACGTAGACTGGCCTGCGTTTGCAACCAATAACGGTAGGGAAGAATCATGAAATCTCGTAATCTTTTTGCGGCCGCGAGTTTCGCTGCCGTGGCTTTGCTCGTGAGTACGGTGTCTTTCGCTGCCACCAAGGCTCAGATCGATGAGCGTGTGCACGTCGCGATGCAGCAGTTTTATCAGCTCAATCCGGCGCATCGAGACTTGGTCGGCAGGGCCAAGGGCGTTCTGGTATTTCCGCGCATCACCAAGGGCGGCGTCGGCGTCGGCGGTCAGTATGGAGAGGGCGCTTTGCGTATCGACGGCAAGAATGTCGCTTACTACAACATCACTTCTGCCTCGGTCGGCTTGACGCTCGGTCTGGCAAAACACAGGGAAGTCATTTTGTTCATGACGCAGGAAGTGTTGGATAAATTCACCACCAGTCATGGCTGGACCATTGGTGCCGATACCGGCGTAGCGGTGTTGTCCAAGGGTGCCGGCGGCGAATACGACACCAAGACCTTGCAAAGACCCATCCTGGGCATCGTGTTCGGTGAGAAGGGCCTGATCGGCGACATTTCGCTCGAGGGTTCAAAGGTCACCAAACTGGAGCGATAGCGTTTGTTGGGTGCGCGGGGCTCTCGAGTTTAAGGGCTCCGCGCATCGTCCGGCAGCATCTCGCCGCGAGCGGGCGATCCTAAGGTACACTGGCGCGCTTGCCCCGATGGCGAAATTGGTAGACGCAACGGACTTGAAACAATTGAGCGGCAGCCGCGGAAACGCCCTGCCGGATCCCGTCAAAGTCGGCGAACCCCCTGGGATGTCCCGAGGCAACGCCGAGCCAATCCGGACTGTGCAGAGCGGCCGGCAGGTGTAGAGAGTGGACGGTGGGGACCTAAAGGCAGTTTTAACGAACTCTCATGGTCGTGGCGCACTCCAGACCCCAAACGCGCGATTGCGCGGCGACGAAAGTCGTGGCGGGTATGAAAATCCGTTGGCCGCAAGGTCATGCCGGTTCGACCCCGGCTCGGGGCACCAATACCGGATGTTTACAGCGCCAGGCGCTCAGGTGCCGGCACACACCAGATGTCGATGGGTCCACGGCGGCCACGCAGCTCGAATCGCGGCAGCTGCAGGAACGATGTCGATCCCGCGTCGCCATTCCCATGCGGTGAAATTCTCAAGGCCGCGGCGACCGTGCAGGAGAACAGCACCTCCCCGGCGCGTGCCCGGCTGCAGAGTCTTGCGGCAACATTTACCGTATCCCCGACCAATGTAGTCGTTTTGCGTTTTGCGGGACCCAAGTTGCCAAAAGCCACTTCGCCCAAATGCAGTCCTATTCCAATTCCCGCATCAATCGAGAGTTCTTTGCGCCAGCGCTGCGCCACCGGAGCGAAAGCCTCCAGCATGGCGTGGCCGGCTGCCAGCGCATCGGCCGCGCCGCCGCCGCTTTTGGCATGCATGCCGAATCCGGCCATGATTCCGTCGCCCGCCATGTGATACACCTCGCCGCCGAATTGATTCGCGGCCGCGCCAAGCACTCGGAAGAATTCGTCCAAAAGCGGGACCACCTGCGCAGGCGGCAAGCTCTCCACCATGCCGGTATAGCCTCTCAAGTCGGCAAACAGCACCGTGACATCTGCGGTGCGAATTTCAGGCGGCTGACGAACTCGGGTGACGAGGATGGAACTTGCAGGGCGCACGCGCGGAGCTCGGGAATCGGTCATGCGGACGATTATGCACCAACTGCGCGTGGCACTTCACCTAGACCGCGCGGCGGCAAACCCTGCCGCGACCTTGCCAAGGATTCCAGAATGGCGTAGTTTTTGGGCGCAATCGGAGCGCGCGTGAATAAGAATCAGCATCTCCTCGATGCGTGGCAGCGGGACCTGAAGCTCAAAATCGCCTGGGCCCTGGCTGCGAAACTGCTGGGATTGGCGCTTCTTTGGTTCCTGTTCTTCAGAGGGCACGGCGCATGATCGACTTCGACGTCGTGACGCTGTCGCGCCTGCAATTCGCGCTCACCGCCCTGTATCACTTCCTGTTCGTACCGCTCACCCTCGGCTTATCCATGCTGCTGGTCATCATGGAAGCGGTGTACGTCATGACGGGACGCGAAATCTGGAAGCGGATGACCAAATTCTGGGGAGTGTTGTTCGGCATCAATTTTGCGATGGGTGTCGCAACCGGCCTCACCATGGAATTTCAATTCGGCACCAACTGGGCCTACTACGCGCACTATGTCGGCGACATCTTTGGCATGCCGCTTGCCTTGGAGGGCCTCGTCGCCTTCTTCCTGGAGTCGACCTTTGTGGGGCTGTTTTTCTTCGGCTGGGACAAGGTCTCCAAGATTGGGCATCTCATCATCACCGCCCTGGTGGCGCTGGCCTCGAGCCTTTCCGCTTTGTGGATTCTGATTGCAAACGGTTGGATGCAGCACCCTGTCGGCGCGCACTTCAACTACCACACCATGCGCATGGAACTGTCCTCATTCGCCGAAGTGCTGTTCAATCCGGTGGCGCAGGCCAAGTTCGTGCACACGGTTGCCGCCGGCTATGTCATGGGCTCGATGTTCGTGCTGTCGATCAGCGCCTGGTATTTGCTGCGCGGGCGCAACGTCGCCATCGCCAAGCGTTCGATGGCGGTGGCGGCGAGCTTCGGCCTGGCATGTTCCATCTCTGTCGTCGTGCTTGGCGACGAATCGGGATATCTGGATGGCGAAAACCAAAAGATGAAAGTCGCTTCGATCGAGGCGGAATGGCACACCGCGCAGGCGCCCGCCAGCTTTACGCTGTTTGGATTCCCCGACGTCGCGGCACGCAAAACACATGCCGCCATCAAGATCCCCTGGTTGCTGGGTCTGATCGCGACGCGTTCCAGCGATCTGCCCGTTTTGGGGATTTACGACCTGGTCGATCGGGCACGCGCGCGCGTCGTCTTAGGGGTGGAGGCGTATTCGGCATTGCAGGTGCTTCGCGCCGGGCCTGCCGAATCGCCCGATGCGGCAGCGCTGCAGCGCTTCGAGGCGAATCAAGCCGACCTCGGCTATGCATTGCTGCTGCTGCGCTATACCGACAACCCCGCAGCGGCAACGCCTGAGCAAATCGATGCGGCCGCGTGGTCCACGGTCCCGAATGTACCGGTGCTGTTTTGGAGTTTCCGGGTCATGGTCGGGTTGGGCTTGTTTTTCATTGCCCTGTTTGCGACGGCCTTCTATCTGGCAACTCGGCACCGTTTTGACCGGCATCCCTGGTTTCTGAAGTTGGCTTTCTTCAGCTTGCCGCTGCCCTGGATTGCGGTCGAAGTGGGTTGGATCGTCGCCGAATATGGCCGTCAACCGTGGGCGGTCGACGGCGTGCTGCCCACATTCCTCGGTGTGTCGCGCACCGCTGCGGGCAATGTGTGGTTCTCGCTGTTGGGGTTCGCGATTTTCTATTCGGCGCTAGCCGCGGTGGATGCCTTTCTGTTGACGCGCACAATCAGGCGCGGGCCGGACGGATTGGGGTACACGCCATGACGTCGGCGCTTTTTGACTACGCGGCCTTGCGGGTGATTTGGTGGCTCATCATCGGCGTGCTTCTCATGGGATTCGCAATCACCGACGGGTTTGATCTCGGACTGGGCGCGAGCTTTACCTATCTCGGCCGAACTGAGGCCGAGCGCCGCGCCCTGCTCTCATCGGTGGAACCCGTATGGGAAGGGAACCAGGTGTGGTTTGTGTTGGGCGGCGGTGCGGCGTTTGCCGCCTGGCCACTGCTGTACGCGACAGCGTTTTCCGGCCTGTACCTGGCGATGTTTTTGCTGCTGGTGTCATTGATATTGCGCCCGGTGGGCTTCGCATTCCGCGGCAAATTGACCGACGTTCGGTGGCGAGCAGTCTGGGATGCGGCTTTGACCTTGGGCGGCGGCGTACCCGCGTTGTTGTTCGGGGTCGCATTCGCGAACTTGTTTCTTGGCGTGCCGTTTCACTTCGACGGCATGCAGCGACCGGTGGTGACGGGAGGATTTTTCAGCCTGCTGCATCCTTTCGCCCTGCTGGGTGGCATCATCAGCCTATCCATGCTGGTATTGCACGGCAATGCGTATGCCGCCATGAAGGTCGGTGAGCCGATGGCCGCGCGCGCGCGCGCGGTCGGACGCGGCGCCTCCGCAATTTTTCTCGTGGCATTCCTGGGAGCCGGTGTCTGGGTGTCTTCGACATTGGGCGGCTACCAGGTGAGCAGCATCATCGACCACGCGGGACCGTCGAATCCCATGCGAAAGACAGTCGTGATCGTGGCCGGCGCCTGGCTCAACAACTTTCACGCGTGGCCGTGGATGTGGGCGGCCCCGGTTTGCGCCGTCCTGGGAGCGGTGGCCGCGCATGCACTGCTGCACCTGCGGCGCGCCAGCGCCGCCTTCTTGGCCAGCGTGTTGGTTCAGGCGGGCACGATTTTGACGGGTGGCTTCGCGTTGTTCCCGTTCTTGATGCCCTCTTCCACTTTCCCGAATCAAAGCCTGACGGTGTGGGATGCCTCCAGCAGCGCGAAGACACTGTTGATCATGCTCGGTGCGGTGAGCGTAATTCTGCCGATCATACTGGCCTACACCAGTTGGGTGTTCAGGGTGGTACGCGGCCGCGTTACGCTGGAGAATATGCACGAACACGAGGGCGGATACTGATGTGGTACTTCAGTTGGATTCTCGGCACCGGCCTTGCGCTATCGTTTGCCGTGCTCAACGCCATTTGGTATGAAATCATCGAGCAGCAGCCGGAGAAAGCCGCGGAGGACCCGACGGTTTTTCCAGGCGATAAGAAATAACTGCGCTTCTGTCCGGAGCTTCAGAAAGGGTAGTTCAGTCCGGTGAACACCACAGCGCCCTCGCGCCCATAGCCGACATCAACATAACCCACCACAAAGGGTCTGGCGATTCCGCGAAATCCCACCCCGGCGACCGAATGCAAATGATCGAGCGGATTGGTACTGGTGCGCGAAAAGACGCGGCCGAGATCGACGAAGGGCGCGATCTCGATGTCGAGCTTGGTCGTGACGGCATCGAACGTAAACGCTTTGTGGCGCAATTCGACGGTGGTTGAAAAGGAATTTCGGTCGTAGAAGCGGCCGGCGCCGAAGCCACGCAGTGGCTGCTCGCCGCCGATCACGCTCTCGCCGCCTCCGATGCCGCTCAAGCCCCAGAACGGCACGTCCCGTACGGTGGGCAGGTAGCGCAAGGATAGATGTGCGGCCAGCAGCGTGTCCGGGGTCAGCGGCCAAAATGCCCGGCCGTCAATTCCAACTTCGCTGTACGAGGAGTCGTTGATCAAACCTCCTCTTGCGGCGGCACCGACATATGCGACCCATTGCATGCCATGGGTGGGTATCGACGAATCATCCCGCGTGTCATAGACCAAGGATAGGCGATTGAGCAGTTGTTGATCGGTGCCGAGATTCCCAGGGAATCGCGTTTCGATCGACGGAACACCCCCCAGCGTGCCGGGCAACACGTCCACGACCTGCAAATGCACGGTGTAGAGAATCTGCCAGGTATGATTCAAATTCAGGCCGATCTGGACCTGCCCGAAATCCTGTTGGCTGGTGTAGTTGGTCTGCGCGCGCCGTCGCGTCTGATTTCCGATGCCGAAAAATCTGGTGGTCCCGTCGCGGTCGTATATCAGGCTGTAGTTGATGGTCCAGAGATCGTCGCGCGAGCGTCCGATTTGATATTCGCCGTCAAATTCGCGTTCCACTCTTTGCTTGATTCCCGCAACGAGCGACCATTGTTCGTCGGCCGAAGAGAACGAGAAAATGCGGGCGTGCACGCCAAATCCGAAATTCGGGTTATAGAGAACATCCGGCGCAACAATGCGGCTCACATTGTGTTTCTCATCGGTCGTCACCCAAGTGGGAATCAGCCCGAGCGTCAAACCGCTATTGGGATCGGCCGAGATCAACGGCACCGGAATGAACGGTGCGGTCTCGGGATTGAACCACCTCGTCCATGCCGGAGTTAGTGCAGGCGGCGCGGCCGGAATGGGCTCCCCCAACACTTGCTTGCCGGCGTCCGCCGGAGGATTGTCCGACCAGCAAGGCGCAGCCGGCACCATGCAGGCCGCGGCCGCACTCGCGATGAGCAGACCTCTCACCGGGGTAACTGCGCGAAGCACTGCAAAAGCCGATCGGTGACCGGCCCGGGATTGAGCAACAGCACTAGTGAACTCCCGCCCGCACCCCAATATGCCGCATGAGGCGTGTTTTCACCTCGACCGGCGTCATGGAGGGTCGCGGCAAATCGGCGGGAGTCCCCGCGCGGATGAGCAACCGGGCAAAGCGCGCGCCGCCGCTTGGCGGATCGTCGAGCCAGGCAGAGATTCGCAGCAGATCATCGGTTTCCAGCGATGCGGCGTAACCGCAGGCGGCGGCCACATCAGCGAATCCAACATGGGGTGAGACCGTCGCCTGACCTCCCGTCGAATCGTGCACGCCGTTGTCGAGCAACAGATGCAACAAATTCGCCGGCCCGTACGCCCCCGCGGTGGCGAGAGCTCCCATGCGCATCAGCGCCGCTCCGTCTCCGTCCAGTGCAACCACGCGCAGGTCCGGACGAGCCAGCGCAAGCCCCAGCGCCAGCGGCAAAACACATCCCATGGAACCGACCATATAGAGGTGATTCGGGCGATCGTCGATCGCATACAATTCGCGGCCGCAAAATCCGGTGGATGCCAACAGCACGGTGGAGGCGATCGGTGTATGCGCGATCACCAGGCGCAAGGCGTCTTGTCTGGACGGTCTCGCCTCGGGCGCCACGCGGTGCGGCGCAATCACCGCCCGCGACGCGGTCGATCGCTCGGCGAACGCACCCACACCGCGTTGCAAACCATGTGCGGCAACGCTGCCCTTTTGCATCAGCAATGCGTAAGGACGCCCGGTCCGATCCATGTGCGCGGTCGCGCGGTCAAGCGCGGGACCGATATCCCCGATTTCCGAGGGGAATAGCTCCCAGGGTATCTGCATGGTCTCCAACATGTCCGGGGTAATCGGCCCCATCAAGGCGTGCTGCGGCCCATCGGCGATGCCGGGTTGAGCGCGCCAGGTCAGGATGAGCAACTGCGGCAATCGAAAGGTCCAGGTCAGCGATGTCAGCGGACTGACCGCGTTGCCCAATCCGGAGTTCTGCATCATGGTGATGCCGCGCCGATGCGGCACGCCGCTATCCCCCGACATCGCGATGCCCGCAATCAATGCCACGGCATCGCCTTCGTTCGCCGTTGAAACATAGTGCAGCGAGGCGTCCTGCAGGACGTAGTTGATAAAGGGCGTGAGGAATGAGCACGGCACGCCCGCATACCAGCGAAAGCCCCGTTCGCGCGCTGCCTCGACGAAGTGCCGCGCCTCGATCATCGATCGAACGGCGCCTGCTCGTGGGCGAAATCCACCGCCTGACGGCGAATCGATGCACTCATGGAGCGCCTCCCGACAGGGGTTTGAGCTGCGGCAGCACATCACGAGCAGCGCGGATCACATCGTTGGGAAAATCGATTTCGATCCACGGTAATCCCGTGACATCGGCAACTTCGAGCACCTGGCTTCTCTCTCTGAGCAAATCACGCACGGCTTCCTCGTGCGGCATCTGCGCGCGCCCGCTGTCGACATAGTCGGCGACCAAGGCTGCCAGACGCCGCGCAGCGACTTGGTCGAAGCGAAAGAACCCGACCGACTCGCCAATGGTGTCGAACTCCAGGCCGGCTGCCAACTGCTTGCGCAGTTCGATGGGCACGCCGTTCCGCACGCACAGCTTGACCGGCTCATCACCCGGCTCGAAATCGCGATCGATCAGCAGACGGTTCACCGGGCGGCTCCCTGCCGTCAGCGCAATCAAGATTCGTTCGTCATACAGCACATCCGCGTCCATCAACAAAATATCACCACCACGAGTCATGACGTGGGCGGCGGTATGCACCGTGAGAACGCTGCCGAGCTCAAACTGCATGTTGATCACGATCTCCGGACGGGGTTCCCAATTCAAACTCATCAGTTCGGCCTCCACGAGCTCGTGGCGAAATCCAACCGCAATCGCAACGTCTTCGACGCCGGCGCTTTTCAGCATGCGCAGATGCCGCTCGAGCAGTGTCATGCCGTCGAAGCGTAACAGGCACTTCGGCAGCTGGCTGTCCTCCGGTAGTTGCAGGCGGACACCGCGCCCGGCGGCCAAAATGATCGCGCGCATCAAAATCCTTCCATAAATGAAGCGTTAAAGATAGTGACTCAAGGAGCGGCACCGACCGCGGCGGCGCCCGAGCGCGAGGAGAAGCGCAAGTACAGCAGCCCGGGCAAGCCCAGCAGCAATTCACGTGCGCGCTTTGCCAGCGATAACGCCAATGCTGCATCGGGCGGCAGGCCTGCCAGCGGTCCGAGCAGCAGATATCCGCCCTCTTGCACGCCCAAGGCACCTGGGATCGCAAATCCCGCGCCGCGAATCGCCTGCCCCAAACTTTCAAGCAGCAGCGCTTCGCGCCAGCTCACCGGCGTACCCAAGAACAGAGCAATCAAGTAAACCTCGCCCGTACCGACAATCCAACCGACCACGCTGAACAAGAAGCTTGTCGTGACGGCGCCATTGCGCCGATACGTTCTCTCCACGGCAAGATCGATGGCCTGTGCCTGGGTGACCCACCGCGACCAGTCGCGCTTGCCGGAAAAAAGTCGCACCGCCCGCATGAGCTTGCTGAACAGTCCGCGGCGCTGAATAAGATAAAACCCACCAACCTGCACCGCCAGAAAGGCGCTGGCAAGCAGCACCGACGTGCGCAGCGCCCCGGGTGAGAAATGACCGGTCTGCGCACCGAGTAGGATGACGCCCATCAGTGCGAATGCGATCTGTGCAAAGGTCTGCAAGGTTGTGCTGACGGTGATCGCCGCCGCAGCGTCTTCCATGCGCATGCCGCGCTGGGCCAAATGGCGCGCCATCAGCACCGGACCGCCGATTTGTCCGGCCGGCATGAGGCTGTTGGCGGACTCTCCCACCCAGCGCGCCAGGAACGAATCGCGGTACGGACTTCGGCTCGATCCCTGCTCGAAAAGCACGCAAATTGCGATCGCGTCAAGTACCAGCGGCAACCCATGGAACAAGGCGACCAGCAGCAGTCCCCAACCGGCGTGGGCCAGTGTTGCCAGGATGGCGGGCAAGTCCTGCGACACCAGCAGGCCCGCGAATAGCAGCACCCCGATGCTCAATAGCCAACGCGCCGTCCTCGTCATTCGCCCCGGCCCATGAGGCGATGAAATACCTGACGAAAACCGAAATAGGCAAAGGCGTCCTTCATATTGGAGATGAGGCGCCACCACGGGTGCATGTGCGGATCGGTCACATATTCGAAGGTCAAGGACACTCGTGTTTCCCCCGGCAGCGACGGGGTGATTCGATGCCGCACGGCGTCGCCGTCGAAAACGACCAAGCCGCCGGGCGGGATCTTGATCGAGCCCGACACCACCGACGCGCCTTTCTCCCGGGTGTGCAGTTCGTAATCCAGGCGGCAAGAGGAGTCGTCGATCACGCCCAGCAGCAGCGTGTAGCGGCGGCCTGCATAGTAGGACGTGTCGTAATGCCAGCCGATGCGATCGCCCGGCTTGGTATAAAAATACAGCGCGTAGGCGTGCGGATCGTCAGGCGGCGAGACTTGCAACCGCTCTCCCGTCAGTTGCTCCAGCCACGCGAGCAGCGCCGTTGAACGATAAAGTTCGGCAATGAGAGGCGCTTGTTGATCAATCGTATGCCGGCTGACGCTTCCGCCCTGTTTGTGTCCGGGCAGGTAGTTGCGATTGATCGAACCTTCGACCGCGGCAACGGCAGCGATCAGCTGCGCGGTGATGTCGGCCGGCAGGAATTCTTCAACATACAGAAAAGAGCCTTGGGCGGAGTACTCGCCGCGCAAGCCGCGCAGGTCGAGAGATTCCAGACGCGAAATGAATTGCTGCCCGCCTCCGGTTTGCGTCGCCGCCACGCTTATCCGGAGATCCCGGCAGCCATGCGTCGATCGCGGCGCACCGCCCGTCGATAGTCGATCACCACCCAAATGGCGTACACGGGTGCACAGATCGATGCCACGAGCAGCATTGGCGCCAGAGCATTGCTCAAGGTCGCCAATGGGAACAAATACAGCACATCTTCCGTCTCGAAGCCGCCGAGAGAGGCCTGCTGTGTAGCGGTCTTGCCATGCAACTCCTCGATTCGCATGCGCAAAAAGAAGATCAATGCGACCGCGGTGCCGGCCACCAGTCCTAAAACGGAGGGCGGGAAAACCAGGTTGACGCCGGGCTTCCCCGTCAAGCCGACGCCGAGCGCAATGAACACCAGGATGGTCACGGCCGCATCACTGGCCAGATCATAGAGATGGCCGATCCGGCTGATCTTGCCGCTCATCCGCGCCAGTTCGCCGTCGGTGTGATCCAGAAAATTCGACAGCACCAGCAGCAATGCGGCGAGATTGGACCAGCCGTAGCTTCCCGGCATGAAGGCCGCGGCGGCCGCCAAACCGACGCCTAAACGCAAAGTAGTCAGATGGTTGGGGGAAATCCAACTATGCATGAGCGGCGCAACCAAACGGCGCGCCAAGCGAGCGTCCCATGGACGCCGGCGTGAACTGATGGGATGAGCCAAAGATTGGGGGTTTCGCATGAGGCATCGTCGTCTGTTTTGTCCTATTTTACGACAGATGCTGCTTTGTCATCCAAAGGAAATCTAGATGGAAAATCCAGCGCTTACAGATGGAATTCGGGAATTCGGGCCGGCACCAGCCCCTACTTCATCGGCACGCCGCAGCGGGCCAGTACGCCGCGCAAATCTCTGATCGGAGGAAACACTTCGTTGTTCCAATCGGCGCCTTGCGTGTCATAGGCTCTCTGCTCGTGTTCCACGATGTCCTTGTCTTCGCGAAAAATATTTTCGGTAAACCAGGTCACAAAGGGCCACACCGCGTGAATGATTCCCGGGAAGCTCGGTTTCTTCACCGATAGATAGCCATAGGTTCGATTGGTGCGCTGAGCGGCATCGAGCGGCGTATACCCCAGCCACACATCGAGTACAGGATCATCGGATTGCTGGATGTCCCTTCCCACCCAGACCTTCAGGCTTTGGGTCGGATAATCAGTGCGAATCCGCATGTGATCGCAAAAATCCTTCTTCGCTTCACCGCGCTTGCGCATCAAATCGACGATGACCTGTTCGCCGACCGATGATTTCCCCTCGGTGCGGCTGAAACTGTATTCGACTTCCGCCCAATTCTCGCCGTGATTGCGGCCCAAGCAACGGGCTCTGATCGAGCCCATCTGCTTGCGGTGCATGAATTGATGATTCATGTCGAAAAGGTTTTCGTGCATGAAGGTGTAGTGACAGGCGACTTCGCGGTTGAGGCGGCGCGTCTTGTAGTCCTTGCGTTGGGACGAGCCGAGACTGGCAGGCGCGCGGCTTTCAGCGAGCGCAGCATCCCCCGGGAAAACGAAGATCAACCCATCGATTTCACGCGCAGGATAGCTTTTGACGCCGGCGGGCAACCGCTCCGGGCCCATGTATGGCACGTTGACGCACTTGCCGCTGCAGTTGTAGACCCAGCCATGGTAGTGACACTTCAAGTCATCGCCGCTGACCACGCCCAGATGCAACGGCACCTGCCGATGAGCACAGCGATCTTCCAGTGCAAATACCTGTCCGCTGCGGCCGCGATACAGCACGATGGGATCACCGGCGAATCGGCGGCCCAAGGTCTTGCCCAGCTCCAGCTCATGAGACCAGGCCAAGGGATACCATTGGTCCGGGTGCGCGCCAATGCGTCGCAGGTCAACCACGTCGGCCGTGTTCGCCGCGCGCAAGGTCGCCAAATTCGAGGCTTCTTCGGACATGGCCGGGGATTCTACCTGTTCCCGGCGGCGTATTGGAACGTGGAGGCTAAGGTCGGAATCGAACCGGCGTACACGGCTTTGCAGGCCGCTGCATGACCACTCTGCCACTTAGCCCAGCATCAAAAACAGCAAACCCCGGACTTGCCGGGGCTCCAATGGCGGCAGGATGCGGCCGGCGAAGTGCGGCAAACCTGCAACCCTTTGCGCTAGTAATCAAATTTGGAGCGGGAAACGAGGCTCGAACTCGCGACCTCAACCTTGGCAAGGTTGCGCTCTACCAACTGAGCTATTCCCGCACTAAACAGACGCGCAATTGTAGGGCCGTACCGCCGGGAGTCAAGAAGAAGTCTGTGAAAAATGCAGCTAAAGCCTTGAACTGGCCGACAATTTCGGTTTTCATCGCGCGGCTACAGGCTCGAGCTGTCCCGCAATTCGGGCCAGGCCAGCCGTAGGTATAAGATCATGGACCACAGGGTCAACACCGCCGCCACGGCCGTGAGAAGCACGCCGAGCTTGTAGATGGGAATGCCGATCAGATCGTGCCGGAACAGCATCATCGAAAGCCCGGTGATCTGCATGATGGTCTTGTACTTGCCCAGCATCGACACTTTGATGCGGCCGCGGGCGCCGATCTCCGCCATCCATTCGCGCAGTGCAGAGACCGCGATTTCACGGCCGATGATCACGGTGGCCATGATGGCAACGAACCAGCGCGGATCGGCGCTGACGATCAGCACCAGGGCAGCCGCGACGATCAATTTGTCGGCGACGGGATCCAAGAACGCTCCGAGCCGCGAGGTCAGGCCGAGCTTGCGTGCAAAATAGCCGTCCAAGGTATCGGTGATGCCCGCCAGCGCAAAGCCGACCCCCGCGGCCGGATGCGCCCACCAAAATGGCAGGTAAAAGAGAATCACCACACCCGGAATCATCAGAATGCGCAACCACGTCAGCGTGTTGGGCAGGTTCCAATGAGACTTAGGGTTAGCGGCCGGGGTGGAGGTGTTCATAAATTATCTGGGCAAGCTCCCGCCCAAGGCCACGAACTTGGATGAAGTCATCGATGCCGGCACGCAGTATTCCTTGTAGGCCGCCGAACTGCTTTAGAAGTTCGCGCCGTTTAACCGGCCCCAAACCGGGGATGGTTTCGAGTATCGATTGGCTGTGACGTTTGGCCCGTTTTCGGCGATGCCCTGCGATTGCGAAGCGATGCGCTTCGTCGCGCACGCGTTGAATCAGATGCAATGCACGCGAGTCCGGCGCCAGTATAGTGGGCGTCTCCTGGCCCAACAAGAACAGTTGTTCCTGGCCGGCTCGCCGATCGACGCCTTTCGCCACGCCGATCAAGGTAATTCCCCCCACGCCCAGCTCATCCAGCACTTTGGCCGCCTCGGCCAGTTGTCCTTTGCCGCCATCGATCAAGAGCACATCCGGCTTGGTGATTTCGCCGTCGCGGATCCGCTTGTAGCGCCGTGTCAATGCCTGGTACATCGCCGCATAGTCATCGCCGGGTTGGATGCCGCTGATATTGAAGCGCCGATAGTCGTTCTTCAGCGGCCCTTCCACGCCGAACACCACGCAGGAGGCAACGGTGTCCGTGCCTCCGGTGTGGCTGATATCGAAACACTCCAGGCGAGTCGGTGCCTCCTCCAGATCGAAGGCGTCGCGCAAGTCCTCGAGGCTTGACTCGATGCCGGCACGCGCCAGCCGCCGCATGGTGAGCGCCTGCTCCGCGTTATTGCGCGTCATCTCCAGCCAGCGCGCGCGAATGCCGCGCACCGAAGACGAAATTCGCACCTTGTGCGACAAGCGCTCCGCCAACGTGGATTCCAGCAGCTGCATTTCATCGAAGTCTTGCTCCACGATGATCTCCGCCGGCGCGTCGCGCTCCAGGTAATACTGCATGACAAAGGCCGCGAGAACCTCCGGCAGCTCGGCAAACGGCGCCTTCGGGAAAAACGTGGTGCTGCCCAAACTGCGGCCCGCTCGCACGAACATCAACGCCACGCAGTACTCGCCGTTGGCGGCGGCAATGGCGATGACGTCCGCATCATGATCGGCACCGGCGGTGACGATTTGTTGGGCTTGGATGACTTTGAGCTTCGCCAATTGGTCGCGTAGTTGTGCAGCCTCCTCAAAATCCAGCCGCTCGGCTGCTGCTTCCATGCGCCGGCCGAGATCTTCGCTGACCTCGTCGTTGCGGCCTTCCAGCACCTTGATCGCCGCGCCCACATCGCGCGCGTAGTGCTCCTTGGACACGAGACCGACGCACGGTGCGGTGCAGCGCTGGATTTGGTATTGCAGACAGGGTCTGGAGCGATTCGTGAAGTACGTGTCGTCGCAGTTGCGTATACGAAATAGTTTCTGCAGCTGCTGCAAGGTGTCGCGCACCGCGCCGGCGGAAGGATATGGTCCGAAGTACTTGCCGGGCTCCTTGCGCGACCCGCGGTAGAAGTTCAGGCGTGGAAATTCGTGGTTGGTTTCCAAATGCAGGTACGGAAAGCTCTTGTCGTCGCGCAACACCACGTTGAATCGCGGGCGATGCTTCTTGATCAAGTTGTATTCGAGCAGCAGCGCTTCGGTTTCCGAGTTCGTGATCGTCACTTCCATGTTGACGGTCTTTGCGATCAGCGCCTGCACCTTGGGCTGAACATTGCTCGGCTGAAAATAGGAAGCGACCCGGCTCTTGAGGTTGCGGGCCTTGCCGACATAGAGAATCTGCCCCTCCCCGTCCAGCATCCGGTAAACGCCGGGGCGCCCGGGAAGGCTGTCGACGAACACCTTGGCATCGAAGCGCACCTGCGGCGTGGACAGTTCGGTACTCACGGCGTGATTGCCAGATCCCGCGCCCTTTGAATCACGGCCTCGAACATGTCCGTGGTGAGCCGCCGTGTTTGAGTGTTGTAGCGGCTGCAATGATACGAGTCGAGCAACACCCGGCCAGAGCCCAAGTCATGCTCGGCCGCATGCGCAAATCGGAATGCCGCGGCCGGCAGGTCGAACACCCGCAGCACTGCCGCGTGTGCAATCGCTCCGAGCGCCAAAATCACCCGGGCGCTGCGGCTTTGCTGCAGCTCCGCCCGCAGGTAGGCGTTGCATTCCTTGACCTCCGCGGGGAGCGGCTTGTTGGCCGGCGGCAAGCACTTTACGGAGTTGGTAATTCGAGCGTCCTTGAGCTCGAGCCCATCATCGGCGGTGATGGATTCGGGGCCCGAGGCCAGTCCATACTTGTGCAGGGTGCGGTAAAGCAATATGCCGGCATGATCGCCGGTAAAGGGACGGCCGGTGCGGTTGGCGCCATGCATGCCGGGCGCTAAACCCACGAGAACGATGCGCGCGAGCGGATCACCGAACGGCGGCACCGGGCGACAGTAGTAGCCGGGTTCCTCGGCGTGAACGGCATCGAGAAATGCCGCGAGACGGGGGCAGCGCCTGCAATCGGCGTCAAAAATAGGGTTCATGCTCGAGCAGATTACACAACGCGGTGCGTAGATGAAAAAACGGGCTACGCGGATCACCGCGTAGCCCGCCATCGATCGCGCTTGGACTTTGGACTAACCCGAGCGCAACTGAACCTGGCCCAGTAGGCTTAGAACCCGTCAGACCCTCGCATCAGGGAAAAGATTCCTCGCAGTTAGCCAATTATTTTTGTTGGCTGTCCCTGGCCTTAAGCGACCATTTGGCGCTTCAGGATCGGGCTGCGGGGAAGGTTCCGGATCCAGAATAGCACCTGCTGCCGGCGGGGCAAGCCGGGTTTTTAAAAACTGCCGCTGAAAAAAGACTGAAAATAGAGAAAACCGCTGTATATTTTTGATTTTCCTATATTTTTTTAATTAATCCCTACCCCGGGGTGTCAGGAACATTTTCATTCCGTGGCGCGCACGCAAGGTGATCAAGCCCTGGGGCTCGACCGGGTGTCCCGGCACGACTCGCAGGCTGAAGCGTTGCGCCAGGGTCGCCAACAGAATCGTTGCCTCGGCAAGAGCGAACGCTGCGCCAATGCAGATTCGCTTGCCCCCGCCGAATGGTAGATAGGAAAAGCGCGCGCGGGTGGACGAGCGCTCTTGCGAAAATCGTTCCGGATCGAATCGTCCGGGATTCTCCCAAAGCTTGACGTGTCGATGCAGCAGCCAGGGAACGATCATCACGGTCGAACCCTTCGGTATGCGCCGGCCCACGAGTGTGTCATCGGCCATCGCCTGCCGCGCCATGGTGTGCACCGGCGGATAAATCCGCATGGACTCTTCGACCACCATGCGCGTATAGGTCAGTTTGCTCAAGTCCTCGTGATTCGGCACGCGGCCGCCGAGCACGGCATCCAACTCGGCGTGCAGCTTCGCTTCCTCGGCCGGATGCTGCGACAAGAGAAACCAAGTCCAGGTCATGGCCATGGCGGTGGTCTCGTGACCTGCCAAAAAGATCGTGATGACTTGGTCGCGTACTTCTTGAGCCGACATGCCTCCGCCGGTTTGCTCGTCGCGCGCCGCGATCAATCGTGCCAGCAGATCTTTGGGCCCGCTTCCAG
>Ga0210406_10000035_pt1 | contig 212831 bp, 181 predicted proteins | sample IncBWC30MmetaG_FD_155454 | JGI IMG/M metagenome (GOLD analysis project Ga0210406, IMG submission 155454) | Forest soil microbial communities from Barre Woods Harvard Forest LTER site, Petersham, Massachusetts, United States - Inc-BW-C-30-M | ecosystem: Environmental > Terrestrial > Soil >... | reverse complement strand
CAGAGAGGAACCCGTAACCCGGATGAATGGCGTCCACGTTGGTGATCTCGGCGGCGCTGATCACCTGGGGAATGTTCAGATAGCTCTCGCTGCTCCGGGGCGGGCCAATGCACACAGCTTCGTCCGCAAACCGGACGTGGAGGGAATTGCGGTCGGCCTCGGAGTAAACGGCAACCGTGGAAATCCCCAGTTCCTTGCAGGCGCAGATGACCCGCAGGGCGATCTCCCCGCGATTGGCTACTAGGATTTTCTGGAACATGGTCTGGGGCGCCGGCTATTTCTTCCGGCTCGGACGGATGCCGAAAAGCGGCTGCCCGTACTCAACCGGCTGTCCGTTTTCGACAAAGATCCGGACGACCTCGCCGGTCACGTCGGATTCGATCTCGTTCATCAGTTTCATGGCTTCCACGATGCAAAGGATTTTGCCAGTCTCGATGAAAGAGCCCACTTTCACGAAGGCCTCCGTACCGGGGCTGGGAGACTCATAATATGTGCCCACGATGGGTGACTTCACGAGGTGCAGATCTTCCGTGGATCGCGTCTCAGCGGCAGATGCCTGGCCGCCACCGGAGGAAGATTGGGGAGTCTCCACCGACCCGGGGACAATGATCTCCGGCGCGGCGATCATTCGCGGGCCGGAAACCATGACGCCCATGGAAGGCTTGCGCAGGCGTATTCGCAGATCGCCCCTTGAATACTCAAACTCCTCCAAATTATGTTCCGTCATGAACTGGAGGAGCTGCTCAATCTGCTGAATTTCAGGATTGGCGAACGACGGACTGGATTTGCTGGGTTTTTTGCGTTTCATGCCTGCTCTAGAGCTCAATGAGATCCCGCGGTGCGCGGGTCAGTACTTCCGTGCGATCGGCGTGAATGGCGACATCATCTTCGATGCGAATCCCCCCGATGCCAGCCGCGTACACGCCAGGTTCAATGGTAATCACGTTTCCCGGCTCGAGGCACTTCTTCTGACCCCGGGCCACTCTGGGATCCTCGTGGACCTCAAGACCAAGCCCATGGCCGGTACTGTGAACAAAAAGGTTGTCCAAGCGATAGCTGGCCAGGACTTGCCTCGCCGCCCCATCCACATCCATGCAAGCCGCGCCGCTCGTTGCCGCTGCGATCGCGGCCCCCTGGGCCTCCAAAACAGCCTGATACCAAGTCCTTATGCGTTTTGGGGCCCGCCCCACGTACACGGTGCGGGTAATGTCGCTGCAATAGTGCGCGAGTATAGCACCCAGGTCCAGCACGACCAACTCATTTTTCCTCAGTCGCTTGGCCGTAGGACGGGCATGGGGAAGAGCGGCCCGCTCTCCGAAAGCCACAATCGTCTCAAAGGCGGGACCCGACGCGCCCCTCTTCCTCATTTGATATTCTATCTCCGCCGCGACCTCGAATTCCCGGATCCCGGGTTTCAGCAGGCCAATGGCGGATTGCACTACATCTCCCGCCAGAATGGCCGCCCGCCGCATCTGGGCCAGTTCTGCCGCGTCCTTGCGCATCCTCAGGCTCTCCACCGTGCCTGTCGTCCCGACCCAGCGCACGCTTGCCCCGGCAACCTTACGAAGGCTATTGAGTTGCCCCACCGTAGTCTGGGCGGGATCAAACCCCACTCGCCGCATGCGCGAGTCTTTCAGGAACTGGCCGACGGAAGCGTACAAGGAACCCTGTTGCTGCTGGATGCGCACTCCCGTCATTTCTGCCCGGCCTTGCAACGTGAATCGGCCATCGGTGATGAAAGTAGTCCCTTTTCGAGACACGATCAGCGCGCCGGAGTCTCCCATGAAACCGGTCAAGTAATACCAGTTGGGACGGCTGGTAATCACCAGCGCGTCGACCTTCGCGTCAGAGAAACTGGCGGCCAGGTTCCGGCGGCGTTGCGGCATAGGAGTCTTCATAAATAGAACGAGGAGACCGGAGTCTCCTCGTTTCCGCCCTAAATTGAAACTGTATTCCCTGAATTATCCCGGGATGATCCGCGGAGTCAGGAAGAACATGAGTTCCTGCGACTGCGTGGTCACGCTGGTGCGCTTAAACAGGTGCCCGATGATCGGCAAGCTGCCTACCAGAGGAACCTGTTGGATGTCCGTGCGCTGTGAGGAGATGATAATACCACCGATGACGACGGTGCCACCATCGGCCACGGTCACCTTCGTTTCGGCCGATTCGGTATCGAGAGCCGGGATTCCCGAAACGCGCGGGATACCGGTGTCGATCTGCGTGTTTTCCACGAGCACGTCCATGAATACCGTGCCCTCAGCGGTGATTTGCGGAGTGACTTCCAGCTTCAGCACCGCGTCAATGAACTGAACCGAAATCGTGTTGTTGATGGTCGTCTGAATCGGTATCTTTTGCCCCTGCTTGATGGTTGCTTTCTCGTTGTTTTGCGTGATGACCTTGGGCTTGGAAAGCAGCTTGCCGACGCCCTTGGCTTCTGATGCGGTGATGAAGAAGTCGATCGCAAAGTTCGGTGAACGGTGCCCGAGGAAGATGCCGCTTGTCGGGGCCCCGGCTCCGAGGTTGGTGTTCAACGGGAGGCTGCTAGTCCCCGAGCTGGTGAAAAAGGGCGGCGGAGTGCTTGTGACCGAGCTAGTCCCCACAGTCGAGTCGCCACCTGCCACTGACCGGCCGTTGCTGGCTTGTCCAGCAAAACCTAGCTGCGTCCCGATATCAATCGCGAAGGAACGGGAAGCGGAAACGACACGCGCTTCAATTTCCACCTGCTGCGACTTGCGGTCCAGATTGCGGATCAGGTTGTCGATAGTCGGAATCACCGAGGGAATGTCGCGAATGATAAGCTGGTTCGACCGATCATCGAACAAAATATCACCGCGGGAGCTGAGAAACTTCTTCAGGAGCGGCGCCATCGAAGCGGCCTTGGCATAGCTCAGTACGCGAGGCACCGTCACCGGAGCAATCGCTTCAGCTTGCGCCCTTTCCAGGTCGCGCATGGTCTCCGCTTCGCTCTTCAAGGTGGAGCGCGTGGCAATGCGCAGAACGTTGCCGTTCAATTGCTTGTCCAGGCTGTTGTTCTGCATCACGATGTCGAGCGCCTGATCCCAGGGCACTTCATCCAATACGATAGTGAGGGTCCCCTTGACGGCGGGATCCAGCACCACGTTCAGGCCGCTGATTTCGTGAATCAAGCGGAAGAAGTCCTTGAGGTCCACGTCCTTCAGGTTCACCGAGATCGGTTCACCCGTATATTTTCCTGCCGGAGCTGGCGCTGGCGACTGTGCCATCGTGCTGGCCGCTGTGTTGGCTTGCTGAACTGCCTGCTGGGCCGCCGCCTGCTGCGTCGAGGAATCAGGCCGAACCGGTTCCTTACCGCTAAACGATGCCAGTGTGACTGAGGGCTGGGTCAGTTCGCTGGGCAAAGCGAAGCGAGGAGCAGAAGGCTTAAGATTCTTGGATGAACGCGCCACGGCCACGCGGGGCGACGCTGCGACGTAATTAAATTCCGGCCGCGACGTTTCGTTTTGCCGCGACGTCAAAGTCGTCACGCTGGAAACTGGCTGCAGCGGAGTTGACGAGGGCGTCTCGAAGGAGATGACAACGGCTTCTCCATCGCGCGAAACCTGGTACGGGGTCGCCGTGGTGAGATCCACAACCACGCGCGCCACATCCGGCCGGTATTGACCGATGCGCACGCCGCGCACAGGCGCGGAGTTCCCGGGGATAACCGTCTTCTGCACGGCGAGCCGGGCTCCCGCGAAATCCAGCACCAGGCGATCCGGGTTCTGCATGCGGCCGGCGTGAACGTCGAGACGTCCCTCGCCCTCCACGCGCACTGCCGACCGTTCCGGCGCTTGCGTAATGGCAACGCTGGAGATGACCGCCGAGGTCGATGTCGCGCCAGCGGGCGCCTGCGTCTGCGCGAGCACGGGACTCGCGGCGAGCGCCACGCTTGCAAGGATCAGGTAGCCATGCCGTAGGGCCGGCCAATTCGTCTTCATTGCTGTTCTCCTGGACTGGAGTAAAGTCGTTTATTAACTTGGTGCTCGACGGGCTTCCCGAAGGCATCCTTGCCTTCTTCATGGAAGGAAACGCCATCCATCGAAATCTTTTCTACGCTGCCATCAAACAGGCGGTCACCGTCACGCAGGAAGTACGTGCGCGCCTGCGGATTCGAAACCACCGCGATCATTCCGTTCGGCGAGCGCACGATGCCATCAAGACGCAACGTGCTGACTTGCAGACCAAGTTTTCCCGGGGGCAGAATCGCCTGCGTCTTGTTCTGCCGGCCGATCAAAGACTCAAACGGGTCTCGGCGAGCCTGCTTCACTTCGCTCTCGGCAGCTTCTGGTGGCGCCCCTGGCGTAGAGGGCTTTTCGACCGCCCTGACCGCCGGCTTCGCGGGAGACTTTCCCGCGGCCTTGGCGGCGGATTTTGCCGCGGGCTTGCCTGCCGGTTTAGCAGTTTGCGGCGCGGGTTTGGTGGCAGTCGGTGCCGGTTGCTGCGCGGTCGTGCCCGCTCCCCCCAATGCAGACTTCACACTGTTGGGTGTTGAAGGGCTGACCTGCGCCCGCAGTCCAGGCGCCGTTGCTGCGATCAAAATCCCTAGTCCGAGAGTTATCGCTGCACGCATAGTTCGCTCATTCCCGTTCACCATTACCGCGCCGCCCCGGCTGCAGGCTTAGCTCCCGCTGCGGGAGCAGCAGCACCCGTGTCGGCTGGCTTGGTGAAGAATGTTGTTGCCGTAAAGATTCCAGAAACGGTGGTCCCCGGCCGTGTCGCGTACTTCGCGCCCTTCGGCTTATCGGGATCGTCGAATGTCAGGTCACCCACATTGATGATGCGCGACAAGCGGCCCAACCTTCCGAAGAAATCCAGTAAGTTAAAGTACGGACCATCGGCCTGCACTTCAAACGGCATTTCGTAGTGATATTCCTTGGGAACAATCGCTTGCGCTTTCAAGCGCCGGATGGAAACGTTCGAGGCGCTCGCCGCTCCCTGCAACAAGCGGATAAACTCATCGGTTTCTTTCTCTTCGGGCACGATGGTCTTCAGCGTCTCCAGTTGCTTGGAGAGCCCATCCATCTGCTGCTTCAATTCTCCGTAGCGCTGCTTATAAACCTGGAGCTGCGTGACTTCCTGATTCAGCTTGGTTTTTTTCTGAACGGCGGTGTCCACCTCGTCGCGCTCTCTCGCGATCGGAGAACCCGGCACGTAGACACCCACCAGAACCAGAACCACAGCCACCGCTGCAGCCACCAGGGCCTGCATGATCACCGACATGTCTCGAAATGGATTCGCCATGGCGCCCCCTATCCTTTTTTCGCCGGCGCCTTCGCAGCCGCGGTGCTGGCCGGTGCATTGGCCGGGCGTGCCTGCGCTGCTGGGGGCGGAGTGATTTCAGCCGTAATCTGGAACGTAAACGACTGTACTGCGGTGTTCTTGTCGTCCTGCTTCGTTTCTTGAATTTCAACCTTCTGGAAATAGCCGGAGCGCTTCAGCGCCGTGATGAAGTTGGCGACCGCGTTGATGGACGCGGATGATCCTTCCATCTGAAGCGTATTGCCCTTGCGGACCATCTCCGTAAGCCAAAGGTTTTCGGTGCGCGAAACGGTGTTGGCAACCATGTCGAGCAGTTCCTGCCCGCCAGTGCGGTCTCGCTGCAGTTGCTCGATCGTCGAAACCCGCTGCTGCAAAACCACCTTTTGCTTCTCGAACGCCTCGACTTGCAGCTTGGTCTGCTCCAAATCCGTTTTCTGCGCTGTCAGCCTCTTGATTTCCGCGTTTTCCTTGTTCAACTGGTTCTGCCAGGTGTAATAGAAGAATCCGAGAACCAGAGCGCCGAGAACCAGTCCCAGTCCGATGAATACCACCGGCATCGCCGCTCCCGTGTCTACCGGTCGCCGCGCGGCCTTTGGCCGAATTTGTCCAAGCAGGTTTATGCGGATCATGGCTAGTCGAAGCTCCTCAGCGCCAGACCGACGGCAATGGCCAGCCGCGGCGCCATTTCGCGAATCTGGTCATCACTGTGCTTGCCGGGATCGATTTGCACTTTACGGAAAGGATTCAATTCTTCCACCGGCATGGCGAATTCTTCACGCAGCAAGTCCACCAGGCCCGGAACCCGCGCCGTACCGCCTGCCACCACGATGCGTTGAATGTTTTCGCCGCTGGCGGTAGCCCGGAAGAAATCGAAGGTCTTTTGAATTTCCAGAGTCAGAATGTCGGAAACGCTGCGCAGGATCTGTTGCTTTTGTTCGTCGGTGACGCTGGGCAGCGAATCGCCCCGCTTCAGGCGTTCCGCATCTTCGAAGCTCAGGTCCAATTCCTTTTGCAGGGCGTCGGTATACTGATTGCCGCCCACGCTGACGTCGCGCGTAAACAGGGGCACGCCGCCGCGCACGATGTTGATGTTCATAACACTAGCGCCGATGTTCAAGAGCGCCACCGTCTGCCCCGCATCCGGTTCGTAGTTGATCTCGAAGCAGTTCTGCAATCCGAAGGCGTCGATGTCCACCACCACTGGCGTCTTGCCGGCCTGCGCCAAAACGTTGGTGTGGTTCAAAATCTTGTCTTTCTTGACTGCCACCAGCAGCACGTCCATCTGCGAGTCCATCGACTCCAAGAGCTGATAGCTCAAATTCACGTCCGCAATATCGAACGGAATGTGCTGGCTGGCCTCGGAAGGAATTCGATCGTAAAGCTCGTCTTCCGTCATCAGCGGAAGCGGCACGCGCTTGACGATCACCGAGTGACCCGATACGGAAGTGGCCACATTCTTGGTCTTGATTCGCTGAGCATCAAAAATCTTGCTGATGGCATTCGCCACCTGCGGCGCGTCCATGATGGCTCCGTCCACCACCGTGTCCGGCGCCAGCGCTTCCATTCCGAAGCTCACGAGCTCATAGCCCGCTTTTGAAGCCTTCAATTCCACGGCCTTGATCGAACTGGACCCGATGTCCAGTCCCACGAGCTGCCGGCTCTTTTTTCCCATTCCGAACATTTCGCGGCCTCTCTCCCTGACTTACTCGCCGGACTACCGGCGCCTCGCGGTCGCCTGGCTCATCTTGCGTTCCATCCAGCGATCCAGGATCGTCTTACGAAGTTTCCAACGGTTGCCGAGTTTAAACGCGGGAATCTCGCCTTCGGTGATGTAACGGTACAGGGTATCCGGGGAGATCCCCAGATATTGCGACGCCTGCCGCACATTCATCACTTCGCGCGATTCACTCACGAGGAACGCCACCCCGGCATCCGGACACATTTAATTTCACGACCGATCGCTGTTCCCCGCCTGCGCTGCGGACTTTCGGGGGAAACAGCCCGTGGGAGCTTTATGACATTCTATCACTCCGAGCGTCAAGGGAATCTATAGGGCTGTTGTCCTATCAATACGGGTAGTTCTAGGCAGTTTGGGGGGTATTGACCGACAGTACCCGGTCATGTTGTGGCCACCCATGACAGCGGCCACAATTAGTTGTGGTTTCTCATAACCCCGACCTGTACCGAGGGACGGTTATCCTTTGAAATCAGTCCTATAGCTCGTAAAAGTACTACTCGAAATTTCAGGTGCGGAACCGTTTTCTTTCGTTCCAGATTTTGCCGAGTGCAAACTGCGGCTGTTCACTTCGCGCCCGATTTAGATATTCCCGTGAGCTTACTCACGCTTTTCCAGCAACAGAGATTTCCACAGGGCATCGACCCGTTTTTTTGTTGCTTCATCCATCAGGATTTCCTCCGGCCACGGCCGCGTGAAACCCTCCGACGCCCACTTGCGCGTCGCATCGATTCCCATCTTCGATCCGAAGTCCTGCATCCGCGCGGCATGATCCAGGGTATCCACGGGACCCAGCGAAAACTGCACGTCCCGCTCAGGATCCAGCGCACACAGCGTCTTCCAAACCAGTTCACTGTAGTTGTGTATGTTCACGTCGTGGTCCACCACCACAATCACCTTCGTGAACATGGCCTGCCCCAGTGACCAAATCGCATTCATGATTTTCCGAGCATGCCCGGGATAAGACTTTCGAATGGCTACGATCATCAAGTTATGAAAAATTCCCTCCGCGGGCATTGCCACATCCACAATCTCTGGGTACTGCATCTTCATCACCGGCAGGAACACGCGCTCGACAGCGTATCCCATATAAAAATCTTCCTGCGGCGGTGGGCCCACGACCGTCGTCAGATAGATTGGCTCCTTGCGGCGCGTGACACATTCCACATGAAAGACCGGGTACTCCCCTTCCAATGAGTAAAATCCTGTGTGGTCGCCGAAGGGCCCTTCCGTTCGCATTTCATTCAGATTGACGTAGCCCTCCAGTACGATCTCGGCGTTGGCGGGCACTTCCAGGTCGTTCGTTTCGCACGGCACCATCTCCACCGGTTCGCGCCGCAGAAATCCCGCGAACATCATTTCATCCAGGTCCGGCGGTATCGGCAGCATCCCGGACAGCGCTGTAGCTGGATCAGCGCCAATCACCACGCTCACAGGAATTCTACCGTCCGGATTCTTTGCTCGTGCTCGCCGGAAATGCTCGGCCCCGTGCTTCTGCGTCTGCCAGTGCATTCCCGTGGTGCGTTCGTCGTACACCTGCATGCGGTACATTCCGACATTGCGTTTGCCAGTCTCTGGATTCTTTGTGAACACCAGCGGGAATGTAATGAAGCGCCCGCCATCCTGTGGCCAACACTTGAGGATCGGAAAGTCGAAAAGGTTGACATCACTTCCCTTCTGGATGACTTCCTTGCACGGGCCCGTCTTCACGCTCTTCGGGAAAAACGACCCCAACTCCGCCAGCTTCGGCAGCATCTTCACCTTGTCGAAGAATCCTTGAGGCGTCTCCATCTTCAGGAATCCCTGGATGCGCTCCGCCACGTCATCCAACTCTTTCACTTCAAACGCCATCGCCATCCGCCGCACGCTTCCAAACGCGTTGATCAGCAACGGATGCCGCGATCCCTTGGGCTTCTCGAACAAGAGCGCCGGGCCTACGGAGTGCGCCGCCCGCTTTGCGTCGCGTGCCACGCGCTGTGTCACTTCTGCGATCTCCAGGATGGGATCGACTCCCGCGCGAATGCGCTTCAGTTCCCCTTCCTTCTCCAACCGCTTCACGAATTCCCGCAAGTCAGCGTACGCCACTGTTCTCTCCTGTCCCGCCGAACTCTATCACGAACGTGTCTGCCTTCTTGCCAATGCCTGTAGTGACTTCCGAGTAGCACTTGGTGGCGCCACGGTCATCGCCACACCGCTTTTTTCAATCACATTGTTAGCCGTAATCGTTTCAAGCTGACACAAACTGTCTCAGACTGACCATAAACGCCGCAAGCCACGCCATTCGATGATTTCCCCCTCTTTTTCATGAGGCTCTAAATAGCAGCGTTACAAGGACTTGCAGCCTGCATGAGAATTGAGCTTTTCGCCGGAGGCTCCGCCAAGAGTGGCCTCACAATTGCACTTCTCATGCCGGAGGGAACTGGCTGCTCGCCCGTCATCACAACATGCTGAACATGCTCCACATCATCCGACTCGATTATCTGTCCTGCGTGTTGACCGTTCTCGCCACCGTGCTCATTGGCAAGAAGCTCTGGCAAGGCTGGGTCGTTGCTGCCCTGAATAGCGCTGTCGTCTGTGTAATCGGCATGCGCACCGCCCAATTCGGCTTCGTCCCCGCCAATCTTCTCTGCATCGCTCTCTACACCAGCAACCTCGTCAGCTGGCGCCCCAAGAAACTGACCAATAATTCCCAGTCGTAAGCAATTCCTTGGTTTGTCGAGTTTCGTGCTTCTCCATTACTTACCTCGATCTGATCAAGTGATATGCTCACAGGGCGTCTACTTCTTAACCGGTACATATGCAAAGAGTTCCGATGTCAATTGTGCGAAAAGTGCTGGTAGTGCTGATAGCAATCGCTGTCGTTGCTGCAATACCCAGTGTGATTTCTGGCATACGCACACTCGCCTTTTTCGTTGCTGTCACCTTTAGCGGCCACCACGTGAAAAGGAAAACCGATGTCGCAACCGTTCAGAAGGATATCCACGATCACGCGCCAATTGGAAGCTCCAGGGCTTCGGTGGAAGCTTATCTCGACCAGCGAAAGATCGGGCACTCATACATCGGAGAACTAAAAGAGCTGCCTAACTATGCGCATGCTCATACTGAAACGGCCATGATTCGTGACGTCTGGGAGGAGGGCATAATCAGGAGCGACATCCAAGTACTGTTTAAGTTTGACGTCTCCGGCCCGAAGCTTGTCAACTACACGGTGCGAGAGATTAACACCGGACCGTAAACTTTTCCTTGACTTCCCCCTATTTCCTGCTATAATTGACGCTGTAGAAAACCTTGTTTGGAGTGCGGGAGCCTTGCTCCCGCTTTTCCTCTTTAGAGGCAGCCAAGCAAGCCGATGCGCTACGCCGCAGCAGGCGGTCCGAACCAAGTGGTCAGCGCGTCGGCGAGCCCCATCTGGGTCAGGTCTCCCACCCACGCCACGTATCCGTCGGGCCGAATCAACACCGCGGTGGGAGCCGTGACCGCCCCGAGTGCCGGAAGCTCCCACGTGCCAGCGTATTTAGCGTCGATCAACTTAACGCGATCCGCCCATGGAGTGATGTCGAAGCCGCCGGGCTCAGCGAAGTTGAGGAGCACCGGTCGGGCATCGTGCAGCAGGGTGAAGACCCGCAGCGGGCCGTCGGCGGTGACCAGGTCGAGATCGGGCATGCGGCGTCCGAGCAGCGGATGTCCCTTACCAAAATCGTAGTAAATGTCCAGACCAGACATCATCGCGAAGTATTGCTTGCGAGGCCCGTCCATCTGCAGCAACTCAGAAAGCATATCGCGCAAGGCCCCGATACGGTCTTCACCGCGGTTGACCGCAGTGAGCGCCATGGTGTTGCGCAACACGCGGGCACCGACGGGGTGCCGCTCGGCATGGTAAGTTTCCAGTAGGCTCTCCGCCGATGTCCCATGGACCACCTGGGCGAGCTTCCATCCCAGATTCATCGCATCCTGCACCCCGATGTTGAGTCCCTGGCCACCTACTGGGGAATGGACGTGCGCCGCGTCGCCGGCCAGGAGCACGCGTTTGTCCCGGTAGGACGCTGCCTGCCGAGCCATATCGGTAAACCTGGAGATATAGGTGGCGCTGCGAAGACCATAATCCGTCCCATAGACGGCGCTGAGCGCCTCGCGGACGTCGCGGATGGTCGGCTCGTCGCGCTGCCCGAGGTGCTGTTCATTCACCACGACGCGCACCCGCTTGCCGTCCTCGATTTTGGCGAAAGCGTTGATGCCTTTTTCACTACGGCGGATGCCCCACTCTGGCTCTTCGGCCATCTCGACCTCGGCAATCAAGTAGCTGGTTGACGGATCCCACCCTGGGAAGTCGATGCCGGCTTTCTTGCGGATCAGGCTGCGACTCCCATCGCACCCCACGAGATACTTCACTCGCAAAGATCGGCCGTCGGAAAGCTCGACGTCGACGCCGGTGTCGTGTTGTGCGAAACCCGTCACCTCATGTCCGCGATAGATCGGCACCGCCAACTCGCTGACCCAGTCAGCCAGGATGCGCTCGATGTGGGTCTGCCAGAGTGCGAGAAAGTAGTTGTGGCGAGTCGGGAGGTCGCTGATGTCGAGAGTAGTACCCGCGAAGGGTGCTCTCCGAGTCAGCTGCCCTTGCGAAACGAAGCGATCGGCGATCCCCCGCTGATCGAGTACCTCGGTTGTGCGGGAGTACAGGCCGCCTGCGCGCAAGCCGGCAAGGTCTTGGCTATCGCGCCGCTCGACAATGGCGACGTCGACGGCTGCCAATGCCAACTCACCCGCCAACATCAGCCCTGTCGGACCTCCCCCGGCGATCACCACCGCATGTTCGGTCATTTCGTGCCTCCCATTCCGTAGGTACTGGCTTCGGCTGGCAACTATGCGGCACGCCTGGGGTCTTGCCGCAAGCCCCCCGGTACGCTATATACTGGGAGTAGAAAGAAGGGGGTACGCCTCTCCTTTCGACTAACAAGGTTCTTCTTGACTTTTCCATATTTTCTGGTATAAGTAACCTTGTAGATAACTGCGTTTGGAGTGCGGGAGCTTGCTCCCGCTTTTCTTTTTTAGAGGCAGCCAAGCAGCGAGAGGAACGGCAATCGGCGTTGCTGACCAACCGTCCCGCACTAACTCATTTAGAATCAACACTTGCAATAAGCTCGAAAAACGCGCCTCTAACCATCTTTAGAATCAACACTTCCAGAAGTGTTGATTCTAAAACAATTTAAAGTCCCTTTAAAATCAACACTTTTGAAAAAACTAGGGGGGGTGACCTGTTATGGTTAACTAGAAATCGCATAACGGGCCTGCCCCTCCCTTGGCGCTCAGGGGAATCGGTGATTCCGGTCCTGAGGCGATGTTCTGGACCCCTAACCTCGGGCAAGTAACTCCGACCTGCTAGTAGTATCCTGTGGGTAGCACCATGAACCGCGTCTATCTCGATTACAACGCCACCACGCCCGTCGAGCCGGAAGTGCTCGACGCCATGCTGCCCTATTTCTCGGCGGAGTTTGGCAACGCCGCTTCCATTCACACGCCCGGCCAGCGCGCCCGCGCCGCCGTCGAAACCGCCCGCGAACAAGTCGCGGCCCTGATCGGCTCCCGCCCCCAGGAAATTATCTTCACCAGCGGGGGCACCGAATCCGACAATCACGCCATATTCGGAATCGTCGAGGCTGCTGGTGGCCGCGAAAAGCATGTCATCACCACTGCCATTGAACATGAGGCCGTCCTCAACACCTGCCAAGCACTCGAAAAAGAAGGCGTGCGCGTCACCTATCTGCCGACCGATCGCGAAGGGCTAATTGACCTGGACGAGTTGCGCCATGCAATCAACGCGGAAACCATTTTGATCACCATCATGCACGCAAACAATGAGCTCGGCACTGTCCAGCCCCTTGAAGAAATCGGGCGCATCGCCGCCAAGGCTGACCTCTACTTCCACACCGATGCGGTGCAATCCGCCGGGAAAATCCCTATTGATGTCAACGCCATGGGACTCGATCTTCTCTCCCTTTCCGGTCACAAATTCTACGCTCCGAAGGGCGTCGGCGCTCTGTACGTCCGCGGCGGCACGCGCTTGCGCCAGCTTCTTTATGGCGGACATCACCAGCGCGGCTTCCGCCCCGGCACAGAGAACGTCGCCGGCATCGTGGGACTCGGCAAAGCCGCTGAAATCGCGCGCAAGTCACTCGCAGAAGGCCCCCAACGCATCTCCGCGCTTCGCGATAAATTGCAGCAAGGTTTGCTGCAGCGCGTTCCGCAATCGCGCGCAAACGCTGGCACTGCCACGCGCACTCCAAACACGACGAACATTGTCTTCCCCGGCATTGAAGGCGAAGCTCTCCTCATCGCGCTCGACTTGAAGGGCCTCGCCGTTTCCACAGGAGCCGCCTGCTCCTCCGGCGCCGTCGAGCCGTCGCACGTCCTCACCGCCATCGGTCTTCCGCCCGAAGAAGCCCGTGCCAGCCTGCGCTTCAGCCTGGGCCGCCACACCACAGCCACCGACATTGATTTCGCCCTGAACGTAGTCCCGGCCGCCGTAGCCCAACTCCGCGAACTCTCCCCCACCTACCAGAAAGCGGTAGCCCATGAATAGCCCAGCGTTTCATTTAGCATTCCTTTGTCCGACTCTTCTCAATTCCGACTCTGTGCTCTCTGCGACCTCTGTGTTAAGAGAAATCTGCGACTTCATCGCGATCAAGACGAATCAGTTACAATAAGATTGTCACCATGAACGCGGCTACCCAATTCGATACCTTGCCCGAGCGCACGGAAACGCAGCGCGGCCTCGTCGCCGTAGCCATGTCCGGCGGAGTGGACTCTTCTGCCGTCGCCGCCCTCTTGCAGCAGCAAGGCCGCCCCGTCGTTGGCCTCACGATGCAACTCTGGAACCAGCGCCGCCTTCCCCAGCTGCAGGGCGATGGTCCGGCACAGCACCGCTGCTGCTCGCTCGACGACGTCTACGACGCCAAAGCCGTAGCGCAACATCTGAATTTCCCGCATTACGTGGTGAACTTCGAGGAGCAATTCGAGGCGCGCGTCGTGCGCCCCTTCGTCGACCAGTATCTCGCCGGCCGCACGCCGATCGCCTGCACCAATTGCAACACCGACGTGAAGTTTGAGCCGCTTTTGCGCATGGCCCGCCAGATTGGCGCCGAGCGCCTGGCCACCGGCCACTACGCGCGCATTCGCCACAACGCCGAAACCGCCCGATGGGAATTGCTCCGCGCGCGAGACGATTCCAAGGATCAGTCCTACTTCCTTTGGGGCCTCTCGCAGGAGCAGCTTTCCCGCAGCGATTTCCCTCTCGGCGAACTTACCAAGGAAGAAGTCCGCGCCCTCGCCCGCCGCGCGAATTTGCCCGTAGCGGAAAAGCCGGAAAGCATGGAGCTCTGCTTCGTGCCCACCGGTAACTACGTGCAATTCATCCAGGCGTATTCGCAAGAGCGCGGGATTGCTTTGCAAAACGGCGAAGGCGAAATCGTCAACGAAACTGGTGACCTGATCGGCCGCCACAACGGCATCCACAATTTCACCATCGGCCAGCGCAAGGGCCTCGGCTTCGCTACTGGAAAGCCGGTCTACGTCCTGTCGATTGATCCGGAAAAGAACCGCGTCGTCGTCGGGGAAGATGACGTGCTGCGCAAAACGATTTGCGAGGTCGAAGGCGTGAATTGGATATCTCGCGCTAGACCGTCGGCGGCAATTCGCGTCTATGCCAAAATCCGCCACAAGCACGAACCTGCGCCTGCCACCATCGAGCCGATCGATGAGACCACCGCACGGGTTACGTTCGACACACCGCAACGCGCCATCACTCCTGGACAAGCCACCGTCTTCTACAACGGCGACATCGTCCTCGGCGGCGGCTGGATCCGCTGACCTTCCAGCATTCCTCATCGACTGTGCGGCCCATAAAAAAACGAAGGGCGCGGCAACCGCCGCGCCCGCCTGCTAATTCCATTTTCCAATTTCTGTTTTCTAAATAAAAAGTTCTTCTTCCTGCTGCTCCCGCGGTTCGTCTCTGCCAGAACTGCGCTTGCGCCGCGAACGTAGAAGATCCAATCCCACCTTGATTCCTTGCACCAGCGCCGACGCCTGTTGCACCGGCTTCCAGAAATTGTGCTTGAACTTCGACCCCGCGTCTTCCACGGCCTCGAGCGTCCCCGTCAAGATGCGGTCCGCGTGCACCAACTGCCCGCGCAACCGGTCCGCCGCGTCCGTAAACACTCGGTCGATCTTCTGCGCCTGTCCCCGCGCCAGGTACACGATGTGCGAAGCGTCGTTCACCATGCTCGAAATTTTCGGCTGCGTATCGTCCAGCAGGATTTGCACGCGCGTCAGAATCGGGCCGACACGCGAATGCAAATCGCCCACCAGGCGATTCATGTTTTCCGTGGTTTTCCGGAGTTGAAAGAACAAGGCCGTAAGGATCACTACCTGCACGATTAGTGCGGCCGCCGCCACCAGACTGAAAATTTCAAGCCACAATTGCATAGCTGCCCCACGCGCCCCACTGAGGGACGGAACCCGTGCTACCGCCTTGCCGAACCTTTACGATTTCGACTGGCGCAAATACGCTTCACGCCCGGCTTCCACTGCCGCCGAGATGGAATCCTTCTTGCTCACCGCAATTTCCTTGCTGCGCTCGATCAATTCATCCGCGCGCTCCCGCAGTTCGCGCGCTTTCTTCTGGGCGTAATCCTTGCCCTCATCCGCTTTCTTCGCCAGGAAATCGCGGGTCTCTTCGCCGGACTTCGGCGCAAACAAAATTCCCACCAGTGCTCCAACTCCCAGCCCTACAAGAAAATACGTGACTTTCGACCCTACATTGTCCGCCATAACAACCTCCACAGAAACCGTAGCATAGCACTACAACGCACGCAATACAGCCTAACCGCCATCCCTGCGCCAACTGGTTACTGCGGCGCCGCGCCTCCCAATTGGTTGAGAATCCTCTCCGCGCTCTTCCGCGAAATAACGGTGCTCAGTTTTTCCAATCCCGCCCTCTGAATATTCGCCACGCTTCCAAATTCCTTCAATAATTTCTGCGCCGTTTTCTCTCCCACGCCAGGAATTTCACTGAGAACCGTTTCCGTCTGCCGCTTCCCGCGTCGTTGCCGGTGAAACGTGATCGCAAACCGATGTGTCTCGTCGCGGATTTGCTGAATCAGGTGCAGCACGGGCGAGTGCCGCTCCAACACGATGGGCTCGTCTTCCTGACCCAGAACGTAAAGAATTTCCTCTTTCTTCGCAATACTCGCCACCGGCTGGTTGATAATCTGCAACGATTCGAGCGCCTGCGCCGCGGCATGCAATTGTCCAATCCCGCCGTCGATCAAAATCAGTCCGGGAAATTCCTTCTTCTCTTCCTGCAATCGCCGGTACCGCCGCCCCACGGCTTCGCGCATGCTTGCAAAGTCGTCGTTCTGTCGTATCTGTCGCGGCGGGTTCCCGTTGCCGCTATCTTCGGTACGCACTTCCTCACCGCGAATGATGAATTTCCGGTAGTCCGATTTCTTCATGCGCCCTTTTTCCCAGACCACCATGGACGCAACCGTATCCGTCCCCTGGATGTGCGAAATGTCGAAGCTCTCGATGCGGTGCGGCTCTTCCGCTAGATTGAGCGCATTCTGCAACGCCTCGCCAATCGCCTTCGACGTCGGCTTCAATACTCGAAATCGCTGTTCGAACGAATGCTTCGCATTACTCTCCACAAGATCGAGAAACGCCCGCTTCGTCCCGCGCTGCGGCGTGAAGATTTCCACTTTGTGCCCCGCGCGCTCCGTCAGCATCTCCTCAAGAAGTTCGCGGTCTTCGAAATCCGCCGAAACGTGAATTGCCTTCGGCAAATACTCCGCCTCCAGATAAAGCTGTTTCAGCAGCGAAGTCACAAATTCCTGCGGATCAAATTCTTCCAGCTCCTCCCAATAAAATTCTCGCCGGTCCACCACCCGCCCTCCGCGCAAATGGAAAAGATCCGCGGCAACGAGCGGTGGCTCGGCGTAATACGCAAGCACGTCGGTGTCATCTCCCTGCGCCGCGGCGATGCGCTGCCGCTCTTCAATGTCTTCCAGTGTCCGCAACAAATCGCGGTAAGCCGCCGCCTGCTCGAAGAGTTCCTTCTCGGCGGCTGCGCCCATTCGCTCTTCCAGGCTCTTGATCAGATCGTGCCGCCGCCCTTCCAAAAACAACCGCACATCGCGCGCCGCTTCCGCATATCGTTCGTCAGTAGTCAAACCGTTCACACAAGGCCCTAAACACCGCTTGATGTAATACTGCAAACAAGGCCGCGGATGGCTGCGCGTCAAATCCACGGTGCAAGAAGGCACCAAGAAACGCTTGTGCACAAAGTGCATAATCCGCCGCGCCAAGCCCGCAGGGAAATACGGCCCGAAATAAATGGAGCCGTCTTTCTTGATCCGCCGTGTAAAGTAAACGCGTGGATATTTCTCCGCCGCCGTGAACTTGATATACGGGTAGGTCTTGTCGTCGCGCAACACAACGTTAAATTTTGGCCGGTACTTCTTGATTAGGTTGTGTTCGAGCGCCAGCGCTTCGCGCTCGTTATCCACCACGATCGTTTCAAGGTCCGCAATCTCGCGCGCCAGCGACCCTGTTTTGGCATCCATCCATCGCGATTCCAGAAAATACGACCGCACCCGGCTGCGCAGACTCCGCGCCTTGCCAACATAAAGCACGGTCCCCCCGGCATCCTTGAACAGATAGACGCCCGGGCTCTCCGGAAGCTGCGCGGCTTTTTCGCGGGGTTCCATTGCGCTCAAAACACAAATCTACAATCAGCAGACAACTTCCATCATACTAGACCGAATCGGAGTACAGGGAGACCTCCGTGACCGGCATGCGATTCCGCACGACAATTCCAATTCTCGCCGCGTTTTTTCTGCTCTGTGCAGCCCAGCGAGTGCGCTCGCAGGATCCGCCCCAGGAGTCTTCTTCGAAACCAGCCGACGCGCCAAGCGCCACGCCGCCAAAGCCCTTCCCCAAGCAGAAAAAAGACACCGCCACGCAAAATGCGCCCGACCAGCCCACGTGGGATCCCCTGCGCGCCGAAAAAGATCTCGAAGTCGGCCAGTTCTACATGAAAAAAGGTGATCTGGATGCAGCCATCGATCGTTTTCAGGACGCCACGACAGCGAAACCCGGCTACGCCATCCCATTTCGTTTTTTGGGCGAAGCCCAGGAGAAAAAAGGCCTGAAGAAACAAGCGCTCAAATCCTACCAACGCTATCTGGATCTATATCCGCACGCCGAAGATGGCGACAAAGTGCGCAAAAAAATAGACAAGCTCTACAAGGAAGTCGAAAAAGAAAAGAAAAAGTGATACCGGACATCCCTGGCCAACTACATTACCGCGCGAGCCGGTCCAGAATATGCCGCGCTCGCTCGAATTCGGTGAAGCGCTTTTCTTCCTCTCGAAATTCACGCGAATGCGAAACCATGCTGCAGCCCGATCGCCGCGTCGGATGCTTTACGTGCAGCATTTCATGAAACAAAACGTATTCCACCGCGCACGCGGGAACTCCCGGCCGATCCATCCGGCGATTCAGCAGAATCTGATTCGGCCCGGGATCGTAGCAACCGAATTGCCGTCGCCAGCTCCGCGTGCTCCAACCAATGTGCGGCCGCTGCAGCTGGCCCGCAAAATATTTCAAATTGAGATCGTCAAACATTCCTTCGAGGTCGTAATGCTCTCCCCGCGGGCCGGTCGCTGCCAGTCGAACGCGCACGCGCCGCATGCGGTTCATGCGGCCGCGCGTGCGATTCGATCGCGCATACGTCAGATAAGGTTCTGTCAGCGCGCTCGGAGCCCTGCGGCGATAAACTCGCGAAAGCAACAGCGCAGCCGCGCCTTCCAGAACCGCAAGCGGCGCCCGCTGCAACAGATCAGAGAACCGCACGAAAACAACTTCCTCTCGCCGTCGAATCGTCAGCACCAGGCTGGAATAGGGATAAAACTCAACGCGGAACCGCGGCGGCCGCCCATCGCAACCCAGCCGCGTGAACATCCGCTGAAAGAGCGGCCCGCCTCCCGGAACCATCGAAGTTCTCTCGAGTCTCGATTTCATCGCTGTGTTCAGATTTCGCAAAAGTTAGTTTTTCCGGCGAACCGGCGGTGGCGCAACTTTCTTTTTCGCCTTTTCTGCGTCATTCATGGCGTCGCGAGTGCCCTCGATGGCGTCGTCCAGATTGTCCTTGTAGATCTCGCGCTCGGCGCCATCATTGGACAGTTTCTCCAGCACCACAAGAAATTCTTTCGTCCGCGCCGCCATCAGGTCAACCCCCAGCCTGATATTGTCCTGTTTCTCCAGTCCCAGTTGGATCAGGTCCGCCGCGTCGTCCACGCAACCCACGTAAGCATTCAGAAGCGAGTTCAGCATGTCTCCGTGGCGGTTCGAAGACGGATGGTCCAATTCATACTGAAATTTTTTCAAGCGATCGTCCGCAAAGGTCAAAAAGAGCTTAATGCGCTCGTTAACCGTTTCCGCGTCGCGGATCTTGTCCGCTTCCACCGACGAGAGATAATCCTTCTGCGGCGATGTCCCGCCACGAACCGCCGGCGATGCGGCGAGCATCACCGAACATAGCAGGAAAACGTGCAATCTTGAGTTCATGGTTGTTTCTCCGCGGGAGGCGCAGCCGGGTGCTGATTCAGAGGCCGGCGGGGAAATAGCATCTTCAGCAGTTCTTCATCCATCCCGCTCAAGTCCCGCCGGACAATCTGCAGTGGCGGCTGGTAGCCTTCCGGGGATACCAGCAACGTATCGTCAACCTCGCGAATTCCCTTCCGCACGTACATCTCCAGCTGCCGATAGCCATTGGATTGCTTTTCCGCGTCCGGGTGTTGCTTTTTCAAGGCGTCGATCGCGGCGCGAACATTGTCCCGGTATTTTTCCAGCGTCAATCCCACCGCATTATAGTCGCCGGCTTTTCCGGCGCGCCGCGCTTCTTCAAACTGTGCGTCGCCCAATTTTCCAATCTGCTTGGCTCTTTGAACTCCGCTCGTCTCCCGATCAAAGCGCCCCTGAAGATCGGCCAGGCTCTGGGCGGCCACCGGAGTCAGCATCGCAAGCAATATGAGCAGGCCGCACACCGCACCCCGGGACGTACTGCTGGCCCTCATCCGTTTACCTTTTCCGTTCCAGCATGCGTTGCAGCACCTTGCTCCGTTCCTTGGCCTGCCATACCTGGTCAGGATTCTTGTCCTGGTCGAGCTCCAAAAACTTCTGGTAAGCCTCCAAAGCAAGTTTCGTCTGCTTCAGTTTATCGTAGCAAATCGCGCGGATAAACCAGACGCCCGCACCCGGCTGTTCCACTTTGGCTATCTCGTCGAGCGCCGCCAGCGCCGCCGGATAATTTCCCCCTAAGTAAAACGTCGAACTCAAATCCTTGAAATAAGTGAGATTTTTACCGTCGAAATGCAGCGCCGTGCGCAGTTCCTTCTCCGCCGCGGCAAAATCCCTTTTCTGAAGGTAGATCCGCCCCAGGCCACCGTGCAGTTGCCCATCGTTTGGCGCTAGTGCCAAGGCTTTCTGCAGTGTAACGATGGAATCGTCCCATTTCTTTCCTGCGATTTGCACATCCGCGCGGAGCTTAAGAGACTCAATGGTGGGCTGCTTGCCGGCGTCCAGCCGGTCGAGTTCCGCTAGCGCCGCGTCGTTCTCTTTCTGCTCGACGAGCAGATGGACGAGCCGGCCGCGGGCTTCGGAATCATTGGGAGTGAGTTCGAGATACTCGCGGTAGGCGCCCGCCGCATCTGGTTTTTTCTGAGCGTCCAGGCTCAGCGCCAGTCCTCTGCGCGCTTCAGTGCTATTTCGCTGCACTTCAAGTGCATGCCGAAATCTTGTCTCCGCTTCCGCGGGCTTGCCTTGGCGCAGTGCTGCCGAGCCCAGGTAATCGATAGCTGTTATGTCATTGGGGTCCAGATGAATCAGCGCTTCAAACGATTCGCCAGCCCCGGCCTGATCTCCGGAGCGGTCCTGCGCCACGGCCAGCAGATATCTTGGCCGGCTCTGCGCCGGAAGCAATTCAACCGCTTTGCGAAGCGGGGCTACAGCAGCGGCGTTGTCCTGCTTGTCAAGCAGCAGCATTCCAAGATTGAGATACGCTTCGGACATTTTTGGATCGATCGCAATCGTGCGAGCGTATTCGGCGCGCGCTTCGTCCGCTCTCTTCAGCGCGGTGTAGACGTACGCCAGTTGAAAGTGCGCGTAAGCAAAGTCCGGCTGGTCCGCGATAACTCTCTGCAGAGGAGCGATGGCCCCCTCAAAATCGCCTTTCTCGACGTCGCGCTGGGCTTCCGCCAGCAAGTCGTTCAGTGGATTCGCAACTTTTTGCGACTTGGATATTGTGTCGGCCTTCTGTTTGGACGCCGACTGATTTCCTTGCGGAGCGCGCGCCGTGGCGGTCTGCGCCCCACTGGCGCATAAGCCGCAACTTAGAATCCCCACCGCAATTGATCGGAATGGAACAAGCTTCATGGTTCAGCCGGAGCAATCTTGCCCCCGTTGGAAATTGCAGCCGAAGGCCCTGCCGCTTTGGATGCACCGTTCGTGGCGCGCTTTGCCTGCCCGTCCGTCAGGCGGGCCTGCCCATTTCCGTTCAAGACCTTCGCAAGGAAACGCCCCGTGTGCGACTGCGTGTTGCGTGCCACCTGCTCGGGAGTTCCCGTCGCAATAATCTTCCCGCCCTGATCGCCGCCTTCCGGCCCAAGATCGATCAGCCAATCCGCCGACTTGATCACGTCCAGATTGTGTTCGATCACCAGCAGCGAAGCCCCGCCTTCCAGCAGCTTGCGGAACGCGCTGAGGAGTTTCGCGATATCATCGAAATGCAAACCCGTGGTCGGCTCGTCGAGAATGTAAAGAATGCCCTCATTGTCGGTGCGGCTCAGATGCGCGGCCAGCTTCAGTCGTTGCGCTTCTCCGCCGGAAAGCGTTGTTGCCGACTGCCCGAGCCGCAAATAGCCCAGCCCGATTTCATTCAGCACTCTGAGTTTGGAAACAATCTTGGGAACATTCACAAAGAACGCCAGCGCTTCACGCACCGTCAACTGCAATACCTCGTGGACATTCTTCCCGTGATACTTCACTTCCAGGACGCCGCTCTTGAAGCGCGTTCCCCGGCATTCTTCGCAGATCAATTCGACGTCCGCCAAAAATTGCATTTCGACCGTGACCGTGCCGTCGCCCTGGCACGTTTCGCACCGGCCTCCCGGCACGTTGAACGAAAAATGGCCTGCGGCGTAGCCACGGCGTTTCGCATCGGGTGTTTCCGCAAATACATCGCGAATCGCATCGAATGCTTTGAGATATGTCGCGGGATTCGAACGCGGCGTTCGCCCAATGGGCGATTGATCCACAATCACCACTTCCCGGATTTCCGAATCTCCTTCAATCCGCTCGCAGAATTCCTTGATGCTGCCGCCCACGCGCTGCGCCGCCAGCGCCTTGTACAGCACATCATGAACCAGCGTCGATTTTCCGGAGCCGCTGACGCCGGTAACCACCGTCAGTGTTCCCAGAGGAATCATCAAATCCAGGTTCTGCAAGTTGTGCAGGCTGGCGCCATAGAGGCGAAGAAATTTGCCTCCGGGTTTGTGGCGCACGTTGGGCACGGGAATCCGCAATTCTCCGCTGAGGTAACGTCCCGTCAGCGATTTATGCTCGTCGAGCATGGCTGCGTAGCTTCCGACAAAAAGTAGCTTTCCGCCGAGTTCTCCGGCACCGGGGCCGAGATCGATGACGCAGTCTGCCGCCTGGATCGTATCGGGATCGTGTTCGACCACTAGCACAGTGTTCCCCAGGTCGCGCAGCGACTTGAGAATATCGATGAGCCGCTGCGTGTCGCGCGGATGCAGCCCGATGGAAGGTTCGTCAAGCACGTAGAGGGCCCCGACAAGGTGCGAGCCCAGCGAAGTCGCAAGCTGAATCCGCTGCGATTCGCCGCCCGAGAGTGTGGAGGTCAAGCGGTCCAGCGTCAGGTAGTCGAGGCCGACTTCATCCAAAAACTGCAATCGCGTTCGAATTTCCTCGAGAATTCTGTCAGCAATCTTCAGGTGTCCTTCCGAGAGTTGCAGCGTGGAGAAAAAAGCGCGCGCCTCTTTCACCGTGAGTTTGCAAACTTCCGTGATGGCTTTTCCGGCCACGCGCACGGCGCGCGCTTCGGCGCGCAAACGCGTCCCGCCACATTCCGGGCAAGTCGCATAGCCGCGGAACCGGCTTAGAAAAACTCGAACGTGCAGCTTGTATTTCTTGCGCTCCAGCAAGCTGAAGAATCCTTTGACCCCTTCGTAGTCATTCTCAGGATCGCCTTCAAGAATCAGCCGGCGCTGTTCGGCGGTGAGTTGGCGCCACGGCACGTTCGTTGGTATTCCGCGACCACGGGCCCATTTTTTTGCGTCCTGGAAGAGCACGCGATAGCGCGGCTTAGTCCACGGCTCGATCGCTCCGTCATCGAGCGACTTGCTCGGATCGGGCACCACAAGATTCAAATCGAAATCGATCGTATTTCCAAAGCCCTGGCACCGCGGGCACGCCCCGTACGGATTGTTAAACGAGAAAAGCCGCGGTTCCGGTTCCTGATAGAGCGTCCCGTCTTTCTTGCATTCGAAGCGCTCATTGAAAGTAAGGCGCTCGGCTGCATTCCCTGCACCGTCGGCTACAAATTCGAGAGTCGCCTCGCCCTGCCCTTCGCGGTAACAAATTTCAATGGAGTCCACCAGCCGCGCCCGCGACTCGGCATTCAGCGCCAGACGATCGACTAGGACATAGACCGGTTTCGAAAAATCGACATCGAGCAACGTCTCCGGCGAAGAGAACTCGTGAATTTTTCCCGCCTGGTAGAGCCGGTTGAATCCGCTTTTCTGCAGATCGAGCAGCGCCTGCCGAAGAAGTTCCGGCGGAGGAGCGCTTGCACCCTTCTTGGCAACTCGCTTTGCAATCGGCGCACCTGAGGGCGTAGCAATTCGGAACTGGTGCAAGACGTAAAATCGGCGTCCTGGGGTAAGCCCTAAAATGCGTGTTGCGATTTCGTCCGGACTGTCGCGCCGCACTTCCGTGCCGCACTTGACGCAAAAAGTCTGCCCGCAGCGCGCAAACAACAGCCGCAAATAGTCGTAAATCTCCGTCGCTGTCCCCACGTTCGAACGCGGGTTGCGTGTGGAATTTTTTTGCCGGATCGCCACCGCCGGCGCGATCCCGGAGATCTCATCCACATCCGGTTTTTCCATGCGCTCCAGGAACTGCCGCGCGTACGCGGAGAGGGATTCCACGTAGCGGCGCTGCCCTTCCGCATAAATCGTGTCAAACGCGAGCGAGGATTTCCCGGAGCCGCTGACGCCGGTCACCACCGTAATGGCGTTGTGCGGGATTTCGACGCTGATATTCTTGAGATTGTGGACGCGGGCACCGCGGACGCGGATGGACTCCTGCTCCGTTCGAACGTCCGTGTTTGCGCTAGTGATTTCTTTCGTCGCCAAGGGGAAGCCCAGACAGCGCGTTTCGAACGCACTGCCTAAACTTCAAATTATACGTCCGCTGTCAAAGCGGGGCAAACCGCGGAGGCAAACAATCAAATTTGCCGCACAAACTTACGGTTCCACGTTTAGGGTAATCTGGCCGATGCCGCCTTCCACTTTCAAGTGAATCGTCGTGGGAGATTTTCCGTAAGCATCGTTGGTATAAGAGTCTCCATCGTGCTTCAGGCCATGAACATCGATGGAGCCGATGCCCCCAGACGCATGCGCAATAACGCCAACATTTTTCGGAAGGCGAATGTTGGCTTGCCCGACGCCCCCCTCAATATCGGCAGTTAAATCCGTCTTGCGGTCGCCGGTGAAGTCGACGTCCATCTGCCCCGCCCCGATATTGAGATCCAGGCGGGTGATAGGAACGTCGCGAAAATGCAGATCCCCCTGTCCTGCACCCATATCCACTTTCAATTCCAGCGGAACGTCTTTGCTGAAGTGCAGGTTCCAATCGTTTTGCGAACGCCCGAAATGCATGGAGTGGGAATCTTGCGAAACCTTGAGTTGCCCGACCCCATCGGACACGCTGTATTCGACGCGCGGCTCTTCGTACTGGTCGCTGTAAGTGAAGTCTGCGTCAAGGAGGTCCTTTCCGCCGCCGTTGATCGTTAGCTGTCCCGCTCCCATTTCCAACCTGGCCTGAGCGGACTTTGCCCGTTGCGGTTCCACAACCTTCGTACTGTGCCTGGTCCCGTAAAAGGAGTCGCGGTGGTTGCGGGCAAAACTGCGGCCATGCCAGAGCAGCACGACCAGAACCACGACAAACGCAAGCATGCCGATGGTGGCGCCGATGGAAACTCCCGGAGGGGCGTTCGGGTTGTGGCTTCGGTAGGTACTATCCCAGATTTTTCCGAGGCCAATGAAAATAAGAATCAGCGGCCAGTACGTCCAGAGGATTGGCCTAGGATCGAACGCGGGACGCCAGTTGTGGAAGAGAAAAAGCGCACCGATCGTGATGAGAATGATCGGGAAGACCAGGGAGACTCTCCTGGGTTGACCGTCCTGGGGCATGGCACACCTCCGCTATCTTGTACTACGCACGCGAAAGGAAAATAGTTCAGCGAGCGGTTGGTATCACTGTACATCATCGAAGGAGCGGAGAAGCACCAATTGGGAGGGCTGGAAGCCGCCACTACGTTGACCGGTCTAAAGGCCTTGGCCACTACCGGCGGCGAGAATCACGCACTAGCGTTGCATAACAACGGTGTGTGGTAGAGTTTCGCTGTTGCGGTTTGAGGCGCGGAAGCGTGAAAGAATTCGAGAGAATTTTCTGGATTGTGCTGGATAGCGTCGGAATCGGAGAGCTTCCCGATGCGGCGGAGTATGGCGACGTTGGCAGAAACACTCTCGGACACATCGCGGAATCGCGGCCCCTGGAGATTCCTATTTTAGTGCGGCTGGGGCTGGCAAGTATCGCGCCGCTGAAGCATCAGACGCCGGCGGCGGCTCCGCTCGGGGCGTATGGAAAAGGCGCCACGCATTCTCCGGGAAAAGACACCACGACGGGACATTGGGAAATGGCGGGAGTTTGGCTGGACCAGGCGTTTCCCGTTTACAAGAACGGATTCCCGAAAGAACTGATCGAAGAGTTCGAAAAGCAGATTGGGCGGAAGACGATTGGAAACAAACCGGCGTCAGGCACTGAGATTATCAAGGAACTCGGCGAAGAGCATGTCCGGACGGGCGAGCCGATCGTCTACACGTCGGGTGACAGCGTGTTTCAAATCGCCGCGCATGAAGACGTGATCCCCATCGCCGAGCTGTACCGCATGTGCGAAATCGCAAGAAAATTGCTGGATGGCCCGCATCGCGTCGGGCGCGTGATTGCCCGGCCATTCGCGGGAACGGCGGGAAACTTTGTGCGGACGACTCGGCGCCACGACTACGCCGTGGATCCGCCGAAACCGATGCTGATGGATGTTCTCGCGGAGTGCAAGGTTCGCTTGTTCGGAGTTGGCAAGATTCATGACATTTACAATGGCCGCGGCGTCGAAGAATTCGTCACGACAAAAGGCAACGCCGACGGCATGGAGAAAATGACCGCGGCGGTTGGGGAGAGGAAGAGCGGACTCATTTTTTGCAACCTGGTGGATTTCGACATGCTGTACGGCCACCGGAAAGATGTTGAAGGCTTCGCCAAATCTCTCGAAGAATTTGATCGCATGCTCGCGGAATTCCTGCCCCTGTTGAGTCTCTCCGACATCCTGATAATCACCGCAGACCACGGATGCGATCCCGATCCGCGCTGGCCCACGACAGACCATTCGCGAGAGTACGTGCCGATTTTGGCGTATTCGCCGGGAGGGGGCGCGGGGGTGAACCTGGGAGTGCGCGACACCCTGGCCGACATGGGTCAGACAATAGCCGAGAATTTTGGCGCGGTGATTCCACATGGCAAGAGTTTCTTGAGCGAGATGAGAAAGCAGCGAGGCACTCAAGCAGCAGGATAATTAGGACAACCCGGGATTCTCGCGTCAGAACCAGTCGCTGCGGTAGGCCAGCCACCAACTGAAGACTCCGATGGGAATTGTGGCCAGCAGCGACCACATGATGGGCAAGGTGAAGTCCGCTACCAGCCCTAGAGAGACGAAAGTGGCCCAGAAGACCTTACGTTCCATTCTCTGATTCTACTGCCACGCACCGTACTATCGCCGCTCGGAAGGGAGATGATTTCCAAGAAGGGCACAGGTCTAGCGCAGACCTGCTCCCACCGCGTTCGATTAACCGGAAGAAGAGGGCAGACTGAAGCCTACTCCGCAGGCGCGGATCAGAAAGAGATGCGCGCCAGGATGGGAGCTAACTCATCGGCTTAGCTCTTGTGGATTGCTGCGCGTTGCGGATAGAGTAGGGGCGCGACAACAACCCTCTCGATGACGGACATGCGCAAAACACTCGGGCGAGCATTCGTGGCTATTTCCCTGGTCGTATTCGGGGTGCAGCATTTTATTTATGGCGGATTCGTGGCGACGCTGGTGCCGGCGTTTATGCCGGGGCGGCTGTTCTGGGCGTACTTTGTGGGCGTGGCGTTCGTTGCGGCGGCTATCGGAACCTTTACACAAATGCTGGCGCGGCCGGCGGCAACGATGCTGGGAGTGATGTTTTTTCTCTTCGTGGTGCTGCTGCACATTCCGAGGATTATTGGAAATTCGCGCAATGGGGATGAATGGACTAGCGGATTCGTAGCGCTGGCGATGTGCGGAGGTGCGTGGATACTTGCCAACGCCGCACCTTTGGAAGAGCGTGAAAAGGCCGACCCATTCCTGAGGCTGGGGCGATATTTCTTTGCGCTGGCGTTTGTGGCTTTCGGGATTCAGCATTTTGTTTTTGGGCGTTACGCGGCAGGGTTGGGGCCGCCGTGGATTCCCGGGGGGCCGGTTTTGGCGTGTCTCTTCGGCATAATCTTTGTTGCAGCGGGCGCAGTTATTATTATTAGGAAAAAGCAAGACTTGGCGGCAACGCTCCTGGGATCGCTCACTCTCTTGTACTTCCTGCTGCTTTACGTTCCTCGCATTGTCGGGAAACTACATGATCCGGGCCCGTGGACCAGCGGATTCGAGATCCTGGCGCTCTGCGGAAGCGCTCTGGTTCTGGCCGGCACTCTGCCTAGAGAAGAAAAGGGATAGTCAGCGCGACGCTGTCCGCACAGAGCGCATTCTGCCGCCACGACTGACGATGGATTCATCCTGCCAGCCTGGGTAGACTGGCCTTTGGAGGGTGAAGCTGTCGGTAGCCTGCTCGTCGTGACGCACGTTCCGTTGATGCGTGCCATGCAGCCCCGCTTATTTTGATGCGGCTTGAATGCGGTTCCCACTGAGCGTCACGGCGCCGGTCAGCGCGACGACGCGACCGGTAACGGCGGCGCCGGTAGTAAGCGTGTCGCTGATTTTTGCCAGAATGCTTCCTTCAAACGCGGTTTTGGTGCCAAGAGTTGCAGAACTAGTGACCTGCCAGAACACATTTCCTGCCGTCGCTCCTTTGGCGAGGACAACAGAAGAATTGCTCGCGGTCGTAAGCGTGCTCCCCACTTTGAAAACGTAGACCCCGCTGCCGCTGAGCGTAAGGGTTCCGGTCAATTGCGCCGAAGTATCAAAACAATAGACGCCAGGCGTGAGTGAGACCGCTCCAGGACTGGTACCCAGAGTCTTCCCGGTCAAGTTGGTCGCGCAGGGCTCGGCTACTAAAGCGGCGTACGCCGTATGCGCATTGGCCTGAGCCGCGACGGCGGTAGCATCGCCGGCGTGGATTGATCCTCCGGTCACACTCCCCGGAGGAAAGCCGGTGACAGCGGTACCTGGGCTCACACCCAAATCTCCGGTGATGACCGTCGGGCCGGTGTTGGTCACCGTCGAGGCTCCCAGGACTGCGAAGCTCTGCGCGGAACCCAGAGGCGGCGCCGACTGCGCCCAGCCCAGGCTGCTCGTAGACAACATGCAAATAACCAACAAAAGTTTTTTCATTTCAAAACTCCTTGGCTGGATTATTCTTCATAGTTATTTCGAGTCAAGGTCGAGCCGGTAAAACCGACAAGGATGCTAACCGTTGGTGCAAACTGACACCTGTACCCTCTTGGACACCTTCGAAACAGACGGGCCGCCGCTGGTCTGCGAGTGTCTTTCGTACGCCAATTCGTTCTTTAGCGTCCAATCCGCAAGTCGCGGTAAATTCAGGAGTTTACGGTGGTCGCCCACTTGCCGTTGATTTAGAAAGTGGATGAGTCACTTTCCTAGAAGCGTGAGGCATGTCCGGACTGTTTCGATGCTGCGCCTGCACTTCCCACGTTGTCCCAGCTAGACAGCCAGCGTGATAGTTGGGAGAGGAGCTGCGATCAACTGCAATTGACAGCTCGTCGTACCGCCCAGCCTGGAGTGCCCGGAGGTGCGAAACAGGTCGCGCCTCCGAGCGTTTCTCAGGTTGATTTCAGTCCCTAGGATCATCAGTCCTTATGGTCATCGTCTTGATGGTCCTTGTCTTTGTCTTTGTCTTTGTCTTTGTCACGATCACCGTTGTCATTTTTGCAGCCGTCGTGGTCATGGTCGCCGCCGCCACCACCAGCCGAGGCGCACGCCCCAGCTGTGATGATGTCGGTATCCAGTGTCACTGCACCGCCTAGCGCAAAAACTCTGCCCGCTACACTGACGCCGGTAGTCACGGTGTCACTGGTGAAGGCGATCAGGTTTCCCGCGAACGTACTACCGGTGCCAAGAGTCGCAGAGCTGCCGACCTGCCAGAACACATTGCCACACAGGGCGCCGTTAGTCAGGAGAACAGAGGAACCGGTCACTGTCGTAAGCGTGCTCCCTATCTGGAAAACATAGACACCGTTGCCACTGAGCGTGAGGGTTTGATTCATCCCCAACCCCGCCGAAGAATCGAAACAATAGACGCCTGGCGTGAGAGTAAGCCCACCCAAACCCGAGCCAGACAAGTTGGTCCCACAGGTCTGGGCTGTGGGGAGAAGGGCGGCGTATGCTTTGGCGGCATCAGCATGAGCCAGAAGTGCGACCGAGTCCCCTACATTTATGGTTCCAGTCACGATCCCTTTCCCATCGGTCACGCCCGTCGCAGGGGATGGCCCTACGACGATCCGGTTCGCCCCTGGTGCCAGCGAAAAGCCAGTGACCGAAACACCTGGTGGGCTGAGACCCAGATTTCCGGTGATGGTGGTGAAAGCCGGGGGTCCCGGGGGTGTAGTTGCGTTAGTCACAGTTGTGGTTCCCAGAACGGCGAAGCTGGCCGACGAGCCCAGTGACGGCGCCGTCGCTTGCGCCCAGCACAGGCTGCCCGTACTCAACATGCAAATAACCAAAAAAAGTTTTTTCATTTCAAAGCTCCTTGGCTGGATTTGTCTTCATCGTTGCTGACACAGAGAGGGGCAAAGAAGTGTCGAGCCGACTGCGAGCTTCCAAACCGATGCGAATGCTAGCAGTCACTGCAAAGTGTCATCTATCCAATTTTGGACACTTCGAAGCGGAAATGTCTATTTTTTGGCGTGTATGATGGAGATCCGACGAGACGCGCTGGAACGATGCGAATAAATGGGTCCCAGCCCAACAAGGCGGGGTCCCTATGAATATGGATGCTTCACAACTTCCAAACGCGTAGTGCTGTAAGCTGAAAGCTCAGATTCAATTTGGTCCATTATCGAGGGAGGATGCGTATGTTCAATAGGGGTGGAGGCCGCGACGATTCGGCATTTGAAATGAGAAAGGACGGCCCGCTTTTGAAATTTGGGGCGATCGGCATTGGTGTCATCCTGTTGTTGCTGGTGCTTAGCGTCTTCTTGCTGCGCGTGACGCGCATCGAGGCAGGGCATGTAGGCGTGGAAATCAACCTAGCGGGCAAGCAGCGCGGAGCATCGGAAATCCCTGTGCGCACGGGCTGGGTGGTGTATTCGCCGCTGACCACGCAAATCATCGAATTTCCAACGTACGTACAGACGGTGAAATGGACCAAGGATACGAGCGAAGGACATCCGATCAACGAAGAGATGGGCTTTAACTCGAAGGAAGGAATGGAAATTTTCGTGGACGTGTCGCTGTCCTACGCCATCGAAGCAGCGAAGGCGCCGGACTTCTACGTGAAATACCGGCTTGCGGACATGGAGTCGTTCACGCACGGGATACTGCGCGACGTGGTGCGCAACTCGCTGAACGAAGTGGCTTCAACGTACGTGGTGGAAGACATTTACGGAGAAAAAAAGGCGGAGTTTCTGAGCAAGGTGCAGGCGAAGATCGAGCAGAAATTGTCGCCGGTTGGGGTAAATGTGCAGCAGTTCGGCTTCATCGGGGCGCCGCGCGTGCCGACGGTGATTGCGACGGCGATTACGGCGAAGGCGCAGGCGATTCAGCAAGCCGAGCGGGCGCGGAACGAACTGGCGACAACACAGGCTGAAGCTGCTAAGAAAATCGCGGAGGCGGAGGGCGACGCCAAATCGCTGGTCACTCGGGCGCAGGGCGAAGCCGATGCCAACCGCATCCGGCAGAATTCGCTGACGCCGCAATTGCTGGAGTTGCGCCGGATTGAAAACAACCGCGCGATGATTGACAAGTGGAACGGCCAGATGCCGACGGTGCAGACGGGACAAGGCGGAGGGATGATTTTGCAATTGCCGAAGCCGCAATAGTCTACTATCGCCCGAAACCTTTCTGAAATGGGGCGCAGCATGCTGCGCCCCTACAAAAACAAGAAAAAAGAATCGTCAGTTGCCGGCGGCGGAGGGCTTATCCAGAGGTGCGTAGTAGCCGTTGCGCGTGCGCGCGATCAGCTTGCCGTGGCCGCGCGGAGGGATTACCGTGACTGAAACCGCGCGGAAAGTGCCATCGCGTTGGGTGTTGGTGGGGTAGTAGGCCAGAATGTACTGATTGCGAATGTCGTGGGCGACCTGTTCGCAAATACTGTGCACGTCATCCACATTTTCCGGGAAATAGGCCAGGCCGCCGGAGGCGGCGGCAATTTGTTCCAGCGCTTTGCGGGCGCGCTTGGCTTCCTTTTTATTTTCCTGACCGAGCAGGCCGATGGTGTAGATCACCGTGTCTGTCTTCTGCACTTCGCGAATCATTTTTTCCAGGGAATTGCGGCTGGCGTTGTCTTCACCGTCGGTGACGACGAGGAGTACTTTCTTGTCCTTGGACGCCTTCTTTAAATGATCGAGAGAGCCGAGGATCGCGTCGCGTAGAGCGGTGCTGCCGCGGGAATCGATCCGTTCCAGGGCCTCTTTCAGCTCGGGAATGCTGTTGGTGAAATCCTTGTCGAGATCGAGATAGAAGTCGTCGTTAAAGTTGACGACAAAGGCTTCGTCATTCGGGTTGCTGGCCTGGACGAGGGTGATGGCGGCTTCGTTGACGCGCGGGCGCTTGTCGCGCATGCTGCCGCTATTGTCGATGACCAGGCCCATGCTGACGGGCACGTCCTCGCGCTTGAAGACGGAGAGTTTCTGCTCGACTTTGTCTTCGAAGACGCGGAAATTTTCCGGTTTGAGGCCGTCGGCGAAACGCTGACGGTCATCGATGACCGTGGTGTGCAGGACCACCAGGCTGACGTCCACCTTGAGGACGGAACCTTGCTTACCAGCGCTGGGATTCTGGCCCGGAGGCGGCGGCGCGGAATTGGGAATGGGGATCTGAGCAAAAGCTGGTAGGGCGAGGACTGCGGCTGCGCAGACAAGTAAACCGAGATCGCGCAGAGAAGGAAAGAGACGCTGGGAAAACTTAGTGGCTGGGAGCGTAGTATCCAGTTTTGGAATAGACGCTGAGGGGCGGAAGTCCCTTGGGCGCGCGCAACTTGATTTTGAGCTTGCGCCACCGCGCGTCGTGAGCCTTGTTGCTTGGTCGATAGCCGAGGACATATTGGTTTCGCAGCTCCATGCCGATTTTTGAGGCAATATCCGGAAGATCATCCAGCTTCTCCACGGCAAATACCCGGCCCCCGGTCATTTCCGTTACCTCACTGAGCAGCGATGGGCCGCCCAGTTCTTCCGGGGTCCGGTTGCGATAACCAAGCGGGTCAAAGATGCCAACGGCATAGAGCTGGGTGTCTGCTTCCTTTACCAGCCGCTTGATATCGCTCTCGTTGTACCGACTATGATTATCGCCCCCATCGGATAGGATGAGCAAGGCGCGTTTCGCGTTGTGTGCACCCCGCATCTGGCTGAGACCAAGATAAATGGCGTCGAGCAGCGCGGTGCGGCCCTTGGGCACCGTGAGCATCATGCGGCTCTGCAAGTCTTCCACGCTGTTGGTGAACTCGCTGGTCAATTCGGCGCGCTCGTTGAAGCTAACGAGGAAAAACTCGTCCTGCGGATTGGCGGTCTTAAAGAACTGCACGGCGGCTTCGCGGGCCTTGCCAACCTTGTTGGACATGCTGCCGCTGTAGTCAAAGATCACGCCAATGGAGATGGGGACGTCTTCGGCGGAGAAGGTGACGACTTCCTGCTCGACATTGTCTTCGAAGACGCGGAAATTGTCGGTTTCGAGGCCGGTGACCAGGCGGTTGTAGGGGTCAGTTACGGTTACGTTAACGATGGCGAGGTCGACATCAAACTTAATGGTTTTGCCGGGCTTGAAAGACGTGCTCGCCGTGTCTTTTCGGACGTCGCCAATATTGACTCGCTTAATTTCCCCCGGTGGCGCGTTGTCCTTGGGCTTGATTTCTTCGGCGGAAGATTGGGCGGCGGCGGGAAGTACGGATTGCCACGCGAGCAGGCAAACGAACAGCGAAACTTGAATCAAGAAACACAGAACGCGAAAACCGGGTAAATCGCGTTTCACGGCACCCCCGTCATCCCGGCCTACCGGGATGGCCGCGCGGTTCGGACTACTGCAAATTCTATCACTGGCATTCTCGAATACAAGAGCAATTGCTGGATGTTCACTATTGAACAGTTTGATGGCCGGACGGAGTGACTGGCGTGTGGTAGCATCGCCGAGCGAGAGCCTCCTGCGAGTTGGTAGACTGTGTTCAGCGAGCATTTATTCCGTTCAGTCGGATAAGCAAAGGAGTTGCGCTTGGCTAAAGTGGTGGTGGTTATTCCCGCGAGATATGGTTCGACGCGCCTGCCGGGGAAGCCGCTGGTCATGCTCGCGGGCACGCCCATGATTCAGCGGGTGTACGAACGCGCGAAGCGGGCGAAGCGGGCGGACCGCGTGATTGTGGCGACTGACGACGAACGCATCGTGAAAGCAGTGGAGGGATTTGGCGGCGAGGCGCGCATGACGCGGAGCGAGCACCGCACCGGGACGGAACGCGTCGCCGAAGTGGCAGCGCATGAAGAGGGCGACGTTTTCGTGAATGTACAGGGAGACGAGCCGCTGCTGGATCCGAATGCCATCGATGTGGCGGTCAATTCCCTGCTGGAGGAGCCGCTGACATCGATCAGCACTGTGGCCACACCCATCAAGACGCCCGGCGACATCATGGATCCCAACGTGGTGAAGGTAGTGCTGGATTTCGATGAAAACGCGATTTATTTTTCGCGCGCGCCGATTCCCTGGGTGCGGGATACGGCGAGCAAGATCGTGGTGCGGCATTTGAAGCATCTTGGGTTATACGTTTTTCAGCGCGATGCGCTGCTGGAATATCCAACGCTGCCGCAGGGTGAACTGGAGCGCATCGAACAACTAGAACAACTGCGCTGGATGGAGAATGGCTGGAAAATCCGCGTTGCGGAAGTGGAGCACGACGCGGTGAGTGTGGACGTGCCAGAGGATGTGGCGCGGGTGGAAAAGCTTCTGCAGAAATGAAAACGCCCGGCGGGGACTCGCCGGGCGGCAGTGTTGAGCAACTAGAAATGAGAGCAGCTTGGGCTACTGTTGGGTCTGCAAGATGCCCGCCACGGTGCGATTCGGGTCCTGGTTGTTCATAAAGAAAGCCAATTGGGGATTCACAAAGTAGACGACGAAATTGACCGTCGTTGTATTGCCCTTGGCGAGTTTGACGGTCATGGTATTCCGGCTCGAGCTGCCAGTGCTTGAAGTTCCATCGCCCGCGATGGAAATAGAACCGGTAGTGACGAGATCGAAAACGGGCACGCCGCTCTGGAATTGGAAGATGTCGGCTGCGCCGGTCAAGTTCAGACTGGAAACTGTCACCTGGCCAACGAGGTCTTCTTCATCTTGAACGGAGAATCCTCCGCCGTTCTGGAGGCTCAGCCCGCTCCAACTGAGGGCGTAGGTCCCAGTAATGTTGCTGCTGGCGAAGGGGCTGCCGGTCTGGGCCGCAAGAGTGCCATCCGCGACATCGACAGCGACACCCTTATTCGCGGTCTGTTCCTGGATGACGCCCTGCGTTGCGGAACTCAAATAAAAAACGAAGGTAGAGGGGGCGTTGGGAAAATTCGGGTCCGTGAAGGTGAATGTGCCGCGGCCCGGATTTGCGGCGTCGAGGCTGATGCTCGCAGCGGTAGCGCTGTCTGTCTTGATGAATTTGCCGCCATCGTTGGTATCTTCGAGAACAGCTGTCACCGTCGCGCCGTTAGCCGTGAACCGGCCCACACGGGTTATGCCGCCGCTTCCGGAGCTCCCAGCGACTATAAAGACGAAGCCGGAGCTAATACTGCTGACGTTGGCCGGAGCAGTGTTATTCTGCGCCACGGCGTCGCCGGAGAGCATTCCTCCATTAGTGCTGATGAACCGCACGCGCGTTGCATCGACAATGTAGAAGACATAGTTTTGTCCAGCGATGAGAGCGATCCCACGCCCAAAACTAGTCAGAGTTGCGGTTTGGAGGGGATCTTGTGCAATGGTCCCAGTCAAGGACCCATTGCTGAAGGTTCCGTTTACGTTGTCGTCGAAAAAACCGCTGGTGATCGTCCCGGCGTTTGCGGTGAACTCACCGACGAAAGACTCGGGATTGTTGTTTGCATCCAGCCCTGGAAAATCAAAAACATAGGGTCCTGCAATGCCCGCAACTTGGAACGACCCCGCGTTTTGTTTGGTGAAATTTCCACTGCCCGTGGAGGATTGGTTGGTGTTTGATGTTTCATCGATCAGGAGGCCGTCGTTTATGGAGGTCAGCGTAATCCCAAAATCAATGGAAGTCTGTGCCAGTTGTAGCGTTAGGGTTCCGCGGCCATCGGCATTGACGGTGTAGCTCCCTCCGGTGATGGCGATAGCTGGGGTCACCCCAACCGAGGCCTCATTGACGTCCTCAACGCCGCCCGTAATGTTCCCTGCTCCGTCGGCGGTGAAACTCCCGACGCGCGCGAGCGGATTGACCACTGTGCCCGCAAACACTTCACCGTTGGTCACGAACGCATATTGGCCCTTCAAGCTGGCGAGACTGTATTTGCCGACGGGGGGCGGCGGATTGACGACGCCGTTGCCGCCGCTGCAAGCGGCGCTCCAGAGAACCGCTACTATTGAAAGGGCAAAGAGGAGCCGTTTCATCGCACACCTCGCAGCGCTTCCTTTTGTGCGGGCGTCGTTAGGGATGTAGGAGTCGTCAGAAAGCCTTTGGTATTGCGGACGGCCACGGCCTGCATGCCCTTCTGCACAATGCGCGCGGCAAAGTAGGTGCTGTCCCCGAGAGCCAAGGTCTCACCGGCGATGCGCACGCTGTCGCCAGGGTTCAATGTAAGATGCCCCGCCTGCAGTACTTTGGCATTGCCGAGATGAACGTCGACTTGCCCGGAAGCCGTCTGAAGGATCACGTGGGCGCCCATGGGAAGGGTCGCGGAAGCTGAGTCGAATTTTACGACCGTCCCGAGAAGGAAAACTTCGCGGCTCATACTATAGGAACGAATCTGCTGAACATCCGCCTGGTTGGTTTGCTGGGCATGCGCCAACGAACTGAAGCCCACCGTCATCCCAAGCGCGAGAATTCCCGTTTTTATCTTTTTCGTGCTGATCATATCCCCTTTTCACCTGCAAGAATTCCACCCGGAACCTCTTTGCGTTGCGGGGACGAAACCAAAACCATTCCGGAGCGCAAGGCTAAGGTTCATTTCATTAGATGGCGAATTCCCTCCTGGCGGTTTCCGTAAGCCGCGAAAAAGTTCTTCAGCAGCAACGTCCATCAACAGAAGCCAACTTCAGAGAGTATTCCCCAAGAGTTGCAAACCCGTTCCCGGCAAAAAAGTCTTGCACCAGCACGAAGAAAAATTGGCGATTTTGAAGCGCGAAGAGTTCGATTTGACACGCGGGCGAGTCCCGTCCATAATTATGCGTACGTCACTCCTGTGGAGGGCAAACAAGCCCGGCGTGGGAACGCGGGCTATAAGGATGGCGCCAAAATATATTTTTGTAACCGGCGGAGTTGTATCCTCACTGGGAAAAGGCGTAGCTGCCTCCTCGATCGGTTGTCTCCTCGAAAGTCGCGGTTTCAAAGTCACCCTGCAAAAATGCGATCCGTACCTGAACGTTGATCCAGGTACGATGAGCCCCTTTCAGCACGGTGAAGTGTTTGTGACCGAAGACGGCGCCGAGACGGACCTCGATCTGGGCCACTACGAGCGGTTCACGCACGCCAAGCTTTCCCGCGACAATAACTGGACCACCGGCCGCATCTACGAAACGATTCTGACCAAGGAACGGCGTGGGGATTACCTCGGAAAAACCGTGCAAGTGATTCCGCACGTCACCGATGAGATCAAGGCGACGATCAAGAAAGTTTCGGATTCCGTCGATGTTGTCATCGTCGAAATAGGCGGAACGGTCGGCGACATCGAGTCGCTTCCCTTCCTCGAAGCCATCCGCCAGATGCGCCTCGAACTTGGCGCGGAAAACACGCTCTTTGTTCACGTCACGCTGGTGCCGTACATCGCCGCGGCGGGTGAGCTGAAAACCAAGCCGACGCAGCACAGCGTGAAGGAAATTCTGAGCCTCGGAATTCAGCCGGACATATTGCTTTGCCGCAGCGACCATCACATCCCCGCCGAACTGAAGAAAAAAATCGCGTTGTTTTGCAACGTCGCGGAATCGTGCGTAATTTCCATGGAAGACGTGGACACGATTTACGCCGTGCCCGCGGAGCTCAGCAAAGAAGGCCTGGACGAACAGATTTTGCGTCTTCTGAAACTGGAGTCGCGCCCTTCGGACATGAAACCGTGGCTCGACCTCGTTTACCGCATGCATCACCCGGCGGGTGAAGCGCGCATCGCGGTTGTCGGCAAGTACGTGCAGCTTGAAGATGCATACAAAAGTTTGCGCGAAGCTCTTCTGCACGGCGGCTTGGCGCACAATCACAAGACCGTCCTCGAATGGATCGAAGCCGAAGAAATTGATTCGTTGGCGACTGCGACCGCGCGCCTGCACGGCTACGACGGCATTCTGGTTCCGGGCGGCTTCGGCAAGCGCGGCATTCAGGGAATGATCCACACGATTCAGTACGCGCGCGAACACAAGGTGCCCTTCTTCGGGATTTGCCTGGGCATGCAATGCGCGACGATTGAATACGCTCGCGACGTGGCCGGAATGAAGCAGGCGGACAGCACGGAATTCGATCCGCAATCACCACACCGCGTGATTTATAAATTGCGCGAATTGCTCGGCGTCGATGAGATGGGCGGCACGATGCGCTTGGGCGCATGGCCCTGCAAACTGGAGCCCGGCTCTTTCGCGCACAAAGCTTATGGCAAACTTGAAATCAGCGAGCGCCACCGCCACCGGTACGAATTCAATCGCGACTATGAAAAAACACTGGTCGCCGCAGGCCTAAAAATTACCGGCCGCACTCCCGATGAGAATTACGTTGAAATTGTTGAAGCTCCGGACCATCCGTGGTTCCTCGGCTGCCAGTTCCACCCGGAATTCAAATCCAAGCCGCTGGAACCGCATCCGCTATTCGCGGCATTCATTGGCGCGGCCTTGGAACATAAGAAACAGAAGACCCGACCTGCGTCAGCCATGAGTGAACCGCAACACGCGCCCGCGCTTCGCGCCGCTCCGCGCGCTACGGCTTAATCCCGCGCGGGCCTGCACCGCGCGTCTGCCAGATCAAACTCAGCGAAATTCAGTGTCCTGGATAGTTTGATTTTTCCTGCAAACGCAGATTGATTTCGCAGTGGTAGACGCCGTCTTTGTCCCGCGAGAGCGGCCGGATCGTCGCAAATTTCCCGCGCGCCTCGGACTCGCTTTTCATCGCTTCCGTCAAAAACGAATCGCCTTCGAAGCGCAACTCCTCGGTCCACTGCACTGGATAGCCCGCTCCCCACGCGTTGAAGTGGACGTGGGCGGGGATATGCATTCCGGGGTACCGTCCCGGGCGAATGGTGTGCAATTCGAAGCGCCCCTCGGCATCCGTTTTCATGTAACCCTTCAGGCGGGGATGGCCGACCTTGCCGTCCGGGGAATAGTAGCCATCCTTGTCCGTGTTGTAAGCATAGACGACGACTCCCGCGACGGTGTGCTCCCCGTCTGGCGCGAAAACGCGGCCAGAGACGACGAGCGGATCGCCTGGCTCACCCGTTGGCACAATCGTTGCTGTCCACTTCGTGTCCGGCGGCTCCGGAGGCGGCGGATTCTGGCCCTCCGCGAGCGCGGGGGCCAGAAATGATCCAGTAGCGCAAACAATTCCCAACCCTGCCACCAATTGCAGAAATTCGCGGCGTCCTTGTTCTTGAATCATCATCGGCTTTCTCCTTGTGCTTCCAGACGGATTAGCAGTGTCAATTGTTAACACGCCGCCTTTGGGGCTCCACCTTGCGACGGCTGCGTTAACACTTTTGCGCCCCTGCCCGTCTTTTCTTTCAAGTTCGCGCTTACTGACGGGTTACAAGGGAGCCGCGAAGCCACGCAGCCGTTTCTTCCTGGAGGCAATACTCATGAGGACAATTCGAATTGCCGCCGCAGTCATAATCCTCGCGGCCTTTCCACTGACGATCCATGCAAAACGCAAGCCGGCGCCCGGAGCATCGCCGTCCCCGGCAAAGACCTACACGCTGAGCAAACTCTATACGACGCTTTCCTTCACGGCGACAAAGTGGATGGTTTTCAAAGAAGAGGGGTTGTTTCAAGATTTCAGCGGGACACTGACATACAGTGTCGTAGACCCTGCAAAATGTAAGATCGACGTAACCGTTCAGGCTGCCAGCCTGGACACGCGCAGTTCCGGCCGCGATAAAGTTTTGCGCTCCGATGACTTCTTCGACGTTGAGAAATTCCCCACGCTTTCCTTTCGCAGCACAAGTGTCAAAGCCACAGGAAAGGAGACCTATGACGTCGAAGGCGACCTCACGATCCACGGAGTGACGAAGCACATCACTGTACCCGCAAAAGTGATTGGCGTGCGCGTGATGCCCGGCATCGGCGACTTTGCCGGCTTCGAGACCACCTTCAATATCGACCGCCGCGACTTCGGCGTTCTCGGTTCGCGCTGGAGCGGCAATGCCGCGGCCATCGATCCCACCGTCGTCCTCCATCTCATTATCGGTGGAGTCCGAGAATAGGCAGTCTGCAATATTTGGTGATATTGTCGGCCCTAGCTTGATCCTGTTGGTCGTTAGTTTCCGGTTTTCCCAGGTAATCGGACGCTGACACAAGTTAGCTGGCGCGACGGCCGGTTGTTCATAGCTTTGTAAGGATAGTTATCCGCACGAGTCTTGGTTTCCAAAGTTGTTGTGGCTTACCGTCCAACCAATAGCGCCATAGCGTGTTCTTATCTGCACCCACCACGTGGACTTAGGCTCGGCGGCATCTTCAGAAAAATTCTCAACGTCGAGGGCCTTTCCATGGTGCCACACCTTACAAGAACCCTCTCCCTCGTAATGGAGAATGTAGATTGTGTCCCCGGCTTTCACCCCAGCATTGGGGTAGTCGTGCTGGGCGATTACTCGCAGAGGAACACTGTGAACTTCCCCGGTTAAAGCCTTCACTTTCTCGCCTTTCTTGATCCGGCCAACAACCTTCTTCCCATTAGGGCTGTCGAGAAGTGGCGCGTCCGTACGGGCAATCCATTCGCGGTAAGTGCAGCATTCAAATGGACAAGCACCTTTGTCGATATAAACTCTCGGAGGCTTCTGCTCTACAGTAGTCTGCCCGGCGTTGACAGGCACGACCAGCACGCCGAACAACAAAAACGCCCATAAGGCTACTTTCTTCATTTTCATAAGCGACCTATCGTCTGAGCGTCCTCAGTGACATTTCTCTCCCCGCTCCAATCTTATTCCATTCTGACGGACTAACGACCGACCAGTCGCCTAATAGGAAACTGGCCTGCACCCGAATCCTTCTGACGTTGCAAACATGGCGCGGTCTGCGTAGCCTTATAAGCTTGCAATACGATTGACATCGCAAATGAGTCTGACACGTGAAATCGCGCTTGGTTCGCTGCGCCTCGGTGGCGGCAATCCCCTGTTTCTGATTGCGGGGCCGTGCGTGATTGAAAGCGAAGCCCACGCGCGGATGATGGCGGAGAAAGTTGCGAAGATTGCGGCCGATGCCGGAGTGCCCTACATTTTTAAAGCGTCCTACGACAAAGCGAATCGAACTTCCGTGAAGGCCTTTCGCGGTCCCGGGGCCCAAGAGGGCCTGCGCATTCTGGGAAAAATAAAAGACGACTTAAAGGTGCCAGTTCTCACCGATATTCATGATGCGTCGCAGGCCGCACCCGCCGCTGAAGTCTGCGACGTGCTGCAAATTCCCGCTTTCCTGGCCCGGCAGACGGAGCTGTTGATCGCCGCCGGCAAAACCGGCCGCATCATTAACATAAAAAAAGCCCAGTATTTGTCGCCTTGGGACATGGGCAACGTCGCCGAAAAAGTGGCCAGCACGGGAAATTCGAAAATCATCCTCACCGAGCGTGGCGCCTCGTTCGGCTATCAGAATCTCGTCGTGGACATGCGCTCGTTCCCGATCATGCAAAGGACAGGTTATCCGGTCGTCTTTGATGTCACCCATTCCGTGCAACTCCCCGGCGGGCAAGGCCACGCTAGCGGAGGGCAACCGCAATTTATCGAGCCGCTGGCGCGCGCAGGTGTGGCCGCAGGCGTGGACGGGATTTTCCTCGAGACCCACGACAATCCCGCCAAGGCACTCTCCGACGGGCCCAATGCCCTGCCGCTGTTGGATCTCCTCGCGCTGCTCATGAGATTAAAGGGGCTCAATTCCGTCGTGCGGCGCTGGAGCGAGAAATGAGCCTCGATACGGCACGGCGCGTGCTCCGCATTGAGGCGCAGGCGATTCAAGACGTGCTCGCACGGCTGGATGCTACGTTTGAAAAAGCGGTCGATCTGCTCTTCGCCTGCAAGGGCCGCGTCGTGGTTACCGGCATGGGAAAATCCGGCCTCATCGGCCGTAAAATTTCGGCAACGTTTTCCAGCACGGGAACTCCGTCGCTCTTTTTGCACGCGGCGGAGGCTCTGCACGGCGACATGGGCATGCTCGCCCGCGGCGACGCGCTGCTGGCCGTCTCCTACGGCGGCGAGACGGAAGAAATCGTCCGGCTCCTGGAAGCGCTGAAGCGTCTGGAAATGCCCATGGTCACCTTGACCGGCAAAATTCATTCCACGCTGGCCGAAGCGAGCGACGTGGTGCTGGACGTCAGCGTGAAAGAAGAAGCCTGTTCCATGAACCTTGCGCCAACGGCGAGCACGACAGTCGCAATGGCCGTAGGCGATGCTCTGGCCGTCTCGCTGCTCGAGCGCCGCGGATTTCGCCCCGATGATTTCGCCGCGCTGCATCCCGCTGGAAGCTTGGGCAAAAAACTCTTGCGCGTGGAACATCTGATGCACGCGGGTGATGCGCTCCCTCGCGTTTCGAAGGATACGCCCATGCCCGACGTTTTCCACGAAATGTCCGCCAAGAAGCTCGGCATGACTACCGTCCTCGAACCGGACGGCCGCCTCGCCGGAATCCTGACGGACGGCGATCTTCGCCGGTTGATGGAGAAGCATCGTGGCACCGTCCTGGAGATGCGCGCAGCAGACGGCATGACCAGGAATCCGCAAACCATTGCGCCCCATGTGCTCGCCAGCGAAGCTCTGAATTTGATGGAGAAACGCAAGATCACCTCAATCGTCGTCGTGGACGAAGCTCAAGGCGTCCTCGGTGTCGTGCACCTGCACGATTTGTGGACGCTGGAGTTGATCTAGAGAACCGAACCAGAGGGATATCTCAACGCAGAGTTCACTGAGGACACCGAGAAGAAAACAGGAGACGGAATTGGCCAAGCGAGGAAAGAAGATACCCAGGAAATTGGCGAGACGCGCCAAACAGATTCTCGTGTTACTGATGGACGTGGACGGCACCCTCACCGATGGCAGCGTCACATTGCTGTCGCAATCGGACGGCTCAGCGCTGGAAATAAAAACTTTTAGCGCTCACGACGGCCAGGGGCTCACGCTCGCGGCTACAGCGGGGTTGCGCACCGGGGTGATTACCGGGCGCGGCAGCGCCGCTCTTCGCCGGCGCTGCAAAGAACTGGATATCGAGTTCGTCTACGAAAAACAGGGACACAAGATTGCCGCATACGAGGACGTCTTGCGCAAGACCGGTGCAAAGGAATCAGAAGTCGCCTACTTGGGCGATGACTTGCCTGATTTGACTGTCATGAAGCGCGTAGGGCTAGCCGTCGCCGTTGCTGATGCATTGCCGGAAGTAAGACGCGCCGCGCACTACACCACCAAGGCTCCCGGCGGCAAAGGCGCCGCCCGCGAACTCGTCGAAGTCATTCTCAAGTCCAAAGGCATCTGGGAAGAAATGATCGATAAAGCCCGCGCCTAAGCCCGTCCCGCGCTTGGCGGTCAATAATACCGGGATATCGGAACCTTTCCCTTCGCCTCTGCGTACTGCATCCTAGGCACCAGTCCGTCCAAGGTCTGGCAGGTTACAATCTCCACAAGGGAGGATCGCTATTTATGGACTTATTTCTCCTCGACCTGAAGTATGGCATCCGTTCTTTATGGCGCGACAAGGGCTTTGCCCTGACTGCCCTCCTCACCTTTTCCGTCTGCATCGCCGCCAACACCGCTCTCTTCGCCATCGTTAACTCCGTCCTCTTGCGTCCCTTGCCAGTCGCAGATGCCAATTCTATTTTGCTCATGTCCAACGAATACCCCAACGCTGGCGCCAGCGGAGGCAATAACAGCAGCTCCGGCGACTACTTCGACCGTCTGCGAGAAATGACCGTTTTTGAGAGCCAGGCCGTCTTCCGCGCGCACGATCAAACCGTGGAGCTGAATGGCTCGCCACAGCAGATTCGCGGGATGCAGGTCACGCCTTCATGGTTCGACCTGCTGCGCGTTTCTCCCGCGCTCGGCCGCGCGTTCACTCGCGAAGAAGGCGAAATCGGCGCCGATCAAGAAGTCATCCTCAGCCATGGGCTTTGGCAACAGTTGTACGCCGGAGACAAAGCGGCCCTCGGCCGTGACCTCCGCATCAGTGGCCGGCCTTTCAAGATCGTCGGCGTGATGCCTCCCGATTTTACGTTTATAGAGCCGGAAGTTCGCCTCTGGCTTCCGCTCGCCTTCACTGCCGAACAAAAGACCGTCCATCACAGCAACAACTGGTATCACATCGGACGCTTGAAGCCCGGCGCGACCCTGCAGCAGGCTCAGGCGCAGGTAAACGCTTTGAACAATGAGAATCTCGAGCGCTTCCCTGAGTTCAAGGAGATCCTGATCAACGCCGGATTCCACACCATCGTCAAACCCCTGCAGGACATGCTGACCGCTGACATCAAGAAGACTCTGTATCTCTTGTGGGGGGGTGCATTTGTTGTCCTTCTCATCGGCGGACTCAACATAGCCAATCTCGCGCTCGCGCGGCTCGCTCTTCGCCGCAAGGAATTGGCCACCCGCATCGCTCTGGGCGCAGGCCGCGTGCAGCTTCTACGACAGCTGATTCTGGAAAACTTGGGATTGGCTTTGCTCGGGGGCATCGGCGGTATCGCTCTCGGTGCCGGCTTGCTCCGAACTCTCACCGCCATCGGCCTCGAACATTTTCCGCGAGCGGGCGAAGTCCGCATGGACAGCACCGTCATTCTCGTTTCTTTCGCGCTTTCCCTCGCCGCTGGACTCTTTGTCGGCCTCTTCCCGATTGGTGCCATTTCGAACATTGCCATCAGCGACGCTCTGCATGAGGACAGCCGCACTGGCACTACCGGCAAGAAATCGCGCAGCGTCCGTCAACTGCTCGTCGCCGCACAGATCGGATTTGCATTCGCCCTGCTCATGGGCGCGGGCTTGCTTCTCGCCAGCTTCCGCCTGCTCTCGCAAGTCGATCCCGGATTTAACTCCAGCGGTGTCCTCACCGCCTCCGTCGCTCTGCCGCGTTCCAGATATGCCAAGCCGGAAGAGAGGCGCGACTTCATGAACCGCGAGCTTCCCGCTGTCCGCGCCATCCCCGGGGTCTCTCTCGCTGGCGCAACCGAAGCCATTCCCCTCGGCGGCGATCACAATGACAGCGTCATTCTCGCCGAGGGCTATCAGATGAAGCCCGGCGAGTCCCTCATCTCTCCTCTAAACATTTCCGTCACTCCCGGGTATTTCGAAGCTCTTGGCATTCACATGGTCCGCGGTCGCAGCTTCGATGAACGCGACAACGATACCGCGCCCCATGTGGTCATTGTGGACGAGCGCCTGGCCCAGCATTTCTGGCCCAATCGCGATCCCATCGGCCGTCGCATGTACATGCCCGGCGACCCCAAAGATCTGCTTAAGGTTGATGAGCACACCGTCTGGATCACCGTCGTCGGTGTCGCACGCACCTTACGCTACGAGAATCTCGAAGGGTCCGGCGCACCCGTCGGCGCTTACTATTTTCCGAATTCCCAGCAGCCTGCCAGCGGTTTTACGTTCACCCTCAAGACCGCGGCCGATGCCGGCTCCGTGATCCGCGCTCTTCGCACAGAAATCTCTCGGCTCGATCCGGATCTCGCCCTCTTCGACATTCACTCCATGTCCGAACGCATTGACCTTTCATTGTCCTCTCGCCGGACTTCCATGCTTCTGGCCAACGCCTTCGGCGGAGTCGCCCTGTTCCTGGCAGCGCTTGGCATTTATGGCGTACTGGCGTATCTGGTCGCCCGGCGCACTCGCGAAATTGGTATTCGCGTCGCTCTCGGCAGCACCCAGGCTGGCGTTCTCAAGCTGGTTTTGCGGGAAGGATTTCAGCTCGTTGTCTTCGGCTTGATTTTGGGACTCGTCGGCGCGGCGTTCCTGCAAAAAGCCATCGCCAGCGAAATTTACGGCGTCCGCCCTCTTGACCCGCTGGTCCTGGCAAGCGTCATGGCTGCGCTGTCTCTGGTGGCCCTCGCCGCCTGCGCAGTCCCCGCCCGTCGCGCCATGCGCGTCGACCCCATGGTCGCGCTGCGATCTGAATAACCTTCGCGCTTACGTTGCGTCGCGCGTTCTGCGCCCTCGACTAAGGGAACGGTGGTGGCCGCCGCATCCCTCTAAACTGCTTCCGCCCAGGACGCTGCCGTTTCCGCCAATTCCCGCAACACCTGCTCGTCCGTCCTTCCCGAACTCTTCAGCACATGAAACGCGTGGTCCGCGGTTTCAATAACATGCAGCGTCGCTCGCGACCCGAGCTTCGCGCACACCGGACGCAACAATGCGAGGTCGGCAAGCGCATCTCGCGTTCCCTGCAAGAACAGCATCGGTACCGTAACCTTCGCGAGGTGGTCGGCTCGTTTTGTTCCCGGCTGCTTCGGCGGGTGCAGCGGAAAACCAAAGAATACCAATCCTCGCACCCCCTCCAGTGGATGCTGTGCCGCAGCTTGCGACGTCATCCGCCCTCCCATGGACTTGCCTCCTGCCAGCAACGGCAAGCCAGGAGCCACCTGCGCCGCCGCTCGCACGGCAGCTACAACGGTGGCCGTCAGCACCGCGGGCGGGTCTGGAACCCGTCGCCGTTCTTCCATGTACGGAAACTGGTATCGTAACGTCGCCACATTTACGCCAGCCAATTCGTCCGCCAGCTTCTCCATGAACGGGTGACTCATCCCTGCCCCAGCTCCGTGGGCCAGGACCAGGAGCCACCGCGCCTTCGTCGGCCGACAAAGCAAAGCCGACACTTCGCCCCTGTCACCCACCGCAAATCGCAACTGTTCAACCGCCGTCATTTCGCCGCGATTCTAGCAGAACCCGCCGCACGGCGCGCCGCCCACTTCACCACCATAACCTTCAGGAGCGCTTCAGTTTTGCGAATCATCCTGCTCTCCGGGACTCGCGGCTCTGTCCCACCTTTGCAGCATGCGGCGCATCTAATCTTTAAAACCTATGCACAATTTTACTCGCCGAGAACTACTGAAACTCGGTGCGGCAACAACCGTTGCAGAACTGGCGTCCTTGGGTTTACAAGGTTGCGGTGGCACTTCTGTCACTCCTCCGCCGGGCCCCGCCGCTTGTTCCAAATTAACCGACATCGAACATGTGGTGATTCTGATCCAGGAGAACCGGTCATTCGATCATTACTTTGGAAGCTATCGCGGCGTCCGTGGATTTTCCGATCAAAGCATGGCATTCCGGCAGCCCGATCCAGCGAATACTACGATCTCCCCTGTCGGAGTGCTCTTGCCGTTCCACCTGGACACCTCCACAACAAATGCCGCATGCACGCACGACATCAACCACGCCTGGGTGCCACAGCATCAGAGCTGGCACAACGGCGCCATGGACGGTTTTGTCACCTCCCATCTTCCGGTTGATTCCAACGACGCTGTATTGGCCATGGGCTACTACACTCGCGCCGACATTCCCTACTACTACGCCCTAGCTGATGGTTTCACGATTTGCGACAACTATTTTTGCTCGGTGATGGGTCCGACCGATCCGAACCGCCTCTACACCATGGCGGCTTCTCTCGACCCGGATGGAAAAAACGGCGGACCAATTTTGCAGACCATCGTTGCAAACCGGACCGCCATGTACGGCCGTCTGACCTATACGACGATGCCCGAACAGCTTCAGGCTCGTGGAATTTCCTGGAAGGTATACTCGTCGCCGGATGAGACTATTCTCGGCGGGATTCTCTCGGACAATGTTCTTTCCTACTTCAAAAATTATCAGGATCCTGCCTCGGTGCTGCATCAGAATGCATTCGGTCCGCAGTTCCCCTCCGACTTCCTGGCCGATTTGGCGACGGGGAATTTGCCACAAGTTTCCTGGCTGGTAGGGTCGGTCCTAACTTCAGATCACCCGCCTTCTCCTTCGATCTTTGGTGAGAATATTCTTTCTCTCATTCTCGAGGCTTTCAGACTAAAGCCCGGAGTGTGGGCCAAGACGGCTTTGTTCCTTACCTACGATGAAAACGGCGGATTCTTTGATCACATTGCGCCGATGACGGCGCCCCCCGGCACGCCCGGCGAATATGTAACCGCTCCCGCGGTGCCGGACCCTGCCGTTATCGGCAGCCCCGCGATATCCGGCCCGATTGGACTGGGGTTTCGCGTCCCCATGCTGATCCTCTCCCCGTTCAGTCGAGGCGGATTCGTGTCTTCAGATCTCTTCGATCACACTTCGGTGCTGCGATTCCTGGAGACGCGGTTCGGCGCGGAAGTGCCCAATTTGAGCGCCTGGCGTCGCGCAGCGGTTGGAGATCTAACCAGCGCGCTTAATTTCAAGAAACCCGACCAGTCGATGCCAAATCTCCCGTCCACACTCCCCGCCATTCCGCAGGCGATCGTGCAATGTTCCGCGAATCTGGCTGGAACTACACCCTACGCCGTACCATCCACACAATCTGCTCCGACTCAGGAAGCCGGAACCGCAGCTCGCCCCAGCGGCGTGTGCTAGTTAGAAGCAAACCAGTACAGCTTCTCCAACAAACCGATGTATCGGGATTGGTCGCAACCGTTATGAGCTTCGAGCGCTATGCTGTCCGTGAATCTCTTGCGACAAACCTACCGGATATCCACCTCGTGGAAGCCAAAACCCTTCAGCATGCCCGAGATCGTGCTTCGCGCGTTGTCGGCAGCGGTCTTGAGGATTCCATCTTGCAACGCGGCTTGCAGGAGCTGGCGCTCCGCTTCTTCGCGGACTTCACTTTCGAGGTTTGGGTCTGGAGACGAGAATAAGCCGGTGTCACGGGAATAGACTCTCGTCCTCGCATTATCGATGCGCGTGCCGAAGACTTCCGCGGTCGGCAAATGGATTGATATTTTCTGCCCCTGGATGATGACATCGCTAGGCTGCACGCCCGCAAGATTGATCCCCGCAACCACTTCCCCGTGCACCACCAGCAGCAGGCGGTCACCCGCCAGAAATTTCGGCAGGTAGGCATTGTCGTGCTCACCTGAAATGATTTTATCCATCGTGTAGCTCACGGTTTCCAATCGCTGGAGTTGCTGAATTTGACGAACCACGGTTGGCTGATCCACATTGATCTGCGTGCGTTCTCCGCGCAAATTGCTTATCAAGTGAAATAACCCGAGCCCCGTCGACAACCACACCAGCGCCCCAACCAAAATAACAGTAAGTACTGCACCCAATAAGCCCGCCAGAATCCAGGAGCGCCAGTTCCGGGAGTTTCCTCGCGTTGCGCGAGTCGCCGATTCTTCGCCAAGAGGTGTATTTTCAACCGTCATCTTTGTGCCCAACAACTTCAGTGTAGACCAAGCCAAAACTCACAGTATTCATTCGTCTACGATGCTTGGCCAAGTGGATAGCTTCGATTCCCCCGTGATTCGCTGGAATCCCACCGTTGTCACTGTAAATAAGGCCGCAGAATCCAAATTAAAATGCCGATCGGAATCCCTACCGCAGCTACAACAGCAAATAGGATGACAGCCAGGAACATCCAATCCCGACGGGTATTGGCCCCGGGCGACTCCCTCTCCCGCATCAGCAGGCGGTAGTTACGCCGATTCGCCTTCCAAAAAACGTGGAAGACGTCGCCGGCCACGGGTATCGCTCCTATTGCGGTTTCCAGGAGCACGTTAGCAATCATGCGAGCCAGAGTGACCGATTTCGCGCCACGACGCCAGGACGCCAACACGATTAAGAATGAGGCGACGCCAGACATGGCATCTCCGATCCCCGGTACCCAACCAATCAAAGCGTCGAGCCCAAATCGAACCTGCGTTCCGGGGATCCGGAACATATCGTCCAGGAGGGCGGCGATGTGGTCGAGGTGTTCGTCTGACGTGAGTGGTCGCACGGGGCCCGTCCCCTTCTTACTATACACAGGCCCGCACCAGCCAAATCGTGGAGTTGCTGTTTTTGCGCTAATGGATTCTGCTAGGTTCCACGCGGACTCAAGTTGCAACCGTTCGCGCAGCACGGCGCAATCGGATTTGCCAACCGTAGCGACAGGAATAGCGGCGGCGCGGCGCGTGAGGAAATGTTGGTACGCAACGCGGTTCCTGGCGTTTCGCCCGGCATTCCATGGGAGCTGGTCGCAATTTACTCTCTTAAACACACCCGCAAAGTACCGTCGCCAGTGGCGACAGTTGTAGTCAAACTTCCGCAGGCTCCGTCAGCCCATCAGTTCGTCTGACGTGCGATCAACGGCCTATCCCCGGAGCGTGTTTCCGTTGTCATCCCCGTGGTCTTCCGCCAATCCACTTCGTTGACGTCCACGCCGCCCTTTCGCCCTTGGGTGTCCTGGAACATCAACAAGTCGCCATCTCTCTTGTATTTGGCCACTTCATAGGTCTGGTTCGACTTTGTTACCAGGATCGTCGATCTGTCGCTGGTCTGCCGATTGTTGGGCGGCTGTCCAAGGACTTGTATGGTTCCGTTGTTTTCGCTCCCGGTACTCACGCTCTTCTCCACCGCCAGTTGCATCGCGTTTGGCTGTGGCACCGCGTTGTACACGCTTGGCCGTGTGGAGGAAGCATACGGTGGACGGTCTGGATGACTTGCTTGAGCCAGAATCCGTGGTATCACAATGTCATCCATCAACCGGAGCTCCAGTGGTTCCTCCCCTTTCAACGTGGGCCGCGGCCCGCGAAAAGGCAAACTAATCACCTTCCATGGCCAGAGTGGCGGAAACATCCACTCCACCACGTCGCGCGTCGCGTGACCTTTGCCGTCGATGGCGCCTTGCTTATCCACCTTATACCCGCGGGCCATGATCACCTTTGCCGGAACAGGCAGATCCCCGCTCGGCAGGATCACTCGGTCAAACGTAATCTTCAGGTAGCCCTTTCCGACGAAATGGCCCGGCTCCTTATCCGCTTCCAAATGTCCTCCCAGCATGCTGCCTCTGGGGAACAGCGGCCTGCCGAACTGCTGCATCGATCTTAAGTGGCACAACACCGGGTCACCAACTGCGGCTGTCGCTGACGAGAAATTCGGCTCGTCTAACGTACACTGCAGGAGTGTACCGGCAGGCACCAACTGATCCTGGGCACGGATCGTCGGCACCAACACTAGTAGCACTCCCGCACTCACCAACAACACGATGAGTCGTTTCATGATCGTCCTCCAGATTGTCGCTATCTCTTAACGGCTAGGGTACTAGCCGCTTCAACCGACAAGCACGCCTGGAAGCTCCCGACTGGACACACCCGGGCATCACTCGCGGTTGTCCAACCCAACCCAGGGATCGTCAGCAAGTTGCTCACCAGCTGGATTTTTCTCCGGCAAGCAATCCTGCGAGCGCTTGAATCGCTCTTTCATGGTCAGGAACACGTGTGTTTCATTGATGCGGTCGGTTCGTTCTCGAAATCGCCGGGAAGCCCAGAGCAGCTAATTGAGTTCAGCGGGCGATGAAATAGGCAAGGCACCGTCACCGAGAGGCGCCAGTGTTGGGGGAATCTTGCAGCTTCAAGCGGACTCGCGACCTAGCCGCAATGATAAGTGCCTTCCTTTCAACAACTTTCTACGTCGGACTTTCGGCCACGGACTTGCTCCCACACCACCCAACTTGTCATTGAAATATCTACCTGCCCCAATGCGGGGCGCCTAAGACGTGGAAAAAATCGGCGCCGTTTCTGTACGCGATTCTTAGAATCGCGATTTCACCCCGAGGCCGCGCACCTGGGGAGGGAGAACTGAAATGAGCACACCCACCGTCTTAAGAACCCTGTTTACATCCTTCGTAGCGCTAGCTCTCGCAGCTGCGCCGGCCGTTGCGCTCGGCAAACATCATGGCGGAGGCTCTCATGCGGGCGGTGGCTCCCACGGCGGTTCCCGCGGCGGTGGCGGATTCCATGGTGGCAACAAAGGCGGCGGATTCCACTTTGGCGGAGGACATTCCGGCGCCAAGAGTTCTAGGAGCGCGAGGTCAGCTGCACCACGACAGAAGGGTGGCGGCTCGTTTAGCAGCTTTGGTGGCCCGGCCAACCGTGCGAACGTCAATTCCGAATACTTCGGTGGCCGATCACTTGGCTCAAATGGCCGGCGCAACATAAATGGCACGTTCGGAAGAAGCCCTCGTACGTCCGAAACGAGAGCAATAGCGACGAGCACGTACGCGCCTACTCGGAACTTTGGCTCGAACCGGCCTCCGAGTACTTCGTCGGCTTCGCGGAGTTGGTTCGGTGACCGTCAGTCCCCTTGGACAGGTAAGTCTAGATCAACGACCTTCTTCAACTCCAATCGACCTCCCAATGCGGCGTCATCTAGGGGGAGTTGGTCCGGCCAAAGTCAATTCTCCTTGGCAAATGCGCCAAGATCGCCGTCTTCCTTCAACGCGAATCGACCTCCGAATGCGTCGTCTTCTCCGAGAGGTTGGTCCGGGCAGGGCCAATCCTCCATTGCAAGCGCCCCGCGACCGACATCTTCCTTCAACTCCAATCGGCCGCCGACTTCCGTGCCGACACCGAGAAATTGGCCCGGCCAAAGTCAATTCTCCTCGGCAAATGCACTGAGATCGGCATCTTTCTTCGATCGCAGCGGCGGGACTCCGAAGTTCGGAAGCTCTCGATTCGGTAATTCCTCATTCGGCCATTCCTCGCTCTCCCACTCACGGAGCAGGTCGAACGGCTCTCGGCTCGGAAGTCCACGATTTGGCGACGCGCACCAATTTGACTGGGGCGGAACTTCCTTCCATCAGGAAAACTCGTTCGGCGGCGGTGACTTAGCGTTTGTTCCGGATTTGTTTGGCATGGCTTTGAATTTCGGCGCTTTCGGGTTGCGGGGTTTGGGGTTGCTGGGTACCGGCTTGAACGCATTCGGCCCGGCTAGTTTGGGATTGCTTGGTTCCGCCTTGAACGGGTTCGGTGCGGGCGGCTTGGATTCGACGAGTTCTGGCCCAGGCGACTTCAACGTGAATGCGGGCCAGGATTCGCTACCGTGGGGACCGAGCCCCGACCTTGTATCCGGCTGCAAGCTGTGCCTTGCCCCGGTAAGCTGCGTGGAGAATTCTTGTCGCAGCACGCCGCGTCCATTCTGGAACTCGCGGCCATCTCAAGCCATAATACTACCGGCCATTCCGCCACCGAGGATTAAGAACGATGCTCCATGCTTGGCACGATGTTTCACCGGGAAACGATCTCCCACGCGATTTTCAAGCGGTGATCGAGATTCCTCTGGGTTCCAACGTGAAGTACGAGCTGGACAAAGCCAGTGGCCTCCTGAAGGTGGACCGTATCATTCATTCGGCGGTGTTCTATCCCGCGAATTATGGCTTTATTCCCCAGACCTACGCCGACGACAATGATCCTCTCGATGTCCTCGTGTTGTGCCAGGAGCCGGTGCAGCCGCTGGCGCTGATCAAAGCGCGGGCTATCGGATTGATGACGATGATCGATTCCGGCGCCAGCGACGACAAGGTCATCGCCGTAGCCACCAACGATCCTGAATTCAACAGTTACGTGGAGGCCAGCGAGCTCCCGCCGCACCGTTTGCTGGTTCTGAAACGATTTTTCCAGGACTACAAACTACTGGAAGGCAAACAAGTCCAGGTAGATGACATTCGGCCGGCGTATGCGGCGGTCAAAGTGATCGAAAAGGCGCTAGCACAATACAAGGAAAAACGGGAGAGCCTCCGCGCCAAGGATGGCCACTAATACAAATGCACTATTCTTACGAGTGTCGTTCAATGCTAACTTGCTGCGCTGCATTCGGTTCCGGTCGGGCCCCGGCGCGGCTCCGCACGGCTACTTCTTGCTGTAGGTTCCCTAAGTTTGTGGGAGGGAGCGAATTGGCATGAAGCGTTTCATAAAATGGACGGCGGGCATTCTTGGCGTGCTGCTCGTTGCTGCTTTTGCCGGGCTCTCCTACATGGCGGGAAGTCCCAAGGACGCTTACGGCATGGTGCGCTACGCCTTGCCGCACATGCATCGCGGCACGCTGAAAGTGGGGAGCGATGCGCCAGACGCGCGGATTGTCGCGCTCGACGGCGTCAGCCGTTTTCACATCCGCGAACGAACGCATGATCGGCCGCTCGTCTTGGTTTTCGGCAGCTTTACTTGACCGCCGTTCCGTCGCCAGGTCGGCGACGTGGTTCAGATTTACAACGACTATAAAGAGCACGCCGATTTTCTGACTGTCTACGTTCGCGAAGCGCATCCCACCGACGAATGGCAGATGAAATCCAATCTCAAGGAAAAGGATGACGTCTGCTACGCGCAGCCGAAAACGCTGGAGCAGCGCTTGATCATCGCCAATGATTTTACGAAACGTTTCAAGTTTTCCCTGCCCTTCGGCATCGACGACATGAGCAACGCCGCCAATGATGCCTATGCCGCGTGGCCCGAGCGTCTGTACATCATTGATGAGAGCGGCCACATCGCTTACCGCGGCGGAATGGGACCGTTCAATTACAACCCCGCCGAAGTGCGCGAGTGGCTTGCCGCGCGCTATGGCGCTGTGAAACACGAAACGCCACAAGCTCCAGCGGGCGCAACGCCTGCAGCAACCAAATCCGCGGACTCGGCTGCGGCAGTACCGGTGCCTTCGGCGCCATCAACGTCCACGCCTTCAGCGGGAACCGCACCAACTGCTGTCGCAAAATAGCGCGGCATGCGATGACGCGACGCAAAGAGATATGATGGGCGCGTGAAAAGGGGAAACGACAGCAAACAGCAAGGCACGTCGTTCAAGAAAGTCGGGCTCGCCCGCGCCATCTCGAAACTTGGCTATTGTTCGCGGTCGCGTGCTGCAGAGCTGATCGCCGCAGGGCGCGTGAAATGGAATGGAGCGGTGCGGCGCAATCCCGAAACTCCGGTGCACCTGGGAAAAGACAAAATTGAAATTGACGGCGAACCGGTCGGGCGAAGCTCCACAATTTATCTCGCGCTGAATAAACCTCGCGGCGTGGTAACGACAGCCGCGGATGAAAAAGGCCGTGAAACGGTTTATGGATATTTACCGGCGGAATTGCCGTGGCTGGCGCCGGTGGGGCGGCTGGACAAAGCAAGCGAAGGCCTGCTGCTGCTGACAAACGATTCGGAATGGGCGGAGCGCATCACCGCGCCGGAAACGCATCTCGATAAAACATATCACGTGCAAATCGGCGCGATCGCCGATGAAGCGCTACTGCAAAAACTGCGAAGTGGAATTCGAGCGAGCGACGGCGAATTGCTGCGCGTAAAAAATGTTTGTATGCTGCGCAGCGGCGAACACAATTCGTGGCTCGAAATTGTTCTGGATGAAGGCAAGAACCGCCATATCCGGAGAATGCTAGAAGCACTGAAAATAGAAGTGCTCCGGCTCGTGCGCGTGGCGATCGGGCCACTGGCTCTTGGCGATCTTCGAAAGGGCGCGACGCGCCCGCTGGAACGCGAAGAGAAGCAGGCGTTGGATCGCGCGATGCACGCGCCAGTCCGCGTACCTGCTTCTCTCGTTCGATGACAGAAACACTCAATGGCAGCGACTACCGCTGACATCGACTATTTCGATTTATATGTGAACGTCACCTTCGTTTCTTCGTCGAGAACCAACGGCCTGACGAAGTTGTACGAATTCCCCGCCCTGGGTACATCCACGCGCACCGGCAGCACGCCGGAAATGCGCTGCTGGAGACTCGCCACGTTTGCGGAAGCCACCTGCTGCTTCTCGGCGTTTTTCTTATTGTCGCGCTGGTTGACACCCGGTTGTAGCATTGTGAGGTCGGCAAAGTTTCTACCGTTCATGGACAGCTTGTCGACGGTAACTTCCACCGATTGCGAAAGCGAGCCGACGCTTAGAGCGAAATTGAATGGCGCGGGCCTGCTGCCATCGTAGTTGCCTTGAATCACGTACTGATTGAATCCAGACGCGTTGGCGGCAACCTTGACGCGTCCGGAAGACAAATTAGAAACGCTCCAGCGGCCTGAAGAATCCGTCATAACGTTTCGAACAGCTCCCGTGTCGAGATGCGTAACGGTGACTTGCGCATTGGGAACAGCCGCGCCAGTTGGGTCGACGATGATTCCGCCCAGCTGGCCTGGAAGCAAGGACACCATTTCGTAGTCGGCGCCGCGAGATATTTTCGCGTATAGAGAGAATTGGTCAAATTCCTCCGCTCCGGAAACTTCCCGACTGGAAGCGGGCAGCAAATTTGCAGCGATAGCGTCGCCGCCGAAGTCTTTCACTTTGTATTGCTCGGGAAGAAAGACTTCCCATTGGAGGAGGTTGATGGGCACGTCCATTTTTGGGAGAGAAAGATCGGAGCCGCCTTTTTTTGCGAAGGGCGCGCCCGAATGCATGAACACGAAAGAGACGGTGTAGGAGTCGACGGGACGAAAGCCGGCGCGCAACAGTGGCACGCGATTGCCGTCGGGGCCTTCGACGGGTTTTACCTTTTCTCCGGCTACTTCGGCGGAGAGAATGCTTGCGCCCGCGGGCAGCGCGACTTTCAAGAATGGTTGCGCCTGATTTTTGATGGTGAGTTTTACTTCGGTCAGCGATCGGCCTTCCGTGGTGACTAGTGTGGTGACGACGGCACGTTCGGCGACGGCGGCGAGCACGCTGCTGTCCGGGAAGCGCGTCCATTCCAACGCGAGGGCCGGCGTTTCGTTGGGCTGCTTGTGATAACGAAATGCGGCTTGCATGGGAAAACGCGCGAGCGAACGCAGGTACGGATTCATTTCCTTGAAATCCATACGCTTGAGGCCGCCGGCTTCGGTGGCGGTCAGTTCGATCGTTCCGGCGCCTTCGACCAGAACTTCGCCGGTTTCGCGTTGAGCATCCTTGAAACCAAGAAAAGGCGCATCGGCCTTCGTGGCGGAGATTGATTTTTCCATCGAAATAAGGAACTGGTGGCTGCGTAGCGCGGGGCCGGTCACCTTGAGAGTCAAGACGCCGGATTCGAATTCGCTGGACTCGACGGATGCGCCGGTGGCACCCGTGACTTCGTAACCTGCAGGGACTTCAATTTGAAATTGCGTGGGTTCGCCGGTGACGACGGTTATGTCGGCCAAAGCGGCGATTCGAATGTCGGCTTCGCTGACGGAAACGAGAGTCTTGACGTCAGAGAGAAAGCGAACTTCCTTTGGCGCGACTGGAGCGACAGTTTCGCGCGTTGTCCACCAGATGTTCGCGGGCTGGCCGGGCACGAGAGTGGCCTCGATCGCGGTCTGCCCGTTCGCTGAGGACCTGGAGGTGATGATTCCGGGGCTGATTCGAACGTTGGTGTGGTCGCCGGGAACAGCAAGCGCAAGACGCACGCTGCCCGCTGAGGGCACGGGGAGATTGAAGGAGGCCCGCCCGGCTTCGATGTTCAGAGGAAGACCGGCATCGAGCGTGACAGCGAAGTCCGCTGGTCCGGTGATAACAGCGGTGTGCGTTCCATTTTCCAGTTCGAGCGGCAAGCCCTTGCCTTCCTGGCGGGCGTCGAGAATGGCCATGCCGCTGGTGAGCGGAATCTTGGTCGCGCCTTTGTGAAGAATTTCTCCTTGCAAATGGACGGTGCCCTGGACGGATTCGTTGGCAACGGTGAATTTCAGGTCGGCGCGCTTCATGGTGTAGGGAACGGGAGGCGCGTCCACTTTTCGGACAGGTTTGCTGGCGAGTTCGAGAAGACGGTTGTACTCATCGAGGGGAAGCGTGACGTTGCCTGAAGCCGGGACAGGCGGAAGAGCAGCATCATCTGCTGCCGCGGCAAAACCGGGAAGCACCAACACCCATGCCAACAGAATCGCGAAGATCTTTTTCACTTGCCACCTACCTTTTTCTCGTGCTGATAAGTTAATCCTGCGGACGGGGCCTGATTTTCAGCGGTCAATTCAGAGACAAGATAAAGAGAAGGTCCGAACGCGGGAAAGGAAACGTGAATGGGAAGAATTCCAGCGCGTTTCCCGGCCAGCGAGTCGGCCCTGAATTTATCGAGAAGGGCTTCCGTTGCAGCCTGCGCACGCTTGGACTTGGTTTCGTCTTTGCCATCTACGAGGGACGACGGAGGAGGAGGGGGAGGAGCAGGCGAGGCCGACGTAACCCCCGCAACCATCCCAGCGCTGACGCCGGCTCCAACGCCACTCCCTGATCCCACACCAATTCCAAATGTCGTGGCTGTGTTGAGAGCGGACGAGAGTGGATTCTGATAAGGCTCGGTTCGAAACGCACCCGGTTCGGGCGTCACTTTGAAGAGCGGCGGGTGATAAACGAGCAGTCCTGTGCGGGAGACTGGCAGGTCGAGAGCGGGAAGGGCGAGTTTAAACTCACCTTTGTCGTTCCAGGCGGTGCCGCGGCTTAGATAGACAACTTCGACAGCAAACTCCGGGGCTTCTTCGCCGGCGCGAGATTTGTCGAGCGGCAAAAGCAGGCTGCCGTCGGGAGATTGCCCAGGCCGCACGGTTTTGCCAGCGAGCGAAGCGCTCCAGAGGGTCGCGCCGGGCGGCAGGGTGATTTTAAGAAAATTGCGCTGATTGTTTCGAACGGCATAGCGCGCCTGGACGAGGGTTTTGCCTTCGCTGCTGACCAGCACCTGGTAGCGGGCTTCGGAGACGTTGGCCATCAAGACGGCTTGAGGCGTGTAACGAGCGACGTTCAAGCTGAGGGAGCGCGAAAGCTTTGCATCACCGGCGCGCAAGCGAAACGCGGCGAGCGAGGGGGATTGGCGATTCGAAACCATTTCGCCGAGGTCGGTGGCATCTGCGCTGTCGAGACCTTCGGATTTGAGATCCTTGATCTCACCGGCGCCAAGGACTTCCACGGCGACGCCGCCGGTTTCACGTTCGGTGTTGAGAAGACGAAGGAGCGGAATATCGATCTGGCCTTCGCGAGGGCTGCGCGTCTCTCCGGTGACGACGAACCGCGCGTTTTGCTCGACGGGTTCGAGGAAGGTTACGGAGAGTTCGTTAGCCTTCACTTCCCAATCGGCGACCGTGGCGCCGAGAACCTGGTTGATGGTGACTTTGTCGGGGATTTGAATCTTGGCGACGCGGGCTGCTCCCTGAGTGATTTCGAGATTTACTTCGGCGTTGATGGAGGTGGAGTCTTCGCCGAGGCCGAGGAGCTGGGTTAGTGAGCCGCGCATTCGCAACGGAAGCGTCGCGCGGTGGTCCTCGGTCTTCCTGCGCCATACGAAAGTGAGAGGTTCATTGCCGCGTCCGTAAGCGATCCACTTGCTTTCGGCGGCGGATTCGGATTTTTCAGACAGGAGACCGCCGGAGAGCCGGACGTCCACGCCTTGACGAGGAAGCTGCACGGAGGCGCGCGTCACGCCGGAAGCGGTCGATGGAAGGGTGATGCTCTCTTCGCCGGAGGAGGAGAATACGGGAATCGCGATGTCGAGCAAGAGGACTGCCCGGCCCGAATGGGAGAGAAGCGCGGACAGTTGGCCACCTGCTTTGCCGGAGGAGCTGGGAACGAGAGAGACAAGCTTGCCGTCAAGGCGGGCTTCACGAACGAGCAGACCCGACGGAACGGGGACGCGGACCCAGCCATCCTTCAAAACATCGACGGTAAGGCTGGCGCGGCCGGAGGCGAGTTCGGTATCGATACGCAGGTCGTAGTCAACGCGCGTGAGCATGGCTTCGACGGGAGGCGGCTCAGGATCGCGTTCGATGGGATAGGCCCTGGCGTGAAGGGTCCGGTATTCGTCGACGGGGAGAACAACCCAGCCAGGCGAATGAGCGATGGTTTGGCCAAAGGAGCTGGCCGCCGAGAGAAATAGGAGCGCGAACAAACAGGAGACGAATAGCGGAAAACCGGACCTTTTTTTCTGGGGAAAAGTTGCTGCGAATCGTGCGGACATACGAGTAGCCTCCTCATCGACAAGATGAACGAGCGGGTGATTGGATTGAGCGACCCGGGGACGAAGCGTGCTATTGAGCAGGTAGGATGACGCGATGCACGGAGATGGTTGTTCCATGAAAAATTCCTTCCTAAAAAAACGAACGGGTACGGAATAAGATTGCAAGTACTCCGCAGTTAGAACGGTAAGTTGAGTTTTTCTTGCATTTGAGAGCCTGGAGGCGGGTTTAGGCTGGGTGGGTAATAAGTGTGTCTTAGAGGTCGGCAGTTATGGAGCGGGCGATGGGAATCGAACCCACGTCCGAAGCTTGGGAAGCTTCTATACTGCCATTGTACGACGCCCGCTCTACTCTCTGGCGTGGCAATTATACACAAGAAGGCAACTGCTCGTACAGACTCGACGTCCTACCGCGGTTGCAGACTGCTTGGTGCTATTTCATTCGGGCCAGAACCTTGTTTCGAATCAAGACTGGTAAACATTGGCTTTAGCAAGACTCAACGCTCAGAGTTCGCGTCTCAGCTTACAATTGGATCTGGTGTCTCGCAGGGCGCTTTGTACAATTGTGAACCGGAGGAACGCTTCATGGGGCATCCACTGCTCGAACTTACGAACAAGACGGCGGTAGTTGTTGGAGGGACCAGCGGCATCGGGCTGGCGCTCACGCGGGGGCTTGCTCTGGCCGGAGCGAATGTCGTGCCGACAGGCCGCCGGACTGATTTGGTCCGGGCCGCAGCTGCGGAGGTTGAAGCTCTTGGACGGCGGTCGCTCGCGCAGACTTGCGACGTCACCGATAGTGCCAGCGTCGAAGGGCTCCTGAAGTCGGTTTGCTCGGAATTTGGAAGCGTTCAGATCCTCGTGAACTGCGCCGGCCGTACGAAACGCACGCCCACGGTCGATGTTCCCGAAGCCGAGTGGAATGCCATCATGGAAACCAACTTGAACGGCACTCTGCGCGCTTGCCAGACATTTGGCCGGCATATGATTGAGAAGGGCTACGGCCGCATCATTAACACCGGCTCGATCTCATCTTTAGTAAGCCTCTTTGAAGTTGCCGCATATTCCGCGAGCAAGGCGGCAGTTGCTTCCCTCACCAAATCCCTGGCCATCGAATGGGCGAAGTCGGGGGTTTGCGTCAATGCGCTGATTCCGGGAGTATTCCGCACGGACTTAAACGCATCCCTGCTCGATGGAACCGAACGCGGCCGGGAGTTTTTGCTGCGCACGCCAATGGGCAGATTCGGCAAAACTGAGGAGCTGGTGGGGGCCGCGGTTTTTCTTGCCTCCGAGGCCGCCAGCTATGTGACGGGCCACTTGTTGGTGGTGGATGGCGGCATGCTCGCCAGCGGCGTCAATCAATAGCTCGAGTAGCGCCCAACGCGGCGCGCGTTCGAATCTTGCATCAGGTTTTGCTTTGGGCGGCGATCGTCGATGAATTCATTTGAGACCGTGTTTGCTTCACAATGGCAAGAAATTTCCGCGCATTCTCAACGATAATTTCCGGCTTGTTGGCCTTCAGTGCTTCGGCATGAACACATTCTCCCCCGACGCCCAAGGCGGCGACGCCCGCTTCAATGAATTCGGCCGCGTTAGTCAGATTGACCCCGCCAGTTGGAACAAACTGAACCTGCGGGAACGGTCCCTTCAGCGCCTTGATGTATTTCGCGCCTCCCACCTGGCCACAGGGGAAAATCTTGACGAAGTCGGCGCCAGCCTCCCATGCAGCCATAACTTCGGTTGGAGTCAGCGCCCCGGCCATGATCAGCTTCCCTTCCCGCACCGCAAGTTCGACGGTTTGTAGATTTAAGCCAGGGCTGACAAGGAATTGCGCCCCGGCATCGAGACACCGGCGCGCGGCTTCCGCGTTGAGGACGGTTCCCGCTCCTATGAGGACTCCTGAAGCGCTATTCTTTGACAGCTCGCGTATGACATCGACGGCGCCGGGCACCGTCATGGTGATTTCCACGATGGGAATTCCTCCTTCGCAAACTGCTTCGGCGGCCATGCGTGCTTCGCGCGGCGATGACGCGCGAACGACGGGGACTATTCCAATTTCCATGATTCGATCGCGAACTTGTTGCTTATCCATTGGCGGTCACCTCTTTTAGCGGAATTTCAGCGCGCGATGCGGGCTCCGACTCCTTTCATCACTTGCAGGACTTCCTGGAGGGTCGCCATCGACGTGTCACCCGGCGTGGTCATGGCGAGCGCACCGTGCGCGGCACCACATTCCACGGACCACTGAGCATCCTTCCCCGCGAGGAACCCGTAAATCAGGCCGGAGGCAAAGGAATCGCCTCCGCCGACGCGGTCGAAAATTTCAAGGTTTTCGCGATTCTTTGCCTGGTACAACTTGCCATCGCAATAGCAGAGGGCGCCCCAATCATTTTGCGTGGCCGTCTTGGCTTTCCTCAGAGTGGTGGCGACCACCTGGAATGGATAGTCCTTCACGACCTTGGCAATCATTTGGTTGAAGCCCTCGACTTCAAATGTCGAGTGATGCTCATCCATTCCCGGAACGTTGTAGCCCAGCGCCGCCGAGAAATCTTCTTCGTTGCCGAGCATGACGTCTACAAATGGCGCGATGCGTCGGTTCACTTCTTGAGCCTGTTGCTTGCCACCGTGAGACTTCCAGAGGGACGCACGGTAGTTGAGGTCGTAGGAGACGACGGTGCCGTTGCGCCGTGCGGCTTGCATCGCCTCCAGCGTGACTTCCGGAGTTGTGGGAGAGAGAGCACAAAAGATTCCTCCGGTGTGAAACCAGCGCGCGCCCTGCTTGCCAAAAACCTGGTCCCAATCGATGTCGCCGGGCTTCAATTGAGAAACCGCTGTATGTCCGCGATCGTAACTTCCCAGTGCGGCGCGCACACCGAAACCGCGCTCGGTGAAGTTCAGTCCATTGCGCGCCGCGCGGCCTACCCCATCGTGCTCAACCCAGCGCACCAGTGACTGGTCCACACCACCTTGATAGATGAGGTCCTGGAGCAGCTTCCCCACCGGATCATCCGTGAAGGCGGTAATAATCGCGGTGTCAAGACCGAAACAACGCTTCAGTCCGCGCGCGACATTGTATTCACCGCCGCCCTCACACACTTCGAACGATCGCGCGGTGGCGATGCGACGGTCGCCGGGGTCGAATCGGACCATTACTTCGCCCAGGCTAACCAGGTCCCAGCGGCATTCCTTTTTCGACTTGATCGTCAACGCCATGCACTCACCTTGGCGGCTCTTGCAGAATCAAATTTGTTACCGTGTACATTCTCGCGAACTGCAAAAATATTTCCAGATTTAAAATCAAGATTCTCCGCGAATCGTAGCCGGTTCCATCCGGGGTACCAGCACATGTATGAGCAGGAGTGCGAGCAAGTAGGCTGAACCAGCGATAAGGAATGGAACCTTGTAGCTCCCTGTCCACTGAAGCAAGTGGCCCACGATGGTCGCGATGAACAAACCACCTATTGCGCCAGCCATTCCGCCGATCCCTACCACGGAGCTGACGGCGCGAGCCGGAAACATGTCGGAGGTGATTGTATAGAGATTGGCTGAGAATCCTTGATGACATGCGGCAGCCAAGCCAATCAGCAGCGCAGCCGACCATGTGCTTTCAACGCGGTAGGCAAACACGATCGGCGTAACTGCGACTGCACAACAAAGCATGGCGATCTTGCGCGAAACGTTTATTGTGTTGCCGCGCTTGATCATTGCCGACGACAACCAGCCGGCCGCAACGCTGCCAACATCGGACATCAGATAAATCAATACGATCGGGGCGCCGAGCCCTGTGAGCGAAAGGCCATGCTGCTTTTGCAGAAACCCGGGCACCCAGAAGAGATAAAACCACCAGACCGGATCGGTCAGAAATTTTCCAATGACAAATGCCCAGGTCTGGCGAAAGAGAAACAATTTCGTCCATTTTATTTTCTGAGCCGGTGGCTGCGGATCGCTGCGAATGTATTCGAACTCTGTTTTCGAAAGAAGCGGGTGCTCTTCCGGCTTGCGATAGAGCATGAGCCAAAACAAGAGCCATACGAAACCAAGCGCGCCGATGCCGATAAAGGCTCCGCGCCAGCCCCACCGCGCGTTGATCCAAGGCACCACGACTGGTGTAATCATCGCGCCAATGCTCGTGCCGGCATTAAAAATTCCCGTGGACAAGGCGCGCTCTTTCTTCGGAAACCATTCGGCTACGGCTTTGATGCTGGCGGGAAAAACAGCTGCTTCTCCGAGTCCAAGAGCCACTCGCGAGACGGCAAAGCTCGTGAAGGAATTCCCCAGCGCCGTGGCCATCGAAGCGAGGCTCCAGAAAGCCATTGCCAGGGCGTAACCCAATCGAGTGCCAAGTTTGTCGATGAGGCGGCCCATCAGCAGCATTCCCACGGCATACGCAGCCTGAAAAAAAACGACGAGATTGCTGTAATCGATTTCGTTCCAGCCCAGGGTGTGTTGCAGGGTGACATTCAGCACGCCGAGGACGTTGCGATCCATGTAATTCTTTGTCGTGCCGAAAAGAAGTAGCGCGCAGATTACCCAGCGGAAATAGCCCGCAGGTGAGGGATTGTCTGCCACGGCCTTTTCAGCGACGGTGTCGCTGGTGGTTTGTGTCTGTGAAGACAAGCTGCTGGGTCCGGGAGTGGGGCGTGCTGGTTCCATTGTGCGAATGGAAGGCTACTAGTTTTTGTCACCGGCTTCCAGGCCGGAAGAATCCCTGATTGAATAGCGAACTATATGAATTGGCCGGCCGGTAGTCAAACCGCAAAGACTCAAGGTTCCCATTCGCGGCACTAAACAGACCGGAGTGCGGAATTACGGAGGTCGAAAGTACGCGCACGGTTCGAATCCATCTCCCGCGACATCCAGAGGGCCGTACTTCCCGCAACTGCTCGCCGGCAGTGTAGAATGCGGTGCGCTTGCACTCGTATACGAAGAAGGAACATGGTCTGGACGGCGGACGCCACTTGGAGCGGGTAAATGGATATTCACCAACTCGAGCTGTTCCTGGCGGTCATGGACTCCCCTAGCATGACACGCGCAGCGGAGAAGATACATTTGTCGCCAGGCGCCGTGAGTCTCCAGCTCCACAATCTTGCCGACGAACTGCACACCGAACTTTTCGTGCGGCGCGGAAAACGATTGATACCTACGCCGGCGGCGTTGCGCCTCGCCGAGCGCGCAAAGGAAGTCGTAAGTTTGATGGGGCATATCCAACAGGAATTTGAAAACGATCTGACGAAGGATATTCGCCCTTTCCATTTCGCGACGGGCGTGACGACCTTGATCTATCAGTTGGGCGGCCCGCTGCGGCAACTGCGTAAGCACTACCCCAACGCGGAAATCCGCGTGACGGTGGGTGTGACGGAAGAAATGGTTACAGGCCTGCTTGATCGCCGCTTCGACTTGGCACTCATCTCCCTCCCTGTTTCCGAGGCCAACCTCAAGGTCATTCCGCTTTTTGACGAAGAGCTGCTCATCGTGCGCCCTTCCGCAGACAAGGTGGGCAGTGGACAAGTGCGCTCGATGCGAGCTTCGGAACTCGCCAACGTCCCATTTCTGCTTTATCCGCAGCGCAGCAATGTGAGACTGGTCATAGATAGCTTTTTCAAAGAAATCGGAGTGACGCCTCGCGTACTGATGGAGGCTGATGACACAGAAGCAATCAAGCGTCTGGTCGAATCTGGTTTCGGTTATTCGATACTTCCCGAGCATGCACTGAGGGGGCGTTCGCACTTCTTTGAGAAGTTTCGCGTCGCAGGTCATCGCCTGATGAGGAGCTTGGCGCTCGCGACGGCGCAGACCGAGTGTCCACGTAAGTTGACGGAATCGATTGCTGGTTTTCTCCGGTCCACCTTGGTCGGGGGTTGAGGGCGTAGGGGAGAGGTCCGAGGTTTTACTCCGGGGAGCGCCTGGTTCTGTCTTTTATGGCCCATTTTCTGATGCCGAAATTGGTAAGGCGGCGGCCTCTTTCGACAGCAGCTCTATGGCCCCTCTGAGAGCAACGGCCAGCATCAACTCAAAACTGATAAACGATTCCTTTAGTAACTCTCAACACTCGAATTCCTCATCTTGGCTTACTATTAGCTGGTTTGGGGAGCTTGGCATGGGACGTGGGATGCGCCAAGAGCAGTCAATGGCGGGACAGCTCCCTGTGGATGTGGCGAATTTTCCTGGATTTCGATGGAGGACTTATGTGTGCACTTAAAGCTTCGCGGCGGGACTTCCTGAAAGTCACCGGAGCCGGTGTAGCCAGTACTGCTTTGGGCGTCACGAGTTCCAGCTACGCAAGAATCATGGGCGCAAATGATCGTGTACGGGTAGCTATTTGCGGAGTGCGCGGCCGCGGCAACGATCACATCCGCGGCTTTCCGCGTGTCCCAGGCACCGAGATTGCCGCGCTCTGCGATGTGGATGAGTCCGTGTTGAACCATCGCCTCGGGGACATCGAAAAGATGGGATTACCAAAGCCCAAGTCCTACGTCGATGTTCGAAAGCTGCTTGAGGACAAAGAGATCGACGCCATCTCCATCGCTGCCCCGAATCATTGGCACTCGCTGATGGCCATCTGGGCCTGCCAGGCCGGGAAAGACGTGTATGTAGAAAAGCCATGCTCGCATAACTGCTTCGAAGGACGGCAGCTGGTGCGTGCGGTGAAAAAGTACGACCGGATTTGCCAGCACGGCAGCCAGTGGCGATCCAATCCCGGCATGGTGGAGGCCATGAAGCATTTGCGGGACGGCACCATCGGCGACGTTTATATGGCGCGTGGACTCTGCTACAAGTGGCGGCAATCGATCGGCCGCGCAAGCGAAGAACCCGTTCCGTCGGGAGTTCACTATGACCTGTGGACCGGCCCGGCACCGATGAAACCGTTTACGAAGAATCGCTTTCACTATAACTGGCATTGGATCTGGGATACAGGTAACGGAGAGATCGGTAACCAGGCCATCCACGAAATCGACATTGCACGCGCGGGATTGGGAGTTGGGTTCCCGACATCGGTCTCGGCGATGGGCGGACACTTCATGTTTGACGACGACCAGGAGACTCCCAACACCTTGAATGCCACGTTCTGTTTCGACGGTCCCGATGGCAAGCGCAAAATGATGGAGCTCGAAGTCCGCCACTGGATCACCAATCACGAGGCGGAGATCGGCACCGGCGCTTACGGGGCCAGCGCTGTACCTCCTGCGGGACTCACGGCCAGCGGAACCAAGAAGCCTGCAGACAAACAACAGTCCCTGGGTCCAAAAGACGCAAAGACGAACACCGTTGGAAACATTTTCTACGGTTCGAACGGCTATCTCGCCGTCGATGGATACGACGCCTACAAGACGTGGGTGACGGACGAAGTCGTACCGGGGTCATCGGGCAAGGCTTCTGGCGATCACTATGCGAACTTCATTGATTGCGTTCGCAGCCGCCGTGCTCAGGATATTCATTCGCCGATTGAGGAAGCACACATTTCGACCACCCTCGTGCATTTGGCGAATGCCTCGTACCGTCTGGGACGTACGTTGCGCTTCGATCCGGCGCAGGAGCAGGTCATTGGAGACGAGGAGGCCAATCGGCTTCTGCGTGGCAGCTATCGCGCACCTTATATAGTGCCGGAACAAATTTGAGCGGTTGAGGGTCGCAGGAGGTCACATTCAGCAATGCGCATTTCAATTGTCGGTGCAATCTTCGTCTTGTTCGCTGCGGCTGCGCTTCTGACATCTTTGGTCTCCGCCGGACCGCATCCGTCCGACCATGTCACAGTCGTCGTCGACGAACAGGAGCGTCGCGCCGACGTCTCCATTGATGGGCAACCATTCACTTCCTACATTTGGCCAACGACACTCAAGAAACCGGTCCTCTATCCACTGCGCAGTGCCAAAGGCACAATCGTCACTCGCGGCTTTCCGCTCGAACAGCGCCCCGGCGAACGCGTCGATCATCCGCATCACGCCGGTCTTTGGTTCAACTATGAGAATGTCAACGGGATCGATTTCTGGAACAATTCCGACGCAATCAAGCCTGAAAATGCGCCCAAGATGGGCACGATTCTTCATCGTTCCATCGCCTCCGCAAAAAGCGGAGCTCAGCAAGGCGAGCTCGAGGTTGAAACGGAATGGGTCACGTTTGACAAGAAAGTCTTGATCAAGGAGCACACGCAATTCGTGTTTCGTGGCGGGCCGGGCTTCCGCAGCGTCGACCGGATAACCACTCTCAGCGCTCTCGATTCGAAAGTGGATTTCAAGGATGAGAAAGACGGCATGTTGGGACTTCGCGTGATTCGCGCGCTCGAGATTCCGTCCGACAAACCCGAGGTCTACACCGATGCGAGCGGCCGCCCCACCACTGTCGCGAAACTGGACAACACCGGCGTCAACGGCACCTACCTCACCAGCGAAGGCAAAAAAGGCGACGCCGCGTGGGGCACGCGCGGACGCTGGTGCAATCTCAGCGGGCTCGTCGGAGATGAGCCCGTCACCATCACTATTCTCGACTACCCTTCTAATCCCGGCTTTCCCACCTACTGGCACGCCCGAGGCTACGGCCTTTTCGCCGCTAACCCGCTCGGCCAAAAAGTATTCAGCGAGGGCAAGCAAGAGTTGAATTTCTCCCTCGCTCCCAACACCAGTGCCACCTTTCGTTATCGCATTTTAATCTCTTCGGCGATTGCCACGGCAGAAGCCACTGAAGCAGCCTACAAAGACTTTGTCGGGGCGTATCATTAATCACTCGACTCCCATGACAATTCACGTCGGCAATGGTCAGCAATTCCGGGCCGTCTAGTAACCCAGCCGTCTTGCGCAATCCCGGAGAATCTCCGCTTCCCACTCCGCGCGATTTGGGCTCTTCGGATGCGTCAAAGCGCTGGGGATTCTCCCGGTTATGTGCAAAAACACGGCGGCGGAATGTTTGTATGCCGGAACGGGGGCACGAAAGGCCACGTTTCCCAAATACTGGAGAGCATCCGAAAGCGCGTAGTAGGCAGGATCACCGGTCTCCCAAAGCCGGTCGCGCTCCGCAAATTTCTCCGGTGCAAACGTTGCCAGCCCGAGCAAATAATCGGAGCCGTATTCGATCATGTTGATCCCTAGATCGTTTCCCGTATAGATGCGAAACTCCGGCCGGTATGCATCTCGCAGCGTAAGCCGCTCCACCTCGACTAGGCGGTCGAGCGAGGAATGTTTGATCCCTTTAATTTCTGGAATGTCCATCAGACGCCTAACCATTTCAGTATCAAAAATCTCACCGTTCGGCGCGAACATCTGCCCCAGCTCGAACGCCAGCACATGCGGATATCCGCGGCACACAGCCGCATAAACCGCAGCCTTCTCGTCAGAAGACCTGCCGTGCAGCTGGCTCGTCTGAAACAAAATCGGAATTCCGCCGTGCGCAACAATGGCGTCCATCTGTTTCCGATAGAGCGTTATTGTGTCGCCAGGCTGCCCTTCGATGTAGGCACCGCCAACAAATAGCACATCATTGCCCAAGCCTTCCCGGGTCCAGCGCAGCACGTCAAGTTTTTCCGTCTCGCTCAAATAATTGACGTAGCCGGTGTCCATATTCACGGCATTCATCAGCCCGGCACCGTGCGTGGCGCGCAAATGATTCTGAAAAGCCTCCACCGCAATTCGCCCGTCCGCTTCCAACGGCAAGAGTGCTGCAGCAATGCCTTGCACCTTGCGTCGAAGTCGCCGCCGCTCGTCAATGGACTCGATGTTCATTGGCTGGCCTTCGCAACCTTCAGTTGCTGGGCGAGAGCTGAACTCTTGTAGTAGCTGTCCAACGGATAGCACCCCGAAGGCAAGCCTTTCCGCGGCGCGGTCGTGCAATCGCTGAACGTTCTACAAACTCGCTTGTGCTGAAATTCGTTTCCTTCCGTCGCATCCCACAATATCTCCGGATACGTCAATACCATCCGCCCGAGCCCCACCAAATCCGTCCACTCTTCACGCACTGCGGCCTGGGCCACATGCGGCAGAAAATCCTGCAAGTAGCTGTAAGCCGTCCCCACAAAAATCAGTTTTGGAAATTGCTTCTTCATTTCGCGCGTCACGTTCATGTGCTGGGCCACTGCATGCAAGGGATCTTCAGGGGGTTGATATCCATCGGATGGCGGATAGAGTGCCGGACGTTGAATATGCGGATTGTAATAGGGGCTCCCCGCGGTGATATTTACCAGAGGAATCTGCAGATCCTCAAACAAAGACAGGAACCGAACCGTCTCGGTCAAATCCACCTGTGCGGGGTCGCTCTCGCTTACGCCGAATCCCCAGCGATATGGGATCAAATTGTGCCGGGACTCCGGAATTCCTGGGCCCAGCTTTCCATTGATTGACAGATCTGGGTCGGGGCGAAACGGCACCGAGTCAAATGCAGAAAAACGAACGCCGATGTGCATGCCAGGCGCGACCGAGCGAATCCCTTGCACCACTTCCCGCAAAAAGCGCGTGCGATTCTCAAAACTTCCGCCGTACTTTCCTTCCCTGGTGTGCGCGCTGAGAAACTCGTGTCCCAGATAGCCGTGGCAATGCTTGATATCGACGAAGTCGAAACACAATTCGTGCGCCATCTTCGCGGCGCGATGAAAATGTTCAATGATCGCGCCGATTTCACCGTCGGACAGAATCGGATAGTCCCGTGTCAATCCTAGTCTTCGATCCAGAATCGGATGATGATAGAGGATGCGGGGTTCCGGCTTGTCGTGAGCGTTCGGCCGGCAAAATCTTCCGGAATGCGTCAGCTGCAATCCGATGAGCAGACTGTCATCCGAACCTGTGGTTCGCCGGTGTTCTTCGATCAAGACTTCTCGCAGCCCCGCCAGTCCGGCGCGCGAATGCTCTGCAATTACCAGTTGATGTGGATTTGCGCGGCCTTCATGCGAAACCGCAACCGCTTCCCCTCCCCAAATTAGTTTCCCGCCGCTCTGCCCAAACCGTTTCCAACGCCGGACCGTGTGTTCGGTGGGATGTCCATCAGAAGTGCCATCCCAACCTTCCATGGGCTGAACGGCGATGCGATTCCCAATTTTAATTTCTCCGCGTACCAGTGCTTTTCGCAATGGCGATTCGGCGCCATGGGCGACTTCGCTGTCGCAGGGAATATTCAATTGTAGCGATCGCAAATGCTCCTGAAAGCGCGCCGCGCCCTTCAGAGTCCCGAGCCGCGAAATCCGGGGGCCGCTCATGCGGATTGCTTTCCTTTCGGTAGCATCGCGGCTGCCGCTACGCCCAGCAATGCCATGCCAATCAGGACGAAAAATCCACTGGAATAACTGCCAGTCCGATCGCGCAAGCGACCGATCAGCCACGGAGAGACCGCTTCCGCCACACTACCCGCAGTCAAAATCACTCCGAGCAAACGGCCCAGAAGTTGCACGCCGAAAATCTCAGCAGTCATCAGGGGAACAATCATATAGTCTCCGCCAAGCCCGATCCCGAACACCGCAGCGAACGCATAGAGAGCGATTGATGAGTGCCCCAAAAAGAGAAGTGGCAGGGCGACGGCAGCGAGCATGTAAATCAGCAGCATGACGTACTTTTTTGGAAAGTGGTCGGCCAGCCACCCCATCAAGAGCCGTCCAATAATGCTGAAAGTGAGAACCAGCGACAAGACGCTCGCGGCCTGGCTTTGTGTGAAGTGAAGATCCAAGCTTAGAAAAAGTTTTAGATTTTGCTGCGCGCCACTGACAGCGGCGATGGAAAACATGCTGCCGAGAGTCAGCAAAAGAAAAGGAATGGTGGCAAATGCGGATCGCGCTTCCGCAAAGCTAGCGGGCGCAGCCCGATGATTCGAGTGTGGCGGCTCTTTTGCCAGGAGGGCCGCGGGAAGAGCAATCACAAGAATCAAAAGGCCGAGACTACGAAGTGCGGCTTGCCAGCCAAAATACTGCACGAGCAGGTGCGAAATCCACGGCACCGCCGCGCCCCCCAACCCGATTCCCAAATAGGCGATCCCCATCGCCTTGCCGCGAGACTTTTCAAACCAGCGCGACAGGAGCACCTGATTCGGCAGCGGCCCCCCACACACGTACCCCAGCGCATTGAGCATATAAAAAAAATAAAACATGCCAAGCGTGGAGACACTTCCCAACCCGAAAAGCGCCGCGCCCGCCATTAAAATCCCCACTATCATGAGCCTGCGCGGTCCAAAGCGATCCACCATCCATCCGGCAAGGACACCGAATAGCGGCCCCACGACCAATCTGCTCAGTGCGTTGCCCGACGTTACCTGCCCGCGCGTCCAGCCAAACTGCTGGACCATGAAATCGTAATAGAAAGGGAGCCCCCACAGTGCCAGGCCGACGACACAAAACAAGACAACAAACGCGGACGCGGTCACTTGCAGCGACTCACGACTCACTTCGGTGGACGAGTTGGCAGCGGCAAGAGGAGTTGCCTCGTTTCTCGTCGTTCCCGTTTGCGGCATTCGAATCGGCTCAGTCACTTTGGCGCCCATACGCGGTTCGACTTCTGAACGTAGTGATGCGGCTCTTGACAAACGACGGCATGCTAAGGTTTCTTTGTCTCTAAGTCGAGAAGCTTCTTAGAGTAATTTGGTCGAATATTCCAAACGAGGCCTTCCCTCACGGCAAAAGGAGAAAGCGATGTCCGCGACCCGGCGTGAATTATTTTCGATGTTCCCTGCAGTCCTTGTCCCCGTGCTCTTCAATTCCGAGGGTTCCAGCGCGGATGAACAAGCGTTGCCCTCGGCGGTCTATCCCTTCGACAAGCTGCCGATTCGAACGCCTAATAACGCTCAAATCCGCGGCGTGTTGAAGGGCAAGCTGGCCACCGGCGAGTCTCTGGAGGTTCACGAGACAACATTGCTGCCCGGCGGGGCGCCCCATCCGCCACACCACCACGTCCACTCCGAAATGTGGCTGATTCGCGAAGGCACCGTAGAACTGACCATCAATGGAGCAAGCCACCGCCTTGGCCCAGGGTCGGTCGGTTTTGTGCATTCGAACGACGAGCATGGAATCAAGAATGTGGGCGAGTCGCCAGCCACATACTTTGTCGTCGCGATCGGGCCGGGCGCGGATGCCTGATTCGCAATGGTCGTGGCAAACGATGACGCTTGCGAGTCAGTATCCCTTCACCTTGACAACGAGATAGGTGATTTCGTGAGCTCCGTCAAGAAAGAGTTGATGGGGCATACCCGCCGGGATACGTACGACGTCTCCAGGTTCGAGCTTTTGACGGACGCCGCCCTGGATGGTGCCGTTACGCTTCTCATGCGGCGACACGGTCTCACCGTTGACGAGCGTGCCGCCTACCAGAAGTGTCGCGGAGCCCGACTGCACCAGAATGACGTCAACCTGTGTTTCGTGCACTTCGGGTAGTCCATCGGCTTCGCGGTGCGCCAGGATAAAGTTTTCATTGGGAAAATCCTTGATGTTACTGACTGCGAGATGATGCGGATCGGCAGCGGCATCAGCGTGGAGAGATTGCGCGAGGCGGCTCAGAGAGGCCGCGGGCCAATGTGCGAAGCCTTGGGGAACAGGCTCCTCGGATCGCGCCAGCAGTAAAGGAATTGCGAGCAGGGAGAGCAGACAGAGTTTCTTGATCATTGTGCACCTCCGGAGATTAAGTCCCTGCCGTACATACTATAAAAATCGGGGCGCCCTCGTCGAAAGGCACCCCGATCCGGGGTTTACCACAGGGGTTAGAAAAAGAATTTCACCGCCAATTGGGCAATGCGGGGATCGCCCGCCTGTCCGGCTCTGAAGGTGCCAAAGGAGTTGCTGCTGAGCTTGTCGAAGGAACTGATTTGATCGGTGCCATTCACTGTGCCGGTGCTAATGCTCTCCGGGGCGAAGTTGGGGTGGTTCAAGACGTTGAAGTACTCCGCGCGAAGCTGGAGTCTCAATCGTTCGGAAATGAAGAAGTTCTTGGCGAGCTGTACGTCCCAGTTTGCAGTGTGTGGCAGGCGAAGAACATTCTTGCCGATATTTCCGAAGGTGCCAAAGATCGCAGAATTATTGCAGGTTGTTGCCGGAGGCGTGCACCCCGTGGTGACCTTGGTCGGCTGAAAAGCCGCGGGATTGAGCCAACTCACGCAGCTGACCGTCGTACCGCACGTCGTGGAACTATAAGTGCTTACTCCGGAGATCAAAGTCCCTCGATCATTGCCAATGCCGGTGCCGGAGAGTTCGGTGCCTTGCAGAACGGTGATGGGACGGCCGCTCGCAGCCGAAATGATTCCACCGAGCTCGTAATCACCAAGGAGATGATGAATCAACGACCCAGAGCTCCTGAGGCTTGGGGATTGCCAAACATAAGAACCGGTAAAAACGTGGGTGTGATCAAAGCTCGACGGCCCGTAGTCAAACTGATGGCGGTTGAGATTGTTGAGCGGAAGGGCGGAGTATCCGGTATCGAAGCCTGAAACCCCCTCTCCAAATGGCAGATCGTCGAGGCTCTTGGAGTACGTATAGTTGGCCAAAATAGTGAAGCCGTGAGACATGCGTTTCTCGGCGGACATCTGCAACGCATGGTAGCTTGCATTAACGTCAGTAATATCGGCCTGAACGGTGGTGGAGAAAGTGTTGGGCTTGAACAGAGCTCCGCTGGCATTGGCGTTCCCGTGGCAAGATGCGACGGTGCCCCCGGTGGCTTCGCACACCGTAAGGTTTGCCTGGCCTACGTTGGCCTTGCCATTGCATGTCACAAAGGAGGCTGTGTCGGTGCAGGGAACCCCGGCGTTGTAATACTGCGTCTCAAGGATATGCAGGCTGCGCGAACCGACATACGCCGCGCGAACGAGAACGCCAGCCGGCAATTGACGTTCGACGGTCAGGTTCCACTCGTAGGTCGTGGGGACGTGATAGACGCCGCTGGGATCGTACGTCACAGCAATCTGGTTGAAGGGCGGCTTGTAGGCAAAGTTCGTGGGCGCTGGGAACGGGCTCGGAAATGTCGGATAGGAAGTGGCTTGCGCACCGGAACAGTTGAGCGCTGCCTGCGTGGCGGGCAAGGTGCACAGTGGGTCACTGAACGAACCGGCGGTCGAACCTGGAGTGGGTGAGCTATTACCAGCGGTTGAGAGGATGAACTGCGGACTGAAGGGCCACTCATCAACGTAGCGATTGCTCAACATACCCATCGCCCGTGAATCGTAGAAGATGCCGAATCCCCCGCGCAAACTGGTCTTGCCGTCGCCAAACAAATCGTAGGCAAAACCAATGCGAGGCGCAAAACCCTTGAGGTTGGTGTTCAAGGCGTTCTTCGGCATCCCCGGATCGCTGATGCCATGTTGGGGAGAAAAGAAGACGCCCGGAGGAGCGTTGGGATAGACCTTCGAGGTAATACCCGCCGCCATGGCCACTAGATTGACCTGTGCCCAGCGGTTGCCGGTGTCACTCCAGGGAAAAGCGGGCTCGTACCGTACCCCGAGATTCAAGGTCAGGCGCTTATCAAAGTGAAAGTTGTCCTGGGCGTATAAACCAGGGAATTTGTCACGGTTAGCCTTGAATTCGCCAGCGCCCTGCTGAAAAGCGTAGCCGTTGCCTGAAGGACCGCCGTCACACATCGCTCCGGAGAGAAAATTCTGGTAGGTGGGAAGCCCCGCGGCCTGTCCAAGGTAGGTATCCTGAGTGCAAAAATTGACGATGCCTGGCTGATTGAACTGGTTATTGAGGTCTACCTGACTCCACTCAATCATGGCTCCGAAGTGGAGGTCGTGCTTGCCCTTCTCCCAACTGACATCGTCGGCGTAGGTGAAATTATTCCGAGTGAAAATACCAGTGGGATTGTCGCCAAAGCTGAAGCCGTTCTGAACGCCGATTCCCTGAATCGCGCTTGGCTTTGGTTGAAATGGGAGGGGAACGGTTTCAAAGGCCGCCAAATTGGCGGCATTGGAGGCTGGTCCCCTAGTAGAGACTTCGCGCGAATAGCTGACCCGGAAATCATTGATGAGAGTGGGCGAGAAAATGTGCGTCTCGTGGACCAGTGCGTTCTGAGCCACAATTGAAAACGTGGCGTCCGTGTAGGCCACGAGTTCGAGCGGGTTGAACACCGGGGCTTTCGTGAACCGATCATATTCGTAGCGGCCCGTGATCTTGTCTCTCTTCCCGAAGGAATGGTCGATGCGACCGATGCCGGAGTCAAAATTCTCAATATCCGGCTTGGAGAAGGGCACGGTCGGGTTCGATCCCGTCGGGATGGCGCCAGCCAAGCTGAATTTCGCGGAAGAACCCAGATACGCTCCGGTTGCCGGGTCGATCCCCAGCATGGTCGCCACGCCGGGATCCAATTTTTTTCCGGCCGCCAGGAAGTTAGTGATGTCCGTCTGCCCAACCACGTGCGAACTTCCCAGGACGAGATTGCGGAAAGCGGTGCGCTGGTACCCGAGGAAGAAAAACGTCTTGTCGTGGATTACCGGTCCGCCGAGCGTGCCGCCATACTGATTACGCTTGATGCGATCCGGAGTGGTAGGCGTAGCAAAATAGTTCTGTGCGTTGAACACTGGATTGCGGACGAACTCGAAGGCGTCTCCGTGGAAGCTGTTCGTGCCGGACTTGGTGATGACGTTCACCACGCCGCCGGCATTCTCTCCATACTCTGCGCTGTAGTTGCTGGTTTGCACGCTGAATTCCTGAAGGGCGTCAGGGAACGGGAACGGCTGGTTGACGTTGGTGTATTCGTCCACGTAATTGCCACCATCGAGCTGGTAGCTGATGGTGTCTTGCCGTGCGCCGTTCGCGGAGTACGTCACGGCCCCCGGAAAGGTCTTCGTCGCTCCCTGATCAGCCCCGCCATTGGGGGAGTTGACGGCTCCCGCCACCAACAGCGTGAGTTGAGCCGCATTCCGGCCGTTTAGCGGCAGTTCGGAAATGCGCTCCTGCTCAATGACTTGCTTCAGAGTGGAAGTCGCGGTGTCGACTTGTAGAGCACCGCTTGTTACGGTGACGACCTCCGTCGTCATACCCAGCTTCACACCCACATTCACGGTGAGTGTTTGATCGGCGAGCAGAGTGACCGCGCTTTCTTTCGAGGTGCTGAACCCCTTGGCCTCCACGATCAGGGTATAGGTGGCCGGTTGAAGAGACGGGATCACATAAAGTCCCTCGTTATCCGTGGTGGCGGTCCGAGAAAAGCCAGTGCCTTCATGCGTGGCCGTGACTTGAGCCCCCGCGACCGAAGCACCAGCTGGATCTGTAACTCTGCCCGTGATGCTTCCCAAGCCTTGCGCGCGCGAAATTAGAGGTACGAACAGAAGAACAAAAAGGACCATCAGCACATTCTTCTTCATTTCTGTTTTTCCTTTTCGTGGGCAGCCCGGGGGATGCACCCCGGCCATGCCCAATCTTCGCGGTGTTCCGGGTGCTTCGACCACACGGCTACGCCTTTCGCACCATGAAATGAACATGACGCAGCATTCGCTTCGCACCATTACATTGCCAGATAGTTGCTATCAGTTACTTAAATACATCCAGTGAAGGGACATTAGGAGCAGTGTCGCGAAGATGTCAATCTTGAAAATTTAAAGCAGTGGTTTAGTTGGACTAAATCAGATACGGACTTCTAAATCGGTTCAATCAGGGCTTGAATATTGAGCGAGGGCCCTCACGAGAATTGCGAAACGGTCACATCTTGATTCACTTGACCAGACAGTGCTCACTTCCCAGTATAGCTAACTCGCCAGATGGACTTCGAGCCGTCGTCGGTAACCAGCAGCGAGCCATCTAGAGCAACGGTCACGCCAACCGGACGTCCCCAAACGTGTCCATTGTCCACGACGAATCCCGTCATGAAGTCTTCATACTCACCACTGGCGTGCCCGGTCTGGTGCAACGGCACGCGGATCAGTTCATAGCCCACGCGAATCGCTCGATTCCACGATCCATGTTCTGCGGCGAAAATATCGCCCTGATATTCCGCGGGAAACTGTTTCCCGTCGTAGAAAGTCAGCTCCAGCGAGGCATTGTGTGGATGCAGGATCACATCCGGGGTGATGACTTTTTCTTTCAGCTCAGGATGCTTGCCAGCGTGCCGCGGGTCCTGGTGGCCGCCCATGTACCACCATGGCCAGCCGTAGAAACCACCTTCTTGAACGTGGGTGATGTAGTCCGGAACGAGATCGTCACCCAACGCGTCCCGCTCGTTCACCGAGCACCACAGCTCACTTGTCTTCGAATTGACAGCCAGCCCAACACAATTGCGGATGCCATACGCGTAAACTCGCATCGCCGAACCATCTGGATTGAACTCCAGAACATCCGCGCGATTCTTTTCGCCAGGCGTGGTATCGGGGTCATCAATATTCGACGCCGAGCCCACCGAAACGAACATTTTCTTGCCGTCGGAGGTGAACTGTATATCGCGCGTCCAATGTCCGTCGCCACCGGGCACGTCAGCAATATGTTCCGCCGGACCGCGCGCTTTCAGATCCCCATTCTGATAAGGAAAGCGCACGACCGAGTCTGTGTTCCCAATGTAGACCCACTGCGGGTCCGGTCCTAGGGGATAAAAGTTAATTCCGAAAGGCCGGTTCAAACCGGTGGCAAAAATCTCCCCTTGCTCAGGCTTACCCTCGGCCGTAATTCCACGAAATACTCGAATTTCCCCCGTATGGCTCTCCGCCACGAAAAAATCCCCATTGGGCGCCGTTCGAATCAGACGTGGCTCATCAAGCCCACTCGCGTAAAGCTCGACTTTAAATCCCTCTGGCACGAGCGGCCACGCTTTCTCAGGCCGTGGCACCAGCTTGGGCCCGTTGCCCGACGACGTCGAAGCGAATGGGGCGGGCAGGTCCTTCAATGTGATTTTGCGAATCTTACCCGGTTGCTCATAACGAAAATCCGTAAAGGGGGCCTTGGGCGGCGGCGCGTTCAAACTTGTTGTCACAGCCTCGTCAGCCGAGAGCGGCACGCGCGGCGAACCCGGCTTGGAACCACCCATCACACGAATAAAAGCGACGATTTGCCATCTTTCCTTCTGGGGCAGTTGGGCCCAGGACGGCATGCCATTGTTGAGATCGCCCTTCGTGATGTACCAGAAAAGCTCGCCGTCGCTGGCCGACTGAGCCTTTCCGCTGGCCAAAGCGGGAATGTTGCCAGTTCCCTCTCCATTCTCTCCGTGGCAACCGGCACAACGCAGATGATAGATAGTTTTTTCAGAGCCTGTCTGCTGGCCCGCAAACGGGTTCTTTTCTTGTTTGGCTGATGCTGGCGCGTTGTGGAAAGTCGCGTTTTGAGCCGGCGATACAATCGATGTCAGAAGTAGTGTTCCGCCGCACGCCATAAGTGAACGGGCAAATACTCTTCCTATAAAGTCCAAGGTAATCCTCCAAGCATGGGACGCAGCGTCTCAAACGTGAAGTCGTTGCGCAGAAGATTTTAGGGTATCACTTTGGCTCATCGCAAGCGGCGGCTCGCGGTCGCATCCAAGCCTCGGCATTCGTCCGAAAGAGGCGAGTAACGTCTCGCTGAATGTCGTCGCGCGTGACACCTCGGCCATCCTCCAGCAAAAATCGGTAGGAGTCAGCGAGAACACGTGTCAGAGTCCTGCGGGTGTTGTTCCATTTGTAGATGACTTGCTCGAGCACGCGGGCATCGGAGTGCTGCGGAATGAAGCTTGTTCCCAGCATCTCAACGCGCTCGCGGGTGATTTCTTCCACGATGGACGGATTGTTCATGAACCACCAGCAGCCGAACGGCATCAAGTTGCTGAACTTTCGAGCGTAAACGCAAAGTTCGTGCTGGTTCTCCCGGCTGAGCACACTCACCAAAAATCGATTGGCGGGAAACTCGCGGCACAGATTTTCCAAAGCGCGCAGGTCCGCCCTGCCAACGGCATCGCCAGCCAAGCGCAGCGCTGGATTGACCTGCTTGCGCACGCCAATCATGAGTGAGAGCGGTATATCCATTTCGCGACAAGCTGGCAGAACTGCCTCTTTCAGCAATCGATTGCCGATCGTTCCCTGGGGATATTCGAAAGTATCCGGCAGTGAGACCGCCATGTACACCGGGTGCATGCGTTCGTACCAGTCAACCAGGAACCGCCGTACTTCCACCCCCGACTTTCTCGATGCCTGTTCGTCAACCTGGTAGCCTTGACTGGCCAAAACCTGCCAGTGTGCCGTCCAACTGCACAGGATTCGATCCAGACGCATTACCGCGCGAAATTGCTTGTGGTTCGCGACGCCCTTCAGCCAGACCGCGGCCTCTTCTGGATCGAGTGGATCATTCGTCATCACCACCGTGCTCACACCTGCCATCTGAAACACTTTGTGAATGTGCGCTTCAATGGTCTGCGCTCGGAAGAACTCCCTCGCCTCATCCAGGCCAGAACTCTCCGTGGGCAATTGGAGCGCCTTGAGCACCGCAATCACTCCGCGCGTGGCTTCCGAGATAGGAGTGTTCTCGACAAACAGTGTCTTCCAAATTGCATCGGCCTGCTGGCTCTTGGAAAGTGACCAGTATTCGCTCGGTGTGCTATCGGAATACCGGAAGTACTCAGCTTCGAGATAATGATAGGTCAGAAGTTCATCGATGCCCCATAACCCGAGCTTGCCAAAAGCCGGAGCGAATAAGTGCGTATGAATGTCGATGAATGGCGTGGTCCCTAATACATCCTCCACAACAGGGGGGATTTGCGCCTCCGTGAGGAGCTCGGCGTTGCCGGAAACCGAAATCCGCTCTGTTGATTTGAGAGACGCAGTTCCCATGGCTTGCACCTGCCCTTGTTTCTCGCTATTCCGTCGCGCGCCCGCTCGTCTCGTGTCAGCGGACCACTTCGTGTGAGGTTGGTCTGATCCCTGGGCCCAGGATTCGAGAGGCAGTACCGTCAGGGTCATGAATGCGGGAGAATACAAACCGCTCCGCGGGAGTGTCAAATTGTAAGAATTGAAGATAATCTTCAGCGGAACTTAACGAATTTCAGCAACATTCTGCTGCACGCTCTGCCACTGAAGCTGAAAAACCGCCGGGAGGCTCGCAAAGGGCTCGACCGATGGCGATGCGCATTGCCTGAGCATTGGAATGGATGTAAGTTGGCCCGAGGCCGCCATGAATTCTGGCGGGGAGGTATGTATGCAAAAGAAACGGCTGCAGATTTTGGGCGGCACGATTCTGGGCCTCGGACTGACTCTGGGAGCTGCCTTTGCGTCGCGTGAGGCACCGCCAGCAGCGGAAGTCAGCGAACTGAGAGTCACGATCCGCGAATGGGACGTTCCCACAAAAGGCGCGCATCCCCATGATCCCGCCGTGGGGACGGACGGCGCGCTGTGGTTCACGGAACAGATGACCAACAAGCTAGGCCGTCTCGATCCCCTCACGGGATCGTTCAAGGAGTTTCCGCTTAAGTTGGAAGATTCCGGCCCGCACGGTTTGGTTGCCGATCGCGACGGAAATATCTGGTTCACAGGAAATTTCAAGGGTTACATCGGAAAACTCGACCCGAGGACTGGGGCTATAACGGAATTCAAGATTCCAGATCCAAAAGGCGAGGACCCGCACACCGCCGTCTTTGACAGCCATGGAATGCTGTGGTTCACGCTCCAGGTGGCCAACATGGTGGGAAGGCTTGATCCGGCTACTGGCAAGGTGGACCTGAAACACGCACCCACGTCGAATTCGCATCCCTATGGGATCGCCATCAATAGTAAGGGCATCCCCGTCTTCTGCGAATTTGCCACCAACAAAATGGCAAAAATCGATCCAGGCACCATGGAGATCACCGAATACGCGCTTCCGGAGGGAGCGCGGCCGCGTCGATTGGCCATCGATGCAAATGACGGTGTCTATTTCACCGACTTCAGCGAAGGCCACTTGGGCCGGCTTGATATGGCCACCGGAGCCGTAAAGATGTGGGCGTCGCCCGGCGGCGCGAAATCGGCTCCTTATGGAATTGCCATCACTCCAGACGGCCTGGTCTGGTACAGCGAGTCCGGCGTAAAACCAAATACCATCATCCAATTCGATCCTAAGACCGAACAATTTGCGCGCGCGAACATTCCTTCGGGCGGCGGCACGGTACGAAATATGGCCGCCACTTCGGACGGACGGGTGTATATTGCCTGCAGCGGCGTGAACAAAGTGGGCGTCGTAGAACGCCCCCACTGAGGCCCTTCTGCACTGACGTTCGTGCCGTGGAGGTTGCCATGACTGCAACAGCCGTAAAACCCAAAGAACAGCCTTGTCAGGCGGTTTCGCACGTGGAAGAATCCTGCGACCACAGCGCTCAGCAGTATTGCCAACGCTGCGGCCACTGGTATTGCAAGGCTCATTTTCCCGACCCGGACTGGCATACCTGCGCACCAGAGCAGGGTGTGGGCTGATCAGAGCCTGAGTTTGCCACCGAACTGTGCGTCGCCCCTCCCGGGGTTGACGCTCTTCTTAGGCGCCGGCTGGGCATTGGCGATTGCACAGCAGTCACCTTGTGAATTCTTGACGGAGGCGCTCGCCTCCGTTAGCGTCAAAGGATGCGGAGCGTTGCCTCGCTCCGCCTGCGCCCTTGCGCAAATTATCCCAGGCGAGAGAATCCATTGGCCAACGCGATCATTACGCTCACGACGGACTACGGCACGAACGACCATCTGGTGGGAACGCTGAAGGGCGTCATCCTGAAGATCAATCCCGATGTCACCATCGTGGACATCACGCACAACGTCTCGGCGTTTGATTTGCTCGACGGCGCGCTGGCGATTGGCTCCGCGTATTCCTACTTTCCGCCAAAGACGATTCATGTGGTGGTGGTGGATCCCGGCGTAGGTACCGAGCGCCGGCCGCTGCTGGCTAGCGCGGCGAATCAGTATTTTATCGCACCCGACAACGGCGTTCTCTCGGTCATTTATGAACGTGAAAAGGAAACCCTGGTCGTTCGCCATGCCAATGTCGAACACTATTACTTGCACCCTGTAAGTAAGACCTTTCACGGACGGGACATCTTCGCGTCGGTCGCTTCCTGGCTCTCCAAAGGCTGGCAGACGCCCAGCATGGGCGATGAAATCAGCGATTACAAACGGTTTGCGATTCCCCGCCCCAAAGAGGCTGATGGAACCCTCAAGGGCGTGGTCTTGCGGGCCGATGTGTTTGGCAATTTGATCACGAATTTCCGCTCTGAAGATTTGCCGGAATCGGCCGCGAACGGCGGCGCGATCCATCTTCAAGTCGGAACGCATCCCGTGGCGCGACTCGTGGACACCTATGCCAGCGGCAGCAACGGCGAGGCCATTGCATATGTGGGGTCGAGCGGCTACATCGAAATTGGCGTCAACAAGGGAAGCGCGGCGCGCACGCTGAATCTGGGGCGTGGTGCGGCGGTAATTCTCACCAAGTAGTGGCCTCCCTCAACTCGATTTAGAATTTCAATTTGAATTCCCGAAAACAGTTCAACGGGAAAATTCCTGCGCGGCCATTTTGGGCACGAAGACTTTCCTAGGCAGCGGCTGGCGCCGGTTGCTTCCGCCTGTGCCAGTAACCCAATGCCGCGAACAGAAGGATGGCAGGCACACCGGTCAGTCCGCAAACGATAAAGAAAATGCCGTAGGCGTGAATGAGGCCGTGGGTGGCACTCAGGCTTTCGACAATCGCTCCGGAAAACCCTTTCAAGATCTTTCCCAGCCAAGCATAAGTTGAACTCAAGAGCGCATACTGCGTGGCGGTGTATCCCAGATTGGTGAGACTAGACATGTACGCGACTAGCGCAACGCCGGCGAAGCTGAGGCTGAAATTGTCACCGGCCATGACGAAAGCGAAGAGACGAAGGCTCAAGCCAGAGTACGCGAGAGTTGCAAATGCGGCAGTCGCAGCCGCCTGCAAAATACCCCCGATGATGAGCGCACGCATGTAGCCAAGTTTCAGCGAGCAGTATCCGCCGGCAGCGATACCTGCAAAGGTAGCGAACAGCCCGATGGAACCGCGCACCGCTCCGACGGTTTGCTTCGTTAGACCGAGGTCGTGGTAGTAGGGATTCGCCATTGGACCCATCATAAAGTCGGGCAAGCGGTAAAGGCTGATGGCCGCTAACATCAAAAGCGCAAGCCATCCATGTGCGCGGAAGAAAGCGATGAACGGTCCCACAACGGCGTCGAAGAAACCGCGCGGTGTCCAAAGCGCTTTGCGCCCTTTTTCATTCATCACCGCATCCGCGCGCTCCGGTTCTTTTGCAAACCAAGTCGCAATCATTCCAACAGCCATACAGGCACCGTAGATACCGTAGGACATGCGCCAGCCCACGGCCGCCGCCACAATGAGGATCAGGGAATCCGTGGCCAGAAGCGCCAGGCGGTAGCTGAACTGATAGGCAGACGCGAGGAGCCCTTGTTCTTCTCCGTCGTCTGCCGATTCAATCCGCCAGGCATCGACCACAATGTCTTGCGTCGCTGCGGCAAACGCAACGACGAGCGCAAAAGCGCCAAGCCGGCCGAGCCCGGCTTTCGTGCCAATTCCGCCCATGGCAACCAGCGCCAGCCCGACGACCATCTGCGAGAACATCATCCATCCGCGCCGATGTCCAAGCCGTTTAAACAACGGCAAGTCGACGCCATCCATCAAAGGCGCCCACAGAAACTTCAGCGAATAGGCGATGCCCACCCAGGAAAGAAACCCTATCGCCGTCAAGGAGGTGTGTTCGTCGCGCAGCCAGAAGCCGAACGTATTGCCGACCAGATAAAAGGGAAGGCCTGACGAAAACCCGAGCAACAACATCGAAAGCGTTTTGGGCCGCAAGTAATCAGCGATTCGGTGCTTGGGCGGACTCACACCTTCATTGTCTAACAGAGGGCAGGAAGGACGAGGATGATTCGTCTGAAGATGTAGCGCGCCATTAAACCCCTTAAGAGTCTCTCCCGGAAGATTTGGGATCTTTTGCAAGTTGGAGCATAGCATCGGCGGCGTTCGAAGGCGTTGCCTCTGTTTCGGGGGAGCGGACGCGCTGGATTTTTACGCGCGCGACGCGCTTTCCGTCCATTTCAACCACCGAGAAGCGAAAGTTGCTGTACTCAAAGCTCTCCCCGCCTTTTGGAATGAAGCCTAGTTGATCGAGGACGAAACCGCCCACGGTCGCGTAAGCCGGATCCTCAGGCAAAGTGATGTTGTACTGCGTGTCGAGATCGCGCACATTCAGTGCCGCATCAAAGATCAGCGCGCCATCGGCAAGTGTGAGCGGACGCTCGACAACGTCGAATTCGTCGTGAATCTCCCCCACCATCTGTTCGAGGATGTCTTCCATGGTGACCAGCCCGAGAATGCTTCCGAATTCGTCCACCACCAGCGCCATGCCCACGTGACGCGTGCGCAATTCGAGCAGAAGTTCGCTGGCCGGCTTGGTCTCCGGAACGATAAGCACTTCGCGCAAAACGCGACGCAAGTCGAACGGAGGAGGCGAAAGGTTTTCCTCAAGTCGCCGTTCTCGATCGAGGAGTATCCAAATCATATCCTTGATATGAACGAAGCCTAGTATATGGTCCGCGTTGCCGCGATAGACGGGGATGCGCGACCGCTGCGTCGTTGCGAACACCCGCATCACTTCGTCCAGGTCGGCTTCCACGGAAAGTGTGTGAATATCCGGCCGCGGCACCATGATTTCCCTGACTTGGATTTGCGCAAGTTCCATGGCGCTAAGGATGAATTTTTCTTCGCCAGGTGCGATCAAGCCGCGCTCACGGGCTTGTTGGATTTGGATCTGCAATTCTTCCGTTGAGTGCGCCACTCCATGCACTTGTGCAGAACTGACTCCCAATGCCTTTACGATCGCACCCGATATACGGTCGAGCAAGTGGATTGCCCAATGAAAGGTGTTCAGGAACCAATGGAATGGCAAAGCAACCAGCAAAGCGACACGCTCGGCGCGGGCCAAGCTGACAGTTTTGGGGACCAGTTCGCCGATCACTACGTGCAGCGAGCTCAGGAGCGCGAATGCGCAGGCGAGCGCGATGGCATGCGTATAGAGCGTGGTGTGACTTCCAAAGCTGGCGGGCCAAATCGCTTGGAACATTTTCGCAAATGTAGCCTCTCCAAGCGCACCGATGGCTAGGCTTGTGAGCGTGATGCCCAGCTGAACGCCGGAAACGACGCGATGCAGGTCACCTAGAAGAGCCTCAACCACCCGCGCGCGAAGGTTCCCTTTCGCGACTAGCTGACGCACCCGCGACAACCGCACAGCCACGAGCGAAAACTCCGTCGCTGCGAAAAATCCGTTCAGCGCGATCAACGCCAGGACGCCCATCAGGCGTATGGCTAGCATATCCGGATTAGGTCCCCCAGCGGCATTGTAGCAGTACTAGCGCGGTGCGCAGGCAACCGTTCTGCGCGCCGTGCGTCCTAATCCTATGGAGATCACGAATGCCAAGTTTTCGTTTTCTGCCGCCAAGAGCTCGGAAAAATTATGGGTGTGATATTGACACGACGCTCCGGACGTTTTTAGGATATTGTGTCGATGCAGAACGGTTCGAGGATATTTTCGGCCAGCTAGGGCAGCATCAATACGGAAACTCTTTTTCCAAAAAGAAAATTCTATGATTAGCGTGAAGGATCTTTCCAAGAGGTATGCGCGCAACACAGCGGTAGACCACATCTCATTTGAAGTCGAGCGCGGCCAGATCGTCGGATTCCTGGGTCCCAACGGCGCAGGCAAGACGACCACGATGAGAATGTTGACGTGTTTCTTGCCACCCAGCTCAGGAACAGCAACTGTGGCGGGCTATGATGTCCTCGAAGCGGCGCTCGAAGTTAAGAAGCGCATCGGCTATCTCCCAGAGGCACCGCCGCTTTATCTCGAGATGCGCACTGCGGAATACCTGACGTTTGTCGGGAGACTGAAGGGACTTTCCGGCGCCGAGCTGCGCCACCGCGTTGATGCGGTTTGCGACCGGTGCGCGGTGGGGGACGTCAAGAACAAGCTATTAGGAAAGCTTTCTAAAGGCTATCGCCAGCGAGTCGGCCTCGCGCAGGCCATCATTCACAATCCAGACGTGCTCATTCTGGACGAACCGACGGCCGGACTCGATCCCAAGCAAATCAACGAGACGCGTGACTTGATCAAGAGCCTTTCAGGCGACCACACAATTATTCTGAGCACGCACATCCTCCCCGAAGTCGAGCAGACCTGCGAAAAGGTCATCATCATCAACAAGGGCAAGCTCGTCGCGACGGATTCCGTAGACAACTTGCAGAGACGCGCGCGCGGAGCAGAACTCGTGCTTGTCGAAGTGGCCGACCGAAGAGGCGAGCTGAACACTGCGAGTGTCCAGGAGCGGCTCGAAAGAGTAGCGGGCGTTGGCCGAGCGACATTCAAGGAAAAGAAGCAAAGTGGCGCCACTTTTGAAATCGAAGGCCTGAAGGAAAAACTCGTCCGCGGAGATTTGGCGCGCGCTGTCGTGGAAGCCGGATGGGACCTCAATGAACTTCGCACCGAGTCCGTCAGCCTGGAGGAAATTTTCCTGCAGCTCACCGGCAACCAATCCGCCCCGGCGGCAGCCGCGGAATCGTCACCCTCAAAGGAATCGTCCCAATGACACACGTCTGGGTTATTTGCCGTAAAGAACTACGCAGTTATTTCGCTTCTCCCATCGCCTACGCCGTGATGGCGTTTTTCGCGCTCCTCTTCGGCCTGGTTTTTTATTCAGCGACGCGCGATTTCGTCAGTACCAGTTTCCGGATGCAGATGAATGGCGGTGGTCCGGCCTTGAGCGTGAACGAATACATTATTCGGCCCATGCTCGGATTCGCTGGAACGGTTGGGCTCTTTCTCATCCCCCTGATCAGCATGCGGCTCATCGCCGAAGAGAAGCGCAACGGCACGATGGAGCTGCTGCTGACCTCTCCAATTCAGGATCTCAGCATCATTCTCGGTAAATGGCTGGGAGCCATGATCCTCTATCTCTACGTCCTGGGAATGTCTCTGCTCAACATTGCGTTTCTCTTCGCCTGGGGCAAGCCCGATTGGAAGCCGGTCCTGGTGGCATATCTCGGCCTTATGTTGCAGGGAGGTTGCCTGCTTGCTCTTGGCACGCTAATTTCGTCGATGACCAAAAATCAGATCGTGGCCGGCGGCGCCGCTTTCTTTGTGAGCCTCATCCTTTATATGTTGAGCTGGTTTACCGAGTTCGACAGCACCACAACATCGCGAGTGCTGAACTACATCTCGATCGTCCCGCACATGGAAAATTTCAGCAAAGGCATCCTCGATCTGAAGGATTCCGTCTTTTATGCGAGTTTCATTTTTCTAGCCTTGTTCCTGACGGTGCGCCAAATGGAATCCCTGCGATGGAGGTCTTAGGATGGCCCCCGCGTGGCTTAAAGCCCGGCAAACTCAATACACCGCGTACGCCAGTGTTTACATCTTGGTGGTGCTCGCGGTTCTAGTTGCGGCAAACTTTCTGGCTAATCGCTACGACAAGTCTTACGACTCCACTGCTAACAAGCAGTTCAGCCTCTCCGACCAAACCATCAAAGTGGTCAAGGGACTGAAGACCGACGTCCAACTCACGTACTTCGGTCCCCAAACTGATTTCCGCGGCGCCCGCGACACGTTGGATCGCTACGCCAGTTTGTCTCCCAAGCTGCACGTCACCTACATCGATCCCGAGCGAAAACCTCAACTCGCAAAAGCCGCCGGGTTTCGATCGGATTCCACGATCATCGTCGAAAACGGCGCCCGGCGCGAGAGCGCCAAGAGCTTGAGCGAGGAAGAGATTACTGGCGCCTTGATCCGCTCGCTTAAGTCCGAGGAGCGTACAGTCTGCGTGCTTTCGGCCGCGGGTGAGCATTCCATCGACGATACTGACCCCGCCGGCTACTCGCTGTTCAAGCAGATCCTCGAGCGCGACAATTACAAAGTTCGCGCAGAAACTCTTCGGCCCTCGGCGCCAAGCGAAAGCAAGTCGCTGGCCATTGGCCAGGCGCCCGCGGCTGCTGTTCTCGAAGTCCCCAAAAGCTGCACCGTCCTGGTAATTGCCGGCCCCAAACATGACTACCCCGCTCCGATCGTCGCCGCATTGAAAACCTACGTGGAAACCGGTGGCCACGCTTTTTTCCTCCTGGATACCCCGCTGCGCCTCGGCGAGTCTGAGCCTCCCAGCGACAACGCCGACTTAGTAAAACTACTTGCCGATTGGGGTGTCACCGCAAACAAAGACCTGGTCCTCGATCTCAGCGGCGTCGGGCAGCTTTTCCGTCTTGGACCCGAAGTTCCGTTCATCATGAGCTACGAACCGCATCCCATCACGGAACCACTCACCCGTGTCCCGACCGCTTACGCGTTGTCGCGTTCGCTGGACACGCAATCCGGCAGCAAGGCCACGCTCTCCAAGTTGGTCGCCACGACCGAAGCCAGTGTCGCCACCACCACGATAAGCGCTCGCGGCGCTGTCGATCCAACAAAAGGAAAAAAAGGGCCGCTCACGCTCGGCGTCGCCGGCACTCTCAGCGGCTCACCCCAAGGCCGCTTTGTAGTCGTCGGCACTTCGCACGCCGCGCAAAACAACTACGCTGGATCCCGTTCGCTCGGCAATCGAGACTTGATGGTCAACATCGTCAACTGGCTCTCTTCTGACGAAGATCTGATCTCCATTCGCCCCAAGACTCCCGAAGATCGCCCGCTCAATATGACTACCCGTCGGTTGACTGCCACGTTCTGGCTCAGCGTCGTGGTGTTCCCGCTCGCCGTGATCACGTTTGGATTGATTACCTGGTGGAGGCGGCGATAACCGATGAAGTCCAAGGGCCTCCTGACCGCTAGCTTTCTCCTGCTCGTGCTTAGCGGGACTATTTGGTGGTCCAACAAGAAAGCGGCCACGCCCGACAAAACACCGGCCGCGAGCACCACGGTTAAACTGCTAAACGTACCGGAAGACCAAATTCAGAGCATCGATATCAAGAAGCGCGATGGCGATCACGTCCAGGTGCAGCGCAGGGATTCCAAGTGGCAACTCGTCACTCCCGAACTTCTCAGCGCCGACCCGGACGCCGTTACCAGCATGCTCTCTAACTTGTCCTCCCTCAGTTCCGACCGCAGTATCGAAGAAAAGGCCACCAGCCTCGATCAATACGGACTGGCTCAGCCAGCGATGGAATTGAACATTACCGACAAGAACAAGAAGTCCACGAGGCTCCTGTTCGGCGATGATACGCCAGCAGGCTCTGCGGTCTACGCCGCCATCGCGGGCGACCCCCGCGTCTTTGTCCTCTCAAGCTACAAGAAAAACAGTTTCGACAAGTCCGCGAACGATTTGCGCGACAAACGGCTCCTTCCATTTGATTCAGACAAAGTCTCCAGCATCGAATTGACCGTCAAGAAACAAACCGTCACATTTGGCCGCAGCAAAGACGAGTGGCAGATCGTCAAGCCAAAGCCGTTCCGTGCAGACCGTTCCCAAGTGGAAGAGCTGCTGCGAACCTTGCGCGATGCAAAAATGGACTTAAGCACGACCGAAGGTGACAAAAAAGTGGCCGCTGCGTTCAGTTCTGGCACACCATTTGCCACGGCGAGAGTCATGGACGTCTCCGGCACGCAAGAACTGCAAGTTCGCAAAAATAAAGACGTCTACTATGCAAAGTCCACCGCTGTCGCGGCCGTCTACAAAATTTCGAGTGGGACCGCGACGGGCCTGGATAAGAGGATCGACGATTTCAAGAACAAGAAGCTCTTCGACTTTGGTTTCACCGACCCGGACAAAGTCGAACTTCACGATGGTGCCAAAAGCTATTTCCTCACCCACAGCGGCCGCGACTGGTGGTCCAATGGCACAAAGATGGACCCAAGCACTGTGTCGGTGCTCATCGACAGAATCCGAGATCTTTCCGCCAGCAACTTCGCCGAAACTGGATTTGCCGCTTCTGCGCTAGACTTCGCCGTAACTTCCGACGGCGGCAAGCGCATCGAAAAAGTTTCGCTTTCGAAAGTTGGCGACAAGTACCTAGCAAAAAGGGAAAACGAACCCGCTCTTTATCTACTGGAAGCCTCCGCGGTCACCGATTTACAGAAATCCGCTGCCGATCTAAAGCCGGCCGCCGCTCCGACTCCTCCCGCTGGCAAGAAGTAGTCCCGAGAATCACTCGGATTGACATAGCGCCAGAATCACCTGCGCCGTATATTCAGTTGAATCTCACCTGCCTCGGTTGCACGCGCGCGTCGCCTCCTCTAAACTGATTTTCTGCATAATTCGAGTGGGAGCAAACTTGCGAACTGTTCTTCGAATCTTCTATTGGGTTTTCGCCTTTCTCGTAATTGTGACCGCCTCGGTAGCCTGGTGGTTCATCTACCGCCCCCTCCCACAAATCGATGGCAGCGCTTCCCTGCCCGGTCTCCGCCAGGAAGTCACAGTGGAACGTGATGGCTGGGGCGTCCCGCACATCCGCGCGGCAACGGTAGAGGATCTCGCAGAAGCGCAAGGCTCCGTTATGGCGCAAGACCGCCTGTGGCAAATGGACCTCCTCCGCCGTGCCGCCCGCGGGCAACTTTCTGAGATCCTTGGAGCCCGGACGCTCAAGATCGATGAGAGCTTTCGCACCTACGGCTTCGCCCGCGCCGCCGAGCACGACGCCACCCTACTCGATCCCGAATCTCGCAAGGTCATGGAAGCGTACTCCCGTGGCGTGAACCAGTTCATCGACCAGCACAAAAAAAATCTCCCATTGGAATTTTCGCTTCTCCGCTATGAACCTGCGCCCTGGCGGCCTTCCGACACCCTGGCCATTTCAGCCTACATGTATCGAACCCTGACCGACACTTGGGAAAGAGAATTGAATCGCGCCACAGTCACGCAACGCGCTGGCGCAGATCGCGCCAAGGATCTCTTTTCCGATGAGGCCACCATGGATCATTTGGTTGTCGGCGACCCCAAAGTCATCGACGACGGCTCGCAGCGCTCCGCCGCCGACGATGATGAAGACGATGACGACGATATGCAGCCAGACGACGTCATCAAGGCGAGCCGCGGGAACACGGGCAGCGTCCTGGCAGGGGAAAGCGCCCCCGACCTGACCAGCGCCCTTGCTGACTCCGTTGAACAATTTCTCGCCCAATCAAACAACGAAGTTCGCCAGAGCCTCGGCAGCAACAATTGGGTTGTGAGCGGCACCCATACCGCAACAGGTAAGCCATTGCTAGCCAACGACACTCATCTCGAACTCACCATCCCGCCCATTTGGTACGAAATTCATCTCACTGCACCCGGCTGGAACGTCAAAGGCCTCACCTTGCCCGGCGCGCCGATGGTCATCATCGGACACAACGACCACATCGCCTGGGGCTTCACCAATAACGGCGCCGACGTTCAGGATCTCTACGTCGAAACCTTCAATCCAGCCTCGCCCGATGAGTATCGCGTGAAAGGCACCTGGACCAAGGCCGAGCTCATCGATGAGACCATTCACATAAGAGGTCAGCAGGACGAACACCTCAAAGTCACCGTGACGCGCCACGGCCCCGTCGTTCATCGCGAGGGAGACAAAGCATTCGCCCTGCGCTGGACGGCGACGGAACCCGGTGGTCTCGCCAACAGCTACAACTGGCTCGGCAAAGCCCGCAACTGGAAAGAATTTCGTGAAATCATGAAACGCGTCTGGGGACCAGGTCAGAACGCGGTCTACGCGGACGTCGAGGGCAATATCGGCTACGTGATGGCCGCCCGGGTGCCCATTCGAAAGAAGGGCCACGGCGAAGTGCCCGTTCCTGGCGACACTGACGACTATGAATGGACCGGCTACATCCCCTTCGAACAACTCCCACAAGCGCTCAACCCCGAAAGTGGATTGATCGTCACCGCCAATGCACGCGTCGTGGGCCCACTTTATAAACCATATCTCACCGACCGCTGGGAGGAGCCCTACCGCACCGCGCGCATCTACGACCTGTTGCATGATCGCCACGATTTGCGCCCCGAGGATATGTTGAAAGTGGAAACCGACACGTACAGCTATCCCCACGCCTTCCTCGCCGATCAATTGTCGGCAGCTGCGAAAATAGCGAAACCCAAAGATCTCCGCGCTCAAAAACTGATCGATGGCCTGAAAGACTGGAACGGGATCGCCGACGCTGATTCTCCAGAAATTTCTTTCGTTCATGCCGTTCGCCGGGCCGCCCTCGATATCCTCCTCGAGCCCTTCCTGGGGAAAGAAACGAATCTTTATCAGTGGCGCAGCATTACATTTCTGCAAAAAATCCTGACAGACCGGCCCGCCAAATGGCTACCCCCGGCATACAAGAACTACGACGAATTGCTGGCCGCCGCCGCCGATACCGCCGTCAGCAATTTGGCCAAGCAAAGCCAGAGCGAACGCGTCGATGACTGGGCATGGAAGCGCTTCAACTCCCTGGACATGTTCCACTCCATCGGCCGCGAAGGCCTGCTGAAGCGATTCCTCAGCATCACGGACAAACCACAATCAGGAACGCAATACAGCGTGCGAGCGGCCACCAAAACTCACGGCCCAGCCATGCGCTTCATCGGCAACCCTGGAAATTGGGATCAATCCATTCTCCTCATTCCCGCGGGACAATCAGGCCAGCCCGGTAGCAGCCACTATTCCGATCAGTTTTCCTACTGGTACGAAGGCAAACCCATTTTCGCGCCGTTCAGCGATGCCGCTGAGGAAAAGACGCGCAAGCACACGCTCACCCTCAAACCGGGCTCTTGATCTCGCCCAACGCCTATGCCTGAACTTCCGGAAGTCGAAGCTGTCGTTCGCACGCTCCGTCCCCTGGTCAAGGGTCGGCGAATCCGTTGCGTTCACGTCTTTCACCCCATCGCCACGAAGCCTCAAGCCCCCTCGCACGTCGCCCGCAATGTGCAGGGCCGCCGCATCCGCGCCGTCGAACGCCAAGGCAAATATGTGCTTCTCGTTCTGGACCGCGGCCTGCTCACAATTCATTTCAAGCTCGACGGCCAACTCCTCTGGTTTGCTAACGCCAAAGAACTTCTGCAGCGCGCCAACCAAACGGAAAACGGTGTGCATGTCGATGTCGCCCTCGAACTCGACAAAGGTGTCCTCGGCTTCGCCGATCGCCGCCATTTCGGCCGCGCTCACTTCTGGGAATCTCCAGATGCTTGCCGCGGACTCGCCGTCCTTGGCATCGACGCCCTCTCACACGACTTCACCGCCAGCCGCCTGACTCAATTACTGGCCGCCTCTAAGCGCCCCTTGAAAGACTTCTTGCTGGATCAATCCCAGGTCGCCGGCATCGGCAATATCTACTCCTGTGAATCGCTGTGGCACGCCCGCCTCAACCCCCGCCGCCGCGCCAATATCTTGAAACCTCAAGAATCGCGCTGCCTGCACAAAGCAATTGTGTCCGTTCTCTCCCGTGCCTTAGAATGCTGTCTGCATCCGGCACCCGACTTTCGCGATCCGAAGTGGTGGTTCCAAGGGTTGGAAAAAATCCTTCGCGTCTACGGCCGTGAAGGAAAGTCCTGCCGGCGCTGCGGAGATTCAATCCAGCGGATCGCCCAGGGAAGCCGTTCAACGTACTTCTGCCGGCGCTGCCAAAAGTAAGCGCCACTCACTAAAGGACACAGGACGACCGCGTGAATTCACCTGCCACCAAAAAGCCCGAACCGCCCAAGAAGCCCGATTTTGAGCGCTCGCTCGCCCGTCTCGAAGAAGTCGTCCGCCGCCTGGAAAGCCCGCAACTCTCTCTGGACGACGCTATGAAACTCTTCGAAGAGGGCGTCGCGCTCTCGCGCGAGTGCCAGAAGCAATTGGAAGAGGCCGAAGGGCGCGTGGAAATTCTCCTGAAGAAAGCCGATGGCAAGCTCGCCGCCGAGCCGTTCGACCCCGAAAGGGAGCCCGAATCGTGACGCGCCCCGCCAACTCATTGCACGTCCACTCCCTGCCGCGATGAAACTTCCTCCCTTCTTCGAAGAAGACCGCTTGGCCGTCGACGCCGCTCTCGAGCGGCTGATGCCCGCTGCAATCGCCCAGCCTTCCTCCATTCACACCGCGATGCGCTACAGCGTCTTCGCTGGTGGAAAACGCATTCGGCCCATCCTTTGCCTCGAGACTTCGCGGATATTCTCGGCCGATGTCACACCCGCGCTTCATCCTGCCTGCGCCATGGAATTCATCCACACTTACTCGTTGATCCACGATGATTTGCCCGCCCTGGACAACGACGACCTCCGCCGCGGCAAGCCGACGTGCCACAAGAAATTCGGCGAAGCCATCGCCATCCTCGCCGGCGATGCGCTCCTGACACTCGCATTCGAAACCATCGGCTCAACACCCACCGCAGCAGACCGCCGCGCTGCCATCCTCACAGAAGTTGCCTCCGCCGCCGGCACCATCAATGGCATGGTCGGTGGCCAGGTCGCCGACATCGAAGCCGAAGGCAAGCCCGTCGACCCACAAATGCTCGAATACATCCACCGCTCGAAAACCGCCGCGCTGATCCACGCCTCCATCACAGCCGGCGCCCTATGCGCCGGCGCCAGCGCCGACGATGTCGCCCGCCTGCGCCGGTTCGGCGACACCATCGGCTGGGCTTTCCAGGTCACCGACGACATTCTTGACGTCGAGGAATCCTCCGCCGCGCTCGGCAAGACCGCGGGCAAAGATCTGGCCCAGCAAAAGGCAACCTACCCCGCTGTTTTTGGTCTGGAGCGTTCTCACCAGATTGCCAACGATCTGGCGACCAAAGCCATTGCCGAGCTAGCGCCATACGCCGATCGTGCCGCGCGCCTCCGTGAAATCGCCGAATTCCTCGTGCTTCGCCGCGCCTAATCGTTCGAACGCCTTATGAAACCAAAGTCAGCCCGCAAACGCCTCGACGTTCTTCTTGTCGAGCGCGGTTGCGCCAACTCCCCGCAGAAAGCATCGGCCATGATTCTCGCCGGTGAAGTTCAAGTGGACGGCCAACCAGCCAAAAAGGCGGGCATGCCCGTCGCGTCAGACGCGCGCATCGAAATCACCAGCAGGGTGCAGAAGTTCTCAAGCCGAGGCGGAACAAAGCTCGAAGGCGCCCTGGAGGACTTTGCAATTGATCCCGCCGGTTGCATTTGCCTCGATATTGGCGCTTCCAACGGCGGCTTCACCGATTGCCTGCTCCAGCGGGGCGCATCCCGCGTCTACGCCTTGGACGTAAACATCGAACAACTCGACTGGAAGCTCACAAAGGATCCTCGCGTTATTTCTATCAAGCGTAACGCGCGCGAACTTCGCCCCGAGAACCTTCCAGAACAAGTCGGCCTCGTCGTGATTGATGTTTCCTTCATCTCCGTTCGCAAAGTGATCGCTCCCGCGGCCGAGGTGGCAAAACTCGGCGCCATTTTTCTCATCCTCATCAAGCCCCAATTCGAACTGCCTCGCGAAGCCATTGGCCCTGGCGGAATCGTGAAAGACCAAGCCCTCCACAATCAAGCAATCGAATCCGTTCGTGAAGGTGTCAAATCCATCGGGCTGGATTCCCTCGCGGTCCGCCCGAGCCGGCTCCTGGGCACCGAAGGCAATCAGGAGTATTTTCTCCACGCACGCAAAAAGACCCTGGGGTAGAATCGCAGACGCACATGCACCCCGGACAATCTTTTCAATCCATAGGCATCATTTCTCGTCCTCGACGTTCCGATCTCTGCGTCGTCGTTCCGCCATTGCTAAAGTGGCTGGAAGCGCGCGGCATCCAAACTCTTCTCGACGAGGAGACAGCAAACTGCTTGTCGGACGGCACGAAAGGTCTTACTCGCCAGAAGGTAGCGGACGCCTCGCAACTCTTGCTGGTGCTCGGCGGCGACGGCACTCTGCTGGCCGCTGCCCGCTTGGCTGCTCCACGCGGCATTCCGGTCTTGCCCATAAACATGGGCAGCTTGGGCTTCCTTACCAATTTCACGTTGAAAGAGCTCCATCCGGCACTCGAGGACACTCTGGAGGGCCGTTTCTCGCTGAGTGAACGCGTCCTGATTAGCGTGGACCTCGAGCGCGCCGGCAAAGTGATCGACACACAACGCGTGCTCAACGAAGTCGTAATCAACAAAGGCGCGCTCGCCCGCATGATCGAGCTTGAGCTCATCATTGACGGCGACTTTGTCTGCCGTTACCGCGCGGACGGCCTGATTGTGGCCACCCCTACTGGTTCCACTGCCTATTCTCTTTCCGCTGGCGGACCCATCGTGCACCCCACCGTGGAATCTTTCATAATCACGCCCATCTGCCCGCACATGCTGAGCGATCGCCCACTGGTGATCCGCGACTCATCGACCGTCGAGATGAAACTCTCTGGCAACACCGAGTCCGTCTTCCTGACCCTCGACGGCCAGCGCGGTATCCCTTTGCAGCCAAACGATGTCATCCGCGCCGCGCGCGCAAAGGAAATGCTAAAGCTAATCCAACCACCCCAAAAATCCTATTTCGAAATTCTGCGCAACAAACTGAAATGGGGCGAAGCCTAGCATTTTGGAGTGTGGCAGAAAAGCTCCCGCCTTTTCGTCTGCCACCACCGAGCCGCTCATGTAAATTAGCTCTTTATCCTGAAAACGGAGAATTTGATGAAACGCGTTTTTCTATCGATTTGTATTCTTCTGCTGGTCGTCACCAGTGCGAAATCACAACAACCCGCCTCCGCCGACCTGGTGATCCTTCACGGCCGCGTGCGGACTGTAGATCAAGCCCACCCGCAGGCCGAAGCGCTTGCAATCCACGGAAATCGCATCATCGCTGTTGGCACCGACACGGAAATCGCCAAGTGGATTGGCCCTCAAACGAAGAAGATCGACGCCCAAGGCAAAAGCGTCCTCCCCGGTTTTATTGACGCCCACGTCCATTTCAGCAGCGGCGGCGGAGAGATCAGCAGCGTTCAGTTGCGCGACGCCGCAACTCCGCAGGAATTCTCACGCCGCATCGGTGCGCACGCCAAAAAACTCCCTAAGGGTGAGTGGATTCTCGGAGGAACTTGGGACCACGAACTCTGGGGCGGAACTCCCCTGCCCTCGCACGATTGGATTGATGCCCTGACGCCCGATACTCCCGTTTTCGTCACCCGTTACGACGGCCACATGGCACTAGCCAACGGCTTGGTCCTCCGCCTCGCAGGCATAACGCGTGAAACAAAAGATCCCCCCGGCGGCACCATCGTTCGCGACAAGGATGGCAATCCCACTGGTCTACTGAAAGACGCGGCCATGGATCTTGTCTATACCGTAATGCCTCCGCCCTCGGAAGAACGCCTCCTTCGCATGATCCGCGCCGGCATGAACGAAGCGCGCCGCTTCGGCGTCACCAGCGTCCACGATATCAGCAGCACCGAAGATATGCGCGCCTACCAAATGCTCGCTGCCCGCGGCGAACTCACACTGCGCATATACTGCATCACTCCACTCCCGCAATGGCAAGCGCCCGCCACCGCCGGCATCCGCGCCGCCTTCGGCAACGACTGGATTCACCTAGGCGCACTCAAAGGCTTCGCCGACGGCTCGTTGGGCTCCACCACTGCCCTCTTCGAGCAGCCCTACAGCGACGCTCCCGAAACTTCCGGCCTGCCCAATGAAATGATGCTCCCCGAAGGCAACATGCTGAAGATGGCCCTCGGCGCCGATAAAGCCGGTTTACAACTCGTCGTTCACGCCATCGGTGACAAAGCCAACCGTACGATGCTCGACATCTACACCGAAGTGGCCCAGCAAAATGGCCCGCGAGAAGACCGCCGCTGGCGCATCGAACACGCACAGCATCTTCGCCCCGAGGACTTCGCTCGATTTTCCTCTCTCGGAGTCATCGCTTCCGTTCAGCCCTATCACGCCATCGACGACGGCCGCTGGGCCGAAAAGCGCATCGGCCACGAACGCTGCAAAACCACCTACGCCTTTCGAACGCTCCTCGACCACGGCGTGCATCTCGCCTTCGGAAGCGATTGGACCGTTGCGCCCTTGAATCCCCTGCTCGGCCTTTACGCCGCAGTGACGCGCTCCACGCTGGACGGCAAGAATCCTAACGGTTGGTTCCCCGAACAGAAATTAACCTTGAAAGAAGCCATCGAGGCCTACACCATGGGCTCCGCCTATGCTGAATTTCGCGAAAAAGAAAAAGGTTCGCTTACGCCAGGCAAACTCGGCGACATCGTAATTCTGGATGCGGATTTGTTTTCAATCACACCCGAGAAAATTAAGGGCGCGAATGTACGCTGGACTATCGTTGGTGGAAAAATCGTCTACGCCTCAGGACAGAATTAGCCCAGAACATCCGTGCGCAGCAAATCCTTCTGCGTCTCGCGCCGCCGAATCAATCGTAGGCGCTGACCCTCAACCATAACTTCCGCGGGACGGCATCGCGCATTGTAATTGGACGCTTGCGACATTCCGTACGCCCCCGCCGCCCAAATCGCCAGCAGGTCGCCCGCCTTTACTTCCCCCAGCGGCCAGTCCCGTAAGAAACAATCGCCCGTCTCGCACACCGGCCCGACAATATCAACTCGCGCGCGCCTGGCGTCATTTTCTTTCCCCTGTCGCGCGACTTTCGTAATCGGATGAATCGCCCCATAAAGCGCCGGCCGCATCAAATCATTCATCGCCGAGTCCACCACCACAAACGTCTTGCCCCGATTCGTTTTCGTATAGACCACGCGCGTCAATAGCACACCCGCGGGCGCAATAATCGAACGCCCGGGCTCCAACAAAAGATGCACGCCCAGCTTGCGTACCATTCCCTCGACCAGCCGCGCATACTCCTTCCGCGTCGGCGGCTTCTGATCCGAATAGCGCACCCCCAGCCCTCCACCGACATCCAGGTAGCGCAGGTCGATTCCCGCGCGCCGCAACTCTCCCACAAACCCCGCCAGCCGCCCAAGCGCCCGCCGGAACGGAACCAGCGTCGTTATCTGCGAACCGATGTGAGCGCTGATTCCCTGCCACCGGATCCATTTCGAATCGCGATGCGCCATGTAAAGCCGTTTCGCCTCAGCCCAATCCAATCCAAATTTGTGCTCGTGCCGCCCGGTGGCAATGTGCGGATGCCCGCCCGCCTGCACATCCGGATTCACTCGAATCGCCACCGCCGGCGGCTCGCTCCCCCTCGCAACCAGCCGCCCCGCCTCTTCCACCAAAATCTCCAGCTCCGCTTCGGATTCAACATTGAATAGCAGAATTCCCGCGCGTCCGTCTCGTCCACTCGTCCCATAACTGAGCGCTTCGTGAATTTCGTCCCGGTCCTTGCCCACCCCTGAAAAAACAATCCGATCCCCGCGCACCCCGATGCGCTGCAAGTGGTCCAGCTCCCCGCCAGACACGATGTCAAAGCCGCTCCCCATCTCCGCAAGATGTTTCAGAATCGACAGATTCCCATTCGACTTCACCGCAAAACACAAAGTGTGCGGCACTGCCCCAAGCCCCCTGTGCAGTTCCTGATAAGCAGTATCAATGGCCGCGCGGCTATACACGTACGTTGGCGTCCCAAATTTCTGCGCCACCGATTCCAGCGGCACCCTCTCGCACACTACTTCATCGCCCCGCGCAGCCCCAGCGGCGATCTTCTTCCATTCGAATTGTGGCGTGAAGGATACCGGATCTACATACTTCAGCTTGCGTGCAGCAGATTCGTTCGAATGGCTCATCGGACTTTGGCGACCACCAGTGTCCGGTCGTCCGCAAGCGGCGCGCTCTGCGTGAACCAATCCACCTCGCGCAGAATCACGTCCGCAATTTCCGTCGCTGTCGCTTCATAATGCTTTTCAATCAGCCTCATCAGCCGCGTCGTTCCGAAAAACTGCCCCTCGCTATTCATGGTCTCGGCGATTCCGTCCGAATGGAACACCAGTATGTTTCCCGTTTCCAGCGTGACCGACCATTCGTCATAAGTCACTTCTTCGAAGATCCCCAGCGGAAATCCCGTCAATTCAATCTTCCCGCAGCGCCCATCTTTGTAGAGTAGCGGCTGCGATTGTCCCGCGTTCGCCACCCGCAGCTTCTGCCGGCCTCTTTGCCACGTGGCGAAGCATGCCGTCATGAACCGTCCCTCGATCCTCCTTTCGCCCACTAACTGGTTCATCTGCTTCAACATTTCCGCAGGTTGCAGCTTTTGCGGCGCCAGGCTCCGCATGATTCCGATGACCACCGCTCCATAGAGCGCCGCAGCCGTTCCTTTCCCGCTCACATCCCCCAGCGCAATTCCCAGTTGCTGCGGCCCGTAGCGCAGAAACTCGTAAAGATCCCCGCACACTTCCCGCGCCGAAAGATACCGCGCCGCCATCTCCAATCCGAAATCTTCCGTCGGCACCGGACGCAGCAACGCTCCCTGAATTCGTTTCGCCGCTTGCAAATCCCGTTCCAGCCGCGCCTCATCGCGCGCCAACTGCTCGTACAGCCGCGCATTTTCCAGTGAAACCGCCAGGTTCGCGGCCAAAATCGAAAGCGTCTGTACGTGGTCCTCCGTAAAATTATTAAGTTGCGGGCTCTCCAGATCCAGCACGCCAATCACTTTCCCTTTATGCATCATGGGAATCGCCAGTTCCGAACGCGTCTCCGGATTCACCATCAAATACCGTGGATCGACGGTCACATCCGGCACAAGAACCGGCTCCTTCAAAGTCGCCGCCGCGCCCACGATTCCTTCGCCCGAAGTCGCACGCAGTTTTCCCTGCACTCTTTGGCCATGCTTTACGTCCACCCGATGCCGGAACACTTTTTGCTCTTCGTCATACAGCATGATGCTCAAAATCTGGTAGTCAATCACTCGTTTGGTCTGTTCCGCGGCGCGGCGTAGAAGCTCTTCCACTTCTAATATGGAACCGGTTTCTCTGCTGACTTCGCTCAACAATAGGAGCGTATCCGCCTGCGCCTTCACCTGTTGAAATAGCCGCGCGTTCTCAATGGCCACCACCAGCCGGCTGGCCAGCAGTGTCAGGATGTTTTGCTGGTCGCGAGTAAAGTAATCCAGTTGCCCGCTCTGAACGTCCAGCACCCCGACGCATTTCCCCCGCAGCATCAGCGGCACCGCCAACTCCGACCGCACGGTGTCGATGGCATTGATATACCGCGGGTCCTTGGAAGTATCGCCGACCCGCACGGAGTGTCCCGTCGCCGCTGCCGTCCCGGTAATCCCCTGCCCCAGCGGGATCCGCAAATTGTCCGCCAGTTCTCGCGGATATCCGATGGAGAAACGGTGCCGGAGAAAACTTCCATCCCCTTCGACCAGCAGCACGCCAAAAATTTCGTAGTCAATGTGGCGCTTGATCAGCGCCGCCGTGCGTGCCAGCACCTCGTCCAGATCCAGTGAGGCGTTCACTTCCTCGCCGATTTCCGCCAGCGTGGAAAGCACTTCCGCAGGGATCTCCGCTCCGCTGCTCACCGCCGTTGCCGTCGCCAGTTCATTTTTATCGTTCATGTCGTCTCTTTATTATAGCAGGCGGCGAACCGACGGCCCGGCGCTGGTGCGCTTCCCGGCGAGTTCTTACAATTTCCCCGTCTTAAGTTAGTTCTTACGGTCCAGTTGACTCGTAGGTGCTATAGGGAGGTTCTGAAAATTCGAAACGGCATTCCAAATGCTGCGCCCCGCGCCCGAACTGTCACTAGTCACCAGTCACTGGTCGCTCTGCCCTTAATCTTCCGCAGGCTTTTTCTTCAAACGCGGGCCGAGCAACAGCACTCCCACGTAGGGCAGGTTTCGGTAACGTTCGGCATAATCCAGTCCATAGCCAACCACAAATTCATTCGGAATCGAAAATCCAATGTAATCCGCGTGCACCGCCGCGATCCGCCGCTCCGGTTTGTCCAACAGCACCGCCACGCGCAAATGTTTCGGCTTGCGTTGCTGGAACAAACGCAACAGATATTGCAGCGTCATCCCCGTATCCAGGATGTCTTCAACGACGATGACCGTTTTCCCCTCGATACTCGAGTCCAGGTCCCTCGTCAACCGCACCTGCCCCGACGAGTGGGTCTTCTCCCCGTAGCTCGACACCGCGATGAAATCAAAAGACACTTCCCCGGGAATGTTTCTCGCCAGGTCCGTCAGAAAAAACACCCCGCCCTTCAACACGCTCACCAGGTGCAGCGGCTCCCCGGGAAAGTCTTTCCGGATCTCCTGCGCCAGCGCTTGAATTCGCCTCTGAATTCGTCCCCCTGTAATCAACACCCGCACGCGTTCCTGCGGAGTCCTGGTACTTTGTTGCCCGGCTTTTTCTCGCTTCGGCATTCTCTTCCTCAAAAGTGGCTTCGAGACTCTAGCGCACACGCGCGTAACGGAGCAAGGCGGACTTGTAACCCATCATTAATAAAAAGTTTACAAAGCATCAATCCGCTTTGGCTAGTCTCCCGCAAGCGATTGTATTGGCTTTAGATTGTGTTGCTGGTGCTGGCGTGCATGCAAATTATAGTTTCGTGTCCGCCAAAGTTTTCCACAGGGTCTGGCTTCATTGCATCTGCTTCCTGTGATAGAAGATAGGCCATAACCCGGATGTTGGTTGCTGTGTTGAGACGGCGCGTGTGGCCATAACGATCCGTCACCAAACTGAGGGGAAACCTCCACTCCACCCCGGAGAGGTTTCAGGTCCTCGTGCGTATGCGCGAAGCGTTGCCAAATTGAGAAAGAGAGAAACTTTCATGAAAATGTATTGCAATGGAAGATACATCGTGCGGTATTGCCTCGCACTGATGGTCATCGTGTTATTTGCGTTCGGCACGTTCGCGCAGTCCACCACAGACGGTGCCATCGGCGGCACCGCAACGGACTCCAGCGGCGCTGCCGTGCCCAACGCCAAGGTCACCGTCAAGAACAACGGCACCAACGCGGAAGAATCTGTAATGACCGACAACACCGGCTATTTCCACGCCGGAAAGCTGCAACCAGGAGGCTATACAGTCAGTGTCACAGCCCAAGGTTTTGCGCCCTTCACTGTGCAACAAGTAATCGTGCAAGTTGGCACCGTCACGGACATCTCCGCCCGCCTCAACGTGGCTTCCGCCGGCGCAACGATCGTCGTTAGCGCCGAGGTCCCCCAGGTCAACACCGACACTCCTGAATTTGCTCCCACCCTCGATCAGGAGGCCATCAGCAACCTGCCCATCAATGGAGGGCGCTGGTCCAGTTTCGCTCTTCTCACACCTGGCGCAGTCAATGACGCCAGCGGTTTCGGCCTGATCAGTTTCCGCGGCATGAGCACGCTGCTCAATAACAACACGGTCGACGGCGGCGACAACAATCAAGCCTTCTTTTCCGAAGAGCGCGGCCGCACTCGCATTGGCTACTCCACGGCCAAGGCCGCCGTTCAGGAATTCCAGGTCAATACTTCAAACTACTCCGCCGAGTACGGCCGTGCCGCCGGCGCCGTCATCAACACCGTCACCAAGAGCGGCACCAACCAGTATCACGGCGAAGTCTATTTCTATGATCGGGACAATACCTGGGGCGCCATCAATCCTTTCACCACTCTCACGGACAGAACCACACTGGTCACCTCACCCTACAAGCCCGTCGATGTTCGGAAAATGTACGGCTTCGGCGCCGGCGGTCCCATCAAAAAAGACAAAATCTTTTTCTTTTTTGCCTTTGACCGCTATGATCGCAACTTCCCCGGTACGGCCAAAGCCGGTAGCCCCGCTGCCTTTTTCGCTCTTCCCCTTCAGACCCTTACAACCGCTTACACTATTGATGGAACCACGAACTGCTTTCAATCCAACGGAAAGAGCAACATTAACACCGGCACTCCCAACCCATTCACGACTGGTGGAACTGCCGTGCCGAATGGGGCGAACGTCGCCACCGCCACCATCGGTGCATGCACACTCGTCGGCAACCTCGCTCTCGGCAACTCCAACTACGCTGCCGGCCTCGCCGATTACACCACTGGACTGAGCGGCCTCACCAATGAAATTGGTCCCGTCCCGCGTAAAGGCCAAGCCACTATCTTCTTCCCCAAGATCGACTGGCAAATCAGCGCTAAGAACCACGCCACGTTTGAAGTCAATCGCACCCGCTGGTCTTCTCCCGCCGGCATCCAAACTCAAGCCAGCAACACTTTTGCCACCAATAGTTTCGGCAGCGACTATGTCAAAGACACTTGGGGCGTTGCCAAGCTCTATACCTCCCTTACCGCAACTCTCACCAACGAAGCTCGCTTCCAGTATGGCCGCGATTTTGAATTTGAGTTCCCCCAGTCTCCCACTGCCTACGAGCAGGCCAATTTCGTTACTTCTCCAAATGTCCCTGGCTACACCAATCCTCTAGGGTTGCCTCCAGACGTGTTCATTACCAACGGCTTCGACATGGGCGTGCCTACGTTCCTCACTCGACCCGCTTTCCCTGACGAGTACCGCACTCAGTACGCAGACACCGTTTCTTGGTTCCATGGCAAACACAACCTCAAGTTTGGCTTTGATATTGCCCACACCAACGACTTGAGCGAAAATCTCCGCACCCAGTACGGTTCGTTCAGCTACAGCACGATTGGAAACTATCTTTCCGACTTCTTCCGACCCAACAGTTGCGGCACCGCTCATACAACTCCCTGCTACTCCAGCTACGCACAGGCTTTCGGGCCGCTTGGCTTCTCTTTCAATACCAATGATCTCGCTTTCTTCGCGGAAGATACTTGGCGCGTCCTCCCGCGCCTCACTTTAAACCTGGGACTGCGCTATGAGTACGAAATGTTGCCCAGCCCGATCCTGCCCAATTCGGCCGTCCCGCAAACGCAGAGTTTCCCCGCTGACAAGAAGAACCTCGGTCCGAGAATCGGTTTCGCCTGGGATGTCTTCGGCAACGGCAAGACCGCCGTCCGCGGTGGCTATGGCATCTACTACGGCCGCGTCATCAATTCGACCATCTACAATGCCCTTACCAGTACTGGAGTCCCCGGCAGTCAATTCTCTTTCAACTTTTTCCCCGCGCCAGGTAGTGCCCCATCCTTCCCGCAAATCCTTACCACCCAACCTCCTCCTTCATCTGGACTTGGAATCGTGTTCTTTGACAACAACTTTAAGCTTCCGCAAGTTCACGAAACGGACTTGACCGTGGAACGCGAGATTGCCCGCAACACCGTGCTGTCTGTCAGCTACTTGGGTAGTTTCGGCCGACACTTGCCCGACTTCGTCGACATCAACACCGGCGCCGCCCCTACCAACATCACCTACACCGTCGCCGCCGGTGGCCCGCTGCCAGCGGGCTCTTACACCACCCAACTTTTTGCCACCGTTTCCACCGTGACCAAGACTCCCGGTGGCGCAACCGTTTCTTCATCGTCAACCACCAGACCGAACCCGAATTTTAGCGCGATGTCGAATATCTTCAGCTCCGTCAACTCCAACTACAATGCTCTGGCTATCCAGCTCAATCGCCGAATGACCAATCACTTGCAGCTCTCCGGCAGCTATACCTGGTCGCATTCGCTCGATTATGGCCAGAACGCCTCGACTTTTTCTGACACCAATGATTTGCTCGTGCCCAGCAACCTCGGGCTGGAATACGGCAATTCCATCTTCAATGTGCCGAACCGCTTTGTGTTTACTGCCATCGCCGAAAGCCCATGGAAAGTCAGCGGCTTCCTTGGTTACCTGGCCAATGACTGGCAGCTCGCCCCGATCTACGCTTCCCAGAGCGGTTTGCCCTACTCCCTGGTCACCGCCGGCACGCCCCCAACCATCACCCTCAGCACCACCACTGACCCGGTCACCGGCAACATCACCACCGTCACCGCCAAGCCTCTCGGTTCGGGCATCAACGGTTCCAATGGTCGCAAAGGTATCGACTTCGTTGGCCGCAACACTTTTATCATGAAGCGCACCATCGATATGGACCTGCGCCTCTCCAAGAAAGTCCGCTTCGGCGAACACTACAGCGCCGAGGTCCTCGGCGAAGCTTTCAACATCTTCAACCATCAGAACGTCACCGGGGTCAACAACACCGGCTACATCATTGGGGGCACGGCAACTGCTCCGGCGCTGTCCTACAACTCATCCTTTGGCAGCGTCACCAACTCCAACAGCAACTTTGCCTATACCAGCCGCCAGATTCAGATCGGCTTCCGCTTCTTCTTCTAATCTGGTCGCAATCTCTCACGAAGCGCGGCAGCTCCGGCTGCCGCGCTTCCTTTTTCAAGCCCATCGCTCCCATTAGTAACACTCGTCGTCTCCGCCGGAACGTCTCCTTGACCTTCCAAAGAACCCTTTCTTTTTCTCTTTTTTCGCCTTTTTCCGTCTTTTTCCTTGACAAAGAGTGTGTCACAGCGTATAGTACTGCTTGGGTAATGATCCATCTTAAGCCCGGGAACGCCACCTCTGCTCCATCCCGCGGTTTAGGCGGGATGAATCTCCTGATTGGCGTTTTTTCCTTCTCTAGCCTGCTTTTCGGCTAAGCCCTGTTTTCGCAACACTTACGAAACAAACCGCATTTTGCGCTGTTTTGCGGCAAACAACTCCTTCAGATGCAACACTTACGCAAGTGTCCACAAGTGTTGCATCTAAAGGACTTACAGAATAGCCAAGTCGCTTAGAATCAACACTTACAAAAAACCAGGGGAGGGGTGCCGGTTATGGTTAACCAGAACCCGCCCTCCTTACTTCTGCGTGTAGCCGCCCACCACCCAGTTACCACCAGCCTCGGCTATACTCTCTGTCCCGGAGGACGCTCGTTGCTCGAAGTCGCCAAAAGTATTCTGCTGCTCCTCACCGCCCTCTTTCCCATCGTGAATCCTCTCGGTGGCAGCCCGGTCTTTCTCGCCCTGACCCGCGAATACCCCGCCTCTGCTCGCAGAATCCTTGCCCGCCAGGTCGCGATGAACAGCTTCGTCCTCCTGATTGCTTCTTTCCTGATCGGGTCGCACATTCTGGATTTCTTTGGGATCTCTATTCCAGTAGTCCAGGTGGGCGGCGGCCTTATTGTCATTTCCAATGGCTGGGCCATGCTGAAGAGCAAAGAGGAAGTGGACCGCGGCCCCGCCGTCCAGAAAAACGTCAACCTGCAGGACATTTCTCGCAGCGCTTTTTATCCGCTGACGTTGCCTCTTACTGTCGGTCCCGGCTCGATTTCGATGGCCATCACTCTCGGAGCAAATGCGACCCACCACCTCGGCCCCAACCTTCTCGCCATTCTCGCCGCGGTCATCGCGTCCGCGCTTGTGTCGCTAAGTATTTTTCTTTGCTACGGTTTCGCGGACCGTCTCGCCGCCGTTATCGGCGAAAGCGGCATGAGCATCATCTTGCGGCTCTCCTCGTTTCTCCTCGTTTGCATCGGCGTCCAGATTCTCTGGAACGGAGCGAAGGCACTGCTACGGTCTCTCCCCGCGGTTAGTTGAGGAATACGCGCCTGCCGGGTGCCCTGAAGCAAATCTCGGAAGATGATATTCTGAGAGAGTCGACGAGACTGAATTACGAAGTTCGAGTTCCACTCGGCGACGAACGAGGGGTGTCCGGAATTGTGCGGCATCGCAGGATTTACAACAAAAAATTGGAGTGCTCCGCCCGAGCGCATCCGCCAGGCCATCGCAACGCTGATTCATCGCGGCCCTGATCAGCGGGGCGTTTTCCATTCGCCCCTTTTTTCGGCCGGCGCTGCGCGCCTGAAAATCATCGATCTCGCTACCGGCGATCAGCCCATTTATTCAGAAAACGGCGACTACGGAATTGCGTTCAACGGCGAAATCTACAATCACCTCGAAATCCGGAGAGAACTCGAAGAACTAGGCCACCGCTTCAACACCCATTCCGACACGGAAACTGTCCTTCGCTCCTTCATGCAATGGGACAAAGATTGTTTCGCGAGACTTCGCGGCATGTTCGCGGTCGCCCTGTGGAAGAAATCCGCAGGACGCTTGGTCCTCGCCCGCGATCGCATGGGCATCAAACCCTTGTACATCTCTCGCCAGGGTGAAGATCTTTTCTTCGGTTCCGAGCTGAAGTCCATTTTCATCCACCCGGAAATCGACCGCCGCCTCGGCCTGCAAGGCCTCGATTGCTACCTTTCGCTGAATTACGTGCCCTGCCCTTGGACGCTGGTCGAAGGCATCGAAAAACTTCCCCCGGGCGAATGGCTGGAATGGATTGACGGCAAAATTTCTACCGGCTCTTACTGGCGCTTGCCCTTCGGCGTGAATCAAAATCTCACGCTCGAATCGGCGCAAGAAGAGCTCGACGCGCTCCTCCAGGACTCCGTTCGCGAGCACTTGCTCTCCGACGTTCCGCTCGGCGTCTGGCTCAGTGGCGGCATTGATTCCTCCACCATCCTCCACTACGCCGCACGCGCTTCCAGTTCGCAATTGAAAACGTTTTCGATTTCCTTCCACGGCCGCAGCTTCGATGAAACCGAATACGTCAATCGCGCCGCCAGACTGTACAACACCGATCATCAGGAGTTGGACCTCTCTCCCGAACAAGATCTCCAAGGCGCTATCGAGGAATTCGCTTACTACTCCGACGAACCAAGTGCCGATGCCGGCGCGCTTCCCGTCTGGTTCCTCTCCAAACTTTGCAAAACAAAAACCACCGTTGCACTCAGCGGCGAAGGCGCCGACGAACTTTTCGGCGGCTACCTCACCTACCGCGCGAATCGCCTCGCCGCTCGCCTCCGCCTGCTGCCGCGCGCTATTCCGCAACTCGCTCTTGCGGCGTTTCGCCACTGGCCCGCCTCCGACGAAAAAATCAGCTTTGAATACAAAGTGAAGCGTTTTCTCGAAGGCTCGCTGATGCCTGCCTCCCGCGCCCACGTCTATTGGAACGGCACTTTCTCCGACGCCGAGAAGAATTCGCTCCTCAAACAGAGACTCCCCAATTCGCTTAACGAGGTTCTGTCCCAACTCGACGGCTTGCCACCCACTTCGGACGACCTCGCGCCGTATCTCTGGTTCGATCAAAAAAACTTTCTCTGCGACGACATCCTGACGAAAAGCGACCGCATGAGCATGGCCCACTCCGTCGAAGTCCGTCCGCCATTTCTCGATCATCGCCTGGTCGAATTCGCCGCCAAACTTCCCGCCTCTTTGAAAATCCGCGGCACACAGCAGAAAGTGCTTCTCAAAGAGTTGATGAAAGACAAGCTGCCGCCGGCCATCCTGCAGCGCAAGAAAATCGGCTTCGATATTCCCGCGCACGACTGGCTCCGCGGGCCGCTCCGTGGACTACTGACGGATTCTCTGCGCTACGGCGCCTCTGAGTGCAGCGACTTGTTCCGCCCAGAAGTGATCGACACTCTTCTGCAGCGGCATTTAACAAAGAAAGCCAATGTCGGCTATCACCTTTGGGGCTTGATGGTACTGTTTCTGTGGATGAAAAAATGGGGAATTCAGATAGCCTCTTCCGAAACGGCTAGAACGCTAGCGCCGGCAAGAGTTGGAGCATCGATATGATGTTCCGGGCTTACTCCGGAACCATCTGCCGAGTCTTCCGTGTGCTCATCGGGGCATGTGAGCACATCGCAAAATCAGACTTGCAAATGCCCCAGCCTACAGGCGAGAATTTTAATGTGGGGTCGGTGGAATCTTTTCCCGCGTTTCTTTTTCCCGAGTCTTAGAAATAACGGATAGAAACACGCAACGCGGTTCGACCAGGGAATTCCGAGAGTGCACTACCCTGAGGAGGGTTCATGAAGATTGCCGTGCTGGGTGGAGACGGCTATTGCGGTTGGGCTACGGCTTTATATTTGTCGAAGCAGGGCCATTCGGTTGCCATCGTTGACAACTACTTGCGCCGCCTGTGGGATCACGAGTTGGGCGCGCAAACGCTCACTCCAATTCGACCGCTGACGGATCGCGTCCGGGTCTGGCAAAACTTGACCGGCAAGACCATTGAGATGTTCGTCGGCGACGTGGCCGACTACGATTTTCTCGCCCCTGCATTGAAAACTATTGAGCCGGAAGCCATCGTTCACTTTGCCGAACAGCGCTCCGCTCCTTATTCGATGATCGACCGCAAGCATGCGGTCTTCACGCAAGTTAACAACGTCGTCGGCACGCTCAACGTGCTTTTCGCCATGCGCGAATTCTTGCCGGATTGTCACCTCGTCAAGCTCGGAACCATGGGTGAGTACGGCACGCCCAACATCGACATCGAAGAAGGCTACATTTCCATCGAACACAACGGCCGCAAGGACGTCGTTCCCTTCCCCAAGCAGCCGGGCTCCTTTTACCACCTCTCCAAAGTTCACGACAGCCACAACATGATGTTCGCTTGCAAAATCTGGGGTATTCGCGCCACGGATCTCAATCAAGGCGTCGTTTATGGCACGACCACGGACGAAACGGCTCTCGACGAAGCGCTCATCAATCGCTTCGATTATGACGACGTCTTCGGCACCGTTCTCAATCGCTTCTGCGTGCAAGCCGCCATCGGCCAACCGCTAACCGTTTACGGTAAAGGCGGCCAGACCCGTGGTTTCCTCGACATTCGCGACACCGTTCGCTGCATCGAGCTCGCCTGTAACAACCCTGCCGCCAGGGGCGAGTGCCGCGTTTACAACCAGTTCACGGAACAGTTCTCCGTCCTGGATCTGGCCCACATGGTGGAATCCGCCGCGAAAAAACTCGGCGTGAACGTCGAGATCGACCACATTCCAGATCCGCGTGTCGAAGCCGAGCAGCACTATTACAACGCAAAACACTCCAAGCTCATCGACCTCGGCTTGCAGCCTCATCACCTTTCGGATTCGCTGCTCGATTCGCTCATGAACATTGCCATGAAGTATCGCGATCGCGTGGATGCTTCGCTCATGCTGCCGCAGGTCAACTGGCGCGAACCGAAGAACGACCGCCGCATGCAAATGAGCATGCTCCCGAAGTCCTCCGCTCCCGAATCCAAGGGTGCTCAGACCGTCTCGGCTGGGGCAAAGGCAACTAAGGCCTAGGTCGGCCCCGCCACTGCTCTCATTGGGGGGAATTCCGCGCCGGACTCGAAACGTCTGGGAGCAGCGTTCCCCCTTGAATCCGGTAGTCCACGTTGCGCCACCGTATGCTGTTGCGGCCGAACGTCAGCAGCCAGATCACGAATGCTGTCGCATCCCAAACGACGATGAGCGGCATTTTTTTCCAAAGGCCGGTCTGCTTCAATCCCCAGACACCGACCAGCCACGTTATCGCAACGCGGAGCGCGGCGTAGGTTCCGAGATACGCGAAAGCAATTCCCGCTGAAGGATGTGTGAGCACGACGGCCAAAGTCCATGGCAAGCCTTGCGTGAAAGCAAGCCCGATATGCCCCCAAGGACGCATGTGCCGCATCACCGTCATCCAGCGGAGCCGCTTGCTGAAAAGCGCGCGGGGCGAATCATAGTCTGGTACGGTCTGCACCGCATAAGGAAGAAGTTCGACGATTAATCCTTGCTGTGCGATCAGCCGTCCCACCAGCAAATCATCGGCAGGCTTGTTTTCAATCGCTTCGTATCCGCCAAATCCAGCCAGGTGCGCGCGGGTGGTAACAATGGTCGGCCCCAGCGTGAATTTGATCCCATCCAACTGCCGAGCCACCAAAATTCCGGGATAGAAGTCGGAATACATGCCGACGGATTGCAAATGTTGCGTGAGCGTTTGATCTTGGATGGAAACATAAAAGCAAGTCGCGCAACCTACTTTGGGGTCGCGTAGTGGTGCGATGACCGTTCGGAGGTAGTCTGGCTCAACCCGCACGTCACTGTCGCTGATGACCAGAAATTCGTTTTCTGCCTCGTTCACCATCCTCACCAACTTGGCCACCTTGTCGTTGATGGCGCTGCGCCCCGAGCCATACAGGATTCGAATTTGTCGCTCTGGAAAATCCCGCATCAACTTTTGAAGCACGGGCACCGCGGCGTCGTTTTCATCGCCGACGCAGAAGATCAACTCATACTTTGGATAATCCTGCCGGCAAAAACTGGCGTAATTCTCGTAGGCGTCGGGGTCCAATCCCCGGACGGGCTTCAAATTACTGATGGGAGGCGCAAAGTCCAAATTCTTCAATGCACTAGCTTTTGAACCCCGGAAGAAACGCCAGGCGCTGTACAGAACGAGCAGATAATAGATGAAGGGAGCAGCAGCAAGGACAAGGAATAAGGTATCGGCGGCTTTCGAAATCACTGCACCTCGCGCATTAGGATTGTGACACGCCGCTCCGTAAATTGTGAGGGCTTTCCACTGCTGCTGCCAGCAACAGAGGATAGCAAAAAACGAACCATTTCGCTGACCGATGCTAGGGTGTCCGCCCAACATCCTGTAAGATAAATCTTGACCAAACTTATGAAAGATTCCCCAGGCCTGCACCTGAAAACCTATATTCTTATTTTTTTCATCGTTCTATTTGCTCCCCTAGGCAACGTTCTGCTCAGCAAGGGCATGAAGGCGGTTGGCTCCGCCAAGAACTGGGAATTGGGCGATCTTTTTCATGTTCTTGTCAGCGTCATCACTTCCGGTTACATCTGGCTCGGAGTCGCCTGCCTGCTCGCCTTTTTTGTCGCCTATATGCTGGTTCTCACCTGGGCGGACTACAGTTACGTTCAGCCGGCCTCTTCGTTTTCCTACGCCGTGGTAGCCCTGCTCAGTTATTTCCTGCTGGGAGAAGCCGTTCCTCCCCTGCGCTGGTTCGGCATCGTCGTAATCTGTGCCGGCGTTTTCATCGTCGGGCACACTCATCCGCGAACGACGGAGAAGGCCTGAACGTGCTCGAATTCTTTTTTCTTTTTATGATTGTTGCCGCGGGCACCGGCGGGGAACTTTGTGTTTCACGGGCCATGAAAGTGGTCGGCGAAGTTCACGACTTCCATCCGGCGGCGCTCTTTAGATTTGTGCTGCGCGCCATGCGCGTGGGCTGGATGTGGATTGGAATTGCGATGATGACGCTGGCCTTTTTCTCCCTGCTGGCGATGCTCTCCATTGAAAACGTGAGCTTCGTCGTTCCTGTCACGGCTTTGAGCTATGCCGCCGGCGCCTTTGGCGCGATGTTGTTCCTGCACGAACGCATCAGCGCGCAACGCTGGCTCGGCGTTTTCCTCGTGTGCGTCGGGGTTACACTCGTCTGGCTCAGCAGGCGCTGAGCCACTCACTCAAATATTACTTTGGCGGCTTCTCCGGATCCACCTGCGTCGCTTTTCCGATCTTAATGGTGGAGCCGAACCGCTTGTAATTCTGGTAGCGGACCGACAAACGGATATGCACGGCTTGCCCTGTCTTGAAGTGCAGATAGTCATCGGCTCGCGTGTAGGTCGGGAACCAGTAATGGCCTTCGATGTTTTCGCGGAAAGTCTCGAAAACTGGAAAGGCCTGATCTTCTTTTTTCTTCAGCAACCCCGTGGCTTTTCCGTGAGTTTTGACAATCTGGAGGTCTTTGTCTTCCACCCACACGCGCCCTTCAAAGTAGCGTTGCGCTTTTTCCATTTTCAGCGGCGCAATGTCAAAAACATAGGTGTTGACCTCATCGATCTGCTCGCGGCCGACATACTTGACGTTATACTTCGGCAATTCCTCCTGGGTTAGTACGAGGGGCCATACTTTCTCGATGTCATCGAAATCCTGTTGCGACATGGAAATACGCTTGAGGCTGGGTGATGGCGCTTCCAGGACTTTCTCGTAGCGCTTCCCCGCCGGCGTAAAGAGAATGTCGCTGGTCAAGCGGTATTCCCCGTCCGGTTGGCCGTCGTCATCGAGTTCCTGAAAGACAAAAATCTGCGTGTAGGTGAAATTGTCGCGTTCTCTGCGGAACTCCCCTTCGTGCTGCGCAAATTTCTGGATGATTTCCTGCACCGGCACGGGGGGCTGCTCATTGGAGATGTGCGAGGATGTCTCTTGCTGAGCGGCAGTTGGCTTTGGGGTCTCCGCCGCAGGCGCACTTGATGGCACGACCGTGCCAGGCGGCGGTGTCAGCGGCCCTTGTTGCTGCGCTATCATCGGCAGCGCCAGCACGCCGCTAGCTGCAAGAAAAAGGGTTCTCACTCTCATCTGCATCCGTTCCTCTCGGCGATTTGAGAACTGACTCCATTCATTTTCACCTTACTCCCCGCATTCTTTCCAGTCTCTACTGTACTTGAAGATTCGATGCGGCGAAAACGGGTTTCGTGGCCCGTACCGTCCTGTCGTCACTTCGGTCCGCAGCGGTGGGCGGCTACAGCTTCGCTGGCTTGAAAATTATTGTTCGCGGAGCACCTTGGCGGGGTTGATCGATGCCCTCAGTGCTTTCGTTACTTCGCCGGCGATGTCGTCCTGGACCATCAAGATGTCGTCGAATGGCCGGTCGTATGTTTCCGACCAAACTACGTACCCGTTGTCCGCACGAATCAGCCGCGCGTCTACCCGCAGACTGGCGCCTGATTTCCGCACGCTCCCATCGAGCACATAAGCGACACCCAGCGTCTTGGCGATTTCGGCGACGGTTATTTGCGTAGTCCCATGCGAACGCGGCCATAATTTGCCTTTGAAATAGAACGATGAGGTGGGAGGGGGTACGCGAAGGCCCGGGATCTTGCTGAGCTTGTCGATCAGTTCCTCGGTCATGCCATCGGCGAAGGGTTCCTGGTTCATCGCATCGGTCAGGTCGAGAAACGGGAGCACCGCGATGGAATTCTGCGGCGGCGCTGCATTGGTGGCCGAGACTGAGCGATTGTTGTTCGCGAACTTACCGAGGAACAGAGACCCAACAACTAGCGCGAGGCAGAGCGCCGCTCCTGTGGCCCACAGGTGGCCGGCTCTAAGGCTCGCGCCGGACTTTTTAGGCAAATCGAGCGCGGCGGTGGTCGCCGGGGCTGGAACCTGGCTGTCCGAGGCCCGCGCAGAACTTGCTTGCGCGATGGAGCGATCATGACAAGGACTGACTGTCGCCACCATGCGATACCCGAGTCGCGGCACAGTCTCGATATAAGCGGGCTGTTTGGGATCGTCTCCGAGCAGACGCCGCAGCGATGCCACGGCCTGGTAGACGGAGTCCGGAGCGACGGCGACATCGGACCACACCTGGTTGAGCAATTCCTCGATGCTTACGACTTCGCCGGCGTGTTCGGCGAGGCACAGCAGCAGTCGCATCGTCCGCACTTCTACCCGAGCGCTTTCTCCATCGCGGGAAATCTGGCCGGACTTCGGATTGACGCACCAGGCGCCGACGCGAAGTTTTGTGGTGATTGGGCTTTCCATGCAGGATCGGTGATGGCGCTCGGACGTCAACAAGAAAAGGGGCGCTTGCCGAGTATACCAACGCCCTGCAGAGTCGCCGATAGCTACACGCAGCCGGGCGGTACAATTGACAAGCTTGCAGCGGAGTCGACGCCTACTCTTTCCTCTTCCCTACCCATGCGCCATCGGAACGTCCTTCCACGCGCATCCGCCCCTTGCCGGAATCGCCGTCAATCCAACCAGTCAGGAACGCATTGACCGGCCCCGGAGTTCCTTGCCGGCTTTCCTTGGGCCATTCTCCGATGAACGAAAGTTCCACGTAGCCGTTTCGCCGGGTGCCGGTGATCGCGCGGCCCTCTCCCAGTGGGCCGGACCATGTTCCGGTCACCTTATTTCCATCGCGATGCAATTCCATCAACGCTTCCATTCCGCCGGCATCGCTGGAATAGCGCATCTCCCATGAACCGGCCACATCGGATTCGTTTTTGAGGTTTTGCGGCACGGCCGGTGTAATCCGCACGTTGGAAAAATAAGCCTCTTCGTCGGTGAAGCTCCACAGACCGACGGCACCGTGCAAATCCTCGCCCTTCAGACCATCGACCACCAGACTCGGCTTGTCCGATCCGTTCAGGTAGAGTTTCGCGGTGCGTCCGGCCACTTCGATCCGCACTTTCGTCCAAGTCTCCATCGCCAGTTCTGCATGAGACTCATAAACCCACGGCCATTCCCGGCGCAATCGATACCATCCGAAGTCCGGCGCCGAGACGTACTGGACGGAATGGTTCCGCATCGCCTGATCCGGGGCCGCAGAGTTTCCCGGCCTCAAGTAAAACAACTCGTAATGTGAGGAATCCGGTCTGACGCGGAAGGCAATCCCGACAAAGCCTGGATACCTTACGCCGGGCGGCACCGTGGTCTTCAGCGCGATATCCGCCTCGATCACGCCATCCTGGAAGTCAGTTCCCGGCAGCAGCGCGAGGCCTTCGTGGTCCTCGCCTTCGATGGTGATGCGGATGGATTTGCGTCCCTGATAGTTCACTGCTTCCGGCTTCACTTTCGGCGCAATCAAGCCCGCCGTATCACGAAGAGGAAAAGTCTGCACGCGTGGCGGTGTCTCTGCGAAAAGGCAACTAGCCGCCAAAAGTAAGATTAAGCCGGAATTCAGGCCATGCTTCAGGAGGATTGAGCGAACTGTTTCTGGTCGAGTAATCATCTGCGTTGTGACCTCATACCCCGCTTGCGATTTGTCTCAGGACTTGAGCATGTAGACGATTCGGCCAGCGAATCGGTAGCAAGACGTCCGGAACTGTTCCCACAGTGTGATTTCAGAAGTATTCAGACTGTTTCAGCCCATTTTCAGGACTTCTGAGGTCTCACCTAGGTATCGTTGCGCTGCGGATTGTAGACAAATCAGGGCTGAAAGAGGGGACACCAGATGATTGGAAATTCTACACCCGGGGCAACAGAGAAAAGGAACGCGCTATTGGCAATCGCGGTTGGCGGCGGGGTTGCCGGAACTTTGGACCTGCTACAAGCGTGCATCCTGTTTGGATGGGACATTCCGCTCGTGATTGCCGGCGGCCTGCTCGGCCGAGGGGCTTTCGAGGGAGGCGCCAGCACCTATGTTCTTGGTGTCTTCTTGCACTTCTTTATCGCTTGCTCAGCAGCGGCGGTTTATTACGCGGCGAGCCGCAGGCTAGGTTTCATGAGGGAGCACCCGTTGGTGTGCGGTTTGTTTTTTGGCGCCGCGGTGGAAGACGTAATGCGCTTTGTCGTTCTGCCCCTCTCCGCGCTTCACTCCAAGGGCCCTTACAAACTACGCGACCTGATTCTGGGGCTGCTTGTGCACATGGTTGTGGTCGGGCTCCCTATTTCCTTCAGCGTGCGGCGGTTCGCGAAATAGAGTCGCGTCCGCTTTCAGCCCTTCCGCAGGAGTGGGAGTTCCGGATGGTGATTTTTGGGTGTCCTCGTCCGCCGTGGCAGTCTAGGTCAGACGCACATCAAATAGTGATAGCCAATACTGAAGGGATTGCAGGGTGAAACCGCAAAGAATGAGTCCAATTCCGAATACGCCGAGCCGGCGCTCCGGGAGATTGTCGGCGTAGTATTCGATGTAAGGATTCACCGTGATTCCCACGCCGGTGACAATGCCGGTCACCAGCCCCACGCGAATGGCAAAAAGCCAGGCGTGGTCCACGTGATGGATGAACGCGCTACAGATTAGGGCTGCGACCGTGTAGCCGACGGTGCGGAGCACCGTACCCCAAAACTGGCGAGGCGTAAGCCGTGGACGGCGAGACGCCGAGTAATCCGTGGCTGGACGCATGCCACGAGAGTAGGCGAATATTTGGCCAGCGGTGATGAGAATGGCAAATGCGAAGGCGAATCCGAAGCCCACAATCCTGTACAGTCCAGCTCCAAAAGCGAACCCGCGAATGGCGGAAAACAGTCCTTCCCAAGGCAAGGAGTAGTGCTCCAGCCGCCGAGATGCTCGACTGAACTCAATCGAAAGAGTGACACCGGTGGCGATGCCGGAAGCCAGGCCAAAGAAGAGACCGAGGCCGAGGCCGTAGCCGAGGCCAAAGACAACGGCGTACGTGACGGCTCGCGTAAGCAGGCGCAACGGACCGTGTTGTCCACCCAAAAGATCGTAAGCTAAATAGAGACTCCCCAGCACATCAAGGCAGGTACCTGTAATGCTGATGATCGCAACTGTATGGTGGTCCACGCAGCGTATTGTAAACCTAAAATTCTGGTGGTCTTGCCTGAATGCCGAAATCGAATCAGGACAAACATCCGAACTGCCAGCAACGGCGAGTTTGGTGTAGGCTTTCCAGCGGAGAAAATCATGATCAAGTTCAGGCTTCTAGTGTTGGCGCTAGTGTTGCTGGCGTGGACCTCGCGAGGCGACGCGCAGTTCGCGCACACGGAGCACAAACAGATCGTCGATGCGGCTGGCAAACCGCTCCTTGTTCGCGCGACAAATCTGGGCAATTGGATGGTGCCAGAAGGCTACATGTGGCTGTTCCAAGGCGGGCCGCAATCTCCCGCGGAGATTCGCGCGTTGGTGTTGGAACTGCTTGGGCCGGAAGGGTCGGAGGCATTCTGGCAGAAGTGGCGCGAGAACTACGTCACGCGGGAGGATATTGCGCTGCTGCATCGGGCGGGGTTCAACGCGATTCGAGTTCCTTTGCATTACAGCCTGTTTGAGAGGGACGACGCGGAAGGTTTTCCATTGCTGGACAGGTTGATTGGGTGGTGCCGCGCCGAAGGTCTATACGTGATGCTTGATCTGCATGCGGCACCAGGCGGGCAGACGGGCGCGAACATCGATGACAGCGCGGGATATCCCTGGCTCTACGACAGCCCACAGGAACAAGAGCACTTGCTGGCTATCTGGCGGCGGCTGGCGACGCACTACCGCGATGAGCCGGCGGTGCTCGGTTATGACCTGCTGAATGAGCCGATCCCGCATTTTCCCAAGCTGGCACCTTTGAATGCTGCGCTTGAACCACTCTACAAGAAGCTGTCGGGAGAGATACGGAAGGTGGACGCCCACCACATTCTGTTTCTCGGTGGCGCGCAGTGGGACGGGAACTTTTCGGTCTTCGGCAAACCTTTCGATGCGAACACGGCATACACCTTCCACAAATACTGGACGGCGCCGGATGAAAGCGTGATCCGGCAATACCTTGATTTTCGCGAACGGTATGATGTGCCGATCTGGATGGGCGAGTCCGGGGAAAATACCGACGAGTGGATCTCGCAATTCGTGAAAGCGCTGGAGAAAAACAATATCGGATGGGCTTTCTGGCCGTACAAGAAAATGGGAAAGCCGTCGGCGGTCGTCAGCATTATCCCGCCTGCTGACTGGGAAAAGATCGTGGAGTTCGCGAAGCTGCCGCGCGGGACTGGGCACGTGGAGGAGCGGCTGAAGGCGCGTCCAGAACAGGGGACGATCACGCGCGCTTTTGCCGAGTTGCTGGAGAGTGTGCGCCTGCGGAAGTGCCGAGTGAATGAGGGATATTTAAGAGCGCTCGGGTTGAAGGCTGATGTTGCGGCAGGCGGTGCGGAAGAATCGGCGAAGTGGAGTGTTGGAAGGGCGGACGTACGATGATTCGGCTAAACGGGCACAGTCACCGGTTCTTTGGGCGCCTTGGCCGCGGCTTTGTGGCTATACAAATCGCGATCGGCTTTTTCGATCAAGCCTTCCAAAGTATCGCCCGGGTCGAATGCTTTCCATCCCATGGCGAACGAGACTGGCAGTGCCTTGCCGCGCACTTCGACTGCAAATCCTTGGAGCCGGTTGAGCACCACCGACAATTGCTCCAGTTCACAATCGAGTAGAAGCAACATGAATTCGTCCCCGCCCCAGCGTACCGCCAGATCAGAGCCGCGCGTGGCGTGGCTCAAACACGTGGCGAATTCTTTCAGTACATGGTCTCCCACCATGTGTCCGTATCCATCATTGATCTTCTTAAAGTCGTTCAGGTCCAACAGCACCACGATCATCGAGAGACCTCGCCTCTCCGATCGCGCAATCTCCGCCCGCAGCCGCTGTTCCGCGAATCGCCGGTTATACAGCCCGGTCAGCGGATCAAACATGGCCAGCCGACGGAAGACCTCCGCTTCAATCTGCTGCTCTGCCAATTCTTTTTGAATGGTGCGCAGCCTGAAGTGCTGATAAATCGTGTGCCCGGTAAAAACCAATACCAGCCCCACGAGCACCCGCACCGCGAGGCTCAGATCCCATCCGAAAATTGTCTTCGCCCCCTTTAGATAGAGCGAAACCGACAAAGAGACAAGCAGCGCCGCCAAGCTCAGAATGATGATGACGGCGTTGCCCCACATCCACAGGTCGCGACGCTCTGCCATGCGCAGGTTCGAACGGATTTCAGCGACGCCATGGTCGGCGTCGTTGGTGGGGATCGGCGCAATCGAAGGATTCATTTGCTTGTCCGGCAGTTTCATAGGCGCGTTTACTTGACGCTAACCTCACCTCCTTTCATGGTCAAGCACTCCCATCGTCTCTGCTTCGCCCTAGTAACGATGTGACTGGTTAACGCGGAACTCGGAAACTGGGCCACGGCTAGCGCCCGGGTGATTTGGCGATGCGGAAAGTGGCGGACTTGAGTTATTCGGAGCCGAGGAAGGCGTAGCGAAGGAGGAAAAGGACGCTGAGGACCCAGATGAGAGGGCTAATCTCGCGGTGACGGCCGGTGCCGACTTTGATGAAGGTGAAGGAGAGGAGGCCGAGGCTGAGGCCGGTGGCGATGCTGAAGGTGAGCGGTGTGGCGACGAGGGTCATGAAGGCCGGGAAGGCTTCGCTGAAGTCGTCCCACTTGACGCGGGCGACGGCACCGCACATGAGGGCGCCGACGAGGATGAGGGCGGGAGCGGTGGCGTAAGAAGGGATCGCGGCGACGAGCGGGGCGCAAAACATGGCGATCAGGAACATGGCGGCGATGACGATGTTGCCGAGGCCGGTGCGGGCTCCGGCGGCGACTCCGGCGGCGCTTTCGATGTAGCTGGTGACGGTGGATGTTCCGGTGAGGGCGCCAAACATGGTGCCGAAAGCGTCGGCGAGGAGAGCGCGGCTGGCGCGGGGGAGTTTGCCGTCGCGAAGGAAGCCGCCTTCCTCGCAGACGCCGACTAGAGTGCCGACGTTGTCGAAGAGATCCACGAAGAAGAATACGAAGATTAATTCGCCAAGGCCAATGCTTGCGGCCGCGCGAAGATCGAGTTTGAGGAAAGTGCCGGAGGGATGCGGCAGAGAGAAAAGATGATCGGGCCAGTGTGCGAGACCGAGCGGGATTCCGGCAAGAGTGATGGCGACGATACCGATGAGAATGGCACTGCCGATGCGGCGGGCCATCAGGATGGCGATGAGAATCAGGCCCAGAGCAGCGAGGAGAACCTGGGGATCGGAGACTTTGCCGATGCTAACGAAAGTGGCGGGATTGGCGACGATGATTTTTGCGTTGCGGAGACCGATGAAAGAGATGAAGAGGCCGATGCCGGCGGCGGTGCCGTATTTGAGGCAGTTGGGGATGCCGTTGACGATTTGTTCGCGGATGTTGGTGAGAGTAAGGATGAGAAAAAGGAGGCCGGAGAGGAAAACGACGCCGAGGGCGGTCTGCCAGGGGACACCGCGGCCGAGGACAATGGAGTAGGTGAAGTAGGCGTTGAGGGACATGCCGGGAGCGAGAGCGATGGGGTAGTTGGCCCACAGGCCCATGATCAGCGTGGCGATCGCGGCGGAAATGCAGGTGGCGAAGAGAACGCCTTCGACGGGCATGCCGGCTTCGGAGAGGATGCGCGGGTTGACGACGACCACGTAGGCCATGGTCATGAAGGTGGTGAGGCCGGCGAGGAGTTCGCGGCGGATGGTGGTGTGATTTTCTTCTAGGTGGAAAAGGCGATCGAGCAAACGGTTTTCCTTTTTCCTTCAAATAAAAAGGTGGGCCACTATAGGCCGAGAGAAAGGCTACGTCAATGCGGAAGCGTGGATTCGCGAGTGCCCCAGTGTTCAACGATATCGCGGACGACTTTGTCGCCGACGATTTGGGCGGCTTCCAAAGCGGGAAAATAAGCAGAGTAGTTGCCGGAGACCATGGTCTTCAAGCTGTCGGCGGCGTTGGTGCCGGGAGGCTCGCGGTCGTAATTGCTTACGGTGCGGAGGACGAGGACACGCTGGAGATCGACGCGGCCGGCTTGGCTGAGGAAGGTGAGGGCTTGCATGGTGCCAGTGTCTTCCATGCCAGCGACCATGTAGTTCCCTTTTCCGCCGGTGTAGTAGCGGGTCCAGGCGTTGGCCCATTCATTCATTCTTGAGCCGTGCCAGAAAGTGCTGGAGGAGAGTGTGTCGCCGTGGGTGACGAACGGTGATTTCAGTGCATTTGGAAAAACCGCGAAACGGGCTCGCGAAGTGCGGAGAGAATCGGAATCGGGAAGGGTCGTGTCTTTTGTGAGGCGGAACGCCCAATCGACAAGTTGCGGATTGAGCGAGTAGATCTCGCCTTCGAGTTCTTTGCGGACGGGCTCTTCGTAGGGAGTGGCTTTGCGGAGCGGGACGTAGCCGGTGGGCCAGTTTTCTGGAATTTGGCGCGCGTCGATTTCGTAAGCAAGATCGCCATCGAGAACGTGGTCGGCCCAGATTGCCGAGCCCAGCGAGACGTCCGCGGGATCGCCGCCCCCAATTCCTGCGATGAGCCAGTAGGCTTTCGAGAGATCGAAGCGCGGATCGAGACCGACGGCCATCACGGAGGCGGCGGCTTTGGCGGTGCCGACGCCGGTGAGGATGCCGAGGACTCCGTCTTTGTTCAGGCGGACGTGATGATACCCGGCGGGGAGAGGGAGGATTTGATCGAGGTGTTCGCGCTCGACCCAGAGTTGATATTCACCGGGCGTGTCGCCGGTGTCTTCGCCACGTTCGAACATGGCGACGACCACGACTTTGATTTGAATTGGCTTGCTGGGAGGGGTGCTTTGGGCAGAGAGGTGCAGCAGAAAAATTACGAGCACGAGGAATAGTGGAACGCACCGCTTGATGAGCTTGCTCATGAAATCCCCCGGACACTTGATCTGCTTGATCTGCCTGATATGCTGTGCTGCGAGTGAATGAGAATCTATATCACAGGTGGCAAGCGCAGAATTCGGATTGTTGCGCGGGGCATTCATACGCCAGGCCAATTGCAGGAGGAGACATTCATGAAAAATGCGGAATTGCATCCCTCACAGAATTTCCTTCGGTCTTGTTTATTGCGTTCATTAGCGCTGCTGATGGTGATTGCATCAACGGTCTTGGGTCAAGACAAGCCAGCCGCGGCTCCAACGACGCAGAAAAGTCCTGAACAACGGGGGGAGCTCAATCTTCAAGCGGCGCGGCAGAATCCGCTGCAGCTTCGACATTTCCTACTGGGGATGCCCAAGGGTGGGGACCTGCACAATCATCTGAGCGGGGCGGTGTATGCGGAATCCTGGATTCGCGCGGCGGCGGAAGATCATTTGTGCGTGGATGTAGCGAAGATGGCTTTCGCGAAAGCGGCGGGATCTGCGAAGAGCGGTGACGAGTTGCCAGCATGCGTAGAAGGCAAAGTTCCGGCAGCGGCGGCTTACAAAGATCAGCATCTATTTGATGCGCTGGTGGATGCCTTCTCGATGCGCGGATTCGTGCCTTCGCCGGGAGTGACGGGACACGATCATTTTTTTGATGCGTTTGGGAGATTCGGCGGGACGGATCATCGGCATCTCGGCGAGTGGATTGACGAGGTGGCGACGCGAGCGGCGGCGCAGAACGAACAGTATCTGGAGCTGATGCACACGCCGGAATTTGACCACACGGCCAAGCTGGCGATGGAAATTGGGTGGAAGGAGGATTTCGGAAAATTCCGCAAGGAATTGCTGGCGGGAGGGATTCACGAAGACATAGCGGCAGCGAGCGCCGCGCTGGACCAAGCGGAAGCGTTGCGGCGCGTGCGCGAGCATTGCGGCCAGAAGGAAGAAGCGGCAGCTTGCCGCGTGCAAGTGCGCTATCTGTGCCAGGTCTTGCGTGGGTTGCCGAAGCAGATTGTGTTTGCGCAGACGGTAATGTGTTTCGAAACGGCGGCGGTGGATCCGCGCTTTGTGGGGATCAATTACGTCATGCCGGAAGACGGCCAGACGGCGATGAACGACTATGCGCTGCACATGCGGGTGGTGGCGTTCCTGCACGCGTTGTATCCGAAGACGCACGTGAGCTTGCACGCGGGGGAGATTGCGCCGGGATTTGTGCCGTACGAAGGGCTGTGCTGCCATATTCGAATGGCGGTGGAGCAAGCGCAGGCGGAACGCATCGGGCATGGGGTCGACATCATGTACGAGGATAAGCCACACGAGTTGATGAAAGAGATGGCGGCGAAACACGTGATGGTGGAAATCAGTTTGACGAGCAACGACGTGATTCTGGGAGTGAGCGGGAAAGATCATCCGTTCCCGCTGTACCGGCTGTTCGGCGTGCCGGTGGCGCTGTCGTCGGATGATGAAGGCGTATCGCGGATCGACATCACACATGAATACGTGCGCGCGGTACAGACTTATGACTTGCGCTACTCGGATCTGAAGCGGATGGTGCGGACCAGCCTGGAACACAGTTTCTTGCGCGGGACGAGTTTGTGGAGCTCGCCGGATGAGTTCAAACGCGTGGTTTCTGTTTGCTCAGAGGATGCGCTGGGCAGCGAGAAGTTTTCTTCGCGATGCGCAGATTTTCTGGGGTCCAATGAAAAAGCCGGGCAGCAGTGGGAGCTGGAGCGGCGTTTTCGAGCGTTTGAAGCGGGATTGTGACGTGAACTTCTTCGAGCGTAATTGGCGATTGAGCCGTTCTTGGAATTGCCAAAACTTAATCACGCTGATGTTGCCCGCATGTTTACCTTGCACCGGGTGTAAGAGACCTGTATCGTAGCCGCCTTTATTCTCATTCGAATTTAGCAGGAAAGAAAGAAAGGCCCTTGATGGAGACGCCTACGCAGACGCCTGCGCAGTCGGGCGGTTACGGATTGCGACGCGACGCGCTTTCGCCGATGGAGACGCTGGCGCAGTCGGTCTCCACAATTGCGCCAACGACGACACCGGCAGCGACGATTCCACTCGTTTGCGCGTTGGCTGGAAACGGCACGTGGCTGGCTTATGTGCTAGCGACGGTGGCGATTCTTCTGGTCGCGTTGTGCATCAGCAGGTTCGCGCGGTACTCGTCTTCGCCGGGTTCGCTGTATACGTATGCTTCGATGATTCTTCCACCGTCACTGGGGGCTACCGCAGCTTGGAGCCTGTTGCTCGCGTATATCGCGACGGGTTCGAGCGTTATCGGCGGTTTCTATCACTACGCGAACTTGCTGCTGCACGATGCCACTGGCCGCGTGGCTTCAGCCGTTTTTCTGGCGCTACTGGTGACCGGGATATCAATCGGGATCGCGTGGCGGGACGTCAAAATTTCGGCCCGGCTGATGCTGTGGATTGAAGCAGTTTCGGTAACGTTGATTATGACCGTGATCGTGCTCGTTTTGGTGCGGCACGGCCTGCATCTGGATTGGACACAACTGCGGTTGCGCGGGATGACCGGAAGCGGGCTGCGCCTCGGGTTGGTGCTGGCGCTGTTCAGTTTTGTGGGATTTGAAAGCGCGACGACGCTGGGTGCGGAAGCGCGCAACCCGCTGAAGACCATTCCGCGCGCGGTGATCCAAAGCGCTCTTCTGGCCGGCGCTATTTTTATTCTTTGCGCTTACACCGAAGTACTTGGATTGCGCTCCGTTGGGCAAGACCTGGGGAAAAGCGAAGCGCCGATGCGCGTTCTGGCGAGTGTTGGCGGCGTGCCCTTACTGGGCTTGATGATCGATATCGGCGTGTTGGTAAGCATGTTTGCGGGAACGCTGGCGTGCATCACGGCGGCTGCGCGCGTGCTGATGCTTATGTCGCACAACGGGCTTGCGCACGGGTCGCTTCGCACAACACACGCGCGGCATGAAACGCCCGGACGAGCGATCATTGTAACGGGCATCGCGGCTGTCGCGCCGGTGGCGGCCTTGGCGGCGCGCGGGGCGAGCGGGCTAGATGTATACGGCTGGATGGGTTCACTGGCCACTTACGGATTTATCGTGGCGTATGCATTGGTGTGCGTCGCACTTCCGCGCTACTTGCGCGACCACAGCGCTTATCATCCCGGGGCGCAGGTTATTCCATGGCTGGCGTTTACGGCGATGTTGCTGGCGCTGATCGGCAATCTTTATCCGGTTCCGGAAGGACCTTACGGCAAGCTGCCGTTTATTTACCTCGCGTACCTGTGCGCGGGGATGCTTTGGTATGTGCTGCAAAGGCGCAGAAAAACTCCGCCAACCGAGAGTTAAGGGCGCCACGTTTTCCACAGGACGAGAAAATCGAATCAGTGCGAATCAAATATTTCATCGCTATTCGCAACGGAATTGGAATACTTTCTTCTCAACATTTTCGTCCTATCCACGGGGCTTGGCGATGCCGGGAAAATCGCTTTACTGACGCAGTTCCGAGAGAGTCCTGGGAGGATTTAATCGGCCAAGTGTATCTCGAAAAATTCAGGAGGCCGTTGCGAATGGCTAAAAGCAAGAGCAACACATTTTCCCCCATCTTTCTAACTTCCCTTCTTTGTGGTTGCATCCAGTTGTTCCTCTCCTTCCCTGTGCAAGCGCAGCAAACTCTAGGCGGCATCACCGGGACGGTTACCGACGCGTCCGGCGGAATCCTGCCAAACACGACGGTGAGCATCGTGAGCGACCAGACAAAGCTCAGCCGGGCACAGGTCACCAACAGCGGAGGCATCTACGATTTTGTGAACTTGCCGATCGGCAGTTACACGCTGACGTTCACGCATGACGGATTTGAGTCGCAAAAAATTCCTTCAATTGTGGTGCAGGCAGACCGCACGGCGACGGTCAACGCAACGCTGAAGGTTGGACAGGTAGGCACGACGGTGACGGTGGAAGCCAGCCCGCTGATGAACGCGGTGGACACCACCAACGGCTACATCATGGAGAAAGAACAGATTGAATCGGTTCCCCTCCCCACGGGAAGCTTTACGGGGATTGCGATTCTCTCGCCTGGCGTCAACGCGGAACTCTCCGGCGGAACGGGCGTGAACAATGGGTTGGGCAATCAGCCGATCTGGGCAAACGGCCAGCGAGACACCAGCAACACCTTCATGATGAACGGAGTCGACGCCAGCAACTTATTCAACGGGAAAAGCACCAGTTCGGTGGCTTCCGCGCGCATCGTGAACAATACCGGAATCGGCGGCGCGGCCAGCCTTTCCAGCACCACTGCGGAGCCGATCCAGAGCACGGCGTCGCCCTATCTGGCGATTGGCCAGGCGCTGCCGACTCCAGCGCCGGAAACCATCCAGGAATTTCGCGTAAACACTTCGATGTACGACGCGCAGCAAGGCTCCACCAGCGGAGCGCACATCGACATCAGCACGGCTTCCGGATCGAACAATTTCCACGGCAGCGCTTACGTGCACCGCGGAACCGATGCGCTGAACGCGGCGCCCTTTTTCTACAACGCCGACCCCAACATCCCGGCGAGCGACAAAGTTCCGGAACTTCATCGTTACACGGCCGGAGGCGCTCTAGGCGGACCCATCATCAAGGACAAACTTTTTGCGTTTGTCAGCTTCCAGCACACCCATGATTCGGATCAGGAGATTGGCAGCTCGCGTGTGGCGGTGCCGCCGGGATTGACGAACGACCGTAGCGCGGCTGCGTTGGCCGCCCTGGTCAATGGTAACTTCCCTGCCGCGGCTCCAACCAACCCAACCGTTAGCGCTGCCCCGTGCGTCCCGCCGAATCCCTGCGACATCAATCCCATCGCCCTCGGCCTTCTTAACTACAAGCTGCCCAACGGCCAATTTTTGATTCCTTCGGCCAGCACCAATCCCGCTGTCAACCCCATCAGCATCAACTTCCCGGAAAATTCCTTTACGGTCGGGACAGCCTATTTTCTGGCGAACCAGGCGGTGGGCGACGTGGACTGGAACGTCAACTCCAAAGACACCCTGGCCTTGAAATACTATTATCAGCACGACCCCAGCATTGCTCCTTACGCCTACTCCGGTTCTCCGGGATTCACGCAGCACCTGGATGCGGGCAGCCAAGTCGCTTCCATCACCAACACGCAGACAATCACTCCGAGTTTCAGCGTTGCGGAAGTATTCGGCTTCATCCGCGAGAAAGTCTATAGCACGATCGACCAGCCGTTTACGCCGCAGCAATTCAGCACATACGTTCAGAAGCTCACGGGCCTCTCGACGGCGGATTCCACCATTAACACTTTCGGATCCACCTTCTTCCCCGGCATATCGATTGTGGATAACTACGGGAACGTGGCCTCTTACAACACGAGTTTTGTCCCCAACGCCGGTATGAATATCGGGAGTGGCGCCAACTCGCAGGGGGCGTTCACGGGAGTGTTCCAAAACCGGTTCATGCCCTCGGCAAACGCCATTTGGGTACACGGAAAGCACACCATCACGTTTGGCGGCAGCTTTGCTTATACACAGCTCAACACTCGCGATGAGCGCACTAACAAAGGCGTCGCAGCGTTTGCGGACTTTTCACAATTCCTTCAAGGCCTGGAGACTTCTTACAGTCCCAACGGCTTTGTGACTTCCGCGTTCCTGCAGGGCGATGCGAATCGGTACTACCGCTCCAAAGACACCGGCGCGTATGTTCAAGACAAATTCCAGCTCCGCCCCAACCTAAGCATCACTGCTGGTCTTCGCTTTGATGACCACGGCGGCCTCACCGAGAAATATGGGCGCATCTACAATTTCGAACCCTCGCTGTATAACTACGACGCGGGAAGCGACACCATCGTCTCCAACGGCTTGATCATCGGCGGAAACAATAAACAGTTCCCGACGAAGGGCGTCAGCAACTCTACGTTGACCGGCAGGCAGTGGGGTCTTGCTCCCCGCTTGGGCATGGCCTGGAGCCCCAATATGTTCCACAACAAAATTGTGGTCCGGGCGGGCTGGGGCATGTACTACGACCGCGGCGAACTCTTCACGTATCTCTCTCCTGGTGTCGCGGCGGGCGTCATTCCAGGCGGGCCGTTCGGGGTCAACCAATCTCCGCCGTTTGTGAATTCCCAGGTATGCACGGCGATTGGAACATTTTATGAAGGGTTCATTCCAACGTGTGATCCCACTCAGCCAAACGGCGGCTCTTTCAACAATCCTTGGGGAACAACCCTTCAAGGTCCGCCAACTGGCAATCCCGCTACGATCAGCTTGCCCAATGCGGCGGCGATCGCCAATGGGTCACAGCTCTTCGCTTTCGCGGACTACAATCGAAGAAACAAGCTCCCCTACACTTTCAATCAGATTCTTGATATCCAATGGCAGCCGCGAAATGATTTGTTGATTGAAGTGGGTTACGTTGGCAACCTGGGCCGTCATGAGGTCATCCCCATTCCGTTCAATCAGGCAGGGATCGCTTCTCCCAGCCACCCCCTTCATGGACAGAAATACACTTACGGCTACAACATCCTTGCGCCTTCCGGTTGCAATCCTACGCTCAGCCCCGCCGCCTGCACGGCGTACACGCCAACTTGCGATTTGAGCGGCGCTCCGGGCTCTACGAGCGGCTGTGGATTCATGGGCCTTCCGGATGGGAGTTCGATGATCGCCACGTATGAGGGCGGCAACGTGGACCTCCGAGTTCCTTTCATCGGTTACTCGTCGGAATCCGAGTCGTACACGGCGGCGGGCATCTCGGCTTACAACGCGCTACAGGCGCATGTTGAAAAACGCTTGAGCCACGGGCTGCAAGTCGGCGTTTCATACACTTTCTCGCACTCCACGGATGAGCAGAGCGGCATGGGCCTCTTCTACAACGGAAATAACCCTACCAATTTGCGGAGTGGGTACGGCTTGTCGGATTTCGACCGCAAACACGTCCTCAATTTCACCTATCTGTACCAACTACCGAAGTTTTTTGAACTAACTTCGCTCAAGGGAAGGTTCGCAGATGGCTGGGCCATTGCGGGCCTTGCGATTATCCAAAGCGGGCAGCCGTACAGCGTGGTCGACTACTCCGGAGCGGTGGGCAGCATTTTCTACGGCACTTCTGACGGAATCACCAATCCGATCGTGCCGCTAGGTACCTGCACGCCTTCGAAAGCTTTGACCGGGGCCAGCGGGGCTACGCCGGGCGCGCCTGCACTAAATGCTGCTTGTTTCACCTTGCCACTGTTGAATCCGGGTGATCTGGGAGGCGCGATTCCTGCCGGAGATACTTATGAAACCAACTTCACCACCGGGCAACGAAACATTTTTCGGCAGGCCTGGCAAAAGCGGACGGACATCTCTCTAATGAAGATGACGCAGATCACCGAGAAGGCCTCGCTCAAGTTCAGCTTCGACGTGTTCAACCTGACGAATACGGCGAGCTTCGACATCCCGATCGACAACGTTTCGCAAAACTTGTTTTTCAACGACTTCCCGGTCTACGGGTCGAGTCTTTATTCCTCGCCCACAGCGAGCGGCCTGGGAATCGTGAACAAAACCATCGGAAGCCCACGACAGATTCAGATGTCGCTGAAGCTTAGCTTCTGAGCCGCGCGGCGGCGGAAAAACCAAAAGCAGGTGGATGAAAACCGCAAGGAAGCCGAAGCGACTTGCGGTTGACACCGTGGTGCGGGAAGGCTAGGCTCTCGTGCAACGGAGAAGCTCGTCTCGATAATTCCGAATCACGATACATCCGACGCAAATTCGACCTCACCTATGAAAAAGCACAAGCTCCTCCTATGGTCGTTGACCGTTGCGTTGAGCGGGTTCCTCTTTGGGCTAGACACTGCGGTAATTTCAGGCGCGGAACAAACAATCCAGAAGATTTGGAATCTAAGCAATTTTACGCATGGTTTGGCTGTCTCCATGGCTTTGTATGGCACCGTGCTGGGGGCCATGTTCGGAGGATTTTTCGCCGACAAACTGGGGCGCAGAAAGAGCTTGTTTTGGATCGGCGCTTTATTCCTGGTTTCGGCACTGGGCTCGGCGCTCTCGCAAGACATTTACATATTCATGGCTTTCCGTTTGATCGGAGGGCTCTGCATTGGAGCATCTTCCGTGGTCTCGCCGCTGTATATTTCTGAAATCGCGCCACCTGCGAGACGAGGCTTGCTGGTGGCATTGTTTCAATTCAATGTCGTTTTTGGAATTCTGATCGCCTACGTTTCGAACTATCTGTTGCAAAGCACGAATAGTCCCAACGACTGGCGCTGGATGCTGGGCGTCGTGGCAATCCCTTCCCTGATTTTCACTCTTCTTACCTTGCTAATTTCTGAGAGTCCACGATGGCTGGCTCTGAAACGGAGCGACCTTGCAGGCGCAAGAAGCGTTCTGGCCGAAATCGACCCTGCGTCTGCGGAGACGACATTGGCCTCGATTCTGGCTTCGAGAGACCGCGCCGAGGCCAGTCCGAGCAAGGCGTTCTTTTCCGCCCACTACCGTTGGCCGATTCTCTTGGCATTTTTTTTGGCTTTTTTCAATCAGCTGTCAGGCATCAACGCCATCATTTATTACGCGCCCCGTATTTTTGAAATGACAGGGTTGAGCAAGTCCAGCGCGCTTCTATCCACGGCGGGCATCGGTTTGGTGAATCTTGTATTTACCATGCTCGGATTGTCGTTGATTGACCGCTTCGGGCGCAGAGTGCTGATGTACATCGGTTCGATTGGCTATATCGTTTCCCTGGGCCTCATTGCGCTGGCTTTCTACCGCAACTCATTCGGAGGGATGACGATTCTAGTGTTGGCGTTCATTGCTGCGCACGCTGTGGGGCAAGGTGCGGTGATCTGGGTATTTATTGGAGAAATTTTTCCCAATGAAGTCCGGGCCGCGGGGCAGTCGTTTGGCAGCTTCACGCACTGGATTTTTGCCGCCATCATTGCGAATGTATTCCCCGCTTTGGCGGGCCGTTTTGGCGGGGCGCCGATCTTCGCCTTCTTTTGCGGAATGATGGTCTTGCAGCTCCTATATGTAATGTTCATGATGCCGGAAACCAAGGGCATCGCTTTGGAGGACATGGACACGCAACTCGCGCATTAGGTCCGCGACGAGAAGAATAGTGACGGGCGCCCTCAGGGCCGATGCCAGTACATGTCCCAGCCGAGGTACCGCGTGGCAGCTTCATGGACGGCCGAGGCGACCGTTGAAAAATTAGCTGCGACGTGATGTTCAAATCCGCGCTCGCAGATGTAGCGCAGGAGTTTTTGCAGGTGCGGGATGTGCACTACGCCGGCCCCGCCGAACGTTTCCAGTGAATCGTCGGTGAAGGCGCCTTCGCCGACATAGCCGCGGATCTTTCCTTCACGGTCGTCGGTCGAAAAGCGGGCGAAACTCATCGGACCGGCTTTCACTCTTCCCACGCAGGTGCCAAACGTGTTTTCCTTGCCGACGGTCCCGGCAATGATTTCCTGAAAATCCATGTGGACGTCCTGGAAGAAGTGCTTGGGAAGATTGCTGCAATGAAAGCAGACGGCCTTGTCGGGATCATCGGCGTAGTTATTATTCCAGTCGAGGAGAGCGCTGGGTGTTTCAGAAGCCAGTTGCAGCGCATGCATGCCGACAACGCCAGCGATATCGACTTCGCAAGCGCTGGACATGCCTTCGTTGCTCATCATGCTCATGACCGTGCAAGGCACGACGCCGAAATATTCTTCGAGAGAGGTCCAGCATTGGATGGCGCTGATGGCGACTTCGGTGTCGCGCATCCAGCCATCGATGACGGCGCCGAGCTTGGACATCTTGAGAAGTGCGGCGTCAGGAATGCTCTGCGTGGAAACGTACTTCCGAATGGATTGGAGTTTCTTCTGAGCGACGGGGTCGTCGTCCTTCATGCGCGCGATTCGGCCGAGGACTTCGGACAGGTCGAGGGTCTCGACGGAGATGCCGCTGGCTTCGAGGATTTTCTCGCTGTAGCGCACGGTGTTGAAGGCCGTGGGCCGCGCGCCGATAGCGCCGACGCGTAACCGGCGCAGCCCCTTTACGACGCGGCAGACGCTGAGGAACCATTCCAGGTCGCGACGAAAAACGTCTGACTGTGGAAGCTCGGTGTGGAGCGTCGTAATCGAATAGGGGATGCCGTACTGCGCGAGATTGTTGCAGGCGGACATCTTGCCGCAAAAACTGTCTCGGCGATCGCGGATGGACATGTGGCTCGGCGTGTCAGGCGTGGCCTGCACCAAAACGGGCACGGAGAGACCTGCCATGCGAAGAGTGTCGGCGATGGCACGCTCGTCACCGAAATTAGGGAGAGTGACGACGATGCCATCGATCGCTTCGTGATGGTGCTTGAACAGGTCGGCGCAGCGCCGTGCTTCCTGACGCGTTTCCACGGCGCCAAACTTTGACTCCGCTTCCGTGAGCGCGACGACCTTCACGCCAGCGGACTCGAGTGCGACCCGCATTTCCTGGTGGCCGGAGCGGGCCAGATGATCGGGGAAGAAGCCGCGGTTCCCCACAATCATGCCGAGTGTCATTTGCCGTTTCGCCGAGTCGCTCATAGTCCTTCTTCCTGTGAAAAGAACCGACAGGTGTGAGTACACTGAAGATCAGCTTCTAGAACCCACTTCGAGCCCAAAGCCCAAGACCGAACAGAAATCTTGGACTGCATGCCGCAAAAACCAGAGTCCGCGGACGTGGGGTCACGCCACAGAGCTGTAAACGCTTGCATTCGGACATTATTTCCGAGGTCAGCCTGTTGTCAAGTGGAATTGGAGACGGGCTCACACCCAACCGGACGGACTTGCTGGAATTGCGGCAACCTCAGCTTGAGCAAGCGTTTACAGTGCATTAGAATGCACGTCGGCAGGGGTTCCGAAGCGACCATGCAAAATAAACCAGCCGAACTAATGAACCTGAATGCGGTTGCGAAGAAGGCCGGGGTGTCCACCGCAACCGTTTCTCGGGTTCTCAATGACCTCGACGTCGTCAAAAGTTCAACGCGCGCCCGGGTCCTAAAAGCAGCACAGGATTTGAACTATCACCCCAACCTGCATGCTCGTTCCCTCGCCCGGGGCAAGAGCCGCACCCTGGGAATCCTCATCTCCAATATGGAGAATCCGTTTTTCTTCGACATTTTTCGGGCGCTTGAATCGGCGGCGCACGCGCGAGGATATGAAGTGGTCGTGGCGAACACGGATTACCGCTCAGAACAACTCTTATCGAGCGCGCGGCTGATGATTGGCTGGCGGGTTGCCGGACTTGCGGCGATCGTCTCGGAGATGGATGCCGATCTCGTGCAGGTCCTGACCGACAGTAGAATCCCCATCGTGTTTTACGATGTTGGGACTCCCAGAAAAAATATCACCACCGTGCGTGTGGACTACCGCAAAGGCATGAAGAAGATTGTGGAGTATCTCTACTCGCTGGGACACACGCGGATGGCCTTCGTTGGCCATCACTCCACCTTGGGACCACTCAACGAACGAAGGAAGACGTTTCTGGACTCCGTGGCCCAATGTTCTCCGCACGCGGAAGCGCGCATCGTTGCCGGGACGGACGGCCTGGAAGGGGGGCGTCTGGCCGCTCGCGAGCTGCTTGCTTCGGGATTTCATCCGACCGCTATCATCTGCGTAAACGATTTCATGGCCGTGGGAGTGCTACGGGAACTGCGCGAGCAAGGCATTCGAGTTCCGCAAGAAATCTCAGTAACGGGTTTTGACAACATCCGCCTCGCGGAGTTCTGCTCTCCGGCGCTGACTACGGCGCACATTGCGCGTGAGAAGATCGGGCACATTATTTTCCAGAGTCTGGTGCCTGATCCTGAGAAGGAACAATTGACGGGGAGTGTCGTCGTGATTGATCCGGAATTGATCGTTCGCGAATCCACGGGACCTGTGCGGAATGCGCAGGCGGCGGGCAATCAGGAGAAGATTGTTGCGGACTGACGCGCGGCTGTGCCAGCCGCCAGCGCCTTGTTAAGCCTCTTTGGCGTGTTCAATGGTTATGACGATTTTCCCTTGGGCATGTCCTTCTTCGAGATAACGGATCGCGCTAGGTACATCGCTTAACGGGTAGCGCCGATCGATGACGGGTACAACTTTTCCAGCTTCGAGGAGATCTTTCAGGAAAACCAAATCCTTGTGGTTTATATTCGCGATAAAGGAACGGGCCTTCTTGCTCCCGATCCGTGAAAGTATTGGCGCCAGCAACATACCCTGGAAAATTTGGGACACTGCACCCCCGGCGATTACATATATTCCGTTCGGAGTCAGCAGACGCCGGTAATCAAAAATCGAATGGTGGGCATTCGCCCCCAGGATCAGGTCGTAGCGCTGCCCACTCTTCATGAAGTCTTCTCGCGTGTAATCCATGACGTGGTCTGCGCCAAGCGATCGCGCCCTTTCCACATTCCTCGTGCTGCACACGGCAGTGACTCCCGCGCCAAACGATTTGGCGATTTGGACTGCAAACGTGCCCACTCCACCAGACGCGCCATCAATTAAGACCTTTTGGCCCGGCTGGATCCGTCCCTTATCACGAAGACCCTGCAGGGCCGTGAGTGCCGCGATTGGCACGGCCGCGGCGTCCTCAAACGAAATATTGGCTGGCTTCAGCGCCAACTTATCTTCAGGAACACACACATACTCGGCATAGGCTCCACGGCTCGCGCCAAACACCTCGTCGCCAGGTTTGAACTGGGTTACGTTCCTGCCAACCGCTTCCACCTGTCCGGCCAAATCAACGCCCAGTCGCGTGTCCTTTGGTTTGCGCAGCCCCGGGATGAGGCGGATCAGGGGCACACCTCTCATGAAGAACCGGTCCAATGGATTTACCGCTGCCGCGTAAATCTTGATCAAGACCTCGTTGTCAGCGGGCGCGGGTTTTGCTACGTCCGTGAACTGAAGGACATCCGGAGGTCCGTAATGCGCGCATACAATCGCTTTCATAAAGTGCTCCGCTACTGCCGCTCTATCCTGCAGAGTGCGCTAGAATTATTGAACTTCTTTGCCTGCTCTTACGGCTGCCTCCTGATACATCCGCAAAACCCTAAGCGTCTCTATCTACAAGACTTAGGGAAGTTCGTTTTGCAATTTCGTACTTGGGGAGACTGATGAGTGAATCCGGTCTTCCCCTTAACACACGAAAACCGTAATTCCTTCCAACGTTCACGATGTTCACGACAGTCACGCTCTGCTATCTTGCTGATGGTCCGTGATTGGTAGTACAGGCTTGCGGCGGTGTGGGATTGCGCTAATGTCAATCTTAAATGTTCTATTTTCGTTTTCCGAGTCCTTTTTCCAGCGTGGGGTAAATGTCAAAAATCTTGGCAATCTCCTTAAGAGGCGCAAGCTGGGTGTAATAGTCCTCAAATTTCTCCCAGGATCCCTTCTTAGGATTCCATCGCCGTCCCTGCGCCCGGAGCAAGTCTTTCAGTTTTCTCGCAACAAACACTTCGTCTATCCCTTCCTCTCGCATAGCAGACTCATATGTAATTTTCTTTTTGACAACTTCCAGTTCTGGCGAACGGGCTACGCTTCCATGGTTTCCGTCACTCGGCGTCTTGTTCATAGTCGCTCCATTCAACCACAGCTTCGGCCAATGTAAGACCCGACGCGGCCGGTGCGTCTTTTGCCTCTGCGGAATTCAATCCGCAAAGATTGCTCAGAATATCTTCCTTCACGTTGATTTCTTATCTATATATTCAGCTTCGCGCGTAGATCGACTTCCGTCATGCATACCTCTTGGCCTGGGAGCACTGGTAATTCCGGTCCTTTCTTATTCAAGCCTGCGGCTCGGCATAAGTTACAGTCATCAGGAGAGATGCCAAGGAATCGATCCTTGAATCCGTCCACGCCGTAGCATGCGGCCAATTGATGAAGCCTCTCTGCATCCTGTTGGCTCAGGTAAAGAACCCAACCGGAATTGGTGCGAGTCCGATTGGTGAAACCCAGCGATGTAAGTACCGCACCAACCTTTCGGGGTAGCAAACGTAACCTCTCGCCTGCCGTCTGAAGAAAGAGATTCACCTTAAAAGCTAAATCGCGAATCCAGATGTACGAGAACTTACAGGGATGAATGAGGGCAAAAAGGGTTCGGAGAACAGCGTTTTGCTCTGGACTTAGGGGTTCCGACGGAACAGCCTGAGAACCACGTGGGGGCCGTGAGAGCCACCTGTCCGGTAACGCGACTCTCCAGGTGTTGAGCGAATCTACCAAACCAGCTGAGTAGGTCTCTGGTCGCACGGTCATGGCATCGCAGGATCAAATCAGCTGGATCAAGACGCGAATGGGTACGCTGTCGACAATCCGAAGAGGATCCAGAATTACTGCTGGATCAGGAGGACAGCAGTCGGTTGTGGTGACGAAGAATTGCTGCTGTCTAGCCCCACTCCATACAGCACTAATTTCCCATTCACCTGTCCAGCAACAACATCGAAATTGGTGATTCTTGTGATTCCTATCATTAGCGTTCCGCCCGGGAATAGGCCTGGACTCGTTTGCGTTCCTAGGGTAATCACGAGATTCGTTGCGTGCGCGCTGAAGGGGTCTGAGTCGATGTTGTTATACGGTCCACCCGTTAACGTCGTGCCGGGATTGGGACCACCGAAACCCACCATTTGGGTAATGATTGATGACACCTGGTTGGGCTGGTAGAGCACACCTAGGTATTGCCCGGCAAGAATTGTGCCGGTGAGTAGCATGCCAGACGGTTGTTGTACCCCGATGACGGGAATGCCGGTGCCGTTGTCCATCACGAGAGCGCCGTGGGTGGAAAATGCCGCCGTCACGGACGAAGGGCCGGGCACGGTAATTGTCTGCAGAGTTGCGTCGCAAGAGACATTGGGAAACGTGATAGCTCCGTTCGACGGCCCGTTGAGCGGGAAAGTGGTTAAGGTTAGGTCGTAACTGTTGGCCGCGGTCTGCGTCACTGTGACATTGCCGTAGGCTGTGTCCGTCGTCGAGAAGGTGCTCGGCGGCAAACTGACGAACTGATAGGTACCAGTAGCAGGAAACGGTGAAGGTAGTTGCAGGCAGGTATTTGCCACGACCGCCACTACCCTGCCTGACACCGGGGTCAAAAGAGCCGAGGTGTCGTCGGGTTGCAAGAGTTCTATTTCATCTTGCACCTCTACAGCGTATCCAAAATATTTGGGGCAGCCGTTCACGCAGATCCCGGAGTGGCTGAAGTACTGTCTGAATCCAGCGTTGACGGTCAAGAAGGGCCGCAGGATTTTCCAGGTCGTGGCCCCCGGCAAACCGCTGTTTCCTTGATCGGTGGCCTCGAAGGTGCCGTCGGTCGGACTGCTATGCCCAATCACCATCTGCCAGATATCTCCAGGTGCTTGCGTTCCGACAAAATTCGTAGAGGGTTGGATCGTGAGGCTGTACGTTACCGGAGCCGATACTCCCGGTGGCGTCTGCGCGTCTGAGATCTGAAAGATGAGGTTGTTGGTTGTTCCCGCCGTCGTAGCTTTACCGGAAATAAACGCTTCTCCAAGCGATCCGGGCGGCGTATTTAGCACTAGACCAGCGGGAAGTGGATTTGACCCGGGTGCCAGGTTAAGAGTGTACGGTTGCACTCCTCCCGTTGCCGCAATCCCCGAGCTGTAATCGATATTGACGTAACCGTCTGGCAGGAGAATCGAAGCCGGCACCGGGTTTGGAGTGACAATCGTGAGCGGCAAGGGTGGCTTGATGGTGATGCTCAAGTTTACAGGAGCAGACGTCGCTGCGCCTGCTGAAGTGACGTCGTTTGCCGTCACCACAAAGTTATATGTTTGCGCCGGGAAGAGTGGTGTGCCCTGTATGGCACCACAATCATAATTGTTAAACCCGAGTCCTGGGGGGAGCACTCCGTTCGTGATCCCGAGACACGCTGCAAATCGATACGCAGTCGATGCAACGATACTCCCAGAATACGGAGTTCCAACGTTTCCGTCAGGTAGTGACGTGGTCGTGATCGTGGGCGGGGCCATAACGAGGAATCCGATGCTGGCAGTGTCCGCCGGGTTCGCAATCGAAGTCACGGTCAAGGTCACTGGATCGCCACCACTGGCCCCATCGAAGCTGCTTGCATTATACGTGGCACTCGTACTCGCTACGTTCGTCAACTTGCCTGGCCCCGTTAAACTCCAACTCACACCTTTGCCCGACGCATCATCCGTTGTCGCAGTGAAATCGAAAGATTGCCCCTGATCAATGAGCGCAAAATTGCCAGGCGAAACCGTTACGTGAACGATTGGCGGAGGCGGGGGCGAAGTGGTCCCACCACCACAGCCCACGAACCCGATCGCTAAAGTAGTTACCAAAAGAAGAGCGGGAAGAGGCCCGGAACAGTTCATGACGTTCCGCGACGATTGCCAGGCGGCATGCCGCGGGCACAGTAACGATACACGAGTCCACACGAGTCTCAGACTTTTCATGGTCTACTCCCCATGTCTCAAGTCTCAAGTTCCTGATACCGCACTGTACCCAATTTGGCCCAGGGTGCTTAGGTCGGAAGAGTTAGGGTGCCATCTTACACCGCTTTCCGCCCCGCCTTCACATGATGTTTGGTCCCCGGGTCAAGACCAAACCCGGAGCATGGGTTCTCGCAATAAGGCCATACAAGCCCAAGCTAGTGCCACATGCCTGATAGAACGCGGTTACCGGAAAGTGGGTTACAGTACTCAGCGATGAGCAAGAAGTTTCGGATTGAAGATAAAGTTAAGGTTGTCGGCATGTCGCCGGTGACGTTTCCCCCCGGCGTAAAGGATGAACTGGGTACCGAGCAGCTATTCAAAAGCATGCTTGGAAAGGTGTATACCGTTCGAGGATTCGACAAATATGGAAACGTAGAACTCAAACCGAAACGGCTGAACTATGTTTGGGTCAAGCCCGAATTTTTGAAACTTCGCGCAAGAAAATCAAACAAGCGCAACCCGAAATGAGAGCTGTGGAGGGTTGCGTTCACATGCACGATAAACGCGGTGGTCTCAATGGGTCGACGCAACACTCAGGTAGAACCCGATTTACATTGAAAACAGAGGGTAAATCGCTCGCAAGGGTTAGATCATCCGGAACACTACCCTGGCTAGGCTTTGACCGAGTACAGCCAAACAGATCGCTTCTCTCCTGGGAAGCATTGTCGAATCAACGCATTGGATGGTGTTGCATCGACCGGTTGAGTTGGCAGCGCTTACCGGACAACTGGAATCGCCCTAAAAATCAACAGGACGGATGGCGCTGAGCCGTTACCGGCCCAGATGGGCGGGCGTGAATGCCGAAATACCGTCGGTGTTCGTCAGACTCAGCCTAGGCTGTCCAACAGCGGGGTGACTATAATTTTCCTTTTCCAAACAAGAGGTAAGATCGTGCAAGATCCGCCTGAGCGGAACAACAACATCCAGCAGTAGCGAGAATCCGCACAAGAGTATTCTTTAAATATTTTCACTTGCCAGGCAACTTTTTCACTCGATCCTGCGTTTAACTATCCACGGGTGTCTCCTCATCACCCGCTGGAAAACTCCGAAAAGCCGCAACAGGGGCGAGTTGCGCGGATTCCACGCTATTTTCTTCAAATCTCGCGCAGCAATTTCAGCACAAGCGGTTTTCGAAGCACCAGGCGGCCGAACCAACCTCTTGCTTTGCTTTGAGAAGTGGAGGCAAAAGCAACATTGACGGCGATCCAAAACTCGATGGAATTCAAAATGGAAGGGGGTGCGGTCCGGAGTCCGAAAGAATGGAAAGGAACTCTTGAGCACGACTAGGAGGTTCGTTGGGGATGTTGGAGGAGTGTTGAGAGACGAAATGCTTTAGAGACGAGCGCGATCCACGCCGATTCTAATCGGCGCAACGGTCGGCCGCGATGCTATCGAAAACAAAGCACTGTTTCACTTGACTGCGCCAGTCGGGCAATGCAACTCCGAAAGTCTGATTCAGACGGGTATTCGAAAGAATTGAATAGGCAGGGCGAGGTGTGGGAGATCCAAATTCCTTTGTGGAGATGGGGATAACACGCCTTGTAATCAACCGGCGTCCCTGTGTAGCCGCAGCCAGCCAGTCAAGATTGTGTGCGGTTGCTTTTGCTTCCTCGAGTATAGTCTCGGCAAAGTCAAACCACGTCGTTTGGCCGGCGGCGCTCATATGATAGGTCCCACCGACATCGGAAAAAACAAAACTCCGGTTATTCCTCTCGAATATGCGGCTCAGAATTTTGGTCGTTGCGGCCGCCACATCTGCAGCGCAAGTTGGCGCTCCGACCTGATCACTTACAATTCTTAGCTCTTCCCGTTCCGTTGCAATTCGCAAAATCGTAAGCAGGAAATTGCGGCCCCGCCTAGCATAGACCCAGGATGTCCGGAATATCAGATGAGGCAAACCCGACTTGCGAATAGCTTGTTCACCCCATAGTTTGGTTTTCCCGTATGCGTTGAGGGGATTTGTAGCATCCATTTCATCATAGGGAGCTTCCTTTGTCCCGTCGAACACATAGTCGGTCGAATAGTGAACCAGGACTGCACCAATTTTCTTGGCTTCCTCGGCCATCAATCCGGGGGCTTCCGCGTTAACAGCACGCGCCGCGGTTTCATCTGTTTCGGCCTGATCGACAGCTGTGTATGCGGCCGCATTGACAATGAGTTGCGGCCTAAGCTCTCGTATTGTCCGGGAGATGTCAGCTGGATTTGAAAGATCCAATTGATCGTGGCCGAGCGCAACCACTTCACCTAGCTGTTGCAAGAGACGCAAAAGTTCCGCACCAACTTGGCCGTTCCTCCCAGTCAGCAAGATTACGGGTTTCATTTCCCCAGATGCCCAGGAAGATGTTCCGGGGAAATTTGATTGAGCGTTGCATACTCAGTGTCTTTCCGCGAAACAATCGGCGCGCTCACGCCCCAGCCTATTTTGAGGTCCGGATCATTCCAGGCGATGCCATGCTCGTCTGCTGGTTCGTAGTAGTCGCTGCATTTATACAAGAAATGAACGGTATCCGTGAGGGTTAAGAAACCGTGAGCGAACCCAATCGGAACGTAAATCTGATTTTGCTCTTTCGCGGTGAGCAGCACGCTTGTCCATTTTCCGAATGTGGGTGAGCCAAGTCGAATGTCAACTGCAACGTCTAGCGCCTCGCCTTCCACGACACGGCAGAGTTTTGCTTGCGGGTGTCGCAGTTGGTAGTGAAGACCACGCAGTGTCCCCTTGATGGAACGCGAATGGTTGTCCTGAACGAAGGCATCCGGGACGCCAAGGTCGGCGAACTTCGCTCTGTGATACGTTTCGATGAAGAAACCGCGCGTGTCGCGATGAATGACTGGTCGCAACTCAAACACACCGGGAAGAGATGTCTCGATTCGTTGCATTAGTTCCGCTGCTCGCTTGTCCACACATTTGCATCAAGGTTCTGAAAGTGAACCGTTTGACAGCTCAATCCGAAGCGACCGAACCGGATCGCGCAATCGCACGGAGGGAACTCGCGCGATTTTCGTAGTACTTTTCATAATACGAAAGGTACTCGCGACTGCGAACTCCAGCGAGCCACCGTTCGTAATTTTTATACCAGTCGATGGTCCGACAGAGGCCATCTTCGAGAGAGATGGCGGGGCGCCAGCCTAGCTCGGTTTCTATTTTCTTACAGTTCAGAGCATAACGACGGTCGTGGCCCGGGCGGTCCTGCACATAGGACACTAAGGATTCGGGTTTACGGGTCAAATTGAGGATGCGTCGGACCAGCGTGAGGTTTTCATCGAGATCTAGCCCGCCTATGTTGTAAACTTCTCCGATTTTGCCCTTCTCCAGGACTGAAAGAATCCCTCGGCAGTTGTCCTCGACATGTAGCCAATCCCGCTGCTGCTTGCCATCCCCATAAACAGGGAGAGCCTTGTCGCTGAGGGCATTTGTGATCATAAGTGGCACAAGTTTTTCCGGGAACTGATAAGGGCCGTAGTTGTTCGAGGACCGAGTGATCAGCGCGGGGAACTTGTAAGTGCGGACATACGACCGAACCAAAAGATCAGAAGCTGCTTTCGAAGCGGAGTACGGGCTACTCGGCTGAAGTGGTGAATTTTCATCGGCGAACATCCCTGGCGGAATGTCCCCATACACTTCGTCAGTGGAAACATGCACAAACCGTTGCAGGGATATTTTGCGCGCTACTTCGAGCAAAACGAAAGTGCCAGTGACGTTGGTTTGAATTACTGGAGCTGGCTCATAGATACTCCGGTCGACGTGAGACTCGGCAGCAAAATGAACAACGGCATCGCAACCGCGCATTGCTGTTTCAACGGCGGATGCATCACAGATGTCTCCTTTCACAAAATGATAATTCGGATTGTCGGCGACTGATTCTAGATTGGCTAGGTTTCCCGCATAAGTAAGCTTGTCAAAGTTGACGATTTCACAATTCTTTCCCGCACCTAAAATATGTCGAATGAAGTTGGAACCAATAAATCCGGCGCCGCCGGTGACAAGAATCTTCATTAATCTGACTCCTTGGTCATGACCGTCGCGATTTTCTTAGTTTCTGTCATTTTGTTCGCCCCGTCTTGGCCATCAGCACTTCCGTCCCCGACGGTTTTCAGCCCCATCTTCCTCGAATTCTGCTGCACGCCTTCGCTCCGTTGACAGATGGATGTAACTCTTGTCCAAAACAATAGTGCTCCAACATACGAAGAGGAATTGTGGATGCCATTCCCGGACATACGGAGAGTGGTAAAGTCTTTTCTCGGCTACTTCGCCGATGCTGCCGCCAGCTTAAGTTCTTCGGCGATCAGCACTTTCTCGCGCACCATTTTCGTCGCTCGCCAAAGCGACTCAAACGTTCCCGCGTCAGTCCACCCGCCTTCAATGACCTCGTAGCTCAGCTTTCCTTCATTTAGATAAGAATTATTCACGTCCGTGATTTCGAACTCGCCTCGTCCTGAAGGCTTCAGCGTCCTCACCCGCTCGAACACCGTTCCGTCGTAAAAGTACACTCCGATGACCGCGTACGGCGAGCCGGGCACTCTCGGTTTTTCCTCGATCCGCACAATTCGCTTGCCCTCGAACATGGGCACACCAAACCTCTCCGGGTCCCGCACTTCCTTCAGCAGGATCAATCCGCCCTCCTGCTGCAGTTCAAATTTTTCTCTGGCCTCGCGCACACTGTTCTCTAGGATGTTGTCGCCCAAGATCACACAGATTTTTTCCCCTGCTGCAAATGGTTCCGCCAAGCGCAACGCGTCCGCGATTCCTCCCTCGCCCTCCTGATAGGCAAAGCTCAGCTGCTTCAGGCCGAAATCTTTCCCGTTGCGCAACAGTCGCAAGAACTCTCCGGCGTTGTTACCCCCCGTCACAAGCAAGATGTCCTGGATTCCCGCTTCGACCAGAGTCTGCAGCGGATAATAAACCATTGGCTTGTCGTATATTGGCAGAAGATGTTTATTCGTAGCGCGCGTGAGTGGACTGAGTCGGCTACCCGTCCCACCTGCCAGCACAACACCTTTCATTGCCCCTCCTCCTCAGATATCCTGAGCTGCTTTATGCGTTCCAGAACCGGACATACCATCACACCAGAGACGCTCTGCTGTTTCTACGACTCGCACAAATCTTGGCTTATGCAACATGGATTTCCGCCATAGCCCGGTCTGGAAGATAGATATAATTTAATATCTATCTTATATTTTACCATATAAGTAGATTACTTACTTCTCCATAGTTCGGATTTTCCGAATGCCAGTCAGTCGAATACTTCCGCCGTGCCGGTGCCAACCACTGAAAGACTTATCTTCGTGGTAGTGCTGCCCTAGTTGTGAACCGCCGTGCAGTCGTAAGATCCATACGTTGCCGCCGCCGCCGTGATTGCTACGATGGTGATCGTGAACGTGGTGTTCGACTTCGTGACCGTCTGAAGCCCCGGCACATTCGTCGGCGAGAGGCCCGTACACGCCAACCTGTAATTTGTATCCGGGTAGCCCACGGGCAGCGAGATTGCGGGCGTTGTGCAGGACGCTCCTGCCAATGGCGCCGTAGTGCAAGACATTGCCGTGTTGAATGCCTGAATGCCGGTGTTGTTTGTAATTCCAGCTAGAGATAAATTTTCCGGGACGATATCCGGATCATACGCTCCGCCGCCTGCCAAGTTCACCACGCGAAACTTGGAAGTCTGCGTGCCGTTATCGGTGAGCACGCCATTGCCGTAATTGTTGTAACTCAACTTTTCAAGGTGCGTGTCGAGTGCACCGGAATCAATCGCGATACTGTTGTACAGTCCACCATCCAGGCGGGCATAGTATGCGCTGCCCGTGATATGCGTGAGGCCTAGCGAACTTATCATGGTTAGCCGCGTCTGGTTACCGCTATTTTCAATGTCGGAAATTGTGTTGAGTTCGAAGTCCGTACCATCGATGGCGGCATTTTGGGAATTAATCGAGATGGTTAGACCCCTATTATTTTGCTCAGAGGTTCCGTTAATTATCCTAATGTCAGCAGTATTGTTGAGCACGATGCCAGTGCCCGACACACCTTCGCAGATTGGGGTCTTGACAGTACCAGTGGTCGTCCTGTGCGAGATATCGGGGCCGTCGAGAATGATGCAGCTCTGCGGCTGCACAGTGAAGGCTTGTTCGTTGAAGCTGGTGTGAAGGTCATCCAATATAAGGGCGACACCGTAGTTGGTTTGAATGCCTGCTGCTGTCACATTTATCAAGCTGTTGTGCGAAAAGTCCGAATGGTGAACGCCACGCGTCCTGATCGCGTATTGCACGTTTGCGTTGCCCGAGATGGTGCAGCCGTTGATGGAGATATTGACATAACCCGGACTCCCAGCGACCGGTGTACCAACATCGAAGATTGCTGTTGCTAAGCCACCCGTGTAGCTAATGATTGTGGAACCAATACCCGCGCATTGGATGTGTTGTCCGCTTGTTGTCATCGCAATTGTGTCGGGTGTCGTCCACGTCCCAGGTGGGACGACGATGGTACCCGCTGCGCCACCAAGGGCCGTCAAAGCCGCCGCGATAGTCGTGTAGCAGCCGCCCGCGCTTACCCAGATAATGCCATCAATGGAGCACGGATTCGACGGGTTGAATTGACTGCTGGAGGAGTTGTTAGCGCTTGATGTTCCCGTGCCGTTTATTGAATTCGGACCTGTGCTTGTGATTTCTGCATTCATTGAGTTTGGCGAAATTACCGCAACGATGGGATTACTTGCGACGGTCCCCGGCTGCGAAACATGCGGGTCAAACCGAGACCTCTGGCTGAGCATTGGTAGAGCCAACAGACCGCAGAGCAACAAAAGGAATGTGAGTCTTTTCAGCATGTTCTCCCTTATAAGATTCGCGCTCTAAGGCAGCCGATACCGAGTGTCTGAAGTCACGTTTTGACGAAGCGATTATAGCTACGAAGGAATTAAGAGCTGCTGGGCTACTTCCATCAGGCTTTGTGCCAGGAGGTCAGGCTTTTCAATGTCACTTGTCAACTCCACCGCTTGGGTTATGAGAGCTGTCTTGCAACCGGCCTTTTTACCGGCCTCAATATCAACGGTTGTGTCACCTACCATCCAGCAATCTGCGAGATTGAGGTTGAATTCCTTCGCTGCGCGAAATAACATTCCGGGCTTGGGTTTTCGACAGAGACACGAGTCGGAGATGTCGTGTGTGCAACAATATATCTCGGAAACAACACCCCCGTGGTCCGCGATGGCCAGTCCTAGATTGCGGTGGATTTCTTTAAGTTTTGCTACCTGAATTTTACCCGTAGCGACACCACGTTGGTTCGTCACAATAATGACTCTAAAACCATATCTATGTAGACAAGCGATCGCTTCTAAAGAATTGGGAAGGAACTCCACTTCAGCCCACTGCGTGATGTATTCGCCCTCAGGGGCTTTTCGAATGATCACACCATCGCGATCAAGAAATATTCCGGCCATTTGCAAATTTCTCTTCGATGATTTCGCACAGGACATGCCCCAACAAGATGTGCGCCTCCTGAATTCGCGGAGTGTGCTCAGAAGGCACATTCAGGCAGTAAAGACTGTGCACGGCTAGTTTGCCACCGTTACTGCCGGTCATCCCCGCAGTAATGAGTTCCTTCTGCTCTGCAATCTTCATAGCCCGGATGACATTCTCTGAATTGCCGCTCGTAGAGATTCCGATTGCGACGTCACCCTTGTTCCCTATGGCTTCCATTTGGCGGGAAAACACTTCGTCGTAAGAGTAGTCATTCCCGATTGCGGTTAAAATAGAGCTATTTGCTGTGAGCGCAATGGCTGCCAATGCCCTACGTTCCCGTAAATAGCGGCCGGTCAATTCAGCGGCAAGGTGCTGGGCGTCGGCTGCACTCCCTCCGTTTCCGAAGAAAATAAGTTTCCTTCCCGCTTCCAATGCACGGATACAGGCCTCGGCAAGCCCTTGCAAATTCTCCAAGAGGTGGCCATCTTCCAGGATTGCCTGCTTGACTTGAATACTCTCCCGAGTTCGTTCAACGGCTAGCGGCAAGGTGCCGGACATTGTCTTCATTTATCCTCCAGGTCTGGAGACCACGGCTCTCAAAAGCAAATTCCGTAGTGGTGGCACCCAATTTCTTCATTGCGTCGGCAACTTTATGTTTCTTCTCAAATTCGCAATACAAGAGCATGTAACCTCCGCCGCCCGCTCCCGTAATTTTCCCGCCGATGGCCCCGGTCTTTCGCGCTGTTTCGTACATTTCGTCGATCACTGTGTTGCTAATTCGCGGGGAAAGATTTTTTTTTGATTCCCACGCCGAATGCAACAAGTCTGCAAAATCCGGAAGTCGGCGGCCTAGCAGCGCATTTTTCATGTCTATGGCAAGCTGCTTCTGGTCGCGGAGCGCCTTCAACGTGTCTTCTTGCTTCTCCTCGAACCGTTTTGTCTGATCCTCAATGATGTGGTCTGATCTGCGCGTTGTGCCCGTATAGCATAACAATAAGTTATGCTCCAGTTCATTGACCGTGTCTTGGTGAATCCTAAGCGGATTAACGATTACCTGCTCTCCGTAGAATTCGATGAAATTGAAACCTCCGAAGCTTGCCGCATATTGATCTTGATGACCACCTTTTATCTGCAGGTCCTCTCGCTCAATTACATAGGCGAGGTGCGCGATCTCATAGTCCGTCATAGGTAGGCTCTTGAATTCCTTGACGAGCCCCACCAGTCCCACAATCAGAGCCGAAGATGAGCCTAAGCCGGACCCAGGTGGAACGTCACTGTGCAGAAAAACGTCAAATCCCCTTGAATTCTGCGCTTGCAGCCGAACAATAGTTGCCTTCACGAGATCAAGTTGTCCGTCTAACACTAACTCGCTGTCCACGGGGCAATCCAACAGGATCCCCAAATCGATCGATTCAATCCGGATCCTGCCGTCCTCACGAGGCCTCAGACTTCCCCACGCATAGTTGTCGATCGTGGCGTTCAAAACACAGCCGCCCTCCCTCTCTGGATAGGGCGGAACATCTGTCCCCCCACCAGCGAAACTGATCCGCAGAGGTGCCTTAGTGCGAATCGTTGATGCGAAACCGTTCTGGTAGCTCACTTTGTGCTCTTCGAAAGTCATTCGGAACTCCGATGTCCAGAAAATAGCCATCTGTCACAAATCCAAACAATTTCCTCTTGAGAAGCAGACGGGGGAAGACATCTTTCTCGAGCGAAATCCGTTCGCGGGCCGGAATCCCGCTCAACAATTTTCTCTCGAACAGATATACACCGCCGTTGATCGACTGCCTTGTGCGAGCATAGATGTCGTTCGCATGGCTCGCGCTCTTTTCCAGAAACACCGTTACTCGACCACGTGGATCCAAACGCAGCTTCCCAAATCGCCGGGCATCCGCAACTCTTGCCACCGCCAGGGTAGCCCACCCTTTCTGATCTCGATGGAACGCACTCATGTCTCTCAGGTTTACGTCCAGAAACGTATCACCGTTTACTACAAACACGCTCTCGTCACGGAGCATTGCTCCAGCCTTTTTCACAGCACCAGCGGTTCCGAGTAACTTCTTTTCAACTGAATACCTCACTCTCAATCCCCATTTTCGCCCTGAGCCAACGTATCTCCGTATGCGCGATCTCTTGAAACCTACGCACAAGATGACCTCCTCAACTCCCTCTGCACGCAGCCACCTCAGCAAATAATCCAGGAATGGTCGCCTTCCCACTGGCGCCATGCTCTTCGGACCAGCCGAGTACGCTGATCGCAGCCGCTTGCCAAGCCCGCCTGCCAATATCAGAGCAGGGGGAATGTTTTGACTTCTGTTTTTGGCCAATGCTGCTTCCGGGCTCGTGTCTTTAACGCTGTAAGGATTCCTCACGTTGTCGCAATCGCTTGTTGGCTTCGCTCATTCTCTCTTGCACCCGCAACTTCTAGCAACCACTCTCCATCCTCTTCGTCTCAGATTCCCAGTTGTATTCGTCTCTACTAATCCTCTTGGCTGCAGGAACGCCGGTGACAAAAATCTTCATCGGGTTGCTTCCGGAATCATGACCGCTGCAGTTTTCCTTACTTCCGTCAACATATTTGCGCGCCATTGATATCCTGCCCGAGCAGCGCCGGGACAAGCATCGTTCCAATGTCCCCTCCCGCTCCCCGTCCCGCCAGCGAGCACTATGCCTTTCATTTATCCTCCGTGTGCGAATTCTATCGCGCCTGTTCCTATGTAGAACTGACACAAAACCGCACTGAATCTGGTTGTGATGAACTGCCGGGCGCTCTGCCTTTCCACCAATGAATTACGTTTTAGCGACTCCCTTGCCGAAAGAGCACAACCCGGGCAGTCCGTAGCAAGGTCCTCAGGTCGAGGAGGGGCGAAGCATTACACACATAATAGAGGTCATATTGCAGCTTCCGCCGGGCATCATCCAAACTCGCGCCATACGGGTAGTTAACCTGGGCCCAACCGGTGATACCGGGGAGCACATAGTGTCTAAGGTGGTAGAAGGTTATCGATTCGTTCAAGAGCCCGACAAACTCCGGCCGCTCCGGGCGCGGGCCAACGAAGCTCATCTCCCCGCGCAAAATATTGATCATTTGCGGCAGCTCGTCAAAGTGAATCTTGCGTAGTATTCTTCCTACTCTGGTGACCCGCGGATCATCCAGGGTGGCCCATTGCGGCTCACCTTCTTTCTCCGCTTCCGAGCGCATGCTGCGGAACTTCAGCAATTCAAAGGGGCGTCCCATCCAACCCACGCGCCGCTGCCGGAATAGCGCCGGCCCCGCCGAATCCAGCCGGATCGCGATGGCCGCTGCCAGCAAAAATGGCAAGGCCACCAACAACCCGACGCCTGCCAGCAGCACGTCGGCCAGCCGTTTCACCCGCCTAAAGAACCGCGCCTGCAATAAATCGAACCCGTCCGCTACCGCCAGCCAAAACTCGTTCAGTATCTCGAGCGGCAGTTCCTCCGACGCACGCATGCAAAAATCCAGCAACGAGTACACTTGAATGCCGCTGAAGCGCAATCGCGTCAGCACTCCCGCGAGTTCAAACGTCATCGCATCGCTGCGAACCACCACCACCTTAACGTTGCTCGCCGCCACCACACGCAACAAGTTCTCGCTACTAGCGGGACCCAGATCAGGAACAATCTCCGTGTATTCGGAAGCCCCCTCCACCACACCCGCCGAGAGCGCCGTCTCGCGCGCCATGACCACCGCCGTTCCCGCCCCATACGAAACCGCCGCGGGAACGCTCACGGTCGCCGCGCCCACTTCAGCCAGCGGTTCTGCATCCCCCTGTTTCCCCAGCCCCTCCGGCCGTCCAGCTTCCGCGCCCAGCATACCAAGCAAGTTATACCGGGGATGGACCCGGTCCATCGCCGCGCTCAGGATCTCCGCGTCCCGGGCGCTCCCCACAACCACAAGCTCCTCCGGTGTTCGGAACCGCGCGCTATGAAAGTAAAACCTCCTCCACGCGTACGTCGCTGCCGGCACAACCACCGTGCACAGCCCCAGCGACCAATAATACGTTTCATTCTTCCATCGGAACACGTGAAAGAACGCGTCGCAAAACGCGCTGGCTGTGCCCACTGCCACGATCACCTTAACAAACGTCCCGAGTCCATTGATCCCCGCCAGGTTATACAAATTGCACACGTACATCGCACCCAGGAACGCGGGCAGCAGCGCCAACAGCGACAGCAGCTTATGCGTCGCGTGGCCCATCTCCGCCGGATGCAGATACCACCCCGCCACCGCCGCCAGCGTAATCAGCCCGGCGTCTCCCAGAAACAACCTCACGCTATCCCGCCCTGGATGTCCCCAATTCATGCCAAAATGAACCCCTTTCCATAATTGAATTGTCTGACGCGAGCAGAACGAAAACCCTGGGAGTCAATGCAGACCGACCATCAAATTCTTCATGTCTTCCAGTTACGCCGCCTGAACCTGATGTCTCTCACTGGCATTCAGACCGAAAGAAGCTTGCCCATGAAAGCCAAGTACTGGAAGTTTCGAGAGAGTCAAATAGTGAGAAGCACAATGCCCAAAACTGCTAGTTGGAAGCTGCTTTCTGGTTAAAATCGACCCGCTCTACGTCAGAGAACCATCCCCATTTTTGGAAGTACTGTACAGCCGATATAGTGTGGAGCATCATCAGATGGATACTACGATATGAACCTTTTCCATACCGATGATAGATGGCAACTTTAGGAAAGTAGATTGTCTTGAATCGTTGATGAATCCTTCGGCACAGGTCCAGGTCCTCCAGGTACATGAAATAGCGTTCATCGAACACGCCAACTTGCAAAAGCGCGATGCAGTTGATCATCATGAAACAGCCTGACAGCGACGGGACTGACAGCACTGAGTTATAGTCGCGATGGCGAAATTCAAACCGGGCCAAGCGTTCCTCCGCGAATGGCTTGAGAACTCGGGGGAGGAAACGCCGCAGAATGAGATCGAAAGGAGTAGGTAGCAGCTTGCAGAGATGCTGAATCGAGCCATCTGGATTCAGTACCTTTGGCATAATCAGACCAATATCTGGTCTTGAGCGCGCGAAACTAAATAACTTCTCAAGAATATCACTCTCAAAATAAACGTCAGGATTTAACACCAAGTGGTAGTGCGCTTCCCTAGACGAAGCCCTCATTGCTATGTTGTGCCCTGGGCCAAACCCGAGATTCCGTCCGTTGAATACATACGTAATCCGCCTATCCGTACAAAGCTTCCGAACACTGTCTTCCGGCGAGTTATCGATCACGTAAAGCCTGACGCTCAGTTTCGTATTTAGGAAGCTTCTGATAACCTCTGACACCTGTTCCGGGGGATTCCGATAGACGACTACCGATCCTACGATGTCGAACATTTTGGGGTAATCTCCTATCCCGAGAGCTTGGTGGCCTCTCCGTTCTCGGGGATTCAACTGACTGTCTATTCCCTTCTAATCGCTCACCTGGCAATACATGGCTGAATAGATAATACGGACGAAAGCGATCGCCTCATGTTCCGTTCGTGGTCATAGGTCTCAGCCAGATACGATTGGGCAGAGTGAACCAGCCTTGCCGCAAGAGACCTATCCTGCAGAAGCATTGCCACGCCAGAAACAAAGTCATCAGCTGAATCAGCCATCACAAGGTGCGTACCGGCAATTAAGCCGGTACCCTCCATCCCAATGGAAGTAGTCACCACGGGAACGCCCGCGTGCAGCGCCTGTATGGTTTTCAGCTTGATTCCCGCTCCTCGAAGCACAGGATTCACAAACACGGCAGCGCGCTGATATAAGCCACTTAGTTCGCGGGGGTCTGGAAAGAAAGAAATATTCGGATATCGCCGGACCATTTTGTTGACAGCAGGAATTGAAGCTCCACCGGTACGGCCTGCCACTGTCAGCGAATAACCTTGAACTTTCGACAAACTGGGATGGACCTGTTCGATGTACCACTCCAATCCTTCTACATTAAGGGGTACTGTCAAACTCCCGATAAACACTACCTCTTTACCATCTCCTGAGTATGGACACATGCTACTGACACCCGGATCAGGTGGCAGAAAAACTGACTTGAGAGAATCTTTCGGATACTTCTGTACATGATGTGTCCGCTCCCAATCAGACACGAACCATAACAAATCACACTTGGCTCTGATCCCGGGTGAAAACCTGTCAAACTTAAGGGCTTCAGCTCGATAAAAGCAGCGTTCCCACCAGCTATCGGCGCATTTACTCAGCGCCCTAAAATATCGCGCCTCGCCGTCTGCCACCAGGATGCGCACCTTGGCATTAAGGTTTGCGTTTCTCAGTATGGGAGCTACATAGTCCGACTTTAGCAGGACCACAGCGTAAGTCTCCGAAAGAGCAATACTCTGAAGTCCCTCCCGGCTACGCACATGAAACGGTGTTAGAGATATCATCGCAGAAATACTTCTACCCCTTTCTATGATGAACAGGTGCTCCACGATTCCTCGCACCGCGTTCATATCCTCTTGTTTGGGACTAGTTTTAACGGTCGCAATAAGATCCAAGGCAAACCCGAGCTGCTTCAGTCCTTGAATAAGACTCCACGTGTGGACGGCGTCGCCGTGATGCGGCGGATATGGAAAATCATTCGCAACGACGAGGATTCTATCCATTTTTTGCTTCGTTAAGCGCGACACCGAAAACAATGGGAACGGCAAAGTTCCCCGTACCCGGGGCGTAAGTCACAATGGCAATAGTGGAAGCCAAGATGGCTATTCGCAGGATCGTCTGTCTTTTCGTGACTAAGCGCCTAAGCAGATCAGTTATGAATACAAAGAAGACGATTGCAAATGGAATTCCAAAGCGCATCAGCTGATCGAAAAAGAAGGTTTTCGTGCTCACCGTGTCCGCGGATGTCAAATATTCTGAAACTTCACCGAAGTATAGGGGGAAGGGAAAAATGGACTCTGTCGCAGACATGGCACCGGGAAGATATCTTGCCACGGCAGGAAGAAACCCGGTCACGCCCACACCGAACGGGTTGTGGAGGACCGTTACAAGCGAGCAAAGAATCATCGAGAACCGCGTAGGAATCGTCCCCGAAACTGCGAATAATTCCTCTGGGAATAAAGCCGGAATTAACCAAATCAGAAGCAGCCCCAGCGGAAGAAAGAACAAGAGTAATATTACTATATGAGATAATTTTGAGTGCCACTTTGCAATGCTCAGAATGATTACGCAAATGAAAACAGTCAATATTGCACCCTTCGAACCGGAAGCAATCAAAATACCAAAGGTCAGAAGGAACAGGAGAACTTTCCTGGCGCGTGATCGCGTCACATGGACTGAAAGCAGTCCGAGAATCACAGCCGTCAGCGAAAATACACTCGGCTCGCTCGCTAACCCTCTTGGCCTCTCATCCGGTAAGGGAGTGAAATGCAACACTCCGTTCTCTATCATCGCTGGGAACCCCAGGGGATTGGAATTGCCGAACAAGAAGCCTACAACTACCAAAGTAAAGGCAACAAAGATTGCCGTGCGCACGACCGGATTGTTGCCGTAGTCCAGCGTGATAGCAAAGAGGATTGCAGCGAGAGATATGAGACTCGTGGTTCCCTTCCACAATAAATTCTCGCCATGACTCGAAAATCCGAAGATGAACAGTCCATAAACGGCGGTCAAGAGAACGTAAACAAATATAATCGCAGCGGACAGGCTAACTCTCGTTTTCGCATTGAACAGCCGTTGACTACCCTCAACAAGAGCAAGCGCGCAAAGAGGGAAGATAGCGGGACTCGCGCCAAGGCTTCTCAATGGAGTTCCCTGAAGCATGAAATCTTGAATGGGGCACAATGCGATGAAGAGAAAGAGGCATATTTGAACAAGCTTCTTCTTATCACCAGTGCATAAGGACAGAAAGAGAAAGAGGAATACCTGAGTAAATGTCCTTCCATCCTTATCCGCGATGGCTTTCGTGCTGTTCACTATTTCAAGTCCTTCCAGAAAAGGTGCGCCAATTTTACAGTTTTCGAAACATCACGCTTCCCCATGCGTCTGGCAACTCGATAAGTAGCTCCGCTTTATCCCTAAAAAACGTAGTTGTGGCCCGTCTCATTGCAAAGTCTGATTCTGGGGAGTTGTAATCGTGAATGAAGCAATATCCCCCCCGGCTCATGCGCGGATAGAAAAAATCAAGGGCTGCCAAAGTTGGTTTGTAGATGTCAAGGTCCAGCCAAACAAGAGAAAACTTTTCATTTTCCAACCCCTCCGTGGTTTCGGGAAAACGTCCAACGTGGAATATCACGTTACACGTGTTTCCAAGGCGCGATTTGACAGCCGCCACACTAGTCTCACGGAATCGGAGCGCATCAGACGGCTTAGCATTTTCTAAATCGCTGGTAGGAAACCCGTTGAAAGTGTCAAATAAATGCAAAGCACGATTTGGCGCCTGAAGATGAATTAGGCGGCTGGTGTCGCCACGCCAGACTCCAACTTCTGCGAACGCCCCGGGTATTCCATCACGCTCAATCTCAGCAATCGCTAGCGCGCAACTCCCGTAACGAACGGGATCGCCGCTGTCTCTGATAATCTTCGCGAGACTCGAATTAAAGGGCGGGAATTTCATCCCCTGGTTCCCAACCACATAGCGCATATACAAGGATTTAATGAGCTGCATTGATGCCAAGAGAAGCCTGTTTCTCCATATCGCTGTCACCGGCAATTAGCATGGAGTAGCAGCGTTGGGCCATTTCGAGCGACTTTACGATGGTCGCAATCAGGAGTCTTCGCCTTTTGCGTACATGCCCCGGCCGCTGATCTGGAGCTGGGCTTACAGAACCCCCGTCGGTTCCAGCCCCGCCTTCGACCGCTTCAAATTGGATACAAAAAGGACAATACCTTCCCAGAAGGCTTTTTGAGCCGCCCAAAATAGCTTTGGACGACGTGAGAGGAACAAGTATTTTCCCAGTATGTAAACATAAAACGCAGGACAGTAGAGGAAAATCTGCCATCGAGAATAATGTTTCAGCAGGTAATAAACGTGATTTCGAGTAATATATCGAATGGTAAAAATCGAAGTACCCCCCGTGAGACTGCTAACCTTGTGCAGCAGTTGGGCCGAGGACAAATACCAGAGTTTCACTCCAGACCTGTAAGCGCGCAGGCAAAAATCAGTGTCGTCAAAATACAGAAAATAGCTTGCGTCCATTAATCCGATGCGGTCGAAGACTTCACGCCTAATCAGCATGCAGCAAGTCGGGCTGTAGTCTACAGTTCTCGCGAGATCGAATCGTCCGTCATCTTTACGGCCAAGGCCGAAGTGGCTGCCACTCGCGCGCAATGCGTTAAAGTACCCCCCGGCGCACCATATTTTTGTTGGATCATCAAAGAAAAGTATCTTGGGAACAACCATGTCGCATTCGTGCTCTCGCAGCCCATCCGCCAGTTCCGAGATGAGATTCGGCTCGAACACCGTGTCGTTGTTAATGAGCAGCACTGAACCGCATCCGTCCTCCTGCGCCGCCCGGATTCCGATGTTGTTTCCCTCCGCCACGCCGACGTTAACCTCGTTCGGGATTTGAACGATCCGATTGTCCCGGTACTCGGCGACTCGCCTCAGCGTGTCGTCCGGCGAAGCATTGTCGACGATGTAAAGAATGAAATCCTCGTATGTCTGCCTCAGAATCGACATCATGAAATCGTTGATGACGCTGCCGCTGTTGTAAGTGACTGTCACCACGCCGACAAGGCTACGCTTATCCATGAAGAAGCCCTCGGTCGCGCATTTCGCAGAGAGAAGATTCATATCCGGCAGACGATTGATCTTGGCCTTCGGCCCAAGCCAGGAACTGCTTCAGCCCCTCCCCAAACTCAAATCGGGGCGTAAAACCAATCGCTCGTCGAATTTTGGATAAGTCAGCAAAATTGTGACGGATGTCTCCCTGCCGGAATCCTCCCGTGATAGATATTTTTGAACCGCTTCCAAAATATTTAACAATCTCCTTTGCTACCTGCAATACGGAAGTCCGCTTCCCTGTTCCCACGTTAAAGGGCTCAACAAAGCCTGTTTGTCCCTTTATGCAGGACCATGTGGCTTCGACTGCATCCTCAACAAAAACAAAGTCGCGACTTTCTTGTCCATCTTCGAAGATCTGAATCGTCGAATTTGATCGTGCCAGACTGGAAAAAATCGCAAGAATTCCTGTATAGGGATTGTGCAAAGATTGGCCAGGGCCGTAGACATTCTGATAGCGCAAACCATAAGCAGAGAATCCATAGGCATGCGCGAACATCAGAATCATTTCCTCCTGAACTTGTTTGGTTAGGCCATAAAATGAAAGAGGGCGGTTCGGAGAATCTTCGGTAGTGGGTTCCGGGTGGCACGCCGCCTTGCAAACGGGACAGCATGGCTCGTATTGTCTTGCCTGCATGTCCTCTAGCTTTCGCCCGCCGGGGTACACAACCCCATGCTCGCCGCACCTATATTTCCCTTCCCCATACACCGCGCGAGAAGATGCCACGACCACCTTGCTTAGACGGGACTTCTTGTTGTTCACTAGGCAATTCATAATCACGGCGGTTCCACCGATGTTTACGTCCTGATACCGCATGACTTCGTACATCGATTGCCCAGTCCCGGTTTCTGCTGCTAGGTGCACCACCACATCCTGCTTGTCCAGAGCAAGAGAGACCAATACTGGATCTCGGACATCGCCGCGGATTAATTCAACGTGACCAATCAGGTCTGGGGCCAACTCCGGCGCCTCAGCGTGTACCTGGGAGCTGAAGTTATCGAGGACCGAAACAGCACAACCTTCGTGCAGGAGTCTCCGCGTCAAATGAGTTCCAATGAATCCGGCTCCACCAGTTACAAGTATCTTCAAGGTTGCTCCCCACCTTTTGCAGCCACAACCTCAATGGCATCGCCAACCTTGAATAAATCAACACACTTTGCCATCCAGTGGGATAGGAGCCTTAGAACCAGATTACTGATCAAGGCACCTTCCGTTGATTTTCTTCCGTTTTTCCTGTTGGCCCATATCTGACAACTGCCGAGAAGGCCCGTAAAGTCGGAGTTATAAGTGACTTTCACGGTGGCGAAGTGATGCTTTTCCAAGAGTTGCGGTAATGTTCTTGCGGAATATGTGAAGGGATGCACTGGCGCTCCCAGATACCACCAGTATTGCCGAAAAATCCTCGCGTTCAACCCATCCGCATTTGGCACCCCAATCAATAACCGTCCGCCGGGCCGCATAATTCGCCGGATTTCTTCAAGAGTTTCGCTAGGACATGAAATATGTTCGAAGGAATGGTTTGCACGCACGTAATCGAAGAAACCCGAAGGAAAACACGCTTGCTGAAGCGTGCCCGCGAAAATGTTCAGCCCCGCCTTATTTCGGCCGAGCTCGGCAGCTGAGGAACTAATTTCCACACCATAAGCATCCCATCCCTTATCGCGCATCTCGCGCAGGAACCATCCGGTCCCACATCCCAAATCAAGTAACCTGCCGGGCGATTCGAAATGTGGATCCCGGGTACCGATCCGGAACAACAGAGACTTCTTGACAATTTCTTTCCATCGGCTGCGGGAAAAACTATTTTGGTACGCATAGTAATCTACCGGGTATAGGGCGCTCAATTCTTCGTCCGAGTACATGGGACTTAGAAACATCAATGAGCATCCCACGCAACGAACGACCTGGTACGTTCCAGAGATTCCGTAGTGCCTGTCCTTTGCAATGTAGGCCGGTTCAAGTTTCTCACTCTGGCATAGAGGACATTTCTTCAGTTCGGAAGTCATGACCTATCTGTTTGAGTAGCCGCGCGGGGCACAGCATTTACCCAAACATGTTTCGCCCAATCGTACCGTTTGAGCACTATCGCCGGGGCACCTGCTGCGACTGAATAGTCCGGAATGTCGGCAGTGACGACGGAATTCGCTCCAATCACCACGTGGACTCCGATTCTTACGTTCGGAAGAATCACGGAACCAAAGCCTATGAACGACCCGTCGCCAATTTCGACAAATGAATCTTCATCCTTGATCCTTGCCCCTATCTTTGTCAGTTCATGTACGTCATGGTACGGATGAGTAACATCGACAATAGAACAATGACCTGTCACGGACACCCTGCTGCCGATTCGGATGCGACTATGGCAAACAATATGAACATTTTGCTCAATATTTGTATCACTTTCTATCGACAGGCAAGGAACTCTACCGTTATTGGATCGAACGAGTTCCAGCCTTACACCATCCCGGATTGAAACTCTCTCACCAATACTAATAAAGGCAGGGTTAAGGATAAGCAGCGGCCTCCGAATGCAAGAACTCTTTCCAAACTTCTTAAAGAGAAACCGGTAGAGAATGATTCCTTTTAACTTGTAGTAGAGGGTGTTGAGAGAATGCAACTTGTTTAAGAGGGGAGCCTCCCAGAATCTCTTCAGCTTCTCCCACATAACTCTCACCGAAGCTCTCATCCCTCGGGCGCGAAATGCCACATCCGCAGTCTTTCCCGTTCGGACTCCACCAAACCGCAACGCCAGAAAAGGAATAATGTCGTCGCTACTGCAGCACCAATTGTTGCGTACCGCAGCGCAGAAACGGACATCCTTAAAGAAGGAAGAGCGAGAGCAATTGCAATTAGCGGCAGTGTACAGACCAGTGGCCGGAGCAATCCATCACGCAGATAATCGCCAATTCGAAACTGGATTTCAACTGTTCTCTGCATGTTGTATAGAAAATTGCCGAGGACACCCACGCCCGCGCCCACAAATGTCCCGATGGCCACCCCAATCGCCCCAAGGAAATAACCACAAGTGACACTCACGATGAGGTTCGATACTCCTTCAAGCAGAGGAGTTATAGTGACAAGGCGTTGTTGCCCGGTTCCAATGAGCGTCATTATATAAGGCACCGCAGAAAGCCGAATCATGTTTGCGGCAGTTAGCACTTGCAAAATACGCGCCCCTTGCAATGCATACTTCGGTCCGACCCACATAGTCAAAATGCCCTTCGCTGCAAGAATAAGGGGCATACCCATCAGAAGAAGGATGAAGCTCCCGTAGCGCGTCGCCGTGATCATAACTTTTCCCAACTGTATTGAGTCCCCTTGAGCCTGCATTACTGCTGTCGAAGGGATCATCACATTGAACAAGGCGTTCTGGAGACCAGCGAGGAAAATAATCAAAGTTGCGGCAACGGCATAATACGCAACTTTCTCAAAGTCGAAATATCCCACCAAAGCCACGTCAAGCCCGTTCACCAATAACATCGCAAAAGACCAGATGCTGAGGCTAAGGCAGTAATCAAAAAGTTCTCGGCCGGCGCGCCGCGAAACTAGGTGGGATGAAAACTGCACTCTGGGTCCCATCCTGCGGTAGAACAAGTATTGAAGTCCATAAGACGCCAGATTAACAGCAGCCACCGCCGTGGCCATCCGAGTAAGATCTCCTCCATATTTCACTACAAGGATCACCATGAGCGCACTAATGATACGTGATCCTCCGATGATGGCTGCTGGCACTTCGTAGCGTTGAATTCCTATGAAGATTCCATTGAAAACCGACGCTGGCAGGCCGATCGCCAACGAACTTGCGATCACAAGAAAAGCCACACGTACGTCCCCCACGAGGAACGAAGGCATCCGATGAAAGATGTACGGCAAAAGCACAGCCATCGCAACGCTGACTGTAATCGCCACCATCCCTGCCACGGTAAGCGCGGCAAATGAAGTACTGATGATCCGGTCTCGATGCTCGGGATCTCTCTTCTCGTTGGCGCGCGCCACAAAACGGCCTACTGCCGTCTGAATTCCAAAATCGAGGTAACCAACAAAGGCACTCATCTGTAGGACTAACGACCAAGCACCGTAGGAATCCACAGGCATCAGTCTTACCAGGAAAGGAGGCAGGATGATTGCCACAATGGCCGCGGCGCCTCCGCGCACCACATTTGCCGCGGCGTTCTTCAGCACTATGAGCTTTTCTTTTGTATTCATCAGGTGCCGCTGCCGACTAGATTCCGAATCGTATTTCGTGTCAGCAGCCTGCCATTGGTCAGGCGCGAATTCCCGTTTGTCGAGGTTCAGCAGTGCGCACTCGTGGTCAACCAGCGCCGCTTCTTATGAATCCCCTTCAATTACCCCGCCCGCTTTCCTCAACCCGTTTCTTTTCAACTCCTGAAATTGCGCTTGTCAACTATCGTGCTCATCTGGTCATATAAACAGTGGTTTTTAGCCGCAAACCGTCCCAAGCGGCTCGGCGCATTCGCCGGGTTTCCCGGCCACTGGCGCACTCTCAACTGCGTTGCTTGGTCAAGGAAGCCGTTGTGCAACCGCCTTTCTTTTCTATCACTTGTGCGAAGTCCATTTTGCAAGCTCTTCCTTTGTACCTACCCTGTTTCAAGAAGCCACAACGCCGCCTTCTCACTTCATTACGCCAGCGGTTCCACGTCCGTTATGTCCACATCCACCGCCACTGCTCGCTGGATCAATTCCAGGGAAACGACCACTCTCAGACTGCCCTTTTTCCATTTCAATATGCCTTCCAGCCCGGCGAATGGGCCTCCCGTTACCCTAAGGCGCCGACCGACGGTCAGAAAAGGGTGCGGCTCCGCGCGCAAACCCTTCAAAAGCCCCGATCGCATGATTTCCATTTCGGTATCCGATAGTGCGGTTGGCAGCCCGCCAAAGCCAACCAGCCGAACGACGCTTGGAATCTGCAACACGCGCAGCCGGTCCCGCAGCGCGAGCCGGATAAACACATAACCGGGAAAGAGAGGCAAATCCAAGGTCACACGACGGTCTTTCCAGCGGCGCACGGAACTGTAAAGCGGAAGAAAGTGCTCGACATCTTGCGCCCCCAGCTCAGCCGCCACGCGCTTTTCATGTTTTGCGTAGGTGTACGCGGCGTACCAATGTTGCTCGCGAGAAGCCACCCGCAGCGCAACTGGGCCGAACAAATCTTCCGTTACGTTCATTGCTATCGTCCGTGTCGAAGATGCCATATGAGCTCCACAGACAGCTTCGCCCCGTCACTCACAGGGCGATTTGTGACCTAACCCTTTATTTCACAAATACTTGCGGACGCTTCTACCGATCGGCCGCCCCGCCCGTTGGCGGTCGGCAATTGTCGGCATCGTCCTCAATTTCTTGCGCGCTTAAGTCCGGAATATCGCCGTTTCGTGACGCCCACGGCATTCGCGCTTTCAGTGCGCTGGCAACTTCCTTCGCGAGAGCCTTGCGCGGATCTTTCGGATCGGTTTCTTCCCAACGCGCAGATCCCAACACCCAAACCACGGACAACCCGAAAGTCAGAAACGTGCCGAGAACCATGATCACCAAGCGTGGGGGAAATGATTTCTTTTCCGGAATTCGGGCTGGATCTAACACTTTGACGCTGGGTGTTTCCTTCGCCTCTTGCACTTTGGCGAGTTCGTATTGTTCTGTCAGCAGTTCGAAGACGGTTTCCTGGATTTTCGCCCGACGATAGTAGTCGCCGTATTTCGCTCCGAGAAGTGGCAGGCTCCGAATCGTGGGGTAGGGCAGACTACCGCCAGCCTTCGCGGTGGATGGATCATCTGCCGGCTCAGTTAGTGTGCTATTGCCGTTCGCTGTGCTCGCTTGTGTGCCACCGAGCTTTTCGAGTTGCTTGCGAAGTTCCCCAACGCGAGCGTTCAAGGAACGAACGCGAGAGTTGTTGTCGGTATAAATTTGGCGAAGCCCTTCGAGCTGCGACTGCGCGGCGATCATTTCCCCCGCGATAGAACCTGCGGCGTCCAGCATCGCTTTTCCCTCTTGCTGGATATCAAGAGTGTTGTTCTTGCTGGAGAACTGTGCGAATTGGTTGGAGGCATCGTCAAGATCTTGCTTCGCGACTTTGAGGCGCTCCTCGAGAAACAGGCGTTCACGGTGCGCGGAAGAAGTCGAGAGTTCTGAAACCAGCAAGTTCAACTGGTCGACATAGGCACTTGCTAGGGCCGCAGCTCGCTGCGGACTGCGATCCGTCACGCTGATGGTGATTATGCCGCTCTTCTTGTCTTCCGAAATCGAAGTATTCTCATCGAGTTTCGTCCGCGCGTCCATGACGAGGCGTTTGCCATAAATTTTTCTCAAATCAAATTGCTGTATCAGACGGTCCTGTGAGGTCTGGCTCCTCAGAACGCCAATAAACAATGCACCCGAACTCTTGAGCCCGAGCAAGTCGCCCGCCACGCCTGCCAATCCCCCTCCGGCCTTCGCCGCCATAGCGGCCATCATGGCCATGCCCGAGGTGGATTGCTGATCGGGCGGCATGAGTTGTGTAGTCGACGTGTAAGACTTGGGAATCAAAAACGCGATCAGAGTTGAGACAAGCAGACCGACCGCCACAGCTCGGAGAAAGAACCGGCGCCGCCCCCAAAGTAGACGTAGCTGTTCCGCTTGCCACTCTCGAGAATTCTCGAGCGGCATTTCCGGAAGCGAAACCTCGCCCGTGACCGGCTGTAGCGCGGTCTCAGGCTGCTGTTTGGTGGCCGTCTGCGTCACGTCTCTCCTTCTCTCCGCGCTTGCTGTCCATAACGTCTCACTCTCACTTCCAAGAACGAGGCCAGTACGTGAACTGAACTGAAGAGGTCACGTTGGATTGGGGCCCAGTTGCCAAGAGCGGGAATGCCCACTTTTCGTATTGCACCGAGCCCGATACCGCAACTTGGGGTCTGAGTTGAAATTCCGCATATACGCCACCATCGTTAATCGTGCCACCTTGCGTCAAGTAATCTCCGTCCACTTTTTGATGGCGATACTGGAGCTGAATCTTGTTGCGCGAAGAGAGCCAGTAGGTGGCCCAAACTCGCTCCCCCTGCCCGCCGCGTCCCAACCAACTTCCCACCAATTTTCCGTTGTTCACATAAGAACCGACGGGATAACGATCGTTGACGTAAAAGCAGCCAGCACAACCCGGAAAATCCGCTGGAGCCGTGGTTCCCCCTTCCAGACGAAGATCAAGCTTAGGAATACCCGGAATTCGCGGCATGTAGAGTCCGCCCTGTACGGCGGCTTTGCGCGGATAACTCAGCGGCGAAATTTCATCTTCAGTGAAGGCATCACCGTAAAACGTCAACCATTTGCGCAGCCCAGGAACCCGGTATGTAAAGTCGACACCGGATCGAGGGTCCGTTATATCTCCTGTACTGCTCACGACAAAACCAAAATAGCTCTTAAGCAAATTGTGCCCATTGAGCGGAGTTGGTCCCCCGACAAATACCGTCGTTACATTGACACTGAACTCGAAGTTAGGGGTGGGTTTGAAGCTGAATTTTTCTCCATGAAGAAATGGCTGGCGGCCCAAAGCGACGCCATACTGGCCCATTAACCCAGTTGTGTCATCGCGCACAAAGTCGTGCCCCGCAAGTTGCCCCAGAAATAATTCCATTCGAATGGGCCCCAGCCAGCCCAGGATGCTTGGGAGCCGGAACGGAGAGACGCGGCTGACACGGAACATGGTGATTGGCTCCGCATTGTCGCTAAACATGAGCGGGCCACTTTGAACAGGACTCCACCACAGGCTTTGCTTACCATAAGAAAGCTGCCAGTTGTCAAAGGTCAGCCCCACATAGGCGTCCAGCAATTGAACACGATCCAATGAAGAAAACGGGGTTGCCGGCGGAACTCCAGGAAGATGGTCGACAGAAGCGGTGAATTGCCGCGCATTAAAGGACGCCGCGGGGGCGTAGGGGGAGTGCTGGTATTCGGCGCGCACATAGCCGGCCCAATGTCCGGCAGTGCCCCAAGCCGAAAAACCTTCGACGGAGTTGAACCCTTCCTGATAAGGCCTACCAAAGTCATTCGTGATCGTCTGCCCGAAATAATTGCCATCGGTGAGTGGTTTGCCTGAGATGTTGGTTTCGCGGGCATATACAGATTCCACTTTGGCGTGGATACTGTCTCCGTCGCCAGCCCGCTCGCGGTCGTCGCGGAATTCCGATTCGAGCAGCTGGTAAATTTTCTCGGCTTCCGATCCACCTATTCCTTCGTTAATGTGTTCATCGGCCTCATCAAGCAGGCGAACACACTCATTGCGTGTCCAGGGGCGCATGCCCGCAATCCCACTGTCAATCAAGCCCATGGCGGCAAGACGATCCATCGCCGGATAGATCCAGCTATCAAGTGGGACATACGGCGAACCTTGATTCGCAGGAGAGGGGTTTCCATCGCCGCGAAAGACTTGGCTAATCGATCTCCAAGCCTCGCCACCAAGTCCAGGATCGTGATGACGGCTGTAGACGTTCTGTGCAACGAGATTGCCGATCACGGTCCCAATCAGAACGTCGGAAGGAAAGTGTTGCTGAGCTCGAACGCGCGAAATGTCCACGAGCGACGCGAGACTGTATACCATAATTTTAGTCAGGGTACCCGGGTACTCGTGCGCAATCACCCCTGCCACAGACCATGCTGCGGCTGCATGTTCAGACGGAAAAGAAACCCCGCCGTTGAAAAACGGCCCAGTGCCGTTGCCCTGATTGGGACGTTCTCGCCCGAATGAATACTTCATACTCTCTACGACCACGAAGCTATTCACCGCCGCTTCGCCAGCAAGAAATCCGGTCTCACGCCAATGTTCGTTGTGTGTCTCGTGGCTCAACAACCACATTGCGCCCGCTCCGCCAATGAGCGCACCTACTGAAGCAGTTGAAAGATTGTTGTATCGGCTCAGCGTCGAAGGATTATGCGAGAGCTGCCGAGTGTAGTCAGCGTCGGTTACGATTAGCCCAGCCGTGATGCCGCTCAGAGGCACGAGCCATTGCGTATCCGAGAATCGGATTTTCGCAGGACTGCTCCAGATTTGTTTTTGGTCTATCAAGAATTCTTTTCCTAACCCCTTGAAACTCCGCGCTGGGGGATCGAATGATTGCACCTCCGGATCCTCTGCGATTTTCTTTTTCGCAGTCTTTTCCTTTGCCTCTCCGTCCGAGCTGCTCTGTTTCTCATCCCGCCCGGGTAGCTCCTCCGCTTGCTGAGGCACAGACCTGGAAGCGGGTGCAGTCAGCGTCAGACTCAACGCTGTGCAGCTAAACGACAGCACGATGGCCCTCATTTGCATCAAGAACATTCCTCGTCATGGATGGATGTACGCCACTGCCAAAGCCACAGACGATGCCATTTGCACGGATTGCATGATCACCGCCCAGTTGCGACCGCCGATCTTTGGAGCTTTTTCGGGCACAACAATCGTGTCTCCCGCTCGCAAGGCCGCGCTCATCGGATCGCCGCCCCACCACCCAGAATTGTTGTTTTTCGCGGCGATTACCGAGCCGTCGGCGCGGATCACAAACACGGCCTTCTTGTCCGCAAGCTGGGTCACCCCACCAGCCTGGCTGAGGTACCACTTGGCGCTGTGACCAGGCCGGAAACCGATGGCTGTTGGATTGAAGACCTGGCCGTTCACCGTCACGTAGCCCGCTTTTTTAGGAACAAAAAGCACATCGCCATCGCGAACCACTACATCTGCCGCGGTGTTTTGCCAAGTCTTGGTGTCCGGTGAGATATGCATCACGACGCGGCCGATCGGCGTGCTCGCTTGGAGTTGAGCAAGTGCTGCTTCGGTCTGACCGATTGCAGTCCACTTAGCGTTCTTCTGGTCAGTATCTGCCTCCGGCAGCGCTTTGAGCGTTGTCTCCTCCGCCCTTACGCGCTGCACGAGTTCTATATGGGCCTTCAGCTCCACTTCTCGTACTTCGCGCCTCATCAACACAGCCCCATAGGGATACGCTTCCGTGCCAAATCCTCCGCTTCGCGCCAAAACAGAACTCAGGCGCTCCCCAGGTCCAATACCATAAGTACCTGCATGCAAAACTTCCCCGCGGACTGTCATGGACGCTCCTATGTCGCCCCAGCGCGGAAGCTGTCGAATCGTCAGGATGTCTCCGTCGCGCAGTGGCACATCGGTCTTCGGATCTCCGTTCATCGCTGCTGCCAGGTTGAGCTCCAGCCGATCGCCCGGCGCCTTCTGAGAACCATTCATTTCGAAACGCGCCAGATCGGCATTTTCTGTATACGCGCTCCTCTTTAATCCGCCGGCCACACGAACCAAATCTTCGACGCGCATGTTTGTCGTGAGTGGATAACGCCCAGGCTTGGCCACCTCTCCCTTAATGAATACAGTGGGCGGCTCAACACGGCTCGGATTGCGATGCACCATCAAGCGGTCGCGCGGCTGCATCACGACGTTGTCGATGGGATTCCCTGCGAGAGCTTCTTTGAGGTCGACGCTCAGAATTTTCATCGTGCCGTCGGGCAGTGTGCGGAAGAGTTGCGCGGAGTCCAGCGAAGCGTCCTGCGTGACCCCGCCAGCAAGATAGACCGCGTCCCGCAGGTGCGCTTGCCCCGAAGTACGGTACTTTCCAGGCTCGCGAACTTCCCCGCCAATCCATACCTCGGGCGCGGGCTCAAAATCGTAACGGCTGAAGACACGAACAGTGTCAAGCGGCTGCAGCTTTGGTGCAGAGGCTGGATTCGCCAGAGCCGCAGTCAGATCGAAACTCTCAACACTCGGATGAAAGTCCGGTGGATTTAGCCTGACGATCTCCGCATAGTGCGGCGCAGGTTCAGGCAATAAATCTTTATACGACCCAATCAGATCAGACAGGTTCATCCCTTGTTTATAGGAATATCGCCCAGGCCGCTGCACATGCCCTTGAATGTAGATAGCGTCTTCGTTGTAGGGAGCTATCGGAAAGATGTGCACTTCGTCGCCGTCGTTAATCTTGAACGCATCGAGCTGTTTCTTGATGGAATCCGCATCCCCTGTCGGCAAGAGATCAAGAGTAAGCATCGTGCGCTTTTCGTGCGCCTCGATGCGCTGGACCTCGATGTGCCGCAGCGTCGCAGTGGATAGGATTCCACCGGCCAACTCAAGCACGTCGGAAAGCGAACTTTCGCCGTGCAGCTCGTAGATCGCAGGCCGTCGGACCATTCCCTCAACCGTCACCTGTGGCCCCAATGAAGGGACGAGCAGCGTGTCGCCATTCTCCAACCGGCGCATATCCGACCGCACTCCGTGCAGCAGCAAGTCGTAGGCGTCCACTTCTTCCACGAGCTGCTTTCCGCGATAGTGTTTGAGTGCACGCAGCGAGCCACGAGGCGTTACTCCTCCGGCGGCAAACAGTGCGTTCAAGGGAGTCGAAAGCGAGCTGATATCGTAAGCGCCCGGCGCCGTCACATCCCCAACTACATACACGCGAACGGTCCTCAGTCTCGAAAGGGAAACATCCGCCGAGACATCGCGGTACTGGGTCCTAAGCACCTGTTGCACGGCCTGCTGCACATCGGCCAGATTTCGTCCGCTGACGAGAAGAGGCCCGACTTCGGGCAAAGATACGCGCCCTTCACGATCAACGACCCGCACGAACCGCTGCGAGACTCCGCCCCACAGATCGATTGCAAGGCCGTCACCTGGGCCGATGACGTAGTCGGGGCCGACGGGGAGATCCATCGGAATCGCTCGCGGGTCATTAGAAGTATTGCGGAAAGCCGCCAGGCCAAAGCGCTCGTTTGGCCGCTGGCGCGCCGACGTTTGCACGTACATGTCGTAGAGCGATGGAATATCCGCGTAGGGATTCGAGCGGTGGACCATCCTGACCGGCGTCACGTCTTCTTCCTTTGTCATTCCTCTCGGGTAGTTGGCGCGCGAAGGGAGATCCCTTCCGTTCTTGCTAGTGAAGCCTTCCGAGGTGCCATTGGGTTCGAGCGCCGTCGTGGGCAGGTTCCGCCCGGTCGGTGTGGAGTCGACAGCTCCCTGGCCCAATGATTGAGAACCTGCCGAAGGATTCGTCTCCCTCTTGGCCGAAGCAGGAGTGAACTCGAAGTTCTGCCCGGAGCCAGTTCCATTGAGACCATCCAGCGGATCCGTGGCTTGCGGTAAGCCGTCCGCTCTCAAAATTCGCGACGGACTCTGTGCTGGTGGTTGCTCTGGCACTGCTTCCTGAGGATTCGTTTCAGGGGAAGATATCCCATCAGGTGCTCGAGTATTTCGGCGGCGGTCTGCCGGGAACTGCTGCGGGCAATCTTCATCGCGGCGAGGGTCGCACGTTGCGGCGCGTTCGAGATCCCGATCGTTTTTCTGCGGCCGGAGCGATTCTGTATCTTCCTGTGCCTCAATCTGGACTAGCCGCCTCGCCCGTTCCTTAAGCACCAATTCTTTTTGTTTTGCAAAGTCTGACTCGGGATTCGGCGTTGGCATCAAGTATCCGTAGCGCTGCAGGAGACGAGTTGCCACGGAACGAAACGCGACGTCCTGCTCCAAGCGCTCAAAAATAGCCTGGTCCGTTAGATTCGAATCCTCGACAACTTGGCCGTTGTCTGTAGCCTCTTTCGCTACCCAGCGCTTCAACTCCACCATCAGCCCTTCGTCCTTAACAAGGACGCTTCGGATCTGAATGGCAGAAGCGGCGACCCGGCCCAGGTTTTCCTGTGTCAAGTCCGGAGCTTGTTGGACACCATATTCGTTTAAGCCTTGTTCGCTCGGTCTCCGCGGCCGTTCGCTTTGCTGCTGGGCAAAGACTGGAGCGCAGAACAAGAATGTTAGACTCAGCCAGCCGACGTTTCTTTTCATATTGTTTTCACAAAACATGTTTTCACCCTGGAGCCAGGCATGGAAATTTTTAGTTCACACCCTTTGCCACAAGATTCCTTCGCATAGCGCCCAACATTCCTTCTTCAGACGCCTCGATACTGTTCGAATAAATCTCGAGCGAAGCCCAGTAGTAAACGATGTAGTTCTTGTCCGGCGCCACTGCGATGACGCGCACCTCCGGATGCTCGCGCAGCAGTTCGTCACAAATGCGCGGGCGAACACCCGGCTGATCGAGCGCAATGACCACGACGTTCGGCAGGGTCTTCTTCACACTCGCGCTGATATCTGACTCGTCAGCCACTTCCCCAACAATTTCGATGTCCGGCTGATCTGCAAAAGTTGTGAGGACAATCTCGCGCATGAGGCGAGGATGGTTTGCCACGAGGACGCGAATCGATTTTTCCATGGCACACTCCGTGCTCCACAAGTCTCAGCCATTCAGCGACCTGGAGTAAGACTCAAAAACCACCCATAGGTTGGGCTTGGTACGCGGAGACGGTCTGTACTATGGATTTCCAGTGGTGTACCATTTTTGACCCATGGAAGATCGGGCGAGCGGCGGGCTTGTTTTCTGCCAGCAAAAGGCGACACATCAACGCGAAATTAGCAATTTTTCACCTGGGGACAAACCTTTGCTATTTGAATCGCATCAATACTGGGTAAGTAAGCAGTACCCAGCGATTAGGTACTGAACACGTTTCATTTTTGTGCTTATATGAATCACTACTATTAATGATTGACATTTAGGGAGGATAAAGCTTACTCTCACCGGACAATGCTCCTTGACCAGGGCTTCATTTCGTTGGCTTTATTGCGGAATATTCTCCTTTGAGGTTAGGTCAAACATGACCGACTGCGTCCCCAGTTCGTCCATTCGCGCTTTCTTGTTGATTGAAAATCGCCTCTTGCGCGAAGCCCTGGTTCGCCTTTTCCGCAAGCGATCCGATCTGGAGATCGTTGGCCAAGCCTCGCCTACAGACGAGACGCCTCTGGGTACGATTGAATCGCAATGCAACGTCTTGGTGGGGGACTCCTTTCTTGCCGGCCGCTTTTTAGCAAGTTCGACCGCCAAAGGAGGAATGCGGGATACCTGTAAGATTATTCTCGTTGGCATGGAACCTGATGAAGACCAATTCATTGCTTCCGTTCGTTCCGGAGTTACGGGTTATTTACTGCAAGATGCCTCTGCTTCGGACGTCGTGGGCGCCGTGCGTGCAGTCTTCCGCGGCGAGGCAATCTGCCCTCCACAGCTTTGTTCCATGCTATTCCGGTTCGTCGCTCAAATGTCTACGGAAGTGCCTCTCCCCGACTCACCTCCTAAACCCGATCTTACTTTGCGCCAGCAGCAATTGGTCACTCTCGTTGCCAAAGGCCTTACAAACAAAGAAATCGCTTCTCACTTGAATCTTTCTGAGTTTACGGTGAGGAATCATATCCACAACATTTTGAAACAGGTGGACGCCAGCAGCCGAAGTGAGGCCGTGGAAACCATTCGGTCCTATGGTTACTCAATCAGTTCATAACCTCTAATTCCCTTCCTTACAAACCAGAGCGGCTATGGTAAGTTAGAGTCACGCGGTTGATAACTAGAATTAAATCTGAGGTTTCGAGTTGCTCATAGTAGCTGTTACCGTGCTGGTTTTGGCGCTGCTGCCATTCGCTTACTACATTCTTTCTTTCTGCTGTGTGATTGCTCATTTCCGCAGTGTGCGCAAAGCCTCCGCAGAAGAGTCGCCATTCATGCCCCCTGCTAGTATCGTAAAGCCGGTGCGCGGCTTGGATCACGAGGCTTATGAGAATTTCGCCAGCTTCTGCCGGCTTGATTACCCCGAATACGAAGTGCTGTTCGCGGTGTCGGAAGCTGACGACCAAGTCTGTGCGGTCATCGAAAAATTGCGTGTCGATTTCCCTGCTTGCCCCATCCGCTTAATTACGAACGTTCCGCGTTTGGGGACAAGCGACAAAGTGAATAATCTCTGCGTGCTGGTTCGGAATGCAAAACATGATCTCCTTGTCATGAGCGACAGCGACGTCCGCGTAGAACCCGATTATCTGAAGCAAGTCATCGCTCCGTTCGCCGATCCAAACGTGGGCGCTGTGACTGCGTTTTATAAGAGCCTCAGCGCTGGGAATCTGGCGTCGAATCTGGATGCTTTGGGCATGTATATGGATTCAGCTCCATCTGCCTTAGTCGCGAAGAAAATTGAAGGTAATATGCAGTTTGCTTTCGGCTGGACGATGGCGACATCCAAAGGACACCTTGCCGAGATTGGCGGCTGGGAAGAGATGGCCAACTACCACTCCGACGATTTCGAGTTGGGCAAGCGCATTGCAGAGTCTGGCCACCGCATCGAATTCATGACCAAACCAATCACGATGATTTTTCCCCGTGAAACTCTTGCGGAGCACTTCCGCCACGAGCTGCGCTGGTCCATCGGATTGCGGAGCGTGCGGCCTTTGGGCTATTGGGGACTCACCTTTACTCATGGCTTGCCATGGGCTCTGGTCGGAGCTGCGGCGGCACTGTCGATTGGATCGATGCCCATGGCTGTCTCCTATCTGGTCGCCTACCTAATTCTTCGAATAGGCTTGACGTGGACGACAGGAAGATGGGGAATTGGAGATCGGCAGCTCGGTAGGATCTTATGGCTTGTTCCCGTTCGCGATGCAATAAGCTTCGTAATTTGGCTGGCTGGTTTCTGTTCGGACAAGATCACTTGGCGCGGCTTGGCGTATCACGTAAGGTCAGGCCAGCTCATTCCGATCCCGACCCCCTCGCGTAGGCCTGCGCCCCGACCAGAAACGATATCCCCGGTAGCCAACTAAGGACGGGCGAGCATCGCACAACCCAAACACCCTGCCTTGAACTTGTCCCGCCTCATCCGCTGATTCTCCAAGGCACGGATCGTCGGGCCGGACTGTTGTCCTTTAATTCGCCCACGACATTACTCCCGAGGGAGTTTGCTAATCCAATGAAGGGCAAGCTATTTAGATGGCGCGCCCGGGGGGACTCGAACTCCCGACCTTCTGGTTCGTAGCCAGACGCTCTATCCAACTGAGCTACGGGCGCGCAGTAGATAAATATTATCACAGGCTTGCGCTGCGGACGAAACTGCGGCTATGGGATTCGGAGCCGCGCCAGAGCAGGGCTGCCAGCGTCAGAATGGACACCAACTCGAAGCCGGCCAGGGCCCATTGGTAGCCGAAGCGAATGTGAAGCGCGTACTGAACGGAATTTGTCGGCGAGGCAAGCAGAATTCCCAGTTGATAGGCGAGGCCAGGCATCAGACCGCGCGCGGCATCGGCGGAAAGCTCACTCAAGTGCACGGGAATTACGCCCCAGGCGCCTTGCACCCCGGCTTGCATCAGGAATGACGCGGCAATGATCGTTACGAGTCCGCCGCCGAAGGCCCACAGCGGAATCATCAGGAGCGACAATGCCAAAGCCGCGATCATGCCTTTGCGGCGCCCAGCCGTTTGCGAGATATGGCCAAAGACAATCGCGCCAACTACAGCTCCGACGTTATAGATCATCGCGATGTTGGCCACCATCGCGCCAGAAATCTTGTGCACTTCTTTCAAAAAGTCCGGATAGAGATCCTGCGTTCCATGCGAGAGAAACATCATGAAGGTCATGAGCACGACGAGATAAGCGAACCGCCTCCATTCACCCGCGACGATGCGCAGAACTTGTCCGGTACTCGCCACGCGATGTTGCTTCCACGCCTCCGATTCCGGAACTTTCGTGCGGATGTAGAGCGCGAGCAGCGCTGGCAGCGCGCCAATCCAGAACATGGGGCGCCATCCCCATACAGGCAGAAGAAACCTTGCCGCAATGGCCGCTAGCAGGTAGCCGATGGAATAGCCGCTCTGCAAGATTCCGCTAAGGATGCCGCGCCAGCGAACCGGGGCTGCTTCCATAGCCAGAGATGCGCCGACGCCCCACTCGCCGCCCATGCCGATGCCGAAGAGCGCGCGCAGGATGATGAAGACCGTGAAGTTGGGCGAAAAGCCGCACAAAAGTTCGATGACCGAGAAATAGATCACATTGGCCATGAGCGGGATGCGGCGCCCATAGCGATCCGCGAGCAACCCAAAGAGAAGCGCTCCGATCGGCCGCATGGCGAGAGTCGCGGTGGTGGTGAGAACGATTTCTTTTTTGGTTACGCCGAACTGGTGCGCGAGCGTATCAAACAGAAAAACGACGATGAAGAAATCGAAGGCATCGACCGTCCAGCCAAGGAACCCCGCAAGAACGGCGTGATGCGCCTTCGAACGAGCTGGCTGCGCCGCGCCCGCCATTTCAGTTGGCTTGCCACTCCGCCGGCTTAGGCATCAGCCTAGAGATTACAACTCCACAGAAGATCGCCACTAAGGCGAGCAGAAGACCTGCCTGGTAGCGGCCAAAGCACAACTCGCCGATGGAAAAGAGCGCCGAATAAATGAGGACGCAGCCCAGAAGCCAATTCACCAAGTTCCTGCCCAGGTCGCGCGTGACGGGCACGTCGCCGGCTAACCTGGCAACCGGCTGCCATCCGGTGATTTGCGGGCGCACCTTGGTGTAGAACTTGATGAGGATGTCATTCGGTTCGGCCGCAGTAAAGAGCGTGACGGCGATCCAAACCAAGGTCGTGATTCCCGTGGTGCAAAGCGTTGTCTTGGCAAAGATGACCGGATCGGAGCCGCTGAAGGGCTGCGGCCTTCCGGTTATAGCGTTCCAGAGCGCGCTGTTATGCAGCGCGAGGGTTGTTACCAGCGCCGCGACCATGGCGGAGATTTCGCTCCACGCGTTCACGCGCCACCAGTACCAGCGCAGTAGATAGACGCCGCCGGTCCCTGCTCCCAGTTCGAGTACGATCTTCCAGCCTGCCGAGACGGATGTAAGCTGCCAAGCGACCGCCGCAGCCGCCAACACCAGAAACGCCGTCGCTAGACGCGATGCATTCACAAAATGCGCTTCACTCCCCTCTTTCTTCAGGAAGCGGCGGTAAAAATCTTCGATCAAGTAGGAACTACCCCAGTTGAGTTGCGTGGCCACCGTGGACATGAAGGCCGCCATGAATCCAGCGAGTAAAATTCCGAGGACTGCGTGCGGCGTCTGCCGCGTGGCGACCAACATGTAGCCGCGCTCGGGCTGCGCCAGACCGGGGTAAAGAACGACTGCGGCGAGCGCCGTCAAAATCCACGGCCAGGGCCGCAGGGCGTAATGCGCAAGGTTGAACCACAGTACTGACAACAAGCCGTTTCGCTCGTCCTTTGCACTAAAGATGCGTTGCGCGATATATCCGCCACCGCCGGGTTCCGCGCCGGGATACCAGAACGCCCACCACTGCACGGCCAGATGCACGACGAAGGTAATCACCGGCAGCGTCCACAACGCTTCGCTCGCGAACCCGCGAGAAAAATCTGGAAGGAGCGCTGTGATGTCGCTGGCTCCCGGACCGGCGGCGGCACGCTTCGCCGCGAGCGTGGCGAGCATCTGCTGCATGCCTCCCGCGGCATGCACGCCGTACCAGGCCACGCCAATGACGATGGCCATCTTCAACACGAATTGAAACAGGTCCGTCCACAGCACGCCCCACAATCCGCCGAGCGAAACGTAAATCCCCGTGAACGGCATCAGGAAGAAAACGCAGATCGCCAGCGCCTTCCCATCGCTGACGCCCAGCGAAGTGCTGATGATGTTCACCATAGCCTTGGTAACCCAGCCGAGGATCAAACAGTTCATCAGCAAACCGAGGTAGACCGCGCGGAAACCGCGCAGGAACGCAGCAGGCTTACCGGCATAGCGCATCTCCGCGAATTGCACATCGGTGATGAGTCCCGAACGCCGCCACAGTCGCGCGAATAAAAACACCGTCATCATTCCCGACGGCAGGAAACTCCACCACAACCAGTTGCCCGCAACTCCGTTCGCGTATACGAGGCCGGTCACAGCGAGCGGCGTATCAGCCGCAAACGTCGTCGCGACCATCGAAGTTCCTGCGAGCCACCAGGAAACATTCCGGCCCGACACGAAATAGTCTTCCGTGCTTTTGCCGGAGCGGCCCCGGAAGTACAAGCCGAGAAACAAAGTGATCAGCAGATAACCGACGATGGCGGCCCAATCGGAGGCGGCGAGTGTCAAAGTGATTCCTTTCTCAAGAAGGCGGTCGCGCGCAGTACTATATAGCACTTCAGGGTGGTTGGCATCATGGTCTTTTGGGGATGCGGCACGGCGTCATGGTAGCGCGGAGCGGCATGAAGGCAGGTCATTGCGTAATCGGCGCTCGCGCGGCCCGGCCGGCGTAAACCCCATCCACCAGTTGCCCATCCTTGACCACCGGGATGCCGTTGACAAATACAAACTGAATTCCTTCGGAGTGTTCCAGCGGCTTTTCATACGTGGCTTTATCGATGACGCGACTCGAATCGAACACCGTAATGTCAGCATCGGCGCCAACGCGAATCCGTCCTTTCTCCTTGAACATCGGCGCGCGCTTCTCCAAGCGTTGCGCGGGCATCAGCGTCATCTTTTTTAACGCGGTCATCAAGTCCAACGCCTTCTCTTCCCGCACATAGCGTCCCAGCACCAGCGCATAGGTGCCCGATGTCCGGGGATGCCCGTGCCCATTCGCGACATAACCATCACTGGCGATCATCGTGAGCGGACTCACCGTGGCGGCATGAACGTTCTCCAGCGAATTCCCCGGAACGATCACCATGCCACCTTCTTTGCGGTAGCGCATAAACGATTCCTTCGTCAGGTACTCGCCCGTCGCAGACCACAGGAGGGAAGCAAAGTAACTGTCGGGCTCGTCTTCGCGGTGGTCGAACATGGCGGCTTGGATGCTGGTCATGCCTTTGTTGTAGGGATAACTTTCCGTGGTCACGTCCATGCCGCGGGACTGCGCCTCCGCGATCATGCGAAGCTCCTGGACCACGTTCGGCCCGCCGGTACTTTGGATGTGAACGATGTGCAGCGGAGCTCCGGTAATTGCGGCAGCGGCCATCACTTCTTCAAATCCGCTGAAATTCCCTTCGGGCGGTGCTGCGGACCCACGAATGTGCACGTGGCAAGAGGCGTGATACTTCGCGGCTACGCGGAACACGTCGACAATTTCCTGGTTGCTTGCGGCCTCCGTGTAAGCGGGCCCGAGGCCCACGGCAACCGCACCGCGCTTCAGGCCCTTTTCCAGCAATGCACTGATTTCTTTCAACTCTGCTGTGGTTGCTACCTTGTGAGCCGCGTCCCCACTTGGGAGCAACTCACCAGGATCGTGCATCACTGCCATGCGGACCGCAATGTGCCCGGCGCTTGCTCCAAAGTTGATGCGCGCCTTCCCTTCCCGCTCGCCGTACCATCGATCGACGTCGGCTACGCCAACTTCGAGTTCCAGCGCGGTGGTGACGCCGTCCGCAGCTTTGAGGGCGTAGTTTTCGGCATCTTGTCCATGCTGGTGCAGATCGATGAACCCCGGTGCGACAACCAATCCCCGGGCTTCAATCGTCCGCTTCCCTGCGAGAGGACCAGTCGAAATCGCCGCGATTTTCCCGCCGCGAATTCCGACGTTCCGCACCGCGTCCAGTCCCGATTCCGGATCCATTACTCGCCCGCCGGCGATGACCAGATCAAACGTTTCCGCGGCCTTGCTCGAACCGCTCCTTACGGACATCCCCACCGAGGCACCGAGTAGCCCCGCCACCCCTGCCCACTTCCATCGTCTGCGAACGATTGAACGTGACATTTGACCAGGCACCCCCTCCGCGCGGCGCTAAGTCTCGTCGCGCGGACTCCTTCTGTCAAAGGTTTTCTGGACCGATTCAAGCGTCTTGATGGGCTCTCGCGAAGTGTTCAATCCAAAGAAAAACCCCGGATCGCTGGGGGGAGCGACCCGGGGTGGGGGTATTGCTGAGGGGGGCCGGAGGAAACTCGTTTTATCTAGTGCACCTGCTGTACGGCCAGCATGCAGATCTGTCGCAGTTCTTCGTACGTGAAATACGTCTCTTCCTGTTCGCCTGCGACTTCTTTGTGTCCGAATCCCGATTCACTCGAGATGCGGTTCAATTCCATTTCCGAAAGACCGAGCAGCACCGCCGCGCGCCGCCGGGTAACGTATTTGAGCTCTTGCGTTTTCATGGCGTTCTCCTCACGCAGGAAGCAGAACCATCGAGTCTTCTTCAACGGCCAGAATCATGGCCTTGTAAATGTCAACGTCCCAGCCTTCGCCGATGCGCATCCGTACGGTTTCTTCGCCATCCTTAAGTAGCTTCCCGCGCAGCGGCACCTTGATATCGCCTAGTGCCACTTGCAGGACTACCGGCTGCCCTATCCAAGCTTTGAACGCATTGTCCACTCTTGGCCCCCTGAGTGATTCAGCCTGACGGGAATGAGAATCGCGCAGCACGCCGCCGCTCACAATGGTACAGAGAGGGTACTGGACTAGTAAGAAGGTACTGTCGAGGCGTCGGACATCAATCTCTGCGCAGTTTCCATCGCAGTACAGAAGTACTCCTATATAAGGACGCGCGACCCATAGGTAGAAGAAGTGCATCCTGCGAAACTCCGGTCATGACGAGGCAGGCGCACGCTTCGAGCAAGACCCTGGACGATGGTGCAGCTGTCGTGTCCAGCCGGGCAGGCATCGGCCTTGCCCTTGGTGGTGGTTTCGCGCGCGGCTTCGCGCATCTCGGCGTTTTGCAAGTGCTCGAACAGAACCAAATCCCTATCTCTCACATTGCGGGAACCAGCGTGGGCAGCATTCTGGGTGCTGCTTACGCCAGCGGCGCCCCTCTTGACCGGATTATTGAGACTTGCCGCGCGCTGCGCTTCCGGGACATTGCACGCTGGCGCGTCTCACGTCTCGGATTGGCAAGCAATCACCGGCTCGCAAGCTTGATCGAGCGCGTCTTCGAATCGCGCGACTTCGAAGATCTCCGCATCCCGCTTGCGGTGGTGGCCACGGACCTGACCTCTGGTGAACCCGTGGTTTTCACTCAGGGCAATCTGGTGGACGCCATTCGCGCGAGTTGCGCTTTCCCCGGCCTGTTCGAACCGGTGGAGATCGGCACCAGGTGTCTGGCGGACGGCGGACTCGTCGCGCCGGTCCCAACGCACGCCGCCCGCGAACTCGGCGCGTCCGTGGTCATCGGTGTTTCCGTCGGAATGCAGGACGGCCACCGCGGAGCCCCCACAAACATATTTCAAGTCGTAAGCCGGGCGGTAAACGCAGCACAGAAGCACCAACTTGAAATTTGGGAACGCTACGCCGACCTGGTCCTCCGGCCCGATGTGCAATCCCTCGCCTGGGATGATTTTGACCGGGCCGACGAAGCCATCGCTGCTGGCGCTGCCGCTGCCCGTCGCGCTCTCCCTCGTATCGAAAAATTGTTGGGACAGAAACAAGTCTCCGCTGAGCTTCTCCAGGCAAGGCTGGAAGCGGAAGACAAAAGTTATCTCTGGCTAGCGGAGGCACACTGATGACTCGCATCGGCATCTGGCTCGCTGCTCTTGGCATTCCCATCCTTCTTTGGCATGAATGTGGGGAGGATGTTGGCGTTTTCTGCTACCGTATAGGCTTGGGTGCCCTTACGAGTCTGCGTTCGCGCGGTCTCGTTCCCGTGCCCGTTAGAAATTCGGATTATCCATCCGCTGCGAGGAACAACGCCGAGTGCTCGACGCCATCGTTCACTTTCTCCACTCCCTCTACAACCCAGAAGGACTCAAGGAACTAATCCGCTCGGGCGGCGCGCCCCTGATTTGTGGCATCGTCTTTATTGAAACAGGCTTTTTTGTGGGATTTTTCCTTCCCGGTGATTCCCTGCTCGTTACCGCCGGAATTTTCTCCGCCGCAGGCGTCATTCCTCTGAAGTGGCTGCTCTTGCCCGTGATGCTCTGCGCGATTGTGGGCGACCAGATCGGCTACTGGATCGGCCGCTCGGCGGGCGCTGCTCTCTACCGCCGCGAAGACTCTTTCTTCTTCCGGAGAAGCCACCTCCAGCGTGCCCATGATTTCTACGAAAAGTATGGCGGACGCGCAGTCATTCTGGCGCGTTTCGTTCCCATCGTTCGAACCTTTTGTCCGCCCGTCGCCGGCGCTGCCATGATGCCGTATGCGCGCTACGTTGCCTTCGACATCTGCGGTGGCGTTTTATGGGTTGGCGCGATGATCCTTGGCGGATACGCGCTGGGCCACTCGGTTCCAAATATTGGCGAGCGCATCCACTATGTGATTGCAGTGGTTATCCTGGTATCGGTCCTGCCCGTGATTATCAGTCTATGGAAGGCTCGGAGCTCCGCTCCGATCTCCGGCGCCGAGGAGAAATAGGCCGTGCCTTCCGCCGAGTTCCGCGCCGTCATTTTCGATATTGGCCGCGTCCTGATTCGCGTGAATGTTTCCCGCGCCATGGACGGTCTGGCTTCCGGCATTTCTCTGACTCCTCAAGAAGTGTGGTCTGCGATCGAGAAGGACCCTCGTATGCTCGATTGGCAGGAAGGACGCATTTCGCCCCGGGACTGGCACCTTCATCTAAAGAACCACCTTGGCGGATCTCTCACGTTCGAGCAGTTCAGCGAAGTCTGGAACCGGGCACTCGACCCAAACCCGATCCATGCGGATTCGTTCCTGGAGAGTCTCTCGATGAGCTACCGCCTTGCCCTGCTTTCCAATACCGACCCCCTCCACATGGCTCACGCAGAGGAAAGCTACTCCTTTTTCCGTTTTTTTCCCCATAGGATCTATTCTTACCGCGTTGGCGCGAGCAAGCCAGACCCGCTTATCTACCGGGAAGCCCTCAACGCCTGCAAAGTGCGTGCAGAGGAAGCTGTCTATATTGACGACGTTCCCACCTACGCGGAAGCGGCGCGGCACCTTGGTATGGCTGGAATCGTCTTCCAGTCTTCCGAGCAGCTGCAAACCGACCTGCGATCTCTCGGAATTCAATTCGACTAATTTCCGTGCCAAGCAAAAAATCCGCTGTTCGCTCTCTCTTCGCGTAAACTTTGCTAGGACTAGTACTGCCTCATCCTTTTTTTATCGCCGCAACCGTCCATTCCTCCGATACTTACAGCCTGCCACCCTTTTCCTTCTTTGGCTTCCTGGATGCTACCTCTTTGTTACAGGCCGATCAAAACGGCAATTCCCCAAATCTGGGGATAGGAGAGATATTGACTATGTCGGACGAAAGAATTGTGGAAACGCGCACGGAATCACCAGCCTGGACACTGCCAGCGGTTATCGTTCTGGGCTTGATCGCCATCGGTGGACTGGCATTTGGCTGGAATGCTTCTTCCAAGCTTGATGCCACGCAGCAGACGGTTGCGGCACAGTTGAAGACGACACAACAGGCTGTCCAACAGGACATGACCTCCCTGAAGGATCGCCTGGCTCAAGACGAAAAGGCCAGCACCGATCTCCAGGGCGACTTGAAGGTTGTTACCGGCAAGCTGAAGATTACCCAGGGTCAACTCAAGAAGGCTCGTGAGGAAGCGGCCAAGCTGAACGATGCCACCAGCCAGAAGGTGGCTGCGCTCGACACTTCAGTTCACTCGGAACTCGCGACCAAGGCAACCAGCGATGACGTCAAGGTCGTGGACACTAAGGTCGTAGGCGTCAAGACCGACCTGGATGCCACCCGCGAAGACCTGAAAATGGCTCGCAGTGAGATGGGCACCCTCATCGCCCGTAACCATGATGAAATCGATCAGCTCCGCCGCCTTGGCGAGCGCGACTACATGGAGTTCACCATCGTCGGCAAGAACAAGCCGCAAAAAGTGGGCAACATCACCGTCGAACTGAAGGGCGTCAATGAGAAGCGCAATCAGTTCAGCGCCGCCATGACCGTTGAAGACAAGCAATTTGAAAAGAAGAACCGCGCCATGAACGAGCCGATCTTCTTCTACACTTCCGGCACGCACATTCCGGAAGAAATCGTGATCAACAAGGTGGGGAAGAACACCATCAGCGGATACGTCAGCATCCCCAAGGCGAATTCGCAGACGGCCGCGTCCACCGCAAAGTCTGGCAACTAATTATATACAGCAGAACCCCGGCGGAATCTGCCGGGCACAGCATGAGGCGGGCAGAGCGATCTGCCCGCCTTTTTGTTTTCCGGAGCCGTGCGCGTTCCATATTCCGATAGAATGGTGCTCGCCAACTTCGGAGCTTGCTTGCGCCAGACGTCCAATGTCCTCTACATCGCGGTCGATTCACTAATCCCTTTGCGGGGAAACAGCTTGCATGGCCTCGATGAATTCACCGCGACCCTCGACCACCAAGCCATCCCCGCAGTCTGGCTGACCAGCCGCTCTCGCCTTCAGTTTGATGACGCCCGCCGCAAACATGGCCACACTCAGCCCTTCATCGCTGAAGACGGCTGCGCGGTCTATCTGCCAGAGGGCTATTTCCATCTGACGCCCGTCTCCGATGCCTCGCGCACCAAGAAAGCTGCCACCGTGCGGCTAGGCCGCTTTACGTGCATTCCCGTCGCGGAAGCCCTGCCTGCCGCCGCTGATGCTCTGGAAGCTCTCTCTCAGGATACTGGCGTGCCGGTGGTCACTCTGCGCTCGCTTTCCCCGCGAGAACTGGCGCAAAACTCGGGCTTGCCGCAACGCGAAGCCGAACTCGCACGCCAACGCGATTTCGACGACATCTTTTTCTTTGCCGGCACCTCGGAGGAACAAGTGGCAAAGTTTCTGGCGGAGGGCCGCACCCGCAATCTTCAATTCCGCCAACACGGCGTTCTTTGGTCCGCCTCTATCGGTGCCAGTGTCCAGCGTTGCATCCGAGAACTCGCCAAGCTCTTCGACCGGGCGCTCCGTTACCATGCCCACACTCTTGGGATCGCCACTCCCGACTTGGCTGCGGGGCTATTCCCTTTTTGCGAACGCACCATCCTGCTGACGGACCGCAAGGCCGGAGAGGCTTCCCTCGAGCAGTCCGACACGCCGCACTCCCATCATCTTCCGCTTCACTCCCCGGACCTTTGGGAGATGCTGCTCTCGGCCGTCGCTACAAAGAATTAGAGGCGTGAGGAAAAATGGTGCGCAAAAGCGCGTCGATTTTCACACAACCAACTCCAATCGGACAATCCTTTCCAATGGACTGTTACACAAACCATCTATTTTCCGTGGGATAAGCGATTCCACACCCTTGCGAGCTCTTGGCCCCTGGATTGCCCTAGAACTATTTGGCAATCGCTACCCCGGCGTTGCCGGCTCGGATTCGCGCAACAAAAGGCACGCAAACTGAACCGAGTACTAGGAGACCCCTTACCATGGCTTGGTTTAAGCGCGTGTTCCACCTTCCCGCCAAGGAATCCAGCATCGGCCTCGTTCTCATTCTTTGTGTCATTTCCATGAGCTGCATGTCCATCGCGCTGGTCTGGCAGGCGCAGATCATCGCCAACCAACGCGAAGCCATTCAGTGGCTCGAACAATTCAAATTCGGCAGCTAGTCCTCCCCTCGCCTTGGACTCGCTCCACGGCTCAAAGTTCTTCACGCCTCTCGGGAAAAAACGCCCGCGGACGACTTGCACTCCCGTACCAGTTGATTTCCTCCACAGTTGAAGACGCAATTTCATGAGACATTCTCACCAACCTGTGATTCAATAGTTTCACAGGGGATTTCACTTGGGAGAATTGCCTTGAAACGTATCGTTGGTTTTTTCTTGTTAGCATCCGCGCCGGTGCTGTTTGTCTCTGCCACACGGGCATCGGGCATGCAGTCAGCATCGCAGAATAGCGCGAGTTCTACTCAGGCGCAGGCAAACAATCCAGCATCCTCGCACGACCGCCACCACCGCAGGCACAGCAACACCAGGCATCACCGCCACCATCACAAGGCTTCGGTGAAACATTGATTTCGAAAAAATCCGCGTGGATAACAAAAGGGGGAGCCAGGCGGCTCCCCCTTTTGCTTCTTTACTGTGTCGTCTCGGAAGCGCGCTAGTAGCACGTATGTTTCGCGAGCGACGCGCACCGCAAAAGCGGTGTGATCAGCTTTGGTGCAGCTCTAAGCCCGGTGGATTCATGGTCCCTCCGGAGCTCCTTGAGCTCACGCTTTGCTTCTACTCCTCCAATTCGTTGAATGCAAGCGAAGAGAGGGTGAACACACGTTTTCCACAGCACATCGCTTGAATGGCGATGTCTCAATTATTATTTAATGAAAAGCGTTTCCCGCAGTTGGTCGCGGCCAACAAACGACTTCATCGTCCGGTACCGCGAAAAGAGGTCCTGAATCTCGCGGTTCTGATAAACCTTTTGCGCCGCGCAGATAACCGGAGTGGAAATCACCTGCAACGTGTTGGAATCCGCCACTCGATAGCGCTGAAAGCCTTCCGGCTTCTTGCTGTGAAACATCGCCAGAATCACCCCGCCGGGCCGCAACAGTTCCGTCAGATTTGCCACCATTTGCTTCACCAGCATCGGCTCAAGGTAGTCCAGCAAGTCCCAGAGGAGCACGGCGTCGAACGATGCGCGCGGGTACTGAAGGTTTTCAGCAAGGAAACGCGTGGCACGTCCGCTTGGCGTCATGTCCAGCGTTTCATACGCGGTGGCATCCTCGCGCAAGCGTTTCTCTTCATCGGTCAGAAAAGCTTTCCATCCGCGCAGAAAGTCTTCCGACGAAACGCGAAAGCCGCGCTCGATAAAGAAACTCAAGGTCGTCTGCCACGCGGGCCCCAGGTCCAGCAGCGTGCCCCGGCCAAGACCATCGAGATTCCACAAGAACTCTTTCAACCCATTCGAAACGCGCGTAGACTCCGGCATTTCCGGTGCGCGCGTGGTGCCCACTGCTGAAACTGGCATCCCCGAAGTGCGCGAACGCGAGTTCGAATGTAGCGGAAGGGAAACTCCGCGGCCTGTGCCAGTTCCCATTCCAAGACCGAGTTTATGCAGGAAGCTCATTGTCAGTCAGCCGCCGTTCCGGAGTTCAGCGGTGCCGTGTCCACAGCTTTGCCCGTCGCTGTTGCTGCGGAAGCCTTGATTTCCGCGGCTTTGTTTGGCTGCTTGCCCGCTTCCACTCTTCCGCGCAGCAGTGCACCATCCTCGATGGCCAGGCGATCCGTCTGCACTTCTCCGATGACCTGCCCGGTGCTCCACAGCTGAACCTTGTCCCGGCCCGTAACTTTTCCTTCGATTTTGCCCCGCACGATTACCTCGCGCGCGCTCACGTCCGCCTTCACATGTCCATTCGGACCAACGGTCAGGCAACTGTTGGTCGTGAGACTGAGTTTTCCTTCCACCACCCCGTCAACGAAAAGATCTTCGCTGCCCGTAAGTTCACCTTTGATTTTTATCCCATGGCTGATGCACGCGGCCGCACGCGATGATGTCGGAAGCGCACCGGATAAAGAAGGCGCACTGGCAGCAGGGCTAAACGAACTCGCAGGACTCGGCGCACTCGGGAGACTGCTCGGAACTACTTCAGGCTTCGCATCATCTTTTTTCCACATCGGACACCTCGACTCCGACAACTGGATTTTCGAAGCCGCCGATCGCAGGGTTGGGTGGCACCGCGACTCTGAAGAGTGAACATAGTACACGACTTAACGGCTGTAAACAAGAATGGCGGGTAGCAAATCTAGGGTGTTTCCTGAAGGCCTACACCACTAATTGCGGATTTAGTGCTCTCAATTCCACTACCGATTGCGTTGTCTCACTTGTCTCACTCCTCCCCCACAGATCCCACAGCGTCACCACCATGCCCGCAAACTCATGCGTTAACTCTTTGATTGACTTACGCTTTTCCCACCAGTGCTCGGGATCAAAGTCGCCATCTCGCGTACTCGCCACGCTTACCGTCATGCCCTGTGGAAAAACTCGCCGGAAAATATAGCGTGCTCGTCGCGTGTGATAATTCGACGTAACTACAATCACTCTTCGCCATTTTCTCTCTTTCACCAGCCGCGCGAGCGCTTCAGCTTCTTCCAGTGTGCTATCCGCGTCGTGTGTAAACCGCACAATCTTATCTTTCGGCACTCCACGCTCCACCAGATCGTGTTCGATCAGCTCCGCGATGTTTGCGCTGGGCCGCAGCCGCCTCCCGCTCGCCACAATTACCGGCGCTTTCCCTTCCCGGAACAATTGCACTCCCCGCGTGGCCCGATCGGCATAGAAATTGTCGTCGCCCAGCACGATAAGCACGTCCGCTTTGTCCAGCGGATCCTCGATGATCCAGGCTTCCGCCGTAAAGCGGAGAATCGGGCGCCTGACGAGATACAACAGGAAACAGAAGAGCAGGAAAAACAGCAGAATGATCAAATTGAGGAAGACGCGGCCGAATTCGCTTTGTTTCGCATGGCCCTGCTTCATGAATTGGCGTCCAACGCTCGCAAATTCGCGGCCGCTTGTTCCGGCATTTCTGCGTTGAAATACACCTCTTTGATGCTGTAGGACTTGCTGGTCTTCTCCACGATCGGCAAGATCTCGATGTGCCAGTGGTAATCGTCGGGTAGCGTCTTCCAGTAGCCCGCCAATTCACCCTTCTTGTTCCTGGTATTGGGTGACGTGTGCACCACCAGGTGAAATGCTGGCGCCACCCTTTCCAGCCGGCGCAGTACTCGCCCCAATAGTGCCGCCAACTGCCTGCGATTCGAGCCCGGCCGTGGCTGTTCGAATAAATGATTGTGCCGCCGGTGCATCAGCCAGACTTCATACGGTACTCGCGAAGCATAAGGGCATAGCGCGTAATACTCACCCTGAACGTCCACGATGCGCTTTCCCTGCTTCTCTTCCTGGCGCACCGTATCGCAGAAAATGCAGCGCTCTTTGTCCTTGAACCATTCGTGGGCCGAGCTGAGTTCATACTTGATTCGCCGCGGCACAAAAATCGTCGCCGTCACCTGCGAATGCGCGTGCGGCCATTCTTCTCCCGCCAACGCGCCCTGGTTCTTGAAAACGCTCACGTACTTGAATCGCGCGTCCTTCTTCAAATCCGCGATGCGCGAGGCCCAAACCCACAAAACTCTTTCAATCTCTTCGTCGCTAAGCTGCGACATCCTTTTATCGTGTAGCGGCGTCTCGACCACAACCTCGTGGGCGCCTAGCGCCACCATTTTGTCGTACATCCCTTCGGCCACACGGCCGGGTTCCCCTTCCACGTGATAAAGCGGATCTGGGTGCGGCACGACCCGCACCTGCCATGTCCCTTCCGCCGGCCATGTCAGAATGAACTTCAACTTTTCGAGCTTGGCCGGCTCCAGCGGACACTCCTCCGGCTCATTGCCGCGTGCTTCTCTCTGTCCCAGGATGACCCAGCTTTGTGTGATGGGATCTTTACGAAGTTCCATTCGAATCTTTAGCGGGTGTAGCGTGCGGGGGTTGGCCCCTGTTCGAGGCGGTGCCGGTCCCAGATCGCGCCTTCGCGCGTGAAGTAAGCCATCTCAAAATCCTGCGTCAATTCCAGCGCATCCACCGGGCAAGCATCTTCGCAAAGTCCGCAGAACATGCAACGCGAAGTGTCATACGTAAAATTTGTCAGCACTTTCCTGCGTGTGGCGTCGTCGCGCTGCCAGCCCACCACAATCAGGTTCTCGGGGCAGGCTAATGCGCACAAATTGCAGCCAATACACAGTGTTTCGCCCGTCTCCGGATTATTGTTCAGCCGTGGCGCGCCACGATACCGCTCCGCTACCATCGGCCGTTCCAGCGGATACTGCTCCGTAACAATATTCTTGGGATTCTGCGCCTTGAAGGTGACCGCGAGGCCCTTCAGAAAATCCACTTGAAACAATCGTTCCAGGAGTTCCCGCATGCGCCTAGTTTGTTTCCCCCCTCCCCAATTGTCAAGCAACGCCTTCGCCTGGCTGTAAGTCAGTTTCCGATTACCGCGTTTACCAGGCACTGAACGATTTTCTTTGGCGAAGTACGGACCCCTCGCTAAATGTCAACGTGCGGCTATACTCTTCGTGATGAGCAGCTTCGAGTCTCTTGCAACTCTTAAGCTTTCAATTCAACGTGCCCTGCTAGGAGAGGTCACGGGCCGACTCATTGGCGTCACCTGTGGGCTCAAGGAACGACACATCCAAATTCGAGCCTATCTGTCGGGCAAGGTCACAGAGGAAGACACTGAACGAATCGGGTTTATCGGCGCAGAGGTTATCGCGGATTTTCCTGATGGCTACACGATTGATGAAACTTGTGTGTCGGCGGATGGTATAGAGCCAGAGATGCTTGATTTCTGGGCGTTCCTCAGAGCAAAAGAATGAAGCCTGAAACATCCAGCAGATTCTTACCAGGTATGAAAACCACTTGTCCGGTTTCCGCGTTTACCAGGAGCGTGTCCGGATACGCTCCTAGTTTACGCTCCCTGTAGACAGGTTGCTCAGAGGTATTCTTGCTCGTATGGTTGTCCCGCTGTTAGTTTGAGAACTGACTGCAAACTCTCCTCGTACGAGTTTTAGGCGCTCTTGCATACTGATTAGACCAAGTCCCGTGCCCTTCATTGCCAGCTTGGGGTCAAATCCAATCCCCGAATCACGCACGCTTAGCTCAATCCGGTCGGGGGTGCCACTAAGCGTTACGTCAACTTGTGCTGACCTGCTATGTTTCAACACATTTTGAAGCGCTTCCTGTAGAACCCGGAAGAGGGTAACCGCAACATGTTCAGGCAAACCCGCTGGGACAGCTTCGCAGTGGACATCGATGTTCAGAGCATGTTTCTCGGATAACTCTCGACATAAGCCCTCTGCTGCCGCTGCGATACCCAAAAATTGGAGCTTTGTGGAATGCAAGTGGTGCGATAAGGCTTGAATATCGCTCGAAAGGTCCCAAATTTGTTGCCGCACTCGTAGGATATCCCTACGAGCCGCAGCTTCGGAATCGGAAAGCCCCTGCTCCAACTGCTCCAGATTCACGCTCACGAGCGTCATTCGCTGATTGAAATCGTCGTGAAGCTCTCTCGCAATCCAAGCACGCTCGCGCTCTTCCGCCTCAATCAACTTACGGTCCACGGACGACATGGCCTCCTCTGTCATTCGACGAAGTTTGAACACAAGCTGCGATATAACTATCGAAATGACACAGAAAGTCGCAATGGCGACACCGTCGAAAGGGTCGTCAACACGAAAGGAGTAAGCAGGAGGGGCAATGTAGGCTAAGCCGAGAGTTGCAATGACGGAGGCAAGCACTGACGAAGCAAGGCTCCCCGTCCGTGACACTAGTACGATGGCAATCACAAACAGGAGGCTCGCAGTCGCGAGATTGAGATGCAGGCCCTGGCAAACGACCGCAACTGCAACTAGGGCCAAGCTGAAAGCTAAACATCTCGCTATTCCAAGCAGAAACCCCTTGGACCTCACGTGCTGATGGATGTTCATTCGTGTCCCCCCCTCCGCCGCCGTCAACACACAGTGTGGAGGATGATATTGGTGGGACCGGATATGGGTACGACTGTCAAAACTGACAGGTGCTTGGATTCTGTTTACGTCCAGACCTGTTTCGACTGTCAACTCCCGATTAGTCGCCTTACCGGACAAGTCCCGTACCAGAACTCCATTAGTCTCCCTCGTTCGCTTCCCATCAATTCCCCCAATACGTCAATCTCCGCATGTCAACTCTGTACAGTGTCTTCTCGCCAAGTTCGGGAGTCCACACCCACGTCCGCCGCGTCGTCCAGTTCCTTAGCCCATCCAACTCATACTCGTATTCCACTTTCAGCCGCAGCGTCCCTGTGCCGTCTCTCCATTCCAGCCGCTCCGGATTGTGCAGCTTCTCATCCGGATAAATTGTAGTGACATCGTCGTACGTCCCATCCGCATTTCCTCGAAAGGAATGTTGCGTGTTCCCGATAGGGTCCAGGAAGAAATGCTGCCCGAACACATTCGGGTCATTTACATTCTGCCGATAAAAGTGAACTTTGCCGTCCTGCGTCTCAATCTCCACCTTTACCGATCCGTCTTCGGCATAGCTCGTCCACGTCCACACATCCGTCTTCGGGTTGTACGTATCCAGAATGTGATAGGACAACTCATCCTTACTCCCATAGCACCATTCTTCCTTGATGTTCCCGCTGGCGCCGGTCTGCCGCAGCGTGCGTGTCTGGATCTTGTCGTCGCGGTCGTACTGCACCAGTTCCCCCAGGTGCCCGTTGCTGTCGTATCTCCATTCCGCATGAAATACTCGTACCCCACCGGCGTATTCGTTCTGCTCGGTGATTCCGTACGGCCCGTACAGCGTACGTCCGCCAATTTCACCGTCCGCTCCCAACCTCACTTGTTCAACGATGTTGCCCCGCTCGTCTCGCGCAATCTGGTATCGGTCTCCCCGGAACTCTCCTTCCACTATCCCGCCAGACCGGGTCAGCGTCCCCTGGCGGTCATACTCGCATTCTTTGCAGCCACCGATTTCCAACAGCACCGGCCAGCCCGCCTGATTCAGCGCAAACTTCGCTTCCCCCTCTTGCGTGGACACAGTCCGCACCGGACCGACCAGGCCATTATTTTGCGCTTCCGTTTTCTTCCCGTCCGAGGCCCATCCCGCCGTTGCGACTAACAACGTGACTAGGCCGCACTGCAGTAAAACCTTCATGGCATCACCTAGTTCCTTAGACGCCGTTTCTGCCAACACGGCCATCTCTTCGTCTCGGGTTCACCCTTTACGTGCTTCCTCGAATCATACTGCCGGGCATCTTAGTGCAAGTGCCTGGTAACTCGGGTTACCGGAAACCGGACTGCTATCTTTGGCCTTTCTCTGTATGCTCTGTGCTCTCTGTGTCCCGTGCGAATTCCGTTTCCCCTGTTAACGCGTGTTATTCTCTCGTGGAGGATGGAAATCGACACCGAGTTCATGCAGGAAGCGCTTGCGGAAGCGCGCAACGCGGCCGCCGCAGGCGAAGTCCCCATTGGTGCTGTCCTCGTCCTCGACGGCAAGATTCTGGCACGTTCCGGCAACCGCACCATCCGCGATTGCGACCCCACCGCCCACGCCGAAATCATCGTTCTCCGCGAAGCCGCCCGCCTTCTCGGCAACTACCGCCTCGCCGATACCACGCTCTACGTCACCATCGAGCCCTGCGGCATGTGTGCCGGCGCCATCATTCAAGCCCGCGTCCCGCGTCTTGTCTACGGCGCTGACGACCCCAAAGGCGGCGCCGTCCGCTCCTGCTTCGAGATCCTCTCCCACCCGCGCCTCAACCATCAGGTAGAAGTTTCCTCAGGCATTCTGGCCGCCGACTGCGCCGCCATCCTCCAATCTTTCTTCGCCGAACGCCGCTAAGCGATAACTTTCCTCGCATCTGGCCATAGCCCCCGCTCCCTCTCTCTGCTAAAATAAGCTGTCGAACGACCGCGGAGAGGTGGCTGAGCGGTTGAAAGCACTCGCCTCGAAAGCGAGCGTGCGGGAAACCGTACCGTGGGTTCAAATCCCACCCTCTCCGCCAGAAAGCCCTTTCCCCAGGCACTCATGATCCTCCGCACAGTTGAGCAGGTCCGCCGCATCTTCCTCGTCATCGCCGGATTTACCCTGCTTTTGGTCGGTGGCGTTATGCTGGTCACCCCGGGGCCCGGAATCCTAGTGATTTTTCTCGGCCTCGGCTTGCTCGCCGCGGAATTTGTTTGGGCGCGCCGGCTGATGGATCGTCTCAAGCATGAAGGCGGACGCTTGGCTGACCGTTTCGCGGGCACGAAAAAATAGAGGCGCCTTTCTCCGCGAGGAAAAGTAACTGAACATCTTTGGAGGGCATCTTGTCTGATTCGAAGTCTCGAATGTCCGCAATTTGGTCTGGAAAATGGGCGCTCATTACTGGAGCAAGCGCCGGGATTGGCGTCGCGCTCGCCGAAGAATTAGCGGCTGGCGGAACAAAGCTCGTGCTCACCGCTCGGCGCAAGGATCGCCTCGACGAACTAGCGCGCCGGTTGACCGCAACTTACAAAGTCTCCACTGAGGTATTTCCCGCGGACTTGGCCGATTGGAACGCTCCGGAAAAGATTTTTGCCTTCACAAAAGAAAAAGGCCTCGAGATCGACCTGCTGATCAACAACGCCGGCTTCGGCCAGTACGGCGAATTGCATTCCGTGGAAACGCAGCGCCTGTTGGACATGGTCCAAGTGAACTGCCATGCGGTCGTCCACCTGACCAGGCTTTACCTACCGGAAATGGTCGCGCGCCGCCGCGGTGACATTCTTATTCTCGCTTCCACCGCTTCCTTCCAAGCCGTTCCCTATATCTCGACTTATGCCGCCACAAAAGCCTTCGATCTGCTTTTCGCCGAAGGCCTCGCCGAAGAAATGAAGCCCTACGGAATCCGCGTCTGCGCTCTCTGCCCCGGCTCCACCGAATCCGAATTTCACACTGTTTCCGGCCAGGAAAAATTCAAGCGCAACGCCGAGACGGCCCAAAAAGTAGCCCACACCGGCTTGAAAGCCCTCGCCGCGGGCAAAAGTTACGTCATTTCCGGCCTCGGAAACTATCTCGGCGCCCACGGCGAACGTCTCGTCCCCCGCCGCTTCGTCACCAAAATCGCCGCCAACATGTTCAAGCCCAGCAAAAAATGAAGAGACACTGTGGAGTGCGGCGGCGCTGCCGCCGTTTTTCTTCCCTCATGGGTCGAACCAACCTCTCCGCCCCGCAAGTTTCTATGTCCCTTAGACGCTCCGACCGACACGTGACACCCTTTTAGTCCGTCTAACCTATTGTGAAACCAAGGACTTCTCAGCCCGCTACCGGCTTGGCTGTTTCAAATGGGAACTTTTCCACACCGTGCCGGGAATTGCTAGGTGAACGCAGGCAGGACGTCTGATCAGGAGACATGAGGATCGCCGACCTAGAGAGAGACGACGTTCTGTTGCGGCGGGCCGCCAAGGGTGATGAGGAGGCTTTCTTGCTCATCTACCGGCGGCATCAGGCGCCCATGTACCGCTTTGCCTTGCGCATGACCGGCAACACCTGGGCCGCGGAAGAAATTGTGCAGGACGTTTTCATGACTTTGATGCGCGGTCCGAAAAAGTATGACGCCACTCGCGGAGCGCTCGGAGCTTTTCTTTACGGTGTGGCGCGCAACCGCGTCATGAAGCACCTCGAACGCTTGCCACGGGAAGTGGCGCTCGAGGAAAAGAACGAGGACGGCACAGGCTCCGGAATTGTTCTCCAAGACGCTTCCACCCCGGCGATGTGGTTGGAAAAGCGCGAGCGCGTGCGTCAAGTCCGGGATGCGGTGCAAGAGTTGCCCGTCGAGTTTCGCGAAGCCGTGGTGTTGTGCGAGCTGGAAGAATTGAGTTATGAGGAAGCCGCGCAAATGGCCGGATGCCCGATCGGCACGATTCGTTCGCGGCTGCATCGCGGAAAAGCTCTTCTGATGGCCAAACTGGAAATGCTTCGTGGCGTGCCGCGCCGCGCGAGTGCAGCCCGTTAAGGGATTTTTTATGCAAAGGAAGCAAGAGATGAACTGCGAAGAATTTGAAGCCATTGGATTGGACGCCGAGCGCGACTCTTCGTTGAGCCAGGTGGAGCGCGCGGGGGCTCGGGAACACGCCGCCACGTGTTCGCGTTGCGCCGCTCTGCAGGATTCCTGGGAAGCGGCGGGGATCGAGCTTCGCGCCTTCGCCGAAGACACTTCGATGGCACAGGCGCCCGCGCGCGTGGAAATGCGTTTGCGCCAGGAATTCCGCACCCAGCACGTGTCGATGAGAGTACGCCGTACCGCCGCATTTGCTGCTTGGGCGCTCGCCACCGCGGCGGTCCTGGTCGGAGCAGTGAGTTGGGTCAACTGGCGCAGGAACAGTTCGAGCGTAGTGGCGCACCAATCGAAGTCTTCACAAGGCGCGGCGATTCCCGCTGCAAGTGATGCTAAAGGAGTGGCGAGCCAGCAATCAGACACTGCAGATTCCGAAGCGCTGATGGCCGACAACGAATTGAGTGATTTCACGCTGCTGCCCGGATCCTTGCCGGCGGACACCATGGACGCTGCGATCTTGCGCGTGCGCATGCAGCGCAGCTCGCTGGGCGCGCTTGGCCTGCCCGTGAATGAAGAGCGCGCCGGCGAATGGATCCAGGTGGATCTCCTTGTGGGAAATGACGGATTGCCGCAAGCGGTGAGATTGCCGCAAGAGTGATGGCTGGGATGACGGTTTTCTGGAGATTTACGGAATGATGGGCGAGGCAGCTTTTTGGGAGAGATGGAAGGCCGCGGTGCGCGGCGAGAGGAATGTCCCGCGGAGTTTTTGGGCAATCCTGCTTGGGGCGCTGAAGTCTGGCATCGCCGAAATCGCCACCGCAAATACTTCGCGACAGTTCGGGAGAGAAGAGGAGAAGGAATAATGAATCGTAGATTAGCGATGAGCTTGATTCTCGGCGGCACGCTGGCAGTGAGCGCCGGTCTTGCGCAAGCGCAGGAAGCGCCTGCACTTCCACCCCGCGGAGAGATGCTTCGCGGCAGCGGGCCCGGTGGACAGACGATGCCTCCTCCCATGGGTGACCGCGTCGAATTGATGGGCTTCGAAGGAATGCGCGGCGGAAAAACTGTGACCGGCGTGCCATTCAGCGGAGTCGCCGTTACCGAGTCGACGCAAACGCTCGGGGATGGAAATCGCATCACCCACAAGACGCAGGCGAACGTCTTCCGCGACAGCCAGGGACGCGTTCGCAAGGAAGTAACGCTCTCGGGATTTGGTCCGATGGCGGCTTCCGGTGGAGGGAAATCGTTTGTAGTGATCAGCGATCCCGTTGCGAAAGCAAATTTCGTGCTGCATCCCGACACTAAAGTTGCAGAGCAAATGGACGATTCGCATCGAGAAATGAAGTGGATGGCGAAAGGCGGCGCATTTCAAGAGAAAATCCAGGCCCGCCAGGAAGCGGAAATCGCCTCCGGCAATCTTAAGAAAGAAGATCTCGGTACGCAGGTGATTAGCGGAGTCAGCACGCAAGGAACGCGCCTGACGCGCACGATTCCCGCGGGCCAAATCGGAAATGAAAAGCCGATCCTCATCGTGCATGAGACCTGGTTCTCCAATGATCTGCAAATGGTAGTCATGAGCAAGCGGAGCAATCCGTGGGGCGGTGACACCACCTACACGCTGACGAACATTCAGCGCACCGAGCCGGCTGCGGCGCTTTTCGCGGTGCCTTCCGACTTCACCGTAAAACAAGGCGGCCCAGGAAAACACTGGATGGGCAAGCAGGGAGCCCCTCCGCCGCCGCCCGCGGAAAACTGAATCACAACACACGATCTTCTCTCCTGAAGACGGTGCGCCCTTTTCGCAGCTGCCCCCATCGCTGCGGAGAGGGCGCTGCCGTGTTTGGAGAAGAAAAAGATGTGGCGAACAGAGACAACTACGTCTGAACGTCCAGACGTCTGAACGTCGAAGAAACCCTCCCCCCGCGTTTTTTGTAAGTGTTGCATCTAAAAGGGTTAGCTCGCCTGCAAGTCTTTTGTTTGCAACACTTACGGAAGATATCATAAGTGCTGCATCTAAAGAACTTACTCGGACGAAGCGTTGGCGAGAAAGTAACGGGTCGTCTGACCATCTAGGGGGTACCTCCCGCATTCCTGTATGAATGTGAAAGCAAAGGGGTTGCAAAATGGGCTCCCGTAAGCGCATGAAATGAGGGGAGTTATTTTTGGCGGAATGGTGTGGGGTGAGTTCCAAAATGGGAATGTCTCGATGGAAAGATACTAAGTGAGGTGGAAGGACTGCGATGGCGACAGTCATGCTTACTTAACTAACACATTATACTATATTTTTTTACTTTGTCAATAGCTTTCTATATGTCTTGCTGATGCCGCGAGATAGCGGGAGTGGATAGAAAGTAGTATCAGGGCAAGGCAGAGAAAGATCCGCCCCTTGAAAATTCACAAGGGATGCAGCACCCGGCGCGTTGCCACGCCAGAGCGCGAGTGCTAGGCTCTCCGAGCCGTGAATCCAAGACGCCCAAAAGTTGAACCAGTTCGCGCGCCGACGCTCTTCGAGATGGATAAGGTGGAGGAGTTGGTGAACCGCGCTAGCGGCGCAAAGGCGGAGTTGGCATTCTCTGTGCCGGGAATATATCTGGGGACTTCGTCGTTCACTGCAGCGGGTTGGGAAGGCACCTTCTATCCGAAGAGGATGCGGTCCGCCGACTACCTCGGATTCTACGCGAAACACTTTCCAACGGTGGAGGTGGATTCGACGTTCTACGGATGTCCTTCCGCCCGCACCGTCGGCAACTGGGCCGCGCGGACACCGGAGGGCTTCGTATTCTCCGTGAAAGTTCCGCAGGCGATCACGCATGAAAAAGCGTTAGTGGATTGCGCCGCGGAATTCGAGGAGTTCGTGAAAACGATGGAACTTCTCGGCCCAAAGCTTGGACCTATGGTTTTTCAGTTTCCCCTATTCGACCGCTGGAAATTCCCGAAGCAGGATGGCTTCCTGGCCGTGCTAGAGCCATTCCTGAAGAAACTTCCCGCGGATCGCAAATTTGCCATCGAGATTCGCAACAAAAGCTGGCTCGATGCCAGGTTCGCGGATGTGCTGCGAGAGTACAACGTTGCCCTGGTGCTCACCGACTCGTCCTTTGTGCCGAGGCCGTGGGAGATGAAGGAAAAATTCGACCTAGTCACCGCCGACTTTCTCTATGTTCGATGGCTGGGAGACCGCAAGGGCATCGAGAAACAGACGGTGACGTGGGACAAGACAGTTGTCGATAGGCAAGAGGATTTGCGGAACTGGGTAGACTTGTTGCGGCGACTTATCAACGACAAGGGCATCCGAAAGACCTTCGCGTACGCGAACAATCATTACGCCGGCCACGGGCCGGACACGGTGAAATTATTTTCGGAATTGTGGAACAAGAAGAAATAACGCGCTGGTCCGAGGCGCTGAAAAAGCAGTTCCCTCCCCCCGCGGTGGGCTCGGGATGACACCATGGAGGGCGCCACGCGTCTGGAGCGGCCGCGGAACACTTGCTTTGGAGAGGAAAATGGGTAGAGTAGCGTCTCGCGCGCGAGGCTTGGCGGCTGGGAGAGATGGACACGAGCAGACCAATATCGAGGTACGCGGGCCTTGCGGGGAAGACGGTGTTCATTACCGGGGGAGGAAGCGGGATTGGTGCGGCGTTTACGCGGGGTTTTGCGGAGCAGGGTGCGCGGGTGGCGTTCGTGGATATTGCGGAAGAGGCTAGCCTTGCGCTGGCCGCGCAAATTCGGGAGGAGACGGGAACGGCGCCGTTGTTTATCCGGTGCGACCTTCGGGACGTCGCGGCGGTGCGGGCGGCTATCGAAAGAGTGCGCGTGGAGCTGGGCGACATCGGCGTGCTCATCAACAATGCGGGGAATGACGAGCGCCACGCCCTGGAGCAAGTGACGCCGGCTTATTGGGATGACCGGATCGCGGTAAATTTGCGACACATGTTTTTCGCGGCGCAAGCCGTGTTGCCGCAGATGAAGCGGCTGAGCGCAGGCGCGATCGTCAATCTTGGTTCGATCACCTGGAGGCTCAAGCAAGTTGACATGGCTGTATACGGAATCAGCAAGGCTTCCGTCGTAGGATTGACGCGCGTGCTGGCGCGCGAATTCGGCCCTTTCGGTATCCGCGTGAACAGCATTTCGCCGGGAGCGATCTGGACAGAACGGCAAATCAAACTGTGGTACACCCCGGAAGTGGAAAAAGAGATCATGAACGGCCAGTGCTTGAAAACGCGTTTGATGCCGAGCGACATTGCGAACATGGCGATGTTCCTGGCGTCGGAGGCGGCGGAAAAATGCACAGCACAAGAGTTCATTGTGGATGCAGGGTGGAGCTGAGGGGAAGATGAAAACGATCAAAGGACCGGCAGTATTTCTGGCGCAGTTTGCGGGGGATGCGGCACCGTTTAACAATTTGAAGAGTATAGCGGCGTGGGCGGCGAAACTTGGATACAAAGGAGTCCAAATTCCCTGCTGGGATGCGCGGTTGTTTGACTTACAACGGGCGGCGGAGAGCAAGACGTACTGCGATGAGATTCGCGGGACGGTGGCGGAGCACGGACTCGCCGTCACGGAGCTTTCGACTCATCTGCAGGGGCAATTGGTGGCGGTGCATCCGGCTTATGACTTGGCGTTTGATGGGTTTGCGCCGGAAAAGATGCGGGGGAATCCGAAGGCGCGGCAGGCTTGGGCCGTCGAACAATTATTGATGGCGGCGAAGGCTTCCACGAATCTGGGGCTGGCGGCGCATGTGACGTTTTCAGGGGCGCTGGCTTGGCCGTACATTTATCCGTGGCCGCAACGGCCAGCGGGGCTCATTGAGACGGCGTTTGATGAATTGGCGGCGCGTTGGCGGCCGATCCTGGATGCGTTTGACAAGGCGGGAGTGGATTTGTGCTACGAGATTCATCCTGGAGAGGATTTGCATGACGGGGCTACCTTTGAAGTGTTCTTGGAGCGCGTGGGAGGGCATCGGCGATGCAACATTCTTTATGATCCGAGCCATTTCGTGCTGCAGCAGCTGGATTATCTGGAATTCATCGATCTTTATCATGAGCGGATCAAGATGTTTCATGTGAAGGATGCGGAGTTTCGTCCGAGCGGGCGGCAGGGAGTTTATGGGGGATATCAGAGTTGGGCGAATCGGGCGGGGAGGTTTCGGTCGCCGGGGGATGGGCAAGTGGATTTCGGGGCAATCTTTTCCAAGCTGACGCAATATGATTTTCCAGGATGGGCGGTGCTGGAGTGGGAGTGCTGCATCAAGAGCAGCGAGCAGGGAGCGGCGGAGGGCGCGCCGTTTATTCAGAGGCATATTATTGAGGCGGCGAGCAGTACGTTTGATGATTTTGCGGGATCCGGGGCGGATCAAAAGGCGAATCGGCGGATGTTGGGGCTGGGGTAGTGGACAGAAAGAAAAAGACTTAACGCAGAGTTCGCTGAGAGCACAGAGGTCGCAGAGAAAAAAGAGAATACAGACACGGATTCAGGCCAGTGATCGGACGCAATTCCAAACTGAGATGGGACGAGGGACATGACTACTACTTCAAAAAGTGGTGAGGGGAAGAAACGGCGGCTGCGGCTGGGGATGGTTGGCGGCGGGCCGGGGGCGTTTATTGGGGCGGTGCACCGGCTGGCCGCCCGGATGGACGATCGGTTCGAGCTGGTGGCGGCGGCGCTGTCTTCCGATCCCGCGAAAAGCCGGGCGGCGGCGCTGGACCTGCACATTGCGCCGGAGCGGGCTTACGGAAGTTATGCGGAAATGGCGGCGACGGAGGCTAAGCGGCCGGACCGGATTGACGCGGTGGCCATTGTGACGCCGAATCACGTACATTTCGGGCCGGCGAAAGCGTTTTTGGAGGCAGGGATTCATGTGATCTGCGACAAACCGCTGACGACGACGGCTGCGGATGCGGTTGCGCTGGCGGAGATTGTGCGGAAGAGCGGTTTGATTTTTGGGCTAACGCACAATTACACGGGATATCCCATCGTGCGGCAAGCGCGGGAAATGATTACGGCGGGGGAACTTGGAAAAATTCGAGTAGTTCAGGTGGAATACGCGCAGGACTGGCTGACCACGGCGGTGGAAGCTACGGGGAACAAGCAGGCGGTCTGGAGGACGGACCCGGCGCAGAGCGGGCCAGCGGGGTCGCTGGGAGACATTGGCACACACGCTTATAACATTGCATGCTTTGTGACGAAACTGAAGTGCGAACAGGTGGCGGCGGATGTATCGATCTTTGTGCCGGGGCGGCGGCTAGACGACAACGTGCAGGTGCTCTTGCGGTTTGAGGGCGGGGCGAGAGGAATGTTGTGGGCCAGTCAGGTGGCTACTGGAAACGAGAACAATCTGCGGTTGCGGGTGTACGGGGACAAGGCAGGACTGGAATGGGGGCAGGAAAATCCGAATTATCTGCGGTTTACGAAGTATGGGAACCCGCCCGAAACGATCAGCCGGGCGGGAGCGGGGGCCACGGCTTCGGCAAAGCATGCCAGCCGGATTCCGGCGGGGCATCCGGAGGGGTACCTGGAGGCATTCGCTCAGCTTTACACGGATCTGGCAGAGCAGATTGAGGCGCGGAATGAGGGGCGGGCTCCGTCCGGGGCGTCCCTGCTGGTGCCTAGCGTAGGGGATGGAGTGGCTGGCGTGCGGTTTATCGATGGAGTGCTTGAGTCTTCTCGGCAGAATTCGGCTTGGGTGAAGATACCGGCGTCAAATTAGAGGGGGCGTCAGGCAGCGGGCCGCGAGGCGCTTCAGCCGTGAGCAGTCGGCCCGGCCCTACGAGTCCGGGGAAAATTGGGCAACGGGCTTGTTCGAAGGTGGGACAGTTAATCCCATTTTCGGTCGATTTGGAGAGCTTCCCAGAAAAGAAGCCCCGCTAATCCATTGAAAATAAGTATAGTTAGCGAAGGGAACCTGGGGCCGGAGAGTTGCGTTTAGTAAGGTATCAATATATATGGACATCCAACGACCATCTAACGCACGAGCTAAGAAAATCCGACGGATCGCTTATGGCACCGTCGCACTCCTCTTGCTGGGAGGCGTGACTTACGGACTATCCAAACTTCGACCAGCCGCGCCTAGCGTCGACAAGGCCACGATCTGGCCGGAGGAAGTGAAGCGCGGCCCCATGCTGGTGGAGAGGCGCGGCTTAGGGACGCTGGTTCCCGAGGACATCCGGTGGATCGCAGCGCAAACGGATTCGCGTGTCGAGCGTTGGGTGCTGCGTCCGGGAGCGATCGTCAAGCCAAGTTCCATCATTATGGAATTGAGTGATCCCACGTTGCAGCAGACTGCGTTGGACGCGGAATACCTGCTCAAAGGGGCGGAAGCAGACTACGCAAACCTTAAAGTGCAGATTGACAGCGAACTGATGAACCAAAAGGCGAACGAAGCCGCCGTGCGCAGTGATTACGAACAGGCTCGCCTGCAACATGATGTAGACGAAAAGCTATTCAAAGAGGGCATCGGGTCTGACCACACCAGGAATCTTTCCAAAGTGAGGGAAGAACAGCTGGCAATCCGCGTTCAGTTGGAGGGGGAGCGCACACGAATCACGGCGGATTCCTCGCGCGCGAGGCTGGCCGCGCAGCAGGCAAAAATCGATCAGGAGAAAGCCCTCTATCAATTGAAAAAGAGCCAATTGGAAGCGCTGCACGTCCGGGCGGGCATCGATGGGGTGCTGCAGCTTGTACCCGTTGAAGTGGGCCAGCACATCACCCCAGGCACAAACCTGGCGCGGGTGGCGGATCCCAAGAAGCTCAAAGCGGAAATCAAGATTGCAGAGACGCAGGCGAAAGATGTGCAGATTGGGCAAAAAGCGACGATCGACACGCGGAATGGAGTAGTCAATGGGCATGTTTCGCGCATCGACCCCTCCGTCGTGAACGGCACGGTAACGGTGGACGTGACGATCACGGATCCCCTGCCGATTGGTGCGCGGCCGGATTTAAGCGTTGATGGAACCGTGGAGATCTCGAACATAAAGGACGTGCTTTTCGTGGGCCGCCCGGTACACGGTCAGGAAGCGAGCACGATCGGAATATTCAAGATTATTGATGACGGATCGGAAGCCGTGCGCGTCAATGTAAAGTTAGGGCGGAGCTCGGTGAACACGATCGAGATTCTGGATGGGTTGAAGGTCGGCGACAAAGTGATTCTCTCCGACATGTCGGCGTGGGACAACTTCGACCGTGTGCGGCTGAAGTAGAGAAGCGCTGGAGGATTAGAGATGCACACGGTCTGGCAGGACGTGCGCTACGGCCTGCGGATGCTGGCCAAGAATCCGGGCTTCACGCTTATAGCGATCCTGACGCTGGCGCTGGGCATCGGCGCGAATACGGCGATTTTTTCCCTCCTGAACCAGGTGTTGTTGCGGCGCTTGCCGGTGCGCCATCCCGAAGAGTTAGTGGTGCTGAAGTCGCCTGGACCGAAGCGGGGACATGTCTGGAGCGATGGTGACGATTCGGAGATATTTTCCTACCCGCTGTACAAGGGCTTAGCCAAAAACGCGAAGGTATTTGACGGAGTGATCGCGCGATATGAGTTCTCCGCGAGCATAGCCAGTCACGGGCAAACGGATCGCGGTTCGGGCGAGCTCGTGACAGGGAATTATTTCGAGGTGCTGGGCGTGCAGCCGGCGTTCGGCCGAGTGCTGTCGCCCGCAGATGATGATGTGCAGGGCGCGCATCCGGTAGTGGTTCTTAGCCATGCGTATTGGACGAGGCATTTCGGCGGGGATGCCGGAGTGCTGAATCAGACGGTTCTAGTGAACAACACGGAAATGACGATTGTGGGCGTTGCCCAGGCTGGATTTAGCGGGATCCAGGTGGGGCAGATGCCGGATGTTTTTGTGCCCATGACGATGAAGGGGCAGATGACGCCGATCCGCAATGGGTTGGACGACTGGAATGATTCGTTTTTGGCGGTGCTGGCGAGGCGAAAGCCGGGTGTTTCCCTGGAGCAGGCGCAAGCGGGTATTAATGCGGATTATCCGGGGTTGCTGGAGCAGCAAGCGGCGACACTGAAGATGCGGGCGGGTGGAAAAGACCAGAAGGAATTCTTGGGCAAGAAGATTGTGTTGTCTGCCGGGGCGCAGGGCAGGACAACGGCGCAGAGGGATTCGGGGCCGGCGTTGATGGCGCTGTTTGCCATGGTGGCGCTGGTTTTGCTGATTGCGTGCACCAACGTGGCAAATCTGCTGCTGGCCAAGGCGGCTGCCCGTCAGCGTGAGTTTGCCATTCGTTCAGCGCTCGGCGCGACTCCTGGACGAATGATGCGTCAATTACTGGTAGAAAGCTTCCTATGCGCACTGGGTGGAGGGGTCCTGGGACTGATTTTGGGCAGCTGGACAATGAACATTTTGACCCAAGCTATCGTTTCTGAAGCAGGGGTGCGAGGGATTACGGCAAAGGTGGATGGAAGCGTTCTGGCATTCGCGGGGGCAGCGACGGTGGCATCGGCGCTGCTTTTTGGGCTGATCCCGGCATGGCGGGCGACGCGGACCGGGGTCTCGCAGATGATGAAGGATCAAGGATCGACGACATCTGCCGGGCCGGGACACGTGCGATTCCGGAAATTCCTGGTCGCCGGGCAGGTGGCGTTTACACTTCTGTTGCTGACGGGCGGGGCGCTGTTTTCGCGGACGCTTTGGAACTTGCGGCAGCAAAACCTGGGATTGAGCACAGAGAACCTAATCACTTTCTCGATATCGCCGCAATTGAGCGGGTATGACGAGGCGAGAACCGTGGCGCTGGTCGACCAATTGAGGGAACGGCTGGCGGGAGTTCCGGGGGTTCTGGGCGTGGGATCGTCGCAGATTCCGGTGCTGACCGGGACGGACATGGGTACGAACATCACTGTAGAAGGCCGTCAAAACCTGGACACCGATGACCGGCACGTGAATTTCGATGCTGTCAGTCCGAACTATTTTTCGACGATGCGGGTTCCGCTGCTTTCAGGGCGCGAATTCAATGCGGGAGACACCGCGAAGAGCACGAAAGTGGCGATCATTAATGAAGCGATGGCAAAAGTTTTTTTTGCGAATAGAAATCCGATCGGAGTGCACCTTGCCATGGGCTCCGGGGACGAGATTAAATTCGATACAGAAATCGTGGGGGTTGTGAAAGACGCAAAAGAGTCCCACGTCCGAGATGCGGACCGGCCGTATTTCTACCGGCCATATCCGCAATTCGGAAAACTTTTCGGGATGAGTTTCTACGTGCGCAGCCAACAGGATCCCTTGCTGCTCGCGAATACGCTGCGGGAAACGGTTCGGGGAACGGACGCGAACTTGCCGGTGTACGACTTGAAGACCGTGCAACGGGTGGTGGACGAAGACCTGTTTGCAGAGCGAGTAATCGCGGTGCTCTCAGCGGCATTCGGGGGGCTGGCGGCGCTGCTATCGGCGCTGGGGATTTACGGAGTGCTGGCGTACCTAGTGGTGCAGCGGACACGGGAAATCGGAATTCGCGTGGCGCTAGGGGCAGCGGCCGGGCACGTAAGAGGGCTGGTATTCAAGGAAGTCGGATGGATGGTGCTGGCGGGCGCGCTTGTGGGACTACCGGCGGCGTATGGGCTGGCCCGTTTGAGCGAGTCGCTGCTCTACGGAGTGCACGCGGGAGACATGCCGATCTATGCGGCGTCGCTGGGTATTATTTGCATCGTGGCGCTGGCGGCGTGCTATATCCCATCGCGGCGAGCAACGCGGATCGATCCGATTGTGGCGCTGCGCTACGAGTAGGCGAGGACTTGAGTTTATTTTGTAATTACGAGGACGGGTGCAAGTAGAACAAGTTTCCGAGATCGAAAATTCGAAGGAGAGCCCATGACGGACGCAACGGCAACACTCATCAAGATGGAAGGCGTGAAGAAAGTATTTTATACGGATGAGGTCGAGACGCACGCTTTGTCCGAGATTCACCTGGAGATCAAGAAGGGGCAGTACATCTCGATCGCCGGGCCGTCGGGCTGCGGCAAATCGACGTTGCTCTCCATTCTTGGGCTGCTCGATTCCCCGACGGGCGGCGAGTACATGCTGAACGGACAGCCGGTGGCGAACCTCTCGATCAGCGAGCGCACGCGGATCCGCAACCGCGAAATTGGATTTATTTTCCAAGCGTTCAACCTGATCGGCGACTTGACGGTGTATGAAAACGTGGAGCTGCCGTTGACGTATCGCGGCACAAGCGCGGCGGAGAGAAAACAAAAGGTGCAGCACGCGCTGGAACGCGTGGGGATGGCTCACCGGTTGCGGCACTACCCTTCGCAGCTCTCCGGCGGTCAGCAACAGCGCGTCGCAGTGGCTCGCGCCTTGGTCGGTGATCCGCTGATTCTAATGGCTGACGAGCCGACGGGAAACCTGGACTCCAAGAACGGCGAAGCGGTGATGGAGCTGCTGCGCGATTTGCACCGCAACGGCGCGACAGTTTGCATGGTTACACACGACCAGCGCTACGCGAATTTCGCCGAGCGCACGATTCACCTGTTCGACGGACGAATTGTCGAAGAGACGCAAGAAGCGCGAGTGGGCGCCTGACGACGATTCGTGGTGGCGGCGGAAACTTGAAAACATAGGAGCGCGTGCTGTGCCGCCGCGGGAGACGTGTGCCGCTTTGCTGGAAAGTGGCCCTGCTGGAAGGAGCGATAGCATGCGAAGCATCTGGCAAGACCTGCGTTACGCGATCCGCGTTCTGGCAAAGAGTCCCGGCTTCACCACGGTCGCCATACTAACGTTAGCGCTGGGAATCGGCGCGAATACCGCGATTTTCACGGTAGTGTACGGCGTGCTGCTGCGCCCGCTTCCCTTCCCTCAGCCCGACCGCATTGTCCAGCTTGCGGAAACCTATCGGGCAGATTCCGATGAAATGGACTTGTCGTGGAACGAGTTGGAGCATTTGCGGGAGTACGGCCAACTCTTCGAACACATAGCGGGCTACACCGACGTGGGCTTCAATCTCGCTACAGGGACGGAAGCAGAACATGTCCGTGGGGTGCCGGCGTCGGCGGAATATTTTCAGGTTCTGGGAGTGCATCCTGTCCTTGGCCGCGACTTTCTTCCCGAGGAAGATCGGGGCGACGGCCAGCATGTCGCTATCCTGAGCCATGAGCTGTGGCTTCGCCGGTTTGGAGGTAGTCCCGCAGCCATGGGTCGAAAAATCCTGCTTAGCGGCGATGCCTTTACCGTGATCGGGGTCATGCCGGCAGGATTTGATCCTCGCGCGAACTCGGAATTGAATCCCGGAGTCCGAGCGGATGTATGGGTGCCTCTAGCGCTGGTGGCAAAATCGGCAGGCAGCGGAGAAAATCTCGCGGTAGTCGCAAGACTGAAGACCACGGCGACGACGGGCCAGCTCCTTTCGCAGATGGACATCGTCACACGCGATTTCAGAGTTCGATATCCCAACGTAGTGGGGCAAGAGCTGGTCATGAGCTTCCGTTCGTATCAATCCATGATCGGCGCCGGGATGCGGCCGTTCTTGCTGATTCTGCTGGGTGCGATCGGATTTGTGCTGCTGATTGCTTGCGCGAATGTGGCCAATTTGTTCCTTGCGCGCGGCAGTTCACGAGGACGGGAGATTGCGGTGCGCGTGGCGATAGGGGCTTCCCGGGCTCGCATCGTCCGTCAGTTGCTTACGGAAAGTCTGTTGATTGCCCTCGCGGGCGGAGCATTTGGTTTGGTCGTGGCCAACGCGGTCTTGGGATCACTGCTAACGATGGCGCCCAGCAATTTGCCGCGATTGAGCGATATTCGACTCGACGGGTGGGTATTCGCGTTTACGCTTCTGATTTCCATTCTGACGGGCGTGGTGTTTGGAATTGCGCCGGCACTCTACGCAACCAAAACCAATCTCAGCGAAACACTTAAGGAAGGAGAAGGAAGAGCCAGCGCGGGAGCAGGACGCGCGAGGCTGCGGCAAGGATTGGTGATCGGGGAATTGGCGCTGTCGCTGGTGCTGCTGACCGGAGCGGGATTGATGATCGCTACGTTCGAGAGATTGATGAACACGAGCCCGGGATTTGACCCGCACCACGTTCTCACCGCGCAATTTTGGTTGACTGGGTCAAAATACAAATCCACTCCAGAAATCATGAAATTCTACCGCGCCGTCGAGCAACGCATTGAGACTCTGCCCGGCGTGACAGCGGCGGGTGTCGTTGCGGCGGGATTGCCGCTGGAGCGCGGAGGAAACAACGGCGTGAGGATTGCGGGTGCCAAGGAGTCAGAGTGGATCTCCATGAACTACCGGGAAATTACGCCGGGTTACTTTCAAACGATCGGGACGCCATTGAAGCAAGGCCGCGGATTTACGGAGGCGGATTCTGAAGCTTCCAATTCGGTCGTGGTCATCAATGAGGCGGCGGCGAGGAAGTATTTTCCGGACCGAAGTTCACTGGGCGAGCATCTTTATGTCAGCGGGGTTTTGTGTGAAGTGGTGGGAGTGGTGGGCGACGTGAAGAGTCATGTGGACCAGGCCGCTGAACCGACAACGTTTGTTCCTGCTGCCCAGGCAAAATTGGGAACGTCCAGCCTGTTTGAGGGTTGGTTTCCGCGAAGCATCGTCGTGAGGACGACCGGCGACCCGCTGCTCCTGAACCGAGCGTTGCGAGAAGCAGTGGCGGCGACGGATCCGCTGGTGCCCACTGGAGCGATTCGATCGATGGACCAGGTGCTATCGCATTCGCTGGCGTTGCGAAGTTTCATGATGCTGCTGTTGAGCATCTTCGGCGGGCTTGCGCTGGTGCTGGCGAGCGTGGGGATCTACGGAGTCATTTCCTTCGCGGTGTCGCAACGAACGCGCGAAATCGGAGTGCGCATGGCGCTGGGAGCGAAGCCCGCGGACGTTCTGCGGATGGTTCTGAGAGAAGGCATGATGCTGGTCGCCGCAGGAGTGGGGCTGGGCATCGTGGCGGCGCTGATGTTGACGAGATTGCTGGAAGGCATGGTCTACGGAGTGAAGGTGCGGGACCCGCTCATTTTCGCGGCGGTGAATGTGCTTTTGGTGGCGGTTTCGCTAGCGGCTTGCTACATCCCGGCGCGGCGAGCGACGCGCGTGGATCCACTCGAAGCATTGCGGTACGAATAGGAGCAATCAAGTGCAAAACATTTTACAAGACATCCGGTACGGCGCGCGCATGCTGTGGAAGAACCGGCTGGCGACGGTGGTTTGCGCAACGGCGCTGGCGCTGGGGATTGGCGCGAATACGGCGATGTTCAGCGTGGCAGAGGCGTTTCTGCTGCATTCCGTTCCGTTCGAAAAGCCGGACCGTATTCTGGCCATGGTTTATGTGCGGCCGCAGGAGAACATCGACAGGAATCCGGTCGCGCCGGCAACTTATCTGGATTGGCAGACGCAAGCGAAGTCCTTCGAACAGATGGGCGCGTATGAGTGGAATGAGGTCAATCTCACGGGTAATCGCGAGCCTGAAAAAGTGCAGGCGTTTAATGTGACGGCGAATTTCTTCGGACTTCTGGGCGTTCAGCCAAAAATGGGCCGGACGTTTCTGCCGGAAGAGGAACAGCCGGGAAAAGACCAGGAGATTGTTCTCAGCTACGGGCTGTGGGAGCGGCGCTATGCTTCCGACCCGAATATTCTCAACAAGATCGTGAAAGTGGATGGGAAGAGTTTCACGATCGTGGGAGTGATGGATAAAGGGTTTGATTTTCCCATGCCGGCGGAGGCGTGGGTGCCGCTGGCGCTTACGGTGAAGGAGCGATCGGAGCGAAACTCACGGTACATCACGGTCCTTGGGAAGCTGCGGCCTGATTCCTCGCTGAAGCAGGCGACCGCGGAGATGAGCGCGATCGTGCAGCGCGAAAGCGATGCGTACCCGGATTCTTACAAGGGCTGGCAGCTTCGGGTGATGACGGTGCGCGAATTTGCGACCAGCTATCTTACGCGCCAGTACACGCTGTTGCTCATGGGCGCGGTTGGATTTGTGCTCTTGATTGCCTGCGCGGACGTCGCCAACGTGCAATTTGCGCGCGTTTCCGGGCGTCAGAAGGAACTGGCGGTGCGGGCCGCGATGGGAGCGAGCCGAGCACGCATCGTGAGCCAACTTCTTACGGAGAGTATTCTCCTGGCGCTGCTGGGATCGGTGGCGGGCTTGCTGATCGCGCAGTGGGACCTCGTGCTGATCCTGGCGCACATGCCTGCGGACGTGGCCAAGTTTGTTGCCGGATGGAAGACCATCAGCCTGGATTCGAACGCGTTTCTGTTTACGCTGGGGATCGCGCTGATGAGCGGGATTCTTTCCGGAATTGCGCCGGCGTTGCTGACGTCGCGAGCGAACGTCGGCGAAACGCTGAAGGAGAGCGGGCGCGGATCTTCGGCGGGGCGCGCGCGGCACCGCTTGCGCAATGCACTCGTCGTGGCCGAGATTTCACTCTCGCTGGTGCTGCTGGTCGGCGCGGGCTTGCTGGTGAAAAACTTTACGGCATTGATCAGCGTGAATGAGAGGTATCGCCCGGAATCGCTACTGACGCTGCGATTGAGTCTGCCGGAGTTACAATACAGCACGGCCCCAGGCCGAGTAAATTTCCACGCGCAAGTGCTGCAGCGGCTTTCGGCAATTCCCAACGTGCAATCGGTGGCGCTCGTCACACACGTTCCTTATTCGGATGGAGGAGGAGTCAACTCGCGAGCCTTCTCGATTGAGGGCCGCCCGGGGACGAAGCGCGGCGAAGTGCGGAGCGCCATCGTACAGACAATCAGCGCAAACTATTTGGATCTGATGCAGATCGCGCTGCGCGAGGGGCGAGGGCTCACGGAGTCGGACGCCGAAGGCACGGTGCCCGTCGCGGTGATCAGCAAGAGCCTGGCGCGTAGGTATTTTGAGGACGAAAAGCCGCTGGGGAGAAAGCTGAAGGTGGGCCAGGCAGATGACAGTTCCCCGTGGCTGACGATTGTTGGGATCGTGGATGACGTGCACTACAGTTGGATAGACAAGGACGATATTCCGACGATTTACCGGCCTTACCGGCAATCGCCACCTCATTACACTTCACTTATTTTGCGCAGCGGCGGCGATCCGCTGTCGCTGGTCCCCGCGGTGAGGAGCCAGATATCTGCGGTTGATCCGGACTTGTCGCTGTTCGACATCTACCCGCTGAATGTGGTGATCAGCAATTCGGTGGTGGGCATTGCTTATGTGGCCGTGATGATGGGCGTGCTGGGGTTTATCGCGCTGGTGCTGGCCTCGGTTGGAGTGTATGGCGTGATGTCCTATGCGGTAAGCGAGCGAACCAATGAGTTTGGGATCCGCATGGCGATGGGAGCCACGTCAAACGATATTCAGCGCCTGGTGCTGGGCAAGGGAGCGCTGCTTACGGCGGTTGGCATGGGGATAGGGCTGCCGATTGCATTCGTGCTGGCGAACGCGCTGTCCAGTTTGCTCTTCGGAGTGAAGGTGGCCGACCCAATCGCATTTATCGTGATTCCGCTGGTGCTGGCGGCAGTGGCCACGTTGGCGTCCTACCTGCCGGCGCGGCGCGCCGTGCGCGTAGACCCCATTGCCGCCTTGCGATACGAGTAGGACGTGAGTTGCGTCACAGAAACATGCGATAAGATAGGTACGCGATTCAGAGTACGAACCGCGAGGAGCCGACGTGGAACCTTTGATTCAATTGCGGAACATGGAAAAAGTAGTGGAGGCCGGTCCGAATAAATTCTATCTGTTGCGGAGAATTAATTTAGATATTCAGCCGGGCGAATTTGTCACCATCATGGGACCGTCGGGCGCGGGCAAGTCCACGCTGCTGAGCATCATCGGAATGCTGGATGGGGCGTGGAGCGGGGACTATTACTTTCTCGGCGAGCCGGTGCACAAACTGAACGTCAAGAAACGGAACGAGTTGCACAAGGCCAACATCGGATTCGTGTTTCAGAGTTATCACCTGATTGACAATCTGACGGTGTTCGAAAATCTGGAAGTCCCGCTCTCGTACAAAAACGTGCCGCACAAGGAACGCGTCAGCCTGGTTTGCGATGCTCTGGATCGCTTCCACATCGTCGGCAAGAAAGACCTTTTTCCGAATCAGCTTTCCGGCGGCCAGCAGCAACTTGTTGGCGTGGCACGCGCGGTGATTCTGAGCCCGAAATTAATTCTGGCGGATGAGCCGACGGGAAATCTTCACTCCGCGCAGGGCGAAGAGATTATGCAGCTCTTCAAAAGGCTGAATGACGGCGGTACGACTATCATCCAAGTCACGCACTCGGAGAGAAATGCCGCGTATGGGAGCCGCATTATTCAACTGAAGGACGGCTGGGTTGTAGGCGACAACGCAACGGCAGGCGCACAAGTCGGCGCGGCACAGCAGGTATGAGGTTGAGTTCTGAGCGCACTTCTGAATGCTACGCGGCGATTCCATCATTTCTCACCGTGCCTGAAAAACGGCGGTAGGATACACTTCGCAAAACCATTCGAATGAAGACGACCAACCCGCACCCTTATCGAGTTCTTTTGGCTGACGACCAGGCGGACATCCGCGATGCCCTGCGCTTGCTCTTAAAGCGCGAGGGCTATGAAACGCAGGGCGTAGCCTCTCCGGCGGAGGCGCTAGGCGCCATTGAATCGCGGGAATTCGACGCGGCGCTGATGGACCTCAACTACACGCGAGACACAACCTCGGGTCAGGAGGGGCTTGACCTGCTGACGCGCATTCAAATGCTGGACAGCACGTTGCCGGTGATCGTGATGACCGCGTGGAGCAGCATTGAAGTGGCGGTGGAGGCGATGCGGCGCGGGGCGCGGGATTTCGTGCAGAAGCCCTGGGAAAATACTCGCTTGCTGGCGATTCTGCGCACGCAAATCGATTTGCGGCAAGCGCTGCGGCAGGCGTCACGGCTTGAAGCCGAGAACCGTATCCTGCGGGCAGAATCACGGCCCACATTTTTGGCGAAATCTCCTGCGATGGCGCCGGTGCTGGAGCTGATTGGGCAAATCGGGCCGTCGGATGCGAACGTGTTGATCACAGGAGAACATGGCACCGGCAAGGAAGTTGTCGCACGAACATTGCACGCACTGTCGGCACGCTCGACAAAACCGATGGTGACCGTGAACGCCGGCGGCTTGTCGGAAGGCGTGTTCGAAAGCGAGCTTTTCGGGCACGTGAAAGGGGCGTTTACGGATGCGCGCGCGGATCGCGTCGGCCGGTTCGAACTGGCGGATGGAAGCACGCTGTTTCTGGACGAAATTGCGAACGTTCCGCTGAACTTGCAGGCAAAGCTTTTGCGCGTACTGGAAACGGGAGATCTTGAGCGTGTCGGATCATCCACCACCCGGCGAGTGAATGTGCGGGTGATCGCAGCTACCAATGCCGATGTGAATGCCGAGGCGGCTGCCGGCCGGTTCCGTCAAGACCTGCTCTTTCGCCTGAATACTATCGAGATCCACCTCCCGCCACTGCGCGATCGGCGGGAGGATGTTGACCTACTGGCGCACCACTTTCTCCACGGCTACTCGCAACGTTACCGCAAAAATATTTCTGGATTTGACATGGCGGCCTTGAAGGCCATGCACGAACATGCATGGCCGGGAAACGTTCGCGAACTGGATCATGCGGTAGAGCGTGGAGTGCTCCTCTCTCCCGGGCCTTCGGTGCGCGCCGCGGATCTCGGTTTGCGCGCACAGCCAGCCGGCGGCGCGGCCAAGCTCGAGGAGATGAGCCTCGACGAAGTGGAGCGCTATCTCATTCAGCGCACTCTCTCTCGCCATGAAGGAAACGTCAGCCAGGCAGCCAAGGCGTTAGGCTTGAGCCGCAGCGCCATGTATCGCCGGCTGCAAAAACATGGATTGGAATGAGGCCACTCAACTATGAGCGCCACGTTCAGCTCCTCGCGCTAGCGGCGGGATTCCCGGGTTCGTTGATCGCCATGCTTCTCTTGTGGCATGGAAATTATTCTTCCGGCGCTGTCTGGACGCTAGCCTTCCTCATCTTTTCACTATGGCTCGGTTTCGCCTTTTCGCTTCGCCATCGGGTTGTTTTCTCCCTGCAAACGCTTTCAAACCTTCTGGCCGCCTTGCGCGAGGAAGACTTTTCGATGCGCGCCCGCGGAGCCCGCAGCGACGATGCCATGGGAGAAGTGATGATCGAAGTCAATGCCCTCGGCGAAGTCCTCCGGCAACAGCGACTGGGCGCATTGGAAGCCAATGCCCTGCTGCGCACGGTCATGGAGGAGATCGACCTGGCTGTCTTTACTTTCGACACCAGCAGCAAGCTGCGGCTTGTCAACCGTGCAGGCGAACGCTTGTTGGGGCGTCCCGAGGGCCGTTTGCTTGGGTCGACGGCAGAAGAGCTAGGGCTGGGAAGCTGCCTCGAGGGAGAAGCCGCGCACACGATGGAATTGGCATTTCCCGGCGGTTCCGGGCGGTGGGGGCTGCGTCGCGGGACGTTCCGCCAGGGAGGGTTGCCTCATCAGCTGGTGGTACTGAGCGATCTGAGCCGGACGCTCCGGGACGAGGAGCGCAAAGCGTGGCAGCGGCTCATTCGCGTTCTGGGTCATGAATTGAACAACTCGCTCGCTCCCATTCAGTCCGTCGCACAGGGTCTGGAGAGCGGGCTGTTGAGTGCCACCAAGTCTTCCGAGCTGCAGAGTGAAGCGACGGTTTCCATTCTGGATGATCTGCGGCAGGG